>LN899544.1_pt12 | contig 492681 bp, 507 predicted proteins | sample 1252501 | NCBI scaffold set LN899544.1 | reverse complement strand
TAATTCCGAACAACGCTAGCCCCCTCCGTATTACCGCGGCTGCTGGCACGGAGTTAGCCGGGGCTTCTTCTGCTGGTACCGTCATTATCTTCCCAGCTGAAAGAGCTTTACAACCCTAAGGCCTTCATCACTCACGCGGCATGGCTAGATCAGGGTTGCCCCCATTGTCTAAGATTCCCCACTGCTGCCTCCCGTAGGAGTCTGGGCCGTGTCTCAGTCCCAGTGTGGCTGATCATCCTCTCAAACCAGCTATGGATCGTAGGCTTGGTAGGCCATTACCCCACCAACTACCTAATCCAACGCGGGCCGATCCTTCTCCGATAAATCTTTCCCCCAAGGGGCGTATACGGTATTACTCCCAGTTTCCCAGGGCTATTCCGTAGAGAAGGGCACGTTCCCACGCGTTACTCACCCGTCCGCCGCTAACCCCGAAGGGTTCGCTCGACTTGCATGTGTTAGGCCTGCCGCCAGCGTTCGTTCTGAGCCAGGATCAAACTCTCAAGTTGAAACGGCATGAGCCGTATCCTTGACGTAAGAACCTTGCACATCTGTCTCCTGCGCCTAGCAGGAGATCATCTCTGCTTGTCGTTCCACTTCCGTGAACCGTCAAACAGTGAAGCTGACACTCTCATCATCGGTTACCCTAGAGAGCCGATATGCAAACTTCCCAGTCGAAAACGACCAGACCGCCCGCATATCCCTTCATTCATACAGCAATGTCAAAAAGCAAAGGAAACAAAACAACCCAAACCGCGCCACTTCCTTACTGGCGCCGTCCAAGCCATCAAGTCCCAGATTGTCTCGGTTCCGCTCCCGCTTCCCCGTCCCGTCCGACGCTGCCGTCGTTCGGTGAGCGGGTATTTAGGCCGCGGCACAAACACCCGCAAGAGGGAAAAAACAAGAAAATGACAGTTTCTGGTAAGATACTGAATATAAATGTTTTTCATTGCCAATTGTTCACCGCCGCGACGACAGCGCGGCCGCTCGGCGCCACCTAGCCGCGAGATCTGGACACGCCCGGGACCAGCGAAATCCGCGCCAGACCCGGCAAACGCAGGGAAAGCAGCAGCAGAATCGCGCCGAGAATCATCAGCGGCCATGATTCCCAGACCTTCAGCGCCCAGAGCCAGTGAATCGCCGCCAGCAGGGCCCCGGGATAGATCAGGCGGTGCAGGCGCCGCCAGTTCCGGCCCATGCGCCGGATCGAGAACCGGTTCGAGGTGACCGCCAGTGCCAGCAGCATCGCGAAGGCCAGCATGCCGAAGACCAGATAGGGCCGCTTCACGATGTCCCGCAGCATCTGCGCCCAGAGAAAGCCCATGTCGAAGACCACCCAGGCCAGCAGGTGGCAGCCGAGATAGGCAAAGCAGATCAGCCCCAGCGCCTGGCGAAACCGCATCAGGTTGAGCCGCGTCAGCCGCAGCAGAGGCGTCACGGCCAGGGTCGCCAGCAGGAAATAAAGCGCGGTGCGTCCCAGCCGATGCTCGATGTCGCGGACCGGATCGACGCCCAAGCCACCCGCCAGCGTGTCCCAGATCAGCAGCGCCAGGGGAATCATCCCGCCCAGCCAGACCGCCCAGACCGGCAGGCGGCGCAGCCAGCCATTCAACCGCTGGATCAATAGTTCTTCCTCAGGTCCATGCCGGCGTAGAGATCCGCGACCTGGTCGGCATAGCCGTTGAACATCAGCGTGTCCTGCCGGCCGCCGAACAGGCCGGCGCCGATGCGCCGCTCGGTGGCCTGGGACCAGCGCGGGTGGTCGACCTGCGGATTCACATTGGCGTAAAAGCCGTATTCGGAGGGTTGCAGCATCTGCCAGCTGGTCTGCGGCTGCTTGTCGGTCAGGGTGATCGAGACCACCGACTTGATCGACTTGAAGCCGTATTTCCACGGTACCACCAGCCGGATCGGCGCGCCGTTCTGATTGGGCAGCACCTTGCCGTAAAGTCCGGTCGCGAGGATGGTCAGCGGATGCATCGCCTCGTCCAGCCGCAGCCCCTCGCGATAGGGCCAGTCGATGCTGCGGCTGCGCTGGCCCGGCATCTGCGCCGGATCCTCGAGCGTGCGGAAGGCCACGTATTTCGCCCCCGGCTGCACCCCCGCCTTGGCCAGCACCGAGGCCAGCGGCACGCCGAGCCAGGGAATCACCATCGACCAGGCCTCGACGCAGCGCAGGCGATAGATCCGCTCCTCGAGCGCCGAGTCGGGCGCCAGATCCTCGACGCCGTAGCGGCCGGGCTTGTCGACCATGCCGTCGATCGCGACCTGCCAGCCGGCGGTCTTCAGGCTGCCGGCATATTCGGCCGGGTCGGTCTTGCCGGTGCCGAATTCGTAGAAATTGTTGTAATGGGTGATGTCCTCGAAGCTGTTCGGCTTTTCATCGGTCGAAAAGCCCGAGGGCTTGCCGCTGAGCCCCAGCGCCGGCGTCGCCAGCATGGCCAGCCCGGCGGCCAGGAAGCTGCGGCGGTTCAGGAAATCCGCCTCGGGCGTCACGTCGGACCAGCTGAGCTTCATGGCGCATCCTTTCATCCAGCCCGACCATGATGCCACCGGAGCCGGCGCAGGCCGATGAAATTCCGCGTGAACGGGAAAGGGCGGCCGCGAAGGCCGCCCTTTCAAGGCTCAATGCAGCGGCGCGCGCGGGCCGCTTTCGCCGGCCTCGCCCAGATGGGCGCCGGTCACCCGGTTGCCGACGATCAGCCCCTCGGGCCCGGCGCCGACATGCACGGTCTGGCCGTCCAGCACCTCGCCGCCCAGGATCATCTCGGCCAGCGGGTTCTGCAGGCTGCGCTGGATCACCCGCTTCAGCGGCCGGGCGCCGAAGACCGGGTCATAGCCTTCGTCCGCCAGCCATTTCATCGCATCCTCGTCCAGGTCCAGATGGATGTTGCGCTGCGCCAGCCGGTGTTCCAGGCCCATCAGCTGGATCCTGACGATGCCGTCCATGTTCTCGCGCGTCAGGCGGTGGAAGATGATGATCTCGTCCAGCCGGTTCAGGAATTCGGGGCGGAAATGCGCCCGGACCGCGTCCATGACCTGCGACCGCGCCTGGCTCGAATCCGCGCCGTCGGGCAGCGCCGACAGCGCCTGCGCCCCCAGGTTCGAGGTCAGGATGATCAGCGTCTGCTTGAAGTCCACCGTCCGGCCCTGGCCGTCGGTCAACTGACCGTCGTCCAGCACCTGCAACAGCACGTTGAAGACGTCCGGATGCGCCTTTTCGACCTCGTCGAACAGGATCACCTGATAGGGACGGCGCCGCACCGCCTCGGTCAGCGCGCCGCCCTCGTCATAGCCGACATAGCCCGGAGGCGCCCCGATCAGCCGCGCGACCGAATGCTTCTCCATGTATTCCGACATGTCGATGCGGACCATAGCGCTGTCGTCGTCGAACATGTATTCGGCGATGGCCTTGGTCAGCTCGGTCTTGCCAACGCCGGTCGGGCCCAGGAACAGGAAGCTGCCCAGCGGCCGCTTCGGGTCATTGAGCCCGGCGCGGGCACGGCGCACGGCATTGGCCACCGCCGTCACCGCCTCGGACTGGCCGATGACGCGCTTGCCCAGCACCTCTTCCATCTTCAAGAGCTTCTCGCGCTCGCCTTCCAGCATCTTGCTGGTCGGGATGCCGGTCCAGCGCTCGACCACCTCGGCGATCTGCTCGGGGCGCACGGCCTCCTCGACCATCGGACCCTCGTCGGGGCCCTCGGCCTCGGCCAGCTTCTTCTCCAGCCCGGGGATGATGCCATAGGACAGCTCCCCGGCGCGGGCCAGGTTGCCCTCGCGCTTGGCCTGGTCCAGCTCGGCGCGGGCGCGGTCCAGCTGCTCCTTCAGGTTGCGCGAGCCTTCCAGCCTGTCACGCTCGGCCTGCCAGCGCGCGGTCATCGTGGCCGAGCGCTCCTGCAGCTCGGACAGCTGCCTTTCCAGCTTCTCCAGCCGGTCCTTGCTGGCGGCGTCGTCTTCCTTCTTCAGCGCCTCGGCCTCGATCTGCATCTGCAGGATCTGGCGGTCGAGCTGGTCCAGCTCCTCGGGCTTGCTGTCCACCTCCATGCGCAGCCGGCTCGCCGCCTCGTCCACCAGGTCGATGGCCTTGTCGGGCAGGAAGCGGTCGGTGATGTAGCGATGCGACAGCTGCGCCGCCGCGACCAGCGCCGCGTCGGAAATGCGCACGCCGTGGTGCAGCTCATATTTTTCCTTGATGCCGCGCAGGATGCTGATCGTGTCCTCGACCGTCGGCTCCAGCACCATCACCGGCTGGAAGCGCCGGGCCAAAGCCGCGTCCTTCTCGATATACTTGCGGTATTCGTCCAGCGTGGTGGCGCCGACGCAATGCAGCTCGCCGCGGGCCAGCGCCGGCTTGATCAGGTTCGCGGCATCCATGGCGCCATCGGTCTTGCCGGCACCGACCAGCACATGCAGCTCGTCGATGAACAGCACGATCTCGCCGGCGGCGTTCTCGATCTCCTTCAGCACCGCCTTCAGCCGCTCCTCGAACTCGCCGCGGTATTTCGCACCGGCGATCAGGGCGCCCATGTCCAGGGCCCAGAGCTGCTTGTTGCGCAGGCTTTCCGGCACGTCGCCGTCGATGATGCGCAGCGCCAGGCCCTCGGCGATGGCGGTCTTGCCGACGCCGGGCTCGCCGATCAGCACGGGGTTGTTCTTGGTGCGGCGCGACAGCACCTGCATGGCGCGGCGGATTTCCTCGTCCCGGCCGATGATCGGGTCGATCTTGCCGTCGGCGGCCGCCTCGGTCAGGTTGCGGGCGTATTTCGACAGCGCCTCATAGCTGTCCTCGGCGCTGGCGGTATCCGCCGTGCGGCCCTTGCGGACATCGTTGATCGCGGCGTTCAGCGCCTGCGCCGTGACCTTGCCGGCGCTGAGCGCGTCGCGCGCATTGGTGTTGACCACCGCCAGAGCGGTCAGGATGCGCTCGGCCGGAACGAAACTGTCGCCGGCCTTCTTGGCCAGCTTCTCGGCCTCGTCCAGCACGCGCACCATCGAGGGGTCGACATAGACCTGACCCTGCCCGCCGCTGACCTTCGGCTGCTTGCCCACGGCCAGGTCGACCGCCTGCCGCACCGCCTGGGCATCGCCCCCGGCGCGCGCGATCAGGTTGCTGGCGAAGCCCTGGTCGTCATCCATCAGCGCCTTCAGCAGATGCTCGGGCATCACGCGCTGGTTTTCCTCGCGGATCGCAATGGTCTGGGCGGCCTGCAGGAAACCGCGCGAGCGTTCCGTGAATTTTTCCATATCCATATGAAAATCCTTTCCTTAGCCCCCGCTTTGGACCGCCCGCAATGGCACGATCCGGCTCGGGTCTGCCTGTGACATGGGCAAGGACAAACGGGGTTTCAAGACGGCCGGTTCCCCCTTATAACCGCGCCGTTTGTCGCAGCCTTGGGTGAAACATGGATAACCGTCTGATCGTGGCGCTGGACGTGCCGAATGCGCTGGCCGGGCTGGAGCTGGCCAAAAAGATCGGCGACGCCGCCAGCTTCTACAAGATCGGGCTGGGCATGCTGACCGGGGGCGGGCTCGCACTCGCCAACGAGCTGAAGCAGGAACATGGCAAGCGCATCTTCCTGGATATGAAATTCTTCGACATCGGCGCGACGGTGCAGGCGGCGGTCAAGGGCATTGCGCAATACGACCTCGACTTCCTGACCGTGCACGGCGACCCGCATGTGGTGCGGGCGGCGAAACAGGGCGCGGCCGGGTCGAACCTGAAGATCCTTGCCGTGACCATCCTGACCTCGCTGGATCGCGCCGACCTCGATGCCGGGCTGATCGTGCCGGGCGACCTGGCCGAGATCGTCGCGACCCGCGCCGCCCGCGCCTTCGAGGCCGGGGCCGACGGCGTCATCGCCAGCCCGCGCGAGGCAGCAGCGATCCGCGCCCTGCCGGAATCGGCGGGCCGGCTGATCGTCACCCCCGGCGTGCGGCCGGCGGGCGCGGAGGCGGGCGACCAGAAACGGATCGAGACGCCCGCCACCGCCATCGCCAATGGCGCCGATCATATCGTGGTCGGCCGCCCGATCTGGCAGGCCGCCGACCCGCGCGCCGCCGCGCAGGCGATCCAGGCGGAACTCGCCTCGGCCTGATCAGGCGAAATTCTGCTGCCAGACCGGGGCGATCTCGGGCCGCGCCGCGGTCGCCTGGGCGCTGGCCCAGACCTTGGGCGCCTGGGCCTGGAACCACTCCGGGCCGGGCCGCCAATTGGTCATCGCCGCCGCATAGACATCCAGCGCCGAGAAGCGCTCGCCCAGCAGCCAAGGCGTGCCGGCCGCCCTTTCCAGGATCGACCACAGCTCCTGCAGCCGCGTGGTGCTGGCCTCGGCCAGTTGCTTCTGCGCCGGTTCCTCGGTCAGGAAGCGCGCCGGATCGTCGCCGAAGGTGAAGCAGGGATAGACCTGCGCCACCAGGAAGATCAGCCAGCGCAGGAACTGCGGCCGCTCGGGCGCATCCGGCCCGGGCACCAGATCGTCGCGCCCGGTCAGATCGGCCAGGTGCAGGGTGATCGCGGCGGTCTCCGACATCACCCGACCGTCGGGCAGGATCAGCACCGGGATCTGCCCGGCCGGGCTGATGCGCATCAGCGCCTCGCGCGCCTGCTGGTCGATGAACAGATCGGCGACCTCGACCGGCTCGAAGCCGATCCCGTAATGCGCCAGTTGCATCTCGACGATGGCCGAGCCCCAACCGCCGCGCCGGTAAAGCTGCATCACGGACATGACATGCTCCATGCTGACTCGCCCATGCGATTCGAGGCGGATCATGCACGGCCGGTGCCGATTCTCAAATATCCGCGCCGGCCTCGGCAAGGATCAGCCGCACGCGCTGCCGGAAATGCGGCACCGCGCGGGGATGGGCGATGAATTCCTGGACAGGCATCATGCGCCATTCCTGCCCCTCGTTGCCAAAGCGGATGGCGGCGATTTCCTCGGGGCGAAGCTGGCCGTGGAACATCCAGCTTTGCCGGCCGGGGTCGTTCCAGGCGGCAAAGGCGCGACCGGTCAGCCGCCCGGGCGCCAGGCGCAGGCCGAACTCCTCGTGAAGCTCGCGCAGGCCGCAGGCAAGCGGCGTCTCGCCCGGCTCGGCCCCGCCGCCGGGCAGATCCCAATGCGCCGGAAACGGGATATGCGGAAAATCGTCGCGCAGGCAGGCCAGCAGGCAGCCGGCATGGGTCAGCACCAGCTTGGCGCCGATGAAGCCTAGTTGTCGTTGATGTCGCGGGTCCAGCGCCGCACCTCGCCCCGGCTGGTGCCAAAGATGCGGCGCAAGGCCAGCCAGATCGCCCCGGTCAGCACCGCGGTCACCACCAGCGCCAGCGGCAGCCCGCCGGTCCAGAGCCCGACCAGCAGCGCCAGGCCCATCAGCCCGACCGCGATGGCGGCGCCCAGGAAGAACCAGCCCGGCAGCGCCAGTTCCAGCGCGGCCAGCGCCAGCCCGACGGCGATCCAGATCCAGCCGTTCATCATGGCCGCGGCCCCCGGAACAGCTTGAAGGCGTCGCCCATGGCCTCGACGGCCGCGGCGGGCAGGATCACCGTCTGCTTGCCCTGGCCCTTGCCGACCTCGGCCAGGGTCTCGACCTGCTTCATCGCCACCTGATATTGCGCGGCCTCGATGCCGCCGTCGCGGATGGCGGCGGCGATGGCATTGGTGGCATAGGCCTCGGCATCGGCCAGGATGCGCTTGGCCTTGGCCTGCTGCTCGGCGGCGTAAAGATCGCCGTCGGCGGCCAGCTCCACGGCGCGGCGGCGGCCCTCGGCCTCGGTCACCTGGGCGCGGCGGGCGCGCTCGGCGTTCAGCTGCTGCAGCATGGCGGCGCGGGTGGCCTCGTCCAGGTTCACGTCCAGGATCTCGGCCCGCGTCACCTCGATGCCCCAATCGTCGACGATATTGGCCAGCGATTCGCGGATGCGCTCGATCAGCGGGGCGCGGTTCGACTGCACCTGGTCCAGCTCCATGGTGCCGATCTCGGACCGCACGATGCCGGCGACGGTGGTGGTGATCGCCGCATCGACGTCGCGGATGCGATAGACGGTCTTTTCCGGCTCGATGATGCGGTAGAAGACGCTGGTTTCCACCTGCACCAGCACGTTGTCCGCCGTGATCGCATCCTGGCGCGAGGTCGGCAGCTGCCGTTCCAGCACCGAGATGCGATGCGCCACGCGGTCGAGGAAGGGCACGATGAAGTTGATCCCCGGCCCCAGCACCGCATGCAGCCGGCCGAAGCGCTCGACGACGAATTTCTCGGATTGCGGCACGATGCGCACGGCGCGGCTGACGGCGAAGAAGATCACCACCGCCAGCACGATCAGGGCGATGTTCCGGCTGAGCAGGTCCGAGAGTTCGGGCGGCATCGGCAGTCCTTTTCTATTCGGCGGCGATGGCGCCGTCGGTCGCATCCGGTCGCAGCCGGGCCAGCCGCGCGACGACACGGGCGAAGCGGGCCTCGAACTGCGCGAAGTCGGCGCGCGGCTCGATCCGGCCCTCGTCCATGTAAAGCGAGCGGTCCAGTTCCAGCTGCACGACATGGATATTGTCGCGCGGCCTGCCATAGGTCGCGGTGACATAGGCGCCGGCAAAGGGCGAGTTGCGGCGGACGCGGAAGCCCTCGGCCGTGGCGGCCTCGGCCACGGCGGCGCTGATGCGGGGCGCGGCCGAGGCGCCGTTGCGGTCGCCCAGCACCATGTCCGGTCGCGGGCGCGGCAGATGCGCCAGCGCGTCGCGCGGCATGGAATGCATGTCGATCAGCACCGCGCCGCCGAAGCGCGCCACCGCCTCGTCGATCAGGCCCGAAAGCGCGCGGTGATAGGGATGCCAGAAGCGCGCGAGCCGGCTTTCGGCCTCGGCCCGCGGCATCGGCCGGTCGTGGATGGAACGCCCCTGCGAGACGACGCGGGGGATCACCCCCAGCCCGGCCATGATGCGCGGGTTCATCGCGGGCGGCGTGGCGCCCTGCACCACCAGCGGGTCGATCTCCTCGGGGCCCCGGTTCAGGTCCACGACCGAGCGCGGCACCCGCGCGGTCAGCAGCGCCGCGCCATGGTCCGGCGCGCGCCGAATCAGCCGGTCGACGAAGGCATCCTCGGAGGAGCGCAACTGCTGCGCGTCCAGCCGCGATTCGGCCAGGAACCAGTCGGGATAGGCGCAGCCGGAATGCGGCGAGGCAAAGATCACCCCGCCCTGCCAGCGGTCCGGCCTTGTCAGGTCATATACGCTGTCTTCGCTGTCCATTCCCCAGGGTTCCGCGCGTGGTCCCGGCGTCGATTCCGGGCAGAAAGACTGAAAGCCATTCGCCCGCGAACCGCAAGCGCGAAAGCCGGCGATTGAGGGCTTGAAACCCCCGGAGGAGGTGGCTATAGACACGCGGACCAAGGCGATCCGGCGGGTTTTCTCGCAGAATCACCTGTTCGTGGGCGGTTAGCTCAGCGGTAGAGCACTACGTTGACATCGTAGTGGCCACTGGTTCGATCCCAGTACCGCCCACCATTCTGTTTCGCGCCGCCGGTGCCTGCCGGCGGTATTTCGTTTTCAAGGCGCGACCTAGCGATGCGCCGCGATAGGAGAAGACCGATGAAGGTTCGCAATTCGCTCCGCTCGCTCAAGAGCCGCCACCGCGATTGCCAGATCGTGCGCCGCAAGGGCCGGATCTATGTGATCAACAAGACCAACCCGCGCTTCAAGGCCCGCCAGGGCTGATCCGCGGCTTGATCGCTGTTTTCGAACGCCCGTCGCGCGGTTGTGCGGCGGGCGTTCTGCCGTTCCGGCTGGCGCGGTCGCTGGTGGGGGCCGACTGCCCCCACGCCCCCGTGGATATTTTTCCAAGAAAGAAGTCCTAGAAGCGGGACAGGATCAGGCCGCCGCCGACCATCAGCGCCGCCAGCGCGCGCGGCAACGAGATCTCGCGGATGGGCAGGCCGAAGGCGCCGGTGCGATCCAGGAGGATGGCGGCGAGGATCTGGCCCAGCGCCAGCGCGCAAAGCGCGGTCAGCGCGCCGAGCCGCGGCAGCGTCCAGACCATGGTCCAGACATAGAAGGCGCCGAGCGCGCCGCCGGCCCACATCCACCATTCCATCGAACCGGCGCGCAGGAAGGCCCGGCCCTGCCCCAGGCCGATGGCGGCCAGCGCCAGGATGCTGAAGCCGACCCCGAAAGAGATGGCGGCGGCCGCCAGCGGGCTTTGCACGCCGCGGCCCAGCGCCGCGTTGATCGGCGCCTGGACCGCGATGCAGACCCCGGCCAGCGTCACCAGCCCGGCGAGCAGCAGATATGGCATGGCTTTTCCCCTTGCGACGCATGTCCTGCGCGGGAATAGCCCCTGCCGGGCCGAAGGGCCAGCCTTGCGCCGCCGGCGTCAGTCGTAACTGCGGCGGTCCTCGATCACCTTGCCGTCGTTCGGCAGCGAGCCCGGCGCGACCAGTTCGATGCGACCGCGCAGCTTCAGCGTGTCGAAGACCGCGCCCTCGTAGCGCGCCGCGTCCTGGGCGCCGGTCTCCAGCAGCACCGTCATCACGTCCATGTCGCCGGCGCGATCGGCCACCACCCGGGCGCGGGTGATCTCGGCGTGGCGGGCGACCAGCGCCGCGACCTGCTCGGGGCGCACGAACATGCCCTTGATCTTGGTGGTCTGGTCGGCGCGGCCCATCCAGCCCTTGATGCGCATGTTGGTGCGACCGCAAGGGCTGGTGCCGGGCAGCACCGCCGACAGGTCGCCGGTGGCGAAGCGGACCAGCGGATAGTCGGGGTTCAGCGTGGTGACCAGAACCTCGCCGACCTCGCCCTCGGGCACCGGGTCGCCGGTGCCGGGGCGGACGATCTCGACGATCACGCGCTCGTCCACGATCATGCCGTCGAGCGCCGGCGATTCATAGGCGATCAGCCCCAGGTCGGCGGTGGCATAGCATTGCGTGCAGGCGATGCCCCGCTCGGCATAGGCTTGGCGCAGGCTGGGAAACAGTGCCCCGCCCGAAACCACGGCGCGCGAGAACCGCATGCGCTCGCCCATCTCCTCGGCCTTGTCGAGGATGATCTTCAGGTAGTCGGGCGTCCCGGCATAGGCGGTGGTGCCGATGTCGACGCCTGCACGGACCTGCAATTCGGTCTGGCCGGTGCCGGCCGGCAGGGTCGCGGCGCCGACCGCGCGGGCGGCGCTTTCGAACATCATCCCGGCCGGAGTCAGGTGATAGCCGAAGCAGTTCTGCAGGATGTCGCCCGGGCCGATGCCGGCGGCATGCAGGAAGCGACCCAGCCGCCACCAGTCGCCGTCGCGCCGGCCCGGCTCATAGATCGGGCCGGGGCTCTGGAAGATGTTCTCGAAATCCGCGGCCGGGCGCGTGGTGAAGCCGCCGAAGGGCGGTGCCGCCTTCTGCGCGGCCGAAAGCTCGGACTTGCGCAGCACCGGCAGCCGGGCCAGCGCCGCGCGACCGGTCACCGATGGCGCATCGACGCCGGCAAGCAGCGCGGCCAGCCCCGGCGCGGATTGCGCCCGGGCCACGGCGCGCGGCAGTTCGGCCGCCAGATCCCTGTCCCGCGCCTCGGGGCTGCGGGTTTCCAACTGGTCATAGAAGCTCATGGGGTGCCTTTCCGAACTCAGGCCAGCCAGCGCTTGCGCCGGCGATAGCTGCGCACGTCGCGAAAGCTCTTGCGGCCCTGATCCGACATGCCGAGATAGAATTCCTTGACGTCCGGGTTCTCGCGCAGCGCCTCGGCCGGGCCGTCCATCACCACCCGGCCGCTTTCCAGAATATAGCCGTAATGGGCATAGCGCAGCGCGACATTGGTGTTCTGCTCGGCCAGCAGGAAGGTGACGCCCTCGCCCTCGTTCACCGCGCGGACGATCTCGAAGATCTGCTCGACCAGCTGCGGCGCAAGCCCCATCGAAGGCTCGTCCAGCAGGATGCATTCCGGCCGCGACATCAGCGCCCGGCCCATGGCGCACATCTGCTGCTCACCGCCCGAGGTATAGCCGGCCTGGCTTTTCCGACGCTCTTTCAGGCGCGGGAAATAGGCATAGACCATCTCCAGGTCGCGGGCAATCGCGGCCCGGCCGTCGCTGCGGGTATAGGCGCCGGTCAGCAGGTTTTCCTCGATGGTCAGGTGCTCGAAGCAATGCCGGCCCTCCATCACCTGGATCACGCCCTTCTTGACCAGGCTGGCCGGGTCCATGTCCTGCACGCGCTGGCCGCGATAGCTGATCGCGCCCTTGGTGACCTCGCCGCGCTCGGAATGCAGCAGGTTCGAGATCGCCTTCAGCGTCGTGGTCTTGCCGGCGCCGTTGCCGCCCAGAAGCGCGGTGATGCCGCCCTTGGGCACCGACAGGCTGACGCCCTTCAGCACCAGGATGACGTGGTTGTAGATCACCTCGATATTGTTGACCTCGAGCAGGGTCTCGCGGTCGGGCGATGCGTCGAACATGGCTTTTCCCCTTGCATGGGTGGCCCCGGCGGCGGACCGCCGGGGTGCGGGCTCAGCAGCGCGGCGTGATGCCGGCTTCCTTGGCATAGGCCTCGCTGTCCTCGAGGATCAGCGGGTCGAGGATTTCCTGATCCGGCGCGGTGAACTCGGTGATCAGCGTCCATTTCTTGGCCGCCGCATCCCATTGCTGCAGCCGCGCCATGCCGCTGCCACCGTGGTTGTCGCAGCTCATCTTGATCTCGGGGCCAAAGTCCGGCAGGCCGATCTCGGTCAGGCGCTCGGGGGTGATGTCCAGCGCCTCGAACCCGTCGCGCAACTGGGCGGCGTTGATCTCGGCGGTGCCGGCCAGTTCCTGCGCCTTCCTGATCGCCTCGGCGATGACCACGGCGGCATACATGCCGCGCGAATAAAGCGCCGAGCCGACGAACTGCCCGCCCTGCGAGGCCTTGCCCGGTTCGACGACGAATTTCTGCATGTCGGCGTAAAGCGGATAATCGGTGCCGACGCCGTTGAAGGTCAGCGACTTGTAGCCGTTCGCGGCGGCGCCGACCGGCAGCACGTCAACCTCGGAGCCCGACCACCAGATGCCGATGAAGTTCTCCATCGGGAAGCGGATGTTGGCAGCCTCCTGGATCGCGGTCTGGTTCATCACGCCCCAGCCCCACATGATGACGTAATCCGGCTTGTCGCGGCGGATCTGCAGCCATTGGCTTTTCTGCTCCTGCCCGGGCGGGTCGATCGGCAGCTCGGTCAGGGTGAAGCCGTGCTTCTTGGCCAGTTCCTGCAGGGTGCGGATCGGCTCCTTGCCATAGGCCGAGTTGTGATAGACCAGCGCGATCTTCTTGCCGTTCAGGTCGCCGCCGTTCTGGTCCAGCAGGTATTTCACCGCGACCGAGGCGCCGTCCCAATAGTTCGCCGGCGCGTTGAAGATCCATTCGAAGACCTTGCCGTTCTTGGCCGAGGTCCGGCCGTAGCCCGGGGTATAAAGCGGGATCTTGTCGGCCGAGACCTTGGGGATCAGCTGATAGGTGATGCCGGTCGACAGCGGGTTATAGACCAGCGCGCCATTGCCCTTGGTCGCCTCATAGCATTCGACGCCCTTTTCGGTGTTATAGGCGGTCTCGCATTCCGGGGTCAGCACCTTCTGCCCGCCGATGCCGCCGTCGCGTTCGTTGAGCAGGGTGAAATAGTCGTTGAACCCGTCGGCATATTGCGTGCCGTTCGCGCCATAGGGGCCGGTGCGATAGCTGAGGTTCGGCACCACCAGGTCGGCCATAGCCGGTGCCGCCGCCATGACGGCGCCCAGCGCCAGGCTTGCGAGTTTCAGTTTCATCTTGGTCTCCTCCCCAAGGGTTTTCATGCGCCGGTTATCCGGTCGTTAATGCGGGAACGGCCAGAGCCGCAGCTTCTCCTTCGTCAGCCGCCACAGCCGCGCGAGGCCATGCGGCTCGACGATCAGGAAGAAGACGATCAGCGCGCCGACGATCATCAGCTCGATATGGGCGGCCAGGTCGGTCGGCCAGCCGAGTTGCGCCACCAGCACGTTCTTCAGGAACACCGGCAGCAGGACCAGGAAGGCCGCGCCGGCAAAACTGCCGAAGATGCTGCCGAGGCCGCCGATGATGACCATGAACAGGATCAGGAAGCTCTTGTTGATGCCGAAGGCCTCGCTGGCCTCGGCCGCGCCCAGGTAGACCGAGAAAAGCAGCGCCCCGGCGATGCCGACGAAGAAGCTCGAGACGGCAAAGGCCGACAGCTTGGCGGTCAGCGGGTTCACTCCGATGATCTCGGCCGCGATGTCCATGTCGCGGATCGCCATCCACTTGCGGCCCACGCTGCCGCGGGTCAGGTTGCGCGCCACCCAGGCCAGCACGACGGCAAAGACCAGGCAGGTCAGGTATTTCGCCGAGGCCGTGGTGGCCGGCCCGGTGATCGCCCAGCCGAACATGGTGCGTTCCGGCGCGTTGATCTGGCCCGAGGCGGAATAGTTGTAGAACCACGGCACCTTGTTGAAGAGCCAGACCAGGAAGAACTGCGCCGCCAGCGTCGCCACGGCCAGATAAAAGCCCTTGATCCGCAGGCTGGGCAGGCCGAACAGCACGCCGACCACCGCGGTAACGGCGCCCGCGACCACGATCAGGATCACGATCGGCACGCCCGGGAAGGCGGTCATCAGCTTGTAGACCGCATAGGCCCCCACCGCCATGAAGCCGCCCGTGCCCAGGCTGACCTGGCCGGCATAGCCGGTCAGGATGTTCAGGCCGATGGCCGCAATGGCATAGATCAGGAAGGGCACCAGCACCGCATTGGCCCAGTAGCTGTCGATGACCAGCGGCACGACCAGGAAGGCCACGGCCAGGATGGCGTAATAGCCCCAGCGGTCCAGCCGGATCGGGAAGGTCTGGCCATCGTCGCGATAGCTCGTCTTGAAGTCGCCCGCCTCACGATAGAACATCCGCCCCTCCCGGCTTTGCTGCTGGCTGGTGGGGGCTTCGCGCCCCCACACCCCCGCGGGATATTTTCACAAGAAAGAAGACCAAAGCCGCGCCCGGCTTCTTTCTTGCCCAAATATCCCCGCCGGAGGCATAGAATCTTTTCATCATTTCAGACCCGCTCGATGATGCGCTCGCCGAACAGGCCCTGCGGCCGGAAGACGAGGAAGAGCAGCGCCAGCACATAGGCGAACCAGTTCTCGGTCGCGCCGCCGACCAGGGGGCCGACGAAATATTCGAACAACTTCTCGCCCATGCCGATGATCAGCCCGCCGACGATGGCGCCGGGGATCGAGGTGAAGCCGCCCAGCATCAGCACCGGCAGCGCCTTCAGCGCGATCAGCGACAGGCTGAACTGCACGCCGGACTTGGTGCCCCACATGATGCCCGCGACCAGTGCCACGAAGCCGGCGATGGACCAGACCATGATCCAGATGAATTGCAGGCTGATGCCGACCGACAGCGCCGCCTGGTGGTCGTCGGCCACGGCGCGCATGGCGCGGCCTTGCTTGGTATATTGCGAGAAGCCGACCAGTGCCGCGACCAGAAGCGCCGCGATCACCGCCGCCCAGATGTCGAGCCTGTCGATGAAGAAGCCATAGCCCAGCCAGTCGTTGGTCAGCGTCTCGGCGGTTTCCGAGATGCCCTGCGGCAGGCCCACGTCCAGCGTCTTGACGTCGGCGCCCCACATCACGTCGCCCAGGCCTTCCAGGAACCACGCCAGGCCGATGGTGGCCATGAACAGGATGATCGGCTCCTGCCCGACCAGGTGCTTCAGCACCAGCTTCTCGATGGCGATGGCGAGGCCGACCATGACCAGCGCCGTCAGCGCGATGCCCAGCAGCGCCGGCACGGTCCAGCCGAAGCTGGAGACATGCGTTCCGAAGGCCGCGTTGATCAGATGGGCGAAGGGCACCCGGCCCTCCATGATGCCGACCAGCGTCATGGCCGCGAACAGCGCCATCACCCCCTGGGCATAGTTGAAGACGCCCGAGGCCTTGTAGATCAGCACGAAGCCCAGCGCGACCAGCGAATACATCACCCCGGCCATCAGCCCGTTGACCAGGACCTCGCTTGCGTAAAGGAATTCCATCCCCGCCCCCTATGCGTGTTCCACGCCCAGATAGGCGCTGATGACTTCGGGATTGTTGCGCACCTCGTCCGGGGTGCCGTCACCGATCTTCTTGCCGTAGTCCATCACCACGACCCGGTCCGACAGATCCATGACCACGCCCATGTCGTGCTCGATCAGGGCGATGGTGGTGCCGAATTCGTCGTTCACGTCCAGGATGAAGCGGCACATGTCCTCCTTCTCCTCGACGTTCATGCCGGCCATCGGCTCGTCCAGCAGCAGGATGCGCGGCTCGGCCGCCAGCGCCCGGGCCAGTTCCACGCGCTTCTTCAGCCCATAGGGCAGCCGGCCCACGGGCGTCTTGCGGATGTTCTGGATTTCCAGGAAATCGATGATCTTCTCGACCTGCGCGCGGTTTTCCACTTCCTCGCGCTCGGCCCGGCCCCACCACAGGGCCTGGCTCCAGAGCGGGGCGTTCATCTTGTTCAGCCGCCCCGTCATGATGTTGTCCAGGACCGACATGCCGTCGAACAGCGCGATGTTCTGGAAGGTGCGCGCCAGCCCCAGCCGCGCCACCTCATAGGGTTTCATCGCCGGGCGGCGCTTGCCCTCGAACCAGATCTCGCCCTCCTGCGGGACGTAGAAGCCCGAGATCACGTTCAGCATCGAGGATTTGCCGGCGCCGTTCGGGCCGATGATGGCGCGGATCTCGCCCTCGCGGATGTCGAAGCTGATGTCCTTGATCGCGGTCACGCCGCCGAAACGCAGGGTGATGTTTTTCAGGTCCATCAGCACCGGGCCGATGTGGCGGGCGTCGGGGGTCGGGTCATGGGTCATTCTGCGGCCACCCTTTGCGGCTCGGCGGTGGGAAAGGTGCGGGCGTCCTCGATCCGCAGCGTGGCGCGGATCTCGCCCTTGCGGCCGTCCTCATAGGTCACCTCGGTGCGGGTACTGACCTGCTCGCTTCCGTCGTAGAGCGCGGCGATCAGGTCGGCATATTTCTCGGCAATGATGTTGCGGCGCACCTTGCGGGTGCGGGTCATCTCGCCGTCGTCGGGGTCCAGCTCCTTGTGCAGCACCAGGAAGCGGTGGATCTGGCAGCCCGACAGCATCGGGTCGGCGGCGACGGATTCGTTCACCGCCTCGACATGCTCGCGGATCGCGGCATAGACCTGCGGATGGCCGGCCAGTTCCTGATAGCTGGCATAGGCGATATTGTTGCGCTCGGCCCAATTGCCGACCGCGGTCAGGTCGATGTTGATGAAAGCGGTGCACATGCCGCGCCCGGCGCCGAAGACCACCGCCTCCAGGATGTTGGGATAGAACTTCAGCTTGTTCTCGACATATTTCGGCGCGAACATCCGGCCGTCGGCCATGCGGCCCACGTCCTTGGCGCGGTCGATGATACGCAGGTGGCCCGAGCCCTCCTCGAAGAAGCCGGCGTCGCCGGTCGCCACCCAGCCCTCGGCATCCTTGGTCGAGGCAGTGCTTTCCGCGTTGTTGAAATATTCGACGAAGGTGCCGGGCGAGCGATAGAACACCTCGCCGCTGTCGGCGATCTTCAGCTCCACCCCCGGCGAGGGCACGCCCACCGTGTCCGAGCGCACCTGCCCGTCGGGCTGCTGGGTGATGAAGACCGAGGCCTCGGTCTGGCCGTAGAGCTGCTTCAGGTTGATGCCGAGGCTGCGGTAGAAATCGAAGATCTCGGGCCCGATCGCCTCGCCCGCGGTATAGCCGACGCGGATGCGGGAATAGCCCAGCGTGTTCTTCAGCGGGCCATAGACCAGCAGGTCGCCCAGGGCATAGCGCAGCCGGTCCAGCAGCCCGACCGGCTTGCCGTCCAGCAGGTCCGGGCCGATGCGGCGGGCCAGGTTCATGGCGTGGTGGAACAGCCCGCGCTTGATGCGCCCGGCGTCCTCCATGCGGATCATCACGCTGGTCAGCTGGCCCTCGAAGACGCGGGGCGGGGCAAAGAAATAGGTCGGGCCGATCTCGCGCAGGTCGGTCATCATGGTCTGCGCGCTTTCGGGACAGTTCACCGTGAAGCCGGCCCAATAGGCTTGGCCGACCGAGAAGATGAAGTCGCCGACCCAGGCCATCGGCAGATAGGCCAGCACCTCCTCGGCCTCGGTCAGCCTGTCGAAGGCGCAGGTGTTCCTGGCCGTCTCGATGATGTTGCGGTTCGACAGCACCACGCCCTTGGGCTTGCCGGTGGTGCCCGAGGTATACAGCATCACGCAGGTGTCGTCGTAGCCGAGGGCCGCGATGCGGCGGTCCAGTTCTTCCTCGTGGCGCTGATGCGCGGCGCGGCCCTCGGCCTGCACGTCGGCCAGCGCGTTCATGGCGCTGTGGTCGTATTTCCGCATGCCCCGCTTGTCGGTATAGATGATCTGCTCGATCTTCGGAGCGCCGGCGCCGACCTCCAGCACCTTGTCCACCTGTTCCTGGTCGCCGCAGACCACGAAACGCGCGCCGCAATGGCCCAGCACATAGGCCATCTCCTCGACCACCGCGTCCTGATACAGCGGCACCGGCACCGCGCCGCACATCTGCGCCGCGACCATGGACCAGTAATGCGCCGGGCGGTTGCGGCCGATGATCGCGACATGGTCGCCGGGCGCCAGGCCCATGTGCAGAAAGCCCAGCGCCAGCGCGCGGATTTCCTCGGCCGCCTGGGCCCAGGTCCAGCTTTGCCAGATGCCGAATTCCTTTTCGCGATAGGCCGGCCGCTGGCCCCAGGTCGCGGCATTGCGCGCCAGCAGCGCTGGAATCGACGGCGGTCCGCTGCGGTCCGGCTGGTTCTGCATAGATCCTCCCCTTGCCGTCCGGGCTCCTCTTCCCCTCTGGCAATCGCAGCTTACTGCGGCAATCCTTGCGTCAGTTTTGCCCGAATCCTACGAATTGTTACAACTGCAAGGCAACAGCCATGGCGACCACCACCCCGGCCCAGCCCAACCCGGCCCAGCCTACCCCAGACCGACATGCCGCGCTGACCCGCTCGGGGCTGAACCTGATCCAGCAGGCGATCTCGATCTTCGACGCCGACCTGCGGCTGGCGGTCTGCAACCGCCCCTATCAGGCGATGTTCGGCCTGCCGGACGAACTGACCTGGCCCGGCGCCAGCTTCCAGGACACCATCCGCTACCTGGTGCATCGCGGCGAATACGGGCCCCAGGACGACCCCGAGACCGCGATTCGCGAGCGCGTCGACCAGGCCCGCACCTTCCAGCCGCATTACATGGAGCGCAAGCGCGCCGACGGCCGCTGGATCTCGGTCGAGGGGGCGCCGCTGTCGCAAGGCGGCTGGATCGCGGTCTATACCGACATCACCCAGATCAAGCGGCAGGAAGAACTGCTGCGCGCCCGCTCCGAGGAGCTTTCCGAACTGGTGCTGGACCATGCCGAGCGGCTGTCGGCCGCGAACCGCGCGCTGGCCGCGACCAATGCCGCGCTGGAGGAGGCCAAGCGCATCCTGACCGAATCCGAGGCCCGCACCCGCCATGTCACCGCCATGGTGCCGGCCCATATCGCGCATATGGACCGCGACTATCGCTATACCTTTTCCAACAACCAGATCGCGGCGGTGTTTCCCGGTGCCGACCGCGGCATCATCGGCCGCGCGGGCGAAGAGGTCTTGGGCCGCGAGACCTTCGACCGCATCCGCCCGCATATGGACCGCGCCGTCGCCGGCCAGCCGCAGGTGTTCGAGATCACGCACCCACCCTCGGGGCGGCGCATCCGCATCGCCCTGACCCCGGACCCGACCGGGCGCGGCGCCTATGTGCTGTCGACCGACGTGACCGCCGAGGTGCAATCGCGCGAGGCGCTGACCCATGCCGCCAAGCGCGCGCTGGCGGCGCAGATGACCTCGGGACTGGCGCATGACTTCGGCAATCTCCTGACCATCATCCTCGGCCTGCAAACCCGGCTGGCGCGCGCCGGCCTGCCGCCGGAACAGGCCGAGGACGTGCAGGCGACCCTGGCCGCCGCCCGGCGCGGGGCGACGCTGCTGGACGGCATCGCCGCGCTGACCGGCAAGCGCGAGCAGCACCCGCAGCCGGTGGACCTCAGCGCGCTGTTCGAGCACCTGGCCGCCATGGCCCGGCCGACGCTGGGCGCCGCCGTGACGCTGGAACACGCCACGACCAACCTGCCGGCGCGGGTGATGCTGGACCCCGGCGCGCTTCAGGATGCGCTGCTGAACCTGATCCTGAACGCCCGCGACGCCATGCAGGGCAAGGGCCGCATCGGCTTGCAGGCCCGCACGGCCGGGCGCTGGCTGGAAATCACCGTCACCGACAGCGGCCCCGGCTTTTCGGACGAGGCGCTGGCCCGCGCCACGCAGCCCTTCTTCACCACCAAGGGCAGCAAGGGCAGCGGGCTGGGCCTGTCGATGGTCTATGACCAGGTCAAGCTGGCCGGCGGTACGCTGCGGCTGGCGAACCTTGCCCAGGGCGCGCAGGTCGCGATCCGCCTGCCGCTGCGCGCCGCCCGCCCGCATCTGGTCCTGCTGGTCGAAGACGACGACGCCATCCGCAGCCATATCCGCGAGTTGCTGACCGCCCAGGGCCATTCGGTGATCGAGGCCGGATCGCTCTCCGAGGCGCAGGGCCTGACCGACCTGACCGGCCTGACGCTGATCCTGTCGGACCTGCAGCTGGGCGACGGCTCGGGCGCCGCCCTGCGCGGGCGCGGCCTGCCCGTGGTGCTGATGACCGCGCTGCCGCCGGGCGATCCGGGCAGATCGGGGCTTGACGGGCCGGTCCTGACCAAGCCCTTTGGCGACACCGAACTCGCCCTGGCCCTGGCAGATACCGATGACTGACGCGCCCCTGATCGCCATCCTCGACGACGAGCCCGAGATCCGCCGCCTGCTGTCCGCGGCGCTGGAGGAGGCGGGTTTTCGCACCCTGGGCTTCGGCCGCGCCACCGAGTTCGAGGCGGCGCTGCGCCGCATCCAGCCCGAGGCGATCCTGATCGACCTGGGCCTGCCCGACCGCGACGGGCTGGCGCTGGTGCACCGGCTGGCCAGCGAAAGCGGCGCCGCGATCATCATCATCTCGGGCCGGGCGCAGGTGCAGGACCGGGTGACGGGGCTGGAGCTGGGCGCCGACGACTATATCATCAAGCCCTTCGAGCCGGCCGAAGTCGTGGCCCGCATCCGCGCCCGGTTGCGCAAACCCCAGCGCGACGCCGGCCCCGGCCGCCAGCAGATCCGCTTCGCCGGCTGGGCCGCGGATTTCGACCGCTATACCCTGACCTCGCCCGAGGGCGCCGAGACGCCGATCTCGCATGCCGAGGCCGAGGTCTTGCGGCTGTTTCTCGACAACCCGCGCCGGCTGATCTCGCGCGCACAGATGCTCGAGACGCTGGGCGGCACGGCGGGGGAAAGCTTCGACCGGGCGATGGACGTGCGCATCTCGCGCCTGCGCACCAAGCTGGGCGAGGATCCGAAGAACCCGCGCCTCATCAAGACGATCTATGGCGCCGGCTATATCTTCCTGGCCGAACTGGGCTAGGATCCACCCGAAAGCAGCGGAGATTGCCATGCCCACCGTCTATGTCCTGAACGGCCCGAACCTGAACCTTCTGGGCCAGCGCCAGCCCGAGATCTATGGCAGCACCACGCTGGCCGACGTGGAACGCGACTGCAAGGCGACGGCGGCCGAACTGGGCCTGACCATCGACTTCTTCCAGTCGAACCACGAAGGCGCGCTCATCGACAAGATCCACGAGGCGCGGTTGCGGGCACAGGCCATCGTCATCAACCCGGCCGCCTTTACCCATACCTCGGTCGCGATCCTCGACGCGCTGAACACCTTCGACGGCCCGGTGCTCGAGGTGCATATCTCGAACGTGCACAAGCGCGAGGGCTTCCGCCACCATTCCTATGTCAGCCTGCGCGCCGAGGGCGTGATCGCCGGCTTCGGCGTCAACGGCTATCTGCTGGCATTGCAGCAGGCGGCGAAGATGGTCGGCTAGGCCCGGCCGGCCAGATGCCCAGGTTCTGGCGGAACCATTCGTAGCAGGCGCCATTGGCATCGCCCCGGCCCTTGCCCTGCAAGGCAAAGTCCAGAAGCGCATGGCAGCGGGCGGTCCGGCATTCGCCCGGCACCCGGCCCTCGGCGTTCAGCCAGATCGGCACGCCGTTCAGCGCCAGGTTCCCCGACAGCCAGGGATCGTCCACCGTCCACAGCAGCTCGGGGATGTCGAAGGCGCTGTCGGGCATGAACTCGGGCCGCAGCATGGCGCCGCCATAGCCCTTGAGCACATCGACATGGCCCGAGCGCAGCCAGGCATGCGGCTTGACCAGCCCCAGCGTGGCCGCGCGCAGCAGGCGATAGCGCCAGTCCTTGCGGCGCGGCACCGCGCGCGGCTCAAGCCCGCCGGCATGGCCGGGAACGAAGCCGCCGGCCTCGGCGATGACGCAGCCCGGATGCGCGCGTCGCGCCGCCAGGAAGCGGCTGGTCCACAGCGGATCGTAAAGCCGGTCGTCGTCGCACAGCAGCAATTCGCAATCCTGGCCGCGAAAATCCCGCACCGCCGGCAGGATCTTGGTCGCCGGGCCCAGGTCGTCCTCGACCGTGACGATGCGCACGCCCTGGGGCACCGCCGGCAGGCTGCCGTCCCAGTCGGGAAAGCGGCGATAGCGGCGCGGCAGGTAAAGCCGCACCTCGTCGGGGCGAACCTGCTGTTTCAGCAGCGATTTCAGGGTCGGCTCCAGCCCGGCAAAGCGCGGCGGGATCGAGGACAGGGTCACGACAAGAGGCAAGCTGGCTTCCTAGGTCAGTTCGGGCGTGCCCTCCTAACGCGCTCCAGCTTACAATTGGCTGACGGCCGCCGTCACGATCGCGTCAGAACAGCCCGCGCCGCGCCAGCGCCGCGCCCAGCGCCTGGGCGCCGGTGAAATGGATGCCGTCGATGCCAAGCGCCCGGGCGCCCTCGACGTTGTCGGGATTGTCGTCGATGAAGATGCAATCCTCGGGGCGCAAGCCATTGCGGTCCATCAACAGGCGATAGATCGCCGGCTCGGGCTTCAGCGCGCCCACCCGTCCGGAAACCACGATGTCGCGGAACAGCCGGCCCAGCCGGGGATGGATTTCCAGCGCATGGGGCCAGGTCTCGGCCGCCCAGTTCGTCAGGCCATAGAGCGGCACCCCCCGCGCCAGCAGCGCCTCGGCGATTTCCCAGGCGCCGGGCACGGTCTTTTCGATGGTCAGCGGAAAGCCGGCCAGATAGCCCGCCAGGTGCCGGGCCTCGTCGCCATGCGCCTCGCGCGCGGCCTGCAGCCCTTCGGCAAAGCTGCGCCCGCCGTCCTGCGCCCGGTTCCAGCCGTCGAAGCCGATGCGCGCCATCCAGGCCTCGGCCGCGGCGCGGCTGGTGAAGACATCGGCAAAGGCCAGCGCCGGATCCCATTCGATCAGCACCGCCCCCAGGTCGAAGATCACGCTTTTCATCGCCGGCCTCCCTTGCCATCCGGCCGGATCGTGCCGAAACACGGCCGGCCCCGCAAGCCGGCGCGCTTCTGCCGGGCGAAAAGCCGTGCTAGAGCCGGGAAAACCACGGGGAAAGGGAACGCGATGACCATATCGGTGGCTGGGCTGGGCTATGTCGGCATGTCGATCGCGGTGCTGCTGGCGCAGCACGACGCGGTGGTGGCGCTGGACATCAGCGCCGAGCGGGTGGCCCAAGTGAATGCCGGCCGCTCACCCATCGAGGATGCCGAGATCAGCCAGTGGCTGGCGGAAAAGCCGCTGCACCTGCGCGCCACCACCGACCCGGCCGAGGCCATGGCCGGCGCCGAATTCGTCATCGTCGCCACGCCGACGAATTACGACCCGCGCTCGAACCGCTTCGACACCTCCAGCGTGGAAAGCGTGATCGCGCTGGCCCGCCGCCACGCGCCGCAGGCGACCATCGTCATCAAGTCCACCGTCCCGGTCGGCTTTACCCAGCGCATGCGCGAAAAGACCGGCCATGACGGCATCCTGTTCTCGCCGGAATTCCTGCGCGAAGGCCGGGCGTTGCAGGACAACCTGCACCCCTCGCGCATCGTGGTGGGCGACCACGGCCCGGCCGCGCATCGGCTGGCCGATCTGCTGGCCCGGGGCGCGATCCGCAAGGACATGCCGATCCTGTTCACCGGCTCGACCGAGGCCGAGGCGATCAAGCTGTTCTCGAACACCTATCTCGCCATGCGCGTGGCCTATTTCAACGAACTCGACAGCTATGCCGTCGCCCGCGGGCTGAACACGCGCGAGATCATCGAGGGCGTCGGCCTCGACCCGCGGATCGGCGAGCATTACAACAATCCCAGCTTCGGCTATGGCGGCTATTGCCTGCCCAAGGATACCAAGCAATTGCTGGCGAACTACGACCAGGTGCCGCAAAGCCTGATCGCCGCGGTGGTCGATTCCAACCGCACCCGCAAGGATTTCATCGCCGAGGAAATCATCGCCCGGCGTCCGAAGCTGGTCGGCGTCTATCGGCTGGTGATGAAATCCGGCTCGGACAATTTCCGCGACAGCTCGATCCAGGGCATCATGAAGCGGATCAAGGCCAAGGGCATCCCCTGCATCGTCTACGAACCGGTGCTGGAACAGGAGCATTTCTTCAACAGCCCGGTGGTGCGCGACCTCGACGCCTTCAAGGCCCAGGCCGACCTGATCATCGCCAACCGCCAGGCGCCCGAACTGGCCGACGTGCAGGACAAGCTTTACACCCGCGACCTGTTCGCCCGCGACTGAGCTTGCCAAAGCCGCGCGCCGGCCCTAGTGTCCCGCCACGACTCATACACTTGGGGGGCCCCGAACGGGGCTGAGAGGTGCCAGGCACCGACCCATCGAACCTGATCCGGCTCATACCGGCGGAGGGAAGGGTAGAGTGTCGCGGCAACAGCATCATGTCAGCCGCCACCCCCTCTCCGCCGCCTCGACCGGACAATGAAAGGCGGATCATGGCGGGACCAGCTCGCATCGCGCTGACCATCGCCGGCTCGGACAGCGGCGGCGGCGCCGGCATCCAGGCCGACCTCAAGACCTTCTCGGCGCTGGGGGTCTATGGCGCATCCGTGATCACAGCCATCACCGCCCAGAACACCCGCACCGTCGCGGCGGTGGAGGCGGTCTCGCCCGCCATGGTCGCGGCGCAGATCGACGCGGTTTTCGGCGATCTGGACGTGCGCGCAATCAAGATCGGCATGGTCGGCGGCCCGGATGTGATCACAGCCGTCGCGGACCGGCTGCACATCGCGCTGCAAGCCGATCCGATCCCGGTGGTGCTGGACCCGGTGATGGTGGCGAAATCCGGCGATGCGCTGCTGCCCGACGCGGCGGTCCAGGCGCTGCGTGACCGGCTGCTGCCGCTGGCGACCGTCCTGACTCCGAACCTGCCCGAGGCCGCACGGCTGCTGGGCGGCGCCCCGGCCGGCACGCCCGCGGAGATGGCCGAGCAGGGCGAGGCGCTGCGTGCCCTGGGCGCGGGCCATGTGCTGATGAAGGGCGGCCATGCCGAGGGCGAGACCTGCACCGACCTGCTGGTCGGTCCGCAGGGCTTTCAGCTGTCGGCGCCGCGCCAGCAGACCCGCAATACCCATGGCACCGGCTGCTCGCTGTCCTCGGCCATCGCGGCGGGGCTGGCGCTGGGGCTGGACCTGCCCGCTGCGGTCACCCGCGCCCATGGCTGGCTGCAAGGCGCCATCGGCGCCGCCGACGGGCTGGGGGTCGGGTTGGGCCATGGGCCGGTGCATCACTTCTACAAAATGTGGGGTGACGAATGAACGACATAACAATCCTTGGTAGCGGCGTGATGGGACTCGCCATTGCCGCGACCCTGCTTGACCGCGGCGTCATCCCCCGCGTCATCGACCCCGCCGGCAAGCCCGGCGCGCAGGCCTGCAGTTGGCGTGCCGGCGGCATGCTGGCCCCCTGGTGCGAAGCCGAAAGCGCCGAGCCGGTGGTCCTGCGCCTGGGTGTTGACGCCGCCGACTGGTGGCAGGCGCATGGCGCCGAGGTCATCCGGCGCGGCACGCTGGTGCTCGCCCCCTCGCGCGACCGGGCGGAACTGGACCGCTTCGCCCGGATGACAGAGGCGCATCGCCCGGTGGACGCTGACGCCATCGCCGCGCTGGAGCCCGAATTGCAGGGCCGGTTCGCGCGCGGGTTGTTTTTCGAAAGCGAGGCGCATCTGAACCCCCGCGCCGCCCTCATGGCGCTGCGCGACCGGCTGACCGCTGCCGGCGTCGCCATCGAGACCGAAGGCGAGCCGACGGGCCTGATCGTCGACGCCCGCGGATTTGCTGCCCGCGACGCCTTGCCCGACCTGCGCGGCGTGCGGGGCGAGATGCTGGTGATCCGCTGCCCCGAGGTTCAGCTGACCCGCACCATCCGCCTGCTGCATCCGCGCATCCCCCTATATCTTGTTCCAAGAGGGGACGGTGTATACATGATAGGCGCCACGATGCTGGAAACCGGCGGCAAATATCGCGTCACCGCGCGCTCGGCGGTCGAGATGCTGTCGGCCGCCTATGCGCTGCATCCGGGCTTTGCCGAGGCCGAGATCCTCGAACTGGGCTCGGACGCCCGCCCGGCCTTCCCCGACAACCTGCCGCGCCTGCGCCGGCGTGGAAACACGCTGTTCGCCAACGGCCTCTATCGCCACGGCTATCTTCTGGCCCCCGCCGTGGCCCGCATGGCCGCCGACCACCTGCTGGACGGCCAGATACCGGAGTTCATGGATGAAAATCACCCTTAACGGCGAAAATCGCAGCCTTGCCGGGCCCTCGGTCCAGGATGCGCTGGACGAAATCGGCCTGGGCGCGGCCAAGGTCGCCACGGCGCTGAACGGCGCCTTCCTGCCCGCCGCCGCCCGCGCCGGGACCACGTTGAAGGATGGCGACGCGCTGGAAGTCGTGGCGCCGATGCAGGGGGGCTGAGATGCCGCAATTCTACGGAACCCATGTCGAAAGCCCGCTGATGCTGGGCACGGCGCAATACCCCTCGCCCGCGATCATGGCCGAGGCCTTCCACGCCTCGGGCGCCGGCATCGCCACGGTCAGCCTGCGCCGCGAGGGCGGGGCGGGTCAGGATTTCCACAATCTCATCAAGGGATTGAATATCCCGGTCCTGCCCAACACCGCCGGCTGCCATTCCGTGCGCGAGGCGGTGACCACCGCCCAGATGGCGCGCGAACTGTTCGGCACGCCCTGGATCAAGCTCGAGGTCATCCGCGACGACGACACGCTTTGCCCCGATGTGATCGCCCTGGTCGAGGCGGCGCGGATCCTGTCGGACGACGGCTTCCAGGTCTTTCCCTATTGCACCGAGGACCTGTCGGTCTGCGGCCGGCTGCTGGACGCGGGCTGCGCGGTGCTGATGCCCTGGGGCGCGCCCATCGGCTCGGGCCGCGGGCTGAACAACCCCTATGGGCTGCGCAGCCTGCGGGCGCATTTCCCGGACGTGGCGCTGGTGGTGGACGCGGGCATCGGCCTGCCCAGCCATGCGGCGCAGGCGATGGAGCTGGGCTATGACGCGGTGCTGCTGAACACCGCCGTCGCCAAGGCCGGCGACCCGGTGGCCATGGCCCGCGCCATGGCGCTGGCGATCGAGGCCGGCCGACTGGCGGCTGGCGCCAATCCGATCGAGGCGCGCGACATGGCCGCGCCCTCGACCCCTCTTTTCGGCATGGCGGTGCTGGCATGAAACTGCCGCGTTTCTACCCGATCTTCGACAGCGCCGCCTGGCTGCGCCGCGCCCTGCCCCTGGGTGTCAAGCTGGTGCAGATCCGCATCAAGGACCAGCCCGCCGCGCGCCTGCTGGGCGAGCTGGCGCTGGCGCAGGAACTGTGCCGCGAACATGGCGCCACGCTGGTCGTGAACGACCACTGGCAGGCCGCCATCGAGCTCGGCTGCGATTTCATCCACCTGGGGCAGGAGGATCTGGACACGGCCGATATCGCCGCCATCCGCCGCGCCGGCATGCGGCTGGGGATCTCGACCCATGACCATGCCGAGCTGGACCGGGCGCTGGCGCTGGCGCCCGATTACGTCGCCCTGGGCCCGGTCTGGCCGACGATCCTGAAGAAGATGAAATGGGAACAGCAGGGCCTGGACCGGGTGCGGGAATGGCGCAAGCTGGTCGGCGCCACGCCCCTGGTCGCCATCGGCGGCGTCACGCCGGAACGCGCCCGCGAAGCCTTCGCGGCCGGCGCCGACCTGGCCTCGGCGGTGACCGACATCACGCTGAACCCCGACCCCGAGGCCCGCATCCGCGAATGGCTGAAGGTGACGGCATGAGCCGCTATCTGCGCCAGATGGTGCTGCCCGAAGTCGGCGCCGAGGGGCAGGAGCGCCTCGAAGCCGCCCATGTCCTGGTCGTCGGCGCCGGCGGCCTGGGCGTGCCGGTGCTGCAATACCTGGCAGGCGCCGGCATCGGCCGCATCACGCTGATGGACCCCGACACGGTCGAGGAAACCAACCTGCACCGCCAGCCGCTCTATCGCATGAAGGACCTGGGCCGGCCCAAGGTGCAGGCCGCGGCGCTGGCGGTGACGCGGCTGAACCCCTTGGTCCTGCTCGAGGGCCGGCGCGAGGCGCTGACCCCGGCCAATGCGCCGGCGCTGGTCGCCGCGGCCGACGTGGTGCTGGACTGCGCCGACAGCTACGCGGCCAGCTATACGCTGTCCGACGCCTGCCTTGCCGCGGGCAAGCCGCTGATCTCGGCCTCGGCGCTGGGGATGGCGGGCTATGCCGGCGGCTTCTGCGGCGATCCCGGGCAAGGCGGCGCCCCCAGCCTGCGGGCGCTGTTCCCCGACCCGCCCGACAGCGGCCAGACCTGCGCCACGGCGGGCGTGCTGGGGCCGGTGGTCGGCATGCTCGGCTGCCTGCAGGCGCAGATGGCGCTGCGGCTGCTTCTGGGCACCACCCCCTCGCCCCTGGGCGAGTTCACCCGCCTGGACAATGGCCGCGTCACGCAATTCCGCTTTGACGACGCGCCGGAAAGCCCGGGGCCCCGTTTCATCGCCAGGCAGGACATCCGCCCGGGCGACCTGGTCGTCGACCTGCGCGACCGCGACGAGGCGCCGCGCAAGGCCACGCCCAAGGCGCTGCGCATGCCCGGCTATGGCGCCATCGGCCCGCTGCCCGAACCCGGCCGGCGCGCGGTGCTGGCCTGCCGCTCGGGGCTGCGCTCATGGCGCGCCGCCGATGCGCTTTCGCGCCGCTGGGACGGCGAGATCACCCTTCTAGCCCTGGGAGACGAGACTTGAAGCACCTGCCCCTTGCCGCCGCCGCGCTGGCCCTGCTGGCCCAACCCGTCCTTGCCGCCGACAAGGTGACGCTGATGCTGGACTGGTTCGTGAACCCCGACCATGCCCCGATCATCGTCGCCCAAGAAAAGGGCTTCTTCGCCGACGAGGGGCTGGAGGTCGAGGTCGTCGCCCCCGCCGATCCCTCGGACCCGCCCAAGCTGGTCGCGGCGGGCAAGGCCGATTACGCCATCAGCTACCAGCCGCAGCTGCACCTGCAGGTGCATGAGGGCCTGCCGCTGAAGCGCGTCGGCACGCTGGTCGCGACGCCCTTGAACTGCCTGATGGTCAAGGCCGACGGGCCGGTGCAGCAGCTTGCTGACCTCAAGGGCAAGAAGATCGGCTTTTCGGTCTCGGGGGTCGAGGAGGCGCTGGTCGGCCAGATCCTCGGGACCGCCGGCCTGACCATGGCTGACGTCGAGATGGTCAACGTCAACTGGTCGCTGTCGCCGGCGCTGATCGCCGGCCAGGTCGATGCCACCATCGGCGCCTATCGCAATTTCGAGCTGACGCAGATGCGGCTGGAAGGCGCCGAGGGCCGCTGCTTCTTTGTCGAGGAAAGCGGCGTGCCGACCTATGACGAGCTGATCTTCGTCGCCAATCCGCAGACCATGGACAAGGACCGCACCACCCGCCTGCTGCATGCGGTCGAGCGCGGCGCGCAATATATGGTCAACCACCCGGACGAAGCGTGGCAGCTGTTCTCGGCCACCGCCCCCGATCTCAAGGACGAGCTCAACGCCGAGGCGTGGAAGGAAACCCTGCCGCGCTTTTCGCAATCGCCGGCGGCGCTGGACCAGGGCCGCTATGCGCGGTTCGAGCAGTTCCTGCATGACGCCGGGCTGGTCGACTCGGTTCTGCCGGTCTCGGACCTGGCAATGGATGTGGGGGCACAATGAGCTACGGTGAAAGCTTCGCCCGGCTGCGCGCGGCGGCGCCCGACTGGGACGCCTATACCCGCCACGGCTTCGTCGAGGGCATGCGCGACGGCAGCCTGCCACGCGCAGATTTCCTGACCTATCTGGTGCAGGACTACCTGTTCCTGATCCAGTTCAGCCGTGCCTGGGCGTTGGCTGTGGTCAAGGCGGGCGATCTGGACGAGATGCGGGCCTGCGCCGCCACCGTGCATACGCTGCTCGATCACGAAATGGCGCTGCATGTGCAGACCTGCACCGCAGCCGGCATCGACACGGCGGCGATGCTGGCGACGCCCGAGGCGGTGACGAACATCGCCTATACCCGCTATGTGCTCGACGCCGGGCTGTCGGGGGATTTCCTCGACCTGCTGGCGGCGCTGATGCCCTGCGTGCTGGGCTATGGCGAGATCGGCCTGCGCCTGGCGGCCGAGGCCGCGCCGGACACGCCCTATCGCGACTGGATCGATACCTATGCCGGCGCCGAATACCAGCAGGCCTGCCGCGACGCCGGAGCGCTGCTGGATCGGGCGATCCGCAAGCGCCTGGGCGACGCGCCGCAGCAAAGTCCGCGCTGGAATGCCCTGACGGACCGCTTCGCCACCGCGACCCGGCTCGAGGCCGCCTTCTGGGATCTGGGCCGGGCATGACGGCACGGGTGCGGGGCCAGGCCTGGGTCGGCGAGACGCCGCTCTTCGCCCCCATCGACCTGACGGTCGCCGAGGGTGGCTGGACCTGCCTGCTCGGTCCCTCGGGCGTCGGAAAATCCACCATCCTGCGCCTGCTCGCCGGGCTGGACACCGGCGCCCGCTTCCAGGGCGAGGTCATGCGGGACGCCCCCGTCGCCCTGATGGCGCAGGATCCGGGGCTGATCCCCTGGCTCGACGTCGCCGGCAATGTCACGCTGGGCGCCCGGCTGCGCGGCACGCTCCCGGCTTCTTTCTTGTCGAAATATCCCGGGGGGCGCGAGACCGACCCCATCGAGGGGTCGGCCTCGCGGGGGGCAGAGCCCCCCTCGGACCCCGCCGCCCGCGCCGCGCATCTGATCGAGGCCGTGGGCCTTGCCGACCGCATCCACCACCTGCCCGCGAACCTGTCCGGCGGCCAGCGCCAGCGCGTCGCCCTGGCCCGCACGCTCTTCGAGGACCGGCCGCTGGTGCTGCTGGACGAGCCCTTCTCGGCGCTCGACGCCCGCACCCGGGCGCAGATGCAGGACCTGTCGGCCCGCCTGTTGAGCACCCGCAGCATCTTGCTGGTCACGCATGACCCGGCCGAGGCCGCCCGGCTGGGCGACCGCATCCTGCTCTTGCGCGAAACCGGGCTGACCGACTGGCCGGTGCCCTTACCCCGGCCCGAAGCCGCGGCCCGGCCCTTCGACGCGCCCGAGGTGCTGGCGCTGCAGGCCGAGCTGATGCGCGGGATGATGGCATGAGAACCGCCCTCGCCCTGATTCTGACCGTGCTCTGCCTGTGGCAGGGGCTGATCTGGCTGGCGCAGATGCCGCCCTTCCTGCTACCCTCGCCCCAGGCCGTGGCCGAGGCGCTGTGGCTCAACCGTGCCGAGATCGCCCGCCACGCCGGCTTTACCTTGGCCGAGGTGGTGCTGGGCTTTGTCCTCGGCGCGGCGCTTGGCGCGGCGCTAGCCATCGCCATGGGCTTCTCGGACCGGCTGACCGGCGTGTTGCGGCCGATCCTGACCTTCAGCCAGACCATCCCGGTCTTTGCCTTGGCGCCGATCCTGACGCTGTGGCTGGGCTTCGGCATGGCGCCCAAAATCGCCGTGACCGTGCTGATCGTGTTCTTCCCGGTCGCCAGCGCCTTCCTGGACGGGCTGATGCGCACGCCGCAGGCGGCGCTGGACCTGGCGCAGGTGATGGGCGCCAGCCGCATCCGCATCATGCGCCACCTGCGCATCCCGGCGGCGCTGCCCAGCCTGGCCACCGGGCTTCGGCTGGCGGCGGTCTATGCGCCCATCGGCGCGGTGATCGGCGAATGGGTCGGTGGCGCCCGCGGCCTCGGCGCGCTGATGATCCATGCGAACGGCAGGATGAAGACCGACCTGGTCTTTGCCGCGCTGCTGGTCTTGTCGGTGATGACGGTGATCTTTGCCCGGGCGGTCGCGCTGGCGCTGCACCGGGCCTGGCGCCGCTACGGCGCCTAGACCAGACGCGCGGCGCGGGCCAGGTCCTCGGGCGTGTTCAGGTTCAGGAACGGATCCAGCGGCCGGCTGTCGAAGACCGCCCGGCCGGGATCATAGGCGGCGGCGAACTGGCCGATGCGGTGCAGCCCCGATTCCAGCGCCGCGCGCAGGTCGTCTTGCAAGGCCACCGGCCACAGCGCGCAGGTCGGATGGTCGCGCAGCCGACCGCTTTCGTCCGGGCTGGCGGCGACCGCCAGCCCGCTGCGGCCGCGCGCCTCGCGCAAGCGGTGCACCAGATCCTCGGGCAGGAAAGGCGTGTCGACGGACACGCTGACCACGCCATCCGCGCCCCCGGCCGCCGCCCATTCCATCCCGGCCAGCACGCCGGCCATCGGCCCGGCAAAGCCGCCGAAACCGTCGGCGATCACCGGCAGCCCGTAATTGGCAAGGGCCTCGGGCTCGCCATTCGCGTTGATCGCGAGCGCGCCGCATTGCGGCGCGAGGCGCGCGATCACCCGCGCCAGCAGCGTCTCGCCGCCCAGCAGCCGCAGGCCCTTGTTGCCGCCGCCCATCCGGGTCGACAGGCCGCCGGCCAGGATGACGGCGGGCAGCGGCGTCATTGCAGATGCGCCGAAATCGCCCGGGCCAACGCAAAGACCCGCTGCTCCAGGATCACCGGCGTCTCGCAGACATAGGTCAGCGACTGCTGGCGGTCCTGGAAAATGCGGCTGTCCCAGTCGAGCTTTTCCTCTTCGGCGTCGATGGCGTCGAAATCGGGCGTCTCGGCCTTTTGCAGCGCCTCCATGCGGTCGCGCCGCTCCTGGATGCGCTTGGCCAGATCGACCTGCTTGTGGCCATAGCGCGCGATGCCCGAGATCAGCGCGCTGCGATCCGGGTCGATGCGTTCGAAGATCGCCAGCATCAGCGCGCTCAGCTTCTGATTGTCGGCAGCCTTGGAGAATTCGGCGATTTCGGCCTCGGCCTGCGCGAGCGGCAGGCGGCGCTGCTCGAGCCGGTCGGCCAAGGCGGCGATCTCGGGCGTCTCGGCCAGGCTGCGGATGGCCTCGTCGGGCTCGGGGCCGGACCACATCTGCCCAAGCGACAGATGCGGCTGCTTGCGCTGCACGCAGGGCCAGTCGGGATCGGTGCCGCTTTCGGCATGGGCGGCGCCCGCCGCCGCCAAGGCCATGGCCAGAAACAGGTATTTCATGCTCCCCCCTTTCGCCGGGCCCAGAGTCCCTTGGCCGGATCATACATGATGACGGAACCGGCAAAGAACAGCACCAGGCACCCGGCCACCACCAAGAAGGACATGAGATCGAAGCGGCCGTAAAGGGCAAAGCGGATCAACTCAACCGCATGGGTGAAGGGATTGGCGGCACAGATGTCGTGCAGCAGCGTCGAGCTTTCGCGCATCCGCCACAGCGGATAGAGCGCGGTCGAGGCGAAGAACATCGGGAAGATCACGAAATTCATCACCCCGGCGAAGTTTTCCAGCTGGCGGATGGCCGAGGACAGCAGAAGCCCCATCGCCCCCAGCATCAGCCCCGACAGGAACAGCGCCGGCAGCACGGTCAGATAGCCGACGGGCGGCGGATCGACGCCCCAGAACCAGGCGATGGCCAGGAAGGTATAGACCTGGATGATCGACACCAGCACGCCCGCGACCAGTTTCGAGGCCAGCAGGAACCAGCGCGGGAAGGGGCTGACCAGCAGGGTGCGCATCGCCCCGGTCTCGCGGTCATAGACCATGGACAGCGACGACTGCATGCCGTTGAACAGCTGGATCATCGCGCAAAGCCCGGGGGTGACATAGACTTCATACAGCACATAGGTCTGGTAGGGCGGCGTGATCGACAGGCCCAGCACGGCGCGGAAGCCGGCGGCAAAGATGAAAAGCCAGACCAGCGGCCGCACCAGCGCCGCGAGGAAGCGGCCGCGCTGGGTGACGAAGCGCAGCGTCTCGCGCCGGGCGATGCCCATAAAGCAGGTCAGCCACATGCGGGGCGTCATGCCTGTTCCCCCGTCAGCCGCAGGAAGGTGCCGGTCAGGTCGTCGCCGCCGATGCCCTGGGCGGTGCCCCGGGCCAGAACCTCGCCGCGATGCAGGATCACCAGCCCGTCCTCGGGCCGGATCTCGTCCAGGATATGCGTGGCCCACAGCGCCGAGACCCCGGTCGCGGTCAGCGCCCGGGTCAGCGCCACCACCTCGGCGCGCGATTTCACGTCGAGGCCCACGGTCGGCTCGTCCAGCAGCAGGATCTCGGGGCGGTGCATCAGGGCGCGGGCGATCTCGGCCCGGCGGCTCTGGCCGCCGGACAGCGCCGCGACCCGCGCGTCCAGCCGGTCGGCCAGATCGACCTGGGCCAGCACCTCGGCCGCGCGCGCCCGCGCGGCGCGGCGCGGCATGCCATGCAGGGCGGCGTGATATTCCAGGTTCTGCGCCACGGTCAGATCGGCATCCAGCGCGCGGGACTGGAACACCACGCCCAGCCGGGCCAGCGCCGCGCCGGGCTGGCGGCGCAGGTCATGGCCCGCGACCTCGATCCGGCCCGAATTGTTGTCGTAAAGCCGGGTAATCAGCGAAAACAGCGTGGTCTTGCCGGCGCCGTTCACCCCCAGAAGCGCGGTGAAGCCGCCGCGCGGCACCGACAGCGACACGTCCTTCAGCGCCTGAAAGCGGCCGAAGGCGTGGCTGACATGCTGGATCGAAAGCGCATCGTTCATGGGATAAGGGGCGCGAGGCTGGCCCGCGCCCATCTGCATTCAGTCGAGCGTGATGCTTGTGATCACGAAATCGGCGTTCAGCTTGATGTCATACTGGCCGATCTCGCATTGCGCATCGTCGACCTCGTAGAGATCGTCGCGCTCCTTTTCGATCCCGGCTTGCGGGTCGGGCTTGCAGCCGATCCTGGCGATGGCCTCGGCAACCTTGGCGGTTTCCTCGGCCGAGGCCGCGTCGTCATCGGCGGCCAGGGCCGGGGTCACGGCCCAGGCCAGGGCGGCGGCGCAAAGCATGGGTTTCAGCATCGGATGCTCCTACTGGATATTGAACACGGCCTGCTGGGTTTCGCCATGCGAGCCCGGGATCGACAGGGTATAGCGGCCCGGGACGATGGCAACGAAGCTGATCGTCGCGGTTCCAGCATCGTCGAATTCCAGCGAATGAACGCCCATCGGCCGGATTTCGATGTCGTTGATGACGATTTCGTTGATCCAGACGGCGCGGAAGAAGTCGCCGCCGGACAGCGCCAGCTCCTGGCTGCCGTCGGCATTGATGTCGATGCGGTAGAAGCCACCGGATTTCAGCTTGTATTCCGCCGTCGCCACCGGCTTGCCCGAGGCCAGCGTCAGCGGCGCCAGCTGCATGCGGTTGTCCCGCGCCAGCATGCCCGAGAAGCCATAGTCGAACTTGGCGCCCGCCTCATGCACGCCTGCCTCGGCGGCCTCGGCCTCTTCGCCGTCGTCGTCATCCTCCTCGGCCGCGGGTGCGGCGGTCTCGGCGCCGGCGGCGGCCTCGGTCCCGGGCTTGGCGGCGGGCGCCTCCTGGGCGGCGGCGGGGGCGGCAAGGCCCAGCGAGAGCAGCAGGATGGTCAGCAGGCGGGTCATGGTTTTCCTCCGTTGTTGGTTTCAGTTCGGCGCGACGACCACGCCCCAGGGCTGCTGGCCCACGGGCACGGACTTGACGACCTTGTTCGCCGCCACGTCGATCACCGACACGTCGTTGGAATTGCCGTTGGTGGTGAAGAGATATTTCTCGTCCGGGGTAAAGGCCAATTGCCAGACGCGCTGGCCGACCAGCAGGTAATCCTCGACCTCGTCGGTTTCGCCGTTGATGACGGCGACGCGGTTCGCCGGGCCCAGCGCGACATAGACCTTTTTCCCGTCCTTGGTGATGCGGATGCCGACGGGCTGGATCGCCTCGGGCAGCACGCCGGGGATCTCGAAGCTGATCTTCTTCTCGATGGTCTGGTTTTCCGGGTGGATCACGCTGACCGTGCCGCCGATCTCGCTGCTGACGTACAGTTTCGTGCCCTGGTCGTTGTATTGCGCAAAGCGCGGGCGCGAATCGACCAGCACATTGCCGAAGATCTCGAAGGTCTCGGAATTGATGAAATGCGCCATATTGGTGGTTTCCGAGGTGTTGATGACCACCTTGCCGTCGGGGCTGACGCCCATGCCCTCGGGCTCGACGCCGACCGGGATCTCGGCCAGCACCTTGTGGGTCTGGGTGTCGACCACGGTGACCAGGTTGTCGTCCTCGTTGGCGATGTAAAGCGGGTTGCCCGAGGGGTGCAGCACGAACAGCTCGGGGTCGGGACCCGAGGGCAGCGTGTGCGTCTCCTCCATGGTCTCGGGGTTGAAGACCCGCACCAGGTCGTCGTCCGAGGCGCAGACGTAAAGCTCTTTCCCGTCCGGGCTGATGGTGATGCCGCGCGGGCGGGCGCCGACCGGATAGGTGCCGATCACCTCCAGCGTCTCGCTGTCGAGCACGGTGACGTCATTGCCCTTTTCGTTGCTGACGAAGACCCGGTTGGCGGCGGCCGGCAGGGCGAAACCCAGGCACAGGGCCGAGGTCAGGATGGCGGTTGCGGCTTTCATCGTTCACCTCAGAACTGACATTCGGTTTCGGGACGGTCGATGCCCAGCGTATCCAGCGCCGAGCTCTGGTGCAGATACTGGTCCTGCGGGCTGACCGAGGCGGTCACGGTCGGCGTCGCCAGCAGGATCGGCTGGCGCAGCTGGTGGTCCCAGTCGCGGATCGTCAGCTTCTGGCCCTTGAAGCCCGCCACCTCGAACTTGTCGGACAGCATGAACTGCTTCAGCGTCGCCGGATCGGTGCTTTGCGTCCGCGTCGCGGATTCGCCGATCATGCGCAGCGCGATCCAGGTCTGGTAATCCTCCTCGCGCATCGGGCGGGTGGCGAGCTTTTCGAAGCGGTTCTGGAACTGCGTCGCGCCCCAGGCTTCCAGCGAGGGCGCCCAGCTGCGCGGCACCAGCCCGGCCGAGCCCGCGACCGGGCGCGCGTCCCAGGTCTCATAGGGCAGCCATTCGGCGAAGACGCCGTTCTCGTCCGCGGCGATCAGCACGTCATGCTCGGCCGCGCGCTGGGTAAAGACCGGCATCTGCTGCTGCACCTGGACATGGCCCGAATCGCTGCGCCGGCTGCCGCCGGTGTCCTCATAGGTGCGTTCCTCGACGATCTTGGCGCCGAACTTGGTCGCGGCCCGGCGATAGGCATCGGCCAGCGCGATATCCTCGGGGTGGCTGCCGGCGACCAGGAACCAGTTCGGCCATTTCTTCCACATCAGGAACTGCGCCAGCGCATCGGTCAGCATGGCCTGGCTGGGCGCGGCATGGATGACATTGGCCCGGCAATCCTTGCCGCGCAGGGCGTCGCCCCGCGCCCGCGCGTTCAGCACCAGCGCCTTGTCGCCGGCCTGGTCGGCCAGCGCCAGGGTCGTCGCGTCATCGGCCAGCGTCACGATGAAGGGCACGCCCTCGGCCAGCAGCTTCTCCATCTCGGCCGCGGCGGTCTCGGGCGTGGCGGTCACTTCCAGCGCCTCGAAGTCCTGGCCCATGAAGCGGCCGGTGGTGTCGTTGTCCAGGATCGCCAGCCGCGCGCCGGCAAAGCCCAGGTCGCCCGGCGGCGTGTCCAGCCGCGAGATCGGCGGCAAGTGCGGCACGTCCACGCGCAGCACGGCAGCGCGCACGGTTTCCACGGGCTTCTGCGCCGCCTGCTGCGCCAAAACCGGCCCCGCGGCGGCCAAGCCAGCCAAAAGTATGATGATTCTGCCTGTCATGCCCATCCTCCCCCCGGCATCATGGCGGGCAAGTCTGGCTTCGCCAACCCGACAAATCACCCGATTTCACTCGGGGAAAATGCCCCGATACATTTGTCTTATGGACGCCACCCCCGGCTGGGCGCATGGTCGCCCATAGCGGCGGAGGCCGGCGCGCCCCGCCATTCGCGATGAAGGGGAGAGACGGATGAGACGAGTGATGGCCGCAAGCCTTGCGGCGGTCGTGATGCTGGCCGGAGCGGCCCAGGCCCACGGGCCGGTGCGGCTGAAGCTGGAACTGGATCAGAAGCTGGATGCGACCCCGGACGAGGTCTGGGCGGTGATCGGCAAGTTCGACGACATGAGCTGGCACCCCGCCATCGCCAAGACCGAGATCACCGGCGACGGCTCGACCGACCAGCCCGAGAAGTCCGAGCGCGTGCTGCATCTGAAGGCCGATGCCGGCGATCCGACCATCACCGAGGTCCTGTCGAAATGGCAGCCCGAGAAGCGCTGCTACGCCTATCGCATCGAAAAGGTCGATGTGGCCGTGCTGCCGGTGACGAATTATGCCTCGACGCTTTGCGTCAAGGACGAAGGCGGCAAGGCGCTGGTCAGCTGGAAGGGCGGCTTCTATCGCGGCTTCCCCAACAACAACCCGCCCGCCGACCAGAATGACGAGGCCGCGACCAAGGCGGTGACCGGCGTCTACCAGGCCGGGCTGGACGCGCTGGCCGAAAGGTTCGGCAAGGCGGAATGATCCGGCGCTTGGCCCTGCTGGCGGCGCTGGCCGGGCCGGCGGGCGCCGCCGACCTGGGCTTCGTCACCTCGCAGAATGCCGGGGCGGTCACGGTGATCGACCTGGCCTCGGGCGCGGTGCTGGCCGAGCGGCCCTTGCCCGGCGCGCCGGCGCCGGTGGCCTATGACCCCCAGGCGGGCCGGGCCTATGTGATTGCGGCCGAGACCGGCCGGCTGACGGTTCTGGACGAGGCCGGCGCGGTCGTCGGCGGCCGCGCTCTGCCCGAGGGCGCCTTCGGCGTCGCCGTGGCGCCGGGCGGCGGGGTCTTCGTCACCGAATGGTATCAGGGCCGGCTGCTGCGGCTGGATGCGGATCTGCGCGAGCTGTGGTCGGTTCCGACCGGCAAGGCGCCGGCGGGTGTGGCCAGCGACGGTACGCTGGTCGCGACGGCGGATCGCGACGACGACAGCGTCTCGATCTATGACGCGGCCAGCGGCGCCTTGCGGGCGCGGGTCAAGGTCGGCCAGCACCCCTATGCCGTCGCCTTTCACGACGGGCGGCTGTGGACGGCGGATGTGCAAAGCGACACGGTCAGCGTCATCGACCCGCAAGCCGGCACGCTGCTGGGCCAGGTGCCGACCGGCAGCCATCCCTATGGCGTGGCCTTCGCCGGCGGGCGCGGCTTCGTCACCGACCAATATGCCGGCACGGTGACGGTCTTCGACCCCGGGACGCTGGCTGTGATCACAAGCCTGGAGACCGGGGATTACCCCGAGGGTATCGCCGCCCTGCCCGATGGCTCGGGCGTGGTGGTGGCGCATTGGGACAGCAACACGCTGGTCTGGATCGACGCCGCCAGCCTGGAGATCACGCGCGAGATCGAACTGCCGGACGGCCCGCGCGCCTTCGGCAGCTTCACGGGTCGGTCGCGTTGACCAGCGTGCCGCCCATCTCGACCCAGCCGTCGACGCCGTCCGGATACCAGTTCACGCCGCTGTAGCCCAGGGCCACGGCGCGCTTGCCGGCATTCCAGCTCATCCAGCAATCGCTCTTGCAAAAGATCACCACCGGCGCCGCCTTGTCGCCATGGGTGGCGGCAGCGAGCCCGTCCGCCAGGCGCTGTTCTTCGGCCGGCGCGAGCTTTTCATAACCGGTGTCGTAGAGCCAGGTCGCGCCGGGGATGGTCTGATGCGGCGGCGCGGCCCAGATCGTGCCCTCGGGCAGGTTGTCGGGCCGCTTCTGCCGCGGCAGCACATCGAGGAAGGGCACGCCGGCGTCATGCAGCGCCTTGGCCCGCGGCCCGTCGATGACCTGGGCGCCGGCCAGGGTGGCGGGCACCGGGGCGCGATAAGGCTCGCCCCGGAAATCCTGCGGCTCGGGCACCTGCGCCAGCGCGGCGCCCGTGCTCAGGACCAGCGCCGGCAGCCAGGCTTTCATGGCTTCAGCCCCTTGCCGTAATCGTCCAGGATCGGCACGCCGGCATCGCGCAGGATGGCGTCGATCTCGTCCTGGTGCCGGCGGATCAGGCTGTTCAGCTGGCGCTTCCATTCGTCCTCGCCCAGCCGCACACCCATGGTGATGCGGAAGAACATGCGCGGCCCCGAGGTCTCTTTCAGCAGCGGCGTGAACTGCAGATCGGGATCGGCCTTGACCAGCGGGCCGGCCAGCGGCCCCCAGACCACCGCCGCCGCCAGCTCGCTCGATTTCACCTGCGCCAGCATGTCGCCGATCGGATTTTCCACTCGGCGGTCCACGAACAGATCCCAGCCGCGCATGTCCTTGGCGAGGCCGGCGCGGGCCAGGTTGGTCGCCGGCGGCGTGCCGGCCACCACGCCGATGGGATGGCCCTTCAGCGCCGGATCCTCGAGCGTCTCGACCGATGCCAGCGGGCTGTCCTTGCGCGTCACGATGCCATAGGCCGAGGTGTAGTAATGGTTGGTGTTCTGCACCAGCTCGTCGCCCTGGGCATAGCCGATGACGACATCGCACAGCCCGGCGCGCAGGGTCTTGCGGATGAAGCCCGAGCCCTGCGGGAACCAGGTATAGACCACCGGCACCCCCAACTTTTCACCGAAAAGCTGGGCGATGCGGTTCTCGAAGCCCGAGCCGTCCTCTGCGGACATCGGCACCGCGGCCGGGTCGGCACAGACCCGGAACTCGGTCGTGGAACGCAGGTCGGCGACCTGCGCCGGCGCGGGCAGCGCGGCGCAGGCCAGAAAGGCGGCCAGGATCCCGGCCAGGGGGGCCGGGCGTCTCATCCGTTCATGCAGGAATCTTCCTGCGCCGCGAAATCATCGGATTTGCTTTCCTTTTTCGCCGGACGGCCGCGCGGCAGGTCGCCCGCGCCCCGGGCCAGCAGATAGACATAGATGTCGTCGACATAGCACCAGACGTTCTTGTTGGTCCCGAAGGCCGGCATCACCAGGTTGGCGGCCGTGTTCACCTCTTGCTTGCCCGAGGCGACGATCTCCTGGAATTCGTAGTAGTCGAGCTTCAGCACCGAGTTCTTCAGCGCCGGCGCATAGGTCGAGCCCTCGCCGTCCGGGCCGTGGCAGACGTGGCATTCCGCCGAATAGCGACGGTAGCCCGAAAAGGCGGCGTAATCCAGGGTGCCGTCCTCGGCGATCTTGAAGGTCGGGATGTCCTCGGCCGTATACCAGCGGCCGTTCTCCATGTGGTCGGGGGTGATGTCCTGACCGTTGGGCAGCACGAGCTTGCCGCCCGCCTCCTGCACCGCAGGCGCCTCCTCGGCTGCGGGTGCGTCGGCGGCCGGCGCGGTCTCGGCCGGCTGCTGCTGCGCGTCGCCCGAGACGGCGGCGGCGGCACCGGCGCCGGCCTGGGCCGGCGGTTGTTCGCTGGTCGTCTGCGCGATGGCCGTCTGGCCGACGGCGGCTGTCGCACATGCGATGCAGATCGCCATCAAGCTGGCGGTCGTCTTGCTGGTCATGAATTCCTCCCCTGACTGGCACCCGTGAAATTGGCTGCTCCGCCCAAGGGTATTTTCCCCGGGCGGAGCCTGACGAGTCACAGTTCGCTTTTCTGCACCAAAGTATTAGCCCGGCAGCTCGAACACGGTCAGCTGGCCGCCCAATTCGGTGTATTGCGACAGCGAGGCATAGCCGCCCACGGCGCCCAGGCCCTCGTTCGGGTTGGTCAGGCCGGCCGCCAGACCGATGCCGGCCCAGCCGCCTACGCCGGACAGGATGCCGATGTACTGCTTGCCGCCATGTTCATAGGTCATGACGTTGCCGATGATGCCGGAGGGCGTCTTGAACTTGTAGAGCTCCTTGCCGGTCTCGGCGTCCACGGCCTTCAGATAGCCTTCCAGCGTGCCGTAGAAGACCACGTCGCCCGCGGTCGCCAAGGCGCCCGACCAGACCGAGAACTGTTCCGGCAGCGACCACTTGATCTCGCCCTTGGTGTTGTCCCAGGCGATGAAGTTGCCCATGCCGCCATGGCTGTTCGGGGCCGGATACATCGACAGCGTGGCCCCGACATAGGGCTGGCCGGCGGTATAGGCGACGCGGAACGGCTCATAGTCCATGCAGACGTGGTTGGTCGGCACGTAGAACAGGTTGGTCTTGGGCGAGAAGGCCGCCGGCTGCATGTCCTTGCTGCCCAGCGCGGCCGGGCAGACGCCGGTGGTGTTCTCGTCCTCGCCGTTCTGGTCGGTCGAGTATTCGGCCACCACGGCCGGGCGGCCATAGGTTTCCGAATTCGGATCCATGTCCACGCCGGTGGTCCAGTTCACCACCGGGTCGAACTTCTCGGCCACCAGCAGCTCGCCCGTCTCGCGGTCCAGCGTATAGCCGAGGCCGTTGCGGTCGAAGTGGGTCAGCAGCTTGCGGTCCTTGCCGTCGACCTGCTGGTTGGTCAGGATCATCTCGTTGACGCCGTCGAAATCCCATTCGTCATGCGGCGTCATCTGGTAGAACCATTTCGCCATGCCGGTGTCGGCATCGCGGGCCATGATCGTCATCGACCACTTGTTGTCGCCCGGACGCTGGGCCGGGTTCCAGGTCGAGGGGTTGCCGGTGCCGTAATAGATCAGGTTCAGGTCCGGATCATACGAGAACCAGCCCCAGATCGTGCCGCCGCCGATCTTCCACTGGTCGCCCTCCCAGCTTTGCAGCGAGCTGTCCTTGCCGATCGGCTTACCAAGATGGGTGGTCTTTTCGGGATCGACCAGCATTTCCTCGTCCGGGCCGGTGGAATAGGCCTTCCAGGCCACGCTGCCGTCCTTGAGGTTCAGCGCGGTCATGCGGCCGCGCACGCCGTATTCGCCGCCCGAGATGCCGACCATCAGCTTGTCCTTGACCGGCATCGTGGTCGCGGTCAGCGTCTCGCCGATGGCGGGGTCGCCGACCTTGGTCGACCATTTCACCTCGCCGCTTTTCGCATCCAGGGCGACGACGGTGGTGTCGGCCTGCGACAGCAGGATCATGCCGTCGGCATAGGCCAGGCCCCGGTTCACCGTGTCGCAGCACATCACCGCGATCACGTTCGGGTCCTGCTGCGGCTGATAGCGCCACAGGATCTTGCCGTTGTCGTTCAGGTCCAGCGCGAAGACGTTGTTCGGAAAGGGCGTGTGGACATACATGACGTCGCCGATGACCAGCGGCGAGCCCTCGTGGCCGCGCAGCACGCCGGTCGAGAAGGTCCAGGCGACGCGCAGGTCCTTGACGTTGTCCTTGTTGATCTTGTCGAGCGTCGAATAGCGGGTGTTGGCATAATCGCCGGTCTGGATCGCCCATTGCTCGGGCTTGGCGATCTCGGCCATGACGCTGTCATTGGCCAGCGCGGCCGACCCGGACATGAGCAGCGCAAGACAGACGCCGTTCAGCAGATTTTTCATGAGTTTTCCTCCCTCGTCGGCCACGGCACCCCCTCGGGCGTGAACGCCGACCTGTTCGGAAGGTTCGGACCCGACCGGGTTCACGTCAACGCGAGCGGTCGGGTCGCCAGACCAAAGTATTAGGGAAATTCGGCAATAAGTATGGGATCTATCGCCCGAATTTCCCGAAGCCCGATCAGCCCAGCCGCTCGGCATGCCAGCGGATGTGGTCGCCCATGAAGGTCTGCACGAAGAAATAGCTGTGATCATAGCCTTCCTGCATGCGGAACGCGCCGGGCTGGCGGCGCTCGATCATGGCATGGGCCAGGGATTCGGGCTTGAGCAGGTCCAGGAACTGGTCGCTGGCGCCCTGGTCGATCAGCACCTCGCCGGGATAGCCGCGCTCGCGCATCAGCAGGGTCGAATCGTGCCGGGCCCAGGCGGCCTTGTCCTCGCCCAGATAGGCCGTGAACTGCTTCCTGCCCCAGTCGCTTTCCGAGGGGTTCGCGATCGGCGAGAAGGCCGAGACCGAGCGATAGCGCTCGGGGAAGGTCATGGCGATGGTCAGCGCGCCATGGCCGCCCATGGAATGGCCGGTGATGCCCTGCGCGTCGCGGTCCAGCGCGAAATTGTCGAAGACCAGCTCGGGCAGTTCGTGGGTGACATAGTGCCACATGCGGAAATGCGGCGCCCAGGGTTCCTGCGTGGCATCGACATAGAAGCCGGCGCCCTGGCCCAGGTCATAGGCCTCGTCGTTGGCGACGCCCTCGCCGCGCGGCGAGGTGTCGGGAAAGATCACCGCGATGCCGTATTCCGCCGCCCATTCCTGCGCCCCGGCCTTGGTCATCGCATTCTCATGCGTGCAGGTCAGGCCCGACAGATACCACAGCACCGGCACGCGGCCGTGTTCGGCCTGCGGCGGCAGGTAGATGGCGAAGGTCATGTCGGTGCCCGTGGCCTGCGACTTGTGGCGATAGACGCCCTGCGTGCCGCCGAAGCTGCGGTTCTCGGAAACGGTTTCGTAAGCCAGGGTCATGGCTGTCCTCCTGTCAGGTCGTGGAACATGACCAGCGCATCGACATAGCCATGTTGCGGATGAAGAAACGCGCCCGGCAGGCGGCCGACAATATCGAAACCGGCCTTTTGCCACGAATGAACGGCATCGGCATTGGTCGCGACGACGAAATTGAACTGCATGGCCCGGAAGCCCTGGGCCCGCGCCCAGTCCTTGGCGTGGGTGACCAGCGCGCGGGCGATGCCGCGGCCGCGGGCGTCGGGATGGGTCGCGAAACTGGCGTTGGCGACATGGGCCGCCGGACCGGGCCGGTTGCGGCCGACATGGCTGGTGCCCAGCACGCGCCCGTCCGCTTCGGCCACGAAGGCGGTGAAGGGCGCGGCGAACCAGTCCGCCAGCGCCTCGTCCCGGGTGATGTCGGGCGGGATGCAATAGGTCTCGCCCGCGCGATAGACCGGCTCCAGGATCCGCCAGATCGCCTCGTGGTCCTCGGGCGTGGCGGGACGGATCGCGGTCCCGCCGCCGGTCATTCCAGCTCGTCCACCGAGCGGATCACCTTGCCGAGCAGCCCGTAGTCCAGCGCCTCCTGCGTGTTCAGCCAGAAATCGCGCTGGGTGTCCTTCTCGATGCGCTCGATCGGCTGGCCGGTCGCCTCGGCAAAGATCTGGTTCAGCCGGTCGCGCATCAGCCGGACCTGCTCGGCCTGGATCATCATGTCCGAGGAGGTGCCGCCGATCCCGCCGGATGGCTGGTGGATCAGGAAGCGGGTGTTCGGCAGGCAGAAGCGGTTTTCCTTCTTCGCCGCGACGAAGATCAGCGCGCCGGCGCTGGCCACCCAGCCCGAGCCGATGGTGCGCACGGTGGGGCGGATGAACTTGATCACGTCATGGATCATGTCGCCCGATTCGACATGGCCGCCGGGCGAGCTGATCAGCATGTTGATCGGCTTGTCGCTATCCTCGGCCAAGGCCAGCAGATGCGCGACGGTGCGCTGCGCCAGCTTGTCGTTGATCGGCCCGGCGACGATCACCGTGCGCGACTTGAAATACAGCTTGCCGATCTTGTCGCCTTCCGGCAGGCCCAGCCCTTCGTCCTTCTGGCCTTCTTGCGGGCGCTCGTCGTCGTCGTCATCGTCGTCCAGATGGAAGTGCTGTGCCATGATCGGTCCTTTCATGTTGACGGCGGGCACGGTCGCCCGCCCCCGCCGTCCTTTTAACTAAGCAGCCGTTACGGATCAGTAAAGGACGACCGCGCGGATCGACTCGCCCGAGTGCATCAGGTCGAAGCCCTTGTTGATGTCGTCGAGCTTCAGCGTATGGGTGATCATCGGGTCGATCTGGATCTTGCCGTCCATGTACCAGTCGACGATCTTCGGCACGTCGGTCCGGCCGCGCGCACCGCCGAAGGCCGAGCCCTTCCAGACCCGGCCGGTGACCAGCTGGAACGGGCGGGTGCTGATCTCGGCCCCGGCCGGCGCCACGCCGATCACGATGGACTGGCCCCAGCCGCGGTGGGTGCATTCCAGCGCCTGGCGCATGACATTGACATTGCCGGTGCAGTCGAAGCTGTAGTCGGCGCCGCCGATCTGGTCAAAGGGCGTCTTGGTCAGGTTGACGATTTCCTGCACCACGTTGTCGCAGTTCTTCGGGTTGATGAAATGGGTCATGCCGAATTTCTCGGCCATTTCCTTTTTCCCGTCGTTCAGGTCGACGCCGATGATCATGTCGGCACCGGCCAGGCGCAGGCCCTGGATCACGTTCAGACCGATGCCGCCCAGGCCGAAGACCACCGCCTTGGCGCCGATCTCCACCTTGGCGGTATAGATCACCGCGCCGATGCCGGTGGTCACGCCGCAGCCGATATAGCAGATCTTGTCGAAGGGCGCGTCCTCGCGCACCTTGGCCACCGCGATTTCCGGCAGCACGGTGTAGTTCGAGAAGGTCGAGCAGCCCATGTAGTGATGGATCGGCGTGCCGTCGAGCATGCTGAAGCGGCTGGTGCCGTCGGGCATCAAGCCCTGGCCTTGGGTATTGCGGATCGCGGTGCAGAGGTTGGTCTTGCGCGACAGGCAGGACGGGCACTGGCGGCATTCCGGGGTATAGAGCGGGATCACGTGGTCGCCGGGCTTCACCGTGGTCACGCCGGGGCCGACCTCGACCACCACGCCGGCACCCTCATGGCCCAGGATCGAGGGGAACAGCCCCTCGGGGTCGGCGCCCGAGCGGGTGAAATCGTCGGTGTGGCAGATGCCGGTGGCCTTGATCTCGACCAGAACCTCGCCGGCCTTGGGGCCTTCCAGGTTGACCTCCATGACCTCCAGCGGCTTCCCGGCCTCGAGGGCGACGGCGGCGCGTGTTCTCATGACTTGCTCTCCTTGCGTATGGCCGGGATGGGCCTGGTCTTTCTTCGGGTCTTCTCATGGCATAGGGGCCGGCGGACCGGCCCCGAAGCTGTTTCCTGTCAGGCGGTCCCGGTCAAGCCGGCAATGCGCCCGAACGCTTGGCGATATGCGTCGCGATGGCATCCATCAAGGGCGGCGACAGCGCGTCATAGGGCTCCAGCCCCAGCTCGCGCAGCCGGGCGCGGATGCCGTCCATGCGCGAGGGATCGACGCCCGATTCGATCACCGAACTGACGAAGGCCGCGAATTGCGGCTCGGCCCAGCCGTCCTGATCCGAGAGCTCGGTATGGACGAAGTCGAGGCCATAGAACGGATGGTCCTTGTTCTCGATCCGGCCATACATGTGGACGCCGCAATCCTTGCAGCGATAGCGCTGGATCGGCGCGTCCTTGTTGACGATTTCCAGCTTTTCCGCGCCCGAGACCACCTCGATGGCGTCGCGGCCGACCACGGCGACCTGCGAGAAGATCGCGCCGTCCGGCTTCCAGCACTTGGTGCAGCCGCAGACGTGGTTATGCGCGGTCTGGGCGTTCACCTTGACCCGCACCGGATTGCTGGCACATTTGCAGTGCAGCTCTCCGCCCGAAAAGCCGGGCTTTGCCGGTTTGATGCCGTTGTCGACGGCCGGATGAATCTTCACCCCGGATGTGTCTGCCATGGTCCCCTCCTCCGATGAACCTTCTTCAGCGGCAGGTTGGCGCCGGGGCGGATTTGCGGCAAGTGGGCAAAAGGTTGTAAGCCTTGGCGGCTTACGGCTCGGGCCGCGTCACCAGCCAGGCGCCGACGGCGGTGCAGCACAGCGCCTGCACCGCGATCAGCCGCGGGTCGAGCCCCAGCCACAGCGCCCAGCCGACGCCGCAGGCCATGGCGGCGACGGCCCAGATCTTGGCGCGCCGGCCGATGGTGCCGTTCTTGCGCCAGGCGCGGATCTGCGGGCCGAAGGTCGGGTTGCGCATGATGCGCGCGCTGATCCGGGGCGAGGATTGCGCAAAGGCCCAGACCGCGATCAGCAGGAAGGGCACCGTCGGCATGACCGGCAGGAAGGCCCCGATCACCCCCACGGTCAGGGACAGCCAGCCCAGGGCAAGCAACAGGAAACGCATCTTACTCCGCCAGTTCGCGCAGGATACCATTCAGGACGGGGCGGCCGGTCGCCGTCGCGGCCAGCCGGACGCCCCGATGGGTAACGAGACCGAGCCCGATCAGATCCGCAAGCTGCCGCTGCGGCAGCCGCGCGCCATGGGCGAGATAGCGCGGGATCTCCATCCCCTCGGCCAGCCGCATCGCCATCAGCAGGTATTCGACGGCCCGGTCGGACAGCGTCAACACATCGCGCAGGCTGTCGCCATTGCCGCGCGCTTCCACCGCCGCCAGCCATTCGCCCGGTGCCCGATGCGCCTCGGTCGCCCAGCGGCCATTGCCCAGCGTCAGGCGACCATGCGCGCCCGGCCCCACCGCCGCCCAGTCGCCCTGGCGCCAGTAAACCAGGTTGTGCCGGCTTTCGGCACCCGGCCGGGCGTGGTTCGAGATCTCATAGGCCGGCATCCCCGCTGCGGCGCAGATCTCCTGCGTGTCGAGATACATGTCGGCGGAAAGATCGTCGTCCGGCAGGCCCTTGAGCCCGCCCCTGGCATGGCGGGCGCCGAAGGCGGTGCCGGGCTCGATGGTCAGCTGATAGGCCGAGAGGTGATCGACCGCCATCGACAGCGCCTGCGACAGTTCGCGGCGCCAATGCGCGCGGTCCTGGTCCTGGCGGGCATAGATCAGGTCGAAGCTGACCCGCGCAAAGCAGTCGCGGGCGATGTCGAAGGCGGCGCGGGCCTCGGCCACCGAATGCATCCGGCCGAGCCGGCGCAGGTCGTCGTCGTTCAGCGCCTGCACGCCCATCGAGACCCGGTTCACCCCGGCGTCGGCATAGGCGCGGAAGCGGCCGGTTTCGACGCTGGTCGGGTTGGCTTCCAGCGTGATCTCGATGTCGTTGGCGAAGGGCCAGGCGGCGCGGGCGGCCTCGATCACCCCGGCCACGGTTTCGGGCGCCATCAGGCTGGGCGTGCCGCCGCCGAAGAAGATGCTGTTCAGCACCCGGCCCGCGGTCTCCCGGCCCAGCCGGGCGATTTCGGACCGATAGGCGGCCAGCCAGCGGCTTTGGTCGATGCTGGCCGTGACATGGCTGTTGAAGTCGCAATAGGGGCATTTCGCGGCGCAGAAGGGCCAATGGACGTAAAGCGCAAACCCCCCTGCCCGCCAATCGTCGGTGAGGTTCGGGTCCGTGGCGAGGGCTGCGGCCGTGGCGGTCATTCCCGGTATGCGGTGACTTCGATCTCGATCTTCATTTCGGGTCGGATGAGCCCGGCGACAACCATGGTGGCGGCGGGTAACGCATGTTTCATCGCCTCGCCCAAGACCGGCACCACCTCGTCCAGGAAGGCGGTGTCGGTGATGGTGTATTGCACGCGCACGATGTCCTCGGGCACGAAACCGGCCTCGGCCAGGGTGGCGAAGATGGTGGCAAAGGCGTTGCGGGCCTGCTCGGCCGGGCTGTCGGGCATCGCCATGGCGGCATAGTCGTAGCCCGTGGTGCCCGAGACGAAGCACCACGGTCCCTTCACCACCGCGCGGCTGTAGCCGAAGGCGGTCTCGAAGGGCGAGCCGGTCGAGATCCTACGCAAAAGCCGCCTCCAGCTTGCGGAAGGCGTCGGCGCGATGGCTGATGCGGTTCTTTTCCTCGGCCGGCATCTCGGCAAAGGTGCGGGTGTGGCCGTCGGGGACGAAGATCGGGTCGTAGCCGTGGCCGTGCGGACCGCGCGGCGGCCAGACCAGATGGCCGGGGGCGATGCCCTCGAAGATCTCCTCATGCCCGTCCGGCCATAGCAGGATCAGCGTGGCGCGGAACTGCGCGGTGCGCGGTTCGGGGACATTGCGTTCGTCCAGCTCGCGCCAGGTGCGGGTCATGGCCTGCAGGAAGTCGCGGCCGTTCGGGGTTTCCGCCCAATCGGCGGTATAGACGCCGGGCGCGCCATCGAGGCCATCGACGGTGATGCCGCTGTCATCGGCCAGCACCGGCAGCCCGGTCGCCTGCATGGCGGCGCGGGCCTTGATGCGGGCATTGCCGATGAAGCTCGACTCGGTCTCGGCCGGCTCGGGCAGGCCCATTTCGCCGGCGCTGGTGACCGCGATGCCATGCGGCGCCATCATGGCGCGGATTTCGTCCAGCTTGCCGGCGTTGTGGGTGGCGACCAGCAGCTTCTTTTCCGTGAAGGCCTTCATGCCACGGCGGCCTTTTGCGCCTCGACCAGCGCGGCGATGCCGGCTTCGGCCAGGTCGAGCAGCTGGTTCATCTCGGGGCGCGAGAAGGTGGCGCCCTCGGCCGACATCTGCACCTCGATCAGCCGGCCGGCGCCGGTCAGGATGAAGTTGCCGTCGGTGCCGGCCTCGCTGTCCTCGGCATAGTCCAGGTCCAGGATCGGCTGGCCGGCATAGATGCCGCAGGACACCGCCGCGACATGGTCCAGGATCGGGTCGGTGGTGATGATATTGGCCTTCAACAGCCGGTTCACCGCCAGCCGCAGCGCCACCCAGCCGCCGGTGATCGAGGCGCAGCGCGTGCCGCCATCGGCCTGGATCACGTCGCAGTCGATGACGATCTGCCGCTCGCCCAGGGCACGTCGGTCGACGCCGGCGCGCAGGGCGCGGCCGATCAGGCGCTGGATTTCCTGGGTGCGGCCGGATTGCTTGCCCGAGGCGGCCTCGCGCCGGTTGCGGCTGTTGGTGGCGCGCGGCAGCATGCCGTATTCGGCCGTGACCCAGCCCTGCCCCGAACCCTTCAGGAAGGGCGGCGCCTTTTCCTCGATGCTGGCCGAGCACAACACCTTGGTATCGCCGCAAGAGATCAGGCAGGAGCCCTCGGCGTGCCGCATCACCCCGGTTTCGATTGAAATCGGTCGCATATCACTTAAATTCCGGCCAGAGGGGCGCATCCGTCATTCCTTTCGGGGGTTTTGCTGTTCAAATACAGGCCAGAGCCCCCCAACCGCAACCCGAGAACGCCCGACCGCCGCCGATGCCAGAAACCGCCCAGCTTTCCGACCTGAACGACCGTTCGCGCGAGGTGTTTCGCCGCGTGGTCGAATCCTATCTGGCCACCGGCGAGCCGGTCGGCTCGCGCACCCTGACCCGCGATATGACCGAAAAGGTCAGCGCCGCGACGATCCGCAACGTGATGCAGGACCTGGAATATCTGGGCCTGCTGGACCATCCGCATGTCTCGGCCGGGCGCATGCCGACGCAGCTCGGACTGCGGCTGTTCGTGGACGGGTTGATGGAGGCCGGCCCGGTCTCGACCACCGACCGCGAGATGATCGAGGAAACCCTGGGCCAGGACAGCGGCGACACCGGCGCCATGCTGGACCGGGTCAGCACGGCGCTGTCGGCGCTGACGCATGGCGCCTCGCTGGTGCTGATGCCGAAGCAAGAGGCGCCGGTGCGCCATATCGAATTCGTCAGCCTGGCGCCGGACCGCGCGCTGGTGGTGCTGGTCTTTGCCGACGGCCGGGTCGAGAACCGGGTCTTTACCCCCCCGCCCGGCCATACCGCCAGCTCGATGCGCGAGGCGGCGAATTTCCTGAACGCCGTCGCCGAGGGCCGCACGCTGGCCGACCTGCGCCGCGGCATCGCCCAGGAAATCGAGGCGAGCCGGCAGAAGCTGGACCTGATGGCGGCGCAGATGATCGCGCATGGGTTGGCGATGTGGGACGGCGACGGGTCGGACGCGCGGCTGATCGTGCGCGGCCGCGCCAACCTGCTGGAGGACGAGGCGGTGGACCTGGACCGGGTGCGCTCGCTGTTCGACGACCTGGAACGCAAGCGCGACATCGCCGAATTCCTGGAACTGGCCGAACATGGCGAGGGGGTGCGGATTTTCATCGGCTCCGAGAACAAGCTTTTTTCACTTTCCGGTTCCTCTCTGGTGGTTTCGCCCTATATGAATGCTGACCGAAAAATTGTCGGTGCGGTCGGCGTCATCGGGCCCACGCGGCTGAACTATGGCCGGATCGTGCCGATCGTCGATTACACTGCGCAGCTTGTCGGCCGGATGATCTCTGGCCGGAAAGGATGAAGGACATGACCAAGGACAACCCGAACGGCAGCCCGCTGGACGAGGATTTCGTTGACCCGCTGAGCGATGAGGTGCCCTCGCCCGATGTCGAGGCGCTGGTGGCCGAACGGGACGAATATCGCGACCGTTTCATGCGCGCGCTGGCCGATGCCGAAAACGCCCGCAAGCGCGCCGACAAGGAGCGCCGCGATGCCGAGCAATATGGCGGCTCGCGCCTGGCCCGCGACCTGCTGCCGGTGCATGACGCGCTGAGCCGCGCCCTGGACGCCGCCGGCGACGAGCAACGCGCCGCCGCTGCCGCGCTGATCGAGGGCGTCGAACTGACGCTGCGCGAGTTGAACAACGTCTTTGCCAAGCACGGCATCCATGTCATCACCCCGGCCGTGGGCGACAAGTTCGACCCGCAGCAGCACGAGGCGATGTTCGAGGCGCCGGTGCCCGGCACGGTGGCGGGCAGCATCATCCAGGTCATGGACAATGGCTTCATGCTGCATGATCGGCTGCTGAGGCCGGCCAAGGTCGGGGTCAGCTCGACACCGGCAAGCTGAGATCGCTGAAACAGGAAAACTTCGGATTTCTCCGGGGTTTTTTTGTTATCTTGTATTGGCTCGGCGCCAAAATACAAAATGTGGTTCAGTTGCCGGCAAGCACCTGACACAGACGATCCAGCTGATCCAGGTCGCGATAGGTGATGACCAATTGCCCGCCCTCGCTGCCGGCATGGTTGATCGCCACCTTCATCTTGAGATGCGCGGAAAGATCGCCCTCCAGCGCGCGGGTATCGGCATCCTTTTCTGGCTTGGCCGCTTTGGGTCTCGCGGCCGTGCCCTCGGCTTGGCGGCGAACGAGTTCCTCGGTCTCGCGCACCGAGAGGTTCTTCTCGATCACCTTGCGCGCCAGTTCGACCGCATTCGGCGCAGTGATCAGGGCGCGAGCGTGGCCCGCAGTCAGCTTGCCCTCCTTGAGCCAGGCCTGCACCTGTTCCGGCAGGTTCAGCAAGCGCAGCAGGTTGGCGATGTGGCTGCGGCTCTTGTTCAGCGCTTCGCCCAGCTTTTCCTGCGTGTGGCCGAAACGCTCCATGAGCTGGCGATAAGAGGCCGCCTCCTCGATCGCATTCAGGTCGGCGCGCTGGATATTCTCGACGATCGCCACCTCCAGCACCTCGGTATCGCTGAAGTCGCGCACGATGGCCGGAACCTCATGCAACTGCGCGATCTGGGCGGCACGCCAACGCCGCTCTCCGGCGACGATCTGGTAAAGACCCTGATCGGTCGGATGCGGCCGCACGATCAAGGGCTGCAACATGCCCCGCGCCTTGAGCGAATCCGCCAGCTCCTGCAGGGCCTCCGGCGCAAAGCTGCGGCGCGGCTGGTCCGGATTGGGCGTCAGCTGCTCGACCGGAATCACCTGCCGCGGCGCCGGGCGTTCCGAGGGGATCAGATCGACATCCGCCATCAGCGCCGACAGGCCGCGACCAAGCCCGCGCTTTTCCAGTTTATGATCGGACATGATCCCCCCTTAGGCCGTGGCGAGTTGACGAGACAGAAATTCCTTGGCGAGCTCGCGATAGGCGGCGCTGCCCTTGGAATGCGGATCGTATTGCAGCACCGGCATGGCATGCGACGGCGCCTCGGACAGGCGCACGTTCCGCGGAATGACGGTCCGGTAGACCAGGCCAGAAAGCGTGCTGCGGGCGTCCGCCTCGACCTGCTGGGAGAGGTTGTTGCGGCTGTCCGACATGGTCAGCAAGATGCCCTCGATCCGCAGATCAGGATTGGCGGCTTGCCTGACTTCGCGCACGGTCATCAGCAGCTGCGATAGACCCTCCAATGCGTAGAACTCGGCCTGCAGGGGCACCAAAACGCTGTCGGCGGCCACCATGGCGTTCACGGTCAGCAGGCCCAGCGCCGGCGGGCAATCGATGAGAATGTAATCGAATCCAGTGGCTTGCGACAGTTTCCGGCGCAGAAGCTGGGTGCGGCCCGGGCGGCTGGACAGCTGGAAATCAGCCGAGGCGAGATCATGGTTCGACGGCACGATGCGCAGATTGTTGATATCCGTGTCCTGCAGCGTCTGCGCCAGATCCTGCTCGCCGGACAGCAGATCATAGGCATTGGTCTGGCGCTCTTCCAACGGAACGCCAAGACCGGTCGAGGCATTTCCTTGCGGGTCAAGATCAATGATAATCACCCGTTGGCCCTGCTCGGCCAAAGCAGCCCCCAGGTTGATCGCGGTGGTGGTCTTGCCGACCCCACCCTTCTGGTTTGCCACCGCGACGATGCGAGCTTCAGACATGGCGGATTCCCGTGATCTCCAGAATGGCAGCATCTGGATCAGTGCTGCTTTGATGCGCCTTCATGTCGAAACTCCAAGCTTTGCGAGCTTCAGCGACCTCTTTCTGCCAATTCCGGCCCTTCATCAGCCAAGCCGTCCCCTCTGGCGAAAGATGTCGATCCACATATGCCATGAGCTGGGGCAGCGGGGCAAGCGCCCGCGCGCTGATATTCGCGGCATTCTGCCTGTCGGCCATTTCGATGCGCCGACAGATCACGTCAGCATTCTGAAGCGCCAGTTCTCGAATCGCGTTGCGCAAAAATGCCGCTTTCCGTTGATCGCTCTCAAGCAGCCGCACTGGAATCTGGGGATGCGCAATGGCAATGACCAAACCTGGCAGGCCGCCACCCGATCCGAGATCCAGCCATAGGTCGGGTGTGGGCTGCGCAAGACGCGCAAGCTGAAGCGCATCGGCGATGTGTCTGGATTCGAGCTGATCCACCGTGCTCGGCGCAATAAGATTGATTGCCGGGTTCCACTTTCTGAGCAGTCCCGCGAACGCCTCCAGGCGCTCTGTTTCACGTGAAACAATCATGCACTGCGCCGCTGCTCGGCCCGGATCAAGGCCAGGATGAGCGTCAAGGCGGCCGGCGTCATCCCCTCGATCTGTCCTGCTGCCGCCAAGGTTTGCGGGCGGAAACGTTGCAGCTTCGCCTTAAGTTCGTTGGAAAGCCCGGAAACCGAGGCGTAATCAAAGCTGTCGGGGATGCGTACAGCCTCTTCCCTCCGAAGCATCTCTGCGTCCCGCTCCTGCCGCTGCGTATATTGCTGATACAGCGCGTCAGTGGCCAATTGGACAAGAATACCCTGGCCCTCCTGCGCAAGCTGTTCATCCAGCTGCAAAACCTGCTCTGCGGAGAACTCCTGCTGGGCGAGCAAGGCAAACACGCTACGCCGGACCCCATCATGCCGGACGTCCAAGCCAAATCGCGCCAATTCGGTGGGTGTGAAGCTGACCGCTTCGGCGCGGGCTCGCGCCGCAGAATACCGCCGCATCTTATCGGTGAAGGCTTCGCGTCGAACGTGCCCAACACATCCGATCTCCAGTCCCAACGGCGTAAGGCGCTGGTCGGCATTGTCCGCACGCAGGGAGAGCCTGAACTCGGCGCGGGACGTAAACATGCGATAGGGTTCGCTGACCCCGCGTGTCACCAGATCGTCGATCATGACGCCGATGTAGCTTTGTGAACGGCTGAAAACCTGGGCCGGCCGGCCTTGCGCACGCAGAGCCGCATTCAACCCGGCGACCAACCCCTGCGCCGCGGCTTCCTCATATCCCGTCGTGCCGTTGATCTGTCCTGCCAGGAACAGGCCGGCCAGGGATTTGACTTGCAAAGTCGGCGTCAAGGCGCGAGGGTCGACGTAATCATATTCGACCGCGTAACCGGGTTGCGCGATGACTGCCTCTTCAAGCCCCCGAATGGAACGGACATAAGCCAGCTGGACTTCTTCTGGTAACGAGGTTGAAATGCCGTTGGGATAGACGAGATCACTGTCCAAACCCTCAGGCTCCAGGAAAATCTGGTGAGACTCCTTGTCGGCGAAGCGAACGACCTTGTCCTCGATCGAAGGGCAATAGCGCGGCCCGACCCCGTCGATCCGACCGCCATACATCGCGGAGCGGCTTAGATTATCCTGTATAATCCGATGCGTCGTGGCATTGGTATGCGTAATCGAGCAACTGATCTGCCGCACCTGCGGGCCGCTGTTCAAATAGGAGAAGACGACCGGCTCGTCATCGCCAGGCTGTTGCTCGAGGATACCCCAGTCGATGCTGCGCCGTTCGAGCCTTGGTGGCGTGCCCGTCTTCAGCCGCCCTACGGGCAAGTTCAACGGACGAAGCGAGGCGGCAAGGGATTGCGAGGCCGGATCGCCCCAGCGGCCTGCTTGGCGTGTTACATCTCCGATATGGATAAGCCCGTTCAGGAATGTTCCCGTCGTCAGCACCACTTGCTGCGCGGCGAGTTCACTGCCATCGCTGAGCCGGACACCGTGGATCTTACCGTTCTCGTGCAGCAACTCGGCCGCCTCGCCCGGAACAAGGGCAAGATTGGGCTGCGAGAGCACGGCCGCTTGGGCGGCGGAACGGTAGAGCTGGCGATCCGCCTGGGCACGCGGCCCTTGGACAGCCGGCCCCTTGCGTCGGTTCAGCAAGCGAAACTGGATTCCGGCAGCATCAGCGAGTCGGCCCATGACGCCATCCAGCGCGTCCACTTCACGCACCAGATGACCTTTGCCCAAGCCGCCGATCGCCGGATTGCAAGACATTGTGCCAAGATCTTCCAGGCGCAGCGTAACCAGGGCTGTTTCCGCGCCCATGCGGGCCGAAGCCATGGCAGCTTCGACTCCGGCATGGCCGCCACCAATCACCACGACATCGAATTGTTTCACGTGAAACCCTACTTTCCGATGCAGAACGAGCTGAAAATCTCGTCCAGATATTCTTCCGCGCCAATCCGGCCGACCATCGCGGCCAGAGCTTGAATGGCCTGGCGAAGCGATTCGGCAACAAACTCAGGCGATCGCATGGGCAACTGAAGCGCTTCATGAGCACGCTCCAGCGCCTCCGCCTGACGCTTGTGGCTGATCAGGCCGGAATCGGCCGCCCGGATTCGCAACCGATCATAGACCAGGTCGAGAAGTTCTGCGACCCCCTGCCCGGTAGCCGCAGAGACTGACAGCCCCTCGGCTTGTGAAAGATCGCTCTTGGAACGCACCACAATGTCGTCCGGCCCCCAAGGTTCGCTCGGCATTCCTTCCGGCGAAAGATGGATGCGCAGGTCCGAGGCCTCGGCGCGAGCTCTGGCGCGGGAAATTCCCATGGCCTCTATGACGTCTTGGCTTTCGCGAAGTCCCGCGGTGTCCAGAAATGTGACCGGCAGGCCACGAAGGTCGGTGCGCAGTTCAAGAATATCGCGCGTCGTTCCGGCAATATCCGAAACCAGCGCGACGTCTCTTTGCCCGATCCGGTTGAGCAGCGTCGATTTTCCGGCATTCGGAGGCCCGATGATCGCCACTTCATAGCCCTGCCGCAAGCGCTCGGTTGCGGGATAGCGAGCCAGCATGTGTCGGATTTCCGCCTGGACCGCTTCGACGATCTGAAACACCTCGCCGGGTATTTCGTCGGGAACTTCCTCATCGGCAAAGTCGATGCTGGCCTCGACCAGGGCGCCGGCGCGAATCAGGCTGGCTCGCAGGCTATCCGCCTTTTCGCTCAACTCGCCCTCGGTGGCGCGCATGGCCAGGCGGCGTTGTGCTTCTGTTTCGGCGGAAAGCAGGTCCGCCAGGCCTTCGGCCTCGGCCAGATCCATCCGTCCGTTCAGGAAGGCCCGACGCGTGAACTCGCCCGGGTCAGCGCGCCGGAGGCCGCGTTGCAGCAGGGCCTCGGTCAATCGGCTTGCAATGACCGGTGCGCCATGCAGATGCAGTTCCGCGACTTCTTCACCGGTGAAGCTGTGGCCCTCGGCAAACCAGATCACCAGGGCGCGATCGATCAGATCGTCGCCATCCCGCAATGGCCGCACAACGGCCAGGCGCGGTTGCGCCAGCGGACCGGCAAGCGATTCCACCGCGGACCGCGCCTGCGGACCGCTCAGACGAACAACGGAAACGCCCCCCCGGCCAGGAGGCGTTGCCTCGGCAAAGATCGTGTCCACCGCATCCTCCGCGCCGTCAGGCGTTCATCGAATCGAAGAATTCGCCGTTGGTCTTGGTCTGCTTCAGCTTCGAGATCAGGAACTCGATCGCATCGGTGGTGCCCATCGGGTTCAGGATGCGGCGCAGCAGGTAAGTCTTCTGCAAGTCCTTGGAATCGACCAGGAGTTCCTCTTTCCGGGTGCCGGATTTCAGGATGTCCATGGCCGGGAACACGCGCTTGTCGGCGACCTTGCGGTCCAGCACGATCTCGCTGTTGCCGGTGCCCTTGAATTCCTCGAAGATCACCTCGTCCATGCGCGAGCCGGTGTCGATCAGCGCCGTGGCGATGATGGTCAGCGAGCCGCCCTCCTCGATATTCCGCGCCGCGCCGAAGAACCGCTTCGGGCGCTGCAAGGCGTTGGCGTCGACGCCGCCGGTCAGGACCTTGCCCGAGCTGGGCACCACGGTATTGAAGGCTCTACCAAGTCTTGTGATCGAATCCAGCAGGATCACCACATCTCGCTTGTGCTCGACCAGCCGCTTGGCCTTTTCGATCACCATCTCGGACACGGCGACGTGCCGGCTGGCCGGCTCGTCAAAGGTCGAGGAAACCACCTCGCCCTTGACCGAGCGCTGCATGTCAGTCACTTCTTCCGGCCGCTCGTCGATCAGCAGCACGATCAGGTAGCATTCGGGATGATTGTTGGCGATCGAATGCGCGATGTTCTGCAGCAGCACGGTCTTGCCGGTGCGCGGTGGCGCCACGATCAGCGAGCGCTGGCCCTTGCCGATCGGCGCCACCAGGTCGATGATCCGGGCCGAGCGATCCTTGATCGTCGGATCCTCGATTTCCATCTTCAGCCGCTCATTCGGATAAAGCGGCGTCAGGTTGTCAAAGGCGACCTTGTGGCGCGCCTTTTCCGGATCCTCGAAATTGATCCGCTCGACCTTGGTCAGGGCGAAGTAACGCTCGTTCTCGCCCGGCGCACGGATCACGCCCTCGACGGTGTCGCCGGTGCGCAGCGCATGCTGGCGGATCATGTCGGGGCTGACATAGATATCGTCGGGGCCGGGCAGATAGTTCGCCTCGGTCGAGCGCAGGAAGCCGAAACCGTCCTGGACCACTTCCAGCACGCCGTCGCCGCCGATGTCGTAACCTTCCTCGGCATGCTCCTTGAGGATCGAGAACATCATCTCGCCCTTGCGCATGGTCGAGGCGTTCTCGATCTCCCACTCCTCGGCCATCGACAGCAGGTCGGCCGGGCTCTTGGCCTTGAGATCGGACAGGTTAAGACGTTCTTCGGTCATGTCTCGCCTATGCGCGCAAGTGCCGGGGTCGGACCGGGCCGCGCGAAAAACTGTGTCTGGAAAGATTCCGCCGGACGGCGGACAGGGCTCACATAGGCAGAAAGCGGCCGCGAGTCAATTCTTCAGAACTTCACGATCACCGAGAGCACGATCAGCGCCATCAGCAGCGTCGGCACTTCGTTCATCATCCGGTAGCGGCGCCCGCTCAGCCCGCGCCCGGACAACAGCGCCCTGCGCTGCCCGGACAGCCACATGTGAAACCAGGTCATCCCCAGCACGCCCGCCGCCTTGGTCCAGGGCCAGACCATGCTCCAATCCACGATGCCGGGCGTCATGACCAGCGCCAGCCCGGCCAGCCAGCTGACCACCATCGCCGGGTTCATGATCATCCGCAGCAGCTTCTGCTCCATGATCGCAAAGGATTGCCCCGGCTCGGCGCCGTTCTGGCCGCGTTCCACGTGATAGACGAACAGCCTGGGCAGGTAGAACAGCCCGGCCATCCAGGAAATCACCGCCATGACATGCAGCGCCTTCACCCAAGGGTAAGCGAGGGACAGGAAATCGGTCATCGGGCACCTCCGAGGCCATCTCCTCTAACAAAAAAGAAAGAAGATAAAGAAAGATGATGTTGTTGTTGGGCCTGTGGATGACGGGATTGCGCTGTTCCACGGCAGATCTCCCCAGCCGCAGCCGGTTGGGGAGAAAAATCCCGTTAACCATTCGTTAAGAAATTACCGAAGTGAAATCAGCATATTGTGACAAAGACCTCTGTGGATAAATTTGTGAAAGATTTTCTTGTCCACAGACTGTTGACGGCGATCCGGCGGGTTTTCTACATGGGGACAAACCCGTTTCGTTCACGCGGGCCGCGGCGGGGTCATGCACAGGCCGGCGCGGGCAGGCCGGATCTCCACAATCCATGCCGGGTGAGTCGCGGCGGCTTATCCACAGGGTTATGCCGAACCGCCCGCGCGGGCCTTCACTTCAGCAGGCCGGCTTCGCGGTAATAGCGCGCGGCGCCGGGATGCAGCGGGATGCCGATGCCTTGCAATGCACGATCGGGCGCGATGTCGCGCCCCCGGGCGTGGCCGGCGTCCAGCAGCCGGCGGCTGCGCGCGCTCCACAGCGCCCGGGTGATGTCGTGGATCAGCGCCTCGGGCTGGTCGGCCGAGGTGATCCACTGCGCGCCGACGCTGATCGTCGCGACATCGGCGTCCTGTCCGTCATAGGTGCTGGCCGGGATCGTGGCGCGGGCCAGGAAGCCGTGCTCGCCCATCAGCCCCTGGGCCAGCGCGCCGTCGATGGGCAGGATGCGGATCGGCTGCTGGCTGGCGAGTTCCGCGATGGCGCCGGCCGGATAGCCGCCGACGAAGAACAGCGCGTCAAGCTGGCCCTGCTGCATTGCCGCGCCGGCCTCGTCCAGCGTCAAATAGAGGGGTGAAATGTCCCGTTCGGACAGCCCGGCCCCGGCCAGGATGGCTCGGGCATCGACCAGCGTGCCCGAGCCGGGCTCGTCCAGCGATACCCGCTTGCCGCGCAGGTCGGCGACCGATTCGATCTGCGCGCCGTCGCGCACCACCAGATGGATGGCCTCGGGGTATAGATTGGCGATGGCGCGCAGCTTGTCGGCCTTGGGCCTGTCCTGCCAGATCCCGCCGCCGGAATAGGCCCAGGCGGCGACGTCGCCCTGGACGAAGCCCGATTCCAGCGCCCCGCCCTGCACCGCCTCGGCATTCGCCACCGATCCGGTCGAGGCCAGGGCCGAGGCGACCAGCCCCGGCACGCCGCATTCGCCCGGCTCGGCGCAGGCCCTTGCTCCCGGCGGCGCCGAAATCGCTTGGGCCAGCAAACCGCCGATGGGATAATAGGTGCCCGCCGTGCTACCGGTGCCGATGCGAAAGAACGAGGGCCCCGGGTTGTCGGCCGCCTGCTGCGCCAGCGCATTGCCGGCCAGAAGCAGCGCCAGCGCGGCGACGATTCCCAACCCAGTCCTGCGCCGCATGGCCCGCCCTCTTCGCCCGGATCCCTGCGCCAAGCTTGCGCCGCGCCGCCGGGGCTGGCAACCCGGCCCGCGGCGGCTTTCGGCGGCCGCGCACGAAATCGCGCGCGGCGTGATCCGTTTGCGTCATCCATGCGTCGTATTTGAAGAGCGCTGGCGGCGAAAACGGGTGCATTCCTGAAAACAGCACGTCCCCCATAGCCAGCGGAATCAAGCCATGCTGAACACAGTCGAGATCCTGAACCAACTCGCCAACCGCCAGAAGAATTTCGCGCTGCCCCGCGATCTTTACTGCGACGAGGGCGTTTTCCAGACCGACCTCGCGCAGATCTGGTACAAGGAATGGCTGTTCGCCGTTCCGGCCTGCGAGATTCCCAAGACCGGCAACTATGCCACCATGCAGGTCGGCGCCTATCCGGTGCTGATCGTGCGCGGCGGCGACGGCAAGGTGCGGGCCTTCCACAACGTCTGCCGCCACCGCGGCCAGCGCCTGTGCTCCAAGCCGAACGGCTCGACCCCGAAGCTGGTCTGCCCCTATCACCAGTGGACCTATGAGCTGGACGGCAAGCTGCTCTATGCCCGCGACATGGGCGACGATTTCGACGCCTCGAAATTCGGGCTGAAGCCGGTGCATTGCGTGGACCTGAACGGCATGGTCTTCATCTGCCTGGCCGAGGTGCCGCCCGCCATCGCCGATGTGGCCAAGCAGCTGATGTCCTACTTGGCGCCCAGTGCGCTGGCCGATGCCAAGGTGGCCTATTCCTCGACCATCATCGAGAACGGCAACTGGAAGCTGGTGATCGAGAACAACCGCGAATGCTATCATTGCGGCGGCAGCCACCCCTCTCTCTGCCGGACCTATTCCGACAACCCGAACATGACCGCGATGGAAGGCCCCGACAGCGCCAGCCCCGACATCCTGGCGCATTGGAAGCGCTGCGAAGAGGCCGGCCTGCCCTCGCGCTTCGTCAACCACCCCAAGATGCAATGGCGCCTGGCCCGCATCCCGCTGCTGAACAACGCCGAAAGCTACACCATGAGCACCAAGGCCGCGGTCGCGAAGCGCATGGGCAGCATGCCCTTCAACGACGCCGGCAGCCTGCTGTTCTTCCATTATCCGAACACCTGGAACCACTTCCTGGCCGACCACGCCATCGTCTTCCGCGTGCTGCCGATCAGCCCGACCGAAACCCAGGTCACCACGAACTGGCTGGTGCACAAGGACGCGGTCGAGGGCGTGGACTACAATATCGAGGACCTGACCACCGTCTGGATCAACACCAATGACGAGGACCGCCAGGTCGTCGAGGAAAACCAGAAGGGCATCCTGTCGCCGGCCTATGAGCCGGGCCCCTATTCCTCGATCCAGGAAGAGGGCGTGGTGCAGTTCATCGACTGGTATGCCGACACCATGATCGGCCGCCTGTCCCCCACCCCGGCGATGGCGGCGGAATAATGGCGGTCCTGGTCAAGGCATTCGGCGACCGGCCCTGGAAGGACGACGAGCCGCTGGAATGCGTGATGGTGGTGCCCGAATGCACGGACACCGCCACCTTCACCTTTCGCGCGCCCTCGGGGGCCTGGTTCGACTATCAGCCGGGGCAGTTCATCACGCTGGACCTGCCGGTGCCGGGCGGCAACGTCCAGCGCACCTATACCATCAGCTCCAGCCCGTCGCGGCCGCTGTCGATCTCGGTGACGGTCAAGGCCGGTCCCGACAGCATCGGCACGCGCTGGATGCTGGACCACCTGCGGCCGGGGATGCGGCTCAAGGCCTATGGGCCCAGCGGCATCTTCAGCTTCGTCAAGCACGAGGCGCCGAAATACCTGTTCATTTCGGCCGGATCCGGCATCACCCCGGTCATGTCGATGACGACCTGGGCCTGGGATTCGGGCGAGATGCCGGACATCGTCTTTGTCCACGCCGCCCGCACCCCCAGCGAGATCATCTTCCGCCAGCGGCTGGAAGGCATGGCCGACCGCGTGCCCGGCCTGCAGCTGCGCTTTACCATCGAACAAAGCGACCCGTTTCGCACCTGGCACGGCTACAGCGGCCGGCTGAACCAGATCATGCTGGGCCTGATGGCGCCCGACTACCTGGAACGCGAGGTGTTCTGCTGCGGCCCCGAGCCCTTCATGCAGGCGGTGCGCGACATGCTGATCGCGCTCGGCTTCGACATGGACCATTACCATCAGGAAAGCTTCGGCGCCCCGATCCGCACCGAATCCGATGCCCCGGTGCTGGACGACGTGGTGCTGGACGATGCCGCCGGCGCGCAGATCACCTTTGCCGCCTCGGGCATCACCGCGAAATGCGCCGAGACCGACACGGTGCTGGCGGTGGCCAAGGCGAACGGGCTGAACATCCCCTCGGGTTGCACCTTCGGCCTGTGCGGCACCTGCAAGATCAGGAAGACCTCGGGCGAGGTGCATATGGTCCACAACGGCGGCATCACCGACGACGACATCGAGGCAGGCTATATCCTGGCCTGCTGCTCGCATCCCATGGGCGCCATCGCCGTCGAAGTCTGAGCTTGGCGTGTGTCGTCCAAGGCGCGCCCCGCTGGGGCGTGCCTTCGGTGCTTGCGCTTGACAGCACTACCATACCGCGCAATCCTGACCCTGTACCTATCTCTACGACAGGCAAAGGAGGGCGCGATGAACATCGACCTCTCGCGGCGTGGCTTTCTGAAGCTGGCCGGCGCGGGTGTCGCGGCAACCTCGCTGGGAGCCATGGGCTTTGGCGAGGCAGAGGCGGCGGAGCAGGCGCATGTGCGTGCCTTCAAGCTGGCCTCGATGACCGAGACGCGCAACACCTGCACCTATTGCTCGGTTGCCTGTGGCATCCTGATCTATTCCAAGGGCGACGTCGCGGCCGGTGAAAACGCCGTCATCACCCATATCGAGGGCGATGCCGACCACCCGACCAACCGCGGCACGCTGTGCCCGAAAGGCGCGGCGCTGAAGGACATCGTCCATTCCGAAACCCGCCTGACCGCGCCCCGCATCCGCCGCCCCGGCGCCGCCGGCTTCGAGGAGATCAGCTGGGACGAGGCGCTGGACAAGATCGCCCGCGCGCTGAAGGACGACCGCGACGCCAACATGGTGCTGACCAACGATCTCGGCGTGCCGGTGAACCGCTGGACCACCACGGGCTTCCTGGCCGCCTCGGCCACCACCAATGAAACCGCATGGCTGACCTACAAGACGGTGCGCGCCATGGGGATCGTCGGATTCGACAACCAGGCGCGCGTCTGACACGGCCCCACGGTGTCCAGTTTGGGCCCGACATTTGGCCGCGGAGCGATGACCAACCCCTGGACCGACATCAAGAACACCGACCTGGTGATCGTGATGGGCGGGAATGCCGCCGAAGCCCATCCCTGCGGCTTCAAATGGGTGACCGAAGCCAAGGCGCGGCGCGGCGCCAAGCTGATCGTCGTGGACCCAAGGTTCACGCGCACGGCATCCGTATCTGATTATTACGCCCCGATCCGGCCCGGTTCGGACATCACCTTCCTGATGGCGCTCATCAACTGGATGATCCAGAACGACAGGGTCCAATGGGACTATGTCAGGAACTTCACCAACGCGCCCTTCATCGTGAAGGACGAGTTCGGCTGGAGCGACGGGCTGTTCTCGGGCTACGACCCCGAAAAGCGCGACTATGACAAGTCGAGCTGGGACTACGTCATCGGCGAGGACGGCTTCGCCCAGGTCGACATGACGCTGCAAAACCCGCGCTGCGTCTGGAACCTGCTGAAAGAGCATGTCTCGCGCTATACGCCCGAGCTGGTCGCGCAGGTCTGCGGCACGCCCAAGGACCGTTTCCTGCATATCGCGGAAATGATCGGCGAATGCGCGGCGCCCGACAAGGCCATGACCTCGATGTATGCGCTGGGCTGGACGCAGCATTCCAAGGGCGCGCAGAACATCCGCGGCATGGCGATGCTGCAGCTGGTGCTGGGCAATATCGGCGTGCGCGGCGGCGGCATGAACGCCTTGCGCGGGCATTCCAACATCCAGGGCCTGACCGACATCGGGCTGATGTCGAACCTGCTGCCCGGCTACATGAACGTCCCGACCGAGGCGGAGCCGGACCTGGCGACCTATATGTCCAGCCGCGCCTTCAAGCCGCTGCGGCCGGGCCAGACCAGCTATTGGCAGAACTACTCCAAGTTCTTCGTCAGCTTCATGAAGGCGATGTGGGGCGATGCCGCCACGGCCCAGAACGAATGGGCCTATCACTGGCTGCCCAAGCTGGACGTGCCGACCTATGACGTGTTGCGCATGTTCGAGCTGATGAAGGCGGGCAAGGTCAACAACTACTTCTGCCAGGGCTTCAACCCGCTTCTGGCCTTCCCCGACCGCGGCAAGCTGACCGAGGCCTTCAGCAAGCTGAAGCTGCTGGTCGTCATGGACCCGCTGGAGACCGAGACCGCCCGCTTCTGGGAAAACCACGGCGAACACAACGACGTGGACACCGCCGCGATCCAGACCGAGGTGATCCAGCTGCCCACCACCTGCTTTGCCGAGGACGACGGCTCGCTGGTGAACTCGGGGCGCTGGCTGCAATGGCACTGGGCGGCGGGCACGCCGCCGGGCCAGTCGAAACGCGACACCTGGATCATGTCGCAGATCTTCCAGCGCGTCAGGACGCTTTACCAGGACGAGGGCGGCATCCTGCCCGAGCCGATCCTGAACCTGACCTGGGACTATGCCGACCCCGAGGAACCGACGGCCGAGGAACTGGCGAAAGAGATGAACGGCCGGGCGCTTGCCGATGTCCACGATCTCAAGGACACCGCCAAGCTGCTGACCCCGGCGGGCAAGCTTCTGGCGAACTTCAGCCAGTATCGCGACGACGGCTCGACCATGGGCGCCTGCTGGATCTTCTCGGGCTCCTGGACGGAAGACGGCAACATGATGGCCCGGCGCGACAACGCCGACCCCGACGACGTCGGCCTGTTCCCGAACTGGACCTATGCCTGGCCGCTGAACCGGCGCATCCTCTACAACCGCGCCTCGGCCGATCTGCAGGGCAAGCCCTGGGACGCCAGCCGCAAGCTGATGGAATGGGACGGCGAGAAATGGGCCGGCTACGACGTGCCCGACATCGCCCCGACCTCGAAACCCGGCGAGGTCGGCCCCTTCATCATGAACCAGGAAGGCACCTCGCGGCTGTTCACCCGCGGCATGATGCGCGACGGGCCGTTCCCGACCCATATGGAGCCGTTCGAAAGCCCCATCGCCAACGTCTTCAACCCCGAGATGCGGGGCAATCCGGTGGCGCGGGTCTTTGTCGACGATGCCGAGCAATTCGCCACCAGCGACGAATTCCCCTTCGTCGCGACCTCCTACCGGCTGACCGAGCATTTCCACTACTGGACCAAGAACAACCGCATCAACGCGGCCCTCCAGCCCGAATTCTTCGTCGAGATCAGCGAGGAGCTGGCGGCGCTGAAGGGCATCACCAGGGGCGGCTGGGTGCGGGTCTGGTCCAAGCGCGGCTCGGTCAAGGCCAAGGCGCTGGTGACGAAACGGCTCAAGCCGCTGCAATGCGGCGACAAGACCGTCTATGTCGTCGGCATCCCGCTGCATTGGGGCTTTGTCGGCGCGGCGCGCAAGGGCTGGGGGCCGAACAGCCTGACGCCCTTTGTCGGCGACGCCAATGTGGAAACGCCTGAATTCAAGGCGTTCCTCGTCAATATCGAACCGGCAACCGGGGAGGCGGTGTCATGACCACGGACCCCAAGCTCGACAGCCCGCGCACCGCGGTCGCCAATCCGCCGATCCAGCCCATGCCCACCAACCTGGGCGCGGGCGACGTGATCCGCGCCTCGGCCATGCCCGACCTGGCCCCGCCGACGCGCGAGCTGACGCCGGTGGCGAAGCTGATCGACGTCAGCAAATGCATCGGCTGCAAGGCCTGCCAGTCGGCCTGCGCCGAATGGAACGACACCCATCCCGAGATCGAGCACAATACCGGCGTCTATGAGAACCCCCACGACCTGACGCCCGAGATGTTCACGCTGATGCGGTTCTCGGAATACGACAACCCCGAGACCGGCGATCTCGAATGGCTGATCCGCAAGGACGGCTGCATGCATTGCGTCGATCCCGGCTGCCTCAAGGCCTGCCCGGCCCCGGGCGCCATCGTGCAATATTCGAACGGCATCGTCGATTTCATCCACGAGAACTGCATCGGCTGCGGCTATTGCGTGACCGGCTGCCCGTTCAACATCCCGCGCATCAGCCAGAAGACCCATGTCAGCTACAAATGCACGCTCTGTTCCGACCGGGTGGCGGTGGGACAGGGGCCGGCCTGCGCCAAGGCCTGCCCGACCCAGGCCATCGTCTTTGGCCACAAGGAGGACATGATCGCCCATGCCGAAGAGCGCGTGGCCGACCTGAAGTCCCGCGGCTATGAAAACGCCGGCATCTACGACCCCGAGGGCGTCGGCGGCACGCATGTGTTCTATGTGCTGCACCATGCCGACAAGCCGGCGCTGTATTCCAACCTGCCCGAGAATCCGCGCATCTCGCCCGTGGTCGAGGGCTGGAAGGGTGTCACCAAGACGCTGGGCCTGGCGGCCATCGGCCTGGCCGCGGTCGGCTCGGTCCTGCACGGGCTCCTCGGCCGCGCCAATACCGTCAGCGCCGAGGACGAGCACGAGGCCGAGGAACTCGTCGATCCCAACCCCCCGCCCGAGAGGACATGATGGCAAAGCGCATCTTTTCCCAACCCGGCGACCATATCGAGACCACCGCCCCGGTGACGGTCAGCCGTTACCGCGGCTTTACCCGCGCCAATCACTGGGTCACCGCCGGCAGCCTGATCGTGCTGCTGCTGTCGGGTATGGCACTGTTCCACCCGGCGCTTTACTTCCTGACCGGGCTTTTCGGCGGCGGCCAAGCCACGCGCTGGCTGCACCCTTTCGTCGGCGTCCTGCTGTTCTTCAGCTTCTTCATCCTGTTCCTGCAGCTCTGGCGCCTGAACCTGCCGCGCGCCGAGGACGTGACCTGGGTCGAGAACATCGGCGACGTGCTCAAGGGCGACGAGGAAAAGCTACCCGAGCTGGGCAAGTACAATGCCGGGCAGAAGTTCATCTTCTGGGCCATGTCGGCGCTGATCGTGGTGCTGATCGTCTCGGGCGTGATGGTGTGGGAGCAATATTTCCCGCATCTGGTCTCGATCCCGGCGCGCCGCTGGGCCATGCTGGTGCATTCGCTGGCGGCAGTGGCGATCATCCTGACCTTCATCCTGCACGTCTATGCGGCGTTCTGGACCCGCGGCACGCTGCGCGCGATGACGCGCGGCACCGTCACCGGCGGCTGGGCCTGGAAGCACCACCGCAAATGGCTGCGGGAACTGGCTGGACGCGAGCGGCGCGGCCCGGCAGAGTAGGGCCAGCCCGGCCGTTCCGGCCCGCAAGGGAGCTCATGTCCGCAAGCCTGAAACCCGACCCCTTCATGCTCGGCGGCATCGCCCGGGTGCCGCTGGTGCGCCTGCCCGATCCGCAGGCGCTGTTTGCCGCCCGCGCCGGGCGCTTCGATTTCCTGGCCGGGCATAATGCCAACCTGGCGCCCTATCTGCGCTTCCTGGCGGCGATCTGCCGGGCGCAGGCCCAGCTTGCCGCCGAACTGCCCGCCCCTGCACTGCTGCCGGACGCAACCATCGAGCAGGCCCGCGCCGCCCGCATGCCGCCCCTGGACCGCCAGGTGCTGCGCGCGCCGCTGGCCCAGGCGCTGGCCGCCCTGCTGCCCAAGCTGGAAGCCGTCGAGATGCCCGAGCCTGCCCGGCTGGCCTTGGCCGCCTTGGCCGCGGCCGAGGATGCGGACCGCGACTGGGTCATCGGCAATGTGCTCTCGGACACCATTCCCGCCGACAGCGTTGCCCCGCATGTCTTCGCCGCTGCGGCCTTGCAGGTCGTGGCCAGCCTGCATGCCGCCGCCCTGCCCGGCGACAGGCTGGTGGCGATCCGCACCGGCACCTGTCCGGCCTGCGGCGGCCGCCCGGTCGCCAGCCTCGTCACCGAAAACATCGGCGCCGAGGGCGCGCGTTACTGCGCCTGCGCCACCTGCCAGGCGCTGTGGAACGAGGTACGGGTGAAATGCACCTGCTGCGGCTCGACCAAGGGCATCACCTATCGTTCGGTCGAAACCGAAGAGGCCACGGTCAAGGCCGAATGCTGCCGGGAATGCGGCCAATGGGTCAAGATCTTGTATCAGAACAAGAACCCGACCCTGGAAGTTGTAGCAGACGATGTGGCAAGCCTCGGCCTTGACCTGATGATGCGCGACACGGAATGGCGGCGCGGCGGCTTCGATCCCTTCCTGGCGGGGTTCTGATGTCGCTGCGCGGCCTGCCCTCGGTCGACCGGCTGCTGGCCGAATGCGGGGCGCTGATCGAAAACCATGGCCGGGCGCAGGTCACAGACGCCCTGCGCGCCGAACTGGCGGCGGTCCGCGAAGCCCGACCCGATCCGCTGCCCGATGCGGCGGCGATCCTGGCGCTGGCGCAGGCCCGGCTGGCGCGGCTGGCGCAATCCCGGTTGCGCCCGGTGCTGAACCTGACCGGCACCGTGCTGCACACCAACCTTGGCCGCGCCCTGCTGGCCGATGCGGCGATCGAGGCCGCACTGGCCGCCATGCGCGCCCCCGCCGCGCTGGAATTCGATCTCGACACCGGCGGGCGCGGCGAACGCGACAGCCACCTGCGCGGGCTGCTGTGCGAACTGACCGGGGCCGAGGATGCGACCGTCGTCAACAACAACGCCTCGGCGGTGCTGATCGTGCTGAACACGCTGGCGCGGGGCCGCGAGGCCGTGGTCTCGCGCGGGGAGTTGATCGAGATCGGCGGCGCCTTCCGCATGCCCGCGATCATGGAGCAGGCCGGCTGCCGGCTGCGCGAGGTCGGCACCACCAACCGCACCCATGCCAGGGACTACCGTCAGGCCATCGGCCCCGAGACCGGCCTGCTGATGAAGGTCCACACCTCGAACTACCGCATCGAGGGCTTCACCAAAGAGGTGCCGGCCCCCGAACTGGCGCAGATCGCGCATCAGGCGGGCCTGCCCATGGTCAACGACCTCGGCTCGGGAACGCTCGTGGACCTGCGCCGCTGGGGCCTCGCGCCCGAGCCGACGGTGGCCGAGGCGGTGGCCGAGGGCGCCGATGTCGTCACCTTCTCGGGCGACAAGCTGCTGGGCGGGCCGCAGGCGGGCTTCATCGTCGGCCGGCGCGAGATCGTCGCCGCCATCAACAGGAACCCGCTGAAACGCGCCCTCCGCATGGACAAGATCCGCATCGCCGCGACCGAGGCGACGCTGCGGCTGTATCGCGACCCCGACCGGCTGGCCGAGCGGCTGCCGACCCTGCGCCTGCTCTCGCGCCCGCTGGCCGAGATCCGCGCGCAGGCCGAACGGCTGGCGCCGATGGTCGCGCGCGCGCTTGGCTGCACCGTGACCGTGACCCCCTGCGCCAGCCAGATCGGCTCGGGCGCGCTGCCGACCGACACCATCCCCAGCGCCGGCCTGGCCCTGACGCCGCGCCCCGAGGCGCTGGCCGAAAGGCTGCGCGGGCTTTCCACTCCGATCATCGGCCGCATCCATGACGGCGCGCTGATCCTCGACCTGCGTTGCCTGCCCGATGACGCGGCGCTGACCCAAGCCCTGGCATGATCGTCGGGACGGCCGGCCATATCGACCATGGCAAGACCGCCCTGGTCAAGGCGCTGACCGGCGTGGACGCCGACCGCCTGGCCGAGGAAAAGGCCCGCGGCATCACCATCGAGCTGGGCTTCGCCTATGCCGACCTGGGCGCGGGCAGCGTCACCGGATTCGTGGATGTGCCGGGGCACGAGAAATTCGTCCATACCATGCTGGCCGGCGCCGGCGGCATCGACCTGGCGCTGCTGGTCGTCGCCGCCGATGACGGCATCATGCCGCAAACCCGCGAGCATCTGGCCATCCTCGACCTGCTGGGCATCCGACGCGGCATGGTCGCGCTGACCAAATCCGACCTGGCCGGCCCCGAGCGGCTGGCCGCGCTGCGCGCCGAGATCGCCGAATTGCTGGCCCCGACTGGGCTTGACGGCGCGCCGGTCTTCCCGGTCTCCTCGCTGACCGGCGCCGGCATTCCCGCCTTGCGCGACGCCCTGGCCCGGGCCGAGGCCGAGACCGCCGCCCGCGCCACCGGCGACCGCTTCCGCATGGCCATCGACCGCAGCTTCACTTTGGCTGGGGCCGGCACCGTCGTCACCGGCACCGTGCTCTCGGGCCGGGTCGCGACCGGGGACCAGGTCACGCTCAGCCCCTCCGGCCTGCCGGCGCGGGTGCGCGGCATCCATGCCCAGAACCGCAAGGCGGATCAGGGGCTTGCCGGCCAGCGCTGCGCCCTGAACCTTGCCGGCGAGGCGATCACGCGCGAGGCGATCCACCGCGGCGACCTGGCGCTGGACCCGGTGCTGCACGCGCCGACGCAGCGCATCGACGTCACCCTGGGCGTGCTTGCCGGCGAACCGAAGCCGCTGGCCACCTGGTTCCCCGCCCGCCTGCACCTCGGCGCGGCCGAGACCGGCGCCCGCATCGTGCCGCTGCAAGGCCCGCTGGGTCCGGGCAAGTCCGGGCTGGCGCAGATCGTGCTGGACCGCCCTGTCGCCGCAGCCTTCGGCGAGCGCTTCATCCTGCGCGATACCTCGGCCCGGCGCACCATCGGCGGCGGCAGCCTGATCGACCTGCGTGCGCCCGCCCGCCACCGCGCGCGCCCCGAGCGGCTGGCGCAGCTCGCCGCCATGGCCCTGCCCGACCCGGCCAAGGCCCTGGCCGCCATGGCCCGGCTGGAGGCGGTGGACCTCGACGCCTTCGCCCGCGACCGCGCGCTGGCGCCGCCGGGTCTGGCCCAGGCCGTGGCCGAATCAGACGTCGCCGTCATCCCCGGCACCCGGCAGGCGCTGTCGCCCGAACTGCTCGACAGATTGCGCCAAGGGGTCACCGCCCAGCTCACCGCCTTCCACGCCGAGAACGCCGATCTGCAGGGCCTGGGCCGCGAGCGCCTGCGCTTGGCCGTGCATCCCCGCCTGCCGCGCCCCGACTTCACCGCCCTTCTGCGCGCCGAGGCCGAGGCCGGCCGCATCGCGCTCGACGGCGCCTTCGTCCGCCTGCCCGGCCACCTGCCCCGGCTCTCGGACCAGGACGAGGCGCTGCTGGCCCGGATCCTGCCGCGCCTGAACGGCGACGAACGGTTCCGCCCGCCCCGCGTCCGCGACTTCGCCACCGAAATGGGCGCCGACGAGGCCGAGATCCGCCGCATCCTGCGCATGGCCGCGCGCCAGGGCCGCCTCGACCAGATTGCGCATGACCATTTCTTCGCCCGCGCCACCACGATCGAGATGGTCGCCATCATCCGCGATGTCGCGGCGCAGGCCCCGGACGGCTGGTTCACCGCCCCCGCCTTTCGCGACCGGGTGCAGAACGGCCGCAAGGTGGCGATCCAGATCCTGGATTTCTTCGACCGGCTGGGTCTGACCTTGCGCCGGGGCGATCTTCGTCGCATCAATCCGCATCGGATCGACCTGTTCCAGCCGGACGGCCCCGATATGTGAACCATAGAGAAGAGAAGCGTCCCCGGTGGGGCGGCCGGACTTCAAATCCGCACGAAAAACCAGCAATTGCCCGCGTGGAAAGTTGCGAAAGCGCCTGGAACCTTTCCAGAACGCATCGTGAATATTGCGATGACCCGCCTTCTGAACGGCGATCATCCGACGGCTTCGGCACATGGATCCCGAACGACTATCGCGACTTGCGGGACCGCATTCTCGGAGAGGGTGCGGAATGAGCGTCTATTGCTCCTCGCTCGCGTGGCGTCATGGCCCGGCGGATCGAAACGACCTGCTGGTGCTTCTCGCCATCGCTGATTTTGCGGATGACGACGGCTATTGCTGGCCCTCCATAAAGTCGCTCGCGCAGAAGGCGCGAATGACCGAGAGGGGCGTTCAGAAGATCGCTCGGCGCCTTGAGGCCATGGGGCTCGTTTCGATCCAGACCGGAACCGGGCGGCGCAACTGCAACGAGTATACGTTGAACCTCGACCTGCTGAAAAAGGGTGAACGGGAAACCCTGAACCGTGTTCACCCCGAACCCGGAAACATAAACCCCGAACCGGTGAACAGGAAAAGGTGAACGGCGGTTCACCCGAACCATCAGGAACCATCAATAATCATCAGGATGATGATGACCGCGTGCGCGAACCAGACCATTTTCGGGGAAAGATCCTTGAGGCGGTCAGTCTCGATCCAGGCCGGAAGGCGGCGCCGGCCGACATGGCCGAGGCACGGCGATGGCTTGAGCTTCCGCATATCACTGAAGATCTGGTTTGCGAGCTGATCCGGAACGTCATGGCTCGAAAGGGTGACGGGCCACCTCACAGCCTGGCCTATTTCACCGAGGAGGTGCGCCGCGCTCGCGCCTCGAGGCGAGCAAAGCTCCGCTGACGCCGGCGACGCAGGCAGCCCGGCGTCAGCGAGGCGGTTCCCATGGCCGCCCGTTCGGGGGAGATCGATCTGGACGCGCTGGGCGCGCTGTTCGCGGCGAAGCTGGCCAGCGGGACCTATGTCGCGCCCTCGGCCATCAGCCCGCGGCTGGCCAGGCACATGCTGGCCAGCGGGCTGGCATCGGCTGACGACCTGCGGCGGGTTGGGGTGACGGCATGAGCCCCGGCGCTGCGGGCTGCGGCGAAAGCCCGCGGCCCGCCCCGCATCGGTCTGTTTCGCCCGACCAGCTTGGGTGCACGGCGGCCGTGACGCGCTGTCGGGGGCTTTCCGAAAAGGGGATCGTGACTTTTACTGCAACGCAGGGAAAGTCCTCTGGCTGGCGCCCCGGGCCCCCCCTGTCGCGGGTCCTTTCGAGGCCCCCAACCGCACGCGGGTCGCAAAACCCCGCGAAAATTCGCATGGGCGTGGGCTTTTTTTCGTCGATTTATCTTTATATTCGCCGCGGCGCCCCGGAGGCCGAAAACCCCCGTTTTGCCCCTCAATCCCCCACTATGAAATCGCGCCAGAGGAACGCGACCGGATGCACCCGTAACGTCAGGCAAGCCAGCACTAAGAAAGGTTTTGCCATGCTGCCGCGCCTGAAAACCACCATCGAGATCGACGGCGAGACCGCGCAACGCGTCGAGGCAGAACGCGAGCGGATCGCGGCTGAAACCGGGCTGCCGAAGGTGTCGCTCGCTTCCGTTATCGCCGCCGTCCTGCGCCGGGGGCTGCCGGCCTCGCCCTGCGACGGGGCCAAGCCGCCCATGCAGCCGCGCCGCGCTCGCTGATTTTTCCAGCTAGGAACCGCCATGAGTTTCAAGAACAATTTCCCTTCGACCGCAGCCAGGGCCGCAATCGCAGCGTCGTCGGGCAATATCTGACCCGCGACCAGCAGCCCGCCGAAAGCGCGGCCATGCACCTGCTGCGCCTGGCGCATGAGGAAGCCAGCCGCGTCCAGTCGCTTGGCCCGCCAACGCCGGCGGCGGCCTCGGGGCATGCCGGCCAGGTCGCGGATACCCCGGCCATGGAGCGGCTCACCGATGCCGTCGCGCATGCGCGCCGCGCGCTGCCTTTTGTCGAACACGCGCCGGGTCGTGACCTGGACCGCACCCTACGCATTCCGATGCCGGCGGCGCGCATGGTCACGCTCGACATCGGCGCCGATCATCTGCCCGTCTTCGATGCGCCGTCAGGCAACCAGCCCAGCGAAGCCATGACCCTGGCCGAAAGCCTGCTGACCCATGCCCGCACGTTGCAAGCCGGGGCGCATCTGCTGATCGAGCCCAAGGGCCGCGTCATCGAGACCGGCACCGGCGTGCCCGCGCTTCAGGTGGTGCCCATGGGCCTCGAGGTGGTGCGGGCCGCGCCCTTCGCGGTGGTGACGGACCCGGATGGCGATCTGGACCCCGAGAACCCGGGCACGGCCGCGCTGACGCCGCTTGCCTCTGTCTTGGTCGGTGATCGTATCGACCGGCCGGACGATCTGAAAAACTACGTGTTCCGCGTCTCGCTGACCCGCCGTGAACAGAAGGACCGTCGCGACGGCGAGCTGCTGGCCGCTCTGCTGCACGCCATCACGCTGGGTCTGGCGCAGGCGGCCGATGCCGAGCTTCTGGGCGCGATCCTGGCGGCTGATCCGGGGGTGTTCAGCCTGGGCGCCGCTGCGGCCAAGGGCGTGCGCTTTCACGAGCTGCGCGCTATCGTCGGTACCGATGAGGCGCTGAACGGTTCGGATTTCGGCCCGGGCTATGGCGACCAGGCCGGCCGGTTGTTCGTCCATTCGATCCCGGCCGAGCTGTGCGCCGCCGCCGACCGGACGGTGATCGGCGCTTTCGACCGCTTCGGTCTGGCCATCGGCGGCGAGCTCCGGCTGTTGATCGACCGCACCGCCGGCGATGGCAGTCTGACCGCCACCTGCTGGTGCGCGATGAAGGCCGTCCTGCCCGACCCGGGCTTTGCCTGGCGCTTTACCCCGGTGATGCCGTGATGGGCCTGCGGGACTGGTTCAGCCCCCGCAGCGCGCATCGGCCCGCACCTGCGGCGCCGGGGAACATGCTGCCGGCCGAGGTCGTGGCGGTGGTGCGGGCGGCAAGCATCCGCAACGCCAACCGCCCGGATGCCGAGGGCAGCCCGATCATCCATGTGACGGCGCCGGCGCTGGGCCGGTTCCGCTGGGTCGATCTGGACAAGGCTGCCGACCGCATTTCGGATGCCTGACCCGAGCTGACGCCCGCCCAGTGCTTCCGCGCGGCCCAGCTGATCGAGGCGGCGGTGGGTGATGATGTTCGAGATCGAGATCATCGGCCAGACCCGGCCAGCCTCGCCCCTGCGCTCCGCACCGCGGGCAGGGATCATCCTGCATGGTCAGGCCCGCTTTGCCGGCGAGTGCATCAGCGTGGACTGGGCGACTGCGCTGCACCTGATCGCCAACGGCCGCGCCAAGCCCGCGCCGGGCGTGGTGATACCGCTGGTGGACCCGGAGCGGCGCCAATGAGCCGATGGAGCCGCCGCATCCCCAGCCCGCAAGTTTCCATCGAGGTTGATCTTCACCAGGTCAAGATGGTGATTGATGAGCTGAAAAGTACCAAGGAGGAGGTCGGCGCTTCCCTATCCAAAGCGCTGCGCCGTACCGCCAGCGCCTTGCGCGTCATGTCGTCCAAGCGCCTGATTCCCGAACTTCAGCTGCGCCGCGCTATGGACCTGCGCAAACGGCTGAAAACCATGAAGGTACGGGCCAAGGGCAAGGACGCCGAACAGGTGATCGGCTTGTGGTTCGGGCTGTCCAGGATGCCGGTCTCGGCCTTCAAGGGCCGGCCCGTACAGACCGGCAAAGGCGTGAGCTTTCGAGGCAGAGAATATGAGGGCCGATTCCTGGCAACCATGCCAGGAAAGACGCATGCCGGAATGTTCCGCCGCAAGGGTCGTGCGCGTTTGCCGATTGTCGGTCAGAACGTCGAGATCAAGGATATGGTGGACCCGATCATCGAGGATGAAATCTTCCCGAAGGCGACGGAAATATCCATCCGGAACTTCCTGCATGATCTGAAGTGGCGTGCCCGCCAGCGGAACAAGCCTTCAGCCGGGGAATAGCATCAGGATACCCGGCGCGTCGCTCATGGGGCGGGACGGGCGGACGGGCGGGATGCGCCTGGCCTCTCTTCATCAGCCGAAGCATCCGGGCAAGTCGGCGAGTGCCCCATAACCCCGACATGGCGCGGCCGTGGCCTTGTCGGCGCGGCGCCACAGCCCCGGTGCAGCACATGCTGGCCGGGGCTTTCTCATTGCGCCAGCGGCGCGCCACGGCAGAACCTGCATTGCAGGACGGACGCACGGCGTTATCGCACAACCACCAACGGGGGATGTTGCAACCGTGCGACACTCCCCACTGGGGAGCGTCGGCTCCCGATGGGGGCTGGACCGCGACACTTCCGCTAACGGCGGAAGTGTCTGGACACATCCTCCAAGAGGGCGTCAGACCCCGGCCAGCTTGCGCAGTGCCTCGTCTATGCGGCTTTGCCAGCCCGGGCCGCCGGCCTTGAAATAGGCGATCACCTCGGGGCTAAGCCGGATGGTGGTGCTGACCTTGGGACCTCGAGACCGGCGGCCAGGGCAACCTCGGCGGCCGCCGGACTGCGCGCGCCATCGCCGCCGTCGCCGCCTGGCACGGGCTTGCGGGCGAGCTCGGCCTCGACCCGATCCACATGGCGATCGCCTTTACCCGGCAGCGCCCCTTCGCCTGCATCCCAATCATCGGCGCCACGACCACGGCGCAGCTCGACCACCTGCTGGCCGGGATCGACCTGGTGCTGCCCCCGGACGCGCTGCGCCGCATCGACCAGCTGCACCGCGCCCACCCGCTGCCCTATTGAACCGACGCCACGGCAGCATTGGCAGCCGCGCCCCGGCCGGGCAATCTGGCCCCGCCGCTCAAGGAGGAACCCATGCTGCCGCCCATCCTGTCGCATCTGCGCATCCCCGTCGTCGCCTCGCCCATGTTCATCGTCTCGGGGCCCGACCTGGTCATCGCGCAATGCAAGGCCGGCATCGTCGGCAGCTTCCCGGCGCTGAACGCCCGCGAGAAACCCGGCGAAGCCCCGCTGCTCGACGCCTGGCTGACCCGCATCGCCGAGGAGCTCGACCGCCACAACCAGGCCAATCCCGATCGCCCGGCCGCGCCCTTCGCGGTGAACCAGATCGTGCATCGCAGCAATGCGCGGCTGGAACGCGACATCGAGATCTGCCACCGCCACAAGGTGCCGATCTGGATCACCAGCCTGGGCGCCCGGCCCGAGGTAAACGCAGCCGCGCATGACTGCGGCGGCATCGCGCTGCATGACGTCATCAACAACACTTTCGCCCGAAAGGCCATCGACAAGGGCGCCGACGGGCTGATCGCGGTCGCGGCGGGCGCGGGAGGCCATGCCGGCCCGCAATCGCCCTTTGCGCTGGTCCAGGAAATCCGCGCCTGGTTCGACGGCCCGCTGCTGCTTTCCGGCGCCATCGCCACCGGCCGCGCCGTGCTGGCGGCGCAGGCCATGGGCGCCGACCTCGCCTATGTCGGCAGCCCGTTCATCGCCACCACCGAATCCAGCGCCCAGCCGGAATACAAGCAGATGATCGCCGAAAGCGGCGCCGAAGATATCGTCACCTCGGCCCTCTTCACCGGCGTCTCGGGCAATTACCTCGCGCCGTCGATCCGCGCGGCCGGGCTCGACCCGGAAAACCTCGCGACGGCCGATGCCACGGCGATGGATTTCGACAAGGCCACCTCGGGCGGCAAGCCCAAGGCCTGGAGCCAGATCTGGGGCTCGGGCCAGGGCATCGGTGTGGTCAAATCCGTGACCCCGGCCGCCGAACTCATCGACCGCCTGGCCACGGAATACGTCGCCGCCCGCCGCCGCCTCTGCGCCGACTGAGCGCGCTTCACCGTTTCCCAAATACTCAAGAAGCCGCGCGCCCGGGGCCCGCGGCTTCTTTGCTCTGCAAATACCCCCGGCGACGCCGCAACCGGCGCCCAGGGCTCAGCTGACCGCCAGCCCCTCGGTCGAGGCAAAGAACATCGCCTGCGATACCGCCGAGCGCACCTGCTCCTCGGAATAGGGCTTCGAGATCAGGAAGGCCGGCTCCGGCCGGTCGCCGGTCAGCAGCCGCTCGGGGAAGGCGGTGATGAAGATCACCGGAATGTCGCCCATGTCGGCCAGCAGCTCGTTCACCGCGTCGATGCCCGAGGAACCGTCGGCCAGCTGGATATCGGCCAGGATCAGGTCCGGCCGCTTCTGATGCGCCAGTTCGACCGCGGCCTTGTGGGTGCGGGCGATGCCGGTCACGTCATGGCCCATGGCCTGGACGATGCCTTTCAGGTCCATGGCGATGATGGTTTCGTCCTCGATCACCATGACCTTGCCGGACAGCGTCTGGCTCATCTCGCTCAGCGCGATCTGCACCAGCTCCTCGGCCTCGGCCTGCGGGCATTGCATGACCTGCGCGATCTGGTCGTAGCGCAGCTCCTCGATGGTGCGCAGAAGCAGCGCCTCGCGCGAATTCGGCGTCAAGCCGCGCAGATGCGCCTGGGCGCGGGCCTCGCGCGGGGTCTGCGCCTCGGCCTCGACCGGCTGGCCCGAGCTTTGCCAGATGGCGTGGAAGGTGCGGAACAGGCCGATGCGGGTGTCATCGCCCTGCATGGCGCTGCGGTCGGCCAGGATGGCCTCGAGCGTGGCGGCGGCATAATTGTCGCCGGCTGTCTGGCTGCCGGTCAGCGCACGCGCATAGCGGCGAAGATAGGGCAGCTCTCGGCTGATGGATTGGGCGAGATCCGCTGCGGACATGGCTTCCTCGAAAAATACGTTCCTGTTTGGAACTTGACCGGATACGTAGCGGTTAGGTGGTGTTGACAAAAGGGATTCACAGGGTGGCCTGATCGTGATTCAAGCTGGTACCTGCAATGGAGACCAGCTTGGCACGAGACCTGATGTCGGACGAGGAATGGGCGTTTCATGAGCGCTTCATTCTGGCCGTGCGCGCCCCGAACGGGCGCAAGCCCGCAAATCACCGCCTTGTTCTTGATGGGATTTTCTGGATCGCGCGGACCGGCTCTCCTTGGCGCGACCTCCCAGAAGAGTTCGGGAAGTGGTCCAGTGTCTACCGCCAGTTCCGGCGCTGGACCCTGGCGGGGTTGTGGGAGCAGATCCTCGAAGCGCTGAACGAAAGTCGGATCGTGCCGGATGCGCTCCAGATGATCGACAGCACCGTGATCCGCGCCCATCATCAGGCAGCGGGCGCAAAAGGGGGACTCCAAGACAGGGTTTTGGCCGTTCAAGAGGTGGTTTCACGACCAAGGTCCACCTGCGCGTCAATGCTGCCGGGCTGCCAATGAGGTCGGACATCACGCCGGGCCAGACATCGGACTACCTGGGCTTTGATCTGGTCATGGACGACAACCTGCCGGAGCCTTGCATCCTGCTGGCCGATCGCGGCTATGACTCCGACAAGGTTCGCAAAACCATGGAGGCGCGTAGCATCCTGCCGGTGGTCCCGATGCGCAAGTCTCGCAGGCTCCGTGTCGCTGTCGATCGCAGGCTCTACCGGCTGCGGAACCTTGTCGAGCGGTGCTTCAACAAGCTCAAGAACGCTCGCCGTGTCGCCACCCGCTACGACAAGACCGCCGAAAGCTTCCTTGGCTTCATCGATATCACGTCGATCCGCCTCTGGCTCCGCCATTTGTCAACATGACCTAGGCAAGGTGCGCACAAGATTTTCGGGAATAACTAAAAAATGAATACGAGGCGGGAAGAACGCAGGCGGGCCGCGATCGAGAAGCAGATCGACGAGAATCTGCGGCGTGTCTATGAACAGGAAGCCACCCAGCAAATTCCCGACAAGTTCTTGCAGTTGCTCGACAAATTGCGCGAGCAGGAGTAATCCGCATGACCTTCCAGAAACCGGCGAAAGCCGCCCGCTCCGAAGGCCATGGCGACCCTCGGGACGAATTGGTGGACCATCTGCCGGCGCTGCGGGCTTTTGCGCTGTCGCTGACGCGCGAAGGCGCCTCGGCCGACGACCTGGTGCAGGACACCATCGTCAAGGCCTGGACTCATATCGACAAGTTCCAGCCCGGCACCAACCTGCGGGCCTGGCTCTTCACCATCCTGCGCAACACCTTCTATTCCGCCCGGCGCAAGACCCGGCGCGAGGTCAGCGACACCGACGGCATCCATGCCGCCCGCCAGGCCGCGCGGCCCGAGCATGACGGCCGCCTGGCCCTGAACGATTTCCGCCACGCCTTCGAGAAGCTGCCCGACGAGCAGCGCGAGGCGCTGATCCTGGTCGGGGCCTCGGGCTTTTCCTACGAGGAAGCCGCCTCGATGACCGGCGTCGCCGTCGGCACGGTCAAGTCGCGCGCCAACCGCGGCCGCCGCCGCCTGGCCGAGCTGCTGCACCTGGAAGAGGGCGAGGAGCTCGAGATGACCGACCGCGCCACGCTGGCGGTCATGGCGCAGAACAACCCCGTCCTGCGCTGAGTCCCGCCCGTGCTGCGGCGTCTGTTCGACCGGATGGAATTCACCAAGGGCCTGGGCTTCCGGCTGGGCGGCCTCTTGTCGGTGGCGATCCTGCCGATCGGGCTGATCTCGGTCATCCAGACCCTGCACCTGTCGCGCGAATACGAACGCAGCTCGGAAATCGCGCTGCTGGGCCGCACCGCGACCGCCGCCGCCGGCGAACGCGCGCTTTTGCAAGGCGCGCTCGGCACCGCCGACGCGCTGGGCCCGGCGGTGCTGGAAACCATGGACCGGCCGCAGGCCTGTTCCGACATCATGCGCGGCTTCGTGCAGCGCACGGTCAGCTTCGTCTATGCCGGCTTCACCCGGCTGGACGGGGTCACGGAATGCTCCTCGATGCCGGGGGTGCATGACGTCTCGGACGACCCGGCCTATCGCCAGTTCCGCGACAGTCCGGGCACGCTGGTCACCAGCAGCCCGGTGGGCGCGGTCGGCGGCCTGCCGGTGGTGATCGTGATCCAGCCGCTTTATCGCGGCGTCGATCTTTTGGGCTATATCAGCGTCTCGCTGTCGCATGACATGCTGCGCTCGACCCATGTCGCCGAACTGGGCACCGACGGCGCCCGCATCCTGACCTTCAACAACCAGGGCCAGGTGCTGTCCGCCGACAGCGAGCCCCTGGCGGATTTCGACGAGGTGCTGCCGCGCGACAAGTCGCTGACCTCGCTGCTGTCGCGCAGCGAGACCACCTTCCGCGACTATACCAGCGCGGGCGAGCGGCGGGTGTTCAGTGTCGTGCCGGTGGTGCCGGGCCTGGTCTATGCGCTGGGCTCGTGGAACCGCGCCGACAGCGGCATCGCCGGCATCGACATCACCCGGCGCACGGCGCTGATCCTGCCCCTGATCCTGTGGGCGGCCTCGCTGGTCGTGGCCTATTTCGCGGTCTATCGCCTGGTGCTGCGCCATATCCGCGAATTGCGCGGCCAGATGCGCCGCTTCGCCATCGGCGACCGCTCGGCCCCGCCGCCGGTCCTGACCGACGCCCCGGCCGAGATCGAGGACATGAGCCAGACCTTCCACAACATGGCCCGCATCCTGATCCGCGACGAAGAGGCGATGGAGGCGGCGGTCAACGAAAAGACCGTGCTGCTGAAAGAGGTGCATCACCGGGTCAAGAACAACCTGCAGCTGATCGCCTCGATCATCAACATGCAGATCCGCATGATCGACCACGACGACGCGCGCCGGGTGCTGCGCTCGGTCCAGGACCGGGTGGCCTCGCTGGCGACGATCTATCGCAACCTTTACCAGGCCGAGCACCTGGATTCGGTCGAGGCCGACCGGCTGATCAGCGACATCATCAACCAGATGGCCAATGCCTCGGTCGGGCCCGGCGGCGGCTTGCGCATCGAGACACAGCTCGAGCCTTTGGTGCTGATGCCCGACCAGGCGGTGCCGCTGACGCTGCTGGCGACCGAGGCCTTTACCAATGCGCTGAAATATTCCGGCGTGGCCGATCCGCAGGCCCGGCCCTGGGTGCGGGTGCAACTGGGCATGGACGGCCCGCATCACGCCGTGCTCGAGGTCGAGAACTCGGTCGGCGCCGCGAGCGTTGCCGAAAGCACCGGCCTCGGCAGCCAGCTGATCGAGGCCTTCGCCATGCAGCTGGAGGGCGAGGCAACGCAAGAGGCCGACGACCGCCGCTATCTGCTGCGGCTGCGGTTCCGGGTCGAGAACCTGGCGAAACGCGAAACCGGCACGCCGGGCCCGGTGGTGCTGACCTCCGCCTCCAGGCCGGGGGCGCGGCATTAGGGGGGAATTTTTCTGCCGTTCTTGCGTCGGCGGCATTGTCTGCTTTGAGTTAGAATGCCGTCTTCGGAAGTCGAGAGGCTGACTGAGATAGCAGTAACCCCTCGAGGCGCTATAAGCCGAGAGCGCTTCCAACAGACTGGAAGACACCCTCAACCGCCTTGCCAGCCTTGACAAATTCATTGCCCTCTCCCGGGCCCTCCTGAATATCTTTCATACCGTTGTTGATAATCTTGACAGCCTCGTGGTTAGGGCCGGGCATCAACACGTTATCGTGCCAAAACCCATAGGCTTGGCAAGCCACACTGTTACTGCCTATCGCATTGCATACCCCGTCGCGAACATCCTCCGCAGCCCGCCGCAGGTCATTGTTGGGACCGAAGCATCCCTCATCAGTTCCAATGCCGTGGTCCCAGCATTTGCCAAGTTCTCTAGCAGTCAATTGTCCGCCCGTGCAGATTGCGAAGGCTTTAGGATTTCCGCCTGTCCTGACCGCGCAGTTGACCGCAATCTGCTGCTCGGGCGTGAGATCCTTGGCCAGCGCGCAGGCCGCTGACGCATAGAGGTCGCCCTTGTTGTCAGTAACGCAGCGCTGATAATATCGCTCGTTCTCGCCCAGGAAATTTTGACCGAGGCAATCTGCGACATCGTATGCATCCTCTCCTTCCTCTTCCATGCAATCCCTTACCTCGACATAGTTTTCGTAGGCTTCTGACGCGCTATCGTTCCCGATCGAACAGAGCGCTTGCCTGGCCGGATCGTCCTCGTATTCCTCGACGCATGTTGCAACCTGCCGGTAGTCCTCGGGCAATGCCTTCTGTGTCACGCATGTGAAGAACTCTTCTTGAGTAGATGAGTTCTCGTAACATCGCTGCAACCCTACTTGGTCAGGGATTGAAGGAGCGGCAAAACGCATTCCGATTCCGTTCTGACCAGGAGAACGATCCATGCCTCCCGGAGCAATGAACGCGATGGTCGGATCAATGCTTAAGAAACTGTCGAGACCGGGAACGTGACTCGTCAGCACTTGGGCTGGAGGAGGACAGGGAAAGGTGCCGGGAAGGCCGCAGGCATGTGGCTCAATGCAGGGCGGATAAGGCGGAGCACCGCAGGCGGGTGCGTAGGGAAAACTCGGCGGCCCGCAGGCGATCGTGAAGGGGCTGAATGGCCGGCCGCAAGGCTGCGGCAAGGGACAGAAAGGTAGGCCGAGCGCACCGCAGAATTGCCCTGAGTTCAAGGACTGCGAGATGCTGCCGCAGGGGCCGCCTGATAGGCAGGAGATCAGGACATTTTCCGGCACTATTTCGCCGGAGCACATCTGCATCAGCATGATGTTGGTAGCGCCGTTTTGCCAACAGGCAATAATGGTAGCGCGGTCTTGCGCGCGCGTCTCATGCCCATAGAATATCAATGACAGGAACAGAATCAGAACTCTGTAAGGGCGCATGACGGTCTCCGAACGGATTGAACGATCAAACCGAATCAAATATTGCCTCGGCAATCATAACACTGAACGGTGAGCGCACCTCTGGGAAATTTTCACTTACAAAGACTTTGACTATGAAACTTGGTACAAACAAATACGGATTCCAACAGGGTACTAAGCATCCTGCTCATTTACGTCTGCGTCTCACGCAGAATCTTAGGCACAGTTTCGCTGCAACCAGCTTGGAGCAGTTGTTCTCGGAGTTGCGGTACAGCAGCGAAATGCGCTTCTGGTGCACAGGTAAGGGACTGCGCTTGGAAGGTCGCGTCTTGTTGCTGACGGCCTGATCTCCGTAAAGATTCACCACAACCACAGTACCTGCATCCTCACCCCCCGTCCCCCCGCGCCGCCTGCCGCAGCTTCCGTGCCGCGAGGAACCGCCGCCGCCGCGCCAGCTCCAGGTTCAGCATCGCGCCCAACAGCACGGTGAACCCGCCCAGGTAGAACCACATCAACAGCGCGATCACCGCCCCGATCGAGCCATAGATGCGGTTGTAGCTGTTGAAGCTCGCCAGATAGGCCGAGAAGCCGTAGGACACCCCGGCCCAGGCCAGCGCCGCAAAGACCGAGCCCCAGGTGAAGATCGGCGTGCGCGGCGTCTTCACGTTCGGCCCGTAGCGATAGATGATGCCGATCACCAAGAGAACGATGAAGAAGATCGCCATCCAAGGCACCGAGCCGATCAGCCAGTTCCGCAGCGGCACGTCGGGCAGGAAGTTGAAGGCGATGGGCACCAGGATGATCGTCGCCAGCCCCAGCGCGATCACGCCGACGATGACCAGCGTCAGCAGATAGGCCAGGATGAAGCCCCAGATCGTCGGATGCGAGCGCACGCCATGCGCGGCGTTCAGCCCCTGGATCAGGCCTCCGACCCCCTGCCGGGCCGAGATCGTCGCGATCAGGAAGGAAATCGCCGTGGTCCAGCCCAGCTGCGTGCGCCCGGCGGCGATCAGCGAATTGATCTGGCCATAGATGATGTCCGCCGCGCCCGAGGGGATGAATTCGTCGGTGGCATGGACATATTGCTCCAGCTGCTGCGGGTCGTACCACAGCCCCCACAGCGCAAACAGCGCCGCCAGGCCGGGGAAGACCGCGAACATGGCATAGAAGGCCACGCCCGCCGCGATCAGAGTCATGTGGATCTTGTCCATGCGCTCGAAGATCGCCTGAAGGAACAGCCACCAATCCCTGATCACATTCCCGTCCTCGCATCGCGTCCTGGCCATCCTGGCAGGAAAACCGCCGGGGCCGCCAGAAAGGTTCCGGAGCCTAGCGGTTTTCCCCGGCGCTGTAGCGCAGCCACACCGCCTTTTCGCCCAGTTTCGCGACGAAGGCGGCATGGGCCAAAGCCTCGTCGGCGGTCAGGCGCGGCGCCAGCGCCCGGGGCCGCGGCCCGCGCGGGGCCAGGGGCGCGGCCACCGCGTTCGGCACCGCCACGCTCTGCCCGGCGCTTTCCAGCACCAGCCCGGGCTGGCGGCCGCCGCGCAGCGCCAGATAGACCTCGGCCAGAAGCTCGCTGTCCAGAAGCGCGCCGTGCAGCGTCCGCCCCGAATTGTCGACCCGGAACCGCCGGCACAAGGCGTCCAGCGAGTTCTGCGCCCCCGGGAACTGCATCCGGGCGATCTCCAGCGTGTCCACGGCGCGGGTATGGGGCATCACCGGATAGCCCGCCGTCCTCAGCTCCCAGTTCAGGAATTTCATGTCGAACTGGGCGTTGTGGATCACCAGCCGGGCGTCCTCGCCGATGAAGGCGATGAAGTCGGCGGCCACCTCGGCAAAGCGCGGCTTGTCGCGCAGGAAATCGTCGCCCAGGCCATGCACCTCGAAGGCCTCCTGCGGCATCGGGCGCTCGGGGTTGATGTAGACATGGAAGGTCCGGCCCGTGGGCAGGTGGTTCATCAGCTCCAGGGCGCCGATCTCGACGATGCGGTCGCCGCTGTCGGGGTCGAAGCCGGTGGTCTCGGTATCCAGGACGATCTCACGCATGGCGGCGTTTTGCCATGATCTCGGCGCAGATGTCCATGATCGCCGCCCGCGCGCCGTCAAGCGTCTCGGACGGGATCACCCAGTCGGCCAGGCGCCGCTTGTCCGCATCCGGCATCTGCCGCGCCAGGATCATCGCGAGCCCGGCCGCGTCCATGCCCGGCCGCGCCAGCACCCGCGCCCGCTGCACCTCGGGCGGGGCCGAGACCACCGCCACCCCGTCCATCTGCCGCTCCGCGCCGCCCTCATAGAGCAGCGGGATGTCCAGCACCACGATGGGCGCATCGCCCTGCGCGGCGACGAAAGCCGCGCGGTCGGCGGCGACCAGCGGATGCACGATCGCCTCCAGCCGCGCGAATCCGCCCGGATCGGCCGCCAGCTGCGCCTTCAGCGCGGCGCGGTCGATGCCGCCGTCGCGCAGCACGCCCGGAAAGGCCGCCGCGACCGGGGCCACCGCCGCCCCGCCCGGGGCGTAAAGCCGGTGCACCGCCGCATCCGCGTCCCAGACCGGATGCCCCAGCGCGCGAAAGATCCCCGAGGCGGTGGATTTCCCCATGCCGATGCCGCCGGTCAGGCCCAGCCGGAAGCTCATGCCAGCACGGCCGCGCGCAAGGCCTCGTCGACCTCGGGGCGGCGGCCGAACCAGCGCTCGAAGCCCGGCGCGGCCTGATGCAGCAGCATCCCCAGCCCGTCGACCACGCGGCAGCCGCGCGCCTGCGCCTCGACCAGGAAGGGCGTCATCAGCGGCGTATAGACCAGGTCGGTGGCCAGCGCGTCGGGCGACAGCGCGTCCAGCGGCACCCGCAGCGCCTCCTTGCCCGCCATGCCCATCGAGGTGGCGTTGACCACGGTCAGCGCCCCCTCCAGCATGTTGCCGGCCTGCGCCCAGTCATAGACCACGACCTTGGCGCCGAACTCGGCCTTGATCTGCTCGGCCCGGATGCGGGTGCGGTTGGCGATGCGCAGCTCGGGCACGCCGCTTTCCAGAAGCGAGGCGACCACGGCCCGCGCCGCACCGCCGGCGCCGATCACCGCCGCCGGCCCCAGGTCCGGAATCCAGTCCGGCGCCATCTGGCGGATATTGGCGATGAAGCCGTAACCGTCGGTATTGTCGGCATGGATCTTGCCGTCGGGGCGAAAGATCAGCGTGTTGGCGGCGCCGATCAGCGCGGCGCGGTCGGTGACGACATCGGCCAGCGCCAGAACCGACTCCTTGTGCGGGATGGTGACATTGGCGCCGACGAAACCCATGCGCGGCATGGCGCGCAGCACCTCGGCCAGGTGCTCGGGCATCACCGGCAGCGGCACGTAATGCCCGGAGATGCCATAGCGTTGCAGCCAATGCCCGTGCAGCCGGGGCGAGCGGGAATGGGCGATGGGCCAGCCCAGCACCGCGGCAAGCGGCGTGTTGCGGGGGGCGGCGGAGTCGGTCTCGGGCATGGCCTACCTTGCGCGTCTGGCAACCGGGGCGCGGACCCCGGCCGGTTCCTGTTGAACCGACAAGTGCAGATGGCCCGACCCGGGGTCAAGACGTATCGCCCCGGCCGTCGCGGGGCCATGGCAGGAATGCAACCCCCGGCTGTGCCTCGCCTCAGATCGCGCCCATCTCGGGCAGGTCGCCCTCGGCCACCAGGTCCTCCAGCGTCAGCGATTCGATCAGCAGCAGATAGGACCAGAACACCTGGCCGAACATGCGCCGCAGTCGGCAGCTGGCCTCGTCCTCGCAATCCTCGCAGCGCTGGTAGGAGCGCCGCGACAGGCAGGGCAGGGGCGCGATCGGCCCGTCGACCTGGCGCAACAATTCGCCGATGGAGATCTCCTTCGGCCGCTTGATCAGCACATAGCCGCCGGCCCGGCCGCGGCGCGAACCGACATAGCCGGCGTTGCGCAGCTCCAGCATGATATGCTCCAGAAAACGCTTCGGCGCGCCGGAACGCTGCGCGATCTCCTCGATCGTCAGCGCATGGCCGCCCGCGGCGACCTCGTCGGCCAGCGCCAGCAGGGCCTTGATGGCATATTTCGTCTTCTGCGAGATCATAACGAATCCTTAGTCTTGCCTGCCACATCATGCAATCTCTTCGGCAAGATTTCGCGCGCCCCTCTGGCATCGCCATGGAACCTTCGCCAGAACGTCATAGTTTTGACACATTGGCCGCGCATTCCTGCCGCGCAGCACCAAGGGGAGATCAACATGCGCATTGCCGTTCTGGGTGGAGACGGGTTCGTCGGCTGGCCCACCGCCCTGCATTTGTCGAACCTGGGCCACGAGGTCCATATCCTCGACAACCTGTCGCGGCGCTGGATCGACACCGAACTGGGCGTGCAGTCGCTGACGCCGATGGATTCCATCCAGGAACGCTGTCGGATCTGGCATCAGGAAACCGGGCGGCGCATCCATTTCCACCTGCTCAACCTGGCGACGGAATACGAGCGTCTCAAGTCCTGGCTCAGCGAGATCCGTCCCGATGCGGTGATCCATTTCGCCGAGCAGCGCGCCGCGCCCTATTCGATGAAGACCGACCGCCACAAGGTCTATACGGTCAACAACAACACCAACGCCACGCATAACCTGCTGGCGGCGCTGGTCGAAACCGGCATCGACGCGCATCTAGTCCACTTGGGCACCATGGGCGTCTATGGCTATTCCAGCGTCGGCGCGCCGATCCCAGAGGGCTATCTGGACGTGCAGATTGACACGCCCGCCGGCCCGCGCCAGCAGCAGATTCTGTATCCGACGCGGCCCGGCTCGGTCTATCACATGACCAAGTCGCTGGATCAGATCCTGTTCCAGTTCTATGCCCAGAACGACGGGTTGCGCATCACCGACCTGCACCAGGGCATCGTCTGGGGCACCCACACCGACCAGACCCGCCGGCACGAGCAGCTGATCAACCGCTTCGACTATGACGGCGACTATGGCACGGTGCTGAACCGCTTCCTGATCCAGGCCGCCATCGGCTATCCGCTGACCGTGCATGGCACCGGCGGCCAGACCCGCGCCTTCATCCACATCCAGGATTCGGTGCGCTGCATCGAACTGGCGCTGCAGGACGCCCCGGCGGCGGGCGAGCGGGTGCGGATCTTCAACCAGATGACCGAGACCCACCGCGTCCGCGACCTGGCTGAGCTGGTCGCGCGCCTGACCGGCGCCGAGGTCGCCTATCTGCCGAATCCCCGCAAGGAGGCCGAGGAGAACGACCTGATCGTCAAGAACGACCAGTTCCTGGCGCTGGGCCTGCAACCGATCACCCTGGCCGAGGGCCTGCTCTCCGAGGTGGTCGAGGTGGCGCGGAAATACGCCCATCGCATCGACCGCTCGCGCGTGCCGGCGGTCTCGGCCTGGACCCGCGACATCGCCAAGCGCGTCGAGCACGACCCCGAGGGCCGCAGGCTGCGTTCCGTATCGTGAGTTCCGGGCTGCATCTGACAGGCAAGGCGCGGTCCGACCGCGCCTTTGTCACGCTGGCGACCAACCCGGATTACGTCACCGGGGCGCGGGCACTGTTCAAGTCGCTCAAGCGCACCGGCACCACCGCCGACCTGGTGCTGCTCTATACCGAGCTGCCGGAAAATCTGATCGACGAGCTGTGTACGCTCGGTGTACGCGCGGTGCACGCGGATCTGCTGCCCACCTCCAGCGATTTCAACGCCTTGCATGCCCGCGACCGGGTGCATGGCATCGCCCCCTTCACCAAGGGCGAAAAGCCGCCCTTTCACACGCCGCTGGATAATTTCGTCAAGCTGCGGCTCTGGCAGCTGGATTATGCCCGCGTGGTGTTCATCGACGCCGACGCGCTGGTCTTGCAAAACATCGACCGGCTGTTTGACTACCCGGAATTCTCAGCCGCGCCAAATGTTTACGAGAGCCTGGCCGATTTCCACCGCCTGAATTCGGGCGTGTTCACGGCCCGCCCGTCGCCGGAAACCTTCGCGCGGATGCTGTCCGAACTCGACCAGCCCGGCCGCTTCTGGCGCCGCACCGACCAGACCTTTCTGGAACATTTCTTCCCGAACTGGCACGGCCTGCCGGTTTTCGACAATATGCTGCAATATGTCTGGCTGAACCTGCCCGAACTCTGGCGCTGGCAGGACATCCGCGTCCTGCACTATCAGTATGAAAAACCTTGGCAAAATCACGCCAAGGCCGAAGCGTTGCGCCCCCTGATCGAGCTTTGGCAGGCCCATGCCGGCGACGGGTCGGTGCCCGATCCGCGCGAGTTGCCGGGTCCGGCGCAGCCATGAAGATCGCGCTGACCGGCGCCTCGGGCCTCGTCGGCCGCTGGATCGCCCGAGCGGCGGTCGAGGCCGGCCACGACCTCGACCCCCTGCCCGGCTGGCGCCTGGGCCAGCCCGTTGATCTGTCAGGAAAAGATGCGCTGATCCACGCCGCCTTCCAACACATCCCCGGCCGCTATCGCGGCGGCGAGGGCGACGATCCGCAAGGTTTCATCCGCGCCAATCTCGACGGCTCTCTGGCGCTGTTCCAGGCCGCCCGCGCGCAAGGCGTGGCCCGCGTGCTGTTCCTCTCCAGCCGCGCCGTCCACGACGGCCACCCCGCCGGCATGGAGCTGCCAGACGAACTTTCCCCCGCGCCGACAAGCCTTTACGGCGAAGTGAAAGCCCAGGCCGAGGTCGCCCTTGCCGCCCTCGCGACCTCCGATTTCCGCACCGCCAGCCTGCGCCCGACCGGAGTCTACGGCCCCGGCCTGCCGCAGAAATGGGCCGGGCTGATCGCGGATTTCCTGGCCGGCACCACCCCCGCCCCCGCTGTCGCGACCGAGGTGCACGGCGCCGACCTGGGCCGCGCCGCCCTGGCCGTGCTGGAAGATCATGCAATGTCAGGCAGTTACAATGTCGGCGACCTGGTGCTGGACCGCCGCGACCTGTTGGCCGAGGTCGCGCGCCTGACCGGCTGCGCCACCCCGCTGCCGCCGCCCGGCGACCCGCGCCCGCTGCGCCGGCCGCTGAGCCGACGCTTGCAGGCCTTGGGCTGGCGCCCCGGCGGTCTGCCCCTGCTGCGCCGGCATCTGCCGGAGATTGTTGCGCAAATACAACCTGAGCAAGAAATCGCCGACAAATTAGATTAGAATCGTCAGGACTCTTGCCCGGACAGCGGTCCTGCGCCAGAAAAAGCCCGTACACGAGGATGTTGTTTCCCTGCACGAGGTTTGTTGCTTATGCGCGTGCTTTCGATCCTTTGCGGCCTGTCCTTTGCTGTCATGGCCGGCTATCTCCTTGCCCTTTCGCTTGGCGGCCTGCCGCTGAACCGGTTGCAACCGGTCATGTCGCCGCTGTCCTGGGCCATGCTGGCGCTGGCGGCCCTGGGTGCGGTGCTGGCTCTGCGCTCGCGCTGCGAGGGCTGGGCGCCGATGCTGGCCGGATGCGGCCTGTTCATGGCCTGCCAGCTTGTCGCGGCCCGCTTCGCCGGGCTGAACCTCAGCGCGCTGATGTGCCTCGCTGCCGCCGGCTTTGCGCTGCTGCCGCTGATGCACACGCCCAGCAGCTATTGGCGCGTCGCGGGGTGACAGCGCCGCGCAGCAAGGCTAGGTTCGGCGCATGCCCGATTACGACGACCTGACCGCCCGCATCCGCGCCCTGACCCGTGGCGAGACCGACGAGGTCGCGCTGATGGCGACCCTCGCCTGCGAGATCCACCATTCGGACGACCGGTTCGACTGGACCGGCTTCTATCGCGTCACCGCGCCCGAGACGCTGAAGATCGGCCCCTACCAGGGCGGCCACGGCTGCCTGGTCATCCCCTTCTCGCGCGGGGTCTGCGGTGCGGCGGCCCGGACGCGGCAGACCCAGCTGGTGCCCGATGTCGATGCCTTCCCGGGCCATATCGCCTGCGCCAGCTCGACCCGGTCCGAGCTGGTGATCCCGGTCCTCGGCGCCGGCGAGCAGCTGCTCGGCGTGCTTGACATCGACAGCAACCAGCCCGACGCTTTCACGGCGGAAGACGCCCAGCGGCTGCGGGAGATCCTGGATGAGTGCTTCGGACGCGGTTGAATTCACCGGCCATTGCCTGTGCGGCGGGATCCGGTTTCGCGGCACCTATGACGCGGGCCACGACCTGAAGGCCTGCCACTGCAGCCAGTGCCGGCGCTGGTCCGGCCATGTCTGGGCTGCGATCCTGCCGACATCGCTGCAGATCGAGGGTGAGCCGCTGTGGTACCGCGCCTCGGACGTCGCCCGGCGCGGCTTTTGCGGCACCTGCGGGTCGTCGCTGTTCTGGCAGCGCGACGGATCGGACGTGATCGACGTGGCGGCGGGTGCCATCGACGCGCCGACCGGGTTGCAATTGCAGGGCCATATCTTTGTCGCCGACAAGGGCGATTACTACGACATCGCCGACGGCCTGCCGCAGGACCCGGGCGAGAATTGACGCCGCCCGGCCCGCATAGCATATCCGCGCCAAAGCGAGGTTGAGCGATGATCTGGGACACGCTGGCGCAATTTCCCGCGCAGCAATTGCTGGCCTTCATGGCCGGGGCGCTGGTCTTGAACCTGACGCCCGGGCAGGACGTGCTTTTCGCCAGCGCCTGCGGCATCCAGAGCGGACCCAGGGCCGGCGCGCTGGCGGGCCTGGGCGTCGGCATCGGCGGGTCGGTGCATGTGGCTTTCTGCGCGCTGGGGCTGGGGGCGCTGGTGGCGGCCCAACCCGGCGCGCTGGCCGCGATCAAGTCTCTGGGCGCGGTCTATCTGCTGATCCTGGCCTGGAAAAGCTGGCATGCGACGCCGACGGACAATGCCGCGCAACCCGCCCGCAGTCCCGGCAACCTGGTCGGGCGCGGGGCGCTGGCGAACCTGCTGAACCCCAAGCCGATCCTGTTCCTGCTGGCCTTTCTGCCGCAGTTCACCCGGCCGGAATACGGGCCGGTGGGCCAGCAGGTGCTGGCGCTGGGGCTGATGTTCGTCTGCTCGGGCACGCTGGTCACCATGGGCTACGGCATGGCCGCCGGGCTGGCCGGCCGGGCGATGGCGGCGCGGATGCGGGTGGTGAACCGCCTTGCCTCGGTCCTGTTCGCCGGGCTGGCGCTGCGGCTGGTCTGGAAATGAGCTTCGTCTATCAGCCGACCGAGGCGCAGCCCCGCGTGATCCATGCCGATCACGAGGTGCTGGTGGTGGACAAGCCGGCCGGGCTGCTGTCGGTGCCGGGCCGCGGCGAGGACCGCGCCGATTGCCTGATCGAGCGGCTGCGCGGCGCCTTTCCAACCGTGCTTCTGGTGCATCGGCTGGACATGGACACGTCGGGCGTCATGGTCTTCGGCCTGACGCCGCATGCGCAGCGGCATCTGTCGAAGCAGTTCGAGGATCGGCGGACGAAAAAGACCTATGTCGCCCGGCTGTGGGGCCGGCTCGAGCCGAAATCCGGCACCGTTGACCTGCCGCTGATCGTCGACTGGCCGAACCGGCCGCGCCAGAAGGTCGATCATGCCGAGGGCCGGCCGGCGCAGACCGATTGGCGGGTGATGAAGGCCTCGGATGCCGAGACCCGGGTGCGGCTGACGCCGCTGACCGGGCGCAGCCACCAGCTGCGCGTGCATATGGCGGCGCTGGGCCATCCGATCCTGGGCGATCCGCTTTACGCGACCGGCGCCGCCGCCGATTTCCCCCGGCTGATGCTGCATGCCGAGAGCCTGCGTTTCAAGCATCCCGAAAGCGGGGTGATGCTGGGCTTCAACGCGCCGGTCCCGTTCTGAACCGCTTCTGCCAGTGGCGCGCTCGGGATCGGGTATTTGGAAAACGGAAAGTGCCGGTCGGCGCGGAACCGGCCCTGCCGCTGCGGGTTGAACGGGCAGTCGGGAAAGGGAGAGCGGCATGGACAAGGTGAAATTCAGTCGTCGCGGGGCGCTGCTTGCCGGTGGCAGCCTGCCTGTGCTGATGGCATTGCCGGCCCGGGCGCAGACCGCGCCGGCGGCAGAGGCGGAGAAGCCGGCTTTTGCCGGAAAGGTGCATGGCATCCGCCTGGGCGGGTTCGAGCTGACCACCGTGCTGGGCGGCACCGGCAGCAGCGAGAATCCGATCGCGACCTTCGGCTTGAATGCCGAGCCGGCCGAGTTCGAGGCGGTGAGCAAGGCGAATTTCATTCCCTCGGACCGCACGGGCGGGTCCTATACGCCCACGCTGCTGCGCACCGCCGATGCGCTGGTGCTGTTCGACACCGGCATGCAGCCCGAGAATACCGTGGCCTCGCTGGCCGTGGCCGGGGTCAAGCCCGAGGATGTCACCCATGTCGTGCTGACGCATATGCATGGCGACCATATCGGCGGGCTGATGGACGGCGAGGCGCCGGTCTTTGCCAATGCCGAGCTGGTCGCCTCGCGCCCCGAGGCGGATTACTGGGCGGCCAATGCGGGCGATGTCTATAATGCCAAGGTGAAGCCCCTGATCGACAAGGCACGGCTGTTCGAGGAGGATGGCGAGATCCTGCCCGGCATCCGTGCCGAGGCGGCCCATGGCCATACGCCCGGCCATACCACCTATCTGCTGGAGAGCGAGGGGCAAAAGCTGCTGCTGACCGGCGACAGTTTCAACCACTATGTCTATTCGGTCGAGCGGCCGGAATGGCATGTGCGTTTCGACGTCGACAAAGAGGCCGGCGCCGCGACCCGCAAGCGGGTCCTGGTGCGGCTGGCCAGCGAGATGATTCCCTTTGTCGGCTATCACATGCCGTTCCCGGCGCTGGGCTTCATCGCGCCGAACAGCGCCGGCAGCTATCGCTATGTGCCGGCGACATATCAGTTCGGCTGAAGGTTGAAGACCCGGCTGGGGTGCACCTCTCCGCCCATATAGCGGCCGATGCACAGCGCGCGGCCCTCGCGGCTGACCCAGACCTCCTCGCCGAATTCGGCATGGCCCAGCACCTGGCCGGGGTTGCCGTTCAGGATGCGCGTGGCGCCCATCTCGGTCGCCTGAAGCTGCGGCAGGTCGGCCAGCGCAGCTTGCAGGGGCAAGAGCGCCGCCTCGATCTCGGCCTGGTTGGCGCGGTCGATGCGGTCGAAACCGATGCCGTCCTCGGCGTCGAAGGGGCCGGACCAGATCCGCCGCAGCCGGGCGACATGGCCAAGGCAGCCCAAGGCCCGCCCGAGGTCGCGGGCGATGCTGCGGACATAGCCGCCCTTGCCGCAGACCATGCGCAACTCGGCCGTGTCGGGCGTGCTGCCCAGCAGTTCCAGCGATTCCACCCAGAGCGGCCGGGCGGCAAGCGCGACCGCCTCGCCTTCGCGGGCGAGGTCATAGGCGCGCTCGCCATCGACCTTGACGGCCGAGACATTGGGCGGCACCTGCATGATCTCGCCGGTGAAGGCCGGCAGGGCGGCGCGGATCGCGGCCGCGTCCGGGCGGATGTCGCTGGTTTTCAGCACCGCGCCCGAGGCGTCGTCGCTGGCGGTCTCGGCGCCCCAGTTGACGGTGAAGTCATAGGCCTTCAGCGCCTCGGTCAGGATCGGCACGGTCTTGGTCGCCTCGCCCAGTGCGATGGCCAGCACCCCGGTCGCATCCGGGTCCAGCGTGCCGGCATGGCCGGCCTTCTTCGCGTCCAGCGCCCAGCGGACCTTGCCCACCACGTCGGTCGAGCCCACGCCCGCGGGCTTGTCCACGATCAGCCAACCGTGGATCTCGCGCCCTTTTTTCCGTGCCATTATTCCTGTTCCGTATAGCCGATGATCGGTCCCAGCCGGCGCCCGAAATCGGCGCGGTTGAGCGCGGGGGCATACAGCCTGGAGATCGAGCCGTCAAAGTAAAGCGCATCGCGGGCGCCGAGTCCGTCGCGGAACAGCCGGCCGAATTCGTGGAAGGTGACCGCGCGGTCCGAGATCGCGAACCAGGCCGTCTGGCCATCGGGCGAGACGCCGACGCCGTTCCGGATATAGCGGCTGTCCGAATCGACCAGGAAGCGCGGGTGCAGCGCGCCGTCGATCACCAGCATCGGCCCGGATTGCGTGGCAAGGCGGCATTGCGGCGGCGCCTTGGCGAAGGCGCGGCTTTCGATCACCTGATAGGGGCGCGCGCCGCCGGTGCAGAAGACGCCGTTCGGCAGCATGCCGAAATTGTCGTTGCTGGCGCCGGTGACGATGTCATGGGCCTTGTCGCCATTGCTGAGGTAAAGCCCGACCGGGGTGTAATCGGCGTGATACATGCCGGCGTTCATGGCGAAAGCCAAGGTTTCGCCGGGGGCTAGGGTGCGGCGGACGGCGGTGAAATCGCCCAGCACCTTGCCGTCCGGCCCGTTCAGCCACAGCTTCAGCCCCGGCTCCTGCGCGGCCTCGAGCGTGCAGACGACATAGCCCTGGCCGTCGAAATCGCGCTTTTCGCAGATCCCGGCCACGGCGGGCAGGGTCATGGCGATCAGCGCGCCGATCGCCAGGCCCAGCCGGCGCTTCAGGTCAGTCCTCATCGTCTTCGTCGTGTTCCACATCGCGGCGCACACGCTCGTCGGCGAACATGCGGCGGGTGTCGTCCATACGGTCGAAGGTCTCGTCCAGCACGAAGCGCAGCTGCGGCGCGTATTTCAGCGTCATCGCCTTGGCGACCAGGTGGCGCAGCTCGGGCGCGTTGCGGCGCAGGGCGGCCAGCGCCTCTTCGGCATCGCGGCCGCCCAAGGGCAGCACATAGGCCGTCGCGACCTTGAGGTCGGGCGAGGTCTTCACCTCTCCCACGGTGATCGAGTGCCGGTTCAGGTCCGGGTCGTGGACATCCGCCCGGGCCAGGACATCGGAAAGCGTACGGCGGATCAATTCGCCCACGCGCAGCTGGCGCTGCGAGGGACCATTGCCGGAATGAAAGCGGTTCTGTGCCATGGCGCAGATGTAGGGGGTCGCGGGCCGGGCCGCAACGGGATAGAACGGGCGCAAACGGGGGATGACGCATGGATAGACCGGGAATCGCGATTACGGGCGCCTCGGGGCGCATGGGGCAGATGCTGGTGCGCACGGTGCTGGAATCGGATCAGGCCCGGCTGGTCGGCGCCATCGAGCGGCCCGGCAGCCCCTGGATCGGCCGCGACCTGGGCGAGGTAATGGGCGGTCCCGCCCTGGGGATCACGGTCACCGACGACCCGGTCGAGGCCATCGCCAAGGCGCAGGCGGTGATCGACTTCACCACGCCCGAGGCGACGCTGGCTTTCGCCGAGCTGGCCGCGCAGGCCCGCGCCGTGCATGTCATCGGCACCACCGGCTTTTCGCCCGAGCAGCTGGCCGCGCTGAAACCCGCCGCCCGCCATGCCCCGATCATCCGCGCCGGCAACATGAGCCTGGGCGTCAACCTGCTGGTCGGGCTGACCCGCAAGGTCGCGGCCGCCCTGGGCGAGGATTGGGACGTCGAGGTGGTCGAGGCGCATCACAACCGCAAGGTGGACGCCCCCTCCGGCACCGCCCTGATGCTGGGCGAGGCCGCCGCCGAGGGGCGCGGCCGCAGCCTGGACGAATTGCGCACCCCGGCGCGCGAGGGCATCACCGGCGCCCGCGCGCCCGGCAGCATCGGCTTTGCCGCCATCCGCGGCGGCGACGTGGTGGGTGAGCATGACGTGATCTTCGCCACGGCGGGCGAGCGCGTGGTGCTGCGCCATCTTGCCACCGACCGCGCCATCTTTGCCCGCGGCGCGCTCAGGGCGGCGCTGTGGGGCCAGGACAAGGGGCCGGGCGAATATGACATGGCGGATGTGCTTGGCCTCTGACGCCGGGGCGCTTAGGTTCAGGCCATGACCCTGCTTGCGACGCTTGATCTTGCCGATGCCGATCTGACCGCCTGCCTGGCGCGGGTGATGGCTGCGGTCCTGAAACCCGGCGACGTGATCGCCCTGCAAGGCCCGGTCGGCGCCGGCAAGACGCATTTCGCCCGCGCCTTCATCCGTGCCCGCCAGGGCGAGGCGGCCGAGGACGTGCCGAGCCCGACCTTCACCCTGGTCCAGACCTATGCCGACCCCTTGGGGACCGAGATCTGGCACGCCGACCTCTATCGCCTGACCCATCCCGAGGAACTGGCCGAGCTGGGCCTGGACGAGGCGATGCAGGACGGCATCGTTCTGGTCGAATGGCCCGACCATGGCACCGCCCTGCCCGACCCGCTGACCGTCGGCCTCGACCCCGATGCCGACGACCCCGACCAGCGCCGGATCACGCTTTCGGGCGCCGAGCCGCGCTGGGGCTTTGCCGCCCGCCTGCCCAGCCTCGCCCGGCTGATCCACCGCGCCGGCTGGGCGGATGCGCGGCTGGTTCCGCTGGCGGGCGACGCCTCGTCGCGGCGCTATTTCCGGCTGATCGACGGGGACCGCAGCGCCGTGCTGATGGATGCCGCGCCCGGCACCACCGACGGCTATGTCGCCATGACGCAATGGCTGCGGCATCGCGATTTCCACGCGCCCGAGATCCTGGCCGCCGACCAGCACGAGGGGCTTTTGCTGCTGGAAGACCTGGGCGACGACCTGGTGGCCCGGGTGCTCGCGGCCGAGCCGGCACTGGCGCCGCGGGTCTATGACCGCATGACCGACCTGCTGGTCGCGCTGCATCGCCATCAGCCGCCGGATTTCGTCCTGCGCCTCGACGGGCCGGAACTGGCGCGGCAGGTCGGGCTTTTCGCCGAATACTACCCCGCCGCCGCCGGCGCGCCGGGCTTCGGCGCCGGGATCGCGCCGACCGTCGAGGCGCTGCATGGCGCGCTTTGTGCCGATGCGCCGCCGGTGCTGGGGCTGCGCGACTTCCACGCCGAGAACCTGGTCTGGCGGGGCGACGCGCCCCTGGGCCTGCTGGATTTCCAGGACGCGGTGGCCGTGCATCCGGCCTATGACCTGGTCTCGGCCCTGCAGGACGCCCGCCGCGACGTGGCGCCCGAGGTCGAACAGGCGCAGATCGACCGCTATATCGCCGCGGCCGGGGTCGATGGCGCGCGCTTCCGCGCCGCCTATGCGCTTCTGGGCGCGCAGAGGAACCTGCGCATCCTGGGCATCTTCACCCGGCTGGCGCAGCGCGAGGGCAAGCGGCGTTATCTTGCCTTCATGCCCCGGGTCTGGGACGCCATCCGGCGCGACCTGGCGCATCCGGCGCTGGCGCCGCTGGCCGAGGCCATGGCGGGCATTCCCGCGCCCACGCCCGAGGTGATCGAAAGGATCGCCGGATGAGCCTGCCGTTGATGATCTTTGCCGCGGGCAAGGGCACCCGCATGGCGCCCTTGACCGATACCGTGCCGAAACCCTTGATCCCGGTTGCCGGCCGCACCCTGCTGGACCGGGCGCTGGATCTGGGTCGCGCGGCAGGGGTCGGGCCGGTGGTGGTCAATATCCACCATCTCGGCCACCAGGTCCGTGATCACATCGGCGCGCAGGCGGCGATTTCCGATGAAACCGACCTGCTGCTGGACACCGGCGGCGGCCTGCGCAAGGCCTTGCCGCTGCTGGGCGCCGGTCCTGTGATCACAATGAACCCCGATGTGATCTGGACCGGCCCGAACCCGATCCGCGCGCTGCTTGCGGGTTGGCGCGAGGATATGGACGCGCTCTTGATGCTGGTGCCCATCGCCCGGACGCATGGCCGCCAGGGCGGCGGCGATTTCAGCCTCGGCCCCGACAACCACCTGATCCGCAAGGGCGATCTGGTCTATGGCGGCGCGCAGATCATCCGCCCCGACCGGCTGGAGGAGATCCCCGAGACGGTGTTCTCGCTGAACCTGCTCTGGGACCGGCTGATCGCCGAGGGCCGCGCCTTTGGCCTGGTCCATGCCGGCGCATGGTGCGACGTCGGCCGGCCCGACTGCATCCCGCTGGCCGAGGAGCTGCTCGGTGGCTGACTGGCAAGGCGGCCTTTACGCCCTGCCCTGCGGCGCCGATTTCGCCGGCGCCTTTGCCGAGGGATTGATCGCGCGGATGCGCCACCGCCCGCCGCAGGACATGGCGCGGGTGACGGTCTATGCCAACGCGGGCCAGTCGCTGCTGGCGCTGCGCGATGCGCTGGTCTGGCGCGGGCCGCTGGTGCTGCCGCAGCTGCGGCTGATTGCCGACATCGGCGGCGGCGCGGCGACCGCGCCCTTGGCCCGGCGGCTGGAGTTGGGCCGGCTGATCGACGCCGCGCTGCGCGCCCAGCCCGACCTGGCGCAGGGCCAGTCGGTGCCGGAACTCGCGGCCTCGCTGGCCGGGCTGATGGCCGAGATGCAGCTGGAAGGGCTGGACGCCACGGCGCTGGACCGCATCGACGCCAGCGAGCATGCCCAGCATTGGGGCCGGGCGCTGGCCTTCCTGAAGATCGCCGCCGGCTATTACCTGACCGACCCGCCGCAGGATCGCGAGAGCCGGCAGCGCGCCGCGGCCGAGCGGCTGGCGGCCGCCTGGGCGCGGGGCGAAATGCTGCCCGAGGGGCCGGTGCTGGTCGCCGGCTCGACCGGCTCGCATGGCGCGACGCGGGACTTCATGCGCGCCGTCGCCCGGCTGCCGATGGGCGCCGTGGTGCTGCCCGGCTTCGACCCCGACCTGCCGCAGCCGGTCTGGGACAGCCTCGACGCCCGGGCCGAGGATCACCCGCAGGCCCGCTATGCCCCCTTCCTGGCCGAGTTCGGCCCGCCGCGCGACTGGCTGCCCGGCGCCGCCCCCGACCCGGCGCGCAACCGCCTGATTTCCCTGGCCCTGCGCCCTGCCCCGGTCACCGACCAATGGATCACCGAGGGCCCTGCGCTCGGCCCCTTGCCGCCCGCCACCGCGAACCTGACCCTGATCGAGGCCGAGCAGCCCGGCCACGAGGCCGAGGCCATCGCCCTGATCATCCGCCAGGCGGTCGAGCACGCCGAGCCCGTCACGCTGATCGCTGCCGACCGGATGCTGACCCGGCGCGTGCAATCCGCGCTGGACCGCTGGGGCATCATCCCGGACGATTCGGCCGGCCAGCCGCTGCCGCTGACCGCGCCGGGCCTGTTCCTGCGCCATGTCGCCGACCTGAACGGGGCCGAGCTGATGATCGACGGCCTCTTGGTGCTGCTGAAGCATCCGGTCACCGCGACAGGGCTGGGTGCGGAATACCGCCGTGATCACAACCTCCACAGCCGCGACCTGGAACTGGCGCTGCGCCGCGACGGCCCGGCCTTTCCCGAGGGCGCGGCCCTGCGCCAATGGGCCGAGCGCGGTGACGAGAAAAGCAAGCCCTGGGCGCTGTGGCTGGCCGGCCTGCTGGACCGGATCGTGCCCTTGGCCCGCGACCGCGCCCCGCGTCCGCTGGCGGCGCGGCTCTCCGAATTGCGCGCCCTGGCCGAGGATCTGGCCGCCGGCCCGGGCGGCAGCGCCGATGCCTCCGAGCTTTGGGGCAAGGCCGCCGGCGGTCTGGCGCGCGGCGTGCTGGACCATTTGGCCGCCCATGCTGCCCTGGGCCACGACCTGCGCCCCGGCGAATTCCGCGACCTGCTGCATGGCGAATTGCAGGCCCAGGCGGTGCGCCAGGACGTGGCCGCGCATCCGCTGGTCCGCTTCCGCGGCCCGCGCGAGGCCCGCTCCGAGGCGGTGGGCCAGGTCATCCTGGCCGGCCTGAACGAGGGCGGCTGGCCGCAGGCCCTGCCCCCGGACCCCTGGCTGTCGCGGCCGATGCGGCTGGCGGCCGGGCTGACCCTGCCCGAGCGGCGCGTGGGCCTGTCCGCGCATGACTTCCAGCAGGCCGCCGGCGCCGCGCAGGTGATCCTGACCCGCGCCCGCCGCGACGCCGAGGCCGAGACCATCCCGGCGCGCTGGCTGAACCGGCTGACCAACCTGCTGGGCGGCCTGCCCGCGCAGGACGGCCCCCGCGCCCTGGCCGAGATGCGCGCGCGCGGACGGTTCTGGCTGGACCTGGCCGAGGCCCAGGCCCGGCCGGCGCAGCACCTGCCCCGCGCCGCGCGGCCCTCGCCGATCCCGCCCGCCCCGGCGCTGGCGGAAATGTCGGTGACCGAGGTCCGGACGCTGATCCGCGACCCCTATGCCGTCTATGCCCGCCGCGTGCTGGGGCTGCGGGCGCTCGAGCCCTTGCGTCCCGAACCCGACGCCGCCGACCGCGGCAATGCGCTGCACGCGATCATGGACCGCTTCCTGCGCGGCCTGCCCGACCTGCCGGAAACCCCCGAGGTGATGCGCGACCGCCTGCTTGTGATCACAGACGCGGTGCTGGCCGAACAGGTGCCCTGGCCCTCGGCCCGGCTGTTCTGGCGCGCGCGCATCAATGGCGTCGCGGATCGGCTGATGGCGGACGAGGCGGTGCGGCTGCAACAGGGCCGCCCGGTGCTGGTCGAGGACCGCGGCGCGCTGGCCGTGCCCGGCGCCGATTTCCGCCTGACCGCGCGGCCCGACCGGCTGGACCGGCTGACGGATGGCCGGGTGCAGGTCTATGACTACAAGTCCGGCAAGCCGCCGACCGACAAGCAGGTCGCGCATTTCGACAAGCAGCTGCCGCTGGAGGCGGCAATGGTCGAGCTGGGCGGCTTTCCGCGCCTTGGCCCGGCCGAGGTCGCCGGCATCAGCTATATCCAGCTGGGTGGCGAGGGCAGGACCGAGCCGCGCGACTTCGGCCCCGGCCAGGCCCTTGAAACCTGGCAGGGTTTCGTCGCGCTGATCGGGCTTTACCTGCGCGGCGAGCGCGGCTTCACCGCCCGCCTGGCGATGGAGCGCAGCGACCATGCCAGCGATTACGACCACCTGTCGCGGCACGGCGAATGGGACGCGACCGACCCCGCGACGCCCGAGAGGTTTGCCGATGGATGAGGCCACCCTGGCGCAGGTGCGGGCGGCGGAACCCCTGCGCTCGACCTGGCTCACCGCCAACGCGGGCTCGGGCAAGACCCGGGTGCTGACCGACCGGGTGGCGCGGCTTCTGCTGGCCGGGACGGCGCCCGAGCGAATCCTGTGCCTGACCTATACCAAGGCCGCCGCCAGCGAGATGCAGAACCGCCTGCTGAAGCGCCTGGGCGAATGGGCCATGCTGCCCGAGCCTGCCCTGCGCGCCGAACTGGCCCGGCTGGGCGAGAGCGCCGCCCCCGACCTGCCCGCCGCGCGCCGGCTGTTCGCGCGGGCCATCGAGACGCCGGGCGGGCTGAAGGTGCAGACCATCCACAGCTTCTGCGCCGGCGTGCTGCGCCGCTTTCCGATCGAGGCCGGCGTGCCGCATGGCTTCACCGAGCTTGACGACCGCAGCGCCGCGCTGATCCGCGCCGAGATCATCGAGGACATGGCGCATGAGGATCATCCCGCCTTGCAAGACCTGCTGGCGCTGCATTCGGGCGAGAAGCTCGACGCTTTCCTGGCCGGTCTGCGGGGGTTCGATGCCCCCGCGGACCGGGACGCGCTCTGGGCGGCCTGCGGTCTGGCCCCGGGCGCCGACATGGCCGGGCTGCTGGCCCAGACCTTCGCCGACGGCGCGCGGGTCATCCCGGCGCTGATCCCGCATCTGCTGAAATCGGGGCCCAACGATCAGAAGGCGGCGGCGAGGCTGGCGGCCGGCGACTGGGTGCAGCCGGGCGCGGCGGAACTCGCGATCCTGGAATCGGTGCTGCTGAACGGGGCAGGGGCCAAGGAACCCTTTGCGCCGAAATACGACAGCTTCCCGACCAAGGCGCTGCGCAGCGGCCCCTGCGCCGGGCTGATGGACGATCTGGCGATCCTGATGGAGCGGGTGGCCGATGCCCGCCTGCCGCGCATCGCCCTGGCCCATGCCCAGAAGTGCCTGGCGCTGCACCGTTTCGGCCACGCCTTCCTGTCCCGCTATCGCGCGCAGAAGGCGGCGGGCGGCCATCTGGATTTCGACGACCTGATCGAGCGCACGGCGCGGCTTCTGTCCGAAGGCAGCATGGCGCAATGGGTGCTGTTCCGGCTGGACGGCGGCATCGACCACATCCTGGTCGACGAGGCGCAGGACACCAGCCCGGCGCAATGGCAGGTGATCCAGCGCCTGACCGACGAATTCACCGCCGGGCAGGGCGCGCGGGATCACACGCGCAGCCTTTTCGTCGTCGGCGACCCGAAACAGTCGATCTACAGCTTCCAGGGCGCCGATATCGCCGTCTTCGAGGCCCGCCGCGCCGGTTTCGCCGCCGGTTTCGAGGCGGTCGAGCAGCCGATGCAGGTGCTGGAACTGCGCCATTCCTTCCGCAGCTCGCCCGCGATCCTGGCGCTGGTCGACCAGGTTTTTGCCGGCGATGCCGCGCGGGGGCTGGGCGATCCGCCGCAGCACCGCGCCTTTCGCGCCGCCATGCCCGGCCGGGTGGACCTGTGGCCGGCGATTCCCAAGCCCGAGAAGCCCGCGCCCGGCGACTGGACCGACCCGGTGGACAAGCCGGCCGAGAACGCGGAAACCACGCAGCTGGCCCGCGCCATTGCCGAAGGCATTGCGGCGATGCTGGGGCAGCCGATCCTGGACGGCAAGACCGGCGCGGTGCGCCGCATCCGGGCCGGCGATGTGCTGATCCTGGTGCAGCGCCGCTCGGACCTGTTCCAGGAGATCATCGCGGCGCTGAAATCCGCCGGCCTGCCGGTCGCCGGCGCCGACCGGCTGAAGCTGGGCGGCGAGATCGCGGTGCAGGACATCCGTGCGCTGCTTTCGGTGCTGGCCACGCCCGAGGACGACCTGTCGCTGGCCGCCATCCTGCGCTCGCCGCTGTTCGGCCTTAGCGAGGAACAGCTTTACTGGCTGGCCCGGGGCCGCAAGCGCGGCGAATACCTGTGGCGGCGCCTGCGCGATTCGGACCATCGCGAGGCGGTCGAGATCCTGTCGGACCTGATGGGTCAGACCGGATTCCTGCGCCCCTATGACCTGATCCAGCGCCTGCTGATCCGCCACGGCGGCCGCGCGCGGCTGATCGCCCGGCTGGGTCCCGAGGCGCAGGACGGCATCGATGAGCTGCTGTCGCAGGCGCTGCGCTATGAGGCCAGCGAGACGCCCTCGCTGACCGGCTTCCTGGTCTGGCTGGCCGGCGACGAGATCGAGGTGCGCCGCCAGCCCGGCAGCGCCGGCGATGGCGAGGGGCTGATCCGGGTGATGACCGTGCATGGCTCGAAGGGGTTGGAAAGCCCCATCGTCATCATGCCCGATTGCGCCAAGCGCCGCGCCCCGCGCGAGGCGCCGGTGTTGCCGGGCGCGGATGGCCTGGCGCTGTGGCGCGGCCGCAAGGGCGAGCGGCCGGACCCGGTCGAGGCGCTGGCCGAGGAACAGACCGGCCGCCAGCTCGAGGAAAGGAAGCGCCTGCTCTATGTCGGGCTGACCCGCGCCGAAAGCTGGCTGATCGTCGCCGCGGCGGGCGAGACCGATGCCGAAAGCTGGCATGGCATGGTCGAGGCCGGCTTTGCCCGCAGCAGCCTGGCTGAGCGCCGCATCCCGTCGCTCTGGGGCGATATCCGGCGCCTGGAATGGGGCGACTGGCCCGAGGCGGCGCCCGACAGCCCGCCCCGGACCCGGCCCGTGGCCGCGTTGCCCGACTGGCTGTCGGCGCCGCTGCCGCCGGTTCCGGCCAAGCGGCGTCCGGTGTCGGCCTCGGGTCTGGGCGGCGCCAAGGTGATCGGCGGCGGGGCAGGGGACGCCGAGGCGGCGATGCTGTTCGGCACCCGGCTGCACCTGCTTCTGGAGCATCTGCCCGGCCGCGACCCCGCCGAATGGCCGGTGCTGGCCCGCGACCTGCTGGCCGATGCCGAGGGCGGGCTGCCCGGCCCGGACGCGCTGGCGCAGCTTCTCTTCGAGGCCCGGGCCGTGACCGAGGCGCCCGAGCTTTCCCAGGTCTTCGCGCTGCCCGAAGGCGGCGCGCTTTTCCGCGAACTGGCGCTGGCCGCGCCGGTGCCGGGCATCGGCGTGGTGCTGGGCCAGATCGACCGGCTTGTGATCACAAAGGACCGGCTGCTGGCGGTGGACTACAAGTCGAACCGCGAGGTGCCGGCCGGTCCCGGGGAGGTGCCGCTGGGCATCCTGCGCCAGATGGCCGCCTATCGCGACGCGCTGCGGGCGATCTGGCCCGGGCACCGGGTCGAGATGGCCGTGCTGTGGACGGCGACGCGCAGCCTGATGCCGCTGCCCGATGCGCAGCTGGATGCGGTGCTGGCGGCCCTTGACCCCGGTGCCGCGGGTGCCTAGCTCTTGGAGACATTCCTGCCGGATCCCTCCGGCATTGCGCAGGAGCATCCCATGGCCAATACCCAAGCCGTTACCGACGCCGATTTCGACAGCGAAGTGCGCCAGTCCGCGACCCCCGTCGTCGTGGATTTCTGGGCGGAGTGGTGCGGCCCCTGCCGGCAGATCGGCCCCTCGCTGGAAGAGCTGGCGGCCGAGTATCAAGGCCGCGTCAAGATCGTCAAGGTGAACGTGGACGAGAACCCGGAAAGCCCGGCCGCCCTGGGCGTGCGCGGCATTCCGGCGCTGTTCCTGTTCAAGGACGGCCAGGTGGTCTCGAACAAGATCGGCGCCGCGCCCAAGGCCGCGCTGAAGGCCTGGATCGACGATTCGATCTGATCGGGACGGATTTCCGCAAAGGGCGGCGGGTCAGATCGGCCAGCCGCCCTTTCGCATGGCGGCCAGGATGCGCTCCGGCGCCTCGGGGCGGCTGGCGTTGATCGACTGCTCTTGCAGGAACCACCACAGATAGCGGGCGAAATCCGGGGCGTGGCTTCCGGCCGCCGCCAGCGCCGGGCCGGGGCCGAGGTCGGCCACGTTCAGCCCGATATGGTGAAAGTCGATCTGCCCGAACAGCACCGCCGGCTTGCCGAGGATATAGCCGTCGAAACCCACGCCGCTGTTCTGCGTCGCGACGAAGGCGCAGTCGCGCAAGAACTGGCCCGTGTCGCCGCCGATGCGCAGGTTCGGGTGGCGCCTGGCCAGCCGGGCCAGCGCGGCATGGTCGGCGGCATCGTAGCTTTCCCTGGGATGCAGGGTCGCAACGGTGGGCCGGCCGCTGGCGGCGACATGCTCCAGCATCTGGACCGGGCTCATGGTCTGGAACGAGCGGCAGCGGCGGATATGCCCCTGCAGCGGCACCAGCACCGGCCCCGTCCGCGCAGGCGGCGGGCCGGGCAGCACCCGTTCGCGCAGGGCGCGGGCGAATGCCTCGGCCGGGGCGGGGTCCACCGTCGCCGGGTCGAAGCGGGCCTGCGCCACCCGGAAGCGCCAGCGCTGCTGCGTGGTCTCGATGCGCCAGAACGGATAGTGATAGGCGCGGCGAAAGCTCAGCGCCCGGTCATGCGTCGGCGGCTGCATGTGAAACAGCGCATAGCCGTCCCGGCGCGGGGCGGTGCGGCGCGCCTCGGGGCCGGTCTCGTGCCATTCGACGCGCCAGCCCCGCGATTCCACGGCCGCCTTCAGCACGTTCAGGAAATTCATCTTGCCCGCCCGCGTCATGTGCAGCAGCGGGCCCTCCAGGTAGACGCGCAGGATCGGAGCGTGAGTCATGGCCGGCAGGCTAGCGGTGCCGAGCGGGTTGCGAAAGAGGCGGGCCGGTCATATCTGAGCCGCAACAGGAATGCGGAGAGCACGATGGCGCAGGAGAAACTTCCCGGCTGGCACGGCACCACCATCCTGGCGGTGCGGCGCGGCGGCAAGGTCGTCGTCGCCGGCGACGGCCAGGTCAGCGTCGGCCAGACGGTGATGAAGGGCACGGCGCGCAAGGTGCGGCGGCTGAAGCCCGGCGGGCATGACGTGGTGGTGGGCTTCGCCGGCTCGACCGCCGATGCCTTCACCCTGCTCGAGCGGCTGGAGAAGAAGCTGGAGGCGGCGCCGGGGCAGCTGGCGCGGGCCTGTGTCGACCTGGCCAAGGACTGGCGCATGGACAAGTACCTGCGCAATCTCGAGGCCATGCTGATCGTCACCGACGGGCGCGAGATCTTCGTGGTGACCGGCGCCGGCGACGTGCTGGAGCCCGAGCATGACGTGGCCGCCATCGGCTCGGGCGGGAACTATGCCCTGGCCGCGGCGCGCGGGCTGATGGAGAGCGAGCTGGATGCCGAAGCGGTGGCGCGGCGCGCCATGGCCATCGCCGCCGACATCTGCGTCTATACCAATGGCAACCTGACGGTCGAGGTCCTGGGGTAAGGGGGGCGTTGCCCCCCATCGCCTGCGGCGACTCCCCCCAGGATATTTACGCAAGAAAGAAGCTGGTCAGGCGCCTTCCTTTTCCGCGAGCCCCGTGAGGAGCGCCATGCGCCCGGCCGCGAAATCGCCCGGCTGCGGGGCCAGGCCGGACATTGCCCGCACGAAGAACTGGCGGAAATCCTGCGCCTGGAGGCAGAAGGCCAGCAGCTTCACGCCCTGCGCCGGGTGGACCAGCGCCAGCGGCAGCACCGTGCGTTCGCTGCGGTTGTCGTGCAGGTCGGTATAGCCGAAGGCGACCGGCGTGCTGGCGGCGATGGCGTCGTGCAGCAGCGCGAGATCGGCTTCGGCCGCCGCGGGCATGTCGGGGCGGTAATGCGCTGCCGGGCGCACGTCGAGCTTGCGGTAGAGGCGGAAGAGCAGCGCGCCCTCGGGGTCGCTTTCGGCCAGCCGCGCCGCCGTCGCCTGCGCCGCCGCCGCGCCGACCGGGTCGCCGCGCTGGCCGGCCAGCGCCAGCCCGCGCAGTGCCGCGTCGCGCAGCCCCGGGTCCATGGCCGGCGGGATCGCAGCCTGGCTCCGGCCGGCGCCGATGCCAAGCGCGGCGGTTCCGGCGGCAAGGCCGCGCGCCAGGGCGCGGCGGGTCAGCATCGGGGCATCGGGCAGGTCGCGACCGGGTCGCATGGTTCCGGTTCCTTCATGTTTGCGGAAAAGGCGACCAGACTGGCGCGTGGCGGCGTTTCTGTCCAGCCGCTTGGTTGAAACGCCGCTGCGCCGGATTTAAGTGATGCGCGAATGATACAGGAGTCCCCGATGTCCGACCTGACCCCGCGCGAGATCGTGTCCGAGCTGGACCGGTTCATCATCGGCCAGAAGGACGCCAAGCGCGCCGTGGCCGTGGCGCTGCGCAACCGTTGGCGGCGCCGGCAGCTGGGCGATGACCTGCGGGACGAGGTCTATCCCAAGAACATCCTGATGATCGGCCCGACCGGCGTCGGCAAGACCGAGATCAGCCGCCGGCTGGCCAAGCTGGCCCGCGCCCCCTTCCTGAAGGTCGAGGCGACCAAGTTCACCGAGGTCGGCTATGTCGGCCGCGACGTCGAGCAGATCATCCGCGACCTGGCCGATGCCGCCATCGTCGAGACCCGCGAGCGCATGCGCGAGGCGGTCAAGGCCCGCGCCCACAAATCGGCCGAGGATCGCGTCGTGGCTGCGCTGGCCGGCGAGGGCGCGCGCGAGCAGACCAAGCAGATGTTTCGCGACAAGCTGAAGCGCGGCGAGCTGGACGACACCGTGATCGAGCTGGAGGTGCAGGACAATTCCAACCCCTTCGGCATGATGGAGGTGCCGGGCCAGCCCGGCCAGCCGATGGGCGGCATGATGGACCTGTCGGGGCTGATGAAGGCCTTTGGCGGCCGGCGGGTGCGGCGCAAGGTCACCGTCTCGGAAAGCTATGAGCTGCTGATCGCCGAGGAGGCGGACAAGCTCTTGGACGACGAGGCGGTGAAGGCCGCCGCGCTGGAATCGGTGCAGGAAAACGGCATCGTCTTCATCGACGAGATCGACAAGGTGGCGACGCGCACCGATGCGCGCGGCGGCGACGTCTCGCGCGAGGGGGTGCAGCGCGACCTGTTGCCCTTGATCGAGGGCACCACCGTCAGCACCAAATACGGGCCGGTGAAGACCGACCATATCCTGTTCATCGCCTCGGGGGCGTTCCACATCGCCAAGCCCTCGGACCTCTTGCCGGAATTGCAGGGCCGGCTGCCGATCCGGGTCGAGCTGCGCGCCCTGACCGAGGAGGATTTCATCCGCATCCTGACCGAAACCGACAACGCCCTGACCCGGCAATATACCGCGCTGATGGCGACCGAGGGCGTCACCGTCACCTTCGCCGAGGACGGCGTGCGGGCGCTGGCGCGGATCGCGGCCGAGGTCAACGGCTCGGTCGAGAACATCGGCGCGCGGCGGCTTTACACGGTGATCGAGCGGGTGTTCGAGGAGCTGTCCTTCAGCGCCCCCGACCGCTCGGGCGAGTCCGTGCTGGTCGATGCCGGCTTCGTCGAGACGCATCTGGGCGATCTTGCGCGCTCGACCGATCTGTCGCGCTATGTGCTCTAGGTGCTCAGTCCCGGCATTTGGTGGATCGGATTGACGATGAATTTGTCTGGCTCCGAAGTCCAGACCTTGCAGATCTATTCGTAGGGCGTGGGGCCGGTGAGGGTCTTGAGCCTGCGCGCGAAGTTGTAGGCCGCCATGACGTCGGCGAGATGCGTCTGCAGTGGATCGTGGCTGTCGTAGTGGAAGCGTTTGACGTTCAGCGGGAAAACGATCCCTGGATCGTTTTCTGATCCGCTTCACCCTTCTTGATGGTGCGGTTCATCCGCTCGACCTGCCCATTGGTCCATGGATGATTGATTCTGGCGAGTCTGTGTTCGATGCCGTTCTCGTCGCAGACACGCCCGAAGATGTGGTGGAAAGCGTATTTGTGGCGGGCATGGTTGGTGAACTGGACGCCGTTGTCTGTCAGCACCGTATGCCGTCGGTAGGGAACGGCGGCAACCAGATCACGTAGAAATTGGGCGGCGGCCATCTTGCCGGCCTTTTCGACCAGCCGCGTGAAGCAAACTTGCTGGTCCGGTCTATGACCAAGTGCAAAGCCGACCGCGTCAAATGGGGGATCGACGGCTGTAGGGCATAGAGGCAGTCGTCCAGAGGCAGCAGGCTATGGCGCCGGAAGGCTATCACCATCGCTTCCTCGTCTTCGGTCAGCGTCGTTGACCGTGGTGCTTTCGGCCCGGTTCAGATCTTCGACGCTCTGGCGCTTGCGCCACTTAGCCACTGTCTTCGGGTTGATGCCGAGCTCCCGGCTCAGCGCCGCGAGAGAAGCTTGCGATCATTCGGGCCAGCCTCGGACCAATGGCGGGTCGGCCTTCATTATTGCTGCTCGGATAGCGTGCGTGGTCGGGCGCTCCCGTGGCGAACCTGTCCCATAGGGCCCCTCCGTTCCTGAGAAAGGATCGCACCATCAAACCATGGGATCAAACAACTAGCGGAACCGGCAGGCGCTTTCGCCGTTGTGCTGGCGGATAACGGACGAGGGCGCCCCATGAGCTATATTCTCGGCATCATCATCTTCGCTTTGGATGTCTGGGCGATCGCCTCGATCATCAACACCAACGAGACGACCACGACCAAGCTGATCTGGATCGCGCTGGTCGCCATCCTGCCGGTGGTCGGGCTGATCATCTGGTGGCTGGCCGGACCCAAGGCAAAATACGGCTAGGGCTTTTCGACCCGCCCGCGTGATGGCATGTTGCCCCGGATCGACAGGGGGACGGCATGCCGAGGCGGCTGATGATCGGACTGGTGCTGGCCGTGGCGGCCTGCGCGCCGCGCGGCGCGATCACCCTGGCGCCCGAGGCCGCCGGGATCGGCACGGTCGAGCGGATCTATGTCGCCAGCAACCGGACCCTGCAGGACAGCCGGCAGGAGGGGGTCAGCTTCGGCAGGGTCGATGTCTCGGTCCCGCCGCAGCGGCGGCCGGGAACCATCACCTATCCGAAAAAGGGCGCGACGCCCGATCCGCAGACGGATTTCCTGGTCTCGGATTATCGGCGGTTCGCCCGGCCCGAGGATTTCCGCGCCGACCTGCGGCGCGCCGTGGCGGAAAGGCCGCGCGGGGATCGAGATGTTGTGTTGTTCGTGCATGGCTACAACAACACCTTCGCCGAGGGCCTGTATCGCTTTGCCCAGATCGAGCGTGACCTGAAGCTGCCGGGGGTGCCGATGCATTTCTCGTGGCCGTCGCGCGGGCAGCCGCTGGCCTATGCGGGGGACCGCGACAGCGTGCTTTATTCCCGTGACGGGCTGGCGCGCAGCATCCAGATCGCGACCGAGGCGGGCGGCGGCAAGGCGATCCTGGTCGCGCATTCCATGGGCGCGCTGCTAATGATGGAGAGCCTGCGCCAGATGGCCATCGCCGGCGACCGGCGCACGCTGGACCGGATCGGCGCGGTGGTGCTGCTGTCGCCCGACATCGACGTCGGCGTGTTCCGCAGCCAGGCCCGCGCCATCGGCAGGCTGCCGCAACCTTTCATCATCTTCACCTCGGGCCGGGACCGGGCGCTGAACCTGTCGGCGCTGATCTCGGCCGAGCCGGTGCGGCTGGGCAACCTGACCGATGCGCGGGCGGTGGCGGACCTGCCGGTGACGCTGGTCGACGTCGGCGCCTTCAGCAGCGGCGACGGGCATTTCAACGTCGCCACCTCGCCCGCGCTGATGCGGATCCTGAGCCAGGCGCGAGAGCTGAACACCGTATTCTCGTCGGATGTGGCGGGTGGGGTCGGGCCGCTGACCCAGACTGCGCTGCGGGTCGAGCGGGCGGCGCAGGTCGTGATCTCGCCCGGTTTCTAGCGGCGCAGGTAGACGTAATAGGCGCCCTCGCCGCCATGGCGGCGATGCGCGGGACGGATCTGCAGCACCACCTGGTTCAGCGGCGGCATGTGCAGCCAATGCGGCACGTTGTGGCGCAGCGCGCCGGGGCGGACGGGCAGGGGGGCGTCGGGCCCGCCCTCGCGGCCCTTGCCGGTGATGACCAGCACCAGCCGCCGGCCCTCGGCCCGGGCCTGCAGGATGAAGCGGGTCAGCACCGGCTGGGCGATGTTCAGCGTCATGCCATGCAGGTCGATGCGCGCCTCGGGGGCGAGCTTGCCGCGGGTCATCTGGCGATGGGTCTTGTGGTCCATGCGCAGCGGCTGGGCATGGACCATGGCCGGCGGCGAAGGCGACAGTGCGACGCGGCTTGCGGGGGCGGCTGCCAGCTTGCCGATGCGCAGGTCATGCAGCGAAAGCGGCGGCGGCGCGACCGCGCGGGGGGCTTGCGGCGGCGGGGCCAGGGTTTCGGGCAGCGGCGGCTCGGGCTTGCGGCCAGGATGCATGGGCACGGCGCTGGCCGCGACGCGCGACCACAGGGCCTTGTCCTCGGCCGAGAGTCCGCGCCGCTTCCTTGCCATGGCTCAGGCCGTGGCGACCAGTTGCCAGTTCGGATCGTCCTCGCCCATGCGCCGGGCAAAGGTCCAGATGTCGCGCTGCTTGCGGGCCGATTTCGGGTCGCCGTCGACGACATTGCCCTGGGCGTCGCGGGTGGCGGCGATCATCTCGCCGACGAAGCGGACCGAAAGCTCGGCCATGCCGGTGGCGGGAGTGAATTCGGCGCTGGCCAGCGCGGTTTCGCGGGTGCCGAGGAACTGCGCCTCGGTGGTCAGCCCGCGCGCCTTGCGGTCGGCGATGACGCTGTCGAAGGCCTCGGCCACCGGCGGCGCAAGGAAGCCGCGCACCTCGGCAATGTCGCCGCGCTCGAAGGCCATCAGGATCATCTCATAGGCGGATTTGGCGCCGGCCAGGAACGGGCCGACGGCAAAGTCGGGCTCGGCGCGTTTCATCTGCGCCAGCGCCTGGGCGGTCGGGCTGCCCGGTTCGGCATGGTCGGCGATGTCGCTGTCGCCGGGCTCGGCCGTGCCCTCGATCACGTCGAAGCGCTTGCGCGGCGCCGGCTCCTCGGGAAGGCTCGGCGTCTCGAACCCGTCGCGCGTGCCCAGGACGCCACGCAGGCGCAGGATCAGGAAGACGGCGATCGCGCCCAGGACGAGCAGTTGCAGCAGGGGGTTCGACATGGGCGGGCCTGACAATCTTTGTAACGGCGGTTTGGATGCTTATGTAGGGTGAGCACCGGCCCAAGTCCAGTTTGGCGCCGGAAAATGGAAGACTTGGGAGAGAGTTTCGCATGTGGCTGCTGTTGCCTTTCGTGATCCTGCCGATCGTCGAGATCGCGCTGTTCATCCAGGTGGGCGGCCTGATCGGCGTGCTGCCGACGCTGGCGCTGGTGCTGGGCTCGGCGGTGCTGGGCGCGGCGGTGATGCGCCGCCAGGGCGCCCGCGCCATGCTGGACCTGCAGCAGGCGATGCAGGAGTTCCGCGACCCGGCCCGGCCGATGGCGCATGGCGCGCTGGTGATGATCGCCGGCCTGCTGCTGATGGTGCCCGGCCTGCTGACCAGCGCCATCGGGCTTTTGCTGCTGATCCCCGGGGTGCGGGCGCTGCTTCTGCGCTGGATGGGCCGGCGGGTCACGGTGGCCTCGGCCGGCTTCGGCTATCCGCCGCGCTTTCCCGACGCCGACCTGGGTGCCGATCCGGCCGGGTTTCGCCCGGCCCGCGGCTGGCCCGACGAAGGCGTGATCGACGGCGAATATTCCGTGCAGGACGACCCGCCCGCCCCGGTGCGCGAAGGCCTGACCGACCAGTCCGCGCCGAAACGCCCCGGCACCTCGGGCTGGACGCGGCATTGAGCGCCCGGCGCCGGGGTGCTAGAACCCCGGCAAATCCGAGGAGAACGCAATGAGCGACGAGACCAACAATGCCGCCGCGCCCGACGGCCAGGCGCCCGAGGCCCAGGCCGGCGTGCGGCTGCAAGTGCTGACGCAATACATCCGCGACCTGTCGTTTGAAAACGCCGTCGCGCAGAAGGGCCTGCCCTCGGGCGAGGTGCAGCCCGAGATCAGCGTCCAGGTCAGCCTCGACGCCCGCAAGCGTCCGGCCGATCACCAGTACGAGGTGATCAGCAAGTTCCGCGTGCAATCGACCAATGCTTCCGACAAGTCGCCGATCTTCCTGTGCGAGCTGGACTATGGCGGCATCTTCCACGTCGAGGGCGTGCCCGAGGACCAGCTGCACCCGTTCCTGATGATCGAATGCCCGCGCATGCTGTTTCCCTTCGTGCGGCGCATCGTCTCGGACATGACCCGCGACGGCGGCTTCCCGCCCTTCAACATGGACCCGATCGACTTCGTGGCGCTGTATCGCCAGGAGATCGCCCGCCGCATGCAGGCTGAACGGCCGGCCGACCAGCCGCTGTCCTGAGCGTGTTCACTTCTGCGTGATCCCGGGTCCGTGGCGGAGGCGTCGCGGGCCCTTCTTCGTGCCGCAACCGGAGAAAGAGCGATGGCGAAAGCCGCGAAACGGGCCTGGCAGCGGATGCTCTCGGGGCGCCGGCTGGACCTCTTGGACCCGACGCCGATGGATATCGAGATCGCCGATATCGCGCATGGCCTGGCCTTTGTCGCGCGCTGGAACGGCCAGACCCACGGCGACTGGGCCTATAGCGTCGCCGAGCATTCGCTGCTGGTCGAGCAGATCCACGCCCGCACCGAGGCCGGGGCCGAGCCCCGCTGGCGCCTGGCGGCGCTGCTGCATGACGCGCCGGAATATGTCATCGGCGACATGATTTCGCCGGTGAAGGCGGCGCTGGGACGCGAATATGGTGAAATGGACTCGCGCCTGGCGGCGGCGATCCATCGGCGCTTCGGATTGCCGGCGCAATTGCCGGCGCCGGTCAAGCGTGCCATCAAGCGCGCCGACCGGATCTCGGCTTGGCTGGAAGCCATTCAGATCGCCGGTTTTTCCCGAACCGAGGCGGATCGGCTGTTTCCGGTTCACGATCCCGGCCTGTTGCAGGGGCTGGAGATAAGGCTGCGGCCGCCGCGCGAAACCCGTGCCGCCTATCTGGCGCGATTTGACGAATTGCTCGCGGAAATCGACCGGTCAGGGCATTAAAAAACCCCGCGGTTTTCCGCGGGGTTTCAGGTTCAGATTTCCAGGTCTTCCAGCTTTTTGCCGCTGTCCAGGGCTTCCTGCACCCAGCGCGGCTTGCGTCCGCGCCCGGTCCAGGTCGCCGAGGGATCCTGGGGATTGGCATATTTTGCCGCCACCTTGCTGCGCGCCGGTCGGGCGGCGGTCAGTTCGGCCAGATTGAAGCCGAATTCACGCGCCGCGCTTTCGACGGCGGCCAGCGCCTCGCGTTTGCGGCGATCCTCGAAGGTGGAAATGGCGCGGTCCAGCTTGTTGCGCAGTTCACGCAGTTCTTTCAGGGACATTGCGTCCAGATCAACGGTCATATCGGCATCCCGGTTTTGTTGTGCCCCCAATATTTGCATTCCGCTCGGAATTGCAAATGTTTTCGAGGGCGCCGTTATTAACGCGGGCTGCGCTTGGCCAAAATCCGCTGCAATGTGCGGCGATGCATATGCAGCCGTCGCGCGGTTTCGCTGACATTGCGGTCGCATTGTTCATAGACGCGCTGAATATGCTCCCAGCGCACCCGGTCGGCCGACATCGGCGTTTCCGGCGGCGGCGGCAGCGTTTCGCCGCGCGCCAGCAGGGCGCGGGTGACGTCATCGGCGTCGGCGGGTTTCGACAGATAATCCGTGGCGCCCATTTTCACTGCCGCGACCGCCGTGGCGATGGCGCCATATCCAGTCAGCACGACGATGCGGGCATCGGCGCGGGTTTCGCGGATCGCATCGACCACGTCCAGCCCGTTGCCATCTTCCAGCCGCAGGTCGACCACCGCAAAGGCCGGGGCCTTTTCGGCCAGAAGCGCGCGCGCCTCGGCCACCGAAGCGGCACGGCTGACGGCAAAGCCGCGCTTTTCCATCGCCCGGGCCAGCCGGGTCAGAAAGATCTCGTCATCGTCGACCAGCAGCAGGCTGGGGTCCGGTCCGATCTGGTATTCCTCGGCCATATCGCTTTCGCCTTTGATTTTGGATTTGCTTAGGCGGTTTTTCAGGCCTGGTCAAACATGGCGCCAATTCGTGCCCGGTCCGCGCATTGATTGCCGCCGGTCGCCGCCCTATCAAGGTCGAAGCCCCCGAAACCGGAGACCCTGCGTGCCCCTTGGCCTCGTTTCCCGCCGCATCGACCTTTTGCCCGGCCAGCCGGGACCCGAGCCGATCCGGCTGCGCACCCTGATCCTGCTGCGCTGGGTCGCCATCGCCGGGCAATTGGCCGCGGTGGGCGCGGCGCTGGCGATCGGGGCGAAATTCTCGCTGCCGGCGGTCCTGGCGGTGATCGGCCTTGCCATCGCGCTGAACCTGGCGCTGTCGCTGCGCCCCGGCCGGCGCATCACCGCGCGCGAGGCGGCCTGGCAGCTGGGCTTCGACCTGGCGCAGATCGCGGCGCTGCTGGCGCTGACCGGCGGGCTGGAAAACCCCTTTGCGCTGCTGCTGCTGGCGCCCGTCACCATCACGGCGACCGCCTTGCCGGGCCGGCACCTGCTGGCCCTGGGCGTGGCGACCTTCGTCATGGTGACGCTGGCGGCGGTCTTTGCCCAGCCACTGACCTTCCGGCCGAGCCGGCTAGCGCTGCAATATCCGCTGCTGGTCGGGCATTGGTTCGCCATCGTCATCGGCGCGCTGTTCTTCGCGGCCTATGCGCGGCTGGTCGCGGCCGAGGTCAGCGCCACCTCGGACGCGCTTTTCGCCGCGCGCATGGCGCTGGAGCGGGAACAGAAGCTGCAGACCCTGGGCGGCGTCGTCGCCGCCGCCGCGCATGAGCTGGGCACGCCCCTGGCCACGATCAAGCTGGTCAGCGCCGAGCTTTCGGACGAGCTGGCCGAGGCGCTGCCCGATCGCGACGACCTGGCCGAGGATCTGGCGCTGCTGCGCCAGTCCGCCGACCGCTGCCGCGACATCCTGAAATCCATGGGCGCCTCGGGCCGCGACGACCTCTTGATCCGCTCGGCGCCGCTGTCCGAGGTGTTGGCCGAGGCCGCCGCCCCGCATCGCGACCGGCGCGCGCAGATCGTGCTGGACAGCGCCGCGGCCGACCCGATCGTGCATCGCGACGCCGCGGTCATCCACGGGCTGCGCAACCTGATCCAGAACGCCGTCGATTTCGCGGCCGAGCGCGTCACCGTGCGCACCGGCGCCGACCGGCGCGAGATCTGGCTGCGCATCAGCGACGACGGCCCGGGCTTTCCCCCGACGCTGCTGCCGCGCATCGGCAGCCCCTTTCTGACCACCCGCCCCCGCGCCGAGGACGGCCGCAGCTACGAGGGCATGGGCTTGGGCCTGTTCATCGCCAAGGCGCTGCTGGAACGCTCGGGCGCGCGGCTGCGCTTCGGCAATGGCGCGCAGGGCGCCGAGGTCACGGTGATCTGGCCGCGCGAGCTGATCGAGACCGACAACCGCGGCGCCCTGGGGCGAAACCCCGAAATTCTCGGCTGAATTCGGCGCCCGTTAACCACTTCTTAAAATATCGCGCTATAGTTGAACGGGTGGGTCCATGATGGGTTGTTGCGATGGTTGCGCATTTCCTGATCGCCTTTGCTGCCGCGGCGCTGGCCGTCGGCCTGGCGCTGCTGCTGATGCGGCAGCTTGAGCGGCGCTTCGGCGGCGCCGGTCCGGCGCGTGGCCTGGAACGCGGGATCGAGCCGATCGTCTTCCTGTTCCGCAACCAGGTGCTGATCGATGCCACCGGCCCGGCCCGGGCGCTGCTGGCGACGCTGCCCGGCCAGGGCGACTGGCAGGGCCTGGCCAGCTGGCTGGCGATGCGCCTGCCGGATTTCGGCGCGCTGCTGCCCGATCTTTCCGGCGCCGCGCGGCTGGAGTTCAAGGAACGCGCCGAAGGGCATCCGCTGCGCCTGCTGGCCGAGGATCTGGGCGAAGGCGTGATCCGCCTGACGCTGGCCGATCCGGCGGCCGAGAATGCCGGCATCCTGGTCGATTCGCTGTCGCTGGGCGTCATGGAGCAAGAGCTCGAGATCCTGCGCAGCACCATGGACCATTCGCCGATGCTGGCCTGGCGCCAGGACCGCCAGGGCCAGGTCACCTGGGCGAACTCGGCCTATATGGACCTGGCCGATGCCCGGCTGCCCGACCAGACGCAATGGCCCCTGCCGCAGATCGTCGACCTCAGCGCGCGCCCGGCCAGCGGCGGCGGCGCCCGGCGCATCCAGGTCGACCATGACGGGCAGAGCCGCTGGTATGATTGCCACGTGCACGAGGTTGCCGAGCAGACCGTCGCCATCGCCCTGCCCGCCGATGCCGCCGTCCGGGCCGAGCGGGCGCTGCGCGAATTCGTCCAGACCCTGACCAAGACCTTTGCCGACCTGCCCATCGGGCTGGCGATCTTCGACCGCGACCGCAATCTGCAGCTGTTCAACCCGGCGCTGATCGACCTGACCGGGCTCGCCACCGGCTTCCTGACCGCGCGCCCGACGCTTTACGCCTTTCTGGATCGCCTGCGCGAGGCGCGCATGGTGCCCGAGCCCAAGGATTACCGCAGCTGGCGCAGCCAGATGGCCTCGCTGGAAGCGGCGGCGTCGTCGGGGCATCATGTCGAGATGTGGTCGCTGCCCGGCGGCCAGACCTATCGCGTCACCGGCCGGCCGCATCCCGATGGCGCCGTGGCCTTCCTGTTCGAGGACATCACCTCGGAAATCTCGCTGACCCGCAAGTTCCGCGCCGACCTGTCGCTGGGCGCCGAGGTGCTGGATTCGCTCGAGGACGCGGTGGTGGTCTTTGCCGCGAATGGCGAGCTGCTGATCTCGAACCGCCGCTATGGCGAGCTTTGGGGTGCCGCCGCGCCGGCGACGCTGGACGACCATATCGCGATCTGGACCCAGGCTTGCGGGCAAAGCCCCGGCCTTGCCGCGCTGCGCGAGGCGCTGCATGCCGCGCTGCCCGACCAGCCGGTGCGCGGCGCGATGGCCGGCCCGGCCGGCGGCCTGCTATCCTGGGGCCTGCGCGGCCTGTCGGGCGGGCGGCTGCTTCTGAGCTTTGCCGCGCCGATGCCGACGCCGCCGCTTGCGGTCGAGCCGCCGGCCAGGACCGCGCTGGCGGATCCGGCCGAGACGGCGCGGCTGCGCCGCAGCATGAGTGGATGAAATCTCCCTTGCCTCCGGACCCGCCCTGCGCTTCCCTGCGCCGGATCGCAGGAGGCTGGGCATGATGGATAAGGCGCGACAGGACGGCAGCCGGCCGGTGGTCCCGGACGTCGTGGCCGGGCGCCGCGTGCTGTTCGTGATGGCGCTCGACTCCGAATACGGGCCGCAGCTGCGGGCCCGCATCGCGCCCTTGATGACCGGCGTCGGCCCGGTCGAGGCCGCCGTCGTGCTGAGCACCGCGCTTGCGCGGCTCGAGGCCCGGGGCGCTTTGCCCGAGCTAGTGGTCTCGCTGGGTTCGGCCGGCTCGCGCCAGCTGGAACAGCTGCGGGTCTATCAGGTCTCGGCGCTGGAATATCGCGACATGGACGCCTCGCCCCTGGGCTTCGCGCGCGGCGAGACGCCGCTTCTGGGCCTGCCCGCCCGCCAGCCGCTGCCGCATCGCATCCCGGGCCTTGCCGAGGCGAGCCTCGCCACCGGGGCCAGCATCGTCAGCGGCGCGGGCTATGACGCGGTCACGGCGCAGATGGTCGACATGGAGAGCTATGCGGTGCTGCGGGCCTGCCAGCGCTTCGGCCTGCCGCTGATTGGCCTGCGCGGCATCTCGGACGGGGCCGAGGAGCTGCGCCAGCTGTCCGACTGGACGCAATATCTGCATCTCGTCGATGAAAACCTGGCCGAGGCCGTGGATCGGCTGGGCGAGGCGCTGGCCTCGGGCGCACTGGTGCTGCCAGCGACCGACGCCTAATCCTTGGCGTCGGCCAGCACCGGGGCGGAAGACGGTGCGCAAGGGTCACCGGGCGGTGTCGTGACCTCGCCGAACGCCTATCGCGCCCTCTTGCGGCGCCGGCAAACAGCTGGCCCCGGGCCTCCAAGCGGTGGCCGCGTTGGGCTCCTCTCATTCCGCAGGGCGGAGGCGCCAGGCGCCGCGCATTGCAGTCCGGGCGCTCGTCCTGCGCCAGCCGTCAGCGCCGATCCGGGGCTCGTGATTGGCGCAAGGCGCCCCCCAGCGGTGCTGCTGACGTGCAGACGGGCGCTTGCCTTGGCGCAGCTTGCGCCATTCGTCGCTCGGCTGGCCCATGACCGAATGCCAGGCGATAGCCGGGTTCCTCACCGCGGCTCCAGACGCCTCGGATTTGCCGGGGCCATCGCCTGTCCTCGGGCCCGATCCGCACCGGGCTCGCGATCGGCGCGAGGCGCAGCGCAATGGGATCACCCAGCGGTGCTGCCGCCAGACCAAGTCGAACCGTCCAGACGCCGCCTCGCATCAACGGGAGTTAAAAATGCTCGCATGACACCTGGGAGCACGCTGGCGCTGGCCCTGGCCGGCTGCAGCGGCGTCGCCCTTGCCGCCGACCCCGCGCTGGACCTGGTCGCGGCGCCGGCACGGCCAAGACCTTGCCCAGAGCACGCCGCGCGGTGGCTGCCTCTCGGGCGACGATGCCGCAATTCAGGCGCCGGGATTCGCCTGGCTCAGTCGTCGGCGCCGATCAGCATCTGGCCCTCGGGCCAGCGCAGCGTGGTGCTCAGCGTGATGACCTGCTCCTCTCCGGCGGCGATGCTGCGGTTCCAGACCAGCAGCCCGCGCTTGCCCTCGGGGTCGGTGGCGTCGGGCGCGGGGTCGGCGCGCCAGTCGATGCGCAGGTCCTTCTGGGTCGAGACCGGCACCCGGTCGATCACCCGCAGCGGCCACTCCTCGGCGGTCAGGTTGCGGATGCGCAGCTCGGCCACCTCTTGGCGTTCCGAGGATTTCGAGATCAGCCCGCGCGCGCCCTCGGTCTCGTCGGGGGTGCGGTGTTCCAGCTTGATGCCGGTCAGCGGGCCGAAGCCCAGCTTCATCTTGTCGCCGGCGGCAGTCAGTTCCAGCCCGCCGCGCCCGACCAGGGCGCCGTCCGCGTAAAAGCTGGCGCTGCCGGGCAGGATCACCGCGCCGGTCGAATTCACCGTATCGGCCACCAGATAGGCGGTGTCGTCGCGTCGCGGCACCGCCTCGGCCACCACCTCGGGGGTCAGCTCATGCGAATCCAGCGGCAGGCGCAGCGCATCGGCGCCGTCGCGCAGCGTGACCGGAGTCGGGTAGTCATAGACCACCGTCTCGCCGACCACGCCCGCCAGGGCCGATCCGGCGACGGCGGCTTCGTCCAGCACCACCGGCTCGACCGCGTAGCGCTCGGCGGAATCCATCGCCGCCTCGGCCATCGGCGCGGCCGAGCGGCTGTAGAGCCTGGCCTCGTTCTCGCCGATGCGGGGGAATTGCGGCTGCAATTCGCTGGGCGCCGACTGGTCCATCGGCCGGGCGGTGGACAGCAGTAGATGCACGCCGGACCAATCCTCGCCGGTGTTCTGCCGCACCAGCAAGCCGCGATCCAGGCGCAGCTTGCCTTCCTTGCGGGCCAGCGACAGGTCGTAGACCGGCTGCCAGCTGGCGTCGCCGGTCAGGCTGGTGATGCGGATGCGCGCCGGCTGGCCCTGGCCCTGGACCGCGACGACCAGCGCGCCGCGCGCCGATTCCGGGCCGCGCAGCGCCTCGAGCCGGGCCTCGGCGGTCTCCAGCCGCTCCTCCAGGTCCTCGCGGCCCTGGTCGGCGGCTTCGGCCTCGGCCTCGGCGCGGATCGCGGTCTGGCGCGCCTGCAGCAATTGCTGGCCGACCGTGCCCGACAGGGCGGCGATGTCATTGCCGGCCATGCCATCGGATTCCGCCAGCTTCATCAGGAATTCGATCAGGTCCTCGGCCGCCTCGCCCTGGGCCTTGATGCCGGAGACGCGGGATGCGTGCGCCGAAAGCTCGGATTTCAGCTGCCGGACCCGATACTCGGCCGCGGCGAGCTCGGGCGATTTCGCCGGCGTTTCGGGCAGGGCGCGTTCCTGCTGGAAGCCGACGGCGCCAATCACCGCGCCTTCACCGCTGATGCGCAGGCTTTCCGGGGCCACGCCCTCGGGGATGCCGGGGATGACCAGCTCATGCGCGCCGGCGGGCAGGTCGAGCGCCGCCTCGCGGGTGACGCCGGCGCCCCAGGGATAGACGGTGACATCGGTCACGCGCGCCGTGGTCTCGATGCGGTCGGCAAGCGCGGGGCCGGCGAACAGGATGGCGGTGGAAAGCAGAAGATGACGCATCGGACCCCTCGTTGATAACGGCCGACAGGGTCCGCGACGCGGGCGCGAAATGCAAGAGGGCGCCCCAAGGCGCCCCCGCATCGGCATCTCAGCCCTTTTTCAGGATGCGATTGCCCAGAAGCTCGGCGATCTGCACCGCGTTCAGCGCCGCGCCCTTGCGCAGGTTGTCGCTGACGCACCACAGGTTCAAGCCGTTTTCCACCGTGACGTCCTGGCGGATGCGGCTGATATAGGTGGCGAAATCGCCGACGCATTCGATCGGCGTCGTGTAGCCGCCCGGCTCGCGCTTGTCGACGACCAGGATGCCCGGCGCCTCGCGCAGGATGTCGCGGGCCTCGTCCTCGTCCAGGAAATCCTCGGTCTCGATGTTGACCGCCTCGGAATGGCCGACGAAGACCGGCACGCGCACGCAGGTCGCGGTGACCTTGATCGCGGGGTCGAGGATCTTCTTGGTCTCGGCCACCATCTTCCATTCTTCCTTGGTGTCGCCGCTGTCCAGGAAGACGTCGATCTGCGGGATCACGTTGAAGGCGATCTGCTTCTGGAACTTCTTCGGCTCGACCTCCTGGCCCGGGACATACATGCCCTTGGTCTGGTTCCAGAGCTCGTCCATGCCCTCTTTCCCGGCGCCCGAGACCGACTGGTAGGTCGAGACGACGACGCGCTTGATCCGGGCGCGGTCATGCAGCGGCTTCAGCGCCACCACCATCTGCGCGGTCGAGCAGTTGGGGTTCGCGATGATCATCTTGTTGCGGTAATCCTCGATCGCGTCGGCATTCACCTCGGGCACGATCAGCGGGATCTGCGGGTCGTAGCGGTAAAGCGACGAGTTGTCGATCACCACGCAGCCCTGGCTGGCCGCGATGGGCGCATAGGTCTTGGTCGCGTCCGAGCCGATGGCGAACAGCGCGATATCGTAGCCGGTGAAGTCGAAACCCTCGATGTCCTTGCATTTCAAGGTCTTGTCGCCATAGCTGACCTCAGTGCCAATGCTCCGGCGCGAAGCCAGAGCGACAACCTCATCGGCAGGGAACTCGCGCTCGGCGAGAATGTTCAGCATTTCACGGCCCACGTTCCCCGTGGCGCCGGCGACAACGACCTTGTAGCCCATTGGGGGTCTCCTTCTAAAGGACGCCGCGATATAGGGCGTTTCCCGGCAAAGGGAAAGCGAGATTTCGGCGAAACGACTGATGATATGGCAGAATTCCGCCTTAATGCCGATGAATTCGTCGATCTGCCCGTTCCAGTTCCTGGACCCAGCGGGATTCCCCTGAAAAATCATGGGGAACCTGTTCGGCGCTTCGCCGGCCCGACAGCGACAGCGAGGCGAAGAAATCGAAGCCGTAAAGGTCGAGCCGCGCCATGTCCGACCGCGCGATCAGGTCGATCATCATGGCGCCGGTGGTCGGGGGCGCGCCCAGCCGGTCCTTCAGCGCCCGATAGTCGGCCAGCGGATGCAGGTAGAAGCCGGGGCTGGTCGCGGTCCGCCAGTCCAGCCGCTTGCGCTTGGGCGACATCCACAGGATGCGGGCCGGGGCGATGCGGGTGCGGTCGGCATCCGAGAGCCGCACCGCCAGCGCCAGCCAGTCGGTGCGGCTGCCGTGGCTGGCGGCCGCGGGCATGGGTGCGCGGTTGATGCGGACCACCAGCTCGGCCGCGTCGATGGCGGTGCCGTGATCGGTCTGCGCCAGCGCCCTAGCATTGCCGATCAGCGCGATGCGCTTGCCCGCAAGATCCGCCAGCAGCGCGGATTGCGGCACCGACAGGCGTTGCAGCGCGGATTCGTCGCGCAGGGTGCGGGCGATCAGGAAGCCGAGGCGGGTCACGCCAGCAGCCTGCGATAGACCTCGACAATGGCGCGGGCCTCGCCCTCGATGGCGTGGTTGGCGGCGACATGGGTACGGGCGGCATTGCCGGCGGCCCGGCGGCCGGCGTCGTCGTCGAGCCAGCGCGCCAGAGCATCGGTCAGCGCGTCCACGTCCTCGCGCGCGACCAGGCTGCCGGTCTCGCCGTCGCGGATCAGTGTCTCATAGGCGCCGACGCGCGCGGCGACGGTGGGGACGCCGCAGGCCGCGGCTTCCAGCGGCGTCAGGCCGAAGCCCTCCCACCGCGCCGGGGCGGCGAACAGGTCGATGGCCTGGTAGTTGCGCACCACCTGCGCCCACGGCACCTCGCCCAGGAACCGGATGCGGTCCGATAGGCCGGCGGCGGCGATGCGGGATTGCAGTTCGGCGGTGAAGGTCTGGTTGTCGGCGGTGACGCGGCCGGTAAAGATCAGCCGGGCGCGCGGCCGGGTCGGGAACAGGCGCAGCGCCGCCTCGACCAGCAGGTCCACGCCCTTCTGCGCCCGGACGCGGCCGAAGCAGCCGATGACGATATCCTCGGGCGCAAAGCCCAAATCCGCCCGCAGCGCCGCGCGGTCGGGGGCGGGATGAAAGACCGCCAGATCGACGCCATGCAGGATCACCGTCGCCGGGCGTTCCAGATAGCTGGCGGCCTGCGGCGAGGTGGCGATCAGTGCGTCCTGCTGCCGGATCAGCCAGCGGGTGAACCCCGTATGTTGTCTTTGCGCGGCCGAGGTAAACAAGAGTTTGTATTTGCGGCGCAGAACCCGGCGCAGGATCAGCCCCAGCGCCATCTCGGTATTGCGTCGGGCGTGCCAGACCCGCCAGCGGTCGCGGGGCAGGGTGGCGGCGCGGCCCAGCGGGATATGCGGCAGTTCGGGCGGCAGACCCGGCCCGGTGGCGACGATGCCGATCATTCGCGCCTGCACCGGGATCAGCCGCACCACGGTCGCCGTGACGCCCGACAGGCGGCGCTTCAGGTTCGGGGCGACGACCTCGATCTCAGCCATGGCGATCCTCGGGACTGAACAGATAGACAAGCAATCCGATGACCAGCGGTATCAGGAAGAACAGGAAGATGTAACCGTAAGCCGTGGCCGGCGGCTGGCTGGCCGAGGCCGACAGATACACCGGCCGCGACAGGAACTGCATCACCCCCACGCCCGAGATCGAGACCATGTTCATGAAGGTGATGCCGCGCCCGACCAGATGCGGCGGCAGGAAGGCCCGGCCATGCGACATGATCAGCGAATAGTTGCTGTCCGAGATGCAGACCATGACCAGCAGCACCGAGGACAGCCCGAGGCTGAGCCCGGGCGCCAGCCACAGGCTTGCCAGCACCGCGCACAGCAGCAGCGTGTTCGCCAGCGAGGTGCGCTTGTCCGAACCAAGCAGCCGCACTGCCCGCCCCACCGACAGGTTGGCCGTGACCATGGCCAGCCCCATACCCAGCGTGACCCAGCCGATCAGGTAGTCGCTGGCGCCAAAGACCTCGGCCATGTAGGGCCCGGCCCAGAGCCCGCGGATGCAGGCCGAGGCGGCATAGGTGATGCCCAGCAGCGGCAGGATCGCCCAGAGCTCGCGCACCTTCAGCAGGGCGCGCAGCGAGCCGGTCGGATGCGTGCCCTCGGGGCGCGGCGGGTTCTTGACGCAGGCATAGATCGTGGCCGAGACCGCCAGGGTGATCAGGGTCAGGATGGCCAGCGTTTCGCGCCAGCCGATGCCGTTCACCACCCAGACCAGCGGCGCCGCGCCCAGCATGTTGCCCAGCGAGCCCAGCCCGACCACCGCGCCGCCCGCCGCGCTCATCGAGGCAGGGGGCAGGGTGCGGGCGAAGATGAAGAAGCTGCCCATCATCACCGGCGCGCAGCCGATGCCCAACAGCGCCATGGCGACATGCAGGTGCCAGGGCGCCTGCGCCAGGGCAAAGACCGCCGCCCCGCCGCCGCCGCCAAGCGCCAGCAGCACCGAGACGGTCTCGCGCGGGCCCCAGCGGTCCAGCGCCCAGCCGACCGGGATCTGCATGGCGGCAAAGGCGATGTACCACAGCCCCGAGGACAGCGCGAGATCGGCCGGCCCCGCCGCCAGCTCGGCATGCAGCGTCGGCGACAGCACCGCGAGACAAGCGCGATAGAACTGGCTGAGCGTATAGCCCAGCACGAGGGACATCAGTCCCGGCGACATGATCCAGCGCATGGTTCCCCCTTTGCGCCGGCGAAGCTGCGTCACGCCGCCGGAAAGTTCAACCCGGCCTTATTGCGTGACCAGGGGCGAGTCCCAGGCCTGCAACGGCGCCTCGCTCCAGTCGCCATAGGTGGCGTTCGGGAAGACGATCCAGTCGGCGCCGAAATGCGCGGCGTTGCTGTCCACAGCCGCGCGCTTCACATCCAGCGGCACCTTGCGGAAGGCGGCGTCGAAATCGGCCAGCGTGTCGCCCAGCAGCAGCACGATCTGGTGATCCTTGGCGGCCACGGCGCGGCGCTCGGCCTTGCTGGTGCCGTAAAGCAGCACGGTGTCGTCGCTGACCTGCGGGAAGCCCAGCTCCTTCAGCGTGGCGATGGTCGCGGCCTTGTTCTCGGGCTCGCCGAACCGGTCCGAGATGTAATAGATCGCCACGCCGGCCTTGTCGGCGAAATCGAAGAACGCCAGCGCGCCGGGGATCGGGGTCGGATGGCCCTTCAACTCCCAGTCGCCCCAGGTGTCCCAGGTGTCGTAGACGTGGCATTCCTGCATGTCGCGCACCAGCAGCGCGCTGTTGTCGATGGCGGTTTCGTCCAGGTCGGTGACGATGGCCAGCTTCCCCGGATCCTCGGCCTTGGCGATGGCGGCTTCCAGATTGGCCTTGGCCAGGGCATAGGCCTGCAATTGCAGGGCCCGCACCTCGGCCGATTGCTGCTGATAGCGCAGGCCCATGGCGAATTCGCGGACCTGGCATTGCGGCATTTGCGCCGCGTCCTGCGCCATGGTGTCCTGGGACACGGCATCCTGCGCCATGGCGGCCGGGGCCAGCAGGGCAAGGGACAGCACGCCCGGCACCAGGCGGGCAAGAGGATGAGACATGGAAAACTCCCCGTTCATGACGGCGCTTTCTGCGCCTGACCGGGGAGGCTAATTTTTGTTGATTGACCCGTCAAACAAAATCAGGCCGCCGCCAGCCGGGCCGGCGCCTCGCGCACCGGCAGGTGGATCAGCGCGCTGAAGGCGCCGACGCCGACGCCCACCCACCAGACCAGGGTATAATCGCCATAGATGTCATACATCTTGCCGCCCAGCCAGACGCCCAGGAACGAGCCGAGCTGATGCGACAGGAACACGAAGCCATAGAGCGTGCCCATGTAGCGCAGCCCGTAGATATAGGCGACCAGCCCCGAGGTCAGCGGCACCGTCGCCAGCCAAAGCGCCCCCATGACCAGCGAGAAGACGATGACGCTGCCGGGCGTGATCGGCATCAGGATGAAGGCGGCGGCGGCGATGGTGCGCAGGGTATAGATCCCGGCCAGCAGGTATTTCTTGCTGTAGCGCTTGCCAAGCCAGCCGGCGAAGATCGAGCCGGCGATATTCGCCAGCCCGATCAATGAGATCGCCGCCGCGCCCAGCGTCGAGGTGGTGGTGATGCCGATCCCCGACAGCATGCCGCCCGGCGCGATCGGGCCGCACATCTCGGTCACCATGGCCGGGAAATGCGCGGTGATGAAGGCGAGTTGGTAGCCGCAGGAAAAGAAGCCGGCAAAGATCATCAGATAGGACGGATCGGTGAAGGCGCGCCTCAAGACCGCGCCCATGCTTTCCTCGAGCTCGCTGCGGCTGGCGGGCTTGCCGCCGCCCAGAAGCGGCAGGAAGAACAGGCAGGCCAAGACGATGACGCCGAAGATCACGAACACCGACTGCCACGGGTAATGCAGCAGCAGCACCTCGGCCAGGGGCGCGCCGAAAACCTGCCCGGCCGAGCCGGCGGCGGTGCCGATCCCCAGGGCGAGGCTGCGATTCTCGTCGCTGGCGGCGCGGCCGATCACCGCCAGGATGACGCCGAAGCCGGTGCCGGCGATGCCGAAGCCGACCATCACCTCAAGAAGCTGCATGGTCAGCGGGTCGCTGGCCCAAGAGGTCAGGATCAGCCCGGCGGAATAGAGGAAGGCGCCGATGATGACCGACCAGCGGTCGCCCCAGCGTTCGGCCAGGGCACCGAAGATCGGCTGGCCGATGCCCCAGGCCAGGTTCTGGATGGCGATGGCCAGGCTGAACTCGGCGCGCGGCCAGTCGAATTCCTGCGCGATGGGGATCTGGAAGACGCCGAAGCTGGCGCGCAGCGCGAAGTTGATCAGCAGGATGATGGACCCGCCGACCAGGACGGCGGTGAACAGCGGCGCGCGCGCGCTTGCGGATGTGCTTGCGGACATGGCGCCCCCTCCTTGCAGCCCGCCATTCCTGCGCCGGGCCGGGGGCGGCGTCAATGCCGCTCATTGCCTGGCGGGCCGGCGGGCGATAGGTTTGGGAAAGGGATGGTGAAGTTCCGGGATCGTGAAAAGGCCGCCATGTATCAAGTCATTGGAACCGCACAAAGCCGCGCCCTGCGCGTGCTGTGGATGCTCGAGGAACTGGGCCAGCCCTACGACCACCTGGCGGTGAACCCGCATAGCGAAAGGGTCACGCCCTTCAACCCGGCCGGCAAGGTGCCGGTGCTGGTGGCGGACGGCACGCCGATCACCGATTCGACGGCGATCCTGACCTATCTCGCCGACAAGCATGGCGCGCTGACCCATCCCGCGGGCACACTGGACCGGGCGCGCCAGGACAGCCTGACGCAATTCGTGCTGGACGAATTCGACGCGGCGCTGTGGCTCGCGGCGCGGCACAGCTTCATCCTGCCCGAAGAGATGCGGCTGGCGGCGATCAAGAACACGCTGCGCTGGGAATTCGAACGCAGCCAGAAGACCCTGGTGCATCGCATGGCCGAGGACGGCTTCCTGATGGGCGAGCGCATGACCGTGCCCGACATCATCCTGGCGCATTGCCTGACCTGGGCGCTGACGGCGCGCTTTCCGATCGTCGAACACCGGCTGACGGATTACCTGGACCGGATGCGGGCGCGGCCCGGCTACCTGCGCGCCTCGGCCAGATAGGCGGCGGCGCCCTGGCCCGCCAGGCGGCCGCTGGCCAGGCAGCCGGTCAGCAGATAGCCGCCGGTCGGCGCCTCCCAGTCCAGCATCTCGCCGGCGGCAAAGACGCCGGGCAGCGCGCGCAGCTCCAGCCGCTCGGTCAGGCTCGCGCCGGTGATGCCGCCTGCTGACGAAATCGCCCGCTCCAACCCCATCGGCCCATCGTGGCGCAGCCGCAGCGCCTTGGCGCGGGCGGCCAGCCGCTCGGGCTCGGCCGGCAGCGGCTGGCCCCATTCCAGCAGAAGCGCCGCCCGCAGGGGATCGCCCAGCCCCCGCCGCAGCCGGTTGCCCACCGACAGCTTCGCCGGCGCCCTGCCGAAACGCCGCGCCAGTTCCTCGGCGGCCACGTCGGGCGCCAGGTCGACGAAGGCCTCGGCCCCGTCGCGCATCAAGGCCGCGAGCTCATAGACGCCGCCGCCCTCGATGCCATGCCGGGTGACCACCCATTCGCCGCGCCCGACCTGGCCGCCGACATGCAGCGCCACGCCCTTGACCGCCTGGCCGAAATGCCGCGCCATCTGCGCCGACCAGGCGGTGCGGAAGCCCATGTTCGCCGGCCGGAACGGCGCCACCTCGACGCCCCGCTCGCGCAGCCACGGCACCCAGGCCGCGTCCGAGCCCAGCCGCGGCCAGCTCGCGCCCCCCAGCGCCAGCACGACGACCTGCGGCCGCAAGACCGCGATCCCGCCCGGCGTCTGCAAGCGCCAGCCGTCGCCGTCGAAGCCGCTCCAGCGCCAGCGCGTCCGCAGCTCGACGCCTGCGCCCGCCAGCCGCGCCAGCCAGGCCCGCAGCAGCGGCGAGGCCTTCATCCCGACCGGAAACACCCGCCCGGTCGAGCCGGTGAACAGCTCCACCCCCAACCCGCGCGCCCAGGCCATCACCGCCTCGGGCCCGATTTCTTTGCTCTGCAAATACCCCGGGGGAGTCCGCAGGACGGGGGCAGAGCCCCCATAATGCGCTGCAAAATCCGCGAACGGCTCGGCCCTGGTCAGGTTCAGCCCGGATTTCCCCGCCATCAGGAACTTCCGCGCCGGCGTCGGCATCGCCTCGGCCACCACGACCCGCGCGCCGCTGCCGGCCAGCACCTCGGCCGCCATCAGCCCGGCCGGGCCGGCGCCGATCACCAGCGCGTGCATCAGCGCCCGCCGCGCGGCATCATGCACAGCCGCAGCAGCATCCGCTCCATCACCGCCATCGCCGGCGCCTTGGACGAGGACCGCAGCTGCAGGTCGGTCTCGATCAGCTGGTGGATCGCGTCCTCCAGCGTCCGCATGCCCCAGTCCTGCGCCTGCCGGATCATCCGGTCGCGGCGCGGGCCAAACACCGGCGGCCGCAGCCGCGCCATCCCCGCCCCCGGCCCGCCGGGGTCCGAGGCGCCGGCATGCAGCGCCCGGAAATGCCGCAGCGCCGCGATGCACAGCGTCACCGGCGCCGTGCCCTGGCCCTCGATCCGCCGCATCAGCAGGCCGAAGTCCTTGGCCCGGCCCTCGGCGACGCAGTCGATCAGCTCGTCCAGCTCGGCCTCGATGGTGGCAGGGGCCAAGAGCGCGATTTCGGCCGGGCGCAGGGGACTGTCGTCGCCATGCTTGTAAAGCCCGATCTTCTCGACCGTCTGGCGAAAGTCGCCGGGGTCCAGCGCGCGCGACAGCGCCATCAGGTCGCGCATGGCGTCGCGCGGCACCTCGCGCAGGCCGGCGTCGCGCAGCCAGCGTTCGATTTCCTCCTCGCCGGGCGGATCGTCGTAAATGGGCGCGGTCACCGCTGCCGGATGCGGCTCGAAGAGCTTGCGCAGCGCCGAGGATTTCCCCAAGGCCGCCGCCGCCACCACGATCACCGCATCGCCCGCGCGCCATTCCCCCAGCGCCGAGGCCACCGCCGGCGCCGCCGCGTCGGGCGTGTCATCGACCAGCACCACGCGCTGGCCCGGAAAGAATCCCACCGCCTTGACCGCATCCAGCAGCGCCGCCGGGTCCTTGCGCAGATCGGCGCCGGGGATGCGGGTCAGGCGCATCTCCTCCTCGGCGCCGGGTCCGACCAGGGCCTTGACCGCCTCGGCCCGCTTCAGCGCCACGCGCATGGCGTCCTGGCCATAGACCAGCAGCGCCGGCCGCGTCGGATCGGGCCGCGCCAGGTAGCGTCCGATCTCGGCGCCCTTCAGGATCACGGGACAAGCATCATGGAACTGCGGCCGGGTCCACGGCCATCAGCCGCGTCACCACCTGGTCGGCCAGCATCCGCGCCAGCCGCTCATGCGCGTCCTGCTCCGCCGCCATGGTGGCGATGGTGGTGCCGGTGGTGGAGTAGGAGGTGAAGCTGCTGACCTGCCCCCGCGTCACCACCTTGCCCGAAGCCTGCTCGGTCAGCACGAAATCCGCGCTGCCGTTCAGCGCATAGCGCGTGGTGATCTCATCCGGGGTGATGGCCTGCGGCACCACGGCGATGCGCAGCCGATAGCCCAACTCGAAGCGCGGGTTGCTGTCCGGCCCCAGCCGCTCGGCGATGCGGCCGGCAAAGCTGAAATCGTCCGGCGTCTTGGGGTCGGCGGTGCGGACCTGGCCGAACAGCTTGCCGCCGACGCCCTCGGGCCCATAGACCGGGGAAAAGCCACAGGCGGCCAGCGCCAGGGCGGCCAGGATCACGCTGCGCCTAGACCACGACATTGACGATCCGCCCCGGCACCACGATCAGCTTCTTGACCGGGGCGCCCTCCATGAAGCGCAGCACGGTCTCGTCGGCCATGACCAGCGCCTCGATCTGTTCCTTGGGCATGTCCTTCGGCACCTCGATCTCGGCCCGGCGCTTGCCGTTGATCTGGATCGGCAGCACCACCGAATCCGAGACCAGCAGCGCCGGGTCCGCCTTGGGCCAGGGCGCATCGACCACCATGCCCTGGCCGCCGGCCTTGGCCCAGACTTCCTCGGCCAGGTGCGGCACCATCGGCGCCAGCAGTTGCGCCAGGATGCGCAGCGCCGCGCGCCGGCCATCGCCGCCGGCCTTCGACTTGCCGATCACATTGGCCAGTTCGTAAAGCTTGGCCACGGCCTTGTTGAAGGCAAAGCCCTCGATGGATTTCGTTACCTCGTCGATGGCGCGATGCGCGGCGCGCGGCAGATCGGGATCGTCGCCGCCCTCGGGGATCTCGTCGGCCAGCCGCCAGACCCGGGCGAGGAAGCGGTTCGCCGCCTCGGCCCCGGCGGCGGTCCATTCCACGTCGCGCTCGGGCGGGCTGTCCGAGAGCATGAACCAGCGCGCCGTATCGGCGCCGAAATTGGCGACGATGTTCACCGGATCGACGACGTTCTTCTTGGATTTCGACATCTTGGCCGAGGGGATCACCTCGACCGGCGTGCCGTCGGCCAGCTTACCGTCGGTGACATCCTCGGGCAGGTGATAGACCGGGCGGCCGCGCGCGTCCCGGGTCATGTAGATCTCATGCGTGACCATGCCCTGGGTGAAGAGCGCGTCGAACGGCTCCCGGGCGCTTTCGGGCAGGTGCCCGGTCTTGACCATGGCGCGGGCGAAGAAGCGCGAATAGAGCAGATGCAGGATCGCATGCTCGATGCCGCCGATATACTGGTCGACGTTCATCCAGTAATCGGTCTCGGGCCGATCGGTCGGCACATCGGCGTGGGGCGAGGTGAAGCGGGCGTAATACCAGGACGAATCGACGAAAGTGTCCATGGTATCCGTCTCGCGCCGGGCCGGGCCGCCGCATTGCGGGCAGGTGGTGTTGCGCCAGGTCGGGTGCCGGTCCAGCGGGTTGCCGGGCACGTCGAAGCTGACGTCCTGCGGCAGCAGCACCGGCAGGTTCGCCTTGGCCTCGGGCACGGTGCCGCATTTTTCGCAATGCACCACCGGGATCGGGCAGCCCCAATAGCGCTGGCGCGAGATGCCCCAGTCGCGCAGGCGGAATTTCGTCACGCCCTCGCCATAGCCGGCGGCCTCGGCATGGGCGATGGCGGCATCCACCGCCGCCTCGCCGGTCTGGTCGGCGTGGCCTGCGAAGCCGCGGACATAGGTCACGATTTCGGATTTCAGCGGCACATAGGGCGCTTTCGCCACCAGCGCGTCGGCCTGTTCCAGCGTCATGCCGCGCTCGCCGAAGGTGGCGCGGATCGGCAGCCGGTATTTGGTCGCAAACTCGTGGTCGCGCTCGTCATGCGCCGGAGAGCCGAAGATCGCGCCGGTGCCGTAATCCATCAGCACGAAATTCGCGATCCAGATCGGCAATTGCCAATCCGGGTCCAGCGGGTGGCGCACGGTCAGCCCGGTGTCGAAGCCCAGCTTCGGCGCGGTCTCGATGGCTTCCTCGGTGGTGCCGATCTTGCGGCATTCCTCGACGAAAGCCGCGACGGCCGTGTCCTTGGCCGCCAGCGCCTTGACCAGCGGATGATCCGGCGACAGGGCGACGAAGCTCGCGCCCATCAGCGTGTCGGGGCGGGTGGTATAGACCTCGATCTGCGGGAAATCGGGGCTGTCCACGGTGTCGAAGCGGAATTGCAGCCCGCGCGACTTGCCGATCCAGTTGGCCTGCATCAGCCGCACCTTTTCCGGCCAGCCCTCCAGCCCGTCCAGCGCGGTCAGCAGCTCGTCCGAGTAATCCGAGATCTTGAAGAACCACTGCGTCAGTTCCTTGCGCTCGACCGTGGCGCCCGAACGCCAGCCCTTGCCGTCGATCACCTGCTCGTTCGCCAGCACGGTCATGTCGACCGGGTCCCAGTTCACCTGCGCCGATTTGCGGGTGATCAGCCCGGCCTCCAGCATGTCCAGGAACAGCGCCTGCTGCTGGGCGACATAGGCGTCGTCGCAGGTGGCGAATTCCCGGCTCCAGTCGATCGACAGGCCCAAGGGCTTCAGCTGGCCGCGCATGGTGGCGATATTGCCATAGGTCCAGTCGCGCGGATGGCCGCCCTGCTCCATGGCCGCATTCTCGGCCGGCATGCCGAAGGCGTCCCAGCCCATCGGGTGCAGCACGGAAAAGCCCTGCGCGCGCTTGAACCGCGCCACCACGTCGCCCATCGTGTAGTTGCGCACATGGCCCATGTGGATGCGCCCCGAAGGATAGGGGAACATTTCCAGCACGTAATACTTGGGCCGTTCGTCCCGCACCGCGCGGAAGGTCTCCGCGTCGTCCCACGCCTTTTGCCAGCGCGGCTCGCTGATTGCGGGATCATAGGGCATGGAAACCTCCGGGCGTCAGATTGCCCGCAGGGTCATATCCCTTGCGCGTGCGCAGGTCCAGAAGGCTTAGAGCTTGCCGTCCCGCACGCGCATCTGCCGGGCGCGGGTCAGGATCGCATCCTCGACCGCGCGCACGGTGTCGGGGGCGACCGCCGCGCCGCCGGCGCCCTGCAGCGACAGCTTCAGCGCCCGCGCGTCCAGCGCCGGGTCGGTGATGTTGACCGTGGCGCGATAGGACCGCACGCCGCCCGGCGGCGTGCCGTAGCCGGTGACGATGACGCCGGTGAACGGGTCGATGGACTGGATCGGCAGGAAGTTCAGCACCTCGAGGCTGGCGTTCCACAGATACTTGTTCACCGCCACGGTGTCGTTCGGATTGCGGCGATTCGAGAACAGGTCCCAGATCGTCGATTGCCGCTGCGGCTGCGCGGCCTGCGCCTGCCGGTTCCCGCCCGGCCCCGAGGTCGCGGAACCGGCCGAGCCCGATCCACCGCCGGAACAAGCGGCAAGCCCGGCCGAAAGAAGCAGGGCGGCGGTCAGCCGTGCGGCGCGTCTGGTCATCTGGTGTCCCCCGGATCGTCTTGGCCGAGCCATAGCGCAATTCCGCCCCTTGCCACAAGAGAGGCCGCGCCGCCGCCCGCCGGGTCGTGCCGCGATCCGCAAGGCGGGTGATATGGCACGCGCGCGTAGGGGCTGCGAAAACCCTGCCGGCGCGGCCTTGCGGGCGCGCTTGCCCGGGCTGCAACGGACTGTGGCCCTTGTGCATCACAGCAGGCCCGAAACGGGCTAAGCCGATGCGATTCCGTTGCAATGCGGGGGGGAAAGGGCGACACAACTGCCTATACCTCGGTCGGTTCTCTGGCTGGGGCACACGAGAGAGACAAGAGGGAAAACCATGAAAAAGGTTCTTTTCGCCACCAGCGCGCTGGTGCTTTCGGCTGGCTTCGCCTCGGCTGAAGTCGCCGTTTCGGGCGACGGCCGTATGGGTGTGATCTATGACGGCAACGACGCTCAGTTCTCGAGCCGCGCCCGCGTGAAATTCACCCTGACCGGTGAATCGGATGCCGGCCTGTCGTTCGGCGGCGCCTTCCGCGTCGACCAGGAAAGCGACTACACCGCTGGCAACACCGAGTCCAACCGTTCGGCCGCCCGCGGCACCGCCGGCGCCGTCTGGATCTCGGGCACCTACGGCAAGCTGTCGATGGGTGACGTTGTCGGCGCCGCGGAAGCCGCGATCGGCGACCTGCCGGAAATCGGCTACACCGACGGTGAATTCGGTGGCGACATCGAAGAGATCAGCTTCCTGGTCGGCGACGGTGAGAACGAAGACCAGGGTCCGACGATCCTGTATGAATACACCGTCAACAACATCTCGTTCTACGCCTCGGCCACCGACGGCTCGAACGTTGCCGGCCCGGGCGTGGTCGGTCGCTCGGACGTGTTCGACCTGGACGGCAATCAGGTTGACACCGCCGACACCGCCTGGTCGGTCGCTGCGAAATACGAAGGCTCGAACTTCTGGGCCGCGCTGTCCTACTCGGACAACGGCGACGACAGCGAAATCGGTCTGGCTGCCGAAGGCAAGTTCAACAACTTCGCCATCAAAGGCGTGTACATGGACTACAGCATCGACTCGATCGCCGACGCCGATGCCAAGACCTATGGCCTGGGCGCGACCTACCAGATGGACGCGATCGCTGTGAAAGGCTTCTGGCGTCGTGACGAAGTCGAAGTCGCCGGCTTCGACGAAGAATACGACTCGTTCGGCATCGGTGCCGACTACGACCTGGGCGGCGGCGCCGTTCTGGCCGGTGGCATCATCGACACCGACTACCTCGACGACACCGTCGCCGACTTCGGTATCAAGTTCTCGTTCTGATCCGTCAGAACCGGAATGCGAAAGAGCGGGCCTTGCGCCCGCTCTTTTCTTTTGCGAATCATGCCGTCCATGGGACTGGATGACATCAGGCGCCGCATCGCCGCGGCCGAATCCGCCGCCGGGCGTGCGCCGGGCGCGGTGACGCTGATCGCCGTCAGCAAGGTGCAGCCGCCCGAGCGGGTCGAGGCCGTGCTGGCAGCCGGCCAGCGCGTCTTCGGCGAGAATTACGTGCAGGAGGCGGCAGGAAAATGGCCCGCCTGGCGCGACCGTTTCCCTGGGGTCGAACTGCACATGATCGGCCCCTTGCAGACCAACAAGCTGAAGCCGGCGCTGCAGCTTTTCGACGCCATCCATACGCTCGACCGCCCCTCGCTGGCCGAGAAGCTGGCGCGGCAGGTGCAGGCGGCCGGGCGCTGTCCGCAGCTTTTCGTGCAGGTGAACACTGGCTCCGAGCCGCAAAAGGCCGGCATCCTGCCCGACGAGGCAGACGGGTTCATCGCCGACTGCCGGGCGCTGGACCTGGACGTGCAGGGCCTGATGTGCATCCCGCCCGAGGATCAGGACGCCACCCCGCATTTCCGCGCTCTGCGCGCCATCGCGGCGCGGAACGGGCTAAGCAGCCTCTCGATGGGCATGAGCGCCGATTTCGAAACCGCCATCGCCGAGGGCGCCACCCATGTCCGCGTCGGCAGCGCGATCTTCGGCGCGCGCGACTACGGCTGAGCTGCCTCATCTGGCGCCAACGCGAGCGCGCGGCTTTCCGCGGCTCATTGGCCTGCATATGCAGCCCGCGCGGTTGCATTGCCAGCGCCTCCCGGGAACGCTCTCCAGCGCCGAAACGATTGCGCTGCGAGATCCGGACCCGCGCATGAGTCTGGACGCACGCGGTCGGCGAATCGGCTCGCCCGGCGGCGCTCGATGGCCCTGCGCCAGCATCCGCCGCGCTCTGCGTTCAAAACGCTCCGAGAGACGGTTGCCGGACCGGGCCGCGCCCGCGCCATGGCCGCATTGGCGACGGCGGCGGCGTGGAATTAACCCTCTCTTAACAAACAGGATGCGGAGCCAGGCGCCAACCGCTACTCTGCCCGTAAAGGTTGTATGATTCGGTTGTCTGGTGCCGCCATGTTGCTTCTTGGAAGTCTGTTGAGCATGCTCGTGGTCGGGCTGGCGGTCGATGTCAGTTCGACCCGGCCCGAGCCAGGCGAGGAAGATCCCGACAATCCCGGCCCCGTCGAGCCGGACCCGGACGACGACCCCGAGGGCGTCGAGACCGAGGGCACCGAGGGTTCGGACTGGCTCGCCGGCAGCGAATACGACGACCGGCTCAGCGGGTTCGGCGGCAACGACGATTTGCACGGCGGCCTGGGTGACGACACGCTGCTGGGCGGCGACGGCACCGACTGGATCTATGGCGATGGCGACTATGGCGAGGGCGGCGACGATTCGATCGAAGGCGGCGCCGGCGCCGATTCCCTGGCCGGCCAGGGCGGCCATGACACCGTGCATGGCGGCGCCGGCGACGACACGATCTTCGGCGGCGAAGGTGACGACAGCCTGACCGGTGGCGAGGGCGACGACTGGATCACCGGCAATGCCGGCAACGACACGCTGGTCGCCGGGCGCGGCACCGACGACCTGGACGGCGGCGAGGGCGACGACCTGCTGATCGGCTCGGCCCATCCTGATGCGGCCTGGCTGCATGGCGGCGCCGGCCATGACACGCTGATGGCCGGCGCCGGCGATTTCGCCGAGGGCGGCGAGGGCGAGGACCTGTTCCAGCTGGGCGCCCCCGATCCGGCGCTGGAGGATCCGGGCGAGACCGTGCCGCTGATCGGCGACTTCGACCCGGACCAGGACCGGCTTGAGCTGCGCTATGAGGATGACGGCGACGGCATCCCGCCCGAGGTGACGCTGGACCTGCACCCGGACGGCTCGACGCTGGTGCGCATGGACGGGCTGGCCGTGGGCAAGCTGCTGGGGGTGCAGGGGCTGCGGGTCAGCGACATCACCCTGACGGCGATCCGGCCCGCCGCCTGACCGGCAGGGCCGAGAAAAGCCTTTCCTTTCCCGCCGATTCCGCCTATAGCCGCGCATCCGCTGGACCGAATCCGGTGGATCTCTCCATGGGCCTGCGCTGGACGACATCCCGGCCGGAGCCATAACCCTTTGACTTCGAAAGGAGACCCCGATGTCGATCACCGTCGAGGAAAAGAACCGCGTGATGAGCGAATTCGCGACCAAGAAAGGCGACACCGGCTCGCCCGAGGTCCAGGTCGCCATCCTGTCGTCGCGCATCGCCACCCTGACCGAGCACTTCAAGACCCACAAGAAAGACAACCATTCGCGTCGTGGTCTGCTGAAGCTGGTCGCGCAGCGCCGCAAGCTGCTGGACTATCTGAAGCGCAAGGACGAAGCCCGCTATACCGACCTGATCGGCAAGCTGGGCCTGCGCCGCTAAGGCGTCTCTCGCCGCTGACAGACGGACGCCCGGGGCTATGCCGCGGGCGTTTTTCTTTGTGGCTGGGCCAGTCGAGCCGAACGGCCGAAGGATAAAATTCGCCATAGTTCCTTCTGGAAGCTGACCTGATTTCGATATTGGCTAATCCTGCGTAAACAGGAGAATGGCCAATGCCGTTAGGATTATTGACGAGTGTCTTGAATTCCACGCTCACCGGGCTGACGGGCGTGCGCACCGACCAGAGCACGGCCCAGAACAGCCCCCAGAACCAGGCGCCGGCGCCGCAAGGCAGCACGCCGATCACGGATGTCAGCCAGGACCGCATCGACCTGAACGTCCCGGAAAAAGCGGCAGATGCCGCGCCGCCGGTGGCTGCCTATCCGCCGCCGCCCCCGCCCGCGGCGATACCGGACGTGCCGGCGGCGATGGCGGAAGCCGAGCCCGCGCCTGCCACAGCGACCGTGGTCCTCAACGCCGAGCAGCCGGCCCCTGGGACGAACGCGGCTGCCGACACCAAGGCACAGCTCGACACGGCGTCGCAGGCCGCGGATGCGTCGGCCATCGCCGCGGGCTCGACCGCGCAGATCGCGCCTGCCTCGACCGGCCGGTCCGGGACCAGCGCCGGCTCTGCGTCGGCGGAAGCCGCCCAGGCCGCCGACAGCGGCTTGGTCACGCAGGCCGCGGATGCCTGGTCGGACGAGGACCATGCCCGCGCCATGGCGATCAAGGCCTTGCAGCAGGAGCGGATGCTCAACCTCGCCTCCACCCTGACCGAGGCGGCGGAGAAGCACGCCACCGTTCAGGCTGAAAAGCGCGCCGAGACCGCCGCCGCGACCGCCGAAGCCAGCACGCGCCCCGCGCTGCTGGTCGCATGATCCGGCGCGTCCCGCCCGGCGCCGGGCGGGACGCAGCGCCCTGGGCGGTGGGCCGCCATGGGACGGCCGGCGCGGGCGGACCCCGCCAAAACTCTTTTCACAGCCCCTGTTTTCCTGTATGGGGCCCCATCTGTGACGTGACGCCCCCAGCCCCGGGGCACATGCGCAAGGATAGGGGCGGGCGGCAATGGGGCCGCCATAGACACGGGAGGCCGGAGGGCCGGTCGCTCCCAGAGGAAATCAGATGCATTTTGACGAAGTCAAGAAATCCATCCAGTGGGGTCAGGAAACGCTGACGCTGGAAACGGGCAAGGTTGCCCGCCAGGCCGACGGCTCGGTCATCGCCACCCTGGGCGAAACCAGCGTCATGGCCAACGTGACCTTCGCGAAGGAACCGAAACCCGGGCAGGACTTCTTCCCGCTGACGGTGCACTACCAGGAAAAATACTACGCCGCCGGCAAGATCCCGGGCGGCTTCTTCAAGCGCGAGGCGCGCCCGTCCGAGAAAGAGACGCTGACCGCGCGCCTGATCGACCGCCCCTGCCGCCCGCTGTTCGCCCCCGGCTTCAAGAACGAAGTCCTGGTGATGTGCACCGTGCTGTCGCACGACCTGGTCAACGACCCCGACATCGTGGCGATGATCGCCGCCTCGGCCGCGCTGACCATCTCGGGCGTGCCGTTCATGGGTCCGATCGGCGCCGCGCGCGTCGGTTTCGCCAATGGCGAATACGTGCTGAACCCCGAGGTTCAGGACATGGACCACCTGCGCTCGAACCCCGAGCAGCGCCTGGACCTGGTCGTCGCCGGCACCAAGGACGCCGTGATGATGGTCGAATCGGAAGCCTATGAGCTGACCGAGGAAGAGATGCTCGGCGCGGTGAAATTCGGCCATGAGCAGATGCAGCCGGTCATCGACCTGATCATCGCGCTGGCCGAAGTCGCCGCGAAAGAGCCCTTCGACTTCCAGTCGCCGGACTACAGCGCGCTCTACGCCCGCGTGAAGTCGCTGGGCGAGGACCAGATGCGCGCCGCCTATGCCATCCGCGACAAGGGCGACCGCCACGACGCCATCGAGGCCAGCAAGGCCGCGATCAAGGCCGGCCTGACCGAGGAAGAACTGCTGGACCCGAATCTGGGCTCGGCGCTGAAGAAGCTGGAATCGGGCATCCTGCGCGGTGACATCATCAACGGCGGCGCCCGCATCGACGGCCGCGACAACAAGACTGTGCGCGCCATCGACAGCGAAGTCGGCATCCTGCCGCGCACCCATGGCTCGGCGCTGTTCACCCGCGGCGAGACCCAGGCGCTGGTCGTGACCACGCTGGGCACCGGCGACGACGAACAGATCATCGACGCGCTGCACGGCAACTCGCGCTCGAACTTCCTGCTGCACTACAACTTCCCGCCCTATTCGGTGGGCGAGGTTGGCCGCGTCGGCAGCCCGGGCCGCCGCGAGATCGGCCATGGCAAGCTTGCCTGGCGCGCGCTGCAGGCCGTGCTGCCGGCCGCGACCGACTTCCCCTATACCATCCGCGTGGTGAGCGAGATCACCGAATCGAACGGCTCGTCCTCGATGGCTTCGGTCTGCGGCGGCTCGCTGTCGATGATGGATGCGGGCGTGCCGCTGAAGGCGCCGGTCGCCGGCGTCGCCATGGGCCTGATCCTGGAAGACGACGGCCGCTATGCCGTGCTGACCGACATCCTGGGTGACGAGGATCACCTGGGCGACATGGACTTCAAGGTCGCCGGCACCGAAAACGGCATCACCTCGCTGCAGATGGACATCAAGGTCGCGGGCATCACCCCGGCGATCATGGAGCAGGCCCTGGCGCAAGCCAAGGACGGCCGGATGCACATCCTGGGCGAGATGTCCCATGCCCTGACCGAAGGCCGGCGCGAGTTCAGCGCCCATGCCCCGCGCATCGAGACCATGACCATCCCGACCGACAAGATCCGCGAAGTGATCGGCTCGGGCGGCAAGGTCATCCGCGAGATCGTCGAGGTTTCCGGCGCCAAGGTCGACATCAACGACGACGGCGTCATCAAGATCGCCTCGGCCAATGCCGATTCGATCAAGAAGGCCTATGACATGATCTATTCGATCGTGGCCGAGCCGGAAGAGGGCAAGATCTACACCGGCAAGGTCGTCAAGCTGGTCGATTTCGGCGCCTTCGTGAACTTCTTCGGCAAGCGCGACGGCCTGGTGCATGTGTCCCAGATCGCCTCCAAGCGCCTGAACCATCCGAACGAGATCCTGAAGGAAGGCCAAGAGGTCAAGGTCAAGCTGCTGGGCTTCGACGACCGCGGCAAGGTCCGCCTGGGCATGAAGATGGTCGACCAGGAGACCGGCGAGGAAATCGCCCCCGAGAAGAAAGAGGACGCGCAGGCCGATTGATCGGCCGGCGGTTCCGGAAAGGCCCCGCGTTTGCGGGGCCTTTTTCATTGCTGCCGGCGCTGCGCCCGCAATGGAACGGATCGGGGCCTAGCGGCGCCGGTTTCTTCGCGCGCGCTTCCAGGCCTTGAACCGCTTGCGCCAGGCTTGGATCCGGCCGACCGGCGGCACGAGGTTCGCACGCAGCGCCGGATTGGCGGGAACCGTCAGCGCGGCGGCAAACTGCGCGTCGAAATCCGCAAGCGACGCAACCGCCGCGTCCCGGATGCGCGCCGCCCTTTCGCGGGTTTCCGGGGAAAGGCAACGCGCAAGCGCCGCCGCGAGGTCGTCATCGCTTGCGGCGTCGGCGTCGAATACCTCGGGCCAGCCCAGTTCCTGCGCCTGGCGCGTGACCTTGTCGCCCCCGGCCACCGGGTCGATCGCCAGCGTTGGAATGCCGTTCTTGAGCGCCAGCACCATGCCGTGAAGCCTTGTCGTCAGCATGGCATCAAGCCGGCGGCAGATCGCCTCGAACTCGGCGCCGCTGGACAGGCCGAAGCGGTTGGTTTCGACGGGCACGGACGTGTCCAGCTCGATGAAGGCCACGCCGGCATCCCGGATCAGGCGGCGCAGCCTCTGGGCTGCCAGATCGCCACGGCGACGCGCGCCATATTCGCGCTGCGGGCTGGCAAGGCACAGGCCCACGACCGGCATCGGCTCCGGGGTTTCAAGGAAACTCAGGTCGGCGCGCACGGTCCTGTCGCTGTCGCGTTCCAGCAGGACTTCGAACGGATTGAAGTCCTGAAGCTTCTCCACCATGGTCAGATTGACGCCGATATGCACGCAATGCTGGAACCGGCCGAAGATGCTGTCGTGCTGCACGGCCATCTGGGGCGTGAAGGGCCCGCAGATCACGATCAGATGCGTATAGCGCCGCGGGTCCAGCTTGTGCTTGTCCAGCCAGGACCGGTCCACGGTCAGCCGGGCATCGGTAAAGGGGGAAACGTCGTAATCCATGCCCAGGGCATCGAGCCGCCGCTCGATCTGCCGCAGGACCTCGACGTCGCCCACGGTGGAAAGATGCCCCACCAGAAGCGCGCGGGCGGGCTTGCCTTGCGAGGGGGCGCGATGGTCTTGCGTCAAATCCAGCTCCTGAAGCCTGCCTCTGCGGCGCGGCGCGTGATGCGTGTCGTCTCGATCAGGTCGGGCGCAGATCGGGATACCTGCGCAGAAAACGGCGCAGGGCGCGTTTGTAGATCCTGGTCGCCCGACCACGAGACGACCAGATATCCCAGCCCGTGGCCCGCCAAGGCTTTTCCGGCCCATGATAGTGCAGGATGACTGATCCCCTGCCGGGCAGGGCGCCGGTTGCCGGCGTGCCGTTGCGCGACAGATGTGCGCGGTGTTTCCGGATGCGGCCCCAGGATGCGTTCCATCCCAGGTCCAGCTGGACGACATTGCCGCGGAACAGGGCGTTCAGGTGGTCCTGATCGCCATGGCTGCAGGCGGAGGCGGCGAGGACATCCGCGACCCGCTCCAGCAGGGCCGGTTCCGCGCGAAGGGCGTCGCAATTCAGCAAGAGCACCCCGGCGTTGAAGTAATCCTGAACCGGGGCCGGATCCATCAGCTGCCGGATTTCGGAAAGCCGCTCCTCGCGCAAGCCTGATCGTCCACCCTGATCGGACAGCCAATGCGCGACCGTGTAATCCCGCACCACGCCGGCATAGGCCCTGCCCAGGTCAAGCCGGAACAGTTCGGACACATCGCCGGTCACCAGCGTGTCGCCATCGATATAGAGCACATAGCCGTCGATAAGGCGTGGAATGAACAGGCGGCCCATGGTGGCGGCCGAGATATAGCTTTGCGGACCATGCGCGCCATCAAGATAGCCGCTGCCGATATCCCTGCAATGCAGCGCGACCCGGGGGTTTTCCGCAGCGACCTTTTCGACATCGGCCCAGTCCGCGGCCTGCAACCCGTCGCCCCAGACGTGCAACTCGGCCGGGCCCTTCAGATGCTGCAGCAGGCTCCAGACGGAAACCAGGGTCGGCCTGAGAAAGCCGCGGTCGGTGACATAGGCAACCTTGACCGTGCGGGGCGGCGTCGTCAACGAAGGCTCCGTTCGTTCCGGGTCGGGACTGGTCCGTGATATGGGACTTTTCCATTCCGGGCAACATTGCAGCTGCATCCGCCGCGCTTGCCACGGCGAGCGGCAGGACGCCAGGACTGCCCTGTGAAAAGCCGCGCCCGAAAGGCGCGGCCTCGCCCGGCCTTACGCCGGGTCCTTGGCGAAGCGCAGATAGGGCAGCTTCTTGTCGAGCGCGCCGTATTTCGCCTCGGCCGCCGCGTCGTCCAGCGCCAGCGCCACGATCACGTCCTGGCCGGGCACCCAGTTCGCCGGCGTCGCCAGCGGCACGCCGTCGGTCTTTTGCACCGCGTCCAGCGCCCGGACGATCTCGGCGAAGTTGCGGCCTACCGACATCGGATAGGTCATCGTCAGCCGCACCTTCTTGTCCGGCCCGATGATGAAGACCGTGCGCACCGTCGCCGAATGCGCCGGGGTGCGGCCCTCGGTCGGCAGGTAATAGTCGGCCGGCAGCATGTCATAGGCCTTGGCGACGGTCAGGTCGCTGTCGTCGATGATGGCGAAATTCGCCGGCACGCCCGCCACTTTTTCGATGTCGGATTTCCACTTGCCATGGTCCTCGACCGAATCGACCGAGACGCCCAGGACCTTGGTGCCGCGCTGCTCGAATTCCGGCACCAGTTGGGCCACGGCGCCGAATTCGGTGGTGCAGACCGGGGTGAAATCGCGCGGATGCGAGAACAGGATCGCATAGCTGTCGCCGATCCAGTCGTGGAAGCGGATCTCTCCCTCGGTGGAATTGGCGGTGAAATCGGGGGCGATGTCGTTGATGCGCAGGGACATGGGTCCGTCCTTTCAGTTGCTTCGCCGCCCAACATAGGCAATGCGCGAAGGATTGCCAACACGACCTTACAAGTCGTGTTATGCCGGCCTGCACCCCGAGCCGCTTGCGAAGCCCGGCCGGCGGTGCCACGTTAGCGGCCATAAACCGAAAGGAGCCGCTCATGAGCGCGATTGCAGACAAGCGGAAATTCTACATCGACGGCGCCTGGGTCGAGCCGGCCGCGCCGCGCGACCTCGAGGTCATCGACCCCTCGACCGAAGAGCCGGTGGCGGTGATCTCGCTGGGCGACCAGCCCGATACCGATGCCGCCGTGGCCGCCGCCAAGGCCGCCTTCCCGGGCTGGTCGGCGGTGCCGCCGGCGGAACGGCTGGCCCATGTCGAAAACATCCTCGCGGTCTACAAGCGCCGGGCGCAGGACATGGCCGATGCCATCACCGCCGAGATGGGCGCGCCGCAGGACCTGGCGCTGGAGGATCAGGTCGGCGTCGGCACCTATCACATCCAGACCTTCATCGACGCCTTCCGCACCTTCGAATTCATCCGCCCGCTGCATCCCGACACGCCCACCAGCATGGTCGCATGGGAGCCGGTCGGCGTCGTCGGGCTGATCACGCCCTGGAACTGGCCGATGAACCAGGTCACGCTGAAGGTGATCCCCGCCATCCTGGCCGGCAATACCGTGGTGCTGAAGCCCAGCGAGATCGCGCCGCTGAGCTCGGTGGTCTGGAGCGAGATCATCGACGAGGCCGGGTTGCCCAAGGGCGTCTACAACATGGTGAATGGCGACGGGGTCGGCGTCGGCACCCAGCTTTCGGTGCATCCCGACGTCGAGATGATCAGCTTCACCGGCTCGACCCGCGCCGGCATCGCCATCACCAAGGCCGCCGCCGATACGGTCAAGAAGGTGGTGCTGGAGCTGGGCGGCAAGGGCGCGAACCTGGTCTTTGCCGATGCCGATGAAAAGGCCGTGGCGCGCGGCGCGCGGCATTGCTTCTACAACTCTGGCCAAAGCTGCAACGCGCCGACCCGGATGCTGGTCGAGCGCAGCTTCTACGACACCGCCGTCGAGCAGGCCAGGAAGGTGGCCGAGGAGACCCCGGTCGCCACCGCGCACCAGCCCGGCAGGCATATCGGCCCGGTGGTCAGCAAGCAGCAATGGGACAAGATCCAGGACCTGATCCAGAAGGGCATCGACGAGGGCGCCCGCCTGGTCGCTGGCGGTCCCGGCCTGCCCGAGGGCGTCAACCGCGGCTATTTCGTGCGCCCGACGGTCTTTGCCGATGTGACGAACGACATGACCATCGCAAGGCAGGAGATCTTTGGCCCGGTGCTGTCGATCATCCCCTTCGACAGCGAAGAGGAAGCCGTCGCCATCGCCAATGACACGATCTATGGGCTGACGAACTACGTCCAGACCCAGGACGGCAAGCGCCGCAACCGGCTGGCCCGGCAGCTGCGCGCCGGCATGGTCGAGACGAATGGCCAGTCGCGCGGACGCGGCTCGGCCTTCGGCGGGGTCAAGGCCTCGGGCCGGGCGCGCGAGGGTGGCGTCTGGGGGCTCGAGGAGTTCATGGACAGCAAGCAGATCAGCGGCTGGGATCCCGAGGCGTGACGCTTTTCCTTGTCCCGGCGCGGCGTTAGCATCCGCGCCGGGACAAGGGGGAATACCATGAAGACCATCCTGATCACCGGCGGCGGCAGCGGCATCGGCCGGCTGACCGCGCGCCGTTTCCTTGATGCCGGCTGGCGCGTCGGGCTGATCGGCCGGCGCGAATCGGCGCTGGCCGAAACGGCGGCGGGCGATGACCGGGCGTTGATCCTGCCCTGCGACGTGACCGACCCGCAGGCGGTGGACGCGGCTTTTGCCCGGGCGGTGGCGGAATGGGGCCGGATCGACGTGCTGTTCAACAACGCGGGCGCCATCCTGATCTCGCGCCTGATCGACGAGATTTCCTGGGAGGACTGGCAGGGCGTGTCGCGCGTCAACATCGACGGCATGTTCCTGTGCGCCCGCGCCGCCTTTCGCCAGATGCGGCGGCAGGATCCGATGGGCGGGCGCATCATCAACAACGGCTCGATCGCAGCCGAGGCGCCGCGTCCCGGCTCGGTGCCCTATACGATGTCGAAACATGCGGTGACCGGGCTGACGCGCACGCTGGCGCTGGACGGCCGGCCCTTCAACATCGCCTGCGGCCAGATCGACGCCGGCAATGCCGCGACCGAGATGATCTCGGCGGTGGGCCACGTCGGCGCGCCGCAGGCCGACGGGCAGATCCGGGCCGAGCCGCTGATGGACGCGGCCCATGTCGCGGATGCGGTGTTCCACATGGCGAGCCTGCCCGAGGGCGCGAACGTGCTGCACATGACGGTGATGGCGACCAACATGCCCTTGGTGGGGCGCGGCTGAGGCGTCGCGTCGCGCGCGCCGTCGCAGGGGTATTTGTGAAACAGTGAAAGCCGGGCTCAGCCCTCGGCTTCCAGGTATTCGGCCAGCAGCGCGGTCTTGGTGAAATAGTCCGGCGACAGGTCGAGCAGCGCGGGCAGGTCGCGCAGCACCCGGCGCAGGTGCAGCCGGATCGCCGCCTCGGCCCGGTCGGGATCGCCCGAGGCCACCGCCTCGGCCACGGCGCGATGCTGCGCGATGATGGCGTCGCGGGCGATCAGCGCCGTCAGCAGGTGGCGGGCGCGGTCTAGGTGGATCTTGATCTGCTGCAGATGCGTCCAGACCATCGCCTTGCCGGCGATGGCGGCGAGCTGGGCGTGGAACTCCTCGTCCAGGCGGGCGAGCTGCGCGGCATCGGCGGCCTGCTCCTGCTGCGCGACCTGGGCGAACAGCGCTTGCAGCTGGGCTGGCGTGGCGCGGCGGGCGGCGCGGCGGGCCAGGTCGGCCTCGACCGATTCGCGGATGAAGCGGGTGCAGAGCACCCATTCCAGGTCGATGCGGGTGACGAAGGTGCCGCGCTGCGGGCGCACCTCGATCAGCCCGTCGCCGGTCAGCCGGATGAAGGCCTCGCGCACCGGCTGGCGCGACAGCTGGTACTGGTCGGCGATTTCCTGTTCCGAAAGCCGGGTGCCGGGGGACAGTTCGCAGCCGACGATACGCTGGCGCAGCCGGGCGTGCAGCTGGGCCGCGAAAGGCGCCGGGACCGGCGCCGCCATGGTCGATGCAGGATTCATCTCTTCCCCCTGCTTCGCTGTAATTGGTTAATTTACTCCACGTCAACCGTTCGCGCCCGCTGGAAGCGCATCATGGTCTGCTGATGGTAGAGCTGACCCGGCTCCAGCCGGGCGGATGGATAGCCGGGCCGGTTCGGCGCATCGGGCCAGAGCTGCGATTCCAGCGCGATTCCGGCGTGGCGGCCATAGGGCCGGCCGGCAAGCCCGGGGGCGCCGGGGCCGAGGTGATTGGCGGTATAGACCTGGAGCCCCGGCTCGGTCGAGCGCAGGATCAGGCGCAGGTCTGCTGCCTGCAGCACCGCGGCCTGGCGCGGCCTGGCGTGGCGGGCCGGGGCGAGGCACAGGTTATGGTCGATGGCCGGTCCCGCCAGCCGCTCGCCCAGCCGCACCGGGCGGCGGAAGTCCAGCGCCGTGCCGCGCACCGGGGCCGGGGGGCCGAGCGGGATCAGGTCGGCATCCACCGGCAGGTAGTCCCGGGCCGGCACGCTCAGGCGATGCTCGGCCACGGTGTCGCGGCCGTCGAGGTTGAAATAGCTGTGCTGGGCGAAATTGCACAGCGTCGGCGCGTCCGAGGTGGCGAGGATGGTCAGCGAAAGCGTGGGCCCGGGCAGGATGCGATAGGTCGCGCGCACCAGCATGGTGCCGGGAAAGCCCATGTGACCGTCGGGCAGCAGGTCGATCAGCGTGACCATGTCCTCGGTCTGCTCGGCCAGGATCCAGTTGCGGGTGCCGCTGCCGTCGCTGCCGCCATGCAGGATGTGGCGCCCGTCCTGGTTGCGGTCAAACTGCAGCTCTTGCCCGTCGAGCACTGCGCGGGCCTGGCCGATGCGGTTGGCATAGCGGCCGACGATGGCGCCGAAATAGCGGCCCTCGTCCAGATAGGGGGCGAGCTGCGGATAGCCCAGCACCAGCGGATGCGCGACGCCCGCGAGCCGCAGATCCTGCAGCGAGGCGCCCAGAGTCATCACCGAGGCGGTCAGCCCGTGGCCCGAGATCGTGGCCCGCGTGACCGCCTGGCCATCGGGCAGCGTGCCGAAGGTCGCGCGCATCACGCCAGCACCCGCGGCTCGGGCCGGCCGCGCGCGGGGCCGGGGTCCAGCTGCCAGGTGCGGCCGTCCTGCGGGCCGTGGCGGCCCTCGGCGGCGCTCGTGACGATCAGCCGCGACAGGTCGCGGCCGGCGAAGCAGGGACAGCTGGGCTGGCTCGCCGGCAGGGTCAGGCGGCTGAGCAGCCGCCCGTCCGGCGCGTGGCAGACGACCGAGCCGCTGCCCCAGCGCGCGTTCCAGAACCGGCCCTGGTCGTCGGTCACCGCGCCGTCGGGGAACTGATCGGTGCCGGCGAGGTCGAGAAAGACCCGCGCCTGCCCCATGGGCCAGCCGTCCGGGTCCAGCGGCTGGCTCCAGACCGTCTGCGCGGCGGTATCCGCGAAATAGGCCAGCCGCCCGTCCGGCGCAAAGCAGATCGCATTCGGGATCGAGATTCCGACGCGAAGCTGGCGCAATTCGCCCCGGAAAAAGCGGTAGATCGCGCCCTGGCCGGTTTCGGCGCTGCGCGACATGGTGCCGATCCAGAAGCCGCCTTGCGGGTCGGCGCGGCCGTCGTTCGAGCGGTTGCCGGGGCGGTCGGGCTCCAGCGCCACCAGCCGCCTGGCCTCGCCATTCCTCAGGTCGAAGCGCAAGAGCGCGGTCTCGCTGGCGATCAGCAGGTGGTCGCGGTCGATCCAGCCGCAGGCCGAGACCATCTCGTCGAACTGCCATTCCAGCGGCGCGCCGTCCAGCTGCGACATCAGCCGCCGGCCGAGGATGTCGAACCAGAAGGGCTGCGCGCGCTCGGGGTGCCAGAAGGCGCCTTCGCCCAGCTCGCAGATGCGCGGGTCGAAGACCGCGGCGCTCATGCCAGGGCCTGCATGGCGGCGATGATCTCGCGGGCGCGGGTGGCGACGGTTTCGGCCGGGTCGCCCGGGCGATACAGCGCCGTGCCGATGCCGAAGCCCTGCGCCCCGGCAGCGTGCCATTCGGCGAAATTCTGCGGCCCGGCGCCGCCCACGGCATAGACCGGGATTTCGGGCGGCAGCACGGCGCGCAGCGCCTTCAGCGCCGCCGGGCCGGCCTGGTCGGCCGGGAACAGCTTCAGCCCGGTGGCGCCGGCGGCGATGGCGGCGAAACATTCCGTGGCGGTAAAGACGCCGGGCCAGCTTTCCAAGCCACGCGCCCGGGTCTCGCGGATCACCGCCGGATCGGCATTGGGCGAGACGATCATGCGGCCGCCGGCATCGGCGACGCGGCCGACCTGCTCCGGCGTCAGCACGGTGCCGGCGCCCAGCGTGGCCTGGCCGCCGAAGGCCGCCGCCATCAGCCGGATGCTTTCCAGCGGGTCGGGCGAGTTCAGCGGCACCTCGATGCGGGTGATGCCGGATTCGATCAGGGCGCGGGCGACGGACAGGGCCTCGGGCGGGGTCAGGCCGCGCAGGATGGCGATGATGGGCTGGGTCATGGGTCCTCGTGCAGAAGCCGGTGGGCGGCGGTCAGCCCGGCCAGGACCAGCGCACCGCCGTCCTGTCGCCGGGCCCGGGCGCCCTGTGCCAGCAAGAGCGTTTCGTAATGCGTCGTCAAGTCGGGGGCGCCGATCAGAACGACCTCGGCCCCAGTCCAGAACGGGCGGGCCGCGGCCAGTTCGGCGCCGATCAGCAGGCCGGAAAGCCGCCCGGCCGCCTGTTCCGGCGCCAGCCCATGCAGCAGCGCCCCGGCGCGCAGGGCGAAGAGCGCGGCCGGGACGCAGGCGGGATCGGCTAGCGCCTGCGCCCCGGCCTGGGTCAGCGCCTGGGCGTCGGGCGTGGCTTCGGCCTGGGTCAGGCGCAGCACGGATTGCCGGGCGAGCAGGGCGAAAAGCTCTCCGGTCATGAAGGTAGCGAAGCGGGCGACGGCGCCATCCGCGATCCGGACCCATTTGCTATGCGTGCCGGGCAGGCAGAGCACGCCGCGAAACCCGGGGCTCTGCGCCAGGAAACCGGCGATCTGGGTTTCCTCGCCGCGCATCACGTCGGGCGGGTCGGCCTGCGACAGGCCGGGCAGGATGCGCAGGTCCAGGCGCGGGTCCGTGACCGGGGGGCGGATCGCCTGCCGCGGGTCCAGGGCCGGGCAGGGGACGGGGCGATAGGCGGCCTCGGCCCAGCCGCCGCGGGCGCCGACCATGCCGCAGGCCAGGACCGGGATGGTGCCCTGGGCCGGCAGCCAGTCGGCGGCCAGCGCCAGCAGCGCCGGCTCGAACCCCTCGGGCTGAAGCCGGCCCATGCCCTGGTCCGAGGCGCGCGCCTGAAGCATCTGCGCGCCCTGCATGGCCCAGGCGCGCAGCCGGGTCGTGCCCCAGTCGACGGCGATCCAGTCGGGTGTCACGATTTCGACTTGTTCGAGACGTCGAAGATCACCGCGGCCATCAGCACCAGCCCCTTGATGACCTGCTGATAGTCGATGCCGATGCCCAGGATCGACATGCCGTTGTTCATCACCCCCATGATGAAGGCTCCGACCACCGCGCCGATCACCGTGCCGACGCCGCCCGCCATCGAGGCGCCGCCGATGAACACCGCCGCGATCACGTCAAGCTCGAAGCCGACGCCGGCCTTGGGCGTGGCCGAGTTCAGCCGGGCCGAGACCACCAGCCCCGCCAGCGCCGCCAGCATGCCCATGTTCATGAAGGTCAGGAACACCACCCGTTCCGAGTTGATGCCCGAGAGCTTGGCCGCCTTGGCATTGCCGCCGATGGCGAAGATGCGCCGGCCGATGGTCGTGCGTTCAGACAGGAAGGCGTAAAGCGCCACCAGCACCGCCATGACCATGAAGACATTGGGCAGGCCGCGGAAATTCGCCAGCGCCCAGGTCATCCAGACCATCGCCAGGAAGATCAGCGCGTTCTTGGCGGCGAAGAAGGCAAAGGGCTCGTCGGCGATGCCCACCGCCTCCTCGCGCTTGCGGCCGCGGATCTGCAGCCACAGGATCACCGCCGCCGCGCCCCAGCCCAGGATCAGCGACAGGGTGTTGGGCTTGTCCGGCCCGAACAGGTCCGGAATGAAGCCCGAGGCGATCATCTGGAAGCCGCGCGGGAAGGGGCCGATGTTCTGGCCCTGCAGGATCCACATGGTCAACCCGCGGAACACCAGCATCCCGGCCAGGGTGACGATGAAGCTGGGGATCTTCCAATAGGCGATCCAATAGCCCTGGATGCCGCCGATCACCGCGCCGGCGACCAGCGCCAGCACCACGACCAGCGGGATCGGCAGGCCCATGCGCACGATCATCAGCGCCGCCAGCGCGCCGACGAAGGCCGCGACCGAGCCGACCGACAGGTCGATATGGCCGGCCACGATCACCAGCAGCATGCCCACCGCCATGATGACGATATGGCTGTTCTGCAGGAACAGGTTGGTCAGGTTCACCGGCCGGAACAGGATGCCGCCGGTCACCACCTGGAAGAAGGCCATGATGATGATCAGCGCGAACAGGATGCCGTATTCGCGGATATTGCGGCGGATGAAGCCGAAGGTGTCGCCTTGGCGGGTCTCGGTCGTGTCAGACATGGGCGGCCTCTGCCTCGATTTCCTGGGCCGTGACCGATTCGTCGGTCAGGTCGTGGCCCGAGCGGATGATGATGGACATGATCTTTTCCTGCGTCGCCTCGGCGGTGGGCAGTTCGCCGACCAGCCGGCCCTCGTTCATGACCAGGATGCGGTCGGTGATGCCCAGAAGCTCGGGCATCTCGGACGAGATCACGATGATGGATTTCCCCGAGGCCGCCAGATCGCGGATGATGGTGTAGATCTCGTATTTGGCGCCGACGTCGATGCCGCGGGTCGGCTCGTCCAGGATCAGGATCTCGGGTTCGGAAAACAGCCATTTCGCCAGCACGACCTTTTGCTGGTTGCCGCCCGACAGGTTCACCGTCTTCTGCTCGACCGAGGGCGAGCGGATGTTGATGCGCTTGCGATAGTCGCGGGCGACGGCGCCCTCGCGCTGCCGGTCCACCACGCCGCGCGTGGAAATCCCCGCCAGGTTCGCCAGCGGGATATTGCGGCGGATCGAGTCCTCCAGCACCAGGCCCAGCGACTTGCGGTCCTCGGTCACATAGGCGAGCCCGGCGGCGATGGCCTTGGGCACCGTGGTCAGTTCGACCTCGCGGCCGTGGATGCGGACGCTGCCCGATTTCCAGTCGCCCATCGAGCGGCCGAAGAGGCTCATGGCAAGCTCGGTGCGGCCGGCGCCCATCAGCCCGGCGATGCCCAGCACCTCGCCCTGGCGCAGTTCGAAACTGGCATTCTTGACCAGCAGCCGCCCCTCGCGCAGCGGGTCGGCGACGTTCCAGTCGCGGACATGCATCACCACCTCGCCGACCTTCGGCTCGCGTGGCGGATAGCGGTCGTCCATGGCGCGGCCGACCATGTCGCGGACGATCTGCGATTCCGCGACCATGCCGTCGTGATGCGCCACGGTCGAGCCGTCGCGCAGCACGGTGATGCTGTCGCAGACCTGGCTGATTTCGTTCAATTTATGCGAGATCAGGATCGCCGTCATGCCCTGGTCGCGGAACCCCGCCAGCAGGCGCAAGAGCGCGTCGCTGTCATGTTCGTTCAGCGAACTGGTCGGTTCGTCCAGGATCAGCAGGTCGACCTTTTTCGACAGCGCTTTGGCGATCTCGATCAGCTGCTGCTTGCCCATGCCGAGGCTGCCGACCTTGGTTTCCGGGCTTTCGCGCAGGCCCACCTTGGCCAGCAGCTCGGCGGTGCGGCGGTTGGTTTCCTGGCGGTCGATGACGCCGCGCGTGGCAATCTCGTTGCCCAAGAAGATGTTTTCGGCGATCGACATCTGCGGCACCAGCGCCAGTTCCTGGTGGATGATGACGATGCCCTTTTCCTCGCTGTCCTTGATGTCTCGGAAGGCCATGGGCTGGCCGTTGTACAGGATCTCGCCCTGGTAGCTGCCATGCGGATAGACGCCCGAAAGCACCTTCATCAGCGTGGACTTGCCGGCGCCGTTTTCGCCGACCAGGGCGCGGATCTCGCCCCGGCGCACGGTCATGTTGACGTTGTCGAGTGCCTTGACCCCGGGGAATTCCTTGGTGATCCCCCGCATTTCCAGAATGGCGTCCATCCCGGTCCCCCCTTCTTAGGAAGCGCGCCGCCGGTCGGGCCGGCGGCGCGCGCCAGGATCACTTGAGCTGGTCTTCGGTATAGTAGCCCGAGCCGACCAGGACCTCTTGCAGGTTCTTCGCGGTGACGGCGACCGGCTCCAGCAGGAACGAGGGCACGACCTTGACGCCGTTGTCATAGGTCTTGGTGTCGTTGACCTGCGGTTCCTCGCCCTTGATCATGGCGTCGACCATGCCGACGGTGACTTTCGCCAGCTCGCGGGTGTCCTTGAAGATGGTCGAATACTGCTCGCCCGCCTGGATCGACTTGACCGATTGCAGCTCGGCGTCCTGGCCGGTGACGATGGGCATCTTCATGTCGCCCGAGCCGTAGCCGACGCCCTTCAGCGAGGACAGGATGCCGATGGACAGCCCGTCATAGGGCGAGAGCACCCCGTTCACATGCTTGTCGGTGTAGTTGGCCGACAGGATGTTGTCCATGCGCGACTGGGCGGTGGCCGGGTCCCAGCGCAGCGTGCCGACCTTGTCCATGCCCATCTGCCCCGAGGGGATCACGATCGAGCCGTCGTCGATCAGCGGCTGGATCACCGACATGGCGCCATCGTAGAAGAAGAAGGCGTTGTTGTCGTCGGGCGAGCCGCCGAATAGCTCGACGTTCCAGGGCTTCACGTCAGGGAAATTGGCCTTCAGCCCCTCGACCAGCGTATTGGCCTGCTCGACGCCGACCTTGAAGTTGTCGAAAGTGGCGTAATAGTCGATGTCCGGCGTGTCGCGGATCAGCCGGTCATAGGCGATGACCTTGATGTCGGCGGCCTTCGCATTGGCAAGCGCATTCGACAGCGTGGTGCCGTCGATGGCGGCGATCACCAGCACGTTCACGCCCTTGGTGATCATGTTCTCGATCTGCGACAGCTGGTTCGGGATGTCGTCATCGGCATATTGCAGGTCGGTCTGGTAGCCGGCTTCCTGGAACTGCTTGACCATGTTGTTGCCGTCGTCGATCCAGCGCGCCGAGGTCTTGGTCGGCATCGAGATCCCGACCATGCCTTCGGCCGCGGCCAGCCCCGGCAGAGACAGCACCGCGACCGAGGCCAGCGCCCCGGCGAGTTTCCTGAGATTCAGCATGACTCCTCCCTATCGATTCCCTGTCGATTGCGCGCCGTGCCGGTGGCCGCCTCCACGGTCCTGTCCGGCCGGAGCCTTCCCTTGTGTCGGCGCGGGACGCGAATGCGGGCGGGCCCGGACATTCGGCGCCGCAACGGTCATGGACCGCCGGCCTGAACGCGAGGCTAGTCCTGCCCGATATGTCCGTCAAATATTCTGAAAGAAGATCTGCATATCAAAATCGTCATGATGGTTGGCGCTAACATGGCCGGAGCGGGAATTCCGTCAGCCGTCGCCCAGCAGGTCGGACCACTCGGGATGGCGCTCGAACTGGGCGCGGACATAGCTGCAGGCCGGCACGATCATGACGCCGCGTGCGCGGGCATCGGCAATCAGCCGGCGCACCATGGCGGCGGCGACGCCGGTGCCGCGCATGGCGTCGGGGGCATAGGTGTGGTCGGCGACGATGATGCCCGGGCCGCCGTTGCGCCAGGTTAGCTCTGCCTCGCCCGAGACGCCGGGCAGGCTGACGACATAGCGGCCGGAACTGCCATAGTCCTCATGGGCGACGGGGATGGTGGGTTGGCTCATGCGATTGCTCCGTGTTGATGCGGCGGAGGTAACGCATGAAAGCCGGGCCGGATCCGTGACGTTGCGCCATCGGACCCCGGCCCGCGGCGGCACTCAGGCGCGCTCGGAATATTCGAACAGTTCGGTATTGATGACGATGGCCTCGTCCACGCCGACGAAGGGCGGGATCATCACCCGCACGCCATTGTCCAGGATCGCCGGCTTGAAGCTTTTCGCGGCGGTCTGGCCGTTCAGCACCGGCTCGGTCTCGGCGACCTTGCAGATCACTTTCTGCGGAATGCGCACCGACAGCGCCTCGTCGCCGTAATATTCCACGGCGGCCATCATGCCGTCCTGCAGGAAGGGGCGGCGGTCGCCCAGCAGGTCGGCGTCCAGCTCGGTCTGCTCGAAGGTCTCGCTGTCCATGAAGACCAGCTTGCCGTCTGTTTCGTAAAGGAATTGCTGGTCCTTGAACTCCAGATGGACCTGCTCGACCTTGTCCTCCGAGCGGAAGCGTTCGTTCAGCTTGCGGCCATCGCGCAGGTTCTTCAGCTCGACCTGGGCGAAGGCGCCGCCCTTGCCGGGCTTGACGTGGCTGACCTTGACCGCGGCCCAGAGCCCGCCGTCATGTTCCAGGACGACACCCGGCTTGATTTCGTTGCCATTGATCTTGGCCATTCGGATTACCTTGGAAATATTGAGGAATCATTGGCGGGTCACGGGGTTGAACCGCCTTTGCGGGGACCTATATCCATTGCCGTGTCCCAAGGCAACCGAAACGCCTTTACGGCGTTGTCAAGGGCGGCAGGGGGTGTCCAACTGTCGCAAGATCGTTGCTTTTCGCGGTTATTGAGGCTAATCCGCCGGGGCTTGCATCTGGTGCATGGCGGTCATGCGGCGCAGGGCATACCGAATCACGGCACGGATCGGCTAAGCCGGCCCCTGCCGCCTAACGAGGCAAGAGGTGCAGCGAGTTTGGCAATAAGGCCAGGCTGCAAGGCAATAAAAGAACAACAGGATAACGAATATGCGCGATTTCGTGGATGGCTCGGCTTTCAATTTCGAACAAGGTCAGCGTGCCCGCAAGCTGTTTGCGGCCGTGGTGCTGGCTGCGCTCGACGACGCGATCGCGGATGACAAGAAATATGGCAACGGCCCCGACCAGATCGCCCGCTGGGCGCGCTCGCGCGATGGGCGCGAGGTGCTGTCCTGCGCCGGCATCGACCCGAACGAGCGGGTGGTGAAGGGCCTGATGGAATTCGTCGCCAAGGGCGTGCGCACCTCGGTCGCGCTGTCGCGCGAGGAAAGCGAGCGTCGCCACGCCGCCGAGGAAGCCGAAGCGGCCTGAGCCCCCTCGCAACCGCGCCTTTCCGGCCGTCCTTCGGGGCGGCCTTTCTTATTGGAACAGGTGCAGCGCCAGCGGTGCGATGATCGAGGTCAGCACCGCGTTCAGCCCCATGCCGATGCCGGCGAAGGCACCTGCGGTCTCGTTCACCTGGAAGGCGCGGGCGGTGCCGATGCCATGCGCGGCCACGCCCAGCGAAAAGCCGCGCGCGCGCCAGTCCCGGATCCCCAGCGCGTTCAAGAGCGGCGTGGCGATGATCGCGCCGAAGATCCCGGTCAGCAGCACCAGCACGGCGGTGATCGTCGGCTCGCCCCCCAGCCCCTCGGCGATGCCGATGGCGACCGGGGCGGTGGTCGATTTCGGCGCGAGGCTGGCCAGCATCACCTCGTTCAGCCCGAAGGCCTTGCCGATCGCCAGCACCGAGACCACCGCCGTCACCGAGCCGGCGACCAGCGCCGCGACCAGCGGAGCCAGGGCTTTGCGCACCCGGCGCAGGTTGTCGTAAAGCGGCATCCCCAGCGCGACCGTGGCCGGGCCCAGCATGAAATGCACGAATTGCGCGCCCTCGAAATAGGTCTGGTAGCCGGTCCCGGTCAGCCACAGCACCAAGGACAGCAGGATCACCGCGACCAGCACCGGATTGGCCCAGCTTTGCCGGTTCATGCGGCGAAAGAAGCTGTCGCCCAGGAAATAGGCGATCAGCGTCGCGGTCAGCCACAACAGCGGCTCTTGCGAGAGATAGCTCCAGATCAGCGCGGCGTCGGTCATTCCTCGGCCCCGCCCCGCCAGCGCACCACGGCGGCAAAGACCAGCGCGCCCACGGCGATGGCCAGCGCCGTCGAGACGGTCAGCGCCAGCACGATGGCCAGCGCGTCGTCGCGGAACTGGCCCAGATGCGCGATGACGCCGACCCCGGCCGGCACGAAGAACAGCGACAGGTTCGCCAAGAGGCCGGTGACGACCGGGCGCAGCATCTCGGCCAGCGCCGGGCGCAGGGCACAGCTGCCGACCAGCAGCAGAAGCCCCAAGACGGGCCCGGGCAGCGGCAGGCCCAGGCCGCGGGTGGCGACCTCACCGACAAGCTGGAACGACAGAAGGATGGCAAGCGCAGGGATCATGGCGGCAGGTTAGCACCGCCTTGGTCTTGTGTTGAGCCCTTAAATCTTGTGGATAACCGGGCCGATCCCGCCACATCTGGGGGTTTCGGTTGACTTTGCGGGTGCGATTGCCAAGAATTCCCCAATTCTGCCCCAGCCGGATGGCCGCTTTTGCGCTTTGACCGCCTTCGCCTCAACGGATTCAAGAGCTTCGTGGACCCGACCGACCTGGTCATCCACGAGGGCCTGACCGGCGTGGTCGGCCCGAACGGCTGCGGCAAGTCGAACCTGCTGGAGGCGCTGCGCTGGGTCATGGGCGAGAACCGCCCCACCGCCATGCGCGGCGAGGGCATGGAGGACGTGATCTTTGCCGGCACCGCGCGCCGCTCGGCCCGCGCCCATGCCGAGGTCACGCTGACCATCGACAACCACGACCGGCTGGCCCCCGCCGGCATGAACGATGCCGACACGCTGGACATCACCCGCCGCATCACCCGCGACGCCGGCTCGGCCTATCGCATCAACGGCAAGGAGGTGCGGGCGCGGGACGTGCAGATGCTGTTCGCGGATGCCTCGACCGGAGCGCATTCGCCGGCGCTGGTGCGGCAAGGGCAGATTTCCGAACTCATCAACGCCAAGCCCAAGGCGCGCCGACGGATTCTGGAAGAGGCGGCGGGGATCTCGGGCCTTTACCAGCGCCGGCACGAGGCGGAGCTGAAGCTGAATGCGGCCGAGGCCAACCTGACCCGCGTCGACGATACGCTGGACCAGTTGTCCACCCAAGCCGCCAGTCTCGCTCGCCAGGCCCGCGCCGCCGCGCGCTATCGCGAGATCGGCGCCGCCCTGCGCCGGGCCGAGGGGGTGCTGCTCTATCGCCGCTGGGCCGAGGCCGAGCAGGTCAAGGCGGCCACGGCCGAGGCCCTGCGCGAGGCGATCCGGACGGCGGGCGAGGCCGAGGCGCAGGCCCGCCGCGCCATCGCCGGCCGCGAAGAGGCCGAGGCGAAGCTGCCGCCCCTGCGCGAAGAAGAGCAGGTCGCGAGCGCCATCCTGTCCCGCGCCACCATCGAGCGCGAGGCGCTGGACGAGGCCGAGGCCCGCGCGAGCCAGGCGATCCAGACCCTGCTGGCGCGCATCGCCCAGCTCGACCGCGACATCGAGCGGGAATCGGCGCTGAACCGCGACGCGGGCGAGGTGGTCGACCGGCTGGAATGGGAAAAGCGCGAACTCGACAAGGCCGGGCAGGGGCATGACGACCGGCTGGCCATCGCCTCGGAAGCCGCCGACGAGGCCGCCGAGGCCTTGCGCGAGGTCGAGGCCAAGCTGGCCGAGCTGACCGACGAATCCGCCCGGCTGGCCGCGCGGCACCATTCGGCCGAGCGGCTGGCCCATGACCTGCGCCAGATGCTGGACCGTGCCACCCGCGCCGCCGCCGAGGCCGAGGCCGCCGTAGCCCGCGCCGCCGACACCGGCGCCGAGGCCGAGGCCGCGCGCGAGGCCGCCGAAGAGGCGCAGGAGGCCGCCCGCGACCGCGTCGAGCAGGCCGAGGACCGGCTGGCCGCTGCCGAGGAAACCCGCGCCGGGCTGGAGGCCGAGGAAGCCGAGGCCCGCGCCGCCCGGGCCGAGGCCGAAGGCGAGGTCTCGGCGCTGAATGCCGAGATGGCGGCGCTGAAGCGGCTGGTGGAGCGCGGCCAGGGCGGCGGCGCGGTGCTGGATCTGGTGCGCGTGGCGCGCGGCTATGAGGCGGCCTTTGGCGCGGCGCTGGGCGATGATCTGCGCGCCGGGCTGGCGACCGAGGGCTCGGGCTGGCACGCGCTGCCGCCCTATGACGAAGCCATGCCGAATACGCTGGCCGCGCATGTCGAGGCCCCGGCCGCGCTGGCCCGGCGGCTGTCGCAGGTCGGGCTGGTGGCCGATGCCGCGACCGGCGCGGCGCTGCAGGCCGGCTTGCTGCCGGGGCAGCGGCTGGTCACGCGGGAGGGCGATCTGTTCCGCTGGGACGGGCTGCGGGTGATGGCGGGCGAGGCCTCGTCCGCCGCGACGCTGCATCTGCAGAAGGTCAACCAGCTGGCCGAGCTGACCGCCCAGGCCGAGGCGGCGCAGGAGCGTGCCGCGCGTACACAGGCCGTACACCAGGCGTCCCGCGACCGTCATGTCGCCGCGACCGAGGCCGAGAAACGTGCCCGCGACGACCGGCGCGAGGCCGAGCGCGGCTTGTCCGACGCCGTGCGCGCCGTGACCCGGGCCGAATCCGACCTGTCCATGGCGCAAAGCCGCGCCGAATCGGCCCGGGCCGAACTGGCGCGCCACCGCGACGACGCCGCGGATGCGAGAACGCGGCTGGCCGAGGCCGAGCGCGCGCTGGCCGAGCTGCCCGACCGCGGCGCCGCGGCGGCGGCGGTGGAATATGCCCGCACCGGCGTCGAGGCGGCGCGCATCGCCACCATGACCCGGCGCGGCGCGCTGGAGGAGTTGCGGCGCGAGGCCCAGGCCCGCACGAAACGCCAGCAGGAAATCGCCAAGGAGGAATCCGGCTGGCGCCTGCGGCTGGACCAGGCCGGCAGCCGTGCGGCCGAACTCTCGGCCCGGCGCGAGGCCGCCGCCGAGGAGCTGGAAGCGGCCGAGGCCCAGCCCGAGATCCTGGCCGAGCGCCGCGCGGTTCTGACCGAGGCCGAGGCGCAGGCCAGCGCCCGGCTGGCCCGTGCGCGCGCCGCGCTGTCCGCCGCCGACCAGGCGCTGCGCCTGGCCGCCGAGACCGAGCGCGACGCCGAGCGCACCGCCTCGGACGCGCGCGAGACGCGCGCCGCGCGCGAGGCCCGCGCCGAGGCCGCGACCGAGGCCGAATCCGCCGCCAAGGCGCGCATCCACGAGGAACTGGAGGCCACGCCGCAATCGCTGCTGCAACTGCTGGGCGAGGTCGAGGACATCGCTCCCGAGGCGCTGGAGGAGCAGATCGCCCGCCTGCGCCAGCAACGCGACGCCCTGGGCGCCGTCAACCTGCGCGCCGACGAGGACAAGCGCGAGCTGGAAACCGAGCGCGACCGGCTTGCCGCCGAAAAGACCGACCTGACCGAGGCGATCCGCAAGCTGCGCCAGGGCATCGGCAGCCTGAACCGCGAGGGGCGCGAGCGGCTGCTTTCGGCCTTCGATACCGTCAACGCCAATTTCACCACGCTGTTCACGCATCTGTTCGGCGGCGGCGAGGCGCGGCTGGTGCTGGTCGAATCCGACGACCCGCTGGAGGCCGGGCTGGAGATCATGTGCCAGCCTCCCGGCAAGAAACTCAGCACGCTCAGCCTGCTCTCGGGCGGCGAGCAGACGCTGACCGCGCTGGCGCTGATCTTTGCCGTCTTCCTCGCCAATCCGGCGCCGATCTGCGTGCTGGACGAGGTGGACGCGCCCCTGGACGACGCCAACGTCACCCGGTTCTGCGACCTGATGGACGAGATGACGCGGCGCACCGACACGCGCTTCCTGGTCATCACCCACCATGCCGTGACCATGGCGCGCATGGACCGGCTGTTCGGCGTCACCATGGTCGAACAGGGCGTCAGCCAGCTGGTTTCCGTGGACCTGAAACGCGCCGAGGCTCTGGTCGCCTGACGCGCGATGCGCTATCAGCGCTGAGCTTCCCCGGAGTCCGTGATGCGTGCCCTGTTTCCCCTCGCCATTCTGGCGTTTCTTCCGGTTTTTCCGGCCATGGCCGAGCTTTCCGCGCCGGTGCTGGGCGATCCCAAGCAGATCGGCGAGCTGATGGCGCAAAGCGGGCTGCCGGTCAGCCGGGGCGCCGATCTGGAAGGGCTGCCGGTGCTGGAAAGCCAGATCGACGACATTCGCTTCAACGTCTATTTCTACGACTGCCAGCCGCTGTGCCAGCGGATGCAATTCGTGTCGGGCTTCACCCTGCCGGCGCCGATGACGCCGCAGCTGGCCAATCAGTGGAACCTGTCGAACCCGTTTGCGACAGTCGTGGTGTCGGATAGCGGCGACGCCTTCCTGGAAATGGACATTGGCCTTGCGGGCGACGGCATCGGGCGCAAGAATTTCGACGAGACGCTGGCGAGCTGGCGGCTCGCCATGAGCGAATTCCGCGATTACATCGACTGGTAGGAGGATGCGATGACCATCGAGACGAAACTGGCAGAGCTTGGGATCACGCTGCCCGACGCCCCGGCGCCGGCGGCGAACTATGTCCCTTACGTGATCTCGGGGCAGATGCTGTTCGTCTCGGGGCAGATCTCGGCCGCCAAGGGCCGGGTCGGCGCGGAGCTGACCACGGCCGAGGGCGCCGAGGCGGCGCGCGGCTGCGGGCTGTCGCTGCTGGCGCAGGCCAAGGCGGCGCTGGGCTCGCTGGACCGGGTCAAGCGCGTGGTCAAGCTGGGCGGCTTCGTCAACTCGACCGGCGATTTCACCGAACAGCCCGAGGTCATCAACGGCTGCTCGGACCTGATGGTCCAGGTCTTTGGCGACAAGGGCCTGCACGCCAGGGCCGCCGTCTCGGCCCCGGCGCTGCCGCGCGGCGTCGCGGTCGAGATCGAAGCCATCTTCGAGATCGAATGATGGGCCTGCATCCCGATTTCCTGCGCCTGCCCATCGCGCATCGCGGGCTGCACAGTGACAGCCGGCCGGAAAACAGCATGGCGGCGTTCCGCGCCGCCATCGCCGAGGGCTATGCCATCGAATGCGACATCCAGCGCGCCATGGACGACACCCCCATGGTGTTCCACGACTACGAACTGGCGCGGCTGACCGATATCGAGAACGGCACCGTTGCCGCCAGCACCCCGGCGCAGCTGGCGCGGCTGCACCTGCTGGAAACCGACGAGACCATCCCGACCCTGCGCGAGATGCTGGACGAGGTCGCCGGCCGGGTGCCGCTGCTGATCGAGATCAAGGATCCGACCATCGCCTCGGGGCTCGAGGTGGGGGCGCTGCCGCGCCGGGTGGCCGAGGCCTTGGCCGGCTATGACGGGCCGGTCGCGGTCATGTCCTTCAACCCGCATGTCGTCGCGGCCTTCCACGAGGCGGCGCCCGAGATCGCGGTCGGGCTGACCACCTGCGGCTATGAGGAGGGCGAGTGGCAGATGCTGGACGAGGCGGCGCGCGCCCGGCTGGCGGCGATCGCGGATTTCGACGCTGTGGGCGCCAGCTTCATCTCGCATGACCGGGTCGATCTGGGCAATCCGGCGGTGGCGGCGCTGAGGGCGCGCAATGTGCCGGTGCTGTGCTGGACCATCCGCAGCCCGGCTGAAGAAGCCGAGGCGCGGCGCGTCGCCGACAACATCACCTTCGAGCATTACCGGCCCGAAACGGCCTGAAGAAACCGCCTGAATCCGCCGCCGCCCGCTGACAAAGCCGGGCGGCGCGCCTATGTTTCGCCGCATGAGCGAAATGACCGTCTCCGTCCTGCCCGCGATCTCTGCCCTGCCCGCCGCCGAATGGGACGGCTGCGGTGCGGCGGCGAATCCCTTCACCACGCATCGCTTCCTGTCGGCGCTGGAGGCGTCCGGCTCGGTCGGCGAGGGCACGGGTTGGTACCCCTCGCATCTGGTCGCGCGGGTCGATGGCCGCGTCGCGGGCGTCGCGCCCTGCTATCTGAAGACCCACAGCCAGGGCGAATACATCTTCGACCACGCCTGGGCGCAGGCTTATGAGCGTGCCGGCGGGCGCTATTACCCCAAGCTGCAATGCGCGGTGCCCTTTACCCCGGTGACCGGGCCGCGGCTGATCGCGCCCGAGGCGCCGGTGCGGCTGGCGCTGCTGCAGGCCATGGCGCAGATCGCCCGGCAATCCGGCCTGTCGGGCGCGCATGTCACCTTCTGCACCGAAGCCGAGGCAGAGCTGGCCGAACCCGCCGGCTTCCTGTCCCGCGCCAGCGAGCAGTTCCACTGGCTGAACCAGGGCTATGGCACGTTCGAGGATTTCCTGGCGCAGCTGTCGTCGCGCAAGCGCAAGGCGATCCGCAAGGAACGCGAGCGGGCGCAGGGTTTCGGCGGCACCATCCGCAGCCTGCGCGGCGACGAGATCGAGCCCGCGCATTGGGACGCCTTCTGGGGCTTCTACCAAGACACCGGCGGGCGCAAATGGGGCCGGCCCTATCTGACGCGGGCCTTCTTCGACCGGCTGCACGAGACCATGCGCGACGATTGCCTGCTGGTCCTGGCCGAGCGCGACGGCCGTCCCATCGCCGGGGCGCTGAACCTGATCGGGCCGGACGCGCTTTACGGCCGCTATTGGGGCGCGGTCGAGGACCACCCCTTCCTGCATTTCGAGCTGTGCTATCACCGCGCCATCGACTGGGCCATCGCGCATGGCCTGGCGCGGGTCGAGGCCGGGGCGCAGGGCGAGCACAAGCTGGCGCGCGGCTACCTGCCGACCCGGACCCATTCGCTGCATTGGGTGCGCGACCAGGGCTTCCATGACGCCATCGCCGATTTCCTGCACCGCGAGCGGCAGGCGGTGGACGCCGAGATGGGCTATCTGGCCGAGCTTGGCCCGTTCCGGCGCGGCGAGATCTCGCCCTAGGGCCGCTTGATCTGCCGGAACGCGGCCGAGGCGCCCCAGCCCGCCGCCACCGCGATGGCCAGCGACATGATGCCGTAAAGGAATGGCTGGTCCAGCGCCAGGCGATAGAGCCAGCGCTCCAGCCCGACCTTGCGCACCTCGATCGGGGCGCGGAAACTGTCGGTGACCAGCCCGTCGCGCAACAGGAAGATGCGGGTGCTGTAGAAGCCCTCGATCAGGTTGGCGGGCAGGCGCACATCGGCGCGAAACAGCGTCTGCTGCGCCAGCAGCACGGCGCCGTCGTCCTGGCGATACAGGTCGGCGCGCCGGCGCAGGCGCACGAAGGCCTCGGTATAGGGCACCACGTCGGGGACGTCGGCCTGGCCGGAAAAGGCCCGCATCGCCAGCGGGATCGAGATGCGGAAGCGCTGGTCGTCCTTGGGGTTCAGGATCCGGCCCAGCGGCCGCGTCGTCGCCACCACGTAGAAGCTGGGCGCCGCGCCGATGCCGACCCGGCCGGTATTGACCCAGACGCCGAAGCGCCGCTCCTTGTGGCGCACGGTGATGGCGCGGGCCGGCCCCTCGACCGTGACGATCACGTCCAGCGGCTCGCCGGGCGGGATCGGCGTCTCGCGCTTGATGGCGCCGTAGATGATGATGTCCGAACCGTCGAAATTCGTGGTGATGTCGACGTCGTCGCGCGACAGGCCAGCGACGATCCGCTCGGGCGGTTCCGGCCGCTCGGCCTCTTGCGCCGACAGCGGCAGCGCCAGGAGCAGCGGGGCCAGCCAGGCCAGGGCGGCGCGCCGGATCATTTCAGGATCCCCGGCGTGATGGAATAGAGGTCGTCCGGGCGCAGGAACAGGTCCAGCGCCAGCTTGCCGCAGACCGCCAGCACCAGAAGCGCCAGCAGGATGCGCAGCTGCTCGGCCCGCAGCCGGGCGCCGTAATGCGTGCCGACCTGCGCGCCGATGACGCCGCCGACGATCAGCAGCACCGCCAGCATCACGTCGACCGTGTTCGACGAGACCGCGTGCATCAGCGTGGTATAGGCCGACAGGAAGGTGATCTGGAACAGCGAGGTGCCGATGACCACCTTGGTCGGCATGCCCAGCAGATAGATCATCGCCGGCACCATGATGAAGCCGCCGCCGACCCCCATGATCGCGCCCAGCACGCCGACAGCCGCCCCGACCAGCAGCACCGGGATCGCGCTGATATACAGGCCCGAGGCGCGGAACTTCATCTTCAGCGGCCATTTGTGCACCCAGCCGTGCTGGTTGCGGCGCATCGGCTTCAACGGCCCGCTGACCCGGGTGCGGCGCAGCGCGCGCAGGCTTTCCTGCAGCATCATCGCCCCGATCAGGCCCAGGAACACGACATAGCAGAGCTGCACCACCAGATCGACCTGGCCAAGCCGCGACAAGAGGTTGAACAGCAGCACCCCCAGCGACGAGCCGACGAGGCCGCCGCCCAGCAGGACCCAGCCCATGCGGAAATCGACGGTCTTGCGCTTCACATGCGCCAGCACGCCGGAAAAGGACGAGGCCACGACCTGGTTCGCGCCGGTCGCCACCGCGATGGCCGGCGGGATGCCGATGAAGAACAGAAGCGGCGTGATCAGGAAGCCGCCGCCGACGCCGAACAGGCCCGACATCAGCCCGACAATGCCGCCCAGGCCGACCAGCGTGAAGCTGTTGACCACCACCTCGGCGATGGGAAGATAGATCTGCATATCCTGCCCGGCCCGTTTCTTCCCCTGATCCTGCCTCGGCCCGGGCTTCGCGTCAAACGTCCCGCGCATGTCGCCTGCGGGTTGTCGCAGCGCCGTGGCATGGATAAGCATTGCACCACCGGCAGATAACCGGCGATGATGCGGGCGGCACCGGCGCTGCCCGCGCGCGTCGCCGCACAGGGACGAACATGCGCATTCTGATCACCAATGACGACGGCATCAACGCTCCGGGCCTCGTGACCCTGCACGAGATCGCGACTGAGGTCGCCGGTCCCGGCGGCGAGGTCTGGACCGTGGCCCCCGCCTTCGAGCAATCGGGCGTGGCGCATTGCATCAGCTATGTCCACCCGACGCTGATCGCCGAGCTGGGCCCGCGCCGCTTTGCCGCCGAGGGTTCTCCGGCCGATTGCGTGCTGGCGGCCATGGACGTGATGAAGGACAACCCGCCCGACCTGGTGCTGTCGGGCGTGAACCGGGGCAACAACTCGGGCGAGAACGTGATGTATTCCGGCACCGTCGGCGGCGCGATGGAGGCGGCGCTGCAAGGCCTCCCCGCCATCGCGCTGTCGCAATACATGGGCAGCCGCACCGCCGGGCTGGAGGATCCGTTCGAATGCGCCCGGGTGCACGGGCCGCGGCTGATCCGGCGGCTGCTGGACCATGGCGACTGGACCTCGGACGCGGATTTCCGGCTGTTCTACAACCTGAACTTCCCGCCCTGCGATGCGGGTTCGGTCAAGGGCACCCGCGTCGCGCCGCAGGGCCGCCGCCACGGCGTGCGCTTCGAGATCGAGCCCTATCATGCGCCGAACGGCCGGCGCTTCCTGTGGGTGATGGGCGGCTCGCAGACCGCGCCGGCGACGCCGGACAGCGACGTGGACGCGAACATGCGCGACTATATCTCATTGACGCCGATGCGGCCGGACCTGACCTGTCACAAGACCCTGGCCGAACTCTGCGGCCTGCTGGACGAGGGCTGAACCCGGGCATGAGCGACGATCCCCAGACTGCCGAACGCAAGATGCGCTTCCTGTTCGCGCTGCGGCAGCGCGGGGTCACCGATCCGCGCGTGCTCGAGGCGATGGAGCGCATCGACCGCGGCGAATTCGTGCGCGGCCATTTCGAGGATCGCGCCTATGACGACACGCCGCTGCCGATCCCCTGCGGCCAGACCATCAGCCAGCCCTCGGTCGTCGGGCTGATGACCCAGGCCCTGCAGGTCGGGCCGCGCGACAAGGTGCTGGAGATCGGCACCGGCTCGGGCTATCAGGCGGCGATCCTGTCGCTTTTGTGCCGCCGGGTCTATACGCTGGACCGCCACCGCCGGCTGGTCGCCGAGGCCGAGGCGATCTTCCGCCATTTCGGCCTGACCAACATCACCGCCATGGTTGCCGACGGCTCGCACGGGCTGCCCGAGCAGGCGCCCTTTGATCGCATCATGGTGACGGCGGCGGCCGAGGATCCACCCGGGCCGCTCTTGGCGCAGTTGAAGATCGGCGGTATCATGGTGGTGCCGGTCGGGCAGTCGGATGCGGTGCAGACGCTGATCCGGGTGCGGCGCGACGAAAACGGCTATGATTACGACGAATTGCGGCAGGTGCGCTTCGTGCCGCTGGTCGAGGGGTTGGGACAGACATGACCCCCGGCCGTACTGAGTGAGGAACGGGCAGATGGCGAAAATCAGGCAATGGGCGCTGGCCGCCGGCGCCGTGGCGGGCTTGGTCTCCTGCGGGCCGCAGGGCGGGCTGGATTTCAGCAATTTCGACCCCGACCTGCGCGGCTGGGGCGGCGGCTTCGACACCGCTCAGGCGGCGGCGCAGGCGCAACCGCGGCCGGCCCCGGACCAGCGCGGGGTGATCTCCTATCCCGGCTACCAGGTCGCCATCGCCCGCCAGGGCGATACGGTCGCCACCATCGCGGCGCGGCTGGGGCTGAACGCCGGCGAGCTGGCGAGCTACAATGCGATCAATGCCAATACCGTGCTGAACCCCGGCGCCGTGGTCGCCCTGCCGCGCCGGGTGGCGGGCGGAGCGCCGGTCGCCACCTCGACCGGAATGGTCAGCGATCCCTTCGCCGGCCAGGGCGTCCGGCAGCCGGCGGCGGCTGGGGGCACGGGCACGCCGACCCAGCCGGCGGCAAGCCAGCCGCGCCAGCATGTCGTCGCCACCGGCGAAACCGCCTGGTCCATCGCCCGCAAATACAATGTCTCGGTCAATGACCTGGCCGCGTGGAACGGGCTGTCGTCGTCGATGACGCTGCGCACCGGGCAGCGGCTGCTGATCCCGGTGGCGGGCGGCAAGGCGCCCTCGGCCACCGCGGTGGTGACCGCGCCCGGCAGCGGCAGCCCGACGCCGCGCCCGCCCTCCTCGGCCGAGCCGCTGCCCAGCGAAAGGACCACGCCCGCCGGCAGCCCGGTGGCGAAGCCCGCAAGCCCGGACCTGGGCAAGACGCGCACCGCCGCCTCGGGCAATGGCCGGTTCCGCATGCCCGCCAATGGTGCGATCATCCGCACCTATCAGAAGGGCAAGAACGAAGGCATCGACATCTCGGCCGCTGCCGGCAGCACGGTGGCCGCCGCCGGGTCGGGGACCGTGGCGGCGATCACCCGCGACACGGACAATGTGCCGATCGTGGTGGTGCGTCATGACGGCAACCTGATGACCGTCTATGCCGGCCTTGAGGATGTCGCCGTCAGCAAGGGCCAGGCCGTCAGCGCCGGCACGAGCCTCGGCAAGGTGCGCAGCCAGGGCGTCGTGCATTTCGAGGTCCGCAACGGCTTCGACAGCGTCGATCCCGAGAAATACCTGAACTGAACGGGGCAGGGCCAAAGGCAGTCCGGGTCAGGGGGCTGGAGGCTGGGTCGGTGCGGCGCCGCGAAGCCGGTGCCCTTGGGGCCGCTTTGGGCCGATGGCCCGGCGCGAGCCGCCGCTGCCGGTCCCGCTGGCGCCCCGCGTCGTTTTGCGATGCCCGAACGCCGCAGCTTTGCCGCCCTCATCGGCGGGCCATGCCGCAGCCCTGCGGCTGCGCGGCGACGCGGCGGTTCCGATCCGGGGATGCGGGACCGCCGGTCGGGGCCGTCATTCCTGTTCGCACATCTGGCGCAGGGTCAGTTCGATCTCGTGACGGATCATCTGTTGCAGGTTGCGGCTCAGCCGGTTGCCGATCTCGCCCTGCAACTCCTGGCGGATCGCCTCGCGGATCATGCCGCGCAGGTGGGTGCCCTTCTGGGTGTCCTTGTCCTGCGGCGCGAACAGGTGCTGTTCGCTTTCGCGGTTCAGCGCCTCGGCGGCGGCATGCGCCTCGGCCAGGGGATTGATCGGGGTCACGGTGGAATGTGCATGCAGCATGGTTTCCTCCATTTGCGCGTTTGTGGTGGTGGTGTGTTCGAAGAAGGGGCCGAAGGCCTGGATCGGCTCGGCGGCCGTGTCCGGCGATGCGGTTTCGACGGGATCGTCCGCGCCGGCCTCGGCCGCAAGCGGCTGCGGCCAGGCGGCGGCAAAGGCCGCATGGGTCGGTCCGGTCAGGGGCAGCTTCAGCCAGTCGCCGAAGTCGCTGTTCTGGGCCTCCGGCTGGGGTTCGGGCTGGGCCGGGGCTTCGGCCACGGGTTCCGCCATGGCTTCGTCCATGACATCCGCCGGCATGGCTGACAGCATTTCCGTCCCGCGTTCCGCCACCGCCGTCTCCGGGTCGGCCGCCGCGGCGGTGGTTTCGCGCGCCTCCTCATCCGCAGCGGTGGCGATCAGGTCGGTGCTGTCCAGCACCAGCGGCGCAGCCGCGGGCGGGACCGGAGCCATCGGCTCGACGCGGATGCGCGGCGCGATGTCCTGGGCGGGAAGCGTGTTCAGCGCCTGGTTCGGGATGCGGCAGCCCGCCTCATCCTGGGCGATGAGCCGGCGAATCGAGGCCAGCACGTCGCCGACATTGTCCGCCCCGGGGGGCGGCGCCGGATGGCGCATCAGCTCATGCTGCATGATGCGCCCCCGGATTCGAGGGCGGGCTCAGTCCCTGCCGATCGCGCGCAAGACGCGGTCGAGGCTTTCGCCCTGCCTGCTGGTAAAGGGTGCGTCCTGCACCGCATTGTAATAGGCCGATGGGTCATAGGTCGGTATCCCCAGTTTCAGGTTTTCCACCGTCAACAAACCCATAGCGGACAATAGTTGATAATGTGCTAACTGGAGATTGGCTTCCGCCGTAATCTTGTTCGCGCGGGCCTCCAGCAGCGATTGTTCGGCGTCCAGGACGTCCAAAGTCGTCCTTGCGCCCAGCGTCGCCTCTTCGCGCACGCCGTTATAGGCCTGCTGCGCGGCAACGATCTGTTCATCGATGGCGCGAATCTGCGCCCGGGCCACGTCGATTCCCGCCCAGGCGGTGCCGACGGCCTGATCGACCTGGCGCGAGACGTTCAGCAGCGCCGCCCGGACCGAATCACGCTGCGCCATTGCCTTGCGATGCGCGGCGGGCAGGCGGCCGCCGGAATAAATCGTCTGCGACAGGCTCAGCGACACCGAGGCGCTGTCCCGGGACGTAGAGCTCGCCCCGCCCAGGACACCCTGCGAGCGGCTATGCTGCTTGGTCAGCCCGGCCGAGCCGGTCAGCTCGGGGTTGCGCTCGGCGGCGGCGGCGGCGACGCCCAGCTCGGCGGCGGCGGCCTCGCGCTGGGCTTGGCGGATTAGTGGATGGGTGCGCCGGCCGATGTCGCGCGCCGTCTCCAGCGTCGCCGGCAGCTTGGGCGAGGGCGGCGGCGGCGCCAGCGTGCCCGGCATCTTGCCGGTGGCGGCGCGGTAATTCTCGCGCGCGATCTGCAGGTCGCCTTCGGCCGAGGCGAGGCTGGCGCGGGCCTCGGCCAGCGCGGCATCGGCCTGCGCCACGTCGGTCTGGGTGATCTCGCCCACGTCGAAACGGTCGGTGGCGGCCTGCTGTTCCTGGCCGATCACCCGCACGGAATTGGCCTGCAACTCGACCTGCTCGGTGGCGCTGCGCACGTTCAGATAGGCCTCGACCGCGCCCAGCAGCACGTCCTGCTCGACGCCCACCAGTGCGGCGCGGGTGCCGAGCACGCTTTCCTTGGCGATGTCGATGGCAATGGCGCTGCGGCCCCAGTCGTAGAGCGTCATCGAGGCCTGCAGCCCGATGCCGGCGCTGTTGGCGTCGAAGCCCTCGATGTTCTGATAGGTGTATTCGGCGACCCATTGCAGCACCGGGCGCAGGGCGGCGATGGCGGCCGCCGCATCCTCGTCCGCGGCGCGCAGCACGGCGCGGTTCTGGTCCAGCAGCGCCGAGTGGCGATAGGCATCGACCATGGCGTCGGCCAGGGTCTCGGCCGTGGCGGGCAGCGCGGTCGCCCCCGCCAGCAGGGCCGCCAGCAGCGGGCGCCGCCATTTCCTCAGCGTATCGCGAAACATGCCATGGCCTTTCCTGTCGGCACTCACAAGACGAAGCCCCGCGGCTTCGCGAAGCCCGGCAAAAGCGGCGCGCCGGCGTTGAACGAAAAGCGCCAGTTCACCCGGCCGTCCAGCTTGCGGCCCAGGCGCACGGTGCCGAGATTGCCCTCGCGGAACAGCGCGACGACGCGGCCGCCCTCGCGCAGCTGCTCGGCCAGGGCGTCGGGGAAGATCTCGATGGCGCCCTCGACCAGGATGGCGTCATAGGGGGCCTGGCTGGCGCAGCCCTCGGCCAGGGGGCCCCTGACCACGGCGACGTTGAAGACGTCCTGCGCCGCCAGCCGGGACTCGGCCTCGGCGGCCATGGCCTCGTCGCTCTCGACCGCGACGACGGCCTCGGCGATGCGGGCCATGACGGCGGCGCCGTAGCCGTAGCCGCAGGCCACGTCCAGCACCAGGTCGCTGTTCTGAAGCGCCAGCACATCCATCATCCGGCCCAGCGTGCGCGGCTCCAGCAGGACGCGGTCGGGGGCCAGGTCGATGTTTTCGCCGGCATAGGCCACGTCGCGGCGCGAATCGGGGACGAACTGTTCGCGCGGGACGGTCAGCATCGCCTCGATCACGGGATAGCTGGTCACCTCGTTCGGACGGACCTGGGTGTCGACCATCATGGTGCGTCGCTGCGCGAAATCGGTCATTCTGCGAACTCTGCTTTCGGTTGGCTATGGCACCTCTTGCCACGAAATTCCCGGCTGGGCAACGGCGGGCGACGCCATTGCCGCAAGGATGTGGCCGTGGCAAGGTCGCAGGCATGAGCGCCTATCTTTTTCCCCCGCCCCCCGTCGCCGCGCTGCCCGTCACCGGGCAGGCCGGCCGCTTTCCCGTGGACCGCATCTTCTGCGTCGGGCGCAACTATGCCGCCCATGCCGCCGAGATGGGCGGCGAGGTCGACCGCGAGGCGCCGTTCTATTTCACCAAATCCGCCCGCGCGGTGCTGGAAAGTGGCGCGGTGCTGCCCTATCCGCCCGGGACCGCGGATCTGCATCACGAGATCGAGCTGGTCGTGGCCATCGGCGCGCCGGCCTTCCGGGTGGCGCCGGACCGGGCGATGGCGGCGGTCTGGGGCTATGGCGCCGGGCTGGACATGACCCGGCGCGACCTGCAGGCCAAGGCCAAGGCCAAGCAGCGGCCCTGGTCGCTGGGCAAGGATTTCGAGGGTTCGGCGGTGCTGGCTGCCCTGACGCCGGCCGCGGATTTCACCCCGGCGGCGCAGGCGATCCGGCTGGCGGTCAACGGCACCCTGCGCCAGCAGGCCCGCATCGACGACATGGTCTGGTCGATTCCCGAGCTGATCGCCGACCTGTCGCATTACTATCATCTGGCGCCGGGCGACCTGATCATGACCGGCACGCCGGCGGGCGTGGGCGCGGTGGGTCCGGGCGACCGGCTGGCGGGCGGTATCGAGGGGCTGGCCCCGGTCGAACTGGTGCTCGGCGCGGCGGATTAGGCCGGATCCTGCCACTCCAGCACCACTTGGGTCTGGATCACCACCGCGGCCAGCTGGCCGTCGCCGCGCAGGATGTCGGTCTGCCAGATCATCGTCGTGCGGCCCAGGTGCAGGGGCTTCGGCCGCGCCTCGGCCACGTCGCCCAGCCGGATCGGGCGCAGGAAATTCGTCTTGCTTTCCAGCGTGGTGGTGGCGGCGCCCTCGGGCAGGCGCAGATAGGTCGCGGTGCCGGCGGCGTGGTCGGCCAGGCTCATGATGGCGCCGCCATGCAGCACGCCGTTGCGGTTGGTCAGGGCGCGGGTGACCGGCATGCGCAGCGTGACCTCCTCCAGCGTGGCCGAGACGATCTGCATGCCCAGCGATTCGGAATAGGGCGAATGGATCTCGCCAAAGGCGGTTTGGCTCTCGGTCATCGCGGTCCCCGGTTTGTTGCGCCGGCATCTTCGGCGCCGCGGGCGAGCGCGTCAATCTGTGCTCAGCAAGCGGGGGCGGGCTCGGGCCGGCCCTTCAGGTCCAGGCCGCGCGCGGTCGGCGCATGCCAGGTCTTGGTGGCATGGGTGGCGCCCGAGGGGTTGGTGCCGATCTGCGAGCCGCCGGTGCCGCCGGTCCAGCCGGTCGAGCCGGTATTTTCGGGCGCCGTGCCGTCGCCCGCGCCGCCCTGCTGCGGCGTCGCCGGCTCGGCCTTGGCGGCCGCGGGCGGGCATTTGCCGGCGCGCGACGCCACCGGCTGCGCCGGGCTGGGCACCGAACTGGGCGCGACGCCCTTCTCCGGCGCGGCCTGGGCCGGGGTCTGCGGGGCCGTCTGCGCCGCCAGCGGCGCGGCCAGCGCCAGCGTCAGGCCGAGCAGGGCGGCGGGCATCGCGATCAGGGACGTGATCCGGGACATGGGGTCGATCCTCCTGCCGGCCCAACGCCGGCCGGCGGCGGCGGTTCCTGCCCCAGACCGGACTTCTTTGCTCCATAAATACCCAAAGAACCGTCAGGCGACGGCAATTCCCGGCTCGCCCGCCGCGCAATGCCCGACCACGGCGGCCAGCGGGTGACCGGCGGCGCGAATTTGCGCCAGCACCGCCTCGGCCGCCTCGGGGGCCACGGCGACCAGCAGCCCGCCCGAGGTCTGCGGGTCGGTCAGCAGATGCCGGCGCCAATCGGCCAGCCCCTCGGGCAGCGCCACCTCGGCGCCATAGGCGGCCCAGTTCCGCAGCGAGGCGCCGGTGACGAATCCCGCCTCGGCCAGCTCCGCCGCGCGGCTCAGCAAGGGCAGCGCCGCCTGGTCCAGATGCAGCTGCAGCCCGGCGCCGCGGGCGATTTCCAGCCCGTGGCCCAGGATGCCGAAGCCGGTCACGTCGGTCAGGGCATGCACATCGGCCCGCTTGGCCAGATCGGCGCCGACCTTGTTCAGCGTGGTGGCCGAGGCGACCATCTCGTCGATGCCGGCCTGGTCCAAGGCGCCCTTCTTGATCGCGGCGGAATAGATGCCGACGCCCAGCCCCTTGGTCAGGATCAGCGCGTCGCCCGGCCGCGCATCGGCATTGCGGCGCAGCTCGGACGGGTGGCAGAGGCCGATCACCGCGAGGCCATAGATCGGCTCGGGCGCGTCGATGGAATGGCCGCCGGCGACCGGGATGCCGGCCTGATGGCAGATCTCGCGGCCGCCCTCCAGGATCTCGCGGATCTGGTCCGGCGCCAGCTTGTCGATGGGCATGCCCAGGATCGCCAGCGCCATGATCGGCCGCCCGCCCATGGCATAGATGTCGGAGATCGCATTGGTCGCGGCGATGCGGCCGAAGGCGCGCGGGTCGTCCACCATCGGCATGAAGAAATCGGTGGTGGCGATGACGCAGGTGTTCTCGTCCACCTGATAGACCGCCGCGTCGTCCGAGGTCTCGGTCCCGACCAGCAGCTGCGGAAAGGCCTGCGCCACCGGCTGGCCCGCCAGCAACTCCCGCAGCACCGAGGGCGCCAGCTTGCAGCCGCAGCCGCCGCCATGCGCCAGCGAGGTCAGTCTGGGGTGGTCGTTCATCGCGAGGCCCTCCTGTCAGTCAGCCGGCGCACCGTAACGTAGAAGGCCGGCACCATGAAGATGCCAAGGAAGGTCGCGGCGATCATGCCGCCCATCACCCCGATGCCGATGGAATTCTGCGCCCCGGCCCCGGCGCCCCGCGCCACCGCCAGGGGCAGCACGCCCAGGATGAAGGCCAGCGAGGTCATCAGGATCGGCCGCAGCCGCTGGCGCGCGGCCAGCGCCGCCGCCTCGACGGCCGAGCGGCCCGACTGCTGCAGGTCGCGGGCGAATTCGACGATCAGGATGGCGTTCTTGGCGGCAAGCCCGATGGTGGTCAGGATGCCGACCTTGAAATAGACGTCGTTCGACTGGTCGAAGGCCAGGGCCGCCACCACCGCGCCCAGCACCCCCACCGGCACCGCCAGCATGACCGAGAACGGGATCGACCAGCTTTCGTAAAGCGCCGCCAGCGACAGGAACACCACCAGCGCCGACAGCGCAAACAGCCAGGGCGCCTGGTTGCCGGCCTGGCGTTCCTGATAGGACAGCTCGGTCCAGGCCATGCCGTAATTGCCGGGCAGAGCGGCGACCAGCTCCTCCATCGCGTCCATGGCGCCGCCAGAGCTGAAACCCGGGCCGGGCTCGCCCTCGATCTCGATGGCGTCGACGCCGTCGATGCGCGCCAGCCGCGGCTCGACCGGCTCCCAGCGCGTGGTCATGAAGGCGTTGAAGGGCACCATCTCGCCCTGCGCATTGCGGGCATACCAGCTGTCGATATCCTCGGGCTGCATGCGGTTCGCCGCCGCCGCCTGCACGATCACCGGGCGCAGCTGCGCGCCCAGGGCGAAGTCGTTGACCTCGGTGCCGGCAAAGATCGTCGACAGCATCGAATTCACCGCCGGGACCGAGATGCCGAAGCTTTCCGCCTTCTGCTGGTCGATGTCGATCCTCAGCGCCGCGTCGTCCTCGGAGTTCTGCGCCTCGGGGTTCTGCACCCGCGGATCCTGGCCGGCCTGTTCCTCCAGCCGCTCGGCCGCCTCGGTCAGGGCCTCGATGCCGGCGCCGGCCTGGTCCATGACATACATGGTGAAGCCCGAGGTGTCGCCCAGCCGCGGGATCGCCGGCGGCTGCATGAAGAAGATCCGCCCCGCCCGGTGCCCGGAAAAATGCCGGTTCGCGCGTTGCGCCAGCGCGCGGGCCGATTGCGAGGGATCGGCGCGCTGGTCGAAGGGATGCAGCCGGACATAGATCGTCGCCTGGTTCTGCGCCGTGCCCGAGCTGCCGAAGCCCATGGCCACGAAGACCGAGCTGACCACGTGTTTTTCCTCGGTCAGCATGTAATCCTCGATCTCGCGCACCACGGCGGCGGTCTGCTGCGCGGTCGAGCCCTCGGTCAGGGTGATGCGCGATTGCAGCACGCCCTGGTCCTCGGAGGGAATGAAGGTCGTGGTCAGCCGCCCGAACAGGTCGAAGGCGCCATAGCTGATCGCCGCCAGCACCAGCATGACCAGCAGCGGCCGGCGCAGGCTGCGCCGCACGGTGGCGGAATAGCCCGCGGTCAGCCGCTCGAACCCGGCGTTGAACCAGCGCGCCGGGGCAAAGCGCGGCGCGCCGTGGCCGCGGCGCAGCAGCGTGGCGCACATGGCGGGGGTCAGGATCAGCGCCACGGCGAGCGACAGCACCATGGCGGTGATGATGGTCACCGAGAACTGCCGGTAGATCACCCCGGTCGAGCCGGGCATGAAGCCCATCGGCAGGAACACCGCCGACAGCACCAGGGCGATGCCGATCAGCGCGCCGCTGATCTGGCCCATGCTCTTTTCGGTGGCGGCGACCGGGTCCAGCCCCTCTTCGGCCATGACGCGCTCGACGTTCTCGACCACGACGATGGCGTCGTCGACCAGCAACCCGATGGCCAGCACCATGGCGAACATCGTCAGCGTGTTGATGGAATATCCCAGCGCCGCCAGCATGGCGAAGGTGCCCAGAAGCACCACCGGAATGGCGATGATCGGGATCAGCGTCGCGCGCCAGTTCTGCAGGAAGATCAGGATGACCAGGAAGACCAGCACGATGGCTTCCAGCAGCGTGTGCCAGACCTTCTCGATCGACAGCTCGACGAAGGGGGCGGTGTCATAGGCGACGCGCAGCTCGACCCCCTCGGGCAGCGCCGAGGCCAGCCCGTCCAGCGTGGCGCGCACGCCGTTCGAGGTCTCGACCGCATTCGCGCCGGAGGCCAGCTGCACCGCGAAGCCCGAGGCGTTCATGCCGTTGAAGCGCGAATCGCGGCCATAGCTGACCTGGCCGATCGCCACCTCGGCCACGTCGCCCAGGCGCACGGCGGCGCCGTCCGCGCCGGTCTTCAGCAGGATGTTGCGGAAATCCTCGACCGAGGTCAGCTGGCTCTGCGCCGTGACCGTGGCGGTGAACTGCTGGCCCGCGACCACCGGCTGGCTGCCCAGCGCGCCGACCGAGACGGTGCTGTTCTGCTGCGCCACGGCGGTGGTGATGTCGGTCGGCGTCAGCTGGAACTGCGCCAGCCGCAGCGGGTCCATCCAGATCCGCATCGCATAGCCCGAGCCGAAGACATTGACCCCGCCGACGCCCTCGGTGCGCTTGACCGGCCCCTCGACCACCTGCTCCAGCAGGTTGCCCAGCTCGATGGTGGACTGCTTGCCGCTGGTCGAGACCAGCGCGCCGACCATCAGCGTCGAGGTCGAGGTTCGGCTGATGCTGATCCCGTCGTTCTGCACCGGCCCGGGCAGCCGCCCCTCGACCGAGCGCACCTTGGCCTGCACCTCGTTCAAGGCATCGGTCGGCGTCACGCTGTCGTCGAAGGTCAGCACCAGCGCCGAGCGCCCGGTCGAGGAGATCGAGGTGGTGTAGAGCAGCCCGTCGAGCCCGGTCAGCACGTCCTCGATCGGCGTGGTGACGGAATTCTGCACCGCCCGCGCGGTGGCGCCGGAATAATTGGCGGTGATGCGTACCGTGGTCGGCGCGATGTCCGGATATTGCGAGATCGGCAGGCCCAGAACCGCCCAGGCCCCGGCCAGCATGGTCACGATGGCCAGCACCCAGGCAAAGACCGGGCGGTGAATGAAGAACTTTGCCATCAGCCTTCCACCGCCTCGCGCACCACGCCCTCGGCGTCGATGGTGACGGGGACGGTCGTGACCTCGGTGCCGGGGCGCAGGTCCTGCAACCCGTCCAGGATCAGCTGCTCGCCGGGGCTGACGCCCTGGTTGACGATCCAGCTGTTGTTCCAGCTGCCCTGCTCGCTCAGCGTGACCTGCTGGGCCTTGCCCTCGCGCACGACAAAGGCGGTCAGGGTGCCGTCGGTGGCCCGCCGCGTGGCGCGCTGCGGCACCAGCACGGCGCGGGTGCTGCCCTGGGTCAGCCGGACGCGCAGGAACTGGCCCGGCAGGATCAGCGCCTGCGGATTGTCGAAGCGCAGCCGGATCGGCACGGTGCCGGTGGTGGTGGACACCAGGATGCCGGGGCTGACGATGCGGCCGCTGCCGCGGTAGGTCTCGCCGGTCTCCAGGATCAGCTCGGCCGGCGTCTCGCCATTGGTCATCAGCTGCCCGGCGTCGATGCGCGCCCGGTTGCGCAAGAGCCGGGCCGAGCTTTCGGAGACGTCGACATAGATCGGGTCCAGCTGGGTGATGGTGGTCAGCGCCTCGGACTGGCTCGCCGTGACCAGGTCGCCGACCGAGACCTGCGGCACGTCCGGCACCCCGTCCAGCGGGCTGCGGATCTCGGTCCGGTCCAGCGACAGCCGGGCGGCGTCGCGCGCGGCCTCGGCGGATTTCAGATCGGCCTCGGCCTGTTTCAGCGCCACCTCGGCATTGGCGCGGTCCACGGCGGACACGCCCGAGCCCTCCAGCCGGCGATAGCGGGTGACGGTGTTCTGCGCCTGGGTCAGGCTGGCCTCGGCCCCGGCGACGGCGGCCTCGGCGGCGGCCAGCGCGGCGGCCAGCGTCTCGGGGTCCAGCCGGAACAGCACGTCGCCGGCCTTGACCGGCTTGCCGGGATCATAGGCGATCTCCAGCACCTCGCCGCCGACCTGCGGCCGGATGCCGGTCTGCTGAAAGGCGATGGCGCGGCCGGGCAGGGTGACGGTATAGGGCACGTCCTGTTCGGCCGCGACCATGACGCCCACCTCGCGCGGCCCCTGCGGCCCGCGCTCGCCCTGCTGGGCCAAGGCCGGCCCGGCCAGCAGCAGGGCCAGCGCCGCCTGTCTCAAGATCGCTTGCCCGAAGGCCATCTGCCGTCCCTTGCGGTTTGGTGGTTTGCCGCATTGTTTAGCGGCCAAATCCCAATGGCAAGTAAACGACCACCCCGCAGCGGATCACGGATTCGCCAGCGGCTGGATTCTTTCCGTTTTCCAAATACCCATGCCGACCTTGCGGCGGGGCGAAAACGGTTCAGAAATCGACGCAGAGGCCCTTTTTCTCGTAATCGCCGAAACGCACCGGCTCCGGCCCGTCGCGGCCGCCCAGTTCGACGGGCAGTTCCAGCGGCGCGGCAGCCTTGCGGCGCGCCTCGGCCTCGGCCAGGGCGCGTTGCGCGGCGGGCGGCAGATCCTTGCGGTCGGTCATGGCGGTTTCCCCTGCTTCGCGCTAGACCCTGCCAATCTAGGCAAGGGGTCGGGTTTGGACAAGTCACAGGACAGATCGGGCAGGGACGGCGCGCGTTCGGGCGCGCTGCGCCTGCTCGCCGCGGTGGAAGAGGGCGCGACGCTCGACGAGGCCGCGGCGCTGATCGAGGGCGCCGCACCCCCCGACCGCGCCCGCGCCCGCCGCCTCGCGCGCGAGGTGCTGCGCCGCCAGGCCCGCGCCGATGCGTTGCTCGCCCCCTTCCTCGCCCGCCGCCCGCGACCCGAGATCCAGCGCATCCTGCGCCTCGCCACCGTCGAGATGCTGGCGCTGGGCGAGGCGCCGCATGGCGCGGTCAATGCCGCCGTGGCGCTGGCCCGCGCCTCGGGGCCCAAGGGGCAGGCGGCCTCGGGCATGGTGAACGCGGTGCTGCGCAAGGTGTCGGCTTCGGCCGAGGCCTGGGCCGGGCTGCCGCCGCAGCACATGCCCGGCTGGCTGCGCAAGCCGGTGATCGCCGCCTGGGGCAAACCCGCCGCCCGCGCCATCGAGGCCGCGCATGAGGCCGGCGCGCCCCTGGACCTGACCCCCAAGGCCGCGGATTGCCCGGGCGAGGCGCTGCCTAGCGGCTCGCACCGGCTGCCGGCCGGCACCCAGGTCTCGGCCCTGCCGGGCTATGATGCCGGCGACTGGTGGGTGCAGGATGCCGCCGCCGCGCTGGCGGTGCGGGTGCTCGACCCGCAGCCGGGCGAGACCGTGGCCGATCTCTGCGCCGCGCCGGGCGGCAAGACGCTGCAATTGGCGGCCGCCGGGGCGCGGGTCACGGCGCTGGACATCTCGGAATCGCGGCTGGCCCGCGTGGCCGAAAACCTTGCCCGCTGTGGCCTTGCCGCCGAAATCGTCGCCGGTGACGCGCTGACCTGGCGCCCCGAGGCGCCGCTCGATGCGGTGCTGCTGGATGCGCCCTGCTCGGCCACCGGCACCATCCGCCGCCACCCCGAACTGCCGCTGATCCGCGACGGCGCCGGCCTGGCCGACCTGACCGCGCTGCAAGCCCAGCTGATCGACCACGCGGCCTCCCTGCTCAAGCCCGGCGGCCGGCTGGTCTATGCCACCTGCTCGCTCTTGCCGGCCGAGGGCGAGGAGCAACTGGCTGCCGCCCTGACGCGCCACCCCGGCCTGACCGTCGAGCCGCCGCAGGCGCCGGGGATCGAGCCCGGCTGGATCACCGAACAGGGCGGCTTGCGGCTGCGGCCGGACCTGTGGCCGGAACGCGGCGGTATGGACGGCTTCTTCATCGCGCGCTTGCGGAAATCCGCTTAGCCGCCCTAAGGTTGCGCTGTCCTAATCAATGCGTTGCCCATGACCGAAATCGCTGCCGCGCCCAGGGGATTTTTGCGCCGCCCCGAACCCAAGGCCATAGGACACCCCGGCCGGGGCGAGCATATCGTCGCCGGCGAGATGCACCTGGGCGGCATCGCCGTCGGCGGCGATTTCTTCGCCGCCGACCTGCCCGCCAGCATCGCGGCCGAGCTGAATGGCTTCGGCTGGCTCGACGACCTGGCCGCGGTCGGCACGCCCAAGGCCCGCGCGGTGGCGCAGGATCACGTGCTGCGCTGGATCCGCCGCCACCCCGAGGCCCGGCCCGATGCGCCGGAATGGGCGCCCGAGATCGCCGGCCGCCGCGTGCTGCGCTGGATCTTCCATGCCGGGATGATCCTGCCCGGGCTCGACCGCGACGGCGCCGGGCCGTATTTCCGCGCCCTCGACCAGCACCTGAACCACCTGCGCGACAGCTGGTATGACAGCGAGGACGGGCTGGCGCGGCTCGAGGCGCTGGCCGGGCTCGCCATCGGCGCCATGTATCTGCGCGACCGCCAGACGCTGGCGCTGCCGGCGCTGATCGCGCTGGCCGAAGAGGCCGACGCCATGGGGCTGGACACCCTGGCCGAGGCTCGGGCGCCCGAATCGCTGCTGGATGCTATGGCGCTCTTGGTCTGGGCGCAGGAGGTCGCGGACGAGGCCGGGCTGGATGCGCCGGCCGAACTGCGCGGCATCATCGGCCAGATCGCGCCGGTCCTGCGGGCGCTGCGCCATGCCGATGGCGCGCTGCCCTGTTTCCACGGCGGCGGGCGCGGCGCGGCGGGGCGGCTGGACCGCTGCCTGCGTGCGGCCGAGGGCGCGGCGCTGCCCGCGCACGGGCTTGCCATGGGGTTTGCCCGCATGGCGCGGGCGCGCACGACGCTGATCCTGGACGCGGCGCCGCCGCCCGGCGGCCCGGCGGCGGTGCGGGCACATGCCTCGACGTTGGCCTTTGAACTCACCGTGGCGCGGCAGCCGCTGATCGTGAACTGCGGCCCCGGCGACGGGTTCGGCCCGCTCTGGGCCAAGGCCAGCCGGGCCACGCCCTGCCATTCGGCGCTGTGCCTTGCGGGCCTCTCGTCGTCGCGGCTGAACCCGAACCGGCAAGAGGGCGAGCCCGACATCCTGACCGAGCGCCCGGACCTGGTCTGGGCCGGCGATTGCGACGCGCTGGGCAACCTGACCGCGCCCGATTTCGGCCCCGCCCATGCGCCCGAGCCCGCGCATCTGCTGGCCGGCCACGACGGCTGGCTGGCGAGCCACGGCCTGACCCATCTGCGCGAGCTTTGGCTCGACCCCGACGGGCTGGGCCTCAAGGGCGAGGACTCGCTGGCGGCGCTGGACGCCAGCGCCCAGGCGCGGCTGGACCAGGTCCGCCCCGAGGAAGGGCTGGGTTTCGAGATCCGCTTCCACCTGCATCCCGAGGTGCAGGCCCGCATGACCGGCGCCGAGGTGCATCTGACCCTGCCCACCGGCGACGCATGGGTCTTTGCCCATGACGGCGTCGGGCAGGCGCGGCTCGAAGCCTCTTGCCTGCTGGACCGGGCGCTGGCCGAGCCGCGCCCGTCGCGCCAGATCGTGATTTCCGCCAGCTTGCAGGGCCGCGCCATCCAGATCGGCTGGACCTTGGCCCGTTCCGGCGCTAGGTGACGGGCCAAATCCGCCAATCCATCACGGGGCCCGAGACCGATGACCGACCGCATTCCGCTGAAGCGCGCGCTGATTTCCGTTTCCGACAAGACCGGCCTTCTGGACTTCGCGCGGGCGCTTTCGGCGCGGGGGGTCGAGCTGCTCTCGACCGGCGGCACCGCCAAGGCGCTGCGCGAGGCCGGGCTGACGGTCCGGGACGTGGCCGAGGTCACCGGCTTTCCGGAAATGATGGACGGCCGCGTCAAGACGCTGCATCCGGTCGTCCACGGCGGCTTGCTGGCGCTGCGCGACAACGAAGAGCACATGGCGGCGGCGCGCAGCCACGGCATCGAGATGATCGACCTCTTGGTGGTGAACCTCTACCCGTTCGAGGCCACCGTGGCCAAGGGCGCCGATTACGACGACTGTATCGAGAACATCGACATCGGCGGCCCGGCGATGATCCGCGCCGCGTCCAAGAACCACGCCTTCGTCACCGTGGTGGTGGATGTGCAGGACTACGCCGCCGTGCTGGCCGAGCTGGACGCGAACGACGACACCACCAGCTTCGGCTTCCGGCAGCGCCAGGCGCAGATCGCCTATGCGCGGACGGCGGCCTATGACGCGGCGGTCTCGACCTGGATGGCGGCGCAGATCGGCGAAGCGGCGTCGCGCCGCCGCGCCTTCGCCGGCGAGCTGGCCCAGACCCTGCGCTATGGCGAGAATCCGCATCAGTCGGCGGCCTTCTATCGCGACGGCTCGGACCGCCCGGGCGTCGCCACCGCCCTGCAATGGCAGGGCAAGGAACTGTCCTACAACAACATCAACGACACCGACGCCGCCTTCGAGCTGGTGGCCGAGTTCGACCCAGGCCAAGGCCCGGCGGTGGCGATCATCAAGCACGCCAACCCCTGCGGCGTGGCCCGCGGCGACAGCGCCGTCGATGCCTATCGCCGCGCCTTCGACTGCGACCGCACCTCGGCCTTCGGCGGCATCATCGCGCTGAACACCCGGCTCGACGGCGAGACGGCGAAAGCCATCACCGAGATCTTCACCGAGGTCGTGATCGCCCCCGACGCCACCGACGAGGCGAAGGAGATCTTCGCGGCCAAGAAGAACCTGCGGCTGCTGACCACCGGCGGGCTGCCCGATGCCAGGGCGCCGGGCCTGAGCTTCCGCCAGGTCGCCGGCGGCTTCCTGGTGCAGGGCCGCGACAATGGCGTGATCCTGCCCTCGGACCTGAAGGTGGTGACGCAGCGCCAGCCCAGCGAGGCCGAGCTTCAGGACCTGCTTTTTGCCTGGACCGTGGCCAAGCATGTGAAATCGAACGCCATCGTCTATGCCAGGGACCTGGCGACGGTCGGCATCGGCGCCGGCCAGATGAGCCGGGTCGATTCGACCCGCATCGGCAAGCGCAAGTCCGAGGACATGGCCGAGGTGCTGGGCCTGGCCCAGGCGCTGACCATCGGATCGGCCGTGGCCTCGGACGCCTTCTTCCCCTTCGCGGACGGCATCGAGGCGCTGGCCGAGGCCGGGGCCAAGGCGGTGATCCAGCCCGGCGGCTCGATGCGCGACGACGAGGTGATCGCGACCGCCGACCGGCTGGGGCTGGCGATGGTCTTTACCGGCCAGCGGCACTTCCGGCACTGATGGCGGCGCCGGCGACTCCGAAGCCCCGGAAAAGCCCGGTGGCCCCGAAGCGGCGCAGCAGGAAGGCGCCGCCGCCGCGCGTCTGGCGGCCGGTCCTGCTGACGGCGGCACTGGTCTTTCTGCTGGACCAGGCGCTGAAATACCTGGTCGTGCATGTCATGCAGCTGGACCGCATCCGCGAGATCGACCTGATCGACCCCTGGCTGAACCTGCGCATGGCCTGGAACCAGGGCATGAACTTCGGCCTGTTCGCCAGCGACGTGGACGTGATGCGCTGGGTGCTGATCGCCATCGCGCTGGCGGTCTGCCTGTGGGTCGCGGTCTGGATCGGGCGGGCCAAGCCCTCGCGCTTTGCCCAGGTCTCGGCCGGTCTGCTGATCGGCGGGGCGCTGGGCAATGTCGTCGACCGGCTGGCCTATGGCGCCGTGGCGGATTTCCTGAACATGTCGCTGCCGGGCTGGCAGAATCCCTACAGCTTCAACGTCGCCGACATCGCGATCTTTGCGGGCGCGCTGGGGCTGGTGCTGCTGCCGCCGCAGAAGAAGCCCGAGCCGAAGAAGCGCCGCCCGCCGCCCAAGCCGCGGGTGCCGAAGCCCGCGCCGGCCGAAAACCCGGCCCCGGCCGGCCCCGACGAGCCCGAGCTGGCGCTGGACGACAAGACCCGTGACGGGGCCGGGAATTCACGCTAGAACGGCGCCAGAAGAACATGAGGGACGCAAAGATGCGGGCGATCGCGCTGATGATGACCATGCTGGGCCCCGTGCTGGGCGTTGCGGCCTGCAGCACCGATCCGCACCTGATGAACATCTCGTCCGGCCGCTCCAGCCCCGACGAATTCGCCATCCTGCCGACCAAGCCGCTGACCATGCCGACCGACCTGTCGGCGCTGCCGGCCCCGACGCCGGGCGGCGCGAATAGCACCGATCCGACGCCGCAGGCCGATGCGGTGGCGGCGCTGGGCGGCAATCCGGGCCAGTTGGCGGCGCAGGGCGTGGGCGCCGCCGATGGCGCGCTGATCTCCTATGCCTCGCGGCTGGGTCGCGACGCCGGCATCCGCCAGGTCACGGCCGAAGAGGATGTCGCCTGGCGCAGCCGCCACTCGCGCCGCCTGCTCGAGGTGCTGGCGCGCACCAATGTCTATTACCGCGCCTATGAGCCGATGACGCTGGACAGCTGGGCCGAGCTGGAGCGCTGGCGCCCGACCGGGGTGCTGCTGCCCTCGGCGCCGCCCGCGGGCGTGGCCAAGGTCGAGGCCGTGCGCCCCGCCGACAACGCGCCGGTGCTGCTCGACTAGATCACGCTTAGATGACGGGGCCCGGGCTTGCGCGGCCGGGGCTTCGCGGGCAGGGTCTGGGCGCGACCCGGAACCGGAGCCTGCCCATGACGAGCCTTGCCCGCCTGACCCCGCTGGCGCTGGTGCTGGCCGCCAGCCCCGCGCTGGCCGAAATGCCGAAAGGCATCAGCCATTTCACCCTGGAAAACGGCCTCGAGGCCGTGGTGATCGAGGATCACCGTGCGCCTGTCGTGGTGCAGATGGTCTGGTACAAGATCGGCTCGGCGGACGAGCAGCCGGGCAAGTCGGGCATCGCGCATTACCTGGAACACCTGATGTTCAAGGGCACCGACAAGCTGGGGCCGGGCGAGCTGTCCAAGACCGTGACCGCGAACGGCGGCATGGACAACGCCTTTACTAGCTACGACTACACCACCTATTTCCAGCGCATCGCCGCCGACCGCCTGCCGCTGGTCATGGAGATGGAATCCGACCGCATGGCGAACCTGCGCATCGGCGAGGACGACTGGCAGGCCGAGCGCCAGGTGGTGCTGGAGGAACGCTCGCAGCGCACCGACAGCGACCCCGGCGCGCAGTTCTCCGAGGAGCGCAGCGCGGTGCAGTTCTACAACCATCCCTATGGCCGGCCGGTGATCGGCTGGCGACAGGAAATGGAGGGGCTGACCCGCGACGACGCCATCGCCTGGTATGACGCGCATTATGCCCCGAACGACGCGGTGCTGGTCATCGCCGGCGACGTGACGGCCGAGAAGGCCCGCGAACTGGCCGAACAATATTATGGCCCCATTGCCGCCAAGCCCGATTCGACCAGGCTGCCGCGCCCGCAGGAGCCGGTGCAACGCTCGCCCCGCCGGATGGAGCGGGTCGATGCCCGCGTCGCCCAGCCGGTGATGCTGCGCACGGTGATCGCGCCGCAGCGCCGGCACGAGGATCAGAAGACCGCCGCCGCGCTGACCGTGCTGGCGGAATTGCTGGCCGGCTCGTCCCAGACCTCGGTGCTGGCGCGCGAGTTGGTGCTGACCGGCAAGGCGCTTTACGTCGATGCCTCCTATGACGGGTTCTCGGTCGATCCGACCACCTTCGGCCTGTCGCTGGTGCCGGCGCCGGGGGTCGAGAATGCCGATGCCGAGACGGCGCTGGATGCGGCGCTGAAGAAGTTCCTGGCCGACGGCCCGGATGCGGCGCAGCTGGAACGGGTCAAGACCCGGATCCGCGCCGCCCGGGTCTATGCCCAGGATTCGGCGCATGGCCGCGCCTATGACTATGGCCAGGGGCTGGCGACCGGCTTGACGGTCGAGGACGTGAACGACTGGCCCGACGTGCTGGCCGCCGTCACGCCCGAGGACATCACCGCCGCCGCGAAGCTGGTGCTGGAAAACCCCGCCACCGTGACCGGCTGGCTGCTGCCGCAGCCCGGCGCCGATGCCTCGGCCGCGCCCCAGCCCCTGCCCGCCGCCCAGACCGGAGACGTCGAATGATCCGCGCGCTTGTCACCTTCGTCTTCGTCGCCCTGGCCGGCCTGCCCGCCAGCGCCATCGAGATCCAGCAGATCACCTCGCCCGGCGGCATCAAGGCCTGGCTGGTCGAGGATCACTCGATCCCCTTCACCGCGCTGTCGCTGATGTTCAAGGGCGGCGCCAGTCTGGACGCGCCCGGCAAGCGCGGCGAGATGAGCCTGATGACCGCGCTGCTGGAAGAGGGCGCGGGCGCGATGGATTCGGTCGCCTATGCCGAGGCGGTCGAGGGGCTGGGCGCGCAGAACCGCTTCGACATCGGCGACGACGCGCTGACCGTCAACGCCCGCATGCTGACCGAGAACCGCGACCAGGCCGCCGACCTGCTGCGCGCGGCCCTGGTCGAGCCGCGCTTCGACGCCGATGCGGTCGAGCGGGTGCGGGCGCAGTTGCAGGCGGTGATCCGTTCCGAGGCGACCGATCCGCAGAGCATCGCCACCAAGGAACTGGCCCGGCTGGCCTGGGGCGCGCATCCCTATGCGACCTCGATCAACGGCACCGCCGAATCGGTGGCGGCGCTGACCCGCGACGACCTGGTCGCGGCCAAGGACCGGGTGCTGGCCCGCGACCGCGTGGTCGTGGCCGCCGCCGGCGACATTTCGGCCGAGGACCTGGGCAAGCTGATCGACAAGGTGCTGGGCGGGCTGCCGGAGAAGGGCTCGGCGCCCTTGCCGCAGCCGGCCACGCTGGCGCTGAAGGGCGGCGTGACGGTGATCGACTGGGACAGCCCGCAGACCGTGGTGAGCTTTGCGCAAGCAGGCCTGCCGATGTCGGACCCGGATTATTTCGCCGCCTATGTCGCCGATCATATCCTGGGCGGCGGCGGGTTTTCCTCGCGCCTGATGGACCAGATCCGCGAGAAGCGCGGGCTGACCTATGGCGTCGGCACCGGCCTGGCCAACGGGCTTTACGGCGAAACCTGGCAGGGCGGCATGGCCAGCGCCAATGACAAGGTGGCCGAGGCGGTGGGCCTGATCCGCAGCGAATGGGACCGCTTCGCCGAGGGCGGCGTCACCGAGAAGGAATTGAACGACGCCAAGACCTACCTGACCGGCGAATACCCGCTGCGTTTCGACGGCAATGGCAAGATCGCCGGCATCCTGGCCGGGATGCAGCTGATCGGCCTGCCCGCCGATTACGTCAACACCCGCAATGCCAAGGTCGAGGCGGTGACGGCGGCCGATGTGCAGCGCGTGGCGAAGCGGCTGCTGCATTCCGAGCAGATCCGCTTCGTGCTGGTCGGTCGGCCCGAGGGCGTGACCGCCAGCGACTGACGGCGCGGTAGTTGGGGTATTTGAACAACAAAGAAGGCCGGAGCGAAGCGCGCGGGCGGCTGGCGAATCTGTGACCGAGATGCTAGATCTGGGGGCATGAACAGTCACGCAAACAAGATGCGCCCTGTGATCCGGCAGCTGGACGAGGCCGCCGCCAACCGCATCGCGGCGGGCGAGGTGGTCGAGCGTCCGGCCTCGGCGGTCAAGGAGCTGGTCGAGAATGCGCTGGATGCCGGCGCGACGCGGGTGGATGTCGCCATCGCCAAGGGCGGCAAGGCGCTGATCCGGGTCCGCGACGACGGCTGCGGCATGACAGGCGACGACCTGCCGCTGGCGCTGGCCCGCCACGCCACCAGCAAGATCGACGGCAGCGACCTGCTGGACATCCGCAGCTTCGGCTTTCGCGGCGAGGCGCTGCCCAGCCTGGGTGCGGTCGGCCGGCTTGTGATCACAAGCCGCGCGCCGGGCTTCGAGGCGGCGCAGATCGCGGTCTCGGGCGGGCGCATCGGCCCGGTCAGGCCCGCCGCCGGCAATCGCGGCACCGTGGTCGAGCTGCGCGACCTGTTCTTCGCCACCCCCGCCCGGCTGAAATTCCTGCGCAGCGAGCGGGCGGAGACCCAGGCCGTGGCCGAGGTCATCCGCCGCCTGGCCATGGCCGAGCCCTTTGTCGGCTTCACCCTGACCGACGAGGACGAGGGCAGGCTGCTGTTCCGCGCCGATGCCGAGCAGGGCGAACTGTTCGGCGCCCTGCAGACCCGGCTGGCGCGGGTCATGGGGCGCGAGTTCATCGACAATGCCCTGCCCATCGGTGCCGAGCGGGACGGCATCAGCCTGACCGGATTCGCCGCGCTGCCGACCTATTCGCGCGGTGCCGCCGTGGCGCAGCACCTGTATGTGAACGGCCGGCCGGTGCGCGACAAGCTGCTGACCGGGGCGCTGCGGGCGGGCTATATGGACGTGCTGCCTTCGGGCCGGCATCCGGCGGCGGTGCTGTTTCTGACCTGCGAGCCGCATGCGGTCGATGTCAACGTGCATCCCGCCAAGGCCGAGGTGCGGTTCCGCGAGCCCGACATCGCCCGCGGGCTGGTGGTCAGCGCCCTGCGCCACGCGCTGGCCGGCGCCGGGCATCGCAGTTCCACCACCGTGGCCACGGCGGCGCTGGCGGCGGCGCGGCCGGAACCGGCGCCGCGCCAATATCAGGCAAGCTATGCCCCGGCGCGTCCTTCGGCAGCGGCGATTGCGGCGAGCCTGGCCTTCCAGGCGCCGGGCTTTGCCGAAACCCCGACCGCCCGCGTCGAGCCCGAGCCGGAAGCGCTGGCCGAGGATGCACCGCTGGGGGCCGCCCGGGCGCAGCTGCATGAGAACTGGATCATCGCCCAGACCGCCGGCGGCATCGTCATCGTCGACCAGCATGCCGCGCATGAGCGGTTGGTCTATGAGCGGCTGAAGGCGCAGGCGGAGGCGAATGGCATCGCATCCCAGGCGCTGCTGATCCCCGAGATCGTCGAGCTTTCCGATGCCGATGCGCAGCGCATCCTGTCCATCGCCGACGAGTTGGCCCGGCTGGGGCTGGTGATCGAGCCCTTCGGCGGCGGCGCCGTCGCGGTGCGCGAGGTGCCGGCGCTGGTCCGGCGGCTGGATGCGGCGCGGCTGATCCGCGACATCCTGGACGACCTGGCCGACCAGGGCGCCTCGGACCGGCTGCGGGCGCGGGTCGATGCGGTGCTGTCCTCGATGGCCTGCCACGGCTCGGTGCGCTCGGGCCGGCGCATGTCCGGCGACGAGATGAACGCGCTGCTGCGCGAGATGGAACGGACGCCGAAATCCGGCCAGTGCAACCACGGCCGCCCGACCTGGATCGAGCTGAAGCTCTCGGACATCGAGCGGCTCTTCGGGCGATGATCGTCTCGCACCGGCATCGTTATGTCTTCGTGCATATTCCGAAAACCGGCGGCACCTCGCTGACCCTGGCGCTGGAGGCGCGGGTGGGAAAGGACGACATCATCCTGTCCGACACGCCCAAGGGCCGCAATCGCCGCAGCCGCGTCAAGGACGCGCCGGCGCGGGGGCGGCTGTGGAAGCATTCGACGCTGGCCGATATCGAGGGGCTGGTCGATCCGGCGATTTTTGCTGATTACCGGGTGTTCACGCTGGTCAGGAACCCTTGGGCGCGGGCGGTCAGCTATCACCGCTGGCTGCGCGGGCAGGGCTTCGACCACGCCTCGGTCCGGCTGGCCAAGGCGCTGGAATTCCGCGATTTCCTGCGCCATCCGCTGACGCAGCGCCAGCTTGCGGTGCCGGCGCGGCATTACCTGACCGCCAGCACGGGCGCGGTCGCGGGGCTCTGCCTGCGGCTCGAGCATCTGGACGCCGACCTGCCGGCGCTGGAGGCGCATCTGGGTTTCTCGCTGCGCCCTTTGCCGCATGAGAATCGCTCGGGCCAAGGCGACTGGCGCGCGGCCTATGACGACGCGGGCGCCGCCCTGCTGGCGCGGCTGGCGGCCGAGGACATCGCCCGCTTCGGCTATCGCTTCGATCCCGATTGACCCCGGCCGCGCATGGCGCGACAGTGGGAAAGAGAGGTGCCGCCATGCTGGAAATCAGTCCCGAAAAACTTGCCCATGTCATAATCCGCGCCCGCGAATACGACAGCGGCGTCAACGCCTGGGCGCATAGCGGCCAGCGCACCGGGCGCGGCACCGAGACCGAGCTGACCGAGTTCATCGCCAGCCTGAACGAGGACGAGCAGGCCAGCCTGGTCGCCGTGATGTGGATCGGTCGCGACACCTTCGGCCCCGAGGACCTGGAGGAGGCCATCGCCACCGCCAAGGCCGAGCGCCGCAGCCCGACCGAGGATTACCTGCTGGGCGAACCGCAGCTGGCCGATTATCTGGAGGCCGGGATGGAGGCGCTGGGCATTTCCCCCGAAGCGGCCGAGGACGACTTGCAGCGCCCGGTCTAGCCAGGCTAACGGCCGCGCCGCGTCAGCCGCACCAGGCTGCCCGGATCGCCGTCGATCAGCACCAGCAGCGCGCCATCCGGCGCCACCTCGATGTCGCGGACGCGGCCGATGCCCTCGGCCAGGCGCTGCTCGCCGGTGACGCGGCCGTTCTCGATCTTCAGCCGCACCACGGCCTCGGCGCGCAGGCCGCCGATCAGCGCGTCGCCCTGCCATTCCGGGAACATCGCGCCCTGGTAGAAGGTCATGCCGCTGGGCGCGATCACCGGATCCCAGTAATAGACCGGCTGCTCCATCCCCTCTTGCGCGGTCAGCCCGGCGCCGATGGGATTGCCGTCGTAGTTCTGGCCATAGCTGATGACCGGCCAGCCGTAGTTGCGGCCGGGCTGCGGCTGGTTCAGCTCGTCGCCGCCGTTCGGGCCGTGCTCGACGGTCCAGAGCCGGCCCTGCGGGTCCAGCGCCGCCGCCTGGATGTTGCGATGGCCGAACGACCAGATCTGCGGCTGGCCGCCGCCCTTGGCAAAGGGATTGCCCGACAGCGCCGCGCCGGTCGCGGGGTCGATGCGCAGCACCTTGCCCAGGTGGTTGTTCTTGTCCTGCGCGACCGGCATCTCGGGCGGCAGGCCGCGCTCTCCGGTGGTCACGAACAGCGCGCCGTCGCGGTCGAAGACCAGGCGCGAGCCGAAATGCTGCTGCGAATCGATGCCGGGCTGGCCTTCGAAAATCACCTTGACCTCTTCCAGCGCCGTGCCGTCCCGGGACAAGCGGCCGGTGCCGACGGCGGTGCCGTTCTCGCCGCCCTGGCGCGGTTGCGAGAAGCTGAACCAGACCTGCCGGGTGCGGGCGAAATCCGCTGCCACCGCCACGTCCAGAAGGCCGCCCTGGCCGTCGTCGTCGACCGCGGGCAGGCCCTTCAGCGGCGCGGACAGTTTGCCCTCGCGGTAAAGCCGCATGGCGCCCGGCTTTTCGGTGATCAGCAGGCTGCCGTCGGGCAGCAGCGCCATGCCCCAGGGGTCGTGCAGCCCTTCGACCAGCGGGGTCCGGGCCAGGCGCAGGGCCTGCGGCATGACCGGCGCCCGGGTCTGGCCCTGAAACGCCGGGGTCTGGCCCTTGGCGTTCGGCGGTGCGTCGTTGAAATCGGCCCGCGCGGCCGGGGCGGCCAGCAGCAGGGCCAGCAGGGCAAGGGCCGCGGGGCGTCGCAATGGTGTCATGTCGTCGTCCTTTCTGCTGCGGCGCAGGTCTGCGACCCAACCCCCGGCGGCGCGGCTTGTTCCGACCCGGCGGGCCATTCAGTCGAGCCGCGCCAGATGCGCGGCGAACGTCGCCTCGGCGCGCGCCCATGGCCCCGGGCCGCCGCGGTCCAGTTCCCCCAGCACTGGCAGCAGTTGCGCGGCATAATCGAGCGTGCTTTCGCGCGGCAGCAGCGAGGGCAGGTTGTCGATCGCCATCACGTCGAGCGGCGGCGCCTCGGCCACCCGCGTGACCGGCTGCGCCCAGTCGGTCACGCGGTCATAGACCTGCACCGGGTTGAAATCGCTGGAGGGGTCGCAGGCGACGTCGCCGATCACCGTCAGCAGCCGGCCGGGCTCGACCGCGTTGGGGGCGACGAAGACCGGCGTCTGCGGCCCGGCGAGGATGCAGTTGATGAAGAGTTCATGCGCCAGGACCTGCGGGAAGGGGCCGCCGCCCGCGGTCTCGGCCATGTCCCAGCGCGTCGCCTGGACCCCCATCGCCGTCAGCAGTTCCAAGGCGCCGCCGCCGACCCGGCCGAGCGCGCCGATGACCAGCGCGCGCGGGCGCGGCGCGCCGGTCGCGTCGAGCTCGGCCCGCAGCTCGGCCTTCAGCTGCTCCTGCGTCGGCCAGGCCGCGACCGGGCCGCAGATGGTGCCGCGCCGCTGCGCCGCCCAGGCCTTCAGCGAGACCGCAGCCCCGGCGAAGCCCGCCCAATGGCCAAAGGCCGCCAGCCGCCGGCCGCTGTCGTCGGTCAGGTATTCCAGATCGAGCAGCCGCCCGCCGCCGTCGCGGAACCGGCGCAGCAGCGCCTGCCCGGCCGGCTGGCCCTTGAAGGCATGGCCGAACATGATGTGGCGGTGGACCAGAGCGCCGCCCGGGGGCAGCTCCTTCAGCCCGAAGACGATGGCATCGGCGGGGGCCTCGGACCAGCTGCCCGGGGCGGCGATCTCGGCCCCGGCGGCGGCGTAATCGGCGGTGGGCAGGATGCGATGCGGGCTGTCCTCGACCGTGATGCGGAAGCCGCCTGCGCGAAGGTGGCGCGTGCCCTCGGGCGTCAGGCCGGCGCGCTGCTCGTTGCCGCGCGATTCGCTGCGAAGCCAGAGATGGACCATGGCGGGCTTCCTTTCGGGCGTCAGGGGAAGGGGGCGCAGGCGCCCGCCGGGGGGCGGCGGGCGCCCCCGAACGGGCCCTGCCCGGCGGCGTCGATGCGGGCCATGGCATCGGCGATGGGCTCGATGATGACGGCCATGGCGAAGGCGGTGGCGTGGATCATGCGCAGGGCGTCCAGCGCCATGGCGACATGGCCGGGCCAGAACAGCAGGTCGCCGCGGCGGATCTCGCCCTCGACCGGGGGGAAACCCGCCTGCTGCATGTCGCTATCGCCGGGGCAGGCGATGGCGCAGGCCATCAGCGCGCCTTGCGCCAGCCCCGAACAGTCGATGCCGCAGCGGCTGTTGCCGCCCCAGAGATAGGGCGTGCCGAGCAGCGTCTCGGCCACCGCGGCCGGGTCGGGCGCCGGCTGGTCGGCGATATGCTGCTCCGGCACCCAGCCGCCGCGGGCCAGCCGAGCAAAGCCGCCCTGCACGCCGGTCACCGAAAGCCGCGCGCCCAGCGACAGCGCCATGGTCTCGGGCGTCTTCAGGTCGGGGCCGCTGTAGACATGCGTCGCGGGCGCGCTGACGCGATGGGTGACCTGTGGCAGGTCGTGCTCCAGCGCCTCGGCCCGCAGCCAGCCGCAATAGCCGTCGGCCATGGCCTGGACAAAGGCCCAGCCGTCCTGCTGGTCGATCACCACCAGATCGGCGCCGAAATTCACCTGGCGGTCGCGGGTGCCCTGCGGCGCGCGGCACAGGTCGGCGACCGGCACCGCCAGCCGCGCCGGGCGCCCGGCGGTATAGGCCGGACGGGCCAGCCGGCCGCGCAGGGATTCCAGCGCCACCCGCTCGGTCGCCGGGGTCAGGCGGCGGTCGAAGCCGGCGCTCATGCCAAAAGCTCCGGCAGCGCGTCGAGCAGCGCGCGCATGCCCTGGCCGGTGCCGCCCTTGGGCCGGCCGGGCGCGGCCGAGGGTTGCCAGCCGTAGATGTCGAAATGCGCATACCGCCCGGCGCCGGCGGCGAAGCGGCGCAGGAACAGCGCCGCCGTGATCGCGCCGGCAAAGCCGCCCGAGGGCGCGTTGTCGAGATCGGCGATGCCCGGCTCGATCATCGGCTCGTAGGGCTCCCAGAAGGGCAGGCGCCAGACCGGGTCGGCCGCAGCCATGCCCGCCGACTGGATCGCGGCGGCGGTGGCGTCGTCGTCGCAGAAGAAGGGCGGCAGCTCCGGCCCCAGCGCCACCCGCGCCGCGCCGGTCAGCGTCGCCATCGAGATCAGCAGCGCGGGCGCTTCCTCGGCGGCCAGCGCCAGGGCATCGGCCAGCACCAGCCGGCCCTCGGCATCGGTGTTGTTGATCTCGACCGTGAGGCCCTTGCGGCTGGTCAGAATGTCGCCGGGGCGGAAGGCATTGGCAGAAATGGCGTTTTCCACCGCCGGGATCAGCACCCGCAGCGACAGGCCCCGGGTCAGCCCGAGGCTCGCCATGGTCTCGGCCAGGCCCAGCACATTCGCGGCGCCGCCCATGTCCTTCTTCATCAGCGCCATCGAGGCGGGCGGCTTGATGTCGAGCCCGCCGGTGTCGAAGCAGACGCCCTTGCCGACCAGCGTCAGGCGCGGGCCGCTGCCCGGGAAGCGCAGGTCGATCAGCCGCGGTTCCTGCGCGCCGGCGCGGCCGACGGCATGGATCATGGGGAAATTTGCGCCCAGAAGGTCGGCGCCGCGCGTCACCTCGACCGTGGCGCCGTGGCGGGCGGCAAGGGCGCGGGCGGCCTCTTCCAGCTCCGCAGGGCCCATGTCCGAGGCCGGGGTGTTGATCAGGTCGCGGGCCAGGTATTCGCCCGCCGCCATGGCGAGCAGCCGGCGCAGCTCCACGCCCGCGGGGCAGACCAGCCGGGCGCGCGCCGGCTCGGCCGCCTTGTAGCGGTCGAAACGGTATTGCGCGAAAAGCCAGCCCAGGGCGGCACGGCCGGCATCGAAGCCTTCGGGCAGGTTTTCCAGCCGCCAGTTCCCGGCCGGCAGCGCCTCGGCCGCGCGGGCCAGCGGGAAACGCTCGCGCCCCGGCGGCTGGTCTGCCGCGCCCAGACCAAAAAGCGCGCCGGCCAGCGCGCCGTCGGCCGCGGGTAGCAGGCAGATCTGCCACGGCTTGCCGGCAAAGCCCTGCGCCCGGGCCCAGCTTTCGGCGAACGCGCCGAGCCCCGGGGGCAGCATGGGACCGGCATCGCCGCTATGCACCAGCCAGAGCGGCAGCGACGGGGCGGCGGGATCGGCGAATTCGGGAATCATCGGCAGGGCTCGTCATGGGTTTGCTTGCGCGCAGCCTAGCGTTCGGGGCGCGCGGGTCGCAAGTCACGACGGCGCGCCGGGATCCCAGATCTGGGTCAGCGAGCGGTTGCCGATCCGTTCCAGCCGCGCCACGGTCGAGCCGAGCGCCGTCGCATCCCGGCGTTCGGCGCAGGCGCCGACGTCGATCGCGACGCCCGCCAGCGTCACCAGCCCGACCTGCCAGGCCAGCCGCGACAGCTGGTCGGCATGGTTGACCACCGCGCCCAGGTCGCGTTCCTGCGCCGCCAGCACCGTGCGGCGCAGCGCCCGCGCCAGCTCCTCCAGCGCGGCGCCGATCACCTGGGCGGCGCAATCCTCGCCCAGCTCGCGGACGATCTGTTCCAGCCGCTGCAGGTCGATGCGAATGGCGTCGTTCATGGACAGGATGGCGATTTTCGACATTTCATCTTCCGGCAGCTGCGGCGGTCACGTCAGCGCAATCTGTCACCAATCCCTCAAGAAAAGGTTATGGGCGGTGCGCTAAACCTCTCGAACTTTATCGGTTCAGCGGTTATCAAATCGCACGAACGGTAGATGAGGAAGCCATGAACCAAGCCCGTCCACTGCCGAATTACCTGGTGCAACGCTATCACGGATGGCGGGCGACCGCCTTTCAGGAAAACCGCGTCTGGTACCGCCGCCTGGCCGAGGACGGCCAGCATCCGCGCGCCATGGTCATTGCCTGCTGTGATTCGCGGGTGCATGTGACCTCGATCTTCGGGGCCGATACCGGCGAGTTCTTCATTCACCGCAACATTGCGAATCTGGTGCCGCCCTATGCGCCCGACGGGCAGCAGCACGGCACCTCGGCCGCGGTGGAATATGCGGTGAACACGCTCAAGGTCGCGCATCTGGTGGTGGTGGGCCACACCAGCTGCGGCGGCGTGCAGGGCTGCCTGGCCATGTGCTCGGGCCATGCCCCGGAGCTGGAAGAGAAATCCAGCTTCGTCGGTCGCTGGATGGACATCCTGCGCCCCGGCTACGACCGCGTGGCCGAGCTGCCGCCCGAACAGCAGGTCCGCGCTCTGGAACGGCAGGCGGTGCTGGTGTCGCTGGAGAACCTGATGACCTTCCCCTTCATCAGGACGGCGGTGGAATCGGGCGACCTCTCTCTGCATGGCGTGCTGCATGACATCGCCGGCGGGCTGCTCGAACAATACGACCCCGCGGTGGACGCCTTCGTCGACATCGTCTGACCGGGCCGTCGCAAGGACCATGCCATGACCCTGCCGGACCGTTCCGCCATCGCGGCGATGGATGCCAGCGACCCGATGCGCGGCTTGCGCGACGCCTTCATCCTGCCCGAGGGCGAGGTCTATCTGGACGGCAATTCGCTGGGCCCGGCGACCCACGCGGCGCAAGCCGAACTGGCCCAGGCCGCGACGCAGGAATGGGCGCAGGGGCTGATCCGCAGCTGGAACAGCGCCGGCTGGTTCGACCTGCCGCTGCACCTGGGCGACCGCATCGGCCGGCTGGTCGGCGCGGCGCCGGGGCAGGTGGTGGTGGCGGACACGACTTCGGTCAATATCTACAAGGCCCTGCATGCCGCCCTGGCGCTGCGTCCGGGGCGGCGCAGCATCGTCGCCGAATCCGGCAGCTTCCCGACCAACCTCTATATCGCCGAGGGCGTGGCCTCGACCCTGCCCGGCACGCGGCTGCGGCTGGAGGGCGTCGATGCGCCGCGGATCGAGGACATGCTGGACGGCGACGTGGCGGCCGTGCTGGTCAATCACGTGAACTACAAGACCGGCGCCCTGCGCGACATGGCGGCGCTGACGGCAAGAATCCATCAGGCCGGCGCCCTCGCCATCTGGGACTTGTGCCATTCCGCCGGCGCCCTGCCGGTCGCGCTGGACGCGGCCGAGGCGGATTTCGCCGTCGGCTGCACCTATAAATACCTGAACGGCGGGCCGGGTTCGCCGGCCTTCATCTATGTCGCGACGCGGCACCAGGACCAGGCGCGGCAGCCGCTCAGCGGCTGGTGGGGGCACGCGCGGCCCTTCGCCTTCGAGACCGGCTTCCAGGGCGATCCCGGCATCCGCCGCTTTCAATGCGGCACCCAGCCCATGCTGTCGATGCGGGCGCTGAAGGGCGCGCTGGAGGTCTGGGACCGGGTCGACATGCAGGCGCTGCGCGCCAAAAGCGTGGCGCTGACCGAGTTGTTCATCCAGCTGGTCGAGGGGCTTTGCGCAGGCCGCGGCCTGGTGCTGGAATCGCCCCGCGATCCGGCGCTGCGCGGCAGCCAGGTCGCGTTCCGGCACGACCATGCCTTCGCAGTGATGCAGGCGCTGATCGCGCGCGGCGTCATCGGCGATTTCCGCGCGCCCGCGACGCTGCGCTTCGGCTTCACGCCGCTTTACACGCGCCACATCGACGTGCTGGACGCCGCCGAGACGCTGGCCGATGTGCTGGCGACCGAAAGCTGGCGCGACCCGCGTTTCGCGCTGCGCACGGCGGTGACCTGAGCGCGCTCAGCCCGGCGGGCAGACCCGGACCTCGGTGCCCCATTCGGCGCAGCGCCGGGCCAGATCCTCGGGCAGCGGGCGGTCGGTGAAGACCGCGTCAAGCTCGGACAGGCTGCCGATGCGGGCGGGCGCCGGGCGGCCCAGCTTGGAATGGTCGGTGACCAGGAAGGCATGGCGCGACTGGCGCAGGATCGAGCGGCTGACCCGCACCTCGGCCAGGTCGAAGTCCAAAAGGTCGCCGTCATGGTCCAGGGCCGAGGTGCCGATCACCGCGTAATCGACCTTGAACTGTTCGAAGAACTGTGTCGTCAGCTCGCCCACCAGCCCGCCGTCCGAGCGCCGCAGCGCGCCGCCCGCGACCATGATCTCGCAGCCCGGATTGGCCAGCAGGATATTGGCGACATTCATGTTGTTGGTGACGACGGTGATGTTGGAATGATGCACCAGCGCCTGGGCCACCGCCTCGGTCGTGGTGCCGAGGTTCAGGATCAGGCTGCAATTGTCGGGAATCTCGGCGGCGCAGGCGGCGCCGATGGCGGCCTTGGCCTCGGCATGCATGCGCCGGCGCGCCTCATAGCCCAGGTTCACCGCCCCGGCGCGCGGCACCGCGCCGCCATGGACGCGGTCCAGAAGCCCGGCCTCGGCCATTTCGCCCAGGTCGCGGCGGATCGTCTGCAGCGTCACCTCGAACCGCTGGGCCAGGTCGTCGACCAGCACCCGGCCCTCGGCGCGGGCGAGCTCAAGGATTTCGCTCTGGCGGATGCTGAGGGCCAAGGGGCTCTCCATGGCTGGAACGGTTTCACCTTAGGCGAAGCGCGGGCGCGCGCAAGCGTTCCCTACGCCGCGATGCAGCGGCGCCGATGTTCGGATGCGGGCGGAACCCGGGCGAAACGAAAGCCGCTTGACCCCGCGGCAGGGGCGGTGCAGCCTGCCGCCGGTTTTTCAAGGACAGGCCCCCATGACCCCCATCGCGCCCTTCGCCTTTTCCCTGCCGGCCCGCATCGCCTTTGGCCGGGGCGAGGCGCAGAAGGCGCCGGCGGCGATCCGCGCGCTTGGGCCGCGCGGCGTGCTGGTGCATGGCGCGAACCCGGCCCGCGCGGCCTGGCTCTTGCAGGCGCTGCGGGCCGACGGGGCCGAGGTCCTGCCCATCGCCTGCGGCGCCGAGCCGACGCTGCCGATGCTGGAGGAGGCGCTGGCCCGCGCCAAGACCTTCGGCGCCGACTGGGTCGCGGGTCTGGGCGGCGGCGCGGTGCTGGACCTGGGCAAGGCGCTGGCCGGGCTGATCCCGGCGCCGGGCGGCATCATGGACCATCTCGAGGTCGTGGGAAGGGGCCTGCCGCTGGCGGCGCCGCCCTTGCCCTATGTCGCGCTGCCGACCACCGCCGGCACCGGGGCCGAGGCGACGCGCAACGCGGTGATCGGCCTGCCCGAACATGGCCGCAAGGTCTCGATCCGCGACGAACGCATGCTGCCGCGCCTCGCCATCGTCGATCCGGCGCTGACCGACGGCTGCCCGCGCGGGGTGACGCTGGCCTCGGGCCTCGACGCGCTGGCGCAGGTGATCGAGCCTTATGTCTCGGCCAAGGCCACGCCCTTCACCGATGCGCTGGTGCGGCCGGTGATCCTTCCGGGCCTGAGGGCATTGAAGCGGCTGATGGAGGAGGAGGACGCGCAGGCGCGCGACACCATGGCCTGGACCAGCCTGTGCGGCGGCATCGCGCTGGCGAATGGCGGGCTTGGCGCCGTGCATGGCCTTGCCGGGGTGATCGGCGGCGTGACGACCGCCCCCCATGGCGCGATCTGCGGCGCGGCTCTGGGCCCGGTGCTGGCGATGAACCGCGACCACGCCCCCGACCCCGCCCGCGTCGAGGAAATCTGCCACGCCATCGCCGAGGGCTTCGGCGGCACGGCGGCCGATGCGCCGCAGACCCTGGCGAGCTGGGCGCGCGCCGCCGGCCTGCCGGGCCTGCAGGCGCAGGGGCTGGACCCGGCGCGGCACCAGGCGGTGGCCGAGGCCTCGCTGGCCAGTTCCTCGATGAAGGGCAACCCCTTCGCGCCCTCGGTCGCGCAGCTTTGCGAGGTTCTGCGCAAGGCCGGCTGATGACCGAGAAACTGCTGTTCCAGGCGCGCTATCCCGCCACCCTGTCCTGCCTGATCCGCGACCTGACCTGCACCCGGGCCGAGATCTGGAGCTTCGACGACGCGCCCACCCGCCGCGCCACCGAGCTGGCCCTGGCCCGGCGCGGCGTCAAGGCGCGCTGCCGCTCGGCGCTGAAGCCGCTGCTGCACGCCTTCCTGGAGGAAATCGAGACCGCCGGCCTGGCCGAGGCCAGCATCACCTGCCCGTGCCACCCCGAGGCCGCGCCGGGCCGCTTCCTGCTGGAAGCCTATCCGCTGCCGGCGCTGTTCCCGCTGACCGCCTTCGATTTCCACGAAGGCCCGGACAGCGCCGCCATGCCGGCCTATCGCGTCAGCCTGGGCTATGTCTCGGGCGAGCGGCGCGAGCTCACGGTGCTGGCGCCGAACCGGATGCACCGCGACCAGTCGGGCCATCCGGCGCTGTCGCCCTGCGGCTGGCTGGTGCAGGACGGGCAGGGCGGGCCGCTGCTGACCGATTGCGAGGCGATCTTCCGCGATGCCATGCGCTGCCTGGCCACCCAGCCCTGGCTCGCCGAGCCGTTCTTCCAGCGCCTCGACATCGCGGTGACGCTGCCGGTGCGCGACCGGGCGCTGGGGCATGGCGACGAGGCGGTCTCGGTCATCGAGGCGCTGCACGAGGACCTGTATTTCTCGGCGCTGGAGCAGTTCCGGCAGCGGCTGGCGCGTCCCGCGGGCGACCGCAGCCTGCGGCCGGGCCAGATCGTGCCCAGCGTCCGCCATGGTCCCGACCACAGCCTGCGCATCGCGACCCGGCCCTGGGACAGCGGCCCGGCCGATCCCGGCCAGCAGGCGCTGGACGATGCGCGCGAGCCGCTGTCGCCCGGGCAGATCGCCGAGGAGCTGGCGCGGCTGCCGGGCCGGCGCTTCCAGGCGCATTCGGCCGCCGGGCGGGCGGTGCCGGCGCTGTATCTGCCGGGGCGCGACCGGGCGATGATGATCTCGGCCGGGCAGCATGCGAACGAGGTCTCGGGGCCGGTCGGCGCCCTGCGGGCGGCGCGCGACCTGGCGCGACGCGAGGGCGCGCATTTCACGCTCTGCCCGCTGGAAAACCCCGACGGCTATGCGCTGCGCCAGGAGCTGGCCCGCGACAATCCGCGCCACCTGCTGCATGCCGCGCGCTACACCGCGCTCGGCGACGATCTGGAATATCGCGATGCGCCCCGGGCCGAGGCCGAGATCCGCGCCGTCGCGCATCACCTGTCGGGGGCGCTGCTGCATGTCAGCCTGCACGGCTATCCGGGGCATGAATGGCTGCGGCCGTTCAGCGGCTATGTCCCGCGTGGCTTTGAAAGCTGGACCATGCCGCGCGGCTTCTTCCTGATCCTGCGCCATCATCCCGGCTGGGGCGCCATCGCCGCCCGGCTGGCCGAGGCGGTCGCGGCCCGGCTGCGCCAGGTGCCCGGCCTTGCGGCGCGCAATGCCGCGCAGCTGGCGCTGGCCCGCCAGCACGGCCTGACCGCCGAGGCGCCCGGCGGCTTTGCCCGCGTGCTGACCGAGGATGCCCGCGCCGCGACGCCGCTGCTGCTGATCACCGAATACCCCGACCAGACGCTGCTGGGCGATGCCTTCACCGCCGCGCATGAGGCGCAGCGCGCCGCCGTGATCGCCGCCTATGACGCGCTGCAAGAGCTGGACCTGGCCGACCGCCCGCTCGCCTGAGGCGCGAAATTCGCCAAGACAAAAGCGGCATATCCGCCTATCCTGCTGAAACGGAAGGGCTCTCGGGACTGCCGACCGGGGCCGCCTTGGTTCGGGAGAGCGTGTCATGGTTGAAGAGGCCACCGGCGAGGTGCGTTTCGCCGTCGTGCTTTACGGCGGCGTCTCGCTTGCCATCTACATGAACGGCATCGCACAGGAACTGCTGCGCATGGTGCGCGGCAGCTCGAACCTGCCCGATACGGCGCTGGACGAGGGCGAGAGGATCTATCGCGATCTGTCGCGCGCCCTGGCCGGCCCGCGCGGCGGGCGCAAGCGCTTCGTCATCGACATCATCTCGGGCACCTCGGCCGGCGGCATCAACGGCGTGGCGTTGGCCAAGGCGCTGGTGGTCGGCAGCCGCGACATGGCGGTGCTGCGCAAGGCCTGGACCGTCGATGCCGACATCGACAAGCTGCTGAACGACGGCGCCGGGACGCTGAACCCCTTTGCCCCGACCGAGTCGCTTCTGGACGGCGCGCATATGTATGACGTGCTGCTGGAAACCATCGCGGCGATCCGCGGCGACGATCAGCCGCTGGCGGAAATGGTCGACCTGTTCGTGACCGCCACCGACCTGCGCGGCGTGCCGGCGCCAATCCACCTGACCGGCGCGCGGCTTGAGGAAAAGGTCCACAAGACCGTCTTTCACTTCGCCTTCGAGCAGGAGCGGCACAACGATTTCACCCCGGATAACGACGCCATGCTGGCCTTTGCGGCGCGCTGCACCTCGTCCTTTCCGGTGGCCTTTCCGCCGATGCGCTTTGCCGACATGCCGCATGGCGCCAAGGACCAGGCGTTCAGCCGCTTCTTCCGCAAGGGGCTGGCGGATTACGACCAGCGCATCTATGCCGACGGCGGCTATCTGGACAATCGTCCCTTCAGCCATGCCATCGACCTGATCCCGTTCCGCCCCACCACCCTGCCGGGCGAACGCAAGCTGCTGTTCATCGACCCCTTCCCGGCGCCGCGACCCGAGCGCGACCCGGCGACGGGCGCCGTCAAGCCGCAACCGCCCGAGCCGGTGGATTTCCTGCAGAACGCCCGGCTGGCCGCCTCGACCCTGCCGCGGACCGAGGTGATCCGCGACGACATCCGCGCCATCACCCGGATGAACAACCGCCTGGAACGGCTGGGCACCCTGCAGGCGCGCTGGAAGCAGGACAAGGGCCATATCCATCGGTCTGCGCATGAGCAGCAATTGCGCGAAAAGCCCCGCGACCTGACCGAACTGGACCTGGCCGACCTGCTGACGGGCCGGGACTACGGCGACAGCTATGCGCTTTATCACCACCTGCGGGTCTATGACACGACCGACAGCCTGACCGCCATCGTCGCCCGGCTGGCGGGCTATGCGCCGGATTCGGACGAGGCGCTGTATCTGCGCCAGATCCTGCGCGCCTGGCGCGACCGGCATTTCTCGGCCTATCGCGAGGACGGGCGGGAGACCGAGAACGCCTTCCTGTCGCGCTATGACATCGGCTTCCGGCTGCGGCGGCTAATCCACCTGCGCCGGCAGATCGACGACAGGCTGGACGCGGACAGTCCGCCGGCGCCGCAATCCCCCGCGCTGCTGCGCGCGGCCCGCAAGCTGGTCGAGCGCGAACTGGTCGCGGTGCGCCGCTTGGCCAACCCGCGCGGGGCCGATGCCGAGAAGCTCTTGACCCCGGACGAGATTGCGCGGCTGACCGCCGAGATCGCGGCCCATTACAGCGAGGCCATGCAGCAGCCGACGCTGGAGCGGCGCTACGGGCTGGCGCGCAGGGTCTATGAGCTGCCGGCGATCCGGCCGCTGGTCAACCGGGCGCTGCGGCAACTCGGCACCGACATGCGGCGGGAATTCGACAAGGGCAGCGCCCGCATCCGCGAGGGGCTGCACGACCTGCCGGACATCCTGGCCGATTACGAGGATTTCCACTGGCACGACGTGATGACCTATCCCTTTCTCGAAGGCTCGGACGTGCAGGAACATGCCCAGGTCGAGGTGTTCCGCATCAGCCCGGCCGACAGCGCCTTGAACCCGCGGCCCGCGAAACTGGCCGGCATCGCGGTCGGCGCCTTCGGCGGCTTCCTGAACCGCGACTGGCGCGAACACGACATCCTCTGGGGCCGGCTCGACGGGGCCGAGCGCATCGTCGCCGCGCTGATGTCGGACCGCACGCCCGAGGAACGCCAGCTCTGGACCGACCGGCTGCAGAACCGCATCCTGGCCGAGGAATATGCCGACAAGCCCGGCCAGACCCGCCGGCTGGCGCTGCTGAAGGCCAAGCTGCGCGACGCCCAGATCGACGAGGACGCCTTCGAGGACACCGCCGCCCGCGCGCTGGGGGTCAAGGACGCCCCGGCGCTGGACCTGGGACGGTTTCGCGACAATTACAGCGAGCTGAAGCCGATCGGGCCGCGCGCGCCGCAGATCGCCGGCTGGAGCAGCCGCAGCATGGCGATCCTGTCGCGGATGATCGACGACCTGCCCGACGACGGCATCCTGGGCATGCTGGGCGCCCGGGCGGCGGCGGCGCTGCGGGCGGGCGGCGGGCTGATCTCGGGCTTCACGCGCTTTGCCATGCCGGGCAGCTATCGGCGCATGGTTGCGGACAAGCTCTTGTATCTGGCCATGTTCGCCGGGCTGCTGGTCGGGTTTCTCGGCTGGTGGACCGGCTCGGATATTGCCCGGGCGGGCTGGCTCGTGCTGGTCCTGTCGGTGGCGGTCTGGCTGGTGCTCTATTGCTTCGGCCGCTGGCTGCGCGGCCGCGGCACGCTGCCGCAGGCGCTGCGCTGGTTCCTGGGGCTGATCGCCATCGGGCTGATGGCAACCGGCCTCGTCACCGTCGCAAAATCTCTGCTCGGCTGACGCAGGCCGGGTCGCAAAATCGCATCCTTCCGTCGCAAAACTGCCCGGCCCCGGTGGGGATCGGCCTGAAAAAGGTTGCGAAAATGGCAAGACATGCGCGGCCGGAACCGGGCAAGCCTCAGCCAAGGTATGGGTTTGCAGGTCTCGGTGCCTGCGCTATCCGCAATGGCGGTCGGAACGAACCGGCCGGTAGGGGCGGAAAGCGAAGGAGGATAGTGTATGACGGCAGAAATCATTGACGGGAAGGCGTTTGCGTCTGTTTTGCGCGGTCGCGTTGCCGATGCGGTTGCCGGGCTGGCGGCGCGGGGGATCGTGCCGGGGCTGGCGGTGGTGCTGGTGGGCGAGGATCCGGCCTCCGAGGTCTATGTCCGGAACAAGGGCATCCAGACCCGCGAGGCCGGCATGGCCTCCTGGGAGCACAAGCTGCCGGCCGAGACCGGACAGGCGGAGCTGCTGGCGCTGGTCGAGAAACTGAACGCCGACCCGGCGGTGCATGGCATCCTGGTGCAGCTGCCGCTGCCCGCGCATATGGATGCCGAGGCGGTGATCAACGCCATCGATCCGGCAAAGGACGTCGACGGCTTCCACATCCTGAACGTGGGCCTTCTGGGCACCGGGCAGAAGAGCATGGTGCCCTGCACGCCCCTGGGCTGCCTCTTGATGCTGCGCGACCGGCTGGGCGATCTCTCGGGGCTGAACGCGGTCGTGGTCGGGCGCTCGAACATCGTCGGCAAGCCGATGGCGCAGCTCTTGCTGGGCGAGAGCTGCACCGTCACCATCGCGCATAGCCGCACGAAGAACCTGGCCGAGGTCTGCCGCAGCGCCGACATCCTGGTCGCCGCCGTCGGCCGGCCGCGGATGATCCCCGGCGACTGGGTCAAGCCCGGCGCCACGGTGATCGACGTCGGCATCAACCGCATCGAGGAGGACGGCCGCACCCGGCTGGTCGGCGACGTGGACTTCGACAGCGCGGCCCGGGTCGCCGGCGCCATCACCCCGGTGCCGGGCGGCGTCGGGCCGATGACCATCGCCTGCCTCTTGGCCAATACGCTGACCGCCTGCTGCCGGGCGAACGGGCTGCCCGACCCCGAGCTGGTCGGCTGAGATTGCCGGGGGCCGGGGGCTCTGCCCCCACCCGCCCGCGGCCCCAGGGTGGGGCCACGGGCGCGTTCCCCCGGGATATTTGCACAAGAAAGAAGCCGGGCCCCGCCCGGGCACAGTGGAGAGCACGATGACCAAATACTGCCTGACCGTAGCCTGCCCGACGACGCGGGGCATCGTTGCCGCCATCTCGGGCTATCTTGCCGAGAAGGGCTGCAACATCACCGACTCGAGCCAGTTCGACGACATGGAGAACGACAAGTTCTTCATGCGCGTCAGCTTCCTGTCCGAGGAGGGCGTCGGCCTCGAGGAGCTGCGCGCCGATTTCGCCGAGACCGCCAAGGCCTTCGGCATGGTCTCGGCCTTCCATGACGAGGCCGAGAAGATGAAGGTCGTGATCATGGTCAGCCGCTTCGGCCATTGCCTGAACGACCTTCTGTATCGCTGGCGCATCGGCGCCTTGCCGATCGAGATCGTGGCGGTGATCTCGAACCACATGGACTATCAGAAGGTGGTGGTGAACCACGACATCCCCTTCCACTGCATCAAGGTCACCAAGGAGAACAAGCCGCAGGCCGAGGCCGAGCAGATGCGCATCGTGCGCGATTCCGGCGCCGAGCTGATCGTGCTGGCGCGCTACATGCAGGTCCTGTCGGACGAGATGTGCAAGGCGATGTCGGGGCGGATCATCAACATCCACCACTCGTTCCTGCCCAGCTTCAAGGGCGCCAATCCCTACAAGCAGGCCTTCGAGCGCGGCGTGAAGCTGATCGGCGCCACCTCGCATTACGTGACCGCGGATCTCGACGAGGGCCCGATCATCGAGCAGGACATCATCCGCGTCACCCATGCCCAGTCGCCCGACGACTATGTCTCGCTGGGCCGCGACGTCGAAAGCCAGGTCCTGGCCCGCGCCATCCACGCCCATATCCACCGCCGCGTCTTCCTCAACGGCAACAAGACCGTCGTCTTCCCGCCCTCCCCGGGGTCCTATGCCTCCGAGCGCATGGGGTGAAAAGCCCACGCAGGGCGGCCATCGAGCCGCCCTTGCCCAGCGCATGTCTTCTCCGTTGCAAAAATACCCCCGCCGGAGGCCGGCAACGGCCAGGATCACGCAGGGCGGGGAGCAAGGGCGGCGTCCACGCTTGCGGCATAGCGCACCAGCGGCCGGCGCAGCCCATGCGTCAGCAGCAGGCGGCGCATGTCGCGGCGGGTGCCGGTCAGCCACAGCTCGACCCCGCGCCGATGCGCCTTGTGCGCCAGGCCTTCGATCATATTGGCGCCGGTCGCGTCCAGAAAGGGCACGGCGCTGAAATCCACCACCAGCCGGCGCGCGCCGTCGTGGATATTGTCCAGCACCGAGCCGATGCTGGCCGTTGCCCCGAAGAACAGCGCCCCCGAGATGCGATAGACCACCACGTCGCGCGGCTGCGGCTGATCCGGCCGCGCCTCGCCGTCAGGCCGGTCCGGGGCGACCAGCGGCGTCTGATCCTCGATGCCGGTGGCCTGGCTCATGCGCTGGATGAACAGCACCGATCCCAGCGCCAGGCCGGTGACGATGGCCTCGGTCAGGTCGCGAAACACGGTCAGGGCAAAGGTCACCAGAAGCACCGCCGCCTCGCCCCGGCCCGAGCGCAGCAGGATGGCGATCGCCGGCTTCTCGATCATGTTCCAGGCCACCACCGCCAGCACCCCGGCCAGCGCCGCCAGCGGGATATAGGCGGCGAGCGGCGCCGCCACCAGCATGAAGGCCAGCAGAAACAGCGCATGCAGCATGCCCGCCACCGGCCCATGCGCGCCCGAGCGCACATTGGTCGCGGTCCGCGCTATGGTGCCGGTGACGCAGATGCCGCCGAACAGCGCCGAGCCCATGTTCGCCACCCCTTGCGCCACCAACTCGCAATTCGAGCGGTGGCGGCGGCCGGTCATGCCATCCGCGACCACCGCCGAGAGCAGCGATTCGATGGCGCCGAGCAGCGTCAGCGACAGCGCCGCGGGCAGCAGCGCCAGCACCTTCTGCCACGAAACATCCGGCAGCGCCGGCGCGGGCAGGGTCGAGGGGATGCCGCCGAACTTGCTGCCGATGGTCGCCACATCCGCCCCGCTCAGGGCCACGATACCGGCCGCCAGCGCCACGGCGATCAGCATGCCCGGCCAATGCGGCCGCAGGCGCTTCAGCCCCAGGATCACCGCGACGGTCGTCAGCGCCAGCGCCAGGGCCATGGGCGTCAGCGTGGCCCGCGCGCTCCACAGCGCCGGGATCTTCTCCAGCAGTTCCCCCGGCTCATGCGCCATGTCCAGGCCGAAGATTTCCTTCAGCTGGCTGGCGAAGATGATGACGGCGATGCCGGCGGTGAAGCCGACCGTCACCGGAAAGGGGATGAACTTGATGAAGGTGCCCAACCGCAAGAGCCCGATCGCGACCAGCATCATCCCGGACATGAAGGTGGCGAGGATCAGCCCCTCCATGCCGTATTGCGCGACGATCCCCGCGACCAGCACGATGAAGGCCCCGGCCGGCCCGCCGATCTGGAAGCGCGAGCCGCCGAGCGCCGAGACCAGGAAGCCGCCGACAATGGCGGTGTAAAGCCCTTGGGCCGGGGTCGCGCCCGAGGCAATCGCGATGGCCATCGACAGCGGCAGCGCCACGATGGCGACGGTCAGCCCGGCCAGCGCATCGGCGCGCAGCTGGCCGGCGCCATAGCCCTCGCGCAGGACGGTGACCAGTTTCGGGGTGAAAAGCGGCGCGAAACCGGGGTTCGCACGGGCTTGCTGCATCATCTTGGGCCGCACCTTCGCAAAGGAGGCGGCGGGATCGTCGGCTGTCGTCGGCGGTCGCCGTCGCGATTAACTCGTCGGACCGGATTTCAGCCGCACGCCGCGCCCGCCCGAGGCGCTGGCCGCACCCTCGCCGATCAGCTCGACCCCGGCGGCCTCGAGCGCCTCGACCACGCGGGTCAGGCTGTCGACGACGCCGCGCACATTGCCGTCGCTGGCTTCCATGCGCTGGATCGTGGGGACCGACAGGCCGGAAAGCTCGGCCAGCCGCTTCTGGTCGATGCCAAGCAGGGCACGCGCCGCACGCATCTGGGCCGAGGTCATCATGCGCTGATTCCCAATCCTTGATGACGCATGGCTATCATAGGTATATTGATATTTCAAATATCATTATAGAGGATTACGCATAGGAAAAAGGCCCTCGCGAAGGAGGGCCTTTCGTGCCATGCGCGGGTTGGCGAGAAGTCAGAACTTCATCGTCGCGCCCAGCGTGACCGTGCGGCCGGGGGCCCAAACCGGTTCGATCCCCCCGCGTCCATCATTCGCGCCGAAGCCCGAACGCTCATAATAGTTCTTGTCGAACAGGTTGTCTACGCTGAGCCGGACCGCCACTTTCTCGTATGCCTGGGGCGTCCATTCTGCATAGGCGTTAACCACCGTATAGGACGGCTGCTTGTAATAGGTCGTGCCCTCGACGATCCGCTCGTCGATGGAACCAGCCCACTCCACCGAAGCGCCGAGGACAGTGTTCCATGCCGACACGTCGTGATCGACCCACAGCGCGGCGGTCTCGCCCACCGGCATGAAATAGACGCCATTGTTCGCCACGACTTCTTCGTCGTCGCCGGTGACATCCGCCTTGGTGAAGGAGGCGCCGATCCGGGTGTTGCCAAAATCATAGGTGCCGTGCAGGGTGAAACCCTTGCTGCGGTACTCCTCGGCGCGGTTGGTCAGCAGGGTCGGGGATTCATAGCTCAGCAACCCGTCGATCTTGGTGTCAAAGACGGTGATGCCACCCTGCCAGGCGCTGCCGTTGAAGTTCGCACCCACCTTGAGGTTCTTGGCCGTGCCCGTGTCCAGGCTCGGATCGGTGACGAAACCGTCGTCGCGGGCATGGACATAGCCATAATCGCCGATGACGTAACCCAGCCAGGTGCGCGAAGCGCCGGCGAAAACCTCGATACTGTCGTTGACGCGATAGGCGACGGTGCCGTTCACGCTGGCGCCGGAATCGCTGAACCGCTCGCCGTTCCAATCGGTAAAGCGATGCGCGTCGTAGCGGGCGCCGGTCGAAAGGCTGAGGCCGTTCTCGAACTCGAATCGCCCTTGGGCGAAGATTCCGATCTGGCTCGTCGAGAAGTTGCGGTAACGACGGTTGTTGTTGCCATAGTTGTCGGTGGAGTAGTCGTGTTCGTTGAAATCGATCCCCGCCGTGATCTTGCCGGCGCCGACCGTGAAGGTGTTCTGCGCCTTGCCGCCGAATTGATCCTCATTGAAGATCGCGTTTCCGTTCGTCACGTAGAGATAGTCGTCGCCTCGCAACGTCGGATAATTCGGCCGCCAGTATTCGTACTGGCTGAAGTAAAGCGAAACCTCGGGATCCCACATGTCGGTCGGATCGGTTGAGGTATAGGTCAGCTTGACCGTATCGCGGCTGACCTTGAGCGGATGGACCTCGTCGCCGGCAAGACCCATGTTCGCCTTGATCAGGCGATCGGCGTCGTCGCGGCTGCGTTCCAGACCAAGTTCGATCCGGTGCCCTTCGAATTCATAACCCAGCTTGGCCAAGATATTCCGCGCAGCAGGCTCGGTGCCGAGAATCTCCTTGCCGTCGCCGCTATCGTAATTGTCGCCGTTCGAGCCATGGGCCATGATGAACCAATCGAACCCGCCGCTGCGGCCATAGCCGGCCAAGCTGCCCGAGAAACCGCGACCATTTGAGCCATAGGAAAGCCCAACACGGCCGCCGGTGTTCTGCCCGGCTTCCAGCATGTCGAGTGCGCCGACCGTCTCGTAGCGCAGCGCACCTGCTGCGGCGGCAAAGCCGGAATCGGCTGCTGCCGCGCCCGCCTCGACCTCGACAGACTTCAGGAAGGCCGGGTCGATCACGTTCGAGCCGGTGTGGTGCCAGCTTGTCTGTGCTTGCGGCACTCCGTCCACTGTAACAGCGAGCAATGATTGCTCGATGCCGAAAACACTAACCTTTTTCGCAGGGCCGCCGCCGCCCGAGACGGTGATGGCGGAATCGCGGGCGAACAGCTCGGACACGTCGGCGGGCTGCATCGCCTCCAGGTCCTCGGGCGTGACCGTGACGCCGCCGGTGGCCTCGACGTTCTCCTGGCCGCCGGCGACCAGGGTGATCGGGTTCAGCACCACGGTCTGGGCCTGGTCGGCACCGGCCAGATCCTGCGCGTGAAGCGCCGAGGCAAGGGCAAGGGTGGAGACCCCGGCAAGGGGAAGAAGCTGCGACAATCTCATGGGCCAGGCCTTCGTCAGTTGGAACTTTGCCGCGACTTCATAGGCAGCTCGCCAGAATAGGCAATAAAATCTCTCAAGAATTCTCACGAATGGGTGAGAGAAAAGCTAGGGTTTGTGGCATTCCTGCCGCAGTCGCCTGGGCGCCGCCCCTTGCAGCCTGGCTTTGCCAAAGCCGGGCAAAGGCGCTAGAGCAGGCGCAATTCGCACCGCGGAAAGCGCAGGATGAGCATCAACCTTTATCAGAACGACCTGCCCGACGACCTGGACCTGGGTCCGGTCGTGGCCATCGACACCGAAACCATGGGGCTGGACCCGCGCCGCGACCGGCTGTGCCTGGTGCAGCTGAGCAGCGGCGACGGCAACGCCCATCTGGTGCAGATCGCCAGGGGCCAGCGCAAGGCGCCGAACCTGACCCGGATGCTGACCGACCCGAAGGTGCTGAAGCTCTTCCACTTCGGCCGCTTCGACATCGCCGCGCTGGAGGCGAACCTGGGCGTGGTGACCAAGCCCGCCTGGTGCACCAAGATCGCCAGCAAGATGGTGCGCACCTTCACCGACCGGCACGGGCTGAAATACCTGCTCTCGGAACTGGTCGGCGTGGATATTTCCAAGCAGCAGCAGACCAGCGACTGGGGCGCGACCGACCTGACCGACGCGCAGCTGGAATATGCCGCCTCGGACGTGCTGCACCTGCATGCGCTGAAGGCCGAGCTGGAAAAGCGGCTGGAACGCGAGGGTCGCATGGGCCTGGCGCAGGCCTGTTTCGACTTCCTTCCCGCCCGGGCCCATCTGGACCTGCTGGGCTGGGGGGATGAAAACGACATCTTCCGCCATTAGGATGCCGGGCATGAGCGCATATCTCGACACCGCCCGCAGGGTGATCCTGACCGAGGCCGAGGGGCTGGCCCAACTGGCCGGGGCCTTGGGCGACAGCTTCGACCGCGCGGTCGAGGCGATCCTGGTCGCGCGCGGCCGCGTCGTCGTCTCGGGCATGGGCAAGTCCGGCCATGTCGGGCGCAAGATCGCGGCGACGCTGGCCTCGACCGGGACGCCGGCGCAATTCGTCCACCCCGCCGAGGCGAGCCACGGCGACCTGGGCATGGTCACGCAAAGCGACGTGGCGCTGGTCTTGTCGAACTCGGGCGAGACGCCGGAGCTGGCCGACCTGATCGCCCATACCCGCCGCTTCCAGATCCCGCTGATCGGCGTCGCCAGCCGGGCCGAATCGACCCTGCTGCGCCAGGCCGACGTGGCGCTGGTGCTGCCCGCCGCGGCCGAGGCCTGCGGCACGGGCATCGTGCCCACCACCTCGACCACCATGACCATGGCCTTGGGCGATGCGCTGGCCGTGGCGCTGATGGAGCATCGCAAGTTCACGCCCGAGCATTTCCGCACCTTCCACCCCGGCGGCAAGCTGGGCGCCAAGCTGTCGCGCGTCGCCGACCTGATGCATCAGGATATTCCGCTGGTGCCGGAAACCGCGCCGATGGCCGACGCGCTGCTGACCATCAGCCAGAAAAGCTTCGGCGTCACCGGCGTGACCGATGCGCAGGGCCGGCTGACCGGCATCATCACCGACGGCGACCTGCGGCGCCACATGCAGGGCCTGCTGGACCATACCGCCGCCGAGGTGATGACGCGCAACCCGCGCACCATCGGCCCCGGGCAGCTGGCCGAGGCGGCGCTGGCCGAGATGCAGAACCGCCGCATCACCAGCCTGTTCGTGGTGGCCGAGGACGGCCAGCCGGTCGGGCTGATCCATATCCACGACTTCCTGCGCACCGGGATGGTCTAGGCCATGACCCGCTCGCGCATCGTGGCCCTGCTGCGCGTGATCCTGCCGCTGACGGCGCTGGCGATCCTGTCGGTGCTGTTCCTCTTGGGCCGCAAGCCCGACCCCGAGGCCAGCATCCCCTACGCCGACGTCGACCCTCGCGAGCTGGCCGAGCGGCAGGTGGTGACCAGCCCCAGCTATGCCGGCGTGACCGAGGACGGCGCCCAGATCAACGTCACCGGCGATGAGGCGGTGCCCGGCAAGGACGGCGGCGGCAGCGCGACCGCGGTGCGCATGACGCTGCGCGCCCGCGACGGCCGGGCGGCGGATGTCAGCGCCGGGGCCGCCTCGCTGGCCGGCGACCAGGTCCGGCTGGGCGAGGGCGCGCGCATGACCACCGCCGACGGCTGGGTGCTGACCGCGCCCGAGTTCCTGGCCTCGACCACCGCCGGCACCGTGGTGTCCGACGACGAGGTCAACGTCCGCGCGCCCTTCGGCGAACTGACCGCCGGCCGGGCCGAATTGCGCCCGCTGGGCGACGGCAGCGGCGATCACGTTCTTGATTTGAGCGGCGGAGTTCGATTGATATACCGGCCATGACTTTCGCGCCCCTCCGCCGCATTTCGGGGCTTCTCATGCGCCAGAAAGGAAACCCGATGATCCGGCTGCGACCGCTTTTGCCCGTGATCCTGTCGCTTGCGCTGGTGTGTGGGCAAACGGGCGCGGCCGGCGCGCAGGCGACCGCGGGCTTCGGCAATGCGCAGGACGTCAAGCAGCCGGTCGAGGTCACCGCCGACGCGCTGTCGGTGGACCAGAAGACCGGCCGGGCGACCTTCAGCGGCAATGTGCTGATCGGCCAGGGCGCGATGCGGCTTTCCGCCGACAGCGTGACCGTGACCTATGCCCAGGGCGGGCAAAACCGCATCAGCGCGCTGCATGCCGAGGGCAACGTCACCCTGGTCAGCGGCGAGGACGCGGCCGAGGCCAAGGCCGCCGATTACGACGTCGAATCGGGCAATGTCGTGCTGACCGGCGACGTGCTGCTGACCCAGGCCGGCAATGTGCTGGCGGGCGAAAAGGTCACGGTGAACCTTGCCACCGGCACCGCCCAGGCCTCGGGCCGGGTGCGCAGCGTGCTGCAACCGGGAAGCCAGAAATGAGCCAGCCGGAACAGGGGCTGCGGGTCAGCGGCTTGCGCAAATCCTATCGCAACCGACCGGTGATCCGCGACGTGGCGCTGCGGCTGGACCGGGGCGAGGTGGTGGCGCTGCTGGGCCCGAACGGCTCGGGCAAGACGACCTGCTTCTATTGCGTCGCCGGGCTGGTCGCGCCCGATTCGGGGCAGGTGCTGATCGACGGCCAGGACGCGACGCGGCTGCCGATGTATCGCCGCGCCCAGATGGGCATCGGCTATCTGCCGCAGGAAATGTCGATCTTTCGCGGATTGACGGTCGAGCAGAACATCATGGCCGTGCTGGAACTGGTCGAGCCGCATGTCCACCAGCGCCGCGAGCGGCTCGAGGAGCTCTTGGGCGATTTCTCGATCGGGCATCTGCGCGGTGCCTCGGCCATGGCGCTGTCGGGGGGCGAGCGGCGCCGGGTCGAGATCGCGCGCTGCCTGGCGGCCGATCCGGCCTATCTGCTTCTGGACGAACCATTCGCCGGCGTCGATCCCATCGCCGTGGGCGAGATCCGCGGCCTGGTCCACGACCTGAAAAGCCGCGGCATCGGCGTGCTGATCACCGATCACAACGTCCGCGAGACGCTGGAGATCGTCGACCGCGCCTATATCCTGCATGACGGCCATGTGCTGATGTCGGGCACCACGGCCGAGATCGTGGCCGATCCGCAGGTCCGCCGCGTCTACCTGGGCGAAGCCTTCCGCATGAACTGACGGCGGCTTCGCGCGTTCCCTTCGCGCAGCCGTTGACACAGGCCCGCGGCTGTCACCAAATGAAGGGACGGCGGGGCAAGAACGCCCGGCCCGACAAACCCGGGCGGCGCCTGCGCGAGGGCCGCGACCACACCGGGCAACCGAAAGGACGGACAACCATGCGCTACCAGATCAGCGGAAAACAGATCGACGTCGGCGACGCGCTTTCGACGCATGTGAAGACCGAACTGGGCGAGACCATTGACAAGTATTCCCAGCGCCCCACCGATGCGACGGTTATCTTTTCCCGCAACGCGCATGAATTCATCTGCGATGCCGTGGTGCATCTGTCGACCGGGCTCAACGTCTCGGCCAAGGGCGCCTCGACCGAGGTCTACGCCGCCTTCGAGCAGTGCCGCGAGCGCATGGACAAGCAGCTGCGCCGCTACAAGCGCCGGCTGAAGGACCACCACAAGGACCGGGTCGAGCCGGTTGCCTTCGAAGCCGCCGGCATGTATGTGCTGGCCGCTGATGAGGACGAATGGGAAACGCAGGACGACCGCCTGCAGCCCATGATCATCGCCGAGATGGAGACCCGCGTGCCCACCCTGTCGGTGGGCGAGGCGGTCATGCAGATGGAACTGGCCGGCAGCCCGCTGCTGGTCTTTCGCAACGAGAAACATGGGGGCGTGAACGTCGTTCACCGCCGCGACGACGGCAACGTGGGCTGGATCGACCCCCGCAACCTGGGCTAGACTGCACGGAACAGTCTTGAGAAAACCAAACGTCCCGGCCGTGGCACCTGCGGCCGGGACTAGCACAATTTCGGGCGACATGCAGATCAGCGACATTCTCTCTCCCGCCGCGGTGCGGACGATGAGCCAGACCACCAGCAAGAAGCGGCTGTTCCAGGAAATCGCCGAGCAGGCGCGCGCCGTCTATGGCGTCGACGCCCCGCAGACGCTGGACGCCTTGCAGGAGCGCGAGACGCTGGGGCCGACCGGCGTTGGCCATGGTGTGGCGTTGCCCCATGCCCGGCTGCACGGGCTGGACCGCGTGGTCGGGCTGTTCCTGCGGCTGGAAAAGCCGCTGGATTTCGACGCGGTGGACCGCCAGCCGGTGGACCTGATCTTTGCGCTGCTGGCGCCGAAAAGCTCGGGCGTGGATCATCTCAAGGCCTTGGCGCTGGTGTCGCGGACGCTGCGCGACCAGGACCTGCGCGCCAAGCTGCGCGCCAATGACGACCCGGTGGCGCTGCATGCCATGCTGGCGGCGGCCCCGGGGATCAAGGCCGCCTGACCGCCTTCGGGGGTGAAATCGGCGCCCGGACAGGCTATAGTCCCCGGTGGGAGGACTATCGCATGACCAGACATATCGCGGATCACATGCGGGAAAGCGGCAGCAGCCGCACCCGCAATTTCACCCGGCAGGAACGGGAATCCGGCACCCATCCCGCCATCGCGGCGCTGCGCATGCGGCCGCGGTCCCGCGACGAATCGGGGAACCGCCGGGCCGCCGAATTCGCCCGCATCGAGCGCGGGCGCCAGGCCTGACACCCGGCACCCCGAAATCGTCGGCACAATCGAGACCGGCCGGGCATCGCTGCCCGGCCGGTTTGGTTTTCGGCATGGGATCCTGCGCTCAGGCGCGGACCAGCTCTTCGTAATCCGCGGCGATCTTGCGGGTGTGGTCGCCGACCTGGAAATGCCAGTCGCCGATCTGCCCGACCGGGGTCACCTCGGCCGCGGTGCCGGTCAGGAAGCATTCCTGGAAGCCGTCCAGTTCCTCGGGTTTGATGCGGCGCTCATGCACCGGGGTGCCATTGTCCTTCAGCATCTGGATGACGGTCTGCCGGGTGATGCCGTTCAGGAAGCGGTCGGCCAGGGGCGTGTGCACCTCGCCGTCCTTGACGAAGAAGATATTGGCGCCGGTGGCCTCGGCGACATAGCCCTCCCAGTCCATGAACAGCGCGTCCGAGCAGCCCTTCGCCTCGGCGGCGTGTTTGGACATGGTGCAGATCATGTAAAGCCCGGCGGCCTTGGCGGCGGTGGGGATGGTCTCGGGGCTGGGCCGCTTCCACTTGGCGATGTCGAGCTTGGCGCCCTGCCATTTCGCGTCGCCGTAATAGCTGCCCCATTCCCAGGCGGCGACGGCCATGCGCACCGGGTTGCGGCGGGCCGAAACCCCCATGTCCTCGCCCGAGCCGCGCCACATCACCGCGCGGACATAGGCGTCCTTGAAGCCGTTGGCGTTCAGCACGGCCTCCTTGGCGGCGTCGATCTCATCGGCGGTATAGGGCGACTGCATGTCCAGCAGCCGGGCCGATTCGATCAGCCGCAGCGAATGTTCGTGGCCCTTGAAGATCTTGCCGCTGTAGCAGCGCTCGCCCTCGAAGACCGAGCTGGCATAATGCAGCGCATGGGTCAGGATGTGGACATTCGCCTCGCGCCACTCCACCAGCTTGCCATCCATCCAGATCTTGCCGTCACGATCGTCATACGCGCCTGCCATTTTTCCCTCCGGCCGGTTCTGTTTTCGGAATGTTGCGTGTCCTTGTCGCATCCGGCAAAGAAAATTGCGCAACTTGGGCCTTTGGCTATCCATTCATGGTTGGAAAGTCAACAAGCCTGACGTAATAAGAGCCATGCGTTACGGGGATGCCATGCAAAACAAGGTGAGCGTATCGGGGGCGGGAGGCGAAAGCCTGCTGTTTCTGACCGACGACCAGCTGCGGCGCGGGATCGAGGCGATGTTCTTCGCCTATCGCGCCTTCACGGCCGATCCCGACCTGATCCTGGCCGAGCTGGACTATGGCCGCGCCCATCACCGCGCGATCCATTTCATCAACCGCGAGCCGGGGCTGACGGTGACGGCGCTGCTGGACGTGCTGGGCGTGACCAAGCAGTCGCTGAACCGGGTGCTGCGCACGCTGATCGAGGACGGGCTGGTCGAAAGCCGCATCGGTCGCCGCGACCGGCGCGAGCGCCAGCTCTACCTGACCGAGCAGGGCGCGGCGCTGGAGCGGCGCCTGACCGAGACCCAGCGCGCCCGCATGCGCGCCGCCTATCGCGCCGCCGGGCCGCAGGCGGTCGCGGGCTTTCGCCAGGTGCTCGAGGCGATGATGGACCGCGACACGCTGCGCCAGTATCGCGCGCTGAAAGACCTGCCGGAGACGCCATGACCCCTGATCCGCAGCCGGCGGCCCATATCCTGGTCGTCGACGATGACGAACGCATCCGCAGCCTGCTGCGCCGCTTCCTGATGCGCAACGGCTTCCTGGTGACCACGGCGCGCGATGCCGCGCAGGCCCGGCGGCTGCTGGGCGGGCTCGACTTCGACCTGATCGTGCTCGACGTGATGATGCCGGGCGAGGACGGATTCACCCTGACCCGCGACCTGCGCCAGCGCATGGCGACGCCGATCCTGCTGCTGACCGCCAGGGGCGAGACCGGCGACCGCATCGAGGGTTTTGAAAGCGGTGCCGACGACTACTTGCCCAAACCCTTCGAGCCGCGCGAACTGCTGCTGCGCATCGCCGCCATCCTGCGCCGCATGCCGACGGCCGAGGCGCGCGGGCCGAAATTCCTGTCCTTGGGGCCGCTGCGCTATGATGCCGACAAGGGCGAATTGTGGCAGGGCGAGGCGCCGCTGCGCCTGACCGGCACCGAACAGGCGCTGCTGAAGCGCCTGGCCGATACGCCGCGCCAGCCGGTCAGCCGCGCCGAGCTGATCGAAGACCTGGGCCGCAATCCGGTCGAGGAACCGGGCGAGAACTCCGAACGCGCCATCGACGTGCAGATCACCCGCCTGCGCCGCAAGATCGAGCCGGACCCGAAGGAGCCGCGCTATCTGCAGACCGTGCGCGGCACGGGTTACATGCTGGTGCCCGACTGAGCACCGCGCGCTTCGTCGCCGCTGTATGGGTATTTGAGAAACAGAGAAGGACGAAGTGCTGCGCTCATCCTTCTCTGTTTCTCAAATACCCAAAGAACCTTTCCACCCGTGCCACCGCATGAAAAAGGGGCCCGAAGGCCCCCAGGTCACACCAATGCGCCGTGGCAATGCTTGAACTTCTGGCCCGAGCCGCAAGGGCAGGGGTCGTTGCGGCTGGGGTTGCCCCAGGTGGTCGGGTCGGTGGCGTCGAAGCCCGCGACGCGGCCCGAGACCTCGCCGCCCTCGGCTTCCTCGTGCTCGGGGTGCATCTGCGCCTCGGTTTCGGCCTGTTGCTGCTGGTATTCGCGCAGCATCTGCTCACGCTCGGCATCGGTCAGCGGCCGGATGCGGGCCAGCTGCTGGGTCACGTCGAAGCGCAGCCCGTCCAGCATGGTCTCGAACAGCTGGAAGGCCTCGGTCTTGTATTCCGACAGCGGGTCGCGCTGCGCATAGCCGCGAAAGCCCACCACCGAGCGCAGGTGCTCGAGCGTCACCAGATGCTCGCGCCACTTGCCGTCGATCTGTTGCAGCAGCACCTGCTTTTCGATCTGGCGCATGTTGTCGGGGCCGAACTGTTCAGCCTTTTGCGCCATATAAGTGTCGGTTTCCCGCTGCACGCGCTCGCGCAGCGCGTCCTGGTCCACGCCTTCCTCGGCGGCCCAGTCGGCGATGGGCAGGTCCATGTTCAGCCGCTCGATCACCGCCTTGTGCAGGCCCTGAATATCCCATTGCTCGGCATAGGCTCGGGGCGGCAGGTGTTCGTCGATCAGGTCGTCGATGACCTGGGCGCGCATGTCGGCCGCGACCTCGGCGACCTCTTCGGTATGCATGATTTCCAGGCGCTGGCTGAAGATCGCCTTGCGCTGGTCGTTCATCACGTCGTCGAATTTCAGCAGCTGCTTGCGGATGTCGAAGTTGCGGCCCTCGACCTTGGCCTGGGCGCGTTCCAGCGACTTGTTGACCCAGGGGTGGACGATGGCCTCGCCATCCTTCATGCCCAGCGTCGACAGCACCTTGTCCAGCCGTTCCGAGCCGAAGATGCGCATCAGGTCGTCTTCCAGCGACAGGAAGAACAGCGAGCGGCCGGGGTCGCCCTGCCGGCCCGAGCGGCCGCGCAGCTGGTTGTCGATGCGGCGGCTTTCGTGGCGTTCGGTGGCCAGTACGAACAGACCGCCGGCATCCAGCACCGCCTGCTTGTCGGCGGCGTGTTCGGCCTCGATGCGGGCGCGCAACTCGTCGGGATTGGCCTCGGGATCGGCGGCCAGCGCCTCCATCACCTTCATCTCGACATTGCCGCCCAGCTGGATGTCGGTGCCGCGGCCGGCCATGTTGGTGGCGATGGTCACGGCGCCGAGCTTGCCGGCATCGGCGACGATCTGCGCCTCGGCCTCGTGCTGGCGGGCGTTGAGCACATTGTGCGGGATGCCTTCCTTGGTCAGCATCTGCGACAGCATCTCGGATTTCTCGATCGAGGTGGTGCCGACCAGGATCGGCTGGCCCTTGGCATGGGCTTCCTTGATCGCCTCGATCACGGCGGCGTATTTCTCGGCCGCGGTGCGATAGACGCGGTCGTGTTCGTCGATGCGCTGCACCGGACGGTTGGTCGGCACCTCGACCACGCCGAGCTTGTAGATCTCGGCGAATTCCTCGGCCTCGGTGGCGGCGGTGCCGGTCATGCCCGAGAGCTTGTCGTAAAGCCGGAAATAGTTCTGGAAGGTGACCGAGGCCAGCGTCACGTTCTCGGGCTGGATCGCCACGCCCTCTTTCGCCTCGATGGCCTGGTGCAGACCGTCGGACAGGCGGCGGCCCTTCATCATCCGGCCGGTGAATTCGTCGATCAGCACGATCTCGCCGTCGCGGACGATATAATGCTGGTCGCGCATGAACAGCTTGTGCGCCCGCATCGCCTGGTTGACGTGATGCACGATGGTGGTGGATTCCGGGTCGTAGAGCGTCTGGCCCTCGGGCAGCACACCCGCCGCCTGCAGCCGCTTTTCAAGGAATTCGTTGCCTTCCTCGGTAAAGGTGGCGTTGCGGGCCTTTTCGTCCAGCTTGTAATGCTCGGGCATCAGTTCCGGCATGAACTTGTCGAGCGTGATGTAAAGCTCGCTGCGGTCCTGCGACGGGCCCGAGATGATCAGCGGCGTGCGCGCCTCGTCGATCAGGATCGAGTCGACCTCGTCCACGATGGCGAAGAAATGCCCGCGCTGGGTCATCTGGTCGATGGAGCCCTTCATGTTGTCGCGCAGGTAGTCGAAGCCCAGCTCGTTGTTGGTGGCATAGGTCACGTCGGCGCGATAGGCCTCGCGCTTTTCGGCGTCCTCCTGGAAGGGATAGACCACGCCGGTGGTCATGCCGAGATGGGCAAAGACCTTGCCCATCCAATGCGCGTCGCGTTTCGCCAGGTAGTCGTTCACGGTGACGACATGCACGCCCTTGCCGGCCAGCGCGTTCAGATAGGCCGGGAAGGTCGCGACCAGGGTCTTGCCCTCGCCCGTCTTCATCTCGGCGATATTGCCCTGGTGCAGGAAGATGCCGCCCATCAGCTGGGTGTCGAAGGCGCGCAGGCCAAGCGCGCGGCGCGCGCCCTCGCGGCAGTTGGCGAAGGCTTCGGGCAGAAGCTTGTCCAGATCCTCGCCCGATTGCGCCCGGCCCTGCAATTCGCGGGTCTTGCCGATCAGGTCGGCGTCGGACAGGGCGCGGAACTGTTCCTCCAGCGCGTTGATCTGGACCACCAGCGGGCGGACCGATTTCACCTTGCGGTCGTTGGGTGTGCCAAAGACCAGTTTCGCCAAGTTTCCGATGCCGAGCATGTGAGCCTTCAAAATCGCGTATCTGGGGGTGCGCGGGACGTTCCGCCCACTTGCCGCCACCATTCGCCTTGCCCTATCACTTGGGCCGGAAAAAGGCGACGGGCGCGCATTTTCGGTTGGGCCGGATGTATGCGCCGGGCGCTTGAGTGTCAATGTTTTCGCCCGTTCACCTGTGCGTGGATGCGCGCCCGCATGAAAGGGAAAACCATGCTCCGACCGCTTCTTGCCGCAACCGCCCTGACCTCTGTCCTGCTGGGCGGATTGCCCGCGTCGGCGCAGGATGCCGATACCGTCGTCGCCACGGTCAATGGCGAGACGATCACCCTGGGCCAGATGATCGCCATGCGCCAGGGGCTGGACGCGCATACCACGCAGGGCCTGCCGGATACGGCGCTGTGGGACCTGATGCTGGACCAGATGATCCGCCAGACCGCCGTCGCGCAACAGGCCGAGCCGCTGAGCAAGCGCAACCAGGCCGCCATCGAGATCGAGAAGCGCGCCTATCTGGCCGGGGCCGTGCTGGAAAAGGTCGCGAGCGCCGAGCCGACCGAGGCCGAGCTGAAGGCCGCTTATGACCAGGCCTTCGGCGGCCAGACCGAGCCCAAGACCGAATACAATGCCGCCCATATCCTGGTGAAGACCAAGGAAGAGGCCGAGGCCATTGCCAAAGAGATCGCGGACGGCGGCGATTTCGGCAAGCTGGCCGAGGAAAAATCGACCGACAATTCCGGCCCGAACAAGGGCGACCTGGGCTGGTTCCAGCCCGAGCAGATGGTCGCGCCCTTTGCCGAGGCGGTGAAGACGCTGAAGAAGGGCGAGGTTTCCGCCCCGGTCGAGACGCAGTTCGGCTGGCATGTCATCAAGCTGATCGACTCGCGCGAGGTGACGCCGCCCAGTTTCGACGAGGTCAAGGAGCAGCTGGCCGTGCAGGTGCGCCGCGACAAGGTCCAGGCCGCCATCGAGAAGCGCGTGGCCGATTCCAAGATCGAAAAGACCCAAGGGCTGGCCCCCGACCTGCTGAACAAGACCGACATCCTGGGAGAGTGAGCGATGGCCAAAGCCCTGGACAAGAAACCCAAGCTTTCGGATGCCGACAAGCTGAAGTCGCTGGAGAAGAAGCTGAAGAAGCTGAAATCCGCCTTCAAGGAGGCGGCGGCCAGCGTCGAGTCGCGCGTCGAGAAGGGCGCCGAGGCGGCCGTGGCGGCGGCGACCAAGCCCAAGAACCCGGTTTCGCCGCTGGCGCCGGCCGGTTTTCCCGATCTGCCGGTGGTCGCGGGGGTGGAATTCGCCTCGGCTGCGGCGGGGGTGAAATACAAGGGCCGCACCGATGTCATGCTGGTGCGGCTGGCGCCGGGCACCGCCATCGCGGGCGCCTTCACCCGCTCCTCGACCCGGGCGGCCTGCGTGCTGGATTGCCAGGCGAAACTTGCCGGCAAGCAGGATGACCAGCAGGGCGCGGCGATCATCGTGAACTCGGGCAATGCCAATGCCTTCACCGGCCGGAACGGCCAGGAGGCGGTGGACAAGGTCACCGGCGGCGTGGCCGCGGCGCTGGGGATTCCGCGCGAGCGGGTGTTTTCCTCGTCAACCGGGGTGATCGGCGAGCCGCTGCCGGCCGAGCGCATCACCGCCGTGATCGGCGAGCTGACGGCGGCGCTGGACGCCGGCGGCGCGGCGGCGGCGGCGCGGGCGATCATGACCACCGACACCTTTCCCAAGGGCGCGGCGGTCAGTTTCCAGGGCGACGGCGGCACCATCAATGTCGTCGGCATCGCCAAGGGCTCGGGCATGATCGCGCCCGACATGGCGACGATGCTGGTCTATATCTTCACCGACGCGCAGATCGCGCCCGCCGTGCTGCAGAAGATGCTGTCGGCGCGCATGGACCGGACTTTCAACGCCATTACCGTGGACAGCGACACCTCGACCTCGGACGCGCTGATCCTGGCCGCGACCGGCAAGTCGCCGGCGGCGCCTCTGGCCGACCTGCGTTCGGCGCCGGCGCGGGCCTTTGGCCGGGCGCTGGACCAGGTGATGCTGGACCTGGCGCAGCAGGTGGTCAAGGACGGCGAGGGTGCGACGAAATTCGTCGAGGTCCGGGTGACGGGCGCGGCGGACGATGCCGACGCGCATCGCGTCGCCATGGCCATCGCCAATTCGCCGCTGGTCAAGACCGCCATCGCCGGCGAGGATGCCAACTGGGGCCGCGTGGTCATGGCCGTCGGCAAGTCCGGCGCCCAGGCCGACCGCGACCGGCTGACCATCCGCTTCGGCGACATGGTGCTGGCCGAGAACGGCTGGCGCGCGCCCAGCTATGACGAGGCCGCGGCCAGCGCCTATATGAAGCGCGACAGCCTGGTGCTGGGCGTCGATCTGGGCCTGGGCAGGGGCAAGCGCACGGTCTGGACCTGCGACCTGACGCATCGCTATATCGACATCAACGCCGATTACCGTTCATGAAGATCATCCTTGTCGCGGCCGTGGCGTTGATCGACGCCGACGGCCGCGTGCTTCTGGCGCAGCGCCCCGAGGGCAAGTCCCTCGCGGGCCTGTGGGAATTCCCCGGCGGCAAGGTCGAGCCGGGCGAAACCCCCGAGACGGCGCTGATCCGCGAGCTGCACGAGGAGCTGGGCATCGACACCTGGCAATCCTGCCTGGCGCCGCTGACTTTCGCCAGCCACAGCTACGAGGATTTCCACCTGCTGATGCCGCTTTACGCCTGCCGGCGCTGGCAGGGCGTGCCGATCCCGCGCGAGGGGCAGGTGCTGGCCTGGTCCCGCGCCGCCGACCTGGGCCAATACCCGATGCCGCCGGCGGATGTGCCGCTGATCCCGATCCTGCGCGACTGGCTCTAGCCGGTGCGAACCGTCACCTCGTTACCACGCCTCGGAAATAAGCCGTATTATTGGACAATATTAATTAACTTTTTACAGTTTTGTGGCAATTCTGAAATCCTGAGGAGAAGGAGGAACGAGGACATGATTCGCACGATCACGATCGGCAGCTGCATTTCTGTCCAGGGCGTCTTCGAGCGCCAGCAGGCCAACGGAAACATCGTCGTCCGCGTGGGAAGCAAGACCTACGAGGGCAAGCCGGTCGGCCTGGCCTGAAAGAACAGAAAAATGTGCCCAGTAAACTGACGGGGTCCCGGATCGGGGCCCCGTCTATCGTTTTGGCGAACCTCGGACGCAAAAGGGCGGGTCGATGACCCGCCCTTTCCAGATCGCCGCGCGGGCGAAGATTACAGCTGGCGCTGCACTTCCTCGCGCTCGAAGATCTCGATGACGTCGCCCTTGCGGATGTCGTCGTAGTTCTCGAAGGCCATGCCGCATTCCTGGCCGGACTGCACTTCCTTGACCTCGTCCTTGAAGCGCTTCAGCGTCTTCAGCGTGCCCTCGTGGATCACCACGTTGTCGCGCAGCAGGCGCACGCCGGCCGAACGCCGGGCCACGCCCTCGGTCACCAGGCAGCCGGCGACATTGCCGACGCCGGTGACGCGGAAGACTTCGCGGATCTCGGCATAGCCGATGAAGTTCTCGCGCACCTCGGCCGACAGCAGGCCCGAGGCCGCCGCCTTGATGTCATCCACCAGGTCGTAGATGATCGAGTAATAGCGGATCTCGACGCCCTTCTGGTTGGCGGCGTTCCGCGCCGGGGCATTGGCCCGGACGTTGAAGCCGATCACCGGCGCCTGCGACGCCTCGGCCAGGCCGATGTCGGATTCGGTGATCGCGCCGACGCCGTAATGCAGCACGCGCACGCGCACCTCGTCGTTGCCGATCTTTTCCAGCGCCTGGACGATCGCCTCGGCCGAGCCTTGCACGTCGGCCTTCACCACCACGGGCAGTTCGGCGACGTTCTCGTCGGCCTTGGCCTTGGCCAGCATCTGGTCCAGCGTGATCGCGGCACCGGCGGCGGCGCGCTTGTCCTTGGCGGCCTGCTCGCGGTAATCCGCGATCTCGCGCGCCTGCGCCTCGGTCGAGACCACGTTCAGCACGTCGCCGGCTTCGGGCGTGCCGTTCAGGCCCAGCACCTCGACCGGGACCGAGGGACCGGCCTCGTCAACGCGGTCGCCCTTGTCGTTGATCAGCGCGCGGACCTTGCCCCACTGTTCGCCGACGACGAAGATGTCGCCGCGCTTCAGCGTGCCGTTCTGCACCAGCACGGTCGCGACCGGGCCGCGGCCGACGTCCAGCTGCGCCTCGATCACCGCGCCCTGCGCCGGGCGGTCGGGGTTGGCCTTCAGCTCCAGGATCTCGGCCTGCAGCGCGATGGCTTCCAGCAGCTGGTCCAGGCCCTGGCCGGTCTTGGCCGAGACCTCGACGTCCTGCACGTCGCCCGACATGGCCTCGACGACCACCTCGTGCTGCAGCAGGGCGGTGCGGACCTTCTGCGGGTCGGCGGCCGGCTTGTCGATCTTGTTGATCGCCACGATCATCGGCACCTTCGCCGCTTTCGCGTGGTTGATCGCCTCGACCGTCTGCGGCATCACGGCGTCATCCGCCGCCACCACCAGCACGACGATATCCGTCACCTGCGCGCCACGGGCCCGCATCGAGGTAAACGCCGCGTGGCCGGGCGTGTCGAGGAAGGTCAGCAGCGCGCCGTTCGAGGCCTTCACCTGATAGGCGCCGATGTGCTGGGTGATGCCGCCGGCCTCGCCCGCCACGACATTGGCGTGACGGATCGCGTCCAGAAGCGAGGTCTTGCCGTGGTCGACATGGCCCATGATGGTGATGATCGGGGCGCGCGGCTGCAGATCCTCGGGCTTGTCCTCGACCTGGTCGATGACCTGCTCCACGTCGGCATCCGAGACCCGGACGGCGCGATGGCCGAATTCGTCGATCACCAGCTCGGCGGTGTCGGCATCGACGGCCTGGTTCGCGGTGACCATCAGGCCCATGCGCATCAGCGACTTGATGACGTCGGGCGTGCGCTCGGCCATCCGGTTCGCCAGTTCCGAAACCAGGATGGTTTCGGGCAGCTGCACGTCGCGGACCTGCTTTTCGGCGCGCTGGCTGCCGCCCATGGCCTTTTGCCGGGCCTTTTCCTGCTTGCGCTTCATCGCGGCCAGCGACCGCTGGCGGCCGCCTTCGCCGTCCATGGCCTGCGAGAGCGACAGCTTGCCGGTGCGGCGGTTGTCCTCGGCCTTCTTGCGGCTGTCGCGGTCGTCGGCCGGGCCGCGGTTGTCGCGGTCGCGGTCGGTCCGGCGCGGCGCGGCGGCGCTGACGCCCTTGGTCTCGGCGCGCGCGGCCGCGGCCTCGGCGGCGGCCCGGTCGGCGGGCGCGGCGGGGCGGGCATCGGCCTTGGGCTTGGTGACCTCGGCCTTCTTCTTCTCGCGCAGCTCGGCCTCGCGGGCGCGGCGCTCGTCTTCCTCGGCCTTCAGGCGCAGGGCTTCCTCGCGCTCGCGCTCCTCGCGCTCCTTGGCTTCCAGCTCAAGGCGGCGACGCTCGCGCTCTTCCTCGCGGGCCTTTTCATCGGCGATGCGCTGCGCGGCCTCTTCGACCTCGCGGGCCTTGGCGGCACGCAGGGCGGCCATGCGCCGCTCCATTTCCGCATCCGAGATCCCGGCCGGGCGCTTCGACGGGTCGCCCGACACGGCCGAGGGCGAACCCGAGCGCGCACCGCCCGTCGCCGCGCCGGGCTTGGCCGGCACGATGACGCGCTTGCGCTTGACCTCGACCGCGACATTATGGGTCCGGCCATGGCTGAAGCTTTGCTTCACCTGGCCCGAACGACCAGTGCCGCCACCAAGACCCAGGGGTTTCTTTCCGTCAGTATCGCTCATCCGATCTTCATTCCTTCCCGGCGGCCGAAGCGCCACCGTCATGCCCGCGCAGACCCGTCAGTCTGCTCGCGTCCCTGATCAATTTTTCGGTCAGGCCCCCCGGCGCAAGCGCGCTGTGTATGACATGATCGCGCCCAAAGGACAAACCCAATTCTGCTGCAGTCATGCAGCCGAACCAGCGTCCGCCGGGCGGCGTCCACAGCTTTCCCTTGCCTCGGTCCGACCCGTCGCTGGCCTGCAGGAGCACCTTTGCCCTGCCGCCGGCCAGCCAGTCCTTGACCTTCTCGAATCCCGCCACCGCGAGCCCGGCCTTTCGCGCCAGGGACAGCGTGTCGGTCACCCGTTTCGCCAGCCCCGCCTCGATCATCGCCAGAAGCTCGGGCGGCACCGTCACGCGCGCCTTGGCGCCGCGCGAAAACAGGCCCTTGGCAGCCGCCTTGTCCAGCGCCTGCCGGTCGGCCACGACCCAGAAGCCGCGCCCCGGCAGCTTTTCCGCCAGATCCGGCACGACCGCGTCATCGGGGCCCGCGACAAAGCGGATGAGCCCAGCCTTCGGCTGGACTTCGCCCGTGACGATGCAGCGCCGTTCGGGCGTCTCGCGGTCCTTGATACGGCCCCCGCGTGTCATCAGCCTCCCGGGGCGTTACACCCCGGCCTCCTGTTCTTCTTCGCCGGCATCGGCCGCGGCCGCTTCCAGCTCGGTCGGATCGACCCAGCCCAGCATGACGCGCGCGGTCATCACCAGGTTCTGCGCATCCTCCAGGCTGACGCCGAAGGGCTCGAGCAAGCCGTCGTCCTTGACGCGCTGGCCGTTCTGCGTGGTCCAGCCGCCGGCCAGTTCCCAATCGGCGCAGGTGGCGAAGTCTTCCAGGGTCTTGACGCCGTCCTTGGCCAAAGCCTCGGCCATCTGCGGCGTGATGCCCTCGAACTCGATCAGGCTGTCCTCGGCACCCAAAGCGCGGGCGTTTTCCAGCGCGGCCTTGTTTGCCGCCTCCAGATGCTCGCGGGCGCGGGTCTGCAGTTCCTCGGCGGTCGATTCGTCCACGCCGTCGATGGACAGAAGCTCGTCCAGGTCGACATAGGCGACTTCTTCCAGGTTGGTGAAGCCCTCGGCCACCAGCAGCTGGGCAAAGAACTCGTCCAGGTCCAGCGCGTCCATGAACAGCTTGGTGCGGGCGTTGAACTCGGCCTGGCGGCGCTTCGATTCTTCCTCTTCGGTGAGGATGTCGATGTCGAGGCCAGTCAGCTGGCTCGCCAGCCGCACGTTCTGGCCGCGCCGGCCGATGGCCAGCGACAGCTGCTCGTCCGGCACCACCACCTCGATGCGGGTCGCGTCCTCGTCGAAGACGACCTTCGCCACCTCGGCCGGTTGCAGCGCGTTCACCAGGAAGGTTGCCTGATCCTCGGACCACGGGATGATGTCGATCTTTTCGCCCTGAAGCTCGCCCACCACGGCCTGCACGCGGCTGCCGCGCATGCCGACGCAGGCGCCGACCGGGTCGATCGAGTTGTCATAGGAGATCACGGCGATCTTGGCGCGCGAGCCCGGATCGCGGGCGCAGGCCTTGATTTCGATCACGCCGTCATAGATCTCCGGCACTTCCATCTTGAACAGCTCGGCCATGAACTGCGGATCGGTGCGCGACAGGAAGATCTGCGGGCCGCGGGCCTCGCGGCGCACGTCCTTGACATAGGCGCGGATGCGGTCGTTCGGGCGATAGCTCTCGCGGCCGATCTTTTCGTTGCGGCGCAGGATGGCCTCGCCCCGGCCGACATCGACGATGATATTGCCGTATTCCTCGCGCTTGACGACGCCGTTGATGATGGTGCCGGCGCGGTCCTTGAATTCTTCATACTGGCGGTCGCGCTCGGCTTCGCGGACGCGCTGCAGGATGACCTGTTTCGCCGATTGCGCGGCGATGCGGCCCAGATCGACCGGCGGCACCTGTTCCTGGAACACGTCGCCCGGCTGCGGCTTGCCCGAGAAATCGGTCAGCGCCTGGCCGTCGCGCAGCCAATGCGCATTGCCGGTCTTCGAGGGCTCGAAATAGGCGCGGGCCTGGTCGGCGGTGAATTGCGCCTGATAGTTTTCGACCTCTTCATCCTCGACCACGGTGCGGGCGCGGGTGAAGGTGGCGTTGCCGGTCTTGCGGTCGATGTGGACGCGGATGTCCATCTCGCTGCCATAGCGGGACTTGGCGGCGCGGGCCAGGCTGTCCTCCATCGCCTCGATCACCAGATCGGGGTCGATCATCTTCTCGCGCGCGACAGCCTCGGCGGTTTGCAGCAGTTCAAGCTGGTTGGCAGAGGTGATGGCCATTGCTCACTCCTTCGCGGCGGCGTTGTCTTCGCCGGCTTCCGTTTCAATCTCGTCAAAAGCGGTTTCGTCCAGATTGTCGATCTGCACGCCCGCGTCCTTTTTCTGCCGCAGCATCTCGGCAATCAATTCGTCGGTCAGCACCAGCTTGGCATCCGAGAGCCAGTCGAAGTTCAGCCCGATGGTCTGTTCCTCGCCGGCTTCCTCGATGTTCAGCAGCACCTCGTCTCCCTCGACCCCGGCCAGCACGCCCTTGAAGCGCTTGCGGCCGTCGATGGGCTGGTTGGTCTCCAGCCGCGCCTCGTAGCCCTCGAAGGTGGCGAAATCCTTCAGCCGGGTCAGCGGGCGGTCGATGCCGGGGCTGCTGACCTCGAGGTGGTAATTGTCCTCGATCGGGTCCTCGACGTCGAGGATGGCGCTGACGGCGGTCGAGATATCGGCGCAGTCGTCGACATTGATGCCGCCCTCGGGGCGGTCGGCCATGATCTGCAAGGTGGCGGTCTTGCCGCCTTGCAGGCGGATGCGGACCAGCTCGAAGCCCAGATCCTCGATCACCGGAGCGATGATCTCGGCCAGGCGCCGGTCGATGGCGGTCTTGGCGATGAGGTCGGACATTGGTGATACCCCAGATACGAAAAAACGGGCCGATTGGGCGGCCCGTGCGTCTTACCGGTGGGCAGGTTGTGGACACCTGCGCCGCTGTTGAAGCTGCATATAGGCCCGGTCGCGGCGATTTGCAAGGAAAAGCCGCCGCGCCTTTATCCGGTCGTGCCCGGGTTGTTCTGCCAGATGCTGAAATTCAGCGTTCCGGCCAGCGTCAGCCAGGCCAGATAGGGCAGCAGAAGCGCCCCGGCCAGCCGGTCCAGCCGCCAGGCCATGACCATCAGCACGGCCACCACCAGCCACAGCGCCGCCAGGATCAGCATGGCCGCGCCCAGCCGATGCGCGCCGAAGAAGACCGGAGTCCACAAGGAATTCAAGGCGATCTGCAAGGCCCACAGCGCCAGCACCGTCCCGGCGCCGGGCAGGCCCGAGAGCCGCGCCGCAGCCCAAGCCATCAGCACGTAGAGCGTGGTCCAGGCGGCGGGAAACACCCAGCCGGGCGGGGTGAAGCCGGGCTTTCGCAATCCCGCATACCAACTGCCGGGCTGGAAAAAGATTCCCGTTGCCCCGGCGGCGGTGCAGGCGAGCAGGAAGAACACGAAATTCATGGCGGCCTCGGATTCAGGCGCGGCCACGCTCGCGGGCCGCATCCCGCCAACCATCCATGACCCGCACCAGTTCCGCGGCGATTCGCGGCTCGCTCAGCGCATGGCCCGAGGCGGGCACCAGCCGCAGCTCGGCCCGGTCCCAGCCCTGGGCCAGTTCCCAGGCGCTGGCCGGCGGGCAGACCATGTCATAGCGGCCCTGCACGATCACCGCCGGGATATGCGCGATGCGGTCGCGGTCGCGCAGCAGCTGGCCCTCGTCCAGGAAGCAGCCGTTGACGAAATAATGGTTTTCCAGCCGAGCAAAGGCGCGGGCATAGTCCGGCGGCGCATGGCCGGGGCCGCTGATCTCCAGCCCGGCCAGGGCGTTTTCCCAGACCAGCCAGGGCAGGGCATAGCGGCCTTCCTGGCCGCGGTCGCCGCTGAACAGCCGCTTGTGATAGGCGGCGATCATGTCGCCGCGCTCGGCCTCGGGGATCGGGGCCTGGAATTCCGCCCAGCGGTCGGGAAAGAAGCGCGCGACGCCGCCGCCATAGAACCAGTCGAGCTCGCTCCTCCGGCCCAGGAAGACGCCGCGCAGCGCCAGCGCCAGCACCGCTTCGGGATGGGCCTGGGCATAGGCCAGCGCCAGGGTCGCGCCCCAGCTGCCGCCGAACAGGATGGCGCGGCCGATGCCCAGCTCGCGCCGGATCCGCTCGATGTCGGCAATCAGATGCTGGGTGGTATTGGCCTCGACCGAGGCATGCGGCTCGGACCGGCCGCAGCCGCGCTGGTCAAACAGCACCGCCCGGTAATGCGCCGGATCGAAGAAGCGGCGCATGAACGGGCTGCAACCGCCGCCCGGGCCGCCATGCAGGACGATGACCGGCACGCCCTGCGGATTGCCGCTCTGCTCGACATGCAGGCGGTGGCCGCCGCCGACCTCGACCATGCGGCGGTCGAAGGGCTCGACCATCGGGTGCAACCTGCCATGCGACGGCATGCCGCCGATTTGCCCTGCCAATCTGTCCATGCCCCCACTATATAACGCCTCGCGCGCGCCCGCCACATGAAGGACGGCCAGATGACCGAAAGAGCAGCCCCCAGCAGCATCGACCCCGCCGAAGTGGCCAAGTTCCAGGCCATGGCGCGGGAATGGTGGGATCCGCAGGGCAAGTTCAAGCCGCTGCACATGCTCAACCCGACCCGGCTGGACTATGTCACCCGCCAGATCGCGGCGCAATTCGGCCGCGACCTGGCGGCGCCGCTGCCGTTCCAGGGGCTGACGCTGCTCGACATCGGCTGCGGCGGCGGGCTGATGGCCGAGCCGATGGCGCGGCTGGGCGCCACCGTGACCGGCGCCGACGCGGCGGAAGGCAACATCGCCATCGCCAGCCTGCACGCGCAGGAACAGGATCTGCCCATCGACTACCGCGCCACCACGGCCGAGGCGCTGGCGGCCGAGGGGCGGGCCTATGACGTGGTCATGGCGCTGGAGATCGTCGAACATGTCGCCGAGCCGTCCGAATTCATCGCCACCTGCCGCAATCTGGTGAAGCCCGGCGGCATGCTGATCCAGTCCACGCTGAACCGCACCGCCCGCAGCTTTGCGGCGGCCATCGTCGGCGCGGAATGGGTGATGCGCTGGCTGCCCAAGGGCACGCATGACTGGCACCGATTCATCACCCCGGACGAACTGGCGCAGATGACCGAGGCCACCGGCCTGAGCGTCGTCGACCGCTGCGGCATGGTCTTCAACCCGCTGGGCTGGAGCTGGTCGCTGTCGCATCGCGACCTCTCGGTCAATTACGCGATGACCGCGCTACGCGGCGCCTGACCTTCTTTGTTGTGCAAATACCCCCGCGACCGCGCAACCGGCGCGTTCAGCGGGGGCGGGTGACCTGACGTTGCGTCTCTTCCAGCTGCTTGCGCAGCATGCGCAGCACGGGAAGCGCCGCACGGACCCGGTCGGCGCCGACGTCGCGCACCACATCGGCGATTCGCGGCATGAAGGCGGCCAGCGCCGCGTCCCGCGCCGCCCGTCCCGCCGGGCTGATCGCCACGAACTTGCGCCGCGCATCGTCCCAGTCCGGGCGGATATGGATATGCCCGGCCCATTCCAGCCGCGACAGCGTGTTGGTCATGGCGCCGCGGGTGACGTGGAACGCCTCGGCCAGTTCGGCCGGCGTGCGCTCGACATTCAGATGCGCCAGCAGGTTGAGCACCGAGAAATGCGAGATCTGCATGCCCTTGGGCAGCGATTTGCCGATCAGGTCACGCGCCAGCTGGTCGGCGATGAACACCTCGGAAAACAGGCTTGCCGCCAGCGAATCGGCCGAGGCCTCGGCGCCGTGCGGGCTGTCGTGGGTCTTGTCGATCATGGGCCGGTGAAGTCTTGGTCATGCGTCAGCGACGGGATGCGGGACCGTGCCCCAGGGACCGCCCCCGGGTCAAGCGTGACGATGGTGACGCCGGGTTCCGTGCCGCCATCGGCCAGCACCTCGCCCCAGGGACCGACGGCCAGCGAATGGCCGTGGCTGCGCCGCGGGCGGCGCTCCGGGTCGAAATGCGCCCTGTGCGTGCCGCATTGCGCCGGGGCCAGCACGAAACAGCCGGTCTCGATGGCGCGGGCGCGCAACAGCACCTCCCAATGCGCGGCGCCGGTGGTGTCGTTGAAGGCGGCGGGCACGGTCAGAACCTGCGCCCCGGCCTTAGCCAGCGCGCGATAGAGATAGGGAAAGCGCAGGTCGTAGCAGACCGTCATGCCGACCGGCAGCGGCCCTTGCGCCAGCACGGCGCGGTCGCCGGGACGGAAGGCCGCCGATTCGCGATAGGATTCGCGGTCCGAGACTGTCACGTCGAACATGTGCAGCTTGTCATAGCGCGCCCGGATGCCGCCATCGGGCGCGATCAGGAAGCTGCGATTGGCAAAGCGGGTCTCGCCCGGAACGCCGGTCTTCAGCGACAGCGAGCCGATCAGCAGCCAGATGCCCAGATCCCGCGCCTCGTTGCGCAGCGCGGCGAGTGTCGGGTCCTCGGCCTCGATATGCAGGATGCGGTCCTGCAATTCGCGGCTGGCGCCCAGCAGGTTGGTGGCCTCGGGCGTCAGCACCCATTGCGCGCCGCCGGCTGCCGCGGCACGGACCAGGTCGCGCGTGACCGGCAGATTGCGCGCCGGGTCGTCCGAAACGCACAGCTGCACCAGCCCGGCGGTCAGCGGGCCGGACCCGGAAAAGGCGGCGCCCACGGGGTCCGTCATGCGGCCAGCATGCCGTCCAGCTTGCCCTGATGCTCCAGCGCATGCAGGTCGTCGCTGCCGCCGACATGCTGGCCGTCGATGAAGATCTGCGGCACGGTGCGGCGCCCGCCGGCGCGCCGGGTCATCGCCGCGCGCAGGTCCGGGTCGCGGCTGACGTCGGTTTCCTCATAGCTGACGCCCTTCTTACGCAGCAGCGCCTTGGCGGTCATGCAATAGGGGCAGGTGGGGGTGGTATAGATCTCGACCTTGGCCATCATGGGGTCCCGTGTTCATGTCTGGACCCTCTATCTAGGTATCCTTGACCGCGCGCGCCAGCACCACGACCGAGACCGGCCCCGATCCGGCCGCCCGCAGGGCCTCGGCCGCCGCCGCCAGCGTCGCGCCCGAGGCCATGACGTCATCGACCAGCAGCACCGCGCGGCCCTGCACCCGCGGCGTCATCCGCGCCGGCACCGCCAGGGCGCCGTCGAGATTGGCGAAACGGTCGCCGGCCGAGCCGTGGTCCTGCATCGGCGTATGCCGGATGCGGCGCAGCAGCCGCGGCTCGTGCGGCAGGGCGTGCGCGCGGGCCACGGCGCGCGACAGCATCTCGGCCTGGTTGTATTTTCGCTTCAGGAGCCGGCGCAGATGCAGCGGCACCGGCACCACCAGCATCTCGGGCCGGACCAGCGGCAGGGCGGCGCGCGCCACCCAGTCGCCCAAGGCCGGCGCCAGGTCCAGCCGGTCGCCGTGCTTGAGCATCAGCGTCAGCTTGCGCCCGGTGCCGCGATAGACCAGCGCCGCCCGGCCGCGCAGCCAGGGCCGCTGCACCGCAAGGCAGTCGTCGCAGACCAGAAGCCCTGCCGCCGCGTCCGCCTCTTCGCTGAGCCCGTCGCCGGGCAGCGGCACGCCGCAGCGCGAGCAGCAGCTGGCCTGGATGAACTCGGCCTCGCGCCAGCAATCGGGGCAGAGCCCGCCCTCTTGCCCGACCGGGGCGGCGCAGCACAGGCATTGCGGCGGATAGACCAGCCGCAATGCGCCTTTCATCAGGCCGCGAAGCCCCCTATGTTGCGCCCCCATGATGTCCGACAGTCCCCATCCCGTTCCCAGCCTGACAGATCGCGCCGCGCTCGACCGGAACCGGACCCGGGCCGAAGCGCTGGGCCTGGTGGATTTCCTGCATCGAATCACCGCCGACGAGATCCAGGATAGGCTCTCCGAGGTTAACAGAAGGTTTACCGCCCCCGCCGTGGTGACCGGCCATGCCGATTTCTGGCGTGCTGTCCTGCCCGAGGCCCGCATCGTCGCCGACACGCCGGTACTGGACCTGGCGCCCGGCGCGCATGACCTGGTGATCCACGCCATGGCGCTGCATTGGGCCGAGGACCCGGTCGGTCAGATCGCGCAATCCGCCCGCGCGCTGCGTCCCGACGGGCTGTTTGTCGCCGCCTGCCCGGGCGGGCGCAGCCTGCACGAGCTGCGCGAGGCCCTGACCCGGGCCGAGGCCGAGGTCGCGGGCGGCCTCTCGCCCCGCGTCCTGCCCATGGCCGAGATCCGCGATCTGGGCGGGCTCTTGTCGCGCGCCGGCCTGGCGCTGCCGGTGGCCGACCAGATCACCCAGACCGTCAGCTACCGCAGCCTGTTCCACCTGGCCCGCGACCTGCGCGCCATGGGCGAGGGCAATGCGCTGGCCGGCCGGCTGCGTCGCCCGACGCGACGCGATGTCCTGTTGCGCGCGGCGCAGATCTATGCCGAAACGCATCCCGACCCGCAGGACGCGACGCGCATCCGGGCGACGTTCGAGCTGGTCTTCCTGACCGGCTGGGCGCCCGATGCCAGCCAGCAGCAACCGCTCCGCCCGGGCTCGGCCAAGGTTCCCCTGGCCGAGGCCCTTGCCAGCATGAGAAAGCCCCGATGACCCTGCCCGAGTACGCCCCCGCCAGCCACCCCTCGATCCCGGCCCGCAAGATCGGCGTGCTGGTCGCGAACCTCGGCACGCCGGATGCCACCGACTACTGGTCGATGCGGCGCTATCTGAGCGAGTTCCTGTCCGACAAGCGCGTCATCGACTATCCGGCCTGGAAATGGCAGCCGCTGCTGCAGACCATCATCCTGAGCAAGCGGCCCTTTACCTCTGGCGCGAACTACCGGCTGATCTGGAACAACGAGGCCAATGAATCGCCGCTGATGACCATCACCAAGGCGCAGGTGGCGGCGCTGCGCGAGCGGGCCTCGGCGCTATGGGGCGACCGGGTCATGGTGGATTTCTGCATGCGCTACGGCAACCCCTCGACCCCCGATGTGGTCGAGCGCATGGTCAAGGCCGGCTGCGACCGCATCCTGTTCTTTCCGCTTTACCCGCAATACGCGGGCGCGACGACGGCGACGGCGAACGACCAGTTCTTCCGTGCGCTGATGGCGCAGAAATGGCAGCCGGCATCGCGCACCGTGCCGGCCTATTTCGACCGCGCCGACTATATCGACGCGCTGGCCGGCTCGGTCGAGCGGGCCCTGGGCGGCAAGGTGCCGCGAAAGCTGGTCGCCAGCTATCACGGCATGCCCAGGCGCTATCTGCTGGAGGGCGACCCCTATCATTGCCAGTGCCAGAAGACCTCGCGGCTGCTGCGCGAGCGGCTGGGCTGGCCCGAGGGCGTGATCGACACCAGCTTCCAGTCGGTCTTTGGCACCGAGGAATGGCTGCGGCCCTATACCGTCGAGCATGTGGCGGAACTGGCGCGGCAGGGCATCACCGAGATCGCGGTGATTTCCCCGGCATTTTCGGCCGATTGCATCGAGACGCTGGAAGAGATCCAGGGCGAGATCCGCGAGGCCTTCGAGCATGCCGGCGGCAAGGAATTCACCTATATCCCCTGCCTGAACGCCGAGCCGGCGCATATCGACGTGCTGGCGGCGGTGATCGCCGAGAACCTGGGCGGCTGGGTCTGAGGGACCGCTGCTGCCGGGGGCGCTGCCCCCGGGGGCCTGCCGGCCCCTTTCTCGCTGAAAAAGGTCCGCCGGACCTTTTTCCGGGCGCTCGAAAGCCCCCGGGATATTTTCACAAGAAAGAAGCTGTGAAGAAGGCCCCGCGCGGGGCCTTTCGTCAGATCAGCATCACCTGCGTGCCGACCTTGGTCAGGTCGTAGAGCTGCTTGATGTGTTCGTTGTAGAGGCCGATGCAGCCGTTCGAGGACTTGCGGCCGATCTTGCGCGTGTCGTGGGTGCCGTGGATGCGGTAATATTGCCAGGACAGCCACAGCGCATGGGTGCCCATCGGGTTCAGCGGGTCGCCCGGCTTGACGAATTCCGGCCATTCCGGGTTGCGCTTGCGCATCTCGGGCGTCGGCGCCCAGCTGGGACCTTCGACCTTCTTGATGATCTCGGTCCGGCCGGTCCGGGTCAGGTCGGGGCTGACCGGGACCGAGGTCGGGAACAGCTTGTAGACCGACTGGTCCTCGGACCAGAAATGCAGGCAGCGCGAGGGCAGGTCCACGAGGATGGCGCCATTGGTCAGCGTGCTGAAATAGGGCTGCCAGTCCTGCATGCGGAAGCTGGAGATATTGCGGCGCGAATCCTGGTTGGCGTCGTATTGCACCATGCCGGCATCGGGCGTGGCGCCGCCGCCGCTGCCCTGCAGCACCTGGCCGGTATAGGGGTCGATCTGCTGGGCGATGGCCGGGGCGGCAAGGCCCGCAGCCCCCAGCGCCACCGAGGTGGATAGGAATGTCCGACGCGAGATCGGATTCTTCGGCGTCATCATCTGTCGCTCCTGATATATGACGGGCCGCTTGACGCGGCCTTCTCTGCCCGAGTTTTGCGAGAAGTCGTTACAAGGCGGGGCTTACGCCCGGGGCGGGTGGCTTGCAATTCAAACAAGCGTCATTGTCGCAACAGAGTCGCAGACTGTGGCGCTCACGCAATCTTGGGTTTGAAGCGGGGCCCGGGCTTTTGTATGGCTGGCGCAAAATATCTGGGACAGGACATCATGCTGAAATTCACGACCTTGGCGCTGGTTTCGGTGCTGGCGCTGACCGCTTGCCAGCGGGCGCCGCAGCAGCAGCTGGGCCCCGACGGGCAGCCGCTGCCGGTGGCCTACAAGATCACCCCGAAGGAAGAGGCGCAGATCCCGGCCCGGCTGGTCGGCCAGATCAACGCGCTGCGCGCCAATTCCGGCGCCGTCGGGCTGGTGCAGAACCCGATGCTGGACGCCGCGGCCAAGGTGCATGCGCGCGACATGGCGGCGCAGAACCGGGCCTGGCATTTCGGCTCGGACGGCTCGTCGCCGCTGGACCGGGTGCGGCGCCAAGGCTATTCGGGCCACCTGGTCGGCGAGAACATCTCGGAGACCTACGAGAACGAAATCACCACCTTGAACGCCTGGATGCAGAACCGCGACACCCGCGACGTCGTCATGGATCCGAAGGCGAGCGAGTTCGGCGTCGGCTGGTATCAAGAGCCCTCGGGCAAGATCTGGTGGGTGCTGATCACCGGCGGCGCGGGCGGCGGCATGGCGATGCCGATGGCGGGCGGCTATGCGCCGGCGCCGGTGGGCGTCAGCACGCTCTGACGGCCGTCACATGATTCGGGTGCGCGGTGCCGGGGGACCGGCCGCGCGCCTTTTTCATGTCCGCAACAGGGGCGTGCGCCGCTCGTGCAACGCGGGCCGCATGTCCTTGATTCCGCCGGAAAACCGGGTGTGACAGCCGTACACCGCGCGTACACCGGCCGTGCAGGGCGCGTGCAGCCGGCTGCGGGTCGTGCCAGGATGGCCGGGGGAGGGACGCGGCATGGAGGAATTCAACGGCGGCTGCCTGTGCGGCGCCTTGCGGGTGGTGGCGCGGGGCCGGCCGGACCGGGTCGCTATCTGTCATTGCCTGGATTGCCGCAAGCATCACGGCGCGCTGTTCTATGCCGCCGCGATCTTTCCGCGCGAAGCGGTGACGGTCACGGGCGAGGCGCGCGACTGGCGCGGGCGCTGCTTCTGCCCGACCTGCGGCTCGTCGGTCTTTGCCCGCAGCGGCGAGGAGATCGAGGTCCACCTGGGCGCGCTGGATGCGCCGGACCAGCTGGTGCCGGAGTATGAAGCCTGGACCATCCGCCGCGAGGCCTGGCTGCCGGCGTTTCCGGTGCAGCGGTGCTATGCGCGGGATCGCGAGGGTAGCGATGCCTTGACGGGGTGAGGCGACCGAAGGCGGGGCGGGCTTGGTCCAGAGCGGGCGATCCTCCCTGCCGCGACAGTTCGCAATGTGCCGCCGAGTCCCATCCGCCTATCACTCGACGTTGATGGGCAGGTTTACCAATATGGCATCGTCAGGCATATCCGGCGTGAACCGGGGCATTTGCGGCAGGCCCGCCATACCCCGAACCATGCTTTCATCGAGCTTTTCCGACCCGCTGCCCTGGCGAATGGCGACCCCCGTGATGCGGCCATCCGAGTCGATCCTCATCGTCAGCAAGCCCTTGCCGCTGATCTTTCCGGTGCCCGCCACTCTGCTCGTCCGGAATATGTTTTCCAGATTGGCCCGCACACGGACCTGGACCGCTCGAACCCATTCCTTCCGGTTCTTGGGTTCGGCAATTCCCGACCAGCTTTTCTGCTCTGCGAAAGCCGTGCCGGAAATCTGTACCGGTATGACGAGGCCAAGGAAAAGAACGATGATGCGCAGCATGACGCGACCTTGAAATTGGGCTTGCGGTCTGATGGGGCGCGTTCGGACATTCGTCAACGGAAAATCGGTCGCAGGACGGCCAGGCTGTCGACCCATCCGGCCCAGGATCGGGGTCCATTGATCCTGCGGCAGCGGCATGATCCGGTCTTCGCAAGAGGACCGTCTTGCGAGCGGCCTGTTGGGCTGACGGATGATCGCCCCCGGGTCGATTGCCGGCATATCTCAGGCGCTGGATACGCGGATCGGGCTGACGGTGGTGATGACGCTGATCAGCCTGCCGATCGTGATCTGGATGCTCTACACCTATTTCCGCGAGATCCCGTCCTCGAGGCGGCACGGATGGACGGCGCCAGCCTTGGCAAGGAAAACCTTTACGTGCTGACGCCGATGGCGGTGCCCGGCATCGCCTCGACCTTGCTGCTGAACGTCATCCTGGCCTGGAACGAGGCGTTCTGGACCCTGCAGCTGAGCACCTCGAAAGCGGCGCCGCTGACGGCCTTCGCCAGCTATTCCTCGCCCGAGGGGCTGTTCTATGCGAAACTCTCGGCGGCCTCGACCATGGGCATTGCCCCGATCCTGAAGAACATCGCCTTTCCGCTGCAGATGGCCGGCATGCCGCCGGCCGAGCAGGACCGCCGCGTCGAGGATGCGGCGCGCATCCTGAACCGGTCGAACTATCTCGACCGCCGTCCGGGCCAGCTTTCCGGCGGCCAGCGCCAGCGCGTTGCCATCGGCCGCGCCATCGTGCGCGAACCGGCAGCCTTCCTGTTTGACGAGCCGCTGCCGAACCTGGACGCCGCGCTGCGCGTGACCATGCGGCACGAGATCACCGGGCGGCACCAGAAGCTCAAGACGACGATGATCTACGTCACCCACGACCAAGTCGAGGCGATGACCATGGCCGACAAGATCGTGCTGCACGCCGGACGCATCGAGCAGGTGGGCAGCCCGCTGGAACTCTACAACGCGCCCGCGAACATCTTTGTCGCCGGTTTTCATTGGCAGCCCGAAGATGAACCTCGTCACCGGTCCCGAGGCGGCGAAACACGGTGCCCATACCATCGGCGTCCGCCCCGAGCATCTGGAGATCGCGGCCGAGGGCGGCTGGCAGGGCAGGGTGCATCTGGCCGAGCATCTGGGCTCGGACACCTTCCTCAAGGTGGACAGTCCCGAGCTGGGCGAGCTGACCGTCCGCGTCAGCGGCGAGTGCGGGCTGAATCCTGGTGACGAGGTTCGGCTGACACCCCGCCCCGACCGCATTTGTCGTTTCTCTGAAGATGGAAGGTCCATGACATGAGACTGCAAGGCAAACCGCCCTCATCACCGGCGCCGCACGCGGCATCGGGCTGGAATTCGCCCGCACCTATATCGCCGAGGGCGCCCGTGTGGCCTTGGCCGACATCAAAGCCGATTCCGTGCGCGCTGCCGCCGAAAGCCTTGGCCCGCAGGCCATCGCGGTGCAGACGGATGTCACGAAACAGGACAGCATCGACGCGGGCTTCGCCGAGGTCGTGGCTCGGTTCGGCCATCTCGACATCCTCATCAACAACGCGGCGCTGTTCACCGCCGCCCCGGTCGAGGAAGTGACCCGCGCCGATTACGACCGCGTCATCGCCGTGAACATGACCGGGGTCTTCTTCTGCATGCAAGCGGCCGCGAAACACATGATCGCGGGCGGCAAGGGCGGCAAGATCATCAACATGGCGTCCCAGGCCTGGCGCCGCGGCGAACCCCCAGCGCCGCCCCGCCTTCGGTGTAATAGACCAGAATTTCGGCCTCTTCGAAGAGATGCCGAGTTTCCTCGGAATAACGGATGACCTCGGCTGTCACCGTCAGTGTTCAGTCCCGGCATCTGGTGGATCGGATCGACGATGAATCTGTCCGGCTCTGAAGTCCAGACTTTGCAGATGTATTCGTAGGGCGTGAGACCGCTGAGCGTCTTCAGCCTGCGAGCGAAGTTGTAGGCAGCCATGAAGTCCATGAGATGTGTGCGGAGTTGGTCGTGGGTGTCGTAGTGGAAGCGTTTGACGGTAGCCTCCTTGATCGTTCGGTTCATCCGCTCGACCTGGCCATTGGTCCAAGGATGGTTGGGCTTGGTAAGCCTGTGTTCGATCCCGTTGGCTTCGCAAATCATGTCGAAGCGCATCGGCCAGGAGTAGGCAGTGTTTCGGTTCCTGGGCTGCTCGGCAAACTGGATGCCGTTGTCCGTCAGGATCGTATGGATGCGATAGGGCACGGCTTCCAGTAGATGCTCCAGGAACTCCCAAGCGGTCTTCCTGTCAGCCTTTTCGACGAGTTGGGTGACCGCGAACTTGCTCGTTCGGTCGATGGCCACGAAGAGATAGAGCTTGCCCTCGGCCGTCTGCACTTCGGCGATATCCATGTGGAAGAAACCGATGGGATAGCGCTTGAACCGCTGACGCTTCGGCTTGTCGCCGCCGATCTCAGGCAGGCGCGAGATGCCGTGCCGCTGAAGGCACCGATGCAGCGCTGACCGTGTCAGGCGAGGGATCGAAGGCTGTAGAGCATAGAGACAGTCGTCCAGCGGCAAGAGCGTGTGACGCCGAAAGGCAACGAACATTGCTTCCTCAGCCTTGCTGAGCACGGAGGATCGGGGCTCCTTGGGCCCAGTCTTCAAATCCTCGACCGTCTCGCGGTTACGCCATTTCGCCACGGTCTTCGGATTGATCCCAAACTCCTGGCTCAGTGCCGCGATCGAAGCTTGCGATCGCTGTATTGCTGCTCGAATGGCGTGCGTGGTCGTGGCGCAGCCGTGACGAACTTGTCCCATAGTGCTTCCTTCCATTCCGACGAATGGATCGCACCATCAAACCGTGGGATCAAACACCTAGCCATTCCGAAGATGGTGGGGCTGCATGTCATGACGCCGTACTACAGCCGCCACCGTCGCCCCAGGTTGAAAGGTCGCCGCGACAATCCGCGCCTTGACAGCGTCAGGCCAGCGCCGGTTGCGCCGTCGTGCCTCCACAACTTCGCCGCCCAAAATCCATCCCCGCCATCCGCCAGTTCGACACCCTTCTCATGTGGGTTTATGGCAGCGATTTTCGCTGGTTACGGGAGTAAGCTACGCCAGACATAATTGTCTAGGAAAGAAGCAAGAGTTTCACCACCGGTGGGAAGGTGTCCTTCGGGACGAAGGGCGAGACGAGTTCGCAATGAGATGCCGTAACGGGGCCTGCGTCGCGACCCGCCCGTTACCGTTGCAAGATTGAGGGCAAGCTGGCGCCATTCCCGTATCGGATCTACATGGAGGACTGCGGGATGAAGCTGTTTGTCGGGCTGGATGTGTCGCTGGAGAAGACCGCGATCTGCGTGATCAGCGAGCATGGGAAGATCGTGAAGGAGGCGCAGGTGGCCAGCGAGCCCAAAGCGCTGTCGTGCTGGATCTGCGACCAGGACGGCGCAATTGCCGCCGTCGGGCTTGAGGCTGGCCCCTTGTCGCAGTGGCTGCATCGCGGGTTGTCAGATGCGGGACTACCTGTCGTTCTAATGGAAACCAGACAGGTAAAAGGCGCCCTGAAGGCCATGCCGATCAAGACGGACCGGCGGGATGCAGAGGGTATTGCACGTCTGATTCATCTTGGTTGGTTCCGACCCGTTCATTGCAAATCGGTGTCTGCACAGGAGGTTAGAGCGGTGCTCAGCGCTCGTAAGGCTGTGCAACAAGGGTTTATCACGCTGGAAATGTCACTGCGCGGGCTGCTGCGGAACTTCGGGCTCAAGGTTGGCACCATATCCCGCGGCAGGTTCGAACAGCGTATCCGCGAACTGGCGGCGGGCAACCCGATGCTGGAAGCGGCAACCGAACCCATGCTTCGCGCGCGCGCGGCGCTGCGGCGAGAGCTGGCGGGTCTTGAACGCAATGTCCGTCAACTCTCCCAGGAAGATCCGGTCTGTCGTCGGCTGATGTCGATGCCCGGGATCGGCGCCGTCGTGGCGTTGACCTATCGATCCGCTGTCGATGATCCCGCCCGCTTCACATCCTCGAAGAAGGTCGGACCATGGGTCGGCCTGACGCCGTCTCGCAACCAGTCGGGCGAGCGCGACATCTCGGGCGGGATCACCAAGGCAGGCGACGTCAACCTTCGACGCGCGCTGTGCCAGGCCGCAACCGTCATGATGCATCGTGGACGGGCGAGCTGGCTGCGAACCTGGGCGGCAAAACTTGCGCGCCGTCGGGGTGCCAAGCGCGCGATGGTTGCGCTGGCCCGCCGCATCGCCGTGATCCTGCACCGGATGTGGAAGGATGACACCGACTTCCGTTTTGACATTCCCGTGCTTCATGCCGGCTGAAGACACAGATTCCAGACTGCTGCCCGCCTGATCGCGGGCCTTCGAGGTCCCCACGGGACGCGGTTCCGGTGATGCCGTGCTCAGGACTGATGCCGATCGTATCGAGCACGCCAATGAGATGGGCACATCGGAATTGCATTGAACCAGCATCATGTTGGCAGCCACAGCGCTGACCACGGACCGAAGCATGCACCCGGGTCGATCTCAGGCGAAGGCTGCCGAACAGGGAAGCAGATCACTTTCTCAAAGAACAAGACCGCGCGCTCCGGCGGCACATCCCGTATGCGCAAAACCGCTTGACTGGGACGACCCCGTTACCGAAGTCCAGTTCCGACAGCACATGTTGTCAGACCACGAGTCAGATTGGACCGCCTCGCTCTTCTGATCCCATGATGGGAGTGCCGAAGTGCTGATCCCGAAGAGAAGCAAGAGCCCGCGAACGACCGAGACCCACAGCGGCGTGTTGCTCGCTAGCGCTTGACCTGACGCCAATATTGCGCGCCGATAGGCGGTCAGCTTTGCGGGCCGATTGGCACCTTGGATCTGCATCACCCTCGCATCGGCGCTGTGAAGGGCGTAGGAGCAACCACTTGGGATCGGCGGCGAGAACACTTTCGGAGACGCCTAGCCGCGTTTCCGCGATCCCGCTCCTGATGGTCCCAACGATCGTCTGCCGTCATCTCCTCCTGGCTGACATCGGCGCGCCCGCAGCGCCCAGCCCTTAGAACCAGCGGCCGCATGAATGTTCCTGCCTTTGCCAGGTCGGCGAAAGACCGCGCCCCAATGCCAGTCCGAAATTGCCGCTTCGTCTGCCCCCGCCCCCTGCACGGCACTTCCGATGGCTGGACCCGTCTCGACCATTCCCGTGCCGGAAGCCGAGCCTCCGGGCGTCTCGGGACGCCCCGCCTTCACGGTTGCAGATAGCCGTCGACCTGCACCTTCAGCCGGCGAGGATCGACAGGTGTGTCAAACACGAACGCGCCCCGCTGTTCGGATCCCGAGCCGAGATAGCCGAATTCCAGCCGCTTCGTCCCTGCGCCCGGTTCCGCTGCCGTCGCGCTGACCGAGATGTCCGAGGCGGCCTCCTTGCCGGCATTCATCACCTTGATGCTGACGATACTGCCCTGCCCCGCGCGCTCGACCTGTTCGACAGAGATCGACAGCACCGGCCGGCCGCTGGCGGAAAAGATCGCCTGCGTCGCCAGAAACAGCATGATCGTCAGGACGACGACGCCAGAGAGCCCGCCAATGACCCATTCGATCGGGGATTTCCTGTCGCTTTCATTCGAAGTCATCTTGCACCCGCCTCAAAGGATCAGCCGCGCGCCCGCAGCCCCGATCGCGGACGGAAAGGCCAGCACGATCGCCGCCATCACGGCACCGGTCACGGAAAGACCATCCGTGCGGGCAAAGATCCACAACAGATAGAAGCTGGCACTGAAGGCGATCACATAGCCCGGCAGGGTCAGCCGGATGAACGGGCTCCACCATGGCTCCTCAGGCGTGACCTCCGAGCCACCGGCGAAGCCCACGGCAAAGACGAAGCCATGCATGATCGTGATGGACAGCACGACCAGAAGCAGGCTGTGCCATTCCGTGATCTGATACGAGATGATCATGACATCCTCGGTCGGGGCCACGTTGAAACCCAGAAAGAGCGCGCCGATCATCATCAGGAAAAGCTCGCCGCCATAGGTCTCCTCGCGCTCCACCGGCGGCTTTTCGGCCGAGACCGAGGAGAACGCGCTTTTCGCCAGAAGCGCGCCGATCGCAGCCGGGATCATCTGGATCGCGATCTTGCCGACGATCTCGCCGGCCGGGGTTTCGTGGTCGATCACGCCGAAGATCGCCAGCAGGATTGCGCAGACCACGCAGGACAGGCCAAGCGCCAGAAAGCTGTCCAGGATGTCATCGGCCCAGGCCGAGGTGCTTTCGAAACCGATATGCCGCGACAGCAAGACGAGCAGCGGGAAGGCCGTCACCAGCAACGTGAAAAGCCGCAGCCGGTCCAGATAGAAGCCCATCACCCACAGTTCGGTGGTCATCAGCATCGGCAGGGCAAAGACCAGCGCCCCGCCCGCCGCCCGCCCCAGGTCGCGCAGCGCCTTGCCGGGTCCATTCGGTCGCTGCGCCCTGCGCTGCATCGGTCGGTCCACCTTCGAAGCCCTCTCTGGTCAATGAGTCACAAGCCGCTTGCTGGAACCATCCTACCCGCTTGGCGGGCAGGCGACAGATCTCTTTCGTGCTGTAGAGCGCACATGCTGCAACTGGACCCGCGCTGGCACCACGCTTGTCTGCACAATCAATCTCTGGCCGCCGCGTTCTGGCCTTGGCCCGGGCCGATCAGCCATTCGGCGCGACCACATGTCTGGGTGGTTCAGGCAAAACGCCAAACGCCCCCCGTCCCGGTGCAACCGGGCGCCGGCCTGCCTTCTGCCCAGCGGACGGGAACATCCCTTCGCAACCGAGGTTCAGCACAACATCAACGGAGGGCGCGCGAATGGAACCGTCATCACAGGCAAACCGGCATCCGGCGGCGCTGGATTGCGTCAGACTGATCGGACATTCCAAGGCATCGCATCACGAAGGCGCGTCGTTCCAGGCCGTCGGCCAGCGGCTGGCTGCGCATCTGGGCCTGCGCTATGCCGGCCTTTCGGAACGCGCGGCGGGGCCGGGCGACTACCAGGTGCCCCGCGCCGCGCTGGCAGGCAGGGACAGCCGCCCGCCCAGCGGCCGGCACTTCCTGGGCGGCTGGACGGAAAGCCCCCTGCATGCCACCAAGGCCGTCATGCATCCGATCGGCGACGGGGCGCAAGCCGTGCCCGACGACTGGCCCGCCGCGCTGGGGCCCGAGCTGGCGGATCTGGTGCTGCCGGGGGCGACGGTGTTTTCCGTCCCCGATGCGCTGCGGGCGGGCAAGGCGTTGTGGCATCGTGCGCCGCGAACCAGCCTGCGCCTGAAGCAGGTCCAGGCCGATGGCGGGCGCGGGCAATGTGTCGTGGACGATCTGGCCCAGCTGCGCGCCGCGCTCGAGCGCTGGGAGGAGGTCGTGGGGCAGGGCCTGGTGATCGAGGAGAACCTGGCCGATGTCCGCACTCTCAGCGTCGGGCAGGTCGAGATCCCGGGCCAGACCATCGCCTATATCGGCGAGCAGGCCGTGACCGGCAACAATCGCGGCGAGCCGGCCTATGGCGGCTCGCGCCTGCTGGCCATTCGCGGCGGTTTCGCGGAACTGGCCAATCTCGGCTTTGCGGGCGACTTCGGCTTGGCCATCGCGCGCGCCGCCGCCTTCGACCGGCTGGCCGACCGCCATCTGGGCCTGATCGCATCGCGGCGCAATTACGACGTCGCGCTGGGGCGCGGCGCGGCGAGTGCCCCGCGGGTGGCGGTGCTGGAACAGTCCTGGCGCATCGGCGGCGCGACCCCGGCCGAGATCCTGGCGCTGGAAGCGCTGGCCGCCTCGCCGGACGCAGGCAAGGTCCGGGCCGCGACGGTCGAGCTCTATGGTCCGGGGCTGGAACCTCCGCCCGGGGCCTTCGTTCTGTTTCATGGCGAAGACCCCGAACAGGGGCCGATGCTGAAATACGCGATCCTGGGGAGAGAATGCATTGCCGACCCAATCCGTTGAATTGCCGATCGGGTCTGATGTCCTGTCCGCCAGCCTGATCGCCCCCGCCACCGGCGTGCCTGCGGTGCTGTTCGTCCATGGTTGGGGCGGCAGCCAGGAACGCGATGCGAAACGCGCCCGCACCCTGGCGCAGCTGGGGTTCATCTGCCTGACCTTCGACCTGCGCGGCCATGGCAAGTCCAGCAACGACCTGCGCCGCGTCACGCGCGAGGATAATCTTGCCGACCTGACGCTGGCCTATGACCGGCTCGTCGCCGTGCCGGGGGTGGATCCGGGTTCCATCGCGGTGATCGGCAGCAGCTATGGCGGTTACCTGGCCTGCATGCTGACCAGGACGCGCCCCGTGCGCTGGCTGGGCCTGCGCGCGCCGGCGCTTTACCGCGACAAGGGCTGGACGGTTCCCAAGGCCGAGCTGAACCGCGAGGATCTTGCCGTCTATCGGCAGAGCCTGGTCGAGACCTCGCAAAACAGCGTGCTCCAGCAATGCCGCGCCTTCCGGGGCGACGTGTTCCTGGTGGAATCCGAGCTTGACGACATCGTGCCGCGGCCGGTGCTGTCCAGCTATCTCGCCGCCTTCCTGAACGCGCGGTCGATGACCTATCGCATTCTGGCCGGCGCGGACCATGCCCTGAACGACGCCGATTGCATCCGCGCCTATGACAACCTGCTGCTGAACTGGCTGAAGGAAATGATCTTCGCCGCGCGTTGAGGGTGAATGGCAGTTCCTTCGACGACAGCGAGAATCGATACTGCTCTGGCTCGCGCCCTTCTTGTTGGGACGTTACCGGAAGCATTTCGCACCGCTGTCGGTTCAAGACACCGCGAACCGTCCGGCCGCCACCTCGGCCTTGGCAGGAGGAGGGCTCTGCTGCCCAAATCCCGAGAGGGATTCATCTCCTGATTCCAGCGTCGTACATGGATCGCATGCGCAGACCGTCATCGCCGACCTGCAAGACCCGGAACGGGCCCGCCTGCAACGAAGCGCTCAAGCGCCACGCTCGCTCAACCTCGTTCCGCGCGGCGGTTGAGAAAGCGCTAAGCAGCATCCGCCCCGGACCGGACATCATTTCATCTAGATCGCGGGCGAGGCCGCGGGCCGCGCGGCCTTCGTGCCCAGCCTTGACCCGATCCGAAAAGCGCGGCGGATGGACGGGCCCTATTGGCTCAGTCCGGTGAAAAGCCGGCCTTCGCGCGGAATGCGTGCCAATAGCGCCGGCTTCGCTGTCCCGCCGCCCCTGAACCGCAAGGTTCATCAAGGCTACGGAACGGCACGCTCCTGTCATGCCGCTGCTGCATCAGTCGCGCCGGCTGGCGCTGATGCTGCTGTCGACGGCACTGTCGCGCTTTCCTGCCGAAAGGCGTGTTGCCATGGCAGTTCTGGCCGTGTGCAGCGGATTGGGCGGCCAATCCCGGCAGCTGTCATGTCGGGTCCATCGACCTCTGGCCGCGGCTCGGGCGGTCCGCCGGTTTTCGCCACCTTCGACGCCTTGCCGCTGCAGGGCCCTGCGCAAATGCTGGACCTGCCTGTTTCGGTCGGGTGCAGCGGGCATGCCATGGGCGCTGCGGACAGCGTTGCGCCCGGCGCGGTGCTGCCGGTGCCGGTCCTCGGGCGCGGTGCGGATATGGTGCTGCGGCTGTCCGCACCCGGCCTGTTCCGGTTGACTGCCCGCAGATCCGGGCCGAGTTGCAGGGCGCCTTGCCCGACCTGCGCAAAAGCGCTTGATCGGAACGGCCCCGTTACCGAAGCCCGTAGCCAAAGCCAAAGGGCCGGCGCAAGACGCCGGCCCGTGCTCTCCTGCCTCTCACCAATCAAAATCATCGCTGCCAAGCTGGTTCAGGCGGGTGTCCTCGATCACCAAAGTATCGGCACCGGCCCGGATCACCACGTCGCTCCCGACCTGGCTTGCGGCGCCGCGCACGTCGCCCCAGCTGTCGAAGCGGGCATAGGCTGACAGGTCGATGGTGTCGTCGTCGCGATCGAAATCGGTGATCCGGTCGCGGCCGCCGTTCCAGACGAAGACATCCGCGCCCTCGCCCCCGGTCATGGTGTCATTGCCGGCACCGCCATTCAGCGTGTCATTGCCCTCATGCCCGATCAGGCGGTCGGCGCCGGCCTCGCCCCAGATGCGGTCGTCGCCCTCGCCGCCATGGACGATGTCGTTGCCGGCACCGGCGCGGACGGTATCGTTGCCTTCGCCGGCATTGATGGTGTCGCGCCCGGTTCCGGTGACGGCAAGGTCGTTGCCCTCGCCCAGCGAGACGGCGTTGTTGCCGTTGCCGGCGCGGACGAGGTCATTGCCTTCGCCGGCGTTGATGACGTCATTGCCGGCATAGGCCAGGATCACGTCGTTGCCTTCGCCGCCGAAGACGCGGTTGTGGCCCTGGCCCGCATCGATGCGGTCGTTGCCCTCGCCTCCGTCCAGGGTGTCGTTGCCGCCCGCGCCCAGGATCCGGTCGTCGCCGGACATGCCCCAGATGCGATCCGCGAGGCTGGTGCCGCGCAGCAGGTTGTCGCCATCATTGCCACGGATATTGGCCATGGTTTCTCTCCGTCATTTGGATGTGTCCGGCTGAAAGGGACGGCCGTGCCGTCATCCGCCGCCCGGCTGCCGGTGGGACCGGGGGCGAAGGCTGTTCAGGCGCGCTCGCGCCGCGCCAACCGCTCGCCGACCAGCAGCATGCGCATGGTGTTCTCGGCCGCATGACGCAGCAGCTTCGCGCCGTCGTCGATGGCCTTTCGCAGCGAACAGGGCCGCCGCATGATCGAGGCATAGGCGCCGATCCCGTGCTCATAGGTCTGGCGTGCGCCCTTGCCGATGGTGCCCGCAAGCGCCACGGTCGGCACGCCCAGGGCTTCGGCCCGGCGCGCCACCTCGCAGGGGACCTTGCCGAAGGGGCTTTGCCCGTCCAGCGCGCCCTCGGCGGTGATGACCAGATCGGCGCGGCCGAGCTGGCGGTCGAAATCCAGATAGTCGAGGATGATGTCGAAACGCGGATGCAGCGTCGCGCCGGCAAAGCCGATCAGCCCCGCGCCCAAGCCCCCCGAGGCCCCGGCGCCCGGCATCGGCGCCACATCCTGGCCCGTCGCCTCGCGGATCGCCTCGGCATAGCGGATCATGCCGCGGTCCAGAAGCTCGACCTGTTCGGGCGTGGCGCCCTTTTGCGGGCCGAAGACACGGGCGACGCCGCGCGGGCCCAGCAGCATGTTGTGCCAGTTCACCGCCGCGTCGATCCGCACCCCGGCCAGCCGCGCGTCCAGCCCCGAGACGTCGATCCGCGCCAGATCCGGCAAGGCACCGCCGCCTTCGGGCAGCTCAATGCCCTGCGCGTCCAGCAGCCGCGCCCCCAGCGCCCGCGCCATGCCGGCGCCGCCGTCGTTGATGCCGCTGTCGCCGCAGCCGATCAGGATGCGGTCGACGCCCTGGTCCAGCGCCTGCAGGATCAGCTCGCCCACGCCCCGGCTGGTGGTCAGCGTCGGGTTGCGGCGCTCGCGTGGGACCAGCGACAGGCCGGCGGCGGCCGCCATCTCGATCACCGCCGTGCGCGGCCCGTCGCCCCCCATCATGCCCCAGAAGCTGGGCACCGGCTGGCCCACCGGGCCGGTCACGGTGGTGGCGATCATGCGCCCGCCGGTCGCGGCGACCAGCGCCTCGGTCGTGCCCTCGCCGCCGTCCACCATCGGGGCGGTCAGGATCGTCGCATGGGGTGCGGCGCGGCGGATACCGCGGCCGATGGCCTCGGCCACGTCCTTGACCGAAAGCGATTCCTTGAAACCCGAAGGGGCGATCAGAACAGTCAGAGACATCTCAGCTCTCCTTTCCTGCTGTCTGATGGGTTTACGGGCGGGGCGGATGGTTATTCCCGGCCCGTGCGAAAAAATTCGCACTCAGCGGATCACCAGCCGGATTCCGGCCGGGCGCAACAGGCGGTTCAGGCGTTGCAGGCCGGGATCGGTGCGGCGCCGGACCGGGGTTGCCTTCTGCCGCGCCGGCTGTCGGGCCAGCACGGGTCGCGGCGGCGGCCGGGTCGCCTCCAGCATCGGGGCGGCCCGGCCCGGGGTCAGTGCCACCGCCTGCGCGACAAGGCTGGCGGCGGGCTGCATCGCGGGCGTCGCGGCCGGCCGCAACCCCGCCAGTTGCTGCGGCCAGACCAGCAATGCAAAGCCGATCAGCAGCGCCGTCACCAGAGGCGCCAGCGGCAGCGCCAGCCGCATCAGGTCGCGCTGGTCGAAACCCGCCTCCTCGGCATTGCCGAAGATCGCCACCGGCTTGGCCGAGGCCATCATGCTTTGGCAAAACCCGGTGCCCATCACCGCGACCAGGATCATCAGCGCCGGATCATGCCCCAGCGCCGCCAGCGGCAGCGCCAGTGCCGGGATCAGCACCGCCGCCCGGGCCGAGCGCGAGGTGATCGCCAGATGCGCCGCGACCGAGGTCAGGGCCAGCAGCACCACAACAGCCGCCAGACTGCCCGACAGCCGGGCGGGCAGCGCATCCAGCACCTGCCCGGCCAGCCAGCGGTCGGTGCCGGTCGCGACCATTGCCTCGGCCAGCAGGACGGTGGCGGTCATGTAAAGCAGCAGCTCGGTGTCGACGGCGCGAAAGATTTCCTTGGGCTTGCGGCTGGAAAACGGTGGGGTCAGCAGCACCAGCGCCCCGATCAGCGCCACCAGCGCCATGCCGATGCCATGCAGCCCGACGGTCAGCCACAGGATCACGACCAACGCCAGCACCAGCGCAATACGGCGCTGGCGGGTGCGGGTGGCCGGATCGGGCGCCGGGGTCTCGATCCGGGGCAAGGGCGCCCGCAGCAGGTCGCGCGGCACGAAAAGCCACAGGATCAGGACCGCGCCGACTAGGCTGGCCAGCAGCGAAAATGGCAGGCCCAGCATGGCCCAGTCCAGATAGCCCAGCCGGATGCCGCTCGCCCCCCGGATCGCCTGTGCGGCCAGCAGATGCGCGCCCGCCCCGATCAGCGAGCCGCCCGCCGACAGCAGGATCACCGTCGGAAACAGCAGCGCCAGCGGCTTCTTCAGCCGGGCGTCCGGCACGGCCGCCGCGATGGCCGCAAAGACCGGCAGCAGCAGCGCCGCCCGCCCCGAGGTCGAAGGCAGCACGAAACCCGTCGCGGCGATGGCCAGCGTCAGCCACAGAAAGAACGGCAGGACGCGCATCCCCCGCGTCAGCAGCGGCGCGACCAGGCTTTGCGTCAGCCCGGAATCGCGCGCGACGGCGGCGATGACGAAGGCCGACAGCAGCAGCCAGATCAGCTCGCTGCCAAGCGCGGCAAAAAGCTGCGCCTCGGTCAGCACGCCCGCCAGAACCAGCGCCAGCACGGCGGCCAGCGCCACCAGCGATTCCGGGATGCGGGTGCCGACCCAGCCCAGGATCGCAAGGCCCGAGACGGCCAGCGCAATCCGTCCGGGCGGCGCCAGATCGCCCGGCAGGCTGGACAGAAAGGCGATCAGCGCGGCCAGCACCGCCAACGCCAGATGGCGCGGCGTGGGCCGGGGCAGTTCGGCAAGGGCAGGCAGGCTGCGGGCGGTCATGGCGTTCTCCTGTGCGTCGGGTGACAGGATTACGACAGCGACCCGGGTTTATTCCCGCAATGCGGCGGCCTCGTCCTCGGGCGTCAGCGGCGCCCCGGCCCCGATGGCCGCGATCGCGGCGTCGATCGTCGCCGCGCCCGAGGCCGGGCGGTATTCCTGGCCGCCATCCTGCGAGACGGCGGCGAAACGCTGGGCCCAGCCACCGGCCTCGCGACAGGCCAGCACCGTGCGCCGCTCTGCACCGCGCGCGGTTTCATATTCGCGGCAAAGCCCGCCGTCCGCCGCCCGGAACGAGGCGATCATTGCCAGCTCGGCCCCGCCGTCCAGCGGCCGGACCTGCCCCGAGGGCAGGCCGTCCAGCGCCGCAAGCTCGGCCGCCGACAGCGATTGCGGACCGGGCGTGCCGGCCCATTCCCACCAGCCCAGCCCCAGCGCCACGATGGCGGCCGAGGCAGCGGCGGCCATCCATGGCCGGCGGTTCAGGTTGGCAGAGGTTGGCGGGTGCTGCCCGGCCGCGCCCAGGCGGACCCCGGCGGCCGGTGGTGGAACCTGCACCGGGGGCGCGGCCCCGGCATCCGGCCTGACCGCCGCGCGAATGGTCGCGGCCAGCGCATTTTCGGCCAGGGAACCCCCGGCCGGCGCTGCGGTCCGCAGCCCGCCCAGCAGCCGCCGGGTCTCCTCAAAGCGGTGCAGCCGGGCCTGCAGCCCGGGATCGGCGGCAATGGCACGGCGCAGATCCTCGGCCCGGGCCGGGTCCAGCTCGCCATCGGCCAGCGCCATCAGGGTCTCGTCGTCGATCTGCATCGGCCCGTCCTTTCCGCCTTTGCCCGTATACGTCCCGTCGCTCATCTTATTCCCAATCTTTCGGAAAGCGCGAGGCGGGCGCGGGACAGCCGGCTCATCACCGTGCCCTGCGGGATGTCCAGGATGCGCGCGGTCTCGGCATAGCTCATCTCCTCGACGCAGACGAGATGCAGGATCTCGCGCTGTTCGGGCGAAAGTTCGGCCATCGCCGCCTCGACGCTGCGCAGCATCAGCCGCGCCTCCAGCGCCGGGCCGGGATCGGTCGGCAGCGCCTCGGGCATGTCATGGACATCGACATGAACACCCGCGCTGCGGACGCGCCGGGTCTGGTCGATGAAGCCGTTGCGCATGATGCGGAACAGCCATGGTTCCAGCCGCTGGGCCGGATCATAGCCCGAGGCGCCGGCAATCGCCCGCTCGACCGTCTGCTGCACCAGATCGTCGGCCTGATCGGGTCGCCGGGTCAGCGACAGGGCATAGCGCCGCAAATTGGGCAGCAGCGCGATCAGCGCCTCGGCAAAGGCCGCGTCCATCAGATGCCATCTCCCCGAAACCGAAAAATTGACGAAACCGGGGAATAATAGAAAGTGATGAACGTAGAATGTCCAGAAACCGTCTGGAGTCGTCCGATGATCCTGCCGCGTGCCCTTGCGTTCCTTGCCCTGTTCCTGGTCGCGCTGACCATCGGCGCCATGCCGCAATCGTCGGGCTGGGGGCCATCGGCGGCCTGGGCCGATGACGACGACGACCGGGACGATGACGATGATGCGCCGGTGCGCCGCCGCCCTGTGGCCCCCGCCGCCCTGCGTGCCGCGCCCTTGCCGGTCCGGGCCCCGGACGAGGTCATCGCCCGCGGGCTGTCGCCGGCCGACCTGCAGCGCTTGCAGGCCGAGGGGTTCCGGCTGCTGCGCACCGTCACCCTGGCCAATGGCCAGCCGATGCACCGGCTGCGCAAACCCGCCGGGCTGACGATGCCAGCCGCCCGCCAGCGCGTGCGGCAGATCGGCTCGGCCACGGCGGCGGATTTCAACCACTATTATCGGCCGGGCGGGGCGGCGGTCTGCTCCGGCGGCGATTGCCCGGCGCGGCAGATGATCGCCTGGCCCGCGATCCAAGGCGGCTGCGGCAAGACGGTGCGGATCGGCATGGTCGATACCGGTGTGAACGCCGATCACGCCGCGTTGGAACATGCCAGGCTGCGGGTTCACCAGATCGAGCCCGGCGGCAAGCGTGCCGCTTCGGACGCGGTGCATGGCACCGCCGTCGCCGCCCTGCTGGTGGGGCGCAGCGACAGCCGCAGCCCTGGCCTGGTCCCCGATGCGGAACTGATCGCGGTGGATGCCTTCCACAAGGCCAAACAGGACGAGCGCGCCGACGCCTTCGCCCTGGTCGAGGCGCTGGACTATCTGGCCAGCCAGAAGGTGCAGATCGTTAACCTGTCGCTGGCCGGACCGGCGAACCAGGCGCTTGGCGGCCAGATCCGGGAGATGGACCGGCAGGGCATCCTGCTGGTGGCGGCGGCGGGAAATGGCGGCCCCGCGGCGAAGCCCGCCTTTCCCGCAGGCTATGGGCCGGTGATCGCCGTCACCGCCGTCGACCGCCGCAGCCAGGTCTATCGCCGCGCGAACCGGGGCAGCCATATCGACCTGGCGGCGCCGGGGGTCGACGTCTGGACCGCCGCCTCGATCAGCGGGGCGCGGACCAAGACCGGAACCTCGTTCGCCGCGCCCTTCGTCACGGCGGCCGCGGCCCTGCTGCTGCAATCCGAAGCCGGTCTGACCCCCGCCCAGGCGCGGGCGCGCCTGCAGGAAAGGGCCCGCGATCTAGGCCGGCCCGGCCCGGACGAGGTTTTTGGTCATGGACTGGTGCAACCCGCAAGCGGCTGCGGCGCGTGACTGTCCCGACGTGAGCAGGGCGCTGCCGGAGGCGAGGTTCGACGGCAGAGGCAAGCCGGAGAGGCGCGGTCCAAGGCGGCGCGATCAGGCTTTCAGGGACCTGGCGGCCAGGCCGCTCGGCGCACAGGCGGGTGCACGGTTCCGTCGCGCAAGCGGTAGAAAATCCAACATTCACAAATCACAAGGAGAATCAATTGATTGCAAATTACATTGGAGGCGGGGATCGAAATCGAACCGGTCTTCACGGATTTGCAATCCTGCCCCGGTTGCTGAAAGCAAAGGCAAGCTCTGTAAACGTCCCTGCTTTGTTCACGGTGATGAATCAACGGCTTACGTTTCGACGGTAAACGGCTCGGCCGATGCAGCTGGTCGCAACCCTGTCAGTGATGGGGTGCCGGTATGAGCCATGAAGAGACGATCTTGGCAATCAGTGACGGCATTGCCGAACCCGATGATGAGACGGGGTACACAGAGGACGGGGTCTGCCGTGAACCCGGAACGGGGTCCGCTGCGGACCCGGTACCCCGTCCACAGCGGACCCCAAACCATCCTGAAACCATCCATAAACCACCTTCGCGCGCGCGTGCACGCGAGGCGGCGGCGGAATCTCTGGAGATATTGAAGGCCTATCCCGCCGACCGATGCCGCAATGAAGCGGCCTGCCTGCACCACGTCGAGGCTGCCATGCAGGAGGTCGGGCAAGTGCTATGCGCTGGAGACCGCAGGCTATACGCGCTCAAAGGTCTGCTTCTCGGATAACTGGTTCAGGGTGGGCCGCTGGCGCGATTACATCGGGGACGAGCCGGAACCGCCTCAGAAACCGACCCCGGCGCATGCGGCAAAAACTGCCGACTGGATCAAATCCCGTCACCCCCTGTGCCGGATTCTGAGCGTTGGACAGGTCCGCATGGCGCTGGACCTGGAGCTGGTTTCCCGCAGCGAAGTGCGCGCCGCAGGCTTCAGCGAAGGATTGCGTTATGTCTGAGCGTACTGGGAAATCCATCTTCGCGCACAAGCAGATCTATTCGCGCAAGGGCAACAGCAAGAGCCGCCCGGTCCGTGATGTCGCGGATGAGGCCGAGCGGCTGGAGGGAGCCTGTCCGCATGTCGCGAACCCGCAGCCGCCCACCATCCTCGAAGGCATGCGGCCTTCAGAGGTGGTCGCCGTGATCGAACAGCGCATCGCCGAATAGAACAAGCTGCTGCGTCAACTGCGCAAGGAGCAGCCGGATCGCAAGGACGATCTGCGCGGCATCCGCGTCGATACCCATGTGATGATCGGCAGCGTCTTCAGCTTTCCCGATCCGGTCGAGGACATGGACCAGGCTGAGTATCTGCGCTGGTGCAGGGACGTGATCGCCTTTGCCAAGGCCGATGCGGCGCAGAACGGGGCCGAGGTGCTGAGCATCGTCGAGCATCGACGCAGCCCATCCACATGTGCATGTTCTGGCCGTGCACCTATGTGCAGATAACAATATGCGCATGGACGCCAGGCGCTGCCATGAGGACTTCCGGGCTCTATCCGCAGCGATTTGTGCGCCTCGGTGCTGAGGCAGATCGAGGTGCGCTTCGGGCCGGCGGTTGGTTTCCGTTTCGCGGCTCTCACCGATACCAGCTTTCCTGCATCCGGGGGATCACATAGCGCAGGAACAGGCCAATGCTGCCCGCAAACAGCATGAAGAATGCGGCCACGCCGAGCATGAAGGTTGAGGCCTGGCGCACTGGTTTGCGGGTTGGAGCAGCTCTGCCCCAAACGTTGATAGCACTCGTTGCTCGAATCATTACCAGCCAATAGCTTGCGGCTGGAGGAGGGAAGATTTTGAAATACTATGCGCATACGGGTATTCGTGAGGATCGAAGCGATTGGCAATTGCTGACCGACCATCTCGAAAATACGGCTGCTCTGGCTGCCGAGCGAGCTGCACCCCTCGGGTTGCGGGCAGCGGCGGATATGGCTGGCCTTTTCCATGACTTTGGCAAATATGACCCCGCCTTTGATCGTGTCCTGTCCGGCGAAAAATTGCGTGTGGATCATTCGACGGCTGGGGCTGCCCTGCTGCATGCCCGGACGCCTGCCGGTTTGCGACCAATTTCTGAAGTGATCGGCTATGCCATCCTGGGCCATCACGCCGGGTTGCCTGATCGCCATGGCGCCGACAGCAGTATGGAGCGCCGGCTCGATGCCTTCCGCGACCCGATCGCGCCGGAAATCTCGGCCGCGGCCAGCCCAGATTTTGGCCCGGTTGCCAGGGAGCTGGCTGAGCTGATGCGCCCGGCATCTTGCGGCTTCGACCTGTCGGTCGCGGCGCGCATGGTGTTTTCCTGTCTGGTCGACGCGGATTTCCGTGACACCGAGTCCTTCTATGCCGGGCTGAACGGCACGCGGCCGGATCGCGACTGGCCGGCCCTGGCCGATCTGTTGCCGGAATGGAGAGACGCCTTCGATGCGCATATGGCGGGATTTCGCCAGAATGGCCGCATCAACCGCCTGCGCGCCGAGATCCTGATCCATGTCCGGCAGGCTGCGGCGATGGCGCCGGGGCTTTTCACGCTGACCGTGCCCACCGGCGGCGGCAAGACGCTGGCTTCACTGGGCTTTGCGCTGGACCACGCGGCACGTTATGGGCATCGCAGGATTATCTTCGCGATCCCTTATACCTCGATCATCGACCAGACCGCGGCCATTTTCCGCGGGCTTTTCGGCGATGCGGTGTTGGAGCATCATTCGGCCATCGACGACGAAAGGACCGACCCGGAGCGCAAGGACAAGCTGCGCCTCGCCATGGAGGACTGGGCCGCGCCTCTGGTCGTCACGACCAATGTGCAGTTCTTTGAAAGCCTTTTCGCGGCGCGGCCCTCGCGCTGCCGCAAGCTGCACAATATCGCCGGGTCGGTGATCGTGCTGGACGAGGCGCAGGCCCTGCCACGCAAGCTTCTGATGCCCGCGCTACGGATGATTGACACGCTTTGCGCGCATTACGGCTGTTCGGTGGTGCTTTGCACGGCGACGCAACCCGCCTTCGACAGCCGCCAGCTGAAGCAGGGCGGCTTGCCGCTGGAGGGGCGCGAACTGGCGCCTGATCCGGTGCGGCTTGCCTACGAATTGCGCCGCGCCGGCATCGTGCAGGGCGGCGAGATGGACGACGCTGCCCTGATCGAGGCATTGCGCGATACGCCACAAGGGATGGTCATCGTCAACAGCCGTGGCCATGCATTGGACCTGTTCAACGCGGCCAAGGCCGAGGAACTCGAGGGGCTGGTCCACCTAACCACGCGGCAGTATCCGGTGCATCGGCGGGCGATTCTGGAAGAGATCCGCGCGCGCTTGAAATCCGGCGTGCCCTGCCGGCTGATCGCGACCAGCCTGATCGAGGCGGGCGTGGATCTGTCGTTTCCCAAGGGCTGGCGGGCCGAGGCGGGGCTGGATAGCTGCGTGCATTCGCCAGAGTGGGTGCAGCGCATCCTTACGGCCGGCTGCGAAACCGGGCTGCGGCCGGCCGACCTGGTGCGCCTGCATCGCAACCAGATCGGGAAGACGCCGCAAGGACGCCGCATTCGCATCAGGACGAACAAGCGCAAGCGCACTGCCACGATTCCGATCGCGCCGGCCATGGTCGCGCTGATCAATGCCACGCCGGTCGACCGCATGTTGATCCTGGTCAGCGATCGCGGGCGGGCCATGACCGGCCGTCACGCCTCGGACAGGCCTGCGCTACTGGCGAAACAAGGCGGGGCTGACACCCGAAGCTCTAGGGTATGATCTGCGGCTCCAGGACACGCGGGGGACCCCTGCTACACGTCTGCTGAATGCGGGGCTTGAACTGGCGCATATCGCCTCGCACATGGGCTGGTCGGTGCGTTACGCGGCAGCCGTAATCGCGCATTACGCCCGCGTCTCGCCGGATGAATCGGACAGCATTTTGGTCAAGCTTGCACAAGCGAAAGGGCGCGCAAAGAGAACGAAACTGTAAACGCCGGAATGAGGGGAAAGCCCGAAATGGCACAAGCTCTTGAAAAGACTTGGAGGCGGGTACCGGAATCGAACCGGTCTTCACGGATTTGCAATCCGCTGCGTAACCTCTCCGCCAACCCGCCGGAGCCTCGGGTTTGCTAGGGTTTTCGGGGCGCGCGGTCAAGGGGGTTATCACTCCGGTTATCACTTTCATGTTCTGGTCCTGTTCCGTTCTCGGGTCAGGATCGCTTGGCACGGGCTTGCTTTGCCCGCATGATCTGCCGGGCCTCACCGGCATATTTCCGCACCATGGCTTTGGTGCTGTGGCCGCTGTAGGACATGATCTCGTCGTCGTCGCAGCCGGCCCAGGCTAGCTCCATCACCCCGCGATAGCGAAGAGCATGCAGGTCATAGGCCTCCAGCCCGAGGCGCCGCCGCTCGGCCAGCATCACCTCGGCCATGCGCCGGTAATCCATCCGGCTGCCGTCCTGCTTGGTGATGATGTGTCGGGACGGCAGGGGCGCGAAGGGCAGAGCTGCCTTCGCGGCGTCCAGCGCTGCTTTCAGGGTTTCGGTGCAGGGCAGGATCAGGGGCTTGCCTCCCTTGCTTTGGCGAAGGCTCAGCGTGCCGTCGCCGGCCGGGTCATAGGCGCCCCAGGTGAAGCCCACCCAGTCGCCGGGGCGCTGGACGCTGCCCACGCCGATCTCGAATATCAGACGTTCCATAGGCCCGGCCTCGGCCCGCCATTTCTTTACGGCCGCATCGGGCCAGGGCAGATGCGGTTGCTGCCGATCCTTCGGGACAGCGAGCCGCTCGATACCCTTGGCCGGGTTATCCGCCAGCCAGCGCCGTCGGATAACCTCTTTGGCGATCATGCTGATCGCGACAGGAATGTAGTTGGCGAACCGGACCCGATGCTTATTCTTGTCCATCGCCTCGTAAATGTCGGCTTGCGTCAGCCTGGACACCTCCCGCTTGCCGATCTTTTCGGCCAGATAGGCAAGCACTGGCTCAAGGTCCTGGCGATAGCGGACCGACTTCGCGGCCCACCGATCCGATTCGCGAAGGATCTGGATAGCCGCCGACCAGGACCGTTTTGCTTCCATGGTTCTGCCGTTCATGACCTCCCAATACTGGCGGTCGAACTCGGCCGTGCCCTCGGGCGCGGTGAAGCGGTGCAGGTATTTGCCGCCGCGGTAGAAATAGACGAACCCCGGCTTGACCTCTCGGACGTGAGGCTTGCGACCATGCTTCCTCACCAGTCGATCCCTCCGTCAACTGCGTCACCGCGGCCGAGCGTTCGCAGCTGTTCGGCATCCCAGCGAACCAAGCCAGGCGCGATTTCACGGCCCCTGGGAAGGTGGCCCGAGGCGACAAGGGCACGAAAATCAGCCGGCTTCATATCCAGCAACTCGGCTGCGGCTTTCTCGCTCGCCAAGATCGGGGTCAGCTTACCCATGGTCATGCCCTTTCGGAAAGGGCCGCCCAGCCCTCGCCGCGCGCCTGGGCGGCCGTGGGGGCGGCAAAGTCGGACAGATCGCCCCAGAGGCCCGCCCAGTCGAGATGCGGGGCCAGCAGGGCGCCCAGCGCCGCGGCGCCGAAGGCAAGGATCAGGGTGAGGCAAGCGGTGAAGACCACCGCCCGGCGCCAGAGCGGCGGGGCAGGATGGGCAAGCCGGATCATGGTTCACCCCCGATCAGCCGGCGAAGGATAAGCACCTCCGCCAGCGGCGCGGCAAGATCGCGCAGGCCGGGGTCGGAATGCCCGCGCAGCCATTCGACCACGCGGCGCTGTTGAGGGGCCGGCATCGCATAGACGCGGCGCAGGATGTCGTCGGCGATGATGACGGCTTCGGTCTGGTCGTTCGCGGGGAGTGGCAGGTCGGCCGGATGGGTCATGGCTGGTTTCCTTCGATCAGCGCGCCAACGAAATCTTCGATATCCGCTCTGCGCCATACGGTGATGCCGTCCCATTTGATCGGCGCGGGGAATTTGCCCTCTCTCACCCGGTTCCAGATCGTGTTGCGATGGACGCCCAGCGCCTGGGCAATCTGCACATCGCGCAGCAGCATGGGTTGGAGAGAGGCCGGGCCATGCTGTCGGTGGCTTTCGGCGCTTGCGTCATGTTGACCGCGAAGAACGCCACGGGCGGCCTCGCGGCACCGCCCAGCCGCTTCCCTTGCGTCCTCTTGCGCGCGCATGACCAGTCGCGAAACCTCGCGCTGCAGAACGGTTTCGATCTGGTTGCGCGCCGCGGCCATGATGGTGTCGATCTGCTGGCGCGCGGCTGCGGACAGCGCCGTGCCGGCGGCGGTGGGACGGCGGCTCATTGCGCACCCCCGATCATGCTGCGCGCCTGGTCGACCAAGGCGCGGCCCAGATCGCTGGCGTTCTGGATGGCACCGCCGTCATCGGCGCTCAACACCTTGATCGCCCAAGCCTCGGGCGAGCAGGCCGGCGCCGCGGCGATCCGGTACTGAAGATGGATGAGCTGCGCCATGCCGGCATCCCAGGCGACCGGATCCTCGGCGCGCTCGGTCGCCTCGAGGCGGTCGTTCAGCGCCTTCGCGTGCTGCCACAGCGCCAGCAAGGAAGCCGGAGCGGCGGCAGCGCCCAGCGCCTGCGCAGGTGCCAACGCGACGACGGCCGGCAGGGCGATCAGATCGCGGCGGTTCATTGCGCACCCCCGATCTGGCATAGCTCGGCCAGCGCGACCTCGAGACCGAGGACGGGCAGCGTGATGCGCTGGGCGGTCAGCAGTGCGATATGGTCCTGGATCAGGCTGGCAGCGCGGCTGACGCGCTTTTCGGTGGCTTTGCGCTTGGGCTGGCCGGGCCGGCGCCGGGGCGCTGGCGAAACCGGCAGGTTGCCTTTGCAGGGATTTTCGGGGATATTCATGGGGAAATGTCCTTTCTCGGGGACATCAAGGCCGGTGTCAGCGGTGCAACGCTGCCCGGCCGCTTTCATTTCAGGATTGCGGGCGCTGGGCATCGGCGGGGATCGCCTCTTTCAGCAGCATGACGACATGCGTGTTGAACGACCGACCAGCCTTGATGGCTTGGATTTTCATTTCATCGTGAAGCTCGCGCGACATCCGCAGGGTGGTTCCGACAGTCTTGCCGCCTGCACGGGATTGAATGGTGTTCATCGTTAGGTCATGTTGACAAATGGCGGAGCCAGAGGCGGATCGACGTGATATCGATGAAGCCAAGGAAGCTTTCGGCGGTCTTGTCGTAGCGGGTGGCGACACGGCGAGCGTTCTTGAGCTTGTTGAAGCACCGCTCGACAAGGTTCCGCAGCCGGTAGAGCCTGCGATCGACAGCGACACGGAGCCTGCGAGACTTGCGCATCGGGACCACCGGCAGGATGCTACGCGCCTCCATGGTTTTGCGAACCTTGTCGGAGTCATAGCCGCGATCGGCCAGCAGGATGCAAGGCTCCGGCAGGTTGTCGTCCATGACCAGATCAAAGCCCAGGTAGTCCGATGTCTGGCCCGGCGTGATGTCCGACCTCATTGGCAGCCCGGCAGCATTGACGCGCAGGTGGACCTTGGTCGTGAAACCACCTCTTGAACGGCCAAAACCCTGTCTTGGAGTCCCCCTTTTGCGCCCGCTGCCTGATGATGGGCGCGGATCACGGTGCTGTCGATCATCTGGAGCGCATCCGGCACGATCCGACTTTCGTTCAGCGCTTCGAGGATCTGCTCCCACAACCCCGCCAGGGTCCAGCGCCGGAACTGGCGGTAGACACTGGACCACTTCCCGAACTCTTCTGGGAGGTCGCGCCAAGGAGAGCCGGTCCGCGCGATCCAGAAAATCCCATCAAGAACAAGGCGGTGATTTGCGGGCTTGCGCCCGTTCGGGGCGCGCACGGCCAGAATGAAGCGCTCATGAAACGCCCATTCCTCGTCCGACATCAGGTCTCGTGCCAAGCTGGTCTCCATTGCAGGTACCAGCTTGAATCACGATCAGGCCACCCTGTGAATCCCTTTTGTCAACACCACCTAGTCCTTATGAAACTACTATAGTGTCTGACACTACCGAGACTGCATTGACAGTCAAGGCCTGTTTTCACAGTAGTTGCAAAAGGGGTTTGTTATGGTCCAACCGAGAATAGGCGACGGCGAAACTGTCGGCATGATGGTAAGGATGTCCGCTGCGCTACGTGACAGGATCAAAGCTGCCGCAGAGAAGAGCGGCCGAAGCCAGAACAGCGAAATTCTGAACGCCTTGGAAAAGGCATTTCCGGCTCCCGAACCTGGTAGAAATCTTCTTGCAGCGGCAATCGATCTGGCGTTGCCTGGTGTTCGCGCGGCCACGTCAGACGAAGAGGCGCTGATGGCCATTCAGGCTGGAAATGAGGTTCTTGCCAAAACAAACCTTCAATGGCGCTTGATCCTTACCCAAGCAGGAGACAAAAGAGCGATTGGCTTCGTCGAAGCATGACGGCACCTCGCCGCGCCTCTCTGGCAAAGCCGTGGTGCTGCGCCTCAAGCCCTGACTACCGCTTTCCGTTACTACAGATATTGACGCCCGTGCCCCTCATAATTATTGTTACTACATGAAATGCACCAGCGACCCGGCGAAGCGCGCCAAGACCCTTGCCGAGCGGGGGATCGATCTTGAAGCGGACGGCGCCGAGGTTCTGGCTGGCGCGACCCTGACGTTCGAGGATGATCGCTTCGACTATGGCGAAACCCGCCTCATCAGCATCGGCTTCCTGCGCGGCCGCATGGTGGTGATGGTCTGGACGCCGCGCGGCGAAACCGCCCACGTCATCAGCATGAGGAAGGCCAATGACCGCGAACAGAAAGCCTATGCCCCCCGATTTTGACGACGACGCGCCCGACCTGGCGACGCCCTATTGGGAAAGGCGCGCCGCCAAGGCCACGGTCCAGCGCGGCCGGCCGAAGCTGGAAAACCCCAAGGTCAGCACCACCATCCGGCTTAGCCCCGAGGTGATCGCCTATTTCAAGGCCGGCGGCCCGGGCTGGCAAAGCCGCATAGACGAGGCGCTGCGCAAGCTGGCCGGGGTCTGATCCATCCTCAGCCTGAGGACTTCCGCCGTTGGCGGAAGTGATCCGCGCTCTACGACAACCCCCAATGGGGGATGTGGTAAGGCTGCAACAACCACCGTTGGTGGATGTGGGTGCAACGGTCCAACCGCCAGCGGCATCCGTTCTCAAATTGAGGGCATCGTGGCCTGCCCGTGCTGTCGGTGCCGGGGCTCGCCCTGCATTGCAGGTTGAACAATCCCGCCCAGCGCCGCGCTAGGTAATGCCCAAGCTGTCGAGGTATTCCCCCATTGGGGGAAAGCCCAGCGCCGCGCGTGAGGCAAGGCATCCAACCGCCAGCGGTGGATGAACCGGACCCAGCCGCGCGGCACAAGAAAGCCCCGGCCAGCATGTGCTGCACCGGGGCTGTGGCGCCGCGCCGACAAGGCCACGGCCGCGCCATGTCGGGGTTATGGGGCACTCGCCGACTTGCCCGGATGCTTCGGCTGATGAAGAGAGGCCAGGCGCATCCCGCCCGTCCGCCCGTCCCGCCCCATGAGCGACGCGCCGGGTATCCTGATGCTATTCCCCGGCTGAAGGCTTGTTCCGCTGGCGGGCACGCCACTTCAGATCATGCAGGAAGTTCCGGATGGATATTTCCGTCGCCTTCGGGAAGATTTCATCCTCGATGATCGGGTCCACCATATCCTTGATCTCGACGTTCTGACCGACAATCGGCAAACGCGCACGACCCTTGCGGCGGAACATTCCGGCATGCGTCTTTCCTGGCATGGTTGCCAGGAATCGGCCCTCATATTCTCTGCCTCGAAAGCTCACGCCTTTGCCGGTCTGTACGGGCCGGCCCTTGAAGGCCGAGACCGGCATCCTGGACAGCCCGAACCACAAGCCGATCACCTGTTCGGCGTCCTTGCCCTTGGCCCGTACCTTCATGGTTTTCAGCCGTTTGCGCAGGTCCATAGCGCGGCGCAGCTGAAGTTCGGGAATCAGGCGCTTGGACGACATGACGCGCAAGGCGCTGGCGGTACGGCGCAGCGCTTTGGATAGGGAAGCGCCGACCTCCTCCTTGGTACTTTTCAGCTCATCAATCACCATCTTGACCTGGTGAAGATCAACCTCGATGGAAACTTGCGGGCTGGGGATGCGGCGGCTCCATCGGCTCATTGGCGCCGCTCCGGGTCCACCAGCGGTATCACCACGCCCGGCGCGGGCTTGGCGCGGCCGTTGGCGATCAGGTGCAGCGCAGTCGCCCAGTCCACGCTGATGCACTCGCCGGCAAAGCGGGCCTGACCATGCAGGATGATCCCTGCCCGCGGTGCGGAGCGCAGGGGCGAGGCTGGCCGGGTCTGGCCGATGATCTCGATCTCGAACATCATCACCCACCGCCGCCTCGATCAGCTGGGCCGCGCGGAAGCACTGGGCGGGCGTCAGCTCGGGTCAGGCATCCGAAATGCGGTCGGCAGCCTTGTCCAGATCGACCCAGCGGAACCGGCCCAGCGCCGGCGCCGTCACATGGATGATCGGGCTGCCCTCGGCATCCGGGCGGTTGGCGTTGCGGATGCTTGCCGCCCGCACCACCGCCACGACCTCGGCCGGCAGCATGTTCCCCGGCGCCGCAGGTGCGGGCCGATGCGCGCTGCGGGGGCTGAACCAGTCCCGCAGGCCCATCACGGCATCACCGGGGTAAAGCGCCAGGCAAAGCCCGGGTCGGGCAGGACGGCCTTCATCGCGCACCAGCAGGTGGCGGTCAGACTGCCATCGCCGGCGGTGCGGTCGATCAACAGCCGGAGCTCGCCGCCGATGGCCAGACCGAAGCGGTCGAAAGCGCCGATCACCGTCCGGTCGGCGGCGGCGCACAGCTCGGCCGGGATCGAATGGACGAACAACCGGCCGGCCTGGTCGCCATAGCCCGGGCCGAAATCCGAACCGTTCAGCGCCTCATCGGTACCGACGATAGCGCGCAGCTCGTGAAAGCGCACGCCCTTGGCCGCAGCGGCGCCCAGGCTGAACACCCCCGGATCAGCCGCCAGGATCGCGCCCAGAAGCTCGGCATCGGCCGCCTGCGCCAGACCCAGCGTGATGGCGTGCAGCAGAGCGGCCAGCAGCTCGCCGTCGCGACGGTCCTTCTGTTCACGGCGGGTCAGCGAGACGCGGAACACGTAGTTTTTCAGATCGTCCGGCCGGTCGATACGATCACCGACCAAGACAGAGGCAAGCGGCGTCAGCGCGGCCGTGCCCGGGTTCTCGGGGTCCAGATCGCCATCCGGGTCCGTCACCACCGCGAAGGGCGCGGCCCGCACCACCTCGAGGCCCATGGGCACCACCTGAAGCGCGGGCACGCCGGTGCCGGTCTCGATGACGCGGCCCTTGGGCTCGATCAGCAGATGCGCCCCGGCTTGCAACGTGCGGGCATGGGTCAGCAGGCTTTCGGCCAGGGTCATGGCTTCGCTGGGCTGGTTGCCTGACGGCGCATCGAAGACGGGCAGATGATCGGCGCCGATGTCGAGCGTGACCATGCGCGCCGCCGGCATCGGAATGCGTAGGGTGCGGTCCAGGTCACGACCCGGCGCGTGTTCGACAAAAGGCAGCGCGCGGCGCGCATGCGCGACGGCATCGGTGAGCCGCTCCATGACGGGGCGTCTCCGCAGGCTCGACGGGAGTGGAACGCTGGTCTGGAGCTGGCGGCAGAAGGCGGCTGGCTTCCTCATGCGCCAGCCGCAGCAGGTGCATGGCCGCGCTTTCGGCGGGCTGGGGCGCCCCGGTGCTGCGGGTCAGATACTGGCCGACAGCGCGATTGCGGCCCTGGCTGCGGTCGAAGGGGGCGTTGTTCGGTTTGACCGGCATGGCGGCTCCTGGGTGAAGGTCAGTGGGCAGAGGTTGCAAACGGGGGGCAATGCTCGCCGCGCATGGCGGCGGCGCGGGCAATCAGCGCCGAGGCGTCATGTTCGGACAGGCCCCAGCGCGCGCAGAGACCGCGCCAGACCGCGAGCTCTTCGGCGGTGACGGGTGCAGGTTTCCGGCCCCAGAAATGGCCGAGCCAGCCCACAGCGGCCAGCGTGTCGCCGTCGATGCCGCGCGCCCGATCCTGCCCCAGAAAGCTCGCGCCGAACTTCACCAGCTCGCCATGGGTCCAGTCGAACAAGCCCCGGCCGGAGCGGCGCAGGCGGCCTTCCTCGGCCATTTGTCGGACGCGGCGGATGGTGACGCCCCATTCCTCGGCGAGGAATCTGGCCTCGCGCGCCCAGACCGGCCGGGTTTCGGCGGGAATATCCGCGGAACGCTCAGCCATGGTCGCGCGCCTCGGCAGGTTGCAGGGCGCGGCGCAGAACCGCGTTGATGCAGGCCGCCACCGAGACGTTCCGAAGCCCGGCCTGATCGGCCAGACGGCGGCGCTCGGCCGCCAGGAGCGTGGCCACGTCGGGATCGACCACGATGCTGGTTTTCATGGTTTTGGCCATTTTTTCAAAGCCCTGTGTTTCGGTTAGCTGCATCCTGCGGGATTTCGCCTTTCCATTCCTCTGGCGCGATTTCATGCCGGGGTCGGGAGGCGCCGGGCGGCGGGAAGGAAGAAACGGAAACCGCTTTTCGAGACCCACGCACATGCGAGTTTTCGCGGGGTTTTGCGACCCGCATGGCGTGGGGGCCTCGAAAGGACCCGCAACAGGGGGGGTGCCCCGGGGCGGCCCGACCGACCGGGCATGCGGTTGACGAACCGCCCCTGGCCGTTCTGGGGGTTCGTCCAACTTTGGACATACCCCTGATCGTTCTGTCCCAACTGATCGAGCATCGCTTTGATGTCGCGACGGTCATGCCGTCACCCCGGCGCGCCGCAGATCGCCTGCGGTCACCAGCCCCTTGTCGAGCATGTGCCGCGCCAACCGCGGGCTGATGGCCGAGGGCGGGACCGGCCTGCCCTCGGTCAGCGCCGGCACCCACAGGCCTGCCAGCGCGTCCAGGTCGACCTTGCCCGAACTCGCGGCCATCGGAACCGCCTCGCCTCCGCTGGGACGCCTCCGCGGTGCCGGCGCGAGCGGGGCCTTCCTGGCCTCCAGGGCCGCGCTCGCGCGCTGCATCTCGGGGGTGAAATAGGCCAGGCTGTGAGGCGGCCCGTCGCCCTTCCGGGCCATGACAGCCCGGATCTGCTCGCAAACCAGCTCTTCGGTGAGATGCGGCAGCTCAAGCCAGCGGCGCGCTTCGGCCATGTCGGCAGGATTGCCAAGGGCCGTTCGCGCTTCCGGGGCCAGCCCCATCGCCTCGAGGATCTTTCCCCGAAAGTGGTCTGGTTCGCGCACGCTATCATCATCATCTTGGTTCAAGGACGGTTCAAGGACGGTTTGGGTCCCGCTCTGGGACCCCATGAGGTCCCGTTCTGGGACGGGTTGGGTCCCGCTACGGGACGGGTCCCGATCTGAACTAGTCCCGCTCTGGGACGGGTTGGGTGAAGCATTGATGCTGGGGAGGTTGCGGATGGCGTCGAGGTTCATATCATAGTTGACCGTCGCGCCGTTGCGGCAAGGGCGGTGGCCGGACATGATCAGTATGCCTTCTGCGACGAATTCGTTGACGACGCGGATGACGGTCGAACGACCAAGCTCGGTTTCATCGGCGATGGTCTTCTTCGACGCCCATATGCCACGGCCGTAGTCGTCGGCGCAGTCGGCGAAATAGGCCAAGACCGCCTTGCGGGCCGATGATCCGACCCGGCGCTCATAGACTAGAGTGGCAACCTTCCGGCTCATTCCGCACCCTCCCCGAGAATGCGGTCCCGCAGGTCGCGATAGTCGTTCGGCACCCATGTGCACAGCCCATCCGGCGACGGCCGAGGGGTGCCCAGCGCCGGAGAAGGCCGTTTATCAGATTCGGGGATTGTTCGCGCTTTGTCTGCGCAACTGGCCAAGGCTTCCGGGTTGTTCTCAAAGGAAAACCGCAGGGCTTTGCAATCCGCTGCGTAACCTCTCCGCCAACCCGCCGGAGCCTCGGGTTTGCTAGGGTTTTCGGGGCGCGCGGTCAAGGGGGTATCGCGCGCCCGCCGCGCTCTTCAGCCGTGCTCGCCCCAGGGGCCGTGATGCGCGTCGCGGCCGTCCAGCCGGTCGAAACCGTGCGCGCCGAAGAAATCGCGCTGCGCCTGGATCATGTTTGCCGTGCCCCGGCCGGTGCGCATCAGGTCGAACCAGCTCAAGCCCGACGTCAGCGCCGGCAGCGCGTGGCCCGACAGCACGCCCTGCGCCACCACCGCGCGCAGGCTGGGCATCGCCGCCGCGAGCTTTTCGGCAAAGAACGGCGCCAGGATCAGGTTGCGCGCGGGATCCTCGGCCAAGGCCGTCGCCATGTCGTTCAGCATGGCCGAGCGGATGATGCAGCCGGCGCGCCAGACCCGGGCGATGCCGGGCAGGTCCAGCTGCCAGCCGAAGGCGCGGCCGGCGGCCTCGATCATCGCGAAGCCCTGGGCATAGCACAGGATCTTGCCGGCGATCAGCGCCTGTTCCAGCTGGTCGATCTGCAGCGCCAAGGGCTGGGGCGCGGCGCCGAAGCGGGCCTCGCCGGCCTTGCGCTCGGAGAGGCGGGCCGAGACGTTGCGGGCCATCACCGCCGCCTCGATCACCGGGATCGGCGCAGCGAGGTGCTGGGCCTCGATCGCGGTCCAGCGGCCGGTGCCCTTCTGTCCGGCGGCGTCCAGGATCACGTCCAGCATCGGCTGGCCGGTCAGCGGGTCCACGGCCTCGGAAACGGCGGCCGAGATCTCGACCAGATAGGATTTCAGCACGCCCTGGTTCCAGCTAGCGAAGGTCCGGCCGATCTCGACGGCGGAGAGGCCGAGCCCGTCGCGCATGACGCCATAGACCTCGGCAATCATCTGCATGTCGGCATATTCGATGCCGTTGTGCACCGCCTTGACGAAATGGCCGGCGCCGGCCTCGCCCATCCAGGTAGCGCAGGGGGTGCCGTCCTCGGCCCGGGCGGCGATGGCCTGCATGATGGGGGCGACGCGGTCCCAGTCGGCGCGGTCGCCACCGCCCATGATGGCGGGGCCGTGGCGCGCGCCCTCTTCGCCGCCCGAGACGCCCATGCCCAGGAAGCGCATCGGCAGGCCGGCGCTCGCGCGGCGGTCGGTGTCGTGGAAATTGGCGTTGCCGGCGTCGATCACCAGATCCTCGGGGCCGAGCAGCGGCGCCAGCGCGGCGATCTGGTCATCCACCGCCGGGCCGGCCGGCACCATCAGGATGATGGCGCGGGGCGGCTGGATCGCCGCGACCAGCTCGGCCAGGCTTTCGGTCGGGATGATGCGGCCGGCCAGCGCGCCGGCCTCGGCGTGAAAGCGCCGGGTCACCGTGGGGGTGCGGTTCCAGACCGCGATGGGAAAGCCCTTCTCGGCGATGTTCAGCGCCAGCGCCGCCCCCATCGTGCCCAGCCCGATCAACCCGATGCTTGCCTGCGTCATGACCCGTCCTTTCCGTTCCAGCGTTTCCGGTGGACGTTACCGTTAACAGCCGGCGGCTACAATTCCGCCGCGCGATAGATGTGGTCGCGGCGGAAGGGATAGGCGGAATGCGCGCCGGGCATGTCGGCGCTCGACTGGTCGGGGTCGGGGCGGATCAGCAGGATCTGGTGCAGCGCCACCCAGGCACGCTCGAAGGCCAGCGCGCAGCCGGCCAGATACAGCCGATAGGCGCGCAGTACCTCGGCGGCGCGGGCGGGCGGCATGGCGCGGGCCAGCACGGCCTCGGCCTGCGGCAGCCGCGATTCCAGCGCGTCCGACCAGGCCCAGAGCGTGCGGGCGTAATGCGGGCGCAGGTTCTCGGTATCGACCATCTCCAGCCCGGCCTGCGACAGGGTGCGCAACGCCTGGCTGACGTGGATCAGCTCGCCGCCGGGAAAGATGTGCTCCTCGATGAAATCGCCCAGGCCGCCGCCGACCGTGGCATCGTCCAGCCCCGAGGCGGTGATGCCGTGGTTCAGCACCAGCCCGCCGGGCCGGACCAGCCGATAGAGCGTGTCGCAATAGGTCGCCATATTGGCGCGGCCGACATGCTCGAACATCCCGACCGAGGCCAGCTTGTCGAAGGGCCGTTCAGGGTGCAGGTCGCGGTAATCGCGGATCTCGATGCGGACGCGGTCCGACAGGCCTTCTTCGGCGATCAGGCGCGTCACGTGGGCGTGCTGGTTCTGCGACAGGGTGATGCCGGTGGCGTCGACGCCGTAATGCCGCGCGGCATGCAGCATCAGCCCGCCCCAGCCGGCGCCGATGTCCAGGAAACGCTCGCCCGGGCGCAGGTCCAGCTTGCGGCAGATCAGGTCCAGCTTCGCGACCTGCGCCGCCGCCAGGTCCATCCCCGGCGTGGCGAAATAGGCGCAGGAATAGACCCGCAGCGGGTCCAGCCAGAGCGCATAGAAATCATTCGAGACATCGTAATGCGCCCGGATCTGTTCGGCGTCGCGGGCGCGACTGTGGCGCAAGAGCGATTCGCCGCGATAGCGCAGCCTTTGCCACAACCCCGGCGCCAAGGCCTCGCCGCCGGCCGGCACCAGGGCCGCGACCACCCGCATCAGGTCGCGCAGGCTGCCCTCGACGGCGACGCGGCCGCGCACGATGTCGTCGCCCAGCCGGCCGAGCTGGCCTGCCGCCAGGTGGCGCAGCGCCGAGATCTGGCGGAAGGCCAGCGTGACCGGCGCCTCGGCCGGGCCCAGCCTTTGCCCCGAGGGCAGGCGCAGCGCCAGCACGCCCTCCAGGCCTTGCAGTTTGCTTTCGATGAGTGATTCCAGAGCCGGCATGAGCACCTCACGCTAGGGCTGACCGCGAATCGGTTCCGGTATGGTTGCGCGGCAGCTGGTTCCTGACGGATGTCCCGGGATGTGACAGACGGGGCAACAACCCTGCCATACTAGCGCCGATTCGCCCCGGAAGGCCAGAGGCCAGCCATCACCGGATGCCGAAAAGCCGAAAGCGGCCCGAAGGCCGCTTTTCGCTGTTCCCGAAGGAAGAATTCTGGAGCGGGCGATGAGATTCGAACTCACGACCCTAACCTTGGCAAGGTTATGCTCTACCCCTGAGCTACGCCCGCACTCCGTATCCCGATGGCGCGTCGCCTTCGGTGAGGCGTCATTTACGGAAGCGCGCCGGGGGGTGCAAGGGGGAAAATCGCGAGATTTCGAAAAATTCGCGCCGCCGCCATGGCGCCATGCGGGCTTGACCCGGGCGGCGTCCTGGCGATGCTTCCCAAGGCCAGGGGCAGGCCGGCGCGCCCCGCGAAGGAAGACCGATGAAACCCTCCGACCAGCTTTCCGAATTCGTGCGCGAGGCCCTGGCCCAGGGCGGAGAGCCCGCGCAGATCGCGCAGGCGCTGACCCATGCCGGCTGGTCGGCGCCCGAGATCGCCGAGGCGCTGCACGGCTGGGAAGTGTCGCCCGGCCTGCCGCCGGTGCCGCGCCCGCGCCCCTATGCCTCGGCGCAGGAGGCGCTGCTCTATGGGCTGTTGTTCCTGTCGCTCGGCATGGTGGCCTGGCATGTCTGCGACCTGGGCATGGGGCTGATCGACCGGCTGATCGCCGACCCGACCGAGGGCTGGACCTATGGCGGCAGCAGTTCGGCGCGCTGGTCCATCGCCTCGCTGATCGGATTCGCGCCGCTGTTCCTGTTTCTGAACCGCAAGGTGGCGCGGATGAGCATGGGCGACGCCGGGCGACGGCGGTCGCTGGTGCGCAAGTGGTTCGCCTCGATGACGCTGCTGGTCGCCTCGCTGGTGTTCCTGGGCGACGGGATCTATGCCGTCTATGCCTTCCTGAACGGCGAGCTGACGGCGCGCTTCGCCGCCAAGGCGGTGCTGGTCGCGGGCGTGGCGGCGCTGGTCTTTGCCTATTACCGGGACGAGCTGAATGACTAGCCGGGGCTGGCCCGCCATCCTGATCGCCGTGCTGGCCGCGCTGGCCATCGGCGCCGGGCTGGCTCTGACCGGCGGCCCCGGCCAGGCCCGGCAAGAGCGCCGCGACCAGAGCCGCGAAAGCGACCTGTCGCGCCTTGCCGTGCTGGTGCGCTGCCTGGCCGAAGCGGGCGGCCGGCGCCTGCCCGACCGGCTGGAGAGCACGCCCGATTGCAACTGGCAGGTCCAGCTCAACGATCGCTTTACCGGCAAGCCCTATCGCTACGAGGTGATCGGCCCGCGCCGCTATCGGCTTTGCGCCGATTTCGAACTGCCCGAGAACCGGCCGCCCGACCTGCGCGACCGCGACGACGCCGGCTGCGTCAGCCGCGACTATGTGCCCGGCCCGGCCGCGACGCCGGGCGGCGATGCGGGCATCCTCTATCGGCCCTGAGCCTGTCCCGGCAGGGACGAGAGCGGCTGTGACAGGCGCTCGGGTGCCAGCGCCTCGGCCAGGAAGCGCGGCAGGCCGGCTGCCAGACGGGCGAAATCTTCGGCGCCGGTCAGGGCGGGATCGGCCTCGATCAGCAGTTCCAGCCCCTGCGCCTCGCCATCGCCGCGGATGGTGATATTGAAGCCGTCGCCGGGGCCGTTCGACAGCACGTGCCGCTCGGCCGTGCAGCCGGCAAAGCGCGCCTCGTCAAAGGGCAGCACGTTGATCAGGGGCGAAAAGAAGAAGCGGCTGCGCGGCGCGATGCCCTGGTCGGCGGCGATCTGCTCGATGCGATAGCGACCGTGCCGGCGCAGCTTGCGCAGCCGTGCGCCCAGCCGCGCCAGCGCCTCGCCCAGCGGCTCCGAGGGCGACAGCGCCACGTCCAAGGGCAGGATGTTCACCACCAGCGCCGGGACCGAGACCGCGACGCTGCCCATCCGGCTCATGTAAGGCAGCCAGACCGGCATGGCGATCTGCCCGCCGCTTTCGTGCCGCGCGGCCGAGCCGTCGCGCAGATTCAGGGCCGCCCAGATCGCGCAGAGCACGGTCAGGAGATCGGGCCAGCCCATGCCCGCCGCCTGCGCCTGCCGCATCAGCGCCGGGCGCAGGGCCGCCAGGTCATGCGCCGCCTCCAGTGCCGCCTGGGCATAGTTCTCGCAGCCCTTGCCCAGCACCGGCGCGCGCGGCTCGGCCGACAGCACCTCGGCCCAGTGCCGGCCGTCGGCGGCATGGCGGGCGCTGGCGCGATAGTCGGTCTCTTCCGCCAGATAGGCGGCCAGCGGGCGCAGGCCGGGGCCGGGCTCGCTGCCCTCGACCGCGGCGCCGTAAAGCCGGGCGCAACGCTGCTCGATCAGGCCCATGGCATAGCCGTCCAGCGCGATGTGATGGCCGCGGTTGAACCAGAGGCAATGCCCCTCGGCCAGCCGCACCAGCCATTGCGCCGAAAGCGGCTGCGACAGCAGGTCCAGGGGGGCATCGACATCGGCCTGCATCATCGCGAAGGCCCGGGCCCGGCCGTCGGGGTCGCCCGACAGGTCGATCTGGCGCAGCACCGGCTGCCGGCCGGGCTCGACCCGCTGCACCGGCTGGCCGTCCGGGTCCAGCGCGAAGCGCAGCGCCATGATGTCGGTCTCGGCGATGGTGGCCTCGATGGCGCGGGTCAGCGCCGCCATGTCGGTCACGCCGCGCAATTCAAGAGCATGGGCGACGGTGGAAACCGATTCTCCGGGGTGAAAGCGGAACTCTTCCCAGAAATCCAGCTGTGCCAGGGTCAGGGGCATCCACAGCCCTTGCGCATCGTGATTCGTCATGAAAATCCTGTGCTTAGGCCAGGTGGCAGTCTTTCCGAACGAGAGAGGGCTGGCTGTGAATGCTCAGGGCACGCGGCTGGCTTGCTTCAAGAGAGAAAGCGGAATAAAAATACTCAACTATTCAGATCCGCGCAAGGTGCCATGGCGTCGCCTGCGCGGGATATTGCCGTCTCGAATCGCAGGATGTCACAGATGATCGAATTCAGTCCCTGGCCGCCAGAGCTCGCAGAGCGCTATCGTCAGGCCGGCTACTGGATCGACCAGCCGCTGACCCATATCCTGGATGCGCAGATGGCCGCGGCGCCCGAGGCCGAGGCGCTGGTCTGCGGCGCGCGCCGCTTCAGCTATGCCGACCTGGACCGCATGTCGCGCAACCTGGCGGCGCATCTGGCCGGACAGGGGCTGGGGCATGGCGATACTGCGCTGGTGCAGCTGCCGAACGTGGCCGAATTCTATGTCGTGTTCTTTGCGCTGCTGCGTATCGGCGTGGTGCCGGTGAACGCGCTCTTCAGCCACCGCCGGCTGGAGCTGGCCGCCTATGCGCAGCAGATCGCGCCGCGCGTGGTGATCGCCTCGCGCCGGCACGAGCTGTTCCGCGACGACGCCTTCGTCGACGAGCTGCGGGCCGGCGGCGCGCAGCATGTGCTGCTGCTGGATGAGGATGCGCCGGCGCTGAGCCTGGCGCAGCGCCTGGCGCGGCCGGGCGCGCTGCCGCCCGGGGCCGGCCCGACGCCGGCCGATCAGGTCGCCTTCTTCCAGCTGTCCGGCGGCTCGACCGGCACGCCGAAGCTGATCCCGCGCACCCATAACGACTATGACTACAGCATCCGCGCCAGCGTCGAGATCAGCGGCGTCACCGCCGCCACGCGCTTCCTGTGCGCATTGCCGGCGGCGCATAACTTCACCATGAGCTCGCCGGGCACGCTGGGCGTGTTCCATGCCGGCGGCACCGTGGTCATGGCGCCCTCGCCCGAGCCGCTGGCCTGTTTCCAGCTGATCGCGGATCAGCGCGTGACCATGGCGGCGCTGGTGCCGCCCGCCGTCGCTCTGTGGCTGCGCGCGGTCGAGGAAGACCCCGCGCGCCGCGCCATGCTGGACAGCCTGGACCTGATGCTGGTCGGCGGCGCCAGCTTCGCCGAGGCGACCGCCCGGCAGGTGCCCGAGCGGCTGGGCTGCCGCTTGCAGCAGGTCTTCGGCATGGCCGAGGGGCTGGTGAACTATACCCGCCTGACCGACCCGGCCGAGGTGATCTTCACCACCCAGGGCCGCCCGATCAGCCCCGACGACGAGCTGCGTATCCTGGACGAGGACGGCAACCCGGTGCCGGACGGCACCCCCGGCGCGCTGGCCACCCGCGGCCCCTATACCTTCCGCGGCTATTACCGCAGCCCGGAGCACAATGCGAAGGCCTTCGATGCCGAAGGCTTCTATCACTCGGGCGACGTGGTGGTGCGCCAGGGCGGCAACCTGCGCGTGGTCGGCCGGATCAAGGACCAGATCAACCGGGGCGGCGAAAAGATCGCCGCCGAGGAAATCGAGAACCTGCTTCTGCGCCATCCCGACATCACCCATGCCGCGCTGGTCGGGGTCGAAGACAGCCATCTGGGCGAGAAAAGCTGCGCTTTCCTGGTCTTGCGCGACGGCGCCGCGAAACTGTCGCCGCCGGCGCTGCGCCGGCATCTGCTGGATCTGGGCATCGCGGAATACAAGCTGCCCGACCGTTTCCGCCAACTGCCCGAACTGCCGCTGACGGCGGTGGGCAAGATCGACAAGCGCCGGTTGCGCGACAGCCTCGCCGCCGCAGCCGTCACCGCCTGAAAGGACCGACATGCTCGACAAGACCCAACTCAGCCCGGAATGGCTGGCCGCCCGCGTCGCCGCGATGATCGAGGACGATTGCGAGATCGAGCCCGCCGAGAACCTGGTCCTCTATGGGCTCGATTCCATCGCGGTGATGACCTTTTCCAGCGAATTGAAGCAGATCGGCGTCGAGGCCAGCTTCGAGGAGCTGGCCCGCGAGCCGACGCTGCAGAATTGGTGGGCGCTGATCGCGGCTAGGCTTTAGGCCCGCAGCGTTGCGCCGCCATCGACGTAAAGGTCGGCCATGGTGACATGGCCGGCCTGCTCCGACAGCAGATACATCACCGCGCCGGCGATATCCTCGGGCGTCGCCAGTTTCTTCAGCGGAATGCCGGTGCGATAGGCCTCCAGGCTGCCCTCGATCACCGCGCGCTCGCCCGCGCCGCCGTCCTCGGTCCACATGCCGGTCTGCATCGGCGTCAGGGTCGAGCCCGGCGCGACGATATTGCAGCGCACGCCCTGGCCGGCCAGTTCCAGCCCCAGGCAGCGGATCAGCATGGTCGCCGCCGCCTTGGACGCCGCATAGGCGCCCATGTTGGCGCGCGGAATCCCCGCCGCGTTCGAGCTGACCGCGACGATGGCGCCCCGGCCCTGCCGCGCCATGGCCCGGCCAAAGGCGCGGGTCACGTTGAAGCTGCCGGTGGCATTGACGCCGATCACCCGGTCCCATTCCGCCGCCGGCAGATCCAGCAGCGGCGCGATGGCCAGCACGCCCGCCGCATGGACGCCCAGTGCCAGCGGGCCGTCCCGAGCCTCGACCTCGGCCACCAGCGCCTCGGCCGCCGGGCCATCGCGCACGTCCAGCACGCGGTTCGTCGCGTCCGGCACCGGCGTAGCCTCCAGCGCGGCCATGGTGTCGGTGGCGGTGACCTGGGCGCCGGCCTCGACCAGCGCCGCGACCACGGCGCGGCCGATGCCGCCGGCGGCGCCGGTCACGATGGCGGTCTTGCCCTGAAATCCGGTCAGCTGCATGTCATTCCCCCACCAGCGCGGCCAAGGCGCGATCCGTGGTCAGAGCCACGCCGCAGGTCGCCGCAATCCAGCCCATCGCCAGGTCATGCTTCTCGCGCGAGAAATCGGCCTGGGCGTCGGCGACGGCAAAGGCCTCGATCTCGCGCTGGAACGCCTCGGCGGCGGTGGCGAGGCAGCCGATATGGGCATAGATGCCACAGATCATCAGCTGGTCGCGGCCGCGCGCGCGCATCAGATGCTCCAGGTTGGAGCGCTGAAAGGCGCTGTAGCGGTGCTTGTGCAGCACGAAATCGCCGGCGGCGGGCGCGAGCTCGGGCAGGATCTCCTCATGCTCGGGGATGGCGCTCATCCCCGGCCCCCACAGATCGGCCTGCAAGCCGCGGTCGGGACGGAACTGGTCGCCCTTCTGCGCGGTATAGAACACCGGCACGCCCGCCGCCCGCGCCGCACCGATCAGCCGGGCGATATTGCCGACCACCGGCGCCAGCGGCGCACCTTGGGGATAGGGGCGGCAGAAATAGCGCTGCATGTCATGGACCAGCAGCGCCAGCCGGTCGCGGCGCGGCTGCCAGGGGCCGCGCGGCTGTGGCAGCTCGCCTTGGGTCGGCGGGTCATAGGGGGCGATGCCGGGCAGGGCCATCAGTCTTCTCCGTCCTTGCGCAGGCCCTCCAGCCCGGCATCGGCCGGCAGGCCCAGCGCGGCCAGGAAGGCACCGAATTTCGCGCCGGTCTCGGCAGCCTCGGCCATCGGGTCCGAGCCGGGGACGATCCCCGCGCCCGCGTAAAGCCGCGCTTGCCGGCCGCTGATCTCGGCGCATCGGATGGCGACATACCAGGCGCCATCGCCCTTGCCGTCGCACCAGCCGACGGCGCCGGCATAGAAGTCCCGGGCGACGGGTTCAAGCTCGCGGATCAGCCCGGCGGCGCGCGGCGTCGGCACGCCGCAGACGGCGGGCGTCGGATGCAGCGCCGAGGCCAGCACGACCGAGGGCGTGTCCTCGTCGCGCAGCCGGCCCTCGATGCGGGTGCCCAGGTGCCACATGCTGCGGGTCGAGGTGACGCGCGTGCCCTCGGGGCAGCTCAGCTCGCGGCACCAGGGCGAGAGCGTGTCGAGGATGGCCTCGACCACCAGCGCATGCTCGCGGTGGTCCTTGGCCGAGCCGGCCAGCGCCTCGGCGCCCGCGCGGTCGGCGACCGGATCGGCCAGCCGCCGGGCCGAGCCCGCCAGCGGATGCGAGCTGACCAGACGGCCGGTCTTTTCGACCAGCAGCTCTGGCGTCGCGCCGCACAGCATCCGGCCCAGTGGATGCGCGAGCCCCGCGGGCAGGGCGACGCGAAAGGCGGTGACGGTGCGGTCGGCCTGCAGGCGCGACATCAGCGCCTCGACCGGGATCGGGGCCGCGGCCTCGACCAGCAGGGTGCGGGCCAGCACGATCTTCTCCAGCGCGTTCGCCCGGCCGGATTCCTCATACATGATCGCCAGTGCGCGGGCGACGGCGCGGGCATAGTCGGTGGCGGCGGGCTCGGCCGCCAGGCGCCAGCCGGCCAGCGGCAGCCCCTGCGGCGCCACGCCGCTGGGCTGCGGCGCCGGCGCGCGGCGGCAGTGCCACAGGCAGTCCTCGGCCTGGCGGTCGAAGGGCAGGGCGCCGCCGATCAGGTCGTCGGCGCCGGCCTTATCCAGCGCCGCCGCGACCCGCGCGCCCAGCGTCGCGGCATTGCCGGGGGCAAGCCGCCGGGCCGGGCCGCGCGCCAGGACATGACCCGAAGGGCCGTGAAAACCGAAAAGAACTGGATCAGGCACAGGCGACGCCGATGTCTTGGGCGCCTCGGACAGGCGGACATTCATGATGCATCTCGTTTCAAAGGATTTTCCTCCCCGATCAATCCCTTTTCCGACTTGCGCGGGCCGGGCGTGGCGGGGAAAAGGACGGGGCGGAGTTTCTCGCATTGGATCAGGTTGCGGCGGCATCGGGTGGCGACCCCGCAACCCGCGGGGAGAGGGCAAGGCATATGGCCCCACCCTTGGGCTTCCCGCGCGCAACCTGTCAAAGCGGCCGACAAAAGGCAAGTAAAAAGATCAGGATTTTCCCGCCGCGGCGGAATCCCGCAGGGCGGCGGCCGGAACCCGGAGACGCCGCCGCGTGTTGCAAGGCGTAATCAGGGCCAGGGGACAGGGCATGACGACACAGGGCGACGGCGCGGCGGATGAGGCGGAAGCGGGCGGCTTCGACCTGGGGCGGGCGCGGGTCTGCGTGATCGCCAACCGGGGATCGGGGCGCAAGCAGGGCGCCGACATCGCCGAAACCCTGCGCGAGGTGCTGCAGGGCCGCGTCGCCGAGCTCGAGATTCACGGCACCGACGAGGGCACGGCGCTGCCCGACATGGCGCGCGACGCCGTCCGGCGCGGCTTTGACCTGATCGTCGCGGCCGGCGGCGATGGCACCCAGGCGGCGGTCGCCAGCGCCGTTGCCGGAACCGAGACCGCCATGGCGGTGATCCCCGGCGGCACCTTCAACTATTTCGCCCGCGACATCGGCTCGGGCGAGACGGTCGAGGCGGCGCTGAAGATCTTCGACGCCCCGGCCCTGCGCCGCGTCGACGTGGGCGAGATGAACGGGATGATCTTTCTCAACAACGTCAGCTTCGGCGCCTATCCCGAGATCCTGCGCCGCCGCGAAAGCATCTACAAGCGCTGGGGCCGCTCGCGCGTCGCCGCCTATTGGTCGGCGGCGGTGGCGCTGTGGAACCTGCGCCACCCGCTCAGGCTGGTGGTGCGCAGCCATGGCGAGGAACGCCGCTTCACCACCGCGCTCGCCTTCGTGGCGAAAAGCGCCTATCAGCTGGACAGCTTCGGACTGGAAGGCGCGGATTGCGTGCGCAAGGGGCAGCTGGCGCTCTTGGTGGCGCGGGCGCGGCGGCCGGGGCCGCTGGTGCGCTCGGCCATGCGGCTGGCCATGGGCAAGAGCGCGCGCTATCAGGACTTCAACCTGGTCTGCGCCGAGGAGATCCGGCTGGAAACCGAGCCCGCCCATGAATACGTCGCCCATGACGGCGAAAAGACCTGGATGGATTCGCCCTTCCAGATCCGCGTGCGCAAGGGCGCGCTGAAGCTGCTGGTGCCGGCCGAAAGCGGCGGTCGTGACGCGGCATGACGCGGATCCTGCATCTCTCGGACCTGCATTTCGGCTATGAACGCGAGGGCCTGGTCGAGCCGCTGCTGGACCGGGTCAATGCCGCCCGCGCCGACCTGGTGGTGGTGACGGGCGATCTGACCCACCGCGGCCGCTCGGCGCAATTCGCCCAGGCGGCCGGCTTCCTGCGCCGGATCGAGGCGCCGCTGATCGCGGTGCCGGGCAATCACGACATCCCGCTCTACAAGCTCGCCGACCGGATGATCCGGCCCTACAGCCGCTGGCATCGCGCCATCGCCCGCAATCTGGAACCGGTGGGCCATGTCGGCGCGGTGCGGGTGCAGGGCGTGAACAGCGTCGATCCCATGGCCTGGCAGCGCGGCGTGATCACGCCCGAACAGGTCGGCCGGGTGCTGAAGGGCGTCGATCCCGATTGCGTCAACATCGCCGCGCTGCACCACCCGATGCAGCAACGCCCCGAGATCGACAAGGCGTTGATGAAGGGCGCGCCCGAGGCGCTGGCCCGGTTCGAGGATCATGGCGTGGCCCTGGTCCTGACCGGCCACCTGCATCTGTGGTCCATCGGCGCCTTCCAGGCCGAAGCCGGCCGGCCGGTCCTGCAGCTGCAGGCCGGAACCGCGCTCTGCGCCCGGCCGGACGACCGGCAGAATGAATTCGCCACGCTGGATTTCGACGGCCCCGACCTGCTGGTCGAACGCCATGTCGCGCCGATGGACGAACAGGGCTTCCGCCGGCCCGAACAAATCCGCTTCACCCGGCGCGGCGGGCTCTGGCGCCCGGCCTGATTTCTCTTTTGTGGAAAATATCCCGGGGGAACGCCTGGCCGGCCCCATCGAGGGGCCGACCAGGCGTGGGGGCAGAGCCCCCGCGCCTCCCGCGCCACCACCCGGCCGGCGCGAGACGAAGCACGGCGCCCGACGCTTCCCTTTCCCCGGCGCCGCCCATAACATCCCGACCGAACCGTCGCCCCGCGAGGGCGCACGACAGCACGACCGGAGGAGGCGGCAGGCCGCAGATGTTTTCCATGCTTCCGCTGCTTGCCGGCCTGCTGCTCGTCGCGGCCTCGCTGACCCCTTCGCTGATCCCGCGCGACTGGCTGGTGCAGGGGCTGCTGGCCGGAGCCTCGATGGCGGCGGGCTATGCGATGATGCAATTCCTGCTGGCGATCTGGCGCACGTTGGAAATCCCGGTCCTGCGCGGCCGGGCGGCGCGCATCGGCCATGCGCTTCTGGCGGTGCCGGTGCTGGCGCTGCTGGGGGCTTGCGTCTTCATGGCCGGCGACTGGCAGAACAGCATCCGCGCCCGCATGGGCATGCCCGCGCTGGAGGTCTCGAACACCACCAAGATGCTGGCGACGGCGCTGGCGGTCTTTCTGCTGCTGTTCCTGATCGGCAAGGCGGTGCAGGCGCTGTTCGACCTGCTGCGGCTGCGGCTGGCGCGCTATATCCCGGTGCGCAGCGCCAATGTGCTGGGGCTGCTGCTGGCGGCGCTGATCACCGTCACCCTCACCCGCGACGGCGTGGTGAACTGGGCCATGCGCATCGCCGACAGCTCCTATGTCGCGGCCCAGCACCTGACCGACGTCTCGGTCGCGCCGCCGGCGCAGGACTGGCAGGCGGGCTCGGCCGCGTCCGGGATCGCGTGGGACCTGATGGGCAAGCCGGGGCGCGACTTCGTGCTGGGCGGCCCCGATGCCGCCGCCATCGCCCGCTTCACCGGCCGGCCGGCGCGCGAGCCGCTGCGCATCTATGTGGGCCTTGCCCAGGACAAGAACCCCGAGACCCGCGCCAGGACCGCGCTCGATGAGATGCTGCGGGTCGGCGCCTTCGACCGCAAGGTGCTGGTGCTGGCCAGCCCGACCGGCACCGGCTGGATGGACCCAGCCAGCTATGACGCGCTGGAATACATGCAGGGCGGCGACGTGGCGACGGTCGCGGTCCAGTATTCCTATCTGCAAAGCCCGCTGGCGCTGATCTTCGAAACCGACGCCGGCCTGGCCCAGACCGAGGCGCTGATGCGGCTGGTCTATGACCACTGGCGCGGCCTGCCGGCCGAGCGGCGGCCCCGGCTCTACCTGCACGGCATCTCGCTCGGGGCCTGGTCGTCCATGCATGCCTTCAACCCGTTCCAGATGATGAACGAGCCGGTCTCGGGCGCCTTCTGGGTCGGGCCGCCCTTTCCCTCGACGCTGTGGCGCCAGGCCAATGCGGCGCGGCAGGCGCAAAGCCCCTTCGTGCTGCCGCAGATCGACCAGGGCGAGGTCATCCGCTATGCCAGCCAGTTCGCGCCCCCCGACCGCTCGGGCAAGCCCTGGGGGCGGCTGCGCATCCTGTTCCTGCAATATGGCAGCGATCCCATCGTCTTCTACGACGCGACCTCGGTCTGGCGCGCGCCGATATGGATGCGCGAGCCGCCGGCGCCCGATGTCTCGCCGCTGTTGCGCTTCACGCCCATCGTCACGCAGTTCCAGCTGGCGGCGGACATGCTGGTCGCGACCTCGGCCCCGCCGGGCTTCGGCCATATCTACCACGCGCACGACTATATCGACGGCTGGGTCTCGGTCACCGCGCCTGAGGACTGGACGGCGGCGGATACCGTGCGGCTGAAGGCGATCTGCGGCGTGAACGGGCTGACCGGATGCGAAAACCGCTGATCCTGCTCGCGGCGCTGCTGGGGCTGGTGCTGGCAGGGCTGGGGCTGAACACGGCGCGCAACTATGCCGGCTGGCAGCCCGCTCCCGACACGCCGGCGGCGCGGCTGGCGCGGCTCGCGCCGCATTGGCGGCTGCTGCGGCCCGACACGCCCGGCCCGCATCCGGTCGTGGTGCTGCTCTCGGGCTGCGACGGGGTGCGCGACAACATGGATTATTGGGCGCGGCAGTTCACCGCCATGGGCCGGGCGGCGCTGATCCTCGACAGCCACGCGCCGCGCGGGCTGGACAAGGCCCAGGCCTGGCGCGCGGTCTGCGCGGCGCAGGTGCTGCCCGGGTCCGAACGGGCCGGAGACCTGGCCGTGGCGCTGGCCGCGCTGCGCGACATGCCGGGCATCGACGCCACGCAGGTGGCGGTGCTGGGCGCCTCGCATGGCGGCTGGACGGCGATGGAGCTTTTGCATGCGCTTTCCGCGCCCGTGCCGCCGCCCGGCCTGACCGACTGGCCGGCGCCGCCCGCCAGCCTGGCGGCGCAGCTGGGCCCGGCGGTGCTGCTTTATCCCTATTGCGGCCTCGTCAGCACGGCGGACGGGCCCTGGCCCGCGCAGGTCCGGGTGCTGATGCTGCTGGCCGGGCGGGATTCCATCACCGACCCCGCCGCCTGCCGCGCCACGGCGGCCGACCAACTGGCGCGCGGCACCGACCTGACCCTGCGCATCGACCCTGAGGCCGACCACGGCTTCGACCAGAGCGAGCGCTCGCGCCTATCGCCCCTGGCCTTCAACCCCGAAGCCACCGCCTGGGCCCGGGCGCGCGTGCTGGCCTTCGTCCGGGGTTTTGCCCTGGCCGCCGAGGGGCTATGACGGCCAGGCAGGAACGGAGGGCAGCAATGCGCGTCATCTTCATGGGCACACCCGATTTCTCGGTCCCGGCGCTGCGGGCCGTCGCCGCGCGGCATCAGGTCGTCGCGGTCTATTCCCAGCCGCCCCGCGCGGCGGGACGCGGGCAGAAGCCCCGCCCCTCGCCCGTGCAGCGCGCGGCCGAGGCGCTGGGGCTGACGGTCCGCACCCCCGAAACCCTGCGCGACCCGGCCGACCGCGCTGATTTCGCGGCTCTTGGCGCCGATGTCGCGTTGGTGGTGGCCTATGGGCTGATCCTGCCGCAGGCGGTTCTGGACGCGCCGCGGCTGGGTTGCCTGAACATCCACGCCTCGCTGCTGCCGCGCTGGCGGGGCGCGGCGCCGATCCATCGCGCCATCATGGCCGGCGACGCGGAAACCGGCGTCGCCATCATGCAGATGCAGGCCGGGCTCGACACCGGCCCGGTGCTGGCCGAGGCGCGCACCGCCATCGGCGCGCAGGACACCACCGCCGACCTGCACGACCGCCTGGCCGGGATGGGGGCCGAGCTGATCGCCGCGACCCTGGACCGCCTGCCGCTGCCCGCCGTGCCGCAACCGGCCGAGGGCGTGACCTATGCCCAGAAGATCGACAAGGCCGAGGCCCGCATCGACTGGACCCGGCCGGCCGAGGTCGTGGACCGGCAGATCCGCGCGCTTTCGCCCTTTCCCGGTGCCTGGTGCCTGGTCGGGGAGGAGCGGGTGAAGCTCCTGCGTTCCCGCCTGGCCGCGGGCTCGGGCGCGGCGGGGACGGTGCTGTCGGGCTTTACCGTGGCCTGCGGCACGGGCGCCATCGAGGTGCTGGAAGCGCAGCGCGAGGGCAAGCGGCCAATGCCCGCCGCCGAGGTGCTGCGCGGGCTAACCCTGCCGCCGCTACTGAACTGAACCTGTTGCCTTTTCGCCACGAAAGTGCCGGATCCGGCCGCTGCGACAGCCGGATCCGCTCATCCCGTGGTAGCATCCGGCCGTGGCAAGACACCGCGGCCGGGTGCCGCTCCAGCGATGAAATCCGTTTCCGCCCAAGGAGTGAATTCATGGATAATCTTGTTCGCATCATGTCCGAGAACTGGTGGGTGCTGCTGTTGCGCGGCATCGCCGCCGTGGTCTTTGGCCTGATCGCGCTGGCCATGCCGGGGCTGACGCTGTTCGTGCTGCTGATCACCTTCGGGGTCTATGCGGTCTTCGACGGCATCCTGGCCATCGTCACCGGCTTTCGCCGCAAGGGTCAGGACGAGCAGTGGTGGGCTTGGGCGCTCGACGGGCTGCTGTCGGTGCTGATCGGCCTGATGGCGCTGTTCTGGCCGGCGGCGACGGCCGTGGTCTTCGTGCTGTGGATGGCGGCCTGGGCCATCGTCGCGGGCATCTTCCGCATCATCGCGGCCATCCGCCTGCGGCGCGAGATCGAGGGCGAATGGGCCTTGGGCCTCAGCGGGTTGTTGCTGGCGCTTTGGGGCATCCTGCTGGTGCTGCTGCCGGCGGCGGGGCTGCTGGGCCTTGCCTGGATGATCGGGACCCTGGCGGTGCTGATCGGCGTCGTGCTGATCGTGCTGGCCTTCCGGCTGAAGCGGCTGAAGACGGCCTAGACCGCACGGCCGCCGGAGTATTTGGGAAATGGTGAAGAGGGTCAGGTCCCGCGCGGCTTGGCCCGCAGGGTCGGGTCGGCCTCCAGCGGGTTTTCGGGCCAAGGGTGGCGCGGATAGCGGCCGCGCATGTCCTTCCTGACATCGCCATAGCCGCCGGCCCAGAAGCCCGGCAGGTCGGTCGTCACCGCGATGGGCTTGCCGCCCGGCGACAGCATCGCAATGCGCAGCGCCCGCCCGCCGACCGTAGGATGGCGCGAGACGCCGAACAGCTCTTGCAGCTTCAGCTCGATCGAGGGCGTCTCGTGGTCGTAGTCGATGGGGACCTTGCGGCCCAGCGGCGTGGTGAAATGCGCGGGCGCCGCCCGGTCCAGCGCCTGCTGGCCGTCCCAGCCGATGCGGGATTTCAGCGCCTCGGTCAGGTCGAGCCCGCGCAGGTCGGAAAGCGTCCGCGCCTTGGTCAGCCAGGGCAGCAGCCAGTCGGGATCCGACAGCAGGCTCGCGTCATCGACCGGCCCCAGGTCCGGCACCAGCGCGATCCGCGCCCGCAGCCGCGCGGCGCCGGGCGTCCAGGTCAGGCCGTGCTGGCGCAGCCCCTCGAAAGCCGCGCGCGCGAGCGCCTGCGGATCGGGGGCATCCAGCGCCCGGTCCGACAGCACCAGTGCGCCCAGGCGTTCCTGGCGGCGCGCGATCACGCGGCTGTCGCGGCGCGACCATTCCACCGCCTCGACGGTCTCGATGCGGCCCGCGTAAAGCGCGCGGATCTCGGATTCATGGATCGGCAGGGCCAGGCGGATGCGGGCCTCGCGCGTGTCGCCGTCGAGGTCGGTCGCGACGATGAAGCGGTGCGCGGCCATGGCGTCGCCCTCGGGCAGCACGGCGCCCTTGCCGCCCGACAGCACATAGCGCGGCTGGTCGTCCCGGCGCCGCTGGCCGATGCGGTCGGGATAGGCCAAGGCCGCCATGGCGCCGGGCGACAGGTCGGCGCTGTCGCCTGCCCCGTTTCCGGCCATGCGGCGCAGGCGCTTTGCCTCGTCGCGGATGCGGTGCAAGGCAGCGTCGTTCACCGGCCAGGGATGGCGGTCGCGATAGGCGCGCAGGTCGCGTAGCGCCGCCAGCCGGGGCGCGAGATCGGCCGGAGCCCCGCTCAGCGGATCGCGGTCGGCCAGCAGCGCCGCCAAGTCGGCGGCCTTGCGTCCGGCCACGGCCAGCATATGCGCCAGCCGCGGATGCAGCGGCAGCGCGGCCAGCCGGCGGCCGTGATCGGTGATCCGCCCGCCCCAATCCAGCGCGCCAAGGTCGCGCAGCAGGGCGCGGGCCTCGGCCAGCGCGGCCTCGGGCGGCGGGGTCAGGAAGGCGAGGTCGGCGCCGTCCGATCCCCAGATCGCCAGCTCCAGCGCCAGCCCCGACAGGTCGGCCACCGCGATCTCGGGCGGGGCGAAGGCGGGCAGCGCCCCTTCCTCGGCCCGCGCCCACATGCGGTAGCAGATCCCCGGCGCGACCCGGCCGGCGCGGCCGCGGCGCTGCTCGGCCTCGGCCCGGCTGACCCGCTCCGTGACCAGCCGCGACATGCCCGAGCCGGGGTCGAAGCGCGCCCGCCGCGCCCGGCCGGCATCGACCACCACCTTGACGTCGGGAATGGTCAGCGAGGTCTCGGCAATCGAGGTCGCCAGCACCACCCGCCGCCCCGTCGCCGGGCGCAGCACCGCCTGCTGGGCCTTGAACTCCATGGCGCCGTAAAGCGCCACCACCTCGGCCGGCAGGTCCAGCGCGGCCATGGTGCGGCGGATCTCGCCCTCGCCGGGCAGGAAGGCCAGGACGGTGCCGCCCAAGGCCCGCGTCGCCGCCTCGGCCTCGGCGATCAGTCGCGCGGCCTCGGGGACCAGCCGCGCGTCGGCGGGCAGGGGGCGGTCCAGCCAGCGCGTCTCGACCGGAAAGGCGCGGCCCTCCGAGCGGATCACCGGCGCGCCGTCCAGCAGCGCCGCCACCGGCTCGGCGTCGAGCGTCGCCGACATGACCAGCAGCATCAGGTCCGGGCGCAGCGCCGCCCGCGCTTCCCATGCCAGCGCCAGGCCGAGGTCGGCGTTCAGGCTGCGCTCGTGGAATTCGTCGAAGATGAGGCAGCCGATGCCGTCGAGCGCGGGGTCGGATTGCAGCATCCGGGTCAGGATGCCCTCGGTCACCACCTCGATGCGGCTGCCCGGCACGGATTCGCCGCGGATGCGATAGCCGACGCTTTGGCCCAGGGGCTCGGCCAGCGTCTCGGCCATGCGGGCGGCGGCGGCACGGGCGGCCAGTCGGCGCGGTTCCAGCATCAGGATGCGGCCCGCGGTGACCGGCAGCAGCGCCAGCGGCACGCGCGTGGTCTTGCCGGCGCCCGGGGGCGCCATCAGCACGGCCCGGCCATGCGCCGACAGCGCGGCGATGAGGTCGGGCAGAACGGCGTCGATGGGCAGTTGCATGGCGCCTTATGGCAAAAGCGCCACGGCGGGGGAAGGCCAGCGCGAGCCCATTGACAGCGGCCGGGATCTCGCGATTGCGTGATCGCATTGAGCGGAAGGGGATTGCGATGAACGAATGGTTGCTGCTGCTGCTGGTGCCGCTGGGGGCTGCGGCCTTTGGTCAGCTTTTCCAGGATGATGACGATGACAACCGGGACGAGCCCGAACCGGAACCCGAGCCGCAGACCGGCGGCACCGCCGGCGACGACACGCTGACCGCGCCCGAGGGCTTTCGCGGCCGGGTGATGGGGCGTGACGGCGACGACCGGATCACGGTCGGCTCGCCTGACAATCCCGGCTATTATCACGACTCGACCAACCTGACGACCGACGATGGCCATTGGAACGCCTGGCGGGATTGGGATCCCGATGCGCCCGGCCGCGTGCCGCCCGGCGTCGTCATGGCGCGCGGCGGCGATGGCGCGGATACGATCATCGGCTCGGGGCGCGGCATCCATGCCGACGGCGATGCCGGCGACGACCGTCTGGAACTGCACAGCGAGCCGGGCGACCTGCGCGATGGCCGCAGCGATTACGCCTTGCTGGGCCGGGGCGGCGCGGGCAATGACGAGATCATCCTTTCGGGCAGCGGCGCGCTGGTGCTGGGCGATGCCGGTGACGACCTCATCAGCGTCTCGGGCGAGAACATGGTCATCAACGGCGGCGAGGGGGCGGATACCATTCACGTCGCCGGCCTGACCGACAGCGAGATCGTGCTGGGCCGGGGCGATGTGGTGACCGGGCGCGGCGAGGGTGCGGACGGGCTGCGCTTCCGCCTGCATGACGGTGCCGATTTCACCGGCAATGCCTCGGACGAGGAGTTCGTGGCCCGCGAGGGCTCGCGCGCCGATGGCGGTGGTGGCGATGACACGCTGACGAATGACTATCACGACGACAGCTCGGTCACGCTGATCGGCGGCGCGGGCAATGACACCATCATCGGCAACGATGCCTGGGGCAACCATGCCATGACGGCGCAGGATGGCTATCGCTTTCGCGTCGGTGCGTCCAGCGACAGCCTGGATGGCGGCGACGGCGATGACGTGATCGGCTATGACCGCGGTGACACCATCACCGGCGGCTCTGGCGCCGACATCATCGACGGTTACGTGGACAGCCGCGACGCTGCGACCGTCACCGATTTCGACCCCGCCGAGGACCGGCTGCGCGTCAACATCCCGCCCGCCGAGGCCGGCACCGAGGCCGATCCCTTTGGCAATGTCTCGGTCATCGAGGAAGACGGCGACACCGTCATCCGCCTGGGCGATGCCGAGATCATGCGCATCGAGAACGCCACCGGCCTGAACATCGGCTTCCAGACCGACCGCTGGCGCGAGGAATGGTCCGACGGCAGCATCCATGAGGGCGAATACCGCGAGGGCGACGGCGAGGTGCTGGACGATGACACCATCTTCACCGACCTCGACGGCAACGAGGTGGACCGCGACTCGCTAGACGTGGTGATCAACAACTACCTGACGCTCTATACCTGAGCCCTACACATCCGCCGCCCGGCTGCATATCTTGGCCGGGCGACAGGCGGGGGACCGGATGGGAATTGCCGACGATCTGATGCAGGGCCTGGGGATTTCCGACCCGGTGATCCGGCTGGGCGTGACGGGGTTGTCGCGCGCCGGCAAGACCGTGTTCATCACCTCGCTGGTGGCGAACCTGCTGGACCGGGGCCGGATGCCGGCGCTGCGCGCGGCGGCGGACGGCTCGCTGAAGGCGGCGTGGCTGCAGCCGCAGCCCGACGACACCGTGCCGCGCTTCGACTACGAACGCCATCTGGCCGCCATGACCGGCCCCGACCCGCATTGGCCCGAGGGCACGCGCCACGTCAGCCAGCTGCGCCTGTCGCTGCGGGTGCAGCCGCGCGGCCTGATCGCCGGCTGGCGCGGCGCGCAGGTGCTGCATCTCGACATCGTCGACTATCCGGGCGAGTGGCTCTTGGACCTGCGGCTGATGGAGCGCGACTTCGACACCTGGTCGCAGGAGGTTCTGGACCGCATGAAGGGCCGCCCCGGCGCGCTGGAGTTCCTGGCCGCGCTGGCCTCGACCGATCCCGCGCGTTTCGAGGAAGGCGCCGCGCAGGCGCTGGCCGCCGCCTATACCAGCCACCTGCACCGGGCGCGCGAGGCCGGCTGGTCGGACTGCACCCCCGGCCGCTTCCTGATGCCCGGAGAGCTGGAGGGCTCGCCGGCGCTGACCTTCACGCCGCTGCCGCAGCAGATGCGCGACACGGCCCTGGGCCGCGAATTCGCCCGCCGCTTCGGCGCCTACAAGGCGCGGGTGGTGCGGCCGTTCTTCCGCGAGCATTTCGCCCGCATCGACCGGCAGGTGGTGCTGATGGACGTGCTGGGCGCCATCCATGCCGGGCCGCAGGCGGTCGAGGACATGCGCCGCGCCATGGCCGACATCCTGACCGCCTTCCGCCCCGGCCGCGCCGGCTGGCTGGCGCAGCTTCTGGGCACAAGGCGGGTCGAGCGCATCCTGTTCGCCGCGACCAAGGCCGACCATCTGCATCACATCCAGCACCCGCGCCTGACCGCGATCACCGCCGCCATGTTGCGCGAGGCGCGCGACCGCGCCGATTTTTCGGGCGCGCGGACCGAGGCCATGTCCATCGCCTCGCTGCGCTGCACCACCGAGGAGATGATCCGCCAGGACGGCGAGGAATTGCCCGCCGTGCGCGGGACGCTGATGGACGGGCGGCAGGCGGCCTTCTATCCGGGCGAGCTGCCGTCGAACCCGGCCGAACTGCTGGTGCCGGCAAGCCAAGGTGCTGCGCGCTGGCTGGACGGTGATTATGCGATCATGGACTTCGCCCCGGCGCCGGCCACGCTGCGCCCGGGCGACGGGCCGCCGCATATCCGGCTGGACCGGGCGGCGGAATTCCTGATCGGCGACCGGATCTGAGGAGGCATGATGGCTGAACCCCCGAAAGACCTCGCGAAACGGCGCGGGCCGGTCCTGATCGAGATGGAGACCGCCCCCGATGCCGCGCCCTCCGAGCCCGAGGCCATGGCCCAGGTCATGCCCGAGACGCCGCCGCTGCCGCCTTCGGGCGACCGCCGCGACCGGCGTGCGCCGCGCAGCGAGACGCGCGAGGGCGCGGCGCCCTCGCCCGCCGATGCCCCGGCAATCGAGGACGGTCCGCTCGCGCCGCTGCCGCAGCCCCGCACCATGCAGATGGTGGCGCGGCTGGTCGGCGCCGGCCCGTCGCGGCTGACGCGGTTCTTCCTGAATACCGGGGTGGCGCTCTTTACCTTCCTGTTGTCGGTGGCGGCGCTGCGCTATCTGACCGACCTGCTGAACGCCTATCCGCTGCTCGGCTGGATCGGCATCGGGCTGATGGTGCTGTTCTGCCTGGCGGCGCTGGCCATGGCGTTCCGCGAATACCGGGCCTGGGCGCGCTTCGGCGCCATCGACGGCATCAACCGCGCCGCCGGTGCGGCGCTGGCCTCGGGCGATCTGGCGGCGGCGCAGCAGGTGGTGGGGCGGATGGAGAGCCTCTATCGCGCCCGGCCCGAGCTGGAATGGGGCCTGACCCGGCTCAAGGAGCGCAAATCCGAAGCCTATGACCCCGAGACGCTGATCGCCCTGGCCGAGGGCGAGCTGCTGGCCCCGCTGGACCAGCAGGCCCGGCGCGAGATCGAGGCCGCCGCCCGCACCGTGGCCGCCGCCACCGCGCTGATCCCGCTGGCGCTGGCCGATGTCTTCGCCGCGCTGGCGGCGAACCTGCGCATGATCCGGCGCATGGCCGAGATCTATGGCGGCCGCGCCGGTGCCGTCGGCGGCTGGCGGCTGGCGCGCACGGTGATGACGCATCTGGTCGCGACCGGCGCCGTCGCGGCCGGGGACGACCTGATCCATACCGTCGCCGGCGGCGGCCTGCTGGCCAAGGTCTCGAAACGCTTCGGCGAGGGCGTGGTGAACGGGGCGCTGACCGCCCGCGTCGGCATTGCCGCGATGGAGGTCTGCCGGCCCTTGCCCTTCATCCACCAGCCACGCCCCAAGGTCGGCAACCTGATCGCGCGCGGGCTGAAGGGGCTGTTCGGCGAGGACGAGCCGCGCTAGGCGCCCCGTTGCTGGAGTATTTGGGAAACGGTGAAACGCGCAGGGCCTGCCGTCTTCTTTGCTCCCCAAATACCCATCCGGCCGCGCGCATCTGCGCCGCCGTTTGGGTATTTTCAGAGCAAAGAAGCGGCCGTTTCCCGCGCCGTGGCACTGGCGTATGGTTCGATCATGAGATCGCGCCGCCTTGCCCTGCTTCTGATGTCTCTCGTGCTGCTGCTGGGGCTGGGCGCCGGGCTGCGCGACCGGCTGGACGCCTGGGTCGATGCGACCGTGCTGCCGCGGCTCGAGGTGGCGGTCGGCGTCGAGGTGGTGGCGCGGGACGGCAGCTTGCTGCGGCCGTTCCAGGTGGCCGACGGGCGCTGGCGGCTGGACGCCGGGCCGGTCGATCCGTTGTTCCTGGACCTGCTGCTGCTGTGGGAGGATCGGCGCTTCCAGCGCCATGACGGTGTCGACGCCTTGGCGATGCTGCGTGCCGCGGGGCAGGCGCTGCGGCATGGGCGGGTGGTTTCGGGCGGCTCGACCCTGACCATGCAGGTGGCGCGGCTGATCGAATCCGGGCCGACCGGGCAATGGGCCGGCAAGCTGCGGCAGTTGCGGCTGGCGCTGGCGCTGGAGCGGCATCTGGGCAAGCGCGAGATTCTGGAACTGTATCTGCGCCTCGCCCCCTATGGCGCCAATGTCGAGGGCATTCGCGCTGCCAGCCTGCAATGGTTCGGCAAGGAGCCGCGCCGGCTGAGCCCGGCGCAGGCGGCGCTGCTGGTCGCCCTGCCGCAATCGCCCGAGGCGCGGCGGCCCGACCGCTTTCCGCTGGTCGCCAAGGCGGCGCGGGACCGGGTGCTGGCGCGGGCGGCGGCGGCCGGGCTGATCTCGGCCGCCGATGCCCGGGCGGCGATGGCCGAGCCGGTGCCGCGCGCGCGCCGTGCCTTTCCGGCCTTGGCGCCGCTGCTGGCAGCGCGGCTCATGCGCGAGCATCCCGGCGCCAGCCGGATCGAGACCACCATCGACCCGCGCCTGCAACGCCGGGCCGAGGAGCTGGCCTCGCGCGCCGTGCGCGGCGCCGGGCGGCGGCTGTCGGCGGCCGTGGTGCTGGCCGATCACCGGACGGGCGAGATCCTGGCCGAGGTCGGGGCGGCGGACTGGACCGACGGCGCCTCGGCCGGTTTCGTGGACATGACGCGGGCCTGGCGCAGCCCGGGCTCGACGCTGAAGCCCTTTGTCTATGGCCTCGCCTTCGACGACGGGCTGGCGCATCCCGAGACGCTGATCGAGGACCGCCCGACCGCCTTCGGCCGCTGGCAGCCGCAGAATTTCGACAAGCATTTCCGCGGCACGGTCAGCCTGAAGAACGCGCTGATCTGGTCCTTGAACATCCCGGTGGTGAAGCTGGCCGATGCGGTCGGACCGAACCGCATCGCCCAGGCCCTGCGGCGCGGCGGGGTCGAGCTGCGGCTGGCGGGCGATGCGCCGGGCCTGGCCGTGGTGCTGGGCGGGGCCGGGGTGACGCTGGAGGGGCTGGCGCAGGGCTATGCCGCGCTGGCGCGGGGCGGGCGCGGCATCACGCTGTCGGCGCTGCCCGGCGGCGCGGCGGCCGGGCAGGCGCCGATGTTCGGCCCGGTCGCGGCCTGGCAGGTCGGCCATGTCCTGGCCTCAAGCCCGGCGCCGCATGGGGTGCGGCAGCGGGTGCTGGCCTATAAGACCGGCACCTCCTACGGGTTTCGCGACGCGCTGGCGGTGGGCTTTGACGGGGCGCATGTCGGCGCGGTCTGGCTGGGCCGGCCGGATGGCACGCCGGTCCCGGGCGGCTTTGGCGGCGACCTGGCGGCGCCGGTGCTGTTCGACCTGTTCGACGCGCTGCCCTCGGTCGCGCTGCCGCCGCCGCCGCCGCAAGCGCTGACGCTGCCGAACAGCGCGCTGCCGCTGCCCCTGCGCCGCTTTGCCGCCCCGGGCGAGGCCAGCGCCGCCGCCGCCCGTCCGGCCGGTCCCGATGCGCTGCGCCTGACCTATCCGCCGGACGGGGCCGAGCTGGAACGGCGCGGGCCGCTGACCGCCAAGGCGCGGGGCGGGCGCGCGCCCTGGACCTTTCTGCTGAATGGCGCGCCCGCCGCCATCGCCCGGCCGCAGCCCTGGGCCGAGCTGCCCGATCCCGGTCCCGGCTTTGCCCGCCTGACGGTGGTCGATGCCGATGGCGCCTCGGCGACTGCGACAATACGGTTGCACTGACGCGATTTGCGCGTTTCGTGATTCGCTTGACCTTTTCTTAACCGGATTTTGCGACATATTCCGACCATGCTGCATATCAACGACCAGATCACGATCCAGGAATGGGAGCTGTCCGAGCAATTCACCCGGTCTCAGGGACCGGGCGGGCAGAACGTGAACAAGGTCGAGACCGCGGTCGAGCTGCGCTTCGAGGCCGAGCGCTCGCCGCATCTGGCCGCACCGGTCAAGGCGCGGCTGAAGCGGCTGGCGGGCCGGCGCTGGACGCTGGACGGCGCCGTGCTGATCCGCGCCGAAGAGACCCGCAGCCAGGCCCGCAACCGCGAGCTGGCGCGCGAGCGGCTGGCCGAGCTGATCCGCCAGGCCCTGGTCGCGCCGCGCAAGCGCATCCCCACGCGCCCGACGCTGGGCAGCCAGCGCCGCCGCCTGGCCGCCAAGACCCAGCGCGGCGAGGTCAAGGCCGGCCGCACCCGCATCCGCGACGCGGAGGGCGGCGAATGATCGTCGAGTTCCGCGACAGGCTGGCCCGCCTGCTGGGCCGCCGCCCGCCCGAGATGCAGGTCGCCGCGCTGTGCCTGGACGAGGCGACCGGCCAGGTGCTGCTGGTGACCAGCCGCGGCACCGGGCGCTGGATCGTGCCCAAGGGCTGGCCCATGCCCGGCCGCAGCCTGGCCGGCGCCGCCATGCAGGAGGCCTGGGAGGAGGCCGGCGTGCGCGGCCGCGCCGGGCCCGGCGAGATCGGCCGCTATCGCTATGACAAGGACCAGGAGCGCGGCTTCGCCATCCCGGTCGAGGTGCGGGTATTTCCGCTGTATGTCGAGAGCCTGGCCGAGGACTATCCCGAGGCCGAGCAGCGCGATCGACGCTGGTTCCCGCCCGCCGAGGCGGCGCGGATGGTGGCCGAGCCGGGGCTGCAGCAGATCTTGCGGGCGCTGCCCGCCGCCGCCGGATCGTGACGCGGGGCATGGCGCGCTATACCCGGGAATATCGGACGCTGGACAAGGACTTGCGCCGCGTCACCCATAGCGAGCGGGCGATGCTGCAATCCGGCCGCCCGGTGTTTCGCCTGGGGCTGGCGCTGATCTTCATGGCCGCGGCCGCCTATGCCGCGACGGCGATCTTTGCCGGCCAGCCGGCGCTGGGCATCGTCGCCGCCGCCATGGCGGTCGCGGCCTGGCTGGCGCTGTCGATCGGCGCCAACGACGTGTCGAACTCGCTCAGCCCCGCCGTGGGCGCGGGGGCGATCGGCATGGGCACCGGCCTGGTGCTGGTCGCGGTGATGGAGGTGCTGGGCGCGGTGATTGCCGGCGGCTCGGTCACCCAGACCCTGACCGAGGGGCTGGTCGGCGACGCGCTGGGCCAGGGCGAGGCGACGGCGCGCATGATGCTGACCGCGCTCTTGGCGGCGGGGGGCTGGATCACGCTGGCGACCTGGCTCGACGCGCCGGTCAGCACCACCCATTCGGTCGTCGGCGCCATCGCCGGCGCCGGGCTCGCCAGCTTCGGCCCCGGCGCGGTGAACTGGCCCGAGCTTGGCATGATCGCCATCGGCTGGGTGGTTTCGCCGCTGATCTCGGGCGCGCTGGCGGCGCTGTTCCTGGCGGCGCTGCGCAACCGCGTCATCGACCGCGCGGACCGGGTCGCCGCCGGCCGGGTCTGGCTGCCGGTCATGGTGGCGCTGACCACGGCGCTGCTGGGCTCGATGGCGGGGGTGGCCTGGCACGGGCTGCCGCTGGTCGCCATCCTGGCGCTGGGCCTTGGCGCCGGTGCTGCCGGCTGGGCCTATGCCCGGCTGCGCCTGCAGCGCGAGATCGCGGCCAATCGCGGCGACCAGTTGGCGCTGAAGAAGCTGCTGGGCGTGCCGCTGGTCACGGCGGCGATGGTCATGGGATTCGCGCATGGCTCGAACGACACCTCGAACGTCGCGGCGCCGCTGGGCATCATCCTCGACAGCCTGCCGACCCGGACCGCGCTGCTGCCGCAGGGCCGGCTGGTGCTGCTCTTGGGCGGCATGGGCATCGCGCTGGGGGTGCTGCTGTTCGGGCGCCGGCTGGTGCATATGGTCGGCAGCAAGATCACGAGGCTGAGCGCGGCGCGGGCGCTGTGCATCTCGCTCGCCACCTCGGCCACGGTGCTGGGGTTTTCGGCGGCGGGGCTGCCGGTCTCGACCACGCATATCGCCGTGGGCGGCGTCTTCGGCATCGGCTTTTATCGCGAATGGCGCGACCGCCGGCTGGCCGCCGCCCGGCCCGCGCTGCCGGACGAAGAACGAAGGCGGCGCCACCTGGTGCGGCGCTCCTACATGCGGATGATCCTGGGGGCCTGGCTGATCACCGTGCCGGCGGCGGCGGCGCTGGCGGCGGCGCTGGTCTGGATCGGGCGGCTGCTCTAACCCGGGGCGTGCTCGCCGTCGATCAGCACCATGATCCGCCCGCGCGAGCAGCGTTCGACCCGGGCCTCGACGCCATAGACCTGCGCCAGCAGGGCCGGGGTCAGCACGTCTTCGGGCCGGCCCTCGGCATGGGTATGGCCGTCGTGCAAGAGCACGATCCGGTCGGCCCATTGCGCCGCCAGCGCCAGGTCGTGCAGCACCGCGACAACGATCCGCCCCTCGCCCGCCAGCCGGCGCAGTTCCGACAGGAGCCGCACCTGACGCGCCAGGTCCAGCGCCGAGGTCGGCTCATCCAGCAGCAGCAGGCGCGGGTCGCGGACGATGGCCTGGGCCAGGCTGACCATCTGGCGCTGCCCGCCCGACAGCGCCGACAGCGGCTCCAGCGCCAGGGCGGCGATGCCCAACGTCTCCATCACCGCCAAGGCGGCGTGGTCGGCCTGGCGGGCGCCGATGGTCGCCCCGGCCCGCAGCGCCGCGATCACGCTTTCCAGCGCCACCAGCGACGAGGCGCCGGGCAGGGTCTGCGGCATGAAGCCGACCAGCCGCGAGCGATCCCGGGCCGGCATATGCGCCAGGTCTTGCCCGTCCAGCACCACCCGGCCGCCATGCGGCTGCAATTGCGCGATGGCGCGCAGCAGGGTCGACTTGCCTGCGGCATTGGGGCCGGCCAGCACCGTGACCTCGCCCGGGCGCAGCAGCGGCAGGTCCAGCCCCTGAAGCACGGGACGCGCGCCGAAGCGGACCGAAATGCCCTGCGCCAGCAAGCCCTGCATCAGCGCCTCCGCCCGCGCAGGATCAGCGCGAAGAAGATCGGCAGGCCGATCAGCGAGGTGACCAGCCCGACCGGCAGCAGCACGCCGGGCACCAGCGTCTTCGACAGCGTCGAGGCCAGCGACATGACCAGCGCCCCGGTCAAGAGGCTGGCGGGCAGGAAGACGCGGTGGTTCTCGCCCACCAGCATTCGCGCGATATGCGGACCGGCCAGGCCGACGAAGCCGATCACCCCAACCATGGACACGGCGGCGGCCGACAGCAGGCTGACACGGAACAGCGTCCAGCGCCGCAGCCCGGTCACATCGACGCCGAAGCTGCGCGCCTGGTCCTCGCCCAGCCGCAGCGCGGTCAGCCGCCAGGCGGCGCGAAAGGAAAACGGCACCGCCGCGACCAGCACCACGACCAGCATCGCGACGCCCGGCCATTGCGCCGAGGCGAGGCTGCCCATGGTCCAAAACACCAGCTGTTGCAGGGCATCGGCCGAGGCCATGAACTGCACCAGCGACAGCAGCGCGGCGGCGGTGAAGTTCAGCGCCACGCCGAAAAGGATCAGCACCTCGGGCCCGCCGCCCCGGATGCGGCCCAGGAGTTGCAGCAGCGCCAGGGCGCCCAACGCGAACAGGAAGGCATTGCCCGAGACGCTCCAGACCGGCGGCAGGCCGGGGATGGTCAGGCCCAGGACGATGGCGACGGCGGCGCCCAGCGCGGCCGAGGCCGAGACGCCCAGGGTAAAGGGCTCGGCCAGCGGGTTTTCCAGCACGGTCTGCATCTCGGCCCCGGCCAGCGCCAGCGCCGCGCCGACCAGCAGCGCCATGCAGGCCACGGGCAGGCGCACGGCCCAGACGATGACCTCGGTGCCGCGCGCGACCTCGCCGCCGGTCAGGGCCCGCAGCGTATCGGACAGCGGCAGGCCGGCCGGGCCGGTCACGAGATCCAGCAGCAACGCGGCCAGCGCCGCGACGGCCAGCACGCCGACCAGCACCGCGTGGCGCCGGCCCTGCCGGTGATAGCGTTCCAGCGTGTCCGTGGTCATTGCGCCTTGGTCACCCACCAGGTGCCCGGCACGGTCACGGGCGAGAAGCGGGCGTTGATCTCGGCCAGGGTGGCATTCGGGTCCACGTCCTGGAACAGGTCGGGGTGGAAGGTCTTGGCCAGGTATTCGATCAGCGCGATATGCACCGGCGAATCGTTGAACATATGCCAGACGCCGGCCGCGCGGCCGTCCTGCACCGCCCGCAGCGCCGAGAAGCCGGGCGCCGAGACCAGCGCGTCGAAACTGGCCTGCGCCGTCTCGGCATCGACGCCCGAGCCCAGCACCAGCCCGCCCCGCGCCGCCATATGCGTGCCGCCGGTCGCGACATAGACGTCCGGGTCGGCGGCGATCAGCGCTTCCAGGCTGACATTGCCCTGCACGGTCTTCACGGTCTCGTTGCCGATGTTCGCGCCGCCCGCCGTGGTGATGAAATCGTGGAACACCCCGGTGCCCACGGTGGCGCAGCAGCCGGTCGGCGCGGCATGGACGTGGAAGAACACGCGCGGACGCGGCACCTGCGGCGGCAGGCGGTCACGGATGCGGTCCAGCCGGGTTTCGTAGAATTCGGCGAATTCCTCGGCGCGCTCCTCGGCGCCGGTCAGCTTGCCCAGGATGCGCAGGCTGGGCATCGAGTTCTCCTGCGGATGCGAGAAGAAATCGACATAGGCGACCGGGATGCCCGCGGCCTCGATCTGCTGGCGGGCCAGGTCGGTCGCCGGGTCGTTCTGGTCGACCAGCGTCAACACCACCAGGTCGGGATGCAGCGCAATGATCGCCTCGGCCGACAGGCCGCGCGCGCCGGCGCCGACCGGCTTGATCTGGTCGAGGTTTGGGAATTTCGCGCGATAGGCCGCCAGCGTCGGTTCGTCCAGCGCCCGCGCCAGCCGCCAGCCCGAAACCAGCGCCACCGGATCGTCATGGATCAGCCCCAGAACCGCCAGATGCCGCGCCTCGGCCAAGACGACATGCTCGGCCGGTTTGGGCAGGGTGACCTCGCGCCCCAGGATGTCGGTCGCCGTCACATCCGCGCGGGCCGCGGCCAGCGAGGAGATCAGGGCAAGGGCGGCCAGCAGGGCGCGGGTCAGGGTCATGGCGTCGGTCCTCAGGAGAGGCGGGGCGCGCCGTCGCGCCCCGCGGTCCGGGCCCTTTTACTCGGCAACCGGGGCGATGCGCCAGATGCGGTCGCCGGCCTCGTCGCCTTCGCCCTTGGACTTGTTCACCGCCCAGACATTGCCGTTCTGGTCGGCGCGCAGCTGGTTCGGCATGCTGCCGGCATCGAGGTTCGCCACGATCTCGCCTTGCGGGTTGACCACGGTGATCGTGCCGGCGCCGCGGTTCGCGACATAGGCCAACCGGCCCTTGGGCTCGAAGGCGACGTTCAGCGGCCCGGCGCCCACGGCGACATCATGCAGCACCTCGCCGGTTTCCGCCTTGACGATCAACAGGTTGTCGGTCGCCTGCGAGGCGACGAAGATCAGCCCGTCCTGCGGGTCATAGGCCACGCCCGAGGCGGCCTTGACGCCCGGCAGCGGGATGACCTTGACCTCGCCCGACTTCAGGTCGACCAGCGCGGCCTCGGGCGTGGCGATGCTGACGGTGACCAGCTTGCCGCCGGTCTCGTCGATGTCCAGCGCCATGGTCGAGAATTCCTCGCCCCGCACGCCCGACTTGATGACGATCGGCTCCAGCGGCTCCAGCGTCTTGATGTCGAAGACCTTGATTTCGGGCGCGCCGGTCGCGGCGACATAGGCGCGGCCGTTGGCCTCATCGACCACCACGTCGCGGGCATGCGGCACGGCGCCCGGCTCGAACTGCTTGACCAGCGACAGGTCGGACTGCTTGTAGACCGCGACGGTGTCCTGGCGGGTGTTGGTCACCCAGACATTGCCGTTGGCATCGTCCACGTCCACGCCATAGACGGCGAACAGCCCGCCGTCGCTGCCGTCCGGGCGCGCGGGGGCGGCGCCGGGGGTGATCTCGGCCAGGATCTTCAGCGTCTCGGGGTCGATCTTGACCAGCTTCGATTCCTTGACCGGGGGCCGGCCGACCGCGCTGGTCACGAAGACCGCGTCGCCCGCGCCGTTCAGCCGCACCTGGTAGAGGCCGCGCACCACCGGCTCGCTGGCGATGGTGTATTTCTCGGCGCCGCCGACCGGCACCTCGGGCGAGATCTTCAGCTCGACCACCTCGGCCGAAGCCGGGTTCTCGGTCACGACGACGATGGGCTGCAAGCCGGTCTCGGCCTCGGCGTCGATGTCCAGCGGGAAGCTGAACTTGCCGTCCTGGCCGATGCTGATCGGCTCGGCGTTCAGGGGCTTGGCGCCGCGCAGCAGGGTGACGGTCTGGCCGGGGATCAGGTCTTCGCCCTCGATCACCGCCTTGCCGCCCTTGACGACCGGGGCGCGCTCGACGCCGCCGACGCCGACATCGCCGGCGAAACTCACCAGCGGCTTGGTGAAGATGGTCTCGGCCAGGGCCGGGCCGGCCAGCAGCGACAGGGTCAGCGCCGAGGCGCCCAGCAGCGCGCGGATCGAGGGGCGGGATGGGGTGGTCATGGGAAACTCCTGCAAGGACGGACGGGGATCGCTGACCGCTTGGGCTGGCTTCATTCGCCGGGCAACCTATATTTCCGACAGTCCTTGTCAACTAAGACGCACCGGGGCAAAGGGGATGCGGGCAGAAAAGGATGTCGCGAAATGTCGCAATTCGGCAAGGTTGGACCGGGGCACGCGCAGGGGCAGGCGGGCTTGCAGATCTTCCAGACCGGGGCGCCGACGCATGACCTGTCGCAGCGGGTCGTCGACGTGGGTCCGGGGCACCGGCTGTTCCTGGCCGTGCCCAAGGCGCCGGCGCCGGCCGGGGGCTGGCCGGTGCTCTACATGCTGGACGGCAACGCCGCCTTCGACTTCCTGACGCCCGAGCATCTGGCGCTGGCGCCCGGCCTGGTGCTGGTCGGCGTCGGCTATGACATCGACCGCCAGTTCGCACGCGAGCTGCGCACGCTGGATTTCACCGCGCCGGACGGGCCGGGCGACGGGCTGCGTCCCGATCCTGTGCATCAGGGCCGCACGGCCGGCGGCGCCGCGATCTTCCACGACCGCCTGACCGGCCCCCTGCGCGCCGCGGCCGAGGCCGGCTTGCCGGTCGATCCGGCCCGCCGCACGCTTTGGGGCCACAGTTTCGGCGGGCTCTTCACGCTTTACGCGCTGCTGGCGCGCCCGGAGGGGTTTGCGCGCTATGCGGCGATCAGCCCCTCGATCTGGTGGGACGAGGGGCTGATCCGCCGCGTCGCGCAGGCCGCGGCGCCCGCCACGCTGCCGCTGCTGGTGGCGCTGGGCGACCGCGAGAAGCGCTCGGGCAGCGACGGCCCGCCACCGGACGGCCCGGCGCCCGCGACCATGCAATTCATCGCCGACCTGCGCGCCCATCCCGGCCATGACGCCCAGGTGCATGTGCTGCGCGAGCATATCCATATCCAGACCCTTGCCGGGTCTTTCCCGCTGGCGCTGCCCTTCGCCGCCGCGGCTTAACTGGATCTTCAGGCTTTCGCGCTCATCTGGCGGCAGAAAGTAAGGAGATTCGGAATGGCGATCGTCAGATTTGCGCTGGTCCTGCTGGGGGTGGTCCTGTGCTGCCTTGGCCTGGTCCAGATCCAGGAAGGGCTGCCGGGCTATTATTACTCGCGCGGCATTGCCGAACTGCAATCGGATGCGAACGCATTGCTGCTGGGGATCGCCTGGTTGATCGGCGGGCTGGCCAGCGGCGTGTTCGCGCTGGCCTTCCCTGGTCTTTCCGGCGGAACCGGCGCGGTGCCGGGTCCGACGTCTAGCCCTGCGTCATCCGGCGGTTGAGTTCCGGCGCGATCAGGGCCGAGGCTTCGGCCGAGGTCATCCCGGCATGCAGGAAGGGCAGGTCGATCACCTCGACCGCGCCGGCATGAGGTGCCCACATCTCGGGGTGCAGGTTGCGGTCCTTGTGGTCCAGCGCGGCGCGGAAATGCGTCACCGTGCCGGCAAGGCGGCGGTGATGATGCGCCCGGATCAGCCGGTTGGTGGCGGTGACGGTGCGCACCACGCCGTCCAGCACCTGTTGCGGCAAGGCCCCCAGCGCGCTGTCGCCCCGGCGCAGGAAGGCCACGACCTTGTCGCGGCTGTCGAGTTCCGGGTGGCCCTCGGGGTCGTAGCCGGCGATGGCCAGAAGCGCGCGCAGGGCGGCGACCGGATCGGGCTCGGGCTCGTTGCGCCAGGCGTCGGCGGGATAGCTGTCCAGCATGGCGACCAGCCCCGCCTCGCGGCCCATGCCGGCCAGGATCACCGCGATGTCCTGCGCCAGGATGCCGCCGACCGACCAGCCGGCCAGGTGCACCGGCCCCTGCGGCACCAGCTCGGCGACGCGCCGGGCATAATCCTGCGCCAGCGCCGACAGGCTGTCCGGCATCGGCGCGGCCGGGTCCAACCCCGGATGCTGCAACCCATAAACCCGCCGCGCCGGCGCGATCAGCCGCGCCAGTGTGCGATAGCCCCAGGCCAGCCCGCCGGCCGGGTGGATCAGGAACAGCGGCGCGGCCTCGGCTGCGCCCTCGGCCAGCAGGATCACCGGGCCCAGCCCGTCGTCGCGCGGCCCCTGCGCCTCCAGCGCGGCGGCCAGCGCGGCCAGGATCGGGTTTTCAAAGATCGTGCCCAGGCCGGGGTCGCGGCCGGTCGCCTGCTCCAGCGCCTGCGCCAGCCGCACGGCGGACAGCGAATCGCCGCCGAGCGCAAAGAAATCCGCCTCGGCCGGGGCGGGGGCGTCCAGGTGCAGGATCTGCTGGAACAGCCCGGCCAGCAGCTCTTCGGTCGGGCCGGCGGCAGCGCGGCCGGCGGCAGAGAACTCCGGTGCCGGCAGCGCCTTGCGGTCCAGCTTGCCGTTCGCGGTGACCGGCAGCGCCGCCAGCGCCACCTCGGCCGAGGGCACCATATAGCCGGGCAGCGATCCCGCCAGCCGCTCGGCCAAGAGGCCGGGGCGGTAGTCGGGGCCCGGCACCAGATAGGCGACCAGGCGCTTTTCGCCGGCGTGATCCTCGCGCGCCATCACCACCGCCTCGCGCGCCAGGCCGGATGCCATGATCGCGGCCTCGATCTCGCCCAGTTCGATGCGCAGGCCGCGGATCTTGACCTGGTGGTCCGAGCGACCGAGGTAGGTCACCGCCCCGTCCGGCCGCAGTCGCGCCAGGTCGCCGGTGGCGTAGAGCCGGCCCAGCGGGCTGTCGATGAAGCGTTCCGCCGTCAGGTCGGGCCGGCCCAGATAGCCGCGCGCCAGCTGCACGCCGCCCAGATACAGGTTGCCAGCCAGCCCCGGCGGCACCGGGCGCATGCGGTCGTCCAGCACCGCCAGCGCGGTGTTCCAGACCGGAAAGCCGATCGGGATCGGGTTCGAGCGGTCCTCGGGCGCGGCGGGCCAATAGCTGACATCGACCGCCGCCTCGGTCGGGCCGTAGAGGTTGTGCAGTTCCGCCGTCATGCGGGCATGGAAGCGGTCGCGCTGGTCCGCCGTCAGTTCCTCGCCCGAGCAGAAGATGCGCCGCATCGCCAGCCCCTGCGAGGCGGGCGAGGCCAGGAAGGCCGACAGCATCGAGGGCACGAAATGGCAGGTGGTGATGCCGCGGTCGCGGATCGCCCTGGCGATGGCTGCCGGGTCGCGATGCGCGCCGGGCGGGGCCATGACCAGCTCGGCCCCGGCGATCATCGGCAGGAAGAACTCCCAGACCGAGACGTCGAAGGTCGCGGGGGTCTTTTGCAGGATGCGGTCGTCGGTGGCGATGCCGTAATGCGCCTGCATCCACATCAGGCGATTGACGATGGCGCGATGCTCGACGGCGACGCCCTTGGGCTCGCCGGTCGAGCCCGAGGTGAAGATCACATAGGCCAGATCGCCGGGGCGCGGATCGGCGGCGACCTGTCCCTCGGCGGGCCAATCTTCCGGGAAAATCAACGGCGTGCCGGGCGGGAACAGAGGCGCCAGATCCGGCGTGGTCAGGACCGCGACCGGCTGCGCCAGCGCCAGGATGCGGGCGATGCGGTCGGGCGGATGCTCGGGGTCGAGCGGCAGATAGGCCGCCCCGGCGCGCAGCGTGGCGAGCAGCGCCAGCGGCAGCTCCAGCGAACGCTCCAGCGCCACGGCGACGATGCGGTCGCGCCCGGCGCCGCGGGCCGCCAATGCCCCGGCCAGCGCGGCGCTGCGGCGGTCCAACGCGGCAAAGCTCAGTGTCTCGGTGCCGAAGCTCAGCGCGGGCGCTTGGGGCGTGGCGGCCATCTGCGCCTCGATCAGCGCGGTCAGCGTGGTGTCGGGCAGCGGGTGGCGGGTCGCGTCAGAGCGGGCGGCGAAAAGCGCGATCTCCGCAGGGCTGGCGGTCGGCACCTCGGCCAGCGTCCGGGCCTCGAGCGCGGCGGCGATGAAGGCCAGCAGCCGGTCGCCATGGCCGCGCACCTCGTCCGATGCGTAAAGCGCCGGGTTGGCGTCGACCTCGAATATCATCCCCGAGGCCGGATCGCCGCGGAAGGTCAGCGTCAGGTCATCGACGGCGCCCGCGCCCAGGATATGCAGCCGGCAGTCCAGGCCCGGGAATTCCGGCGCGCGGTCAAAGGGTTGCACATTCACGATCGGGCCATAAAGCCGGCGGGTGCCGCCGACCAGGCCCAGTTCGCGGCGCAAGAGTTCGCTGCGGTAAAGCCCGTGGCGGCGGCCCTGCGCCATGGCCTTCGACTGCGCCGCCAGCCATTCGGGCAGCGGCGCGTCCTCGTCCAGCCGCAGCCGATGCGGCAGCACGTTCATCGCCATGCAGGGCACCTGGGCGATCTTGCGGCCCATCCGGGCCATGAAGGGCAGGCCGATCACCGCCTCGCCGCCGGTCCAGCGCGCCAGATAGGCGCCGCAAAGCGCGTTCAGCACGTCGGGCCAGCCCAGCCGGTGCTGCGCGGCATGCCCGGCCAGCCGGTCCAGCAGCGCCGCCGGCACCTGCCGGGAATCGCGCAGGAACTCGGGGCCGCTGACGGCACGGCCGGGGGCGGGGCCGGTGACCTCGGGCAGGTCGGCCAGCTGCGCGTGCCACCAGTCGCGGTCGGCCGCGCGCCGGGGCGAGGCGCGCCAGGCCGCATCCTCCTCCAGCGCCAGCGCCAGCGGGCCGAAGGGCTCGGGCTCGGGCGCCCGGCCCAGCAGGGCGGCGTAATGCGCGGCGATGCGGTTGGTGACCAGCACCATGCCATAGCCGTCGATGGCCAGGTGATGGATGCGCTCGTAGAGGAAATGCCGATCGGACCCCAGCGCGATCAGGGTGAAGGCGGCGGCGGGCTCCTGCGCCAGGTCGAGGGCGCGCCGGCTGTCGGCCAGCATCTGCGCCATGGCCTGCGCCTCGGCCGCGGGCTGGGCGGTCAGGTCGGCAAAGCCCAGGATCGGCGGCAGGCCGACGCATTGGCGCGGCCCCTCGGCGCCGTCGCGAAAGCGCAGGCTCAGCGCCGGGCTTTCGGCGATGGTGCGCGTCACCGCCTGGGCCAGCGCGTCGCGGTCCAGCGGTCCGGTCAGTTCCAGATATTGCCCGGTGTTCAGGATCGGGTTTGCCGGGTCCAGCGCCCGGACATACCACAGGCCCTGCTGCGGCTCGGTCAGCGGCCAGCCCGTCCTGCTGGGGTCGTCGCGCTGTGCTGCGTTCATGGCGGTCCTGCCTTGGCTGGGGCACGGGAAACGGCGATCCACGGTCCTGACGACCATGTTACCCCGCGCGAGGGTTTGCAGGACTTGCCCGCTCGGGGATAGGCCCATAATGTCGCTAAGGAAATTAGTCAACTTTGCCCGCCAGGAGCCAGCATGACCTCCATCCCCAACCTGCCGCTGCGCGATACCGACCGGGTCTATGGCAAGGTGACGCGGTTGCTGCACTGGAGCATCGCGGCGCTGCTGGCCTGGCAGTTCGTCGGCATGGGGCTGAAACTGGCGCTGGGCCGGCACCCGGTCGCGGCGGTCTTCGTCGGCTCGCATCAGAAGGTCGGCACGGTGCTGTTCCTGTTGATCGCGCTGCGGCTCGCCTGGGCCTTTGCCAACCGCGGCCACCGGCCCGACCATGGCGCGGGCGCCCTGGGGCTGGCGGCGCGCTTCGGCCACCTGCTGCTTTACGCGGTGATGGCGATCGTGCCGGTCGCGGCCTTGCTGCGCGCCTATGGCTCCGAGCGGGGCTTCGCGCCCTTCGGCTTCCAGGTCTTTGCCCCGCAGCTGCCCGAGATCGGCTGGATGGTCCGCGCCGGCGAGGCGCTGCATGGCGAGTTGGGCTGGCTGCTTCTGGCGCTGATTGCCGGCCATGTCGTCATGGTCGGGCTGCACGAGGGCATGTGGCGCGACGGCACGCTGGCCCGCATGGCGGGGCGCCGGCGGGCGGGTCTTTAAGGGCACAGATCGCGGGCATTCCGGCCGGGGCGGCGCGCAGCCGCCCTTTTTCATTGCCTGCGCGCAGGCGGGGTGTCACCATTGCGACATGAACATGCCCTTCGGCTTCAACGCGGATCAGGATCGGGTGGCCTTCGACCGGGCCGAGCTGGGCGTGATCCTGTCGCTTTACGGCCGCATGGTGGCGGCGGGGGAATGGCGCGACTATGCCATGTCCTTCCTGCGCGAGGCCGCGGTCTTCTCGGTCTTTCGCCGTGCCGCCGAACATCCGCTGTATCGCATCGAAAAGCGGCCCCGGCTGCGGGCGGCGCAGGGGCAATATGCGGTGATCGGCATGGACGGCCGCATCCTGAAGCGCGGCCACGACCTGCCCGTGGTGCTGCGGGTGCTGGAAAAGAAGCTGATCCGCCCGGTCGATTAATCCGGCCGGATCTTGACCGCTGTGCCCTGCGCGAAACTGTCCAGCCGCCCCTTGGCCGCGTCCTGGGTGTTGACGATGCCCGCCAGCGTCGCCTCGGCATAGGCCGCGTCCAGCCCGGACATGTTCTGCATGTGGGATATCCCCGAGCAGATGGCGAAATTCGACAGCGGCGTGTTCTGCGCGGCGCGGCGGGCGATCTCCAGCGCCTTGGCCTCGCTGTCCTGGACGCGGTATTGCGCCAGGCCGACCGCGACCGCCTCGTCCCCGGCATACAGCCGGCCGGTCAGCATCATGTCGATCATGCGCGCCTGGCCGATCAGGCGCGGCACGCGGATGGTGGCGCCGCCGCCGGTGAAAAGCCCGCGCTGGCCCTCGGGCAGGCCGAAATAGGTGGTCTCGTCCATGACGCGGATATGCACCGAGGAGGCCAGTTCCAGCCCGCCGCCGACCACCGCGCCCTTCAGCGCGGCCACGACCGGGATGCCGCCGTATTCGATCTTGTTGAAGGCCTCGTGCCAGCGCAGGCAGAGGCGCATGAACTCGGCCGGGCTGCGTTCGGCGCGGCCATGCTCGACCAGGTCCAGCCCGGCGCAGAAATGCGGGCCCTCGGCGCGCAGCACCACGGCGCGGGCCCCCGCGGCGGGCAAGGCGGAAAACAGCGCCACCAGCTCCTCGATGGTCCGGGCGTCCAGCGCATTGCGCTTGGCGGCGCGGTTCAGCGTCACGGTGGCGACGCCGTCCTCGTCCATGTCGAAGAGTAGGTTCTGAAGGTGCAGTTCGGAAATATCCGGCATGGCGGGGTCCCCTTGGATGTCTCGCAGGAATTGAATATCCGTTCATTTCCTCGCGGTCGAGGGCCTAGTGGACCAGCAGGATCACCAGCGGCAGGGTGACGATGGCGGCGGCGGTCGAGATCAGGATCGCGGTCGAGACGCGCTGCACCGCCACGCCGAAATATTGCGCCAGGATATAGATATTGCCCGCGACCGGCAGGCTGGCCGCCGCGATCATGACGCCGGCGGCGAAGGGCTCGACGTGAAAGACCAGCAGCGCCGCCGCGCCCACCGCCAAGGGATGCAGCACCAGTTTCGCAAAGCTGAGCCAGATCGCCGGCCCCGGCCGTTCCGCGCCGCGCCCGGCCAGGCTGGCGCCGATGGCGAAAAGCGCGCCGGGCGTGGCGGCGGCGCCGAGCAGCGCCAGGAATTCCTCTGCCGGGCGCGGCATCGGCAGATGCGCCCCGGCCCAGGCCAGCCCCGCCAGCATCGAGACGATCATCGGATTGGCGATGATGCCGCGCGCCAGCGGCATGACCGTGCCAAGCCCGATCCGGCCCTGCCGCGCCGCGGTGACGATCAGCGTGATCAGTGTCGAGAACACCACCATGTCGATGGTCAGCACCATCAGCACCGGCCCGACCGCGCGCTCGCCCAGCAGGACCACCAGCATGGGCACACCCAGGAAGCCGGTGTTGCCGGTCATCGCCGTATGCGCCTCCATGGCGCTGGCGGCGAGGGTTTCGCCCCTGGCGCGGGCGACGGCGAAGCCGATCAGCCAGACCGCGAGCGAGCCGGCCAGATAGGCCGCGACAAAGCGCGGGTCAAAGAGGCTGGCCACGTCCAGCGTCGCGGCAAAGCGGAACAGCATGGCCGACAGCGCGAAGTAGAAGACGAATTTGGTCAGCCAGGCGGTCGCCTCGGCCGGGAAGACGCCGCTGCGCCCGGCCGCCCAGCCGGTGCCGATCAGCAGGAAGAACGGCAGGGTCTTGAGAAAGATCTCAAGCATCGCCGTGCGGGCCGCGTTCCACGGTATATTCGGTCTGGCCCGGCGCGGTCTCGACGGTTTCCAGCAGGAGGTGGCCGGATTGGGCGCAGAAATGCGGCACGTCGATCAGCGCGGCGCGGTCGGTCGCCAGGAGCGTGACCCGCGCGCCCGGCGGCAGGGCCAGCAGGCGCTTCCTGAGCCGCAGCACCGGCAGCGGGCACAGAAGGCCGCGCGCGTCGATCCGTTCGCTCACGCTGCCGCCCGGGTGCGGGTCTCGCACCAGCGCATCGCCGCCTCGGGGGCGACGGGCTCGGCCAGTTCGCCGGCGAAGTCGTGAAAGCCCGCAAGCTGCTCGGGCGCGACCGACAGCAGCACCGGGATGCCCTGGGCCAGCGCCTCGGCGATGAAGGCGCGGAAGCCGTTGCCGAAGCATTCCTGCTTGCCGAACTTGTTGACGATGACCAGGTCGGCGCCCCGCGCCAGCACCGATTCGGCCAAGGCCACGGCCTGGGCCAGCGCGCCGCCGTCCAGCCGGCAGCCTTCCGAGCAGGTGCCGAGGTCCTGGGTGATGCCGATCACCGCATCGGTGCCGAGGATGCGCAGCTGCATGTCGCAGTCGCGGTCGGCGCGTTCGATATTGTGCTGGACGGCGCCGGCCAGCCGCAAGCCGCGCGCCTGCAGGGTCTCGGCGGTGGCGGCCAGCAGGCGGTCGGCGGCGCCGGCGCCCTCGGCGATGGTGACGAAGCCCAGCATGATGCCTCCGTGACGGTTCAGGCGGCCAGAATAGTCCCGGCGGCGGCCGGCGCAACATGGGTATTTGGAAAACAGAGAAAGCCGGTCAGGGGCTTTCGGCCAGCGGCCCATAGAGGATCAGCGCCGGATGCGGGCTGGGCCCCTCGGCGGCAAGCAGCCGGGCCAGTTCGGCGACGGTGCTGCGGACCAGGCGCTGGTGCGGGTGGCCGACGGCCTCGGCCAGCAGCGCCGGGGTCTCGGGCGGCAGGCCGTTCGCGATCAGGCTTTCGGCCATCTGCGGGAAGGTGCGCTGGCCCATGAACACGACCGTAGTGGCGCGGTCGTCGGCGAGCGCCGCCCAGTTCTGGTCCGCCGGCAGCCCGCCGGTCACGTCGGCGCCGGTGACGAATTGCAGCCGCCGCGCGGTCAGGCGCCGGGTCAGCGGCAGGCCGGCGACGGCGGCGGCGGCCATGGCCGAGGGCACGCCCGGCACGATCTCATGCGGGATGCCGGCGGCGCGCAGCGCGGTCAGCTCTTCCTCGAGCCGGCCGAAGAGGCCGGAATCGCCGGATTTCAGCCGCACGACATGCTTGCCGGCGCGGGCATGTTCCACGAGCAGCGCGTTCACGCTTTCCTGCTTGGCCGAGGGACGCCCGGCGCGCTTGCCGACCGCGATGCGTTCGGCCTGAGGCCCGGCCTGGTCCAGCACCGGCCCCGAGGCGAGGTCGTCGTACAGCACCACGTCGCAGGCTTGCAGCAGGCGGATGGCGCGCAGGGTCAGAAGCTCGGGGTCTCCCGGTCCTGAGGATACGAAGCTGACGTGGCCCTGGCTGTTCATGGCTCCGCGATGCGGCAAAATCCGCGTATTGGCAAGGGGCTGCTTGCCGGGTGACCGCGCATTTGCCATAGAGGGCGCGACCGCATCCGGGGGATCCATGCCATGTTCCGCGCCCGCCATCTTCTGGGGATCGAGCCTCTCGCCCCGGCCGAAATCACCACGCTGCTCGACCTGGCCGAGAATTACGTCGCGCTGAACCGCCGCACGGTGAAGCATTCCGACGCGCTGGAAGGCATGACCCAGATCAACATGTTCTTCGAGAACTCGACCCGCACGCAGTCGAGCTTCGAACTGGCCGGCAAGCGGCTGGGCGCCGACGTGATGAACATGGCGATGCAGAATTCCTCGGTGAAAAAGGGCGAGACGCTGATCGACACCGCCCTGACGCTGAACGCCATGCACCCGGACCTGCTGGTGGTGCGCCACCCGGATTCGGGCGCGGTCGATCTGCTGGCGCAGAAGGTGAATTGCGCCGTCATCAATGCGGGCGACGGGCGGCACGAGCATCCGACCCAGGCGCTGCTGGACGGGCTGACCATCCGCCGCGCCAAGGGCCGGCTGCACCGGCTGACCGTGGCGATCTGCGGCGACATCGCGCATAGCCGGGTCGCGCGCTCGAACCTGTTCCTGCTCGGCAAGATGGAGAACCGGCTGCGGCTGGTCGGGCCGGCGACGCTGATGCCCTCGGGCGCGGCGGATTGGGGCTGCGAGGTCTATGAGGACATGCGCGAGGGGCTGAAGGGCGCCGATGTGGTGATGATGCTGCGCTTGCAGAAGGAACGCATGGACGGCGGCTTCATCCCGTCCGAGCGGGAATATTACCACCGCTGGGGGCTGGATGCCGAGAAGCTGGCGCTGGCCGCACCCGATGCCATCGTCATGCATCCGGGCCCGATGAACCGCGGCGTCGAGATCGACGGCACCATCGCAGACGACATCAACCGTTCCGTGATCCAGGACCAGGTCGAGATGGGCGTCGCCGTGCGCATGGCCGCGATGGACCTGCTGGCGCGGAACCTGCGCGCCGAGCGCGGCGCCAAGGCCTCGGAGATGATGGCATGATCCTGCATTTCCAGAACGCCCGCCTGGTCGACCCCGAGGCGCTGGCCGTCGAGGAGGCCACCTTGACCCTGCGCGACGGGCGCATCGAGGCGGTGGGGGCCGAGGCGCCCGCCGGCGCCGAGCTGGTCGATTGCGGCGGCAGGCACCTGGCGCCGGGGCTGGTCGACTGGGGCGTGAAGATCGGCGAACCGGGCGAGCGGCACAAGGAAAGCTTCCGCTCGGCGGGCCTGGCGGCGGCGGCCGGCGGCGTGACCACGGTCATCGCCCGGCCGGATACGCTGCCGCCGGTCGATGCGCCGGAATCGCTGGAATTCGCCACCCGCCGCGCCGCCGACGCGCCGGTCAACATCCGCCACATGGCCGCCCTGACCAAGGGCCGCCAGGGCCGCGAGATGGTCGAGATGGGCTTCCTGCAGGACGCCGGCGCCGTGGCCTTTACCGATGGCGTGCGGGTCGTGGCCGATACAAGGCTGATGTCGCGCTGCATGACCTATGCCCGCGGCCTTGGCGCGCTGATCGTCGGCCATCCGCAGGAGCCGGGCCTGTCGAAGGGCGCGGCGGCGACCTCCGGAAAGTTCGCCTCGCTCTACGGACTGCCGGCGGTCTCGGCCATGGCCGAGGTGATGGGGCTCGACCGCGACCTGTCGCTGGTCGCGATGACGGGCGCGCGCTATCACGCCGACCAGATCACCGTCGCGGCCAGCCTGCCGGCGTTGCGGCGTGCGCGCGAGGCGGGGCTGGACGTCAGTGCCGGCACCTCGATCCACCACCTGACGCTGAACGAATACGACGTCGGCGGCTATCGCACCTTCTTCCGCTTCACCCCACCGTTGCGGTCCGAGGACGACCGCATGGCCATGGTCGAGGCGGTGGCCGAGGGGCTGATCGACGTCATCGCGAGCTTCCACACCCCGCAGGACGAGGAAAGCAAGCGCCTGCCCTTTGCCGAGGCCGCACCCGGCGCGGTCGGGCTGCAGACGCTACTGCCGGCGGCGATGCGGCTCTACCACGCCGGCGGGCTGAGCCTGCCGCAGCTGTGGCGGGCCATGGCGCTGAACCCGGCGCGGCGGCTCGGCCTCGATGCCGGCCGGCTGGCGCCGGGTGCGCCGGCCGACCTGGTGCTGTTCGACCCCGAGGCGCCCTTCGTGCTGGACCGCTTCACGCTCTTGTCGAAGTCGAAGAACACCCCCTTCGACGGCGCGCGGATGCAGGGTCGGGTGCTGGGCACTTGGGTCGGCGGCCGGCGGGTGTTCGGAGGCGCGGCATGAGCCTGATCCTCTGGGCCGTCGTCGGCTATCTGCTGGGGTCGATCCCTTTCGGCATCGTCATCACCCGGGCGTTGGGCCTGGGCGACCTGCGCCGGATCGGCTCGGGCAATATCGGCGCGACGAACGTGCTGCGCACCGGCAACAAGCCGGCGGCGCTGGCGACGCTGCTTCTGGATAGCGGCAAGGGCGCCATCGCCGTGCTGCTGGCGCGCTGGCTCGCCGGGCCGGATGCGGCGCTGGTCGCGGGCGCGGCGGCCTTCCTGGGTCACCTGTTCCCGGTCTGGCTGGGGTTCCGGGGCGGCAAGGGCGTCGCCACCTTCCTTGGCACGATCCTGGCGCTCGACTGGCGGCTGGGGTTGGCGGCCTGCGTGATCTGGCTGCTTACGGCGGCGGTGTCGCGCATCTCGTCGCTCTCGGCGCTGGTCGCAGCGGTGCTGACACCGGCGCTGGCCTGGTGGCTGGACGGGCCGCGCATGGCGGCGGTCACCGGTTTCATGGCGGTGCTGATCCTGGTCCGCCACCACGCCAATATCCGCCGCATCCTCGCCGGCACCGAGCCCAGGATCGGCAAGAAGGCCTGATCTTCTTTCTTGCGCAAATATCCCGGGGGAACGCCTCGGACGCCCCATCGAGGGGCGACCGAGGCGTGGGGGCAGAGCCCCCCTACCGCGTCGGAACCGGCTCTTCGCCCGAATAGTCGTAGAAGCCGCGCCCGGTCTTGCGGCCCAGCCAGCCGGCCTCGACATATTTCACCAGCAGGGGGCAGGGACGATACTTGGTATCCGCCAGCCCCTCGTGCAGCACGTTCATGATCGCCAGGCAGGTATCGAGGCCGATGAAATCCGCCAGTTCCAGCGGGCCCATCGGGTGGTTCGCGCCCAGCTTCATCGACTGGTCGATGGATTTGACCGAGCCGACGCCCTCGTAAAGCGTATAGACCGCCTCGTTGATCATCGGCATCAGGATGCGGTTGACGATGAAGGCCGGGAAATCCTCGGCGCTGGCCGAGGTCTTGCCGATCTTTTCCACCACCTCGACCAAGGTCTTGTAGGTGGCCTCGTCGGTGGCGATGCCGCGGATCAGCTCGACCAGCTGCATGACCGGGACCGGATTCATGAAATGGAAGCCCATGAAGCGTTCCGGTCGGTCGGTGCGGCTGGCCAGCCGGGTGATCGAGATCGAGGAGGTGTTCGAGGTCAGGATGGTGTTCGGCTTCAGATGCGGCAGCAGGTCCTCGAAGATCGCCTGCTTGACGGTCTCGCGCTCGGTCGCGGCCTCGATCACCAGGTCGGTCTGGCCGACGTCGGTCAGGGTCATGGTGGTCGCGATGCGCTTCATGGCGGCGGCCTTGTCCTCGGCCGAGATCTTGCCGCGGCTGACCTGGCGCTCGAGGTTGTGGTCGATCAGCGCCACGGCCTTGTCCAGCGCCTCGCGCGAGATGTCGGTCATCAGCACGTCATATCCGGCCAAGGCGAAGACATGCGCGATGCCATTGCCCATCTGTCCGGCGCCGATTATGCCCACCGATTGAATCGCCATGAACTGCCCCTTTCGTCGGTCAGCCGGGACGATAGGCAGAAGGTCAGGGCTGTTCAATGGAAAACCGCCCGGGCCGGGGCCCGGGCGGTTTGCGTCTTTTCCAGGGCGGTTGGGGGGCTCTGCCCCCCGCGCCTTGTGCGTCCCTCGATGGGACGCGCAAGGCGCTCCCCCCGGAGTATTTGTCGAAACGGTGAAGCGTTCAGAGCTTCCCTGTGAGTTCCGGGACGGTTGTGAACAGGTCTCCGACCAGGCCGTAGTCGGCGATCTGGAAGATCGGCGCCTCCTCGTCCTTGTTGATCGCCACGATCACCTTCGAATCCTTCATCCCGGCCAGGTGCTGGATCGCGCCCGAGATGCCGACCGCGACGTAAAGTTCCGGCGCTACCACCTTGCCGGTCTGCCCGACCTGCCAGTCGTTCGGCGCATAGCCCGAGTCCACCGCCGCGCGCGAGGCACCCACCGCGGCGCCGAGCTTGTCGGCCAGCGCCTCGATCACCGCGAAGCTTTCCTTCGAGCCGACGCCGCGCCCGCCCGAGACCACGCGCCTGGCCGAGGTCAGCTCGGGGCGGTCCGATTGCGCCACCTCGTCCGAGATCCAGCTCGACAGCCCGGGATCGGCCGCCGGCGCCGCGTCGGAGACCGCGGCCGAACCGCCGTCGCCGGCCGCGTCGAAGCTGGCCGTGCGCAGGGTGAAGACCTTTTTCGCGTCCTTCGAGCGCACCACCTGGATGGCGTTGCCGGCATAGATCGGGCGCTCGAAGGTGTCGGCGTCGATCACCGCCGAGACATCCGACAGCACCATCACGTCCAAGAGCGCCGCGACGCGGGGCAGGATGTTCTTGGCATCGGTCGTCGCCGGCGCGGCGATGTGGCTGTAGTCGCCGGCGAGGCCCACGATCAGCGCCGCGGTCGGCTCGGCCAGGCGGTGGCCGTAGAGCGCATTCTCCGCCACCAGCACCTTCGAGATGCCGGCGATCGTCGCGGCCTCGGCCGCGGCGGCTTGCGCCTGCGCGCCCGCCACCAGCACCGTCACGTCGCCCAAACCCTTGACGGCATTAACAGCTTTCGCGGTCGCGTCGCGGTTCAGCGCGCCATCGGTGACTTCACCCAACAGAAGAACGGCCATCAGATCACCCCCGCTTCTTTCAGTTTCGACACCAGCTCGTCGACCGAGCCGACCCGGATGCCGGCCTTGCGGCCCTCGGGCTCGCGCACCGAGACGACTTCCAGCCGCGGCGCGACGTCGACGCCGTAATCGCCCGGGGTCTTTTCATCGAGCGGTTTCTTCTTCGCCTTCATGATGTTCGGCAGCGAGGCATAGCGCGGCTCGTTCAGCCGCAGGTCGGCGGTGACCACCGCCGGCAGCGCGACCTCGATGGTCTGCAGCCCGCCGTCGACCTCGCGCGTGACCTTGGCCTTGCCGCCGTCGAGTTCCAGCTTCGAGGCAAAGGCCGCCTGGCCCCAGCCCAGGATCGCCGCCAGCATCTGGCCGGTGGCGTTCATGTCGTTGTCGATGGCCTGCTTGCCGGCGATGATGAGCTCGGTGCCCTCGGCCTTGGCCACGGCGGCGAGGATCTTCGCCACCGCCAAGGGCTCGATGTCGGTCTGCACGTCATCGGCGGCGACGACCAGGATCGCCCGGTCGGCGCCCATGGCCAGCGCGGTGCGCAGCGTCTCCTGGGCCTGCTTGACGCCGATGGAAACGGCGATGACCTCCTCGGCCTGGCCCTTCTCCTTCAGCCGGATCGCCTCCTCGACCGCGATCTCGTCGAACGGGTTCATCGACATCTTCACATTCGCAAGATCGACACCCGTGCCGTCAGCCTTCACTCGGGCTTTCACGTTGTAGTCGATCACGCGCTTCACTGGCACGAGAACCTTCATCAGCCTCTTCCCCTTGGTTGCGTCACCTGTTCGGGGGTTTTGTTAGCGGGCCGAGAACAGCATTGACAGGGGAAAAACGACCAGGACGTGTCGTTACATTTTCATTCCCCGACGTTGCCGCTAACGGCTGGCTCCTGGAACCCACAGGATATCCTGCGCGCCGTTTTCATTGGCGACGCGCCCCGCCACGAACAGCCAGTCCGACAGGCGATTGAGATATTTCACGGCGGCCGGATTGGCGCCCTCGGCGGCCGAAAGCGTCACGGCGGCGCGTTCCGCACGGCGCGCCACGGTGCGCGACAGGTGCAGATGCGCCGAAAGCGCGCTGCCGCCGGGCAGGATGAAGCTGCGCAGCGGCGACAGATCGGCGTTCATCGCGTCGATTTCCGCTTCCAGCCGCGTGACCTGGGCGTCGATGATGCGCAGCACGGGATAGGGCGCCTCGGCGTCCTCTTCCATGCGCGGGCGCGACAGGTCGGCGCCAAGGTCGAACAGGTCGTTCTGGATCACCGCGATGCGTTCGGCCAGCGCGCCCGTCGCGTGCAGCCGCGCCAGGCCCAGCGTGGCGTTCAGCTCGTCCACGGTGCCGTAGGCCTCGACCCGCAGCGAATCCTTGGGCACGCGCTCGCCGTTCGAGAGCGCGGTCTCGCCCTTGTCGCCGGTGCGGGTATAGATCTTGTTCAGGACGACCATCACTTGCTCCCCATCACTTGCTGCGGGCCCAGAGGTACAGCAGGAAGACCGCGATGGCGACGGCCTGGGCGATGATGCGCCAGCGCATCATGCGGTTGCCGTGCTTGCGGTTGAACTCGCCGCCCTTGGCGAAGCCGCCGATGCCGGTGGCGAGGATCACCACCACCGCGAGGCAGCAGATCACCAGCAGGTAGAACAGCGGATCGTTTCGCATCGCGGGCCCCTTTTCGGCGGTGACACTAGCTGCGCCGCGCGAACCAGTCCAGTGCGCGCGTCGAAAGCAGCCGCCGGCCGATGCCCGAGACATGCGTGGGCGTGGTGACGTAATAGCGCGGGCGCGGGTTCGCCGATTCCAGCGCCAGCGCAATCCTTTCGCTGACGGCGCGGGGCGGCAGCTCGAAGCGATCCTTCTTTGCCGCCGGTTCATAGAGCCGTTTCAGCAGGCTGGCTTCGTACTGGGCGCGGCGCGGGCTGGCGCGCCAGTCGATCCACCGCTCGAAATGCGGGATCGAGTTCAGGCGGATCTTCGTGCCGATGGGGCCGGGCTCGATCAGCACGACTTTGACCGGCGTGTCGGCCATCTCGACGCGCAGCACGTCGGTCAGCCCTTCCAGCGCGAATTTCGTCGCCACATAGGCGCCGCGCCAGGGGATGCCGACCAGCCCCAGCACGGAGGAGATATTCACCACCCGCCCGCCCTGCGTGCGGAAATGCGGGATCAGCCGCGTGGTCAGGTCGTGGGTGCCGAACAGATTCGCCTCGAAGATCGCGCGCAGGGCGCCGCGCGGCAGGTCCTCGGCGGCGCCGGGAATGGCGAAGGCGGCATTGTTGACCAGCGCCGTCACGCCCTGCGCCGCTGCCGCCTCGGCGCAGCGGGCCACGCTGTCCTCATCGGCCAGTTCCAGGTGCAGGGGCTGGAAGCCCTCGGCACGGCGGGCCTCCAGATCCGTCTCGCGGCGGCAGGTCGGGATCACCCGCCAGCCGCGGTCGCGCAGGTGATGCGCCGCGTCGAGGCCGATGCCCGAGGAGCAGCCGGTGATCAGGACGGTCTTCATCGCGCCTCCGGTTTTGCGGCTGTTCTGGGGCATGGCGGGGCTTCGCGCAAGCCGCGCATTTCCGGCTGGACCGGCGCCGGCGGCGGGCCTATTTGTCGGCCATGTCAGACGATCCGAACACCTCCGATCCGGTTCAGCCCGATCAGACCAGCTCCGAGCCGCTGTCGCGCGCCATCGGCGAGCGCTACCTGACCTATGCGCTGTCGACGATCATGAACCGGGCGCTGCCCGATGCCCGCGACGGGCTGAAGCCGGTGCATCGCCGCATCCTGTTCGCCATGCGCGAGCTGCGGCTGTCGCCCAGCGGCGCGTTCCGCAAGTCGGCCAAGATCAGCGGCGACGTGATGGGCAACTATCACCCCCACGGCGACGCGGCGATCTATGACGCCATGGCGCGCCTCGCCCAGCCCTTCGCCATGCGCTATCCGCTGGTGGACGGGCAGGGCAATTTCGGCAATATCGACGGCGACAACCCTGCCGCCAGCCGCTATACCGAGGCCCGTCTGACCGCCGCCGCCGAGGCGCTGATGGAGGGCTTGGCCGAGAATGCGGTCGATTTCCGCCCGAATTACGACGGCACGCTGGAAGAGCCCATCGTGCTGCCCGCGGCCTTTCCGAACCTGCTCTGCAACGGCGCCTCGGGCATCGCCGTCGGCATGGCGACCAACGTGCCGCCGCATAACCTGCACGAGGTCATCGACGCCTGCCTGCATCTGATCAAGGCGCCGGATGCCCGCGACGAGACGCTGGTTTCCATCATTCCCGGCCCGGATTTCCCGACCGGCGGCGTGCTGGTCGAATCGCGCGAGGTGATCGCCGAGGCCTACCGCACCGGCCGCGGCAGCCTGCGCCTGCGCGCGCGCTGGTCGGTCGAGGACCTGGGCCGCGGCAACTGGCAGGTGGTCGTGACCGAGATCCCCTATCAGGTGCAGAAATCCAAGCTGATCGAGCGGCTGGCCGAGGTGATCCAGCTGAAGAAGGTGCCGATCCTGGCCGATGTCCGCGACGAATCGGCCGAGGACATCCGCATCGTGCTGGAGCCGCGCACCCGCGCCGTGGACCCCGAGCAGCTGATGGCGGCGCTGTTCCGGGTCAGCGACCTGGAAGTGCGCTTCGGCCTGAACATGAACGTGCTGATCGACGGCCGCGTGCCCAAGGTCTGCTCGCTGAAAGAGGTGCTGCGCGCCTTCCTCGACCATCGGCGCGAGGTGCTCTTGCGCCGCTCGAACCACCGGCTGGACAAGATCGCGGCGCGGCTGGAGGTGCTGGAGGGCTACATGATCGCCTTCCTGAACCTCGACCGGGTGATCGAGATCATCCGCCACGAAGACGAGCCCAAGGCGGTGATGATGGCCGAGTTCCGGCTGTCCGAGGTGCAGGTCGAGGCGATCCTGAACATGCGCCTGCGCGCCTTGCGCCGGCTCGAGGAAATGGAGCTGCGCACCGAGCACGAGACCCTGACCGCCGAGCGGGCCGAGCTGATGGCGATGCTCGCCGACGAATCGGCGCAATGGGGCCGCATCGCCGGCGAATTGCGCGAGACGCGGACGAAATTCGGCAAGTCCGCCCCCGGTGGCCAGCGCCGCACAGAGATCGGCGAGGCCGGCGAGGTGGCCGAGATCGACATGGATTCGATGATCGAGCGCGAGCCGGTCACGGTGATCCTGTCCAAGATGGGCTGGATCCGCGCCATGAAGGGCCACCAGCCGCTGGATGCCGAGGTCAAGTTCAAGGACGGCGACGGCCCCTTCATGGCCTTCCATGCCGAGACCACCGACAAGCTGATGGTCTTCGGCGCCAACGGCCGCTTCTATACCCTGCCGGCCAACAACCTGCCCGGCGGCCGCGGCATGGGCGAGCCCCTGCGGCTGATGATCGACCTGCCGAACGACGCCGGCGTGATCGCCATGTTCCCCTGGCGCGAGGGGCGCTGGCTGGTCGCCTCGAAGGCCGGGGACGGCTTCATCGTGCCGGCGGCCGACATTCTGGCGCAGACCCGCGCCGGCAAGCAGGTGCTGAATGGCGATGCCGCGCTGTGCCGCCCCGTGACCGGCGACCATCTCGCGGTGGTGGGCGACAACCGCAAGCTGCTGGTCTTCCCCTTGGACGAGCTGCCCGAGATGGGCCGCGGCAAGGGTGTGCGCTTGCAGAAATACAAGGACGGCGGCCTGTCGGATGCGATCTGCATCACCCTGGCCGAAGGGCTGCGCTGGCAGGAAAGCGGCGGCCGCACGAGGACCGAGCCCGACCTGACCGAATGGCTGGGCAAGCGGGCGGGCACCGGCTACATGGCGCCGCGCGGCTTCCCGCGCGACAACAAGTTCAACTGAGCCAAGGCGGGGGAAATTCCCCGCCTAGCTGTTGGTGGTCTGCGGCAGCACAGGCCTTTCGGTCTGGGTCTGGGCCGACTGGTCCTGTTTCACCTTGTGGCCCGGGCAATCGGCCAGGGCCGGCAGCGCCGTCACCACCAGCACCAAGGCAACGGCGGCGGTCTTGCGGATCATCTCGCACTCTCCTTTTCTCGCTTGCACGGCATCAGGCTGACACGCAGGGGCGATTCGAACAAATCACGATTCGCGGTCGCGCACCTGCTTCACCCCGGTCAGCATCGGCCGGACCAGATCCTCGCGCTTCCAGAAGCGATAGAACAGGATCACCCCGATATGCAGCACCACCAGCAGCAGGATCAGGTTGGCGCCCAGCCCGTGCCAGCCCACCGCCTTGGCGCGCGTGGCGCTGCTGACAGAGGAGGCCAGCGGCCCGACGTTGATATAGTCGTCGGGGTCCGAGATCAGGCCGCTGCTGACCTGCGCCGCCAGCACCGCCAGCATGGCGATCACCGACAGCGCGCCCAGCGGGTTGTGGCCGGGCCAGTGGCTGGGCTCGCGCAGGAACATGCCGCGCATATAGCCGGCGATGGCGCCAGGTCCGCGGATGAAATGCGAGAACCGCGCCGGCGCCGGGCCGACAAAGCCCCAGAGCAGCCGGAACAGCAAAAGCCCCGCCACGACATAGCCGCACCAGAAATGCAGCGTCATCTTGGCGGGGCCGAACTGGCCGAGGCACCAGCCGGCGGTGACGAAAAACGCCAAGAGCCAGTGGAACCCGCGCAACAGCGGGTCCCACAGCCGGACCTCTCGCACCGGCCCCGGCATCAGCTCTTTTCGCGGAAATTGTCGTGGCAGGCCTTGCAGGCGCCGCCCAGCTTCTGCACCACCGGCCCGACATTGGCCGCGCCGCCCTTCACCGCCTCCGAGGCGCCGGTCGCGGCCTCTTGCAGCCCGGCGAACTTGGCGCGGAACTCGTCCAGGTTGTTCCAGATGTCGGGCTTGGCGGCGCTGTCCTCGGCCTGGCCATGGGCGCTGCCCTCGATGAACAGGCTGGGCAGGTCGTAATGGGTCAGCGCCTCGATATTGGCGGCGGCGCGGCTGGCCGCGGCCTCGTCATAGGCAACGTCGCCCTTGGCCATGCCGGCGAGCATGCCCATGTTGATCGCCAGCATCTGATAGAAGCCGTGGCGGGCCTCGATGGCCTGGTGGATCGGGTCGTCGTCCTGGGCGATGGCGGCCAGCGGCATCGTGGCCAGCGCGGCGGCGAGGATCAGGCGCATATCAATTCCTCTCATGTGGCTTTCGGCTGCATTTTCAAAGGCGCGCGTGGGGCAAGCGTCGCACAACCGGCCGGTTCTGCCAACGCGGCTGCAATGCCGATTCCGTGAAGAGCCGCGCCCTTCCTCCGGCTTTTTGGGCCGTGGGCGCCGGGTTTTGCGCAAAATCCGGGCAGCGGCGCGCGGCAGCCGGATGTGCGGACGGTTTTGCTTGCCTGATGCTGCATTGCGGCGCAACCTGAAGGGGACGGGGCCGCATCCCTCGTCTACCCCGGGCCGCACGGGGTCTTCATGGCAGACCGCCGTTCATGCCCGCGTCTCCTCCCTCCACGCGGACATGGGCGGCGGCTTTTCATCCAGCCGGGCGGCGGCGTTGCAGCAGATAGATGTCCATGATCCAGCCATGCACGGCGCGGGCCCTGGCGCGGGCGGCCAGGATGCGCGGGCCGGCCTCGGCCAGGGGGCCGGCGATCAGCAGCTCCTCGGGCATGCCCAGGAAGGCGCCCCACCAGATCTCCACCCCCTCGGGGTCGAGGCTCTGGAACGCGCAATCCCCGTCCAGCATGACCACGGCGTGATCGGTGCCGGGGGGCCAGCCGTGGTCGCGGATCTGCCGGCCGGTGGTGATGGTGACCGGCTCGGCGACCGCGTTCAGCGGGATGGCATGCGCTGCGCAAAGCGCTTGGATCGCGGTGATGCCGGGGATGACGCGCAGGGTCAGCGGCAGGCGCCGCGCCACGCGCGAGGCAATGCGCAGCGTGCTGTCGTAAAGCGACGGATCGCCCCAGACCAGCAGCGCCGGGCGGATGGCGCCATGGCTGCGGATGACCTTTTCCCACTGCTCGGCGATGGCGTCGTGCCAGACCTCGACGCCCTGGCGATAGCCGTCCTGCGCGTCGCGGGCAGGCATGTCGAACAGCGCCATGGGCGGCGGGCTGGCCAGAACGCGCCGGACCAGCGCGTGGCGCAGCTGGGCCAGGTCGGCCTTGTCCTCGCCCTTCGAGGGGATCAGGATCAGGTCGGCCGCCGCCATGGCCGCGATGCCGTCGCGGGTCAGGTGGCCGGGGCTGCCGGTGCCGATGCCGATCAGCGTCAGCGCGATCATGGCGCCTCTCCGATCAGGTGGAAGAAGCTGCCCGAGGCATGGCCGCGCTGCGATCCGGTCTCGGGCACCGCATCGCCATTGGCGTCGGTGACGCGGGCCAAGGGCGCGTCGGGCTGGGCCAGGATGGTGGCATAGTGGAACTCGTGCCCCGCCAGCGGCTGCGGGTAGAGCCCGCCCATCGGCATGGCCCGGCGATAGCCCAGGTGCATGCGGCGCTGCGCGTAGCTGGTCTCCAGCCCCAAGAGCCCGGCCATCTGGTGCCGCGTGCCCTGCGCATCGACCAGCCCGGCGCCCATCGCCATATAGCCGCCGCATTCGCCATGCACCGGCCGGGTCTCGGCGAAGCGCCGCAGCCCGGCGCGGAAGCGCGCGGCCGAGGCCAGCCGGCCGGCGTGCAGCTCGGGATAACCGCCGGGCAGCCAGCAGGCCCCGGCGCTGTCGTCGGGCGCCTGATCGGCCAGGGGCGAGAAGGGCAGGATCACCGCCCCGGCCGCGCGCCAGCCGGCGACCAGATGCGGATAGACAAAGGAAAACGCATCGTCCTGCGCCAGCGCGATACGCTCGGCCGGCGGCGGCAGCGGGCGGAACGGCTCGGGCGCAAGGCCGCCCCGCGCCGCCGCGATGATCGCGTCCAGGTCCAGGTGCCGGGCGGCGGCCGCGCCCGCCTGGGCCAGCAGCGCGTCCAGCGCCGCATGTTCGCGCGCCTGCACCAGGCCCAAGTGGCGCTCGGGCAGCTCGATCCCAGCCTCGCGCGGCAGCACGCCCAGCACCGGGATCGCGAGCCGGTCGAAGGCGAGCCGCATCAGCGCCTCGTGCCGGGGCGAGGCTGTGCGGTTCAGCACCACCCCGGCCAGCGCCACGTCGGGCCGCATCTCGCGAAACCCCAGCGCCACGGCGGCGGCGGATTGCGCCTGGCCCTTGGCATCGATCACCAGAAGCACCGGCCAGCCGGTCAGCGCGGCCACGTCGGCGCTGGCGCCATTGCCGCAGCCGCCCGGCCGGGCCACCCCGTCGAAAAGCCCCATCGAGCCCTCGGCCACCGCGATGTCGGCCGGTCCGGCGCTGCCGACCAGATGCGCGATCTGCGCCCGGCCCATGGCCCAGCTGTCCAGGTTGACCGACTCGCGCCCCGCCGCCGCGCGGTGAAAGGCCGGGTCGATGTAATCCGGCCCGCTCTTGAACGGCTGGACCGCGAGGCCCCGCGCCCGCAGGGCCGCGATCAGCCCCAGCGTGACCGTGGTTTTCCCCGAGCCCGAAGCGGGCGCGCTGACCAGGATCCCCCTCATTCCGGGAACCGCGGCGCGGTGCCGACCGGGCGGAAGCGGCGGTCGTAATCACCGGCATAAAGCCGGCTTTCGTCGAAGCCCTCGGCCGCCAGGGCCGGGCCGACCAGGATCAGCGCCGTGCGCTCGCCCGCGCCGATGCCGGGGTCCAGCGTCGAAAGCGTGGCGCGGATGATGCGCTGGTCGGGCCAGCTGGCGCGGAACACCACCGCGACCGGGCAATCCGGGCCGTAATGCGGGATCAGTTCCGCCTGCACGCGGTCCAGCACATGCACCGACAGGTGGATCGCCAGGGTGGCGCCGGTGGCGGCGAAATTCGCCAGGATTTCCCCCTTTGGCATCGCGGAGGCGCGCCCCGAGGTCCGGGTCAGCACCACCGATTGCGCCACGCCCGGCAGGGTCAGCTCTGCCCCCAGCGCGGCGGCGGCAGCGGCAAAGCTGGGCACGCCCGGCGTCACGTCATAGGGGATGCCGGCCGCGCGCAGCCGCCGCAACTGCTCGCCCATCGCCGACCAGACCGACAGGTCGCCCGAATGCAGCCGCGCCACGTCATGGCCTGCGGCATGCGCCGCCGCAATCTCGGCGATGATCTGGTCCAGGTCCATGCTGGCGGTGTTGACGATCCGCGCGCCGGGCGGGCAATGGCTCAGCAGCGCCTGCGGCACGAGGCTGCCGGCGTAAAGGCAGACCGGGCAGGCGGCGATCAGGTCGCGGCCGCGCAGGGTGATGAGGTCGGCGGCACCGGGGCCGGCGCCGATGAAATGGACGGTCATGCGGGGTCTCCTTCGGCAATGGCGCAGGTCGCCATGCCGTCTTGCGAAAGGACGCGGGGGGTCACGATGCGGGCGCCGGGGGCCAGCGCCGCCAGCGCCGCCGCCTCGGCCAGCGAGCCGGTGGCAAAAAGGGCGCGGACGCGCGGCGATTGCGTGGGGGTGGCGCGGCCCGCGACATCGACCGCCAGCAGCGGCAGGGACAGTTGCGCGGCCAGAGCGCGGACCGCCGGCGCCTCGGCCTTGGCCGTTGCGGTGGCCAGCGCATCGGCGGCGCCCGCCCGGGCCAGCGCGTCGGCCAGCGAGGCGGTGCCGGCCGCCTTGCGAAAGCCCAGGCCCGCGACCCTCATGGCCGGCTCCAGATGGTGACGCTGCGGGCTGGGGTCCAGCCGCGCATCCGGCCGAGCGGCGCCGCCTCCTCGACCGATAGGCGGGTCAGTCGGCCGCCGAGCCGGGCGTGCAGCTGGGCGACCAGCGCCTCGGTCTCCAGCGTGACGGCGTTGACGACCAGCCGGGCCGGGGGCAGGGCGGCGATGACCTCGGCGCTGGCGCCGCCGCCGACGAAGATCGCATCGGGCGCGGGCAGGCCGGCCAACGCCGCGGGCGCCGCGCCGGCGACGCTGCGCATGCGGCCGGCCAGCCCGAAGGCCTCGATATTGGCGGCGATGTTCGCCAGCCGGCCGGGCCGCGGCTCGACCGTCACCGCGCGCCCGCCGTTCAGGCACCATTCCACGCTGACCGAGCCCGAACCGCCGCCGATGTCCCACAAGAGTTCCCCGGTCCGGGGCGCCAGATGCGCCAGCGTCACCGCCCGCACCGCTTGCCGGGTGATCTGGCCGTCATGGGCAAAGGCATCGTCGGGCAGGCCGAAGCCGCGCGGCAAGCCGCTGCCCGGCGGCAGGTCCGCCCCGTCCAGCGCCACCGCGACCGGGGCGGCGCAGTCCAGCGCAAAGCCATCCGCCCGCACCTGCCGGATGCGCTCGCGCGGGCCGCCCAGGGCTTCCAGCACCACCATGCGCGTTGCACCCAGCCCCTGCGCCGCCACCCATTCGGCCAGGCCGCGCGGGGCGTCGCCGTCGCGCAGCAGGCAGATCGCCCGCGCCCCCCGCGCCAGCAGCGGGCGCAGCCGCGCGAAGGGCGCGGCGTGCAGGCCCAGGCAAGCCACCTCCTCCAGCCGCCAGCCCAGCCGGGCGGCGGCCAGCGAGAACGTGCCCGGGGCGGGATAGGCGCGCCATTCGCCGGGCGCCAGCGCCTCGGCCAGCATGGCCCCGGCGCCATGCCAGAACGGATCGCCCGAGACCAGCGCCGCCACCCGCCGCCCGCGCTGCGCCAGCAGCGGCGCCACCGAAAACGGCACCGGCCAGGCCTGCCCGGGGACACCCGCCAGCGCCAGGTGCCGGTGCGCGCCGAAGACGATTTCCGCGCCGGCCAGCGCCTCGCGGCTTGCGTCGGTCAGACCTGCCGGTCCATCTTCGCCCAGACCGATGATCGACAGCCAGGGCTCAACCATGAGGCGCATCCTTCTTCTGGGCGGCACGACCGAGGCCGGCGCCATGGCCCGCGCCCTGTCCGAGGCCGGGACGGAGGCGGTGTTCTCCTATGCCGGCCGCACCGAGAACCCCGTCCCGCAGCCGCTGCCGACCCGCATCGGCGGCTTCGGCGGGATCGAGGGGCTGCTGCTGTTCCTGCGCGAGAACGGCATCAGCCATGTCATCGACGCGACGCATCCCTTTGCCGAGGGCATGAGCCGCAATGCCATCGCCGCCTGCGGACGGGCCGGGGTAGCGCTGATCGCGCTGGAGCGCCCGGCCTGGACCCCGCAGCCCGGCGACCGCTGGACCCGCGTGGCGGATTACGCGGCGGCGGCGCGGGCGCTCCCCGGCGACGGCTCGACCGTGTTCCTGGCCATCGGCCGGCAGAACCTGGCGCCCTTCGTCGGGCTGAACCACCGCTGGCTCTTGCGCTTTGCCGAGGTCGCGGCCCATCCCCTGCGCGACGCGACGCTGATCGCCTCGCGCGGGCCCTATACGGTGGCCGGGGACGTGGCGCTGATGCAGCGCCATGCCGTCGCCCATGTCGTCGCCAAGAATGCCGGCGGCCGCGCGGCCGAGGCCAAGCTTGCCGCCGCGCGCCAGCTGGGCCTGCCGGTGGTGATGATCGACCGGCCCGCGCTGCCCCGCCGCCGCAGCGTGGCGACGGTGGCCGAGGTGATGGCCTGGCTTCATGGCGCCGATCGGGGCGTATAGACCCAAGGGCCGACCCGCCGCGTGGCGCTGTTGCCCAGGATGACCACGGTGCGCATGTCGGCCATCTCGGGGCGGGCCTCGGCCAGCGTGGTGGTGCGGATCGCCTCGTCCGGGGTCGAGACGGCGCGGGCGAAGCTGATCAGGCGCCCGGGCCCGCATTCCTCGCGCAGGATCTCCAGCACGCGGGCAAAGCCCTCGGGGCGGGCGCGCGAGCGCGGGTTGTAGAAGGCCATGGCGAAATCCGCCTGCGCCGCCAGCCGCAGGCGCTTCTCGATCAGGGCCCAGGGCTTCAGGTTGTCCGACAGGTTGATGGCGCAGAAATCATGCCCCAGCGGCGCGCCCAGCCGGGCGGCGGCCGCCAGCATGGCGGTGATGCCGGGCAGGATGCGGATCTCGGGCGCATCCCCGCGCCCCTCCAGCGCCTCGAACAGCGCCGAGGCCATGGCGAAGACGCCCGGATCGCCCGAGGAAACCACCGCCACCCGCCGCCCCGCTGCGGCCAGGTCCAGCGCATGGCGGGCGCGGTCCAGCTCGACGCGGTTGTCCGAGGGGTGCAGCACCAGCCCCGGCCGCGGCGCGATGCGGGCGACATAGGGGATATAGCCGACCACGTCGGTCGCCTCGGCCAGCGCGGCCGCGACCTCGGGGGTGACCAGATCCCCGGCGCCGGGGCCCAGGCCGGCGACCGCGACCCAGCCGCTCATTCGGCGGCATCCGCCGCAGAATCGACCAGTGGACGGCGGCCGTTGCCATGCACCAGCACGGTCGCGAAATAGGGGCAGGCGTCCAGGTCGGCCTGCGCCAGAGGGGTCACGCGCTGGTTCGGCATGGTGCCGCGCTCGACCAGCCAGGCGTCGGCCATGCGGCCCGAGGCCGCCAGCGCGCGGGCGATCTTGGGCAGGTTGCGGCCGGTCTTCATCACCACCAGCGCCTGCGCTTGCTGCATGTGGCGGGCCAGTTCCGCCTCGGGCAGCGTGCCCATCAGCACCGTCATCGCGTCGTCGCCCCAGGTCATCGGCTGGCCGATGGCGTTCCAGCACCCGGTCATGCCGGGAATGCCGGGGATCACCTCGACCTCGGCCAGGCCCTGCAAGCGCGCATGCAGATGCATGAACGAGCCATAGAACAGCGGGTCGCCCTCGCACAGCACCACCACGTCGCCGGTCGCGACCAGCGCCGCCAGCCGCGCGGTCCAGTCGTCATAGAAGGCCGACAGCAGGCGGTTGTATTCCGGGCTGTCGAAGGGGATCTCGACCGTCACCGGATATTCCATCGCGTGCTCGATGACGCCCGGGGCCAGCATCTCGGCCACGATGCGGCGGGCCTGGCCCGGCCGGCCCTTCTTGCGGAAATAGGCGATCTGGCGCGCCTGCCGGATCGCCCGGTCGGCACGGACCGAGATCAGGTCGGGATCGCCCGGACCAAGGCCGGCGCAGATGATCTTTCCGGGTTTCGGGCCCATGGTCATTCCTTCCGGCTGGCCAGCGCGTTGACGGCGGCGACGGTGATGGCCGAGCCGCCCAGGCGACCCCGCACGACAAGCGCCGGCGCCGGCAGGTCGGCCATCAGCGCTTCCTTGGATTCGGCGGCGCCGACGAAGCCCACCGGACAGCCGATGATCGCGGCCGGGCGCGGGCAGGCGGGGTCCTTCAGCATGTTCAGCAGGTGGAACAGCGCGGTCGGCGCATTGCCGATGGCGACCACGGCGCCGGCAAGGTCGTCGCGCCACAGTTCCAGCGCCGCCGCGCTGCGGGTATTGCCCATGCGCGCGGCCAGTTCGGGCACGCGCGGGTCGTGCAGGGTGCAGATCACGCGATTCGCGGCGGGCAGGCGCGGGCGGGTGATGCCCTCGCTGACCATGCGCGCGTCGCAGAGGATCGGCGCGCCGCCCGCCAGCGCCGCCCGCGCCGCCTCGGCCATGCCGGCCGAGAATTGCACGTCGCGTTCCAGCCCCACCAGCCCGGCGGCATGGATCATGCGCACCACGACCGGCTCTTCCTCGGGGGAAAAGCGCGCCAGATCGGCCTCGACGCGGATGGTGGCGAAGGACTGGCGATAGATCGCGGCGCCGTCGGTTTCGTAATGGTGCATGGTCGGGCCTTGGGTTTTCGTGGGGATGGCACGCGGCGCGAAATCGGGCAAGCGCAGGATCTCTGCCGCGCTCAGCTGCCGCGCCGCCGGCGGATCGGACGGCGTGCCGTCGCGGATCAGGTCGAAGCGGTCCGGTCCGACCGCGACCAGCGTGACCGAGGCCGGGCCTTGCCGCGCGCAGCCCTTGGCGCAGGCGCTGGCGTGCAGCGTGCCGCGCAGCTTGGGCGCCAACCGGCGGGCCAGGGCGCGCACATCGGCCAGCGCCTGCGGGCAGCCGGGCGCGCCGGTGCAGGCGTGGCTGCGCAGCAGCGGATCGTCCGGGGCCTCGATGGCCCCGGCGAGCCGGACCGGCGCCTCCGATTCCACCAGCAGCATCCGCCAGGGCGTCAGCCGCACCGGCGCGGCGATCCGGGCCAGCTGCGCCGCCGTGACCTGCCCGAAGGCAAAGCCGATCAGCCAGCCGCCGCGGCACGCTCCGGACTGCGGCGGTGCGGCAGGCCGGGGTCGCGGCCCCGGGGCGGCGCCCGGCGGCGGCGCCACGCGGGCCGCCAGCGCCGCCATGCGGCCGCGCCCGTCCTTCACGCCGCCCTGCGCCACGAACCAGCGTGCCAGCGCCAGCGCGGTCTCGGCCCCGCCCGGCAGCGACCAGTCGGCGCCCTCGGGCCAGCAGCGCCAGCCGCCGGGGCCGGGGATCAGCCGGATATCGGTCGGCGCCTCGGCCAGCACCGGCGCGGCCTCGTCCACGGCAAAGCCGAACTTGCCCGGCAGCGCCGGGGCGTCGGGCGCGGTCAGCAGGGCGGCCAGCCGCGCGGCCTCGGCCCAGGCCGCGCCGCCCACCCGGGCCAGCGGCGACAGCATGACATTGCGCCGCGCCTCGGCCTCGGGCGTGGCGTCCAGCAGGTCCAGCGCCGCCAGCGCCGCGACGGCCTTGGCATGCCCGACTGCGTCCAGCCCGCGCAATTGCAGGTTGGCGCGGCTGGTCAGGTCGATCAGCCCGTTGCCGTGGCTCCAGGACAGGTCGGCGATGGCCTGCACTTGCTCCGCCGCCAGCCGCCCATTGCGCGCACGGATGCGCAGGACCAGCCCGTCGCCCGATTGCATCGGCCGCAGCGCGCCGGGACACCAGCCCTTGACCTGAAAGCTCATGCCACCCCCAGGACCGAGTTGCGCCGGCTGACCCAGAGGCCCGCCTCCAAGAGCCGCGCGAACAGCGCCCGCATTGCGTCCAGCGCGGCCGGGTTTTCCCGCGCCATGAACGCCACCACCTCGGGCCGGCCCAGCGTCGCGGCATGATAGAGGTCGAACAGATGTCCCGGCACCACCCCCGCCAGATTGGCGAAGGCCGCCATATGGTCCAGCGTCGCCGCGATCTCAGCCGCGCCGCGAAAGCCGTGCCGCATCATGCCGTTGGCCCAGGCGGGGTTGGCGGCGCGGGCGCGGGTGACGCGGGCGATCTCTTCGGTCAGCGTGCGGGCGCGGGGCGCGTCGGGCCGCGTCGCGTCCAGATGATAAAGCGCCGGGACCGCGGCCCCGATCCGCGCCATGGCGGCGGCGAAACCGGCCTCATGCGCGGCATAATCGGCGGCCAGCAGCAGGTCGGATTCCGGCAGGTCCTGGGCGTGGACGAAGGCGTCGGCCCCGGCCAGCCGGTCGCGGAGCGCCTGCGGCCGGTGCGAGATGTGCCCGTCGGCGCCGATGGCATGCGAGGATGCGGCCAGCCAGGCCTCGCCCGCCGCCGCCCGCGCCTCGGCCGTGAAGGTCTCGGCCAGATCGCCGATGCCCATCCCATAAAGCCCGGGCTTCGGGCCAAAGACCCGGGGGGCGCGCGCCAGATAGGGATTGTCCGCGGGCGCCTCGTCGCGGGTGGCCAGCGCGGCGGCGCCGGTCTCGAACAGCTGCGCGAGGCCGGGGAAGATGTCGCGGAACAGGCCCGAGACCCGCAGCGTCAGGTCGATGCGCGGCCGGCCCAGTTCCGCCAGCGGGACCACCTCGACGCCGGCGACCCGGCCCGAGCCCGCATCCCAGCGCGGCGCGAGCCCCGCCAGATGCAGCGCCATGGCGAATTCCTCGCCCGCCGTGCGCATGGTGGCGCTGCCCCACAGATCGACGACCAGCCCGCGCGGCCAGTCGCCGTGGTCTTGCAGGTGGCGGCGCAGCAGCTCCTCGGCCAGCTTCAACCCCTGGGCATGGGCGTTTCGGCTGGGCACGGCGCGCGGGTCCACGGAAAACAGGTTGCGCCCGGTCGGCAGCACGTCCGGCCGGCCCCGTGCGGGCGAGCCCGAGGGACCCGGCGCGACCGGCCGTCCGGCCAGCGCGCGGGCCAGCCCCTGCGTCTCGCCCGGCGCGGTGCCATAGACGTGCAGGCCGTCGCCGAAGCGGCTGTCCTTGAGATCGCAGAGGAAGCGGTCGATCAGCGGGATCGCCTCGGCGGCGGCGGCCGCGGGCGGCAGGCCCAGGTCGGCCTCGACGCCCGCCGCGCGTGCCTCGTCGCGGATGGCGCCGATCAGCCGGTCGCGGCGGCGCGGGTCCAGCCCGTCGGCGGTCGAATATTCGTCCAGCAGCCGTTCCAGATGCGCGAGGTTCTCCGGCATCTCGGCCGCGACCAGCGGCGGCGGCAGGTGGCCCAGCGTCACCGCGGAAAGCCGGCGCTTGGCCTGCGCCGCCTCGCCCGGATCGTTGACGATGAAGGGATAGACGACCGGCAGGTCGCCCAGCAGCGCCTGCGGCCAGCAGGCCGGCGACAGCGCGACCGACTTGCCCGGCAGCCATTCCAGCGTGCCATGCGCGCCCATATGGACCAGGGCCTCGGCCTGGGTCCGCAGCCACAGGTAGAAGGCCACGTATTCGTGGCGCGGGGTGCGGCTGAGATCGTGATAGTCGTCGGCGCGGCTCTGCACCGCGCCGCGTTCGGGCTGCAGCGCGATCAGGTCGGCGCCGTGGCGGATGGCGGCGAAACCCAACCTCTCGGGCGGTGGGCCCCAGGCCGCATGCAGATCGTCGCGCAGGCCCTGCGGCAGGGTCGCCAGCGCGGCGCGGTAGTCGGCAGCGGGCCAGTCGATGCGCTCGGTCAGCAGCCTCTGCGCCAGCCCGGCGTGGTCCAGGCCCAGCATGGCGCCCGCCGATGCCAGCGCGTCCAGCCCGACGGCATGGGCCAGCTGATGCGCCTTGCCGGGATAGGTCGAGAGCACCACCGCCCGCCGCGCCGCGGGCAGCGCCAGCCGTGCCCGGATCCGCGCCACCGCCTGCGCGACCAGCGCCGGGTCGGGGGCGTGGACCAGGCGGGCGAATTGCAGGTCGGGATCGCGGGCCTGGGCCGCCTTGAAGCTGATCGCGCCCAGGAAGATGCGGCCGTCGACCTCGGGCAGCACGACATGCATGGCAAGATCGGCGGCGGAAAACCCGCGATCCTCGGCGGCCCACAAGTCCCGCGTGGCGGTCGAGAGCGCGACCTGGAACACCGGGCAATCCGCCGCGTCGAAGGGCGTGGCGCCGGCATCGTCGCGCGCGGAAAAGGCGGTCAGATTCACCACCGCCCGCGTGCCCGGCAGATGCGGCGCGAGCCAGTCCGCGAAGCCCGGCGTCTTCAGCGAGGGCGCGAAGACCCCGCTGGCCGGCAGGCCCGCCGCGCGCAGCGCCCGGATCATCGCATCGACCGGGCCGAGGTCGGCGCTGGTCAGGTAGCTGCGATAGAAGCTGACCAGCACCCCCGGCTCGGGCCGGTCGGTCACGCCCCGGTCGGGGTCGTAGAAGCCGAAGTCAGGCACCTGCGGCTGGCCGGCGACCGGCGCGGCGTCCAGCCCCGCGACCCGCGCCAGTTCCGCCAGCGCCATCTGCGCCGCCACCGCGCCGCCCTGGTCGCAAAGCGCCGACAGGTTGCGCAGCGTCTCGCCCGGCAGGGTCGAGAACCGCTCCAGCACCGGATCGGGGCGGCCGTCGGCGGGCAGCAGCGCCAGCGCGATGCCCTGCCGGCGGGCCAGGTCTTGCAGCGTGGCGATGCCATAGGGCCAATAGGCCTCGCCGCCGATCAGCCGCACCAGCACGGCGCGGGCATGGGACAGCACCGCATCGGCATATTGATCGACCGAAACCGGGTGGCGCAGGGCCGAGATGTTCAGCAGCCGCAGCGCGGGCAGGCCGCCCTTGGCGCGATGCCAGCCGGCCGCGAAGGCGCCGAGGTCGCTGTCGGAATAGGACAGCACCACCAGATCGGCCGGGGTCTGGCCGGGATCGGTGGGGGTCTCGGTTTCCTCGAGCCCCCGGCTTTCGCGGAAAACGACGTGCATCTAACCCACCAGAACCGCCCAGATCGCGGCTTCGTCGATGTCGTCATGCTCGGCGATGACGACAAGGCGCGACAGGCGCGGCCGATCGCCCCAGGGCCGGTCGAACTGATGGCGCACGCGCTCGCCCACCGCCTGCACCAGCAGGCGCATCGGCTTGCCGGCGACGGCGACATGGCCCTTGACCCGCAGCGCCTTCTGCTCGCGCGCCAGCCGCTGGATGCGGGCGGCCAGATCGGCGGGGTCTGCGATTTCCGGCAGGTCGATCACCACCGAATCGAAATCGTCGTGTTCGTGGTCATCGGCGCCGTCGTGATGGCTGGGGCGGGCGGCGAGGTCGTCCTCGGCCGCCGCCGCCAGGCCCAGGATCAGCCGCGGGTCGATGACACCGTCGGTCAAGGGCAGGATCGGCAGGCGGCGCGGGGTTTCGGCCTCGATCACCGCGCGGGCGGCGGCCAGCCCGTCCTCGCCCGCCAGGTCGGCCTTGCTGAGCAGCACGATATCGGCGCAGGCGATCTGGTCCTCGAACACCTCGGACAAGGGCGTCTCGTGGTCCAGGCCGGGATCCGTGGCCCGCTGGGCCGCGACCGCGGCTTCGTCGGGGGCGAAGCGGCCGGCGGCCACGGCTTCGGCGTCGGCCAGCGCGATCACCCCGTCCACGGTGATGCGCGAACGGATCGCCGGCCAGTCGAAAGCTTTCAGCAGCGGCTTCGGCAGCGCCAGGCCCGAGGTCTCGATCAGGATGTGGTCGGGCCGCGCGGGCATCGCCATCAGCTTTTCCAGCGTCGGGATGAAGTCGTCGGCCACCGTGCAGCAGATGCAGCCGTTCGAAAGCTCGAGGATGTTCTCCTCGGGGCAATTCGCATCGGCGCAGGATTTCAGGATCTCGCCATCGACGCCCATGGTGCCGAATTCATTGACCAGCACCGCCAGCCGCTTTCCCTGCGGGTTCGCCATCAGGTGGCGGATCAGCGTGGTCTTGCCGGCGCCCAGGAAGCCGGTGATGACGGTGACGGGGGTCTTGGTCAGGTCGGTCATGATTCATCCAGTCGGGGGGCCAAGGGGGGAGGAATGCGCGCGATGCTGCGCTTGCGGAAAATCGGGCTGCGCTCGCGCCAGGGCACGATGCCGTCGGGCGCGGCGGCATAGGCGCTGGCGCCCGCCAGGATCTCGGCGGCGTCCTGGGCCTCCATGCGGCCGTAGACATAGGTCCAGCGGTCGGGGCCGGAGAGCGCGATGGCGGCGCCGTTCGAACAGGCGGACAGGCATTCGACCGGGCGGATCACCACGCCCGCCGGATCGGGGTGGCGCAGCAGCGCCGCCATCAGGCGTTGTCCCGGCACGGGCTGGCCGTCGACGACCGGCTCGCCGGCGCGGCAGGTGATGCAAACATGCAGCGTCACGGTCATGCCTCAAGTCCCCTGGTCATGGCGGCATGAGGCAGGGCGCAGGCGCCCGAACCCCAGCAGGAACACCCCGTCCGCCGGTCAATCCTTCGTTGCGCGGCAGGTCTCCCGGCTTGCGGATTCGGGCTGATGGCCCACGGGCGCCCGCCTTCCCGGCCTTGCGGGCCAGTGGCATCGGGCGACCTTTCCGGTCACGGTCGCGGGGGCGGCTGCTTTCGGGCTTTCACCCGTCGCATTCCCTTTTCACCTGTCATAGGACAGGAACCGGCGCGCCTCATGCTCTGCGCTGCCGGCCCCCGCTTGTCAAGCAAAGGAGTCCCGATGGAAACCGACGACAACGCCCGCCACGCCCGGAAGATGGCCAAGGTCAAGGCCGCCCGCGACCGGATGATGGCCGGAAAGCAGGGCGAAAAGGGCCTGCTCATCGTCCATACCGGCAAGGGCAAGGGCAAGTCCTCGTCCGGCTTCGGCATGATCCTGCGCTGCATCGCCCATGGCATGCCCTGCGCCGTGGTGCAGTTCATCAAGGGCGCCTGGGACACCGGCGAGCGCCGGCTCCTGACCACGCATTTCGCCGATCTGTGCCAGTTCCACGCCATGGGCGAGGGCTTCACCTGGGAGACGCAGGACAAGGCCCGCGACATCGCCGCCGCCCGCGCCGGCTGGGACAAGGCCAAGGAACTGATCCGCGACCCGAGGGTCCGCATGGTGCTGCTGGACGAGATCAACATCGCGCTGCGCTATGACTATCTGGACCTGGACGAGGTGCTGGGCTTTCTCCAGGACGAAAAGCCGCCAATGACCCATGTCGTGCTGACCGGGCGCAATGCGAAGCCGGAACTGATCGCGGCCGCCGATCTCGTGACCGAGATGGAGATGGTGAAGCATCCGTTCCGCGACGGCATCAAGGCCCAGCCAGGGGTGGAGTTCTAGGCCGGAATCGGCTCATCTGACGACGTTGAACGGCTTTGCCTGCGTGCGAGAGGAATATTCATGATCCATTTCAGACAAGGACTTGTGGCGCTGCTGGCGCTGGGGCCGGTCTCGGCCGCCTGGGCGGTGCCGGCGACCGACGAGGGCGCGGCGCGGCTGACCGGCGTCCTGCAGACCTACCTGGGCGCGACCGAGGGCGTGGTCAGCGTCACCCCGCAGGGCGACAGCTACCAGCTGAAGATCGACCCGGCGCCGCTTCTGGCGCAGGTGCCGGATGCGCAAGCGCAGATCACCGTTTCGCCCCTGACCTATGCCTTGACCGACAACGGCGACGGCAGCTGGGGCGTCAGCGAGGATCAGGTGCTCAGCTGGTCGGTGGTGGTGCCGAAGATGTTCGAGCAGAAGGGCACCGCCAAGGTGCAATCCACCGGCACCTGGGACGCGGCGCTGAAGGGCTTCCGCGAGCAGAAGGCGGTGATGACCGATTACGTCATCGATTCCGTGCAATATGCCCCGCCCGAGGCGGTGGGGCCGGACGGCATGCCCGTCGCGCCCGCGCCGGATGCCGCGCCGCAGGTCGTCTCGCGCGACCACCAGACCACGGCGCGGATGGAGGTGGAAATGACCGGCACCGCCGGCAAGGCGGGCGGCGTGGACCAGGCGATGACGTTCACCGCCACCGACCTGAAGCAGAGCCAGGAGCTGATGTCCGGCCCCGGCGGCGCGCCGATGCTGATCGAGGTGTCGGCCCCCGGCTACGATGGCAAGGGGTTGATGGCCGGCGCGCGCTCGGACGGCATGCTGTCGCTTCTGGCCTGGTTCGTCGCCCATCCGTCCGAGGCGCAGATCAAGCAGTCGCAGGACGGGCTGCGCGACCGGCTGGCCGCCGCCATGCCGCTGTGGGACGACCTGAGCCTGGAGATGGCGATCCGCGACATGACGATCGGCTCGCCCATCGGCGAATTCGGCCTGGCCTCGGCCACGCTGGGCTTGGGGCTCAGCGGCGCTGTGCCGGACGGGCGGCTGGCCGAGAAGCTGGTGCTTTCCGGCCTGACCGTGCCCGAGGGCGTGCTGCCGCCCTGGGTCGCGCCGATCCTGCCGCAAGAGGTGTCGCTGGACTTCGCCGCCTCGGACTTCGACCTGGCGGCGCCGGCGAAGCTGCTGATCGAAAGCTTCGACCTGAATGCCGAGGAGCCGCTGGCCAGGCTGTCGCCCGAGCAGATGCAGCAGGCATTTCTGCCCGACGGCAAGGCGGTGCTGAAACTGGCGCCCTCGCAGATCAAGGGCGACGGCTACCGGATCGACTATCGCGCCGATGTGGCGGTCGGTCCGGGCGCGGCGCCGGTGGGCGCGGCGCTGATCTCGGCCAGCGGGCTCGACACGCTGGAATCGGCGCTGGCCGCCGCGCCGCAGGACGAGGCCGCGCAGCCGCTGATGATGCTGCGCATGGCCCGCGCCATGTCCAAGCCGGGCGAGGGCGGCGATGCGGTCTGGGACATCCAGATGCCCGAAGGCGGGCAGATCAGCGTGAACGGCCAACCGATGGGCCCGCCGCCCGCGCCGCAGCAGTAAGCCGCCGTCCCCAGAAAACGGGCCCCGCCGCGACCCCGGCGGGGCCTAGCGTGTCTGCCAGGCCGGCGCGGTATTGGCCTGCCAGCCGGTGCGATGCAGCAGCGGCGTGTCGTCGGTGAACTCGGGCCAGCCGAGGCACAGAAGCGCGGTGAACTCCCAGCCCTCGGGCACCTGCAGCAGCGGGCCGACATGCGCCGGGTCCAGGATCGAGACCATGCCCAGCCCCAGCCCGCGCACCCGCGCCGCCAGCCACAGCGTATGGATCGCCATGGCGGTGGACTGGTGCAGCGTGGCGGGCATGGTGGCGCGGCCCAACCCGTGGCCCTCGGCAGGGCTCGTGTCGGTGAAGACCGCCAGCCAGACCGGCGCCCGGTCCAGCCCGGCCAGCTTCAGCGCGTCATAGGCGCGGCGCTGCTCGCCCTGATAGCCCGCGGCGGCCTCGGCATTGCAGCGCAGGAAATCGGCGCGGATCTCGGCCCGCAGGTCGGGGCTTTCGACCCGGATCACCCGCCAGGGCCGGGAATTGCCGACCGAGGGCGCAAGCTCCATGGCGGCGTGCAATTCCTCCAGCAAGGGTTCGGGCACCGGGTCGGTGCGAAAATGCCGCATGTCGCGGCGCCAGCGCAGGATGCGGTCGAGCGTATCGCGGTCGGCATCGTCGAATTGGGTCATGGCCAGTCCAGCTCCACCCAGACCAAGCGATGCGCGGAAGCGGTCAGCGCCGCCGTGGCGAGCGGCCCCTCGGCCGGCCAGAACACGCCCGAATCGGTGATTTTCAGCCCCTTCGCGGGCAGCACGTAATCCACCCGCAGGTTGCCCGGCGGCTTGTCGTCGGGCCAGTCGCCGGTGTCGAGGTCCGGATCGCCCTTGTGGCTGTCGTTGACGCCGCCCCTGGCCGCCGCGCCGCCGGCGCTGCGGGGCAGGGGGTCGGTGACATGGGCCATGACCTGCGCCAGCGCCTGCGGCCGGCCCTCGCTGTCCTGGGGATCCAGGTTCAGGTTCCCGGCCAGCACGAAGGGCGCATCGGGCAGGTGGCCCAGCCAGAAGGCCAGTTCGTCGTGGTTGCGGCGGCCGTTCAGATCCTCGGGCCCGTCGAAGACCGGCGGCGTGGCCGACATGGCCAGCAGGTGCAGCGGCCAGCCCGCCACCGTCACCACCGCGTCCCAATGCCCGGTCGAGGACAGCCGGCGCATCGCCCGCACCTCCTCGGACAGCTTGGGCATCAGGTTGCCGGGCAGGTCGCGCCACAGCACATCCGTGTAATCCGTCACCGGGCCGATGGGGTGGCGCGACAGGATCGCCATGCCGCCCTGGCCGGTGAATTCGCCGAAGCCCTGGGCATCGTCCGCCGTGCCCAGCCGCCCGTCCGCGTCCAGGTCCAGCCCGGTCGCCATGCCGCTGTTCGGCCGTGCGGCGAAGCGATGCGGATAATCCAGCCCGGCCTGCGCCAGCCGGGCGGCAAAGGCGTCCAGCGCCCGGTCCTCATAATCCCAGTCGAAATCGGTCAGCAGCAGCACGTCGGGCCGGGTCTCGGCCAGCACGGCGACGACGGCGGCGACCTGCGCATCCTCGCGGCCGAGATCGCGCAGCAAAAGCCCCGGCCCGTCGCGCGACAGGTCGGGGCTGTAGGTGGCGATGCGCAACGGCCCGGCCGCCGCCGGCAGGGCAGCGACCGCCAAGGCAAGGGCGAGCGCCCTTAGACCCAAGGCCGGCTCTGGGCCATCTGGGTCTCATAGGCGTCGATCGACGGGGCCTTTTCCATGGTCAGGCCGATGTCGTCCAGCCCGTTCAGCAGGCAGTGACGGCGGAACGGGTCCAGCTCGAAGGGGAAGCTCTGCCCGTCCGAGGTGGTCACGGTCAGGTTCTCCAGGTCCACGGTCATGCGGGCATTGGCGCCCTTGCGGGCGTCCTCCATCAGCACCTCGACCACCTCGGGCGGCATGACGATGGGCAGGATGCCGTTCTTGAAGCAGTTGTTGTAGAAGATGTCGGCGAAGCTGGTCGAGATCACGCAGCGGATGCCGAAATCCAAGAGCGCCCAGGGCGCGTGTTCGCGCGACGAGCCGCAGCCGAAGTTGTCGCCGGCGACGATGATCTGGCTGTCGCGCCAGGCCGGCTGGTTCAGCACGAAATCCGGCACCTCGGTCCCGTCGGGGTTGAAGCGCATCTCGTCGAACAGGTTCTTGCCCAGACCCGAGCGGTGGATCGTCTTCAGGAACTGTTTCGGGATGATCATGTCGGTGTCGATATTGACCAGCGGCATGGGGGCCGCGATGCCGGTCAGGGTGGTGAACTTGTCCATTTCTTGATCCTCGCAGAATTGACTTGGGGGCGCAGCCCCCGTTAACCGAGACCCGTCCGGCGCGCGGCGCCATGTGCATACGGGTTTCGCTGATGTTTTTCGGTTTTTCCAGCCTTTCCGCCCTGCGCGCCTGCATTGCGCGCGACTGGACGCCGCAGATCGGCGATCCCGAGATCACCGGCTGGCTGACGGTGCTGTCCTATCTGGCCTGCCTGGCGCTGGCGACCCTGGTGCTGCGCCGCCGCCCCGCCCGCGCGGCGCGCGGGCTGTGGCTGGCCATCGCGGTGCTGATGGCGGCCTTGGCCGTCAACAAGCAGCTCGACCTGCAGACCGCGCTGACCGCCACCGGGCGCTGCATGGCCCATGCCCAAGGCTGGTACGACAACCGCTGGCTGGTGCAGCTGGCCTTCATCGCCGGGCTGGTGCTGGGCGTGGCGGGCGCGCTGCTCTGGGCGACGAAATCCCTGCGCGGGCGCATGCGCGGCAATGGCCTGGCCCTGGTCGGGCTGGCCGTGCTGTGCGGTTTCGTGCTGGTGCGCGCGGTGGGTTTCCATCATGTCGACAGGCTCCTCAGCCTGGATTTCGCGAACCTCAAGTTCAACTTCTGGTTCGAGAACGCCGGGCTGGTGCTGATCGCGATCAACGCCCTGATGCTGCTGAGGCGGGGCCGCTAAAACCCCGCCCGCAGGCATCAGACGGTTTCCGCCAGCAGTTCGCGCACGTCGGTCAGGTGACCCGCGATGCCCGCCGCCGCCGCCATCACCGGCGACATCAGATGCGTGCGGCCGCCGCGGCCCATGCGGCCCTCGAAATTGCGGTTCGAGGTCGCGGCGCAGCGCTCGCCCGGCGCCAGCTGGTCGGGGTTCATGCCCAGGCACATCGAGCAACCCGCCAGCCGCCATTCGAAGCCGGCGTCGGTAAAGATCTTGTCCAGACCCTCTTCCTCGGCCTGCAGGCGCACCAGGCCCGAGCCCGGCACCACCATGCCGCGCACGCCCGGCGCCAGGTGCTTGCCTTTCAGGATGCCGGCGGCGGCGCGCAGGTCCTCGATCCGGCCGTTGGTGCAGGAGCCGATGAAGACCGCGTCGATCCTAACCTCGTTCAGCGGCGTGCCGGGCTTCAGGCCCATGTAGTCGAGGCTGCGGCGCGCGGCCTCGACCTTGCCGCCCTCGAAATCCTCGGGGGCGGGGACCGTGCCGGTGATCGGCAGCACGTCCTCCGGCGAGGTGCCCCAGGTCACAACCGGGGCGATGTCCTCGCCGCGGATGGTGACGATCTTGTCCCAATGCGCGCCCTCGTCGCTGAAGAGGGTCTTCCACCAGCTGACCGCGGCCTCCCAGGCGGCGCCTTTCGGGGCGTGCGGGCGGCCCTTGCAATAGTCGAAGGTCTTTTCGTCCGGGGCGATCAGGCCGGCGCGGGCGCCGCCCTCGATGGCCATGTTGCAGACGGTCATGCGGCCTTCCATCGACAGGTCGCGGATCGCCTCGCCGCAATATTCGATGACATAGCCGGTGCCGCCGGCGGTGCCGGTCTTGCCGATCACCGCCAGGGTGATGTCCTTGGCGGTGACGCCGGGACGCAACTTGCCGGTGATCTCCACCTTCATGTTCTTGGATTTCTTCTGGATCAGCGTCTGGGTGGCCAGGACGTGTTCCACTTCCGAGGTGCCGATGCCATGCGCCAGCGCGCCGAAGGCGCCATGCGTCGCGGTATGGCTGTCGCCGCAGACCACCGTCATGCCGGGCAGGGTCCAGCCCTGTTCCGGCCCGACGATATGCACGATGCCCTGGCGGATGTCGTTCATCGGGTAATAGTTCAGCCCGAATTCGCGGGCGTTCTTGTCCAGTTCCGCGACCTGGATCCGGCCCTCGGGGTTCTCGATGCCGTCCACGCGGTCGGCGGTGGTGGGCACGTTGTGGTCCGGTACGGCGATGGTCTGGTCGGGGCGGCGCACCTTGCGGCCGGCCATGCGCAGGCCCTCGAAGGCTTGGGGCGAGGTCACCTCATGCACCAGGTGGCGGTCGATATAGAGGATGCAGGTGCCGTCCTCTTGCCGGTCCACTACATGGGCGTCGAAGATCTTGTCATACAGGGTGCGGGGCGCGCCCGCATTGGTCTTGCCAGTCATGGCTGTCTCTTTCCGAAAGAGTAGCTAGGGAAAATCGCTGGTGGTCCGCTGGACCAGGGGCGCGCGCGCAGGCGCCGCCACCCGTCAAAGTCGCGCGGTGACGGACAGGCTTTCGCCGTAGAACCGGCCGGGCAGGCGGGCGCGGTCATGGATATCGAAATAGACGAATCCTTGCATGTCGGCAGTCATACGCCGGTTTTGGCCCGCGTTCAACATCGTCACACGCGGCTGTTAATTCCATGTTTAGCATTCGCCTCTATCTTGCTCCCGGAACTGAGGGAAAGGATCGGGCATGCTGATTCGCATCGTCCTGCGGGTGATCCCGCTGATCTGCGTGGCAATTTTCACCCTGGCTGTCTATCTGGCCGACACGCCGATGGAGCGCGCGCGGCAATTGGTGCGGCTGGACCACCCCCGGCTGGCCTGGAGCGCGGGCCTGGTGCGCTGCCCCGATCCCTGGGGAAATCTGCCGGTTTCCGCCTGTCTTTACGCGAACCCGCCCAGAATTCCTGCGCCCCCGCATTGAGCGGGCGCGATTCCGTGCTACATTGAAAGGGCCCGGCGCCGGGGGTGAACGGCGCGTTGACCGGAGGATGAACCCCTGTCCAATACCGTCCCGTCGGCCCCCGTGCCGGCAGCGACCACCGCGGAGCCCGGGCTGACCAGCGATCAGCTGCTGGACCGCATTCTTGCCTCTCTCGACGACGACAAGGCCGAGGATGTCGTGACCATCGACCTGCGCGGCCGTTCGGCCATGGCCGATCACATGGTGATCGCCTCGGGCCGCAATGCGCGCCAGGTGGCCGCCATCGCCGAAAAGCTGGTGGAGCGCCTGAAAGAGCAGACCGGCCGCTCGGCCCGCGTCGAAGGCAAGGAAACCGGCGACTGGGTGCTGATCGACACCGACGACGTGATCGTCCATGTCTTCCGCCCCGAGGTCCGCGAATTCTATCAGCTGGAAAAGATGTGGATGCCCGCCGACGCGCTGCGCTCGGCCACGCTGGACCGGCTGCGCGCCGACCACGCCGCCGAGGAAGCGGCCCGCAAGCCCCAGAACTGAGCCATGCGCATGGTCATTGCCGCGGTCGGGCGGCTGCGGCAGGGACCGGAGGCGAGCCTGATCGCCGATTACCTTGACCGCCACGCCAAGGCGGGCCGCGCGCTTGGCCTGCCGCCGGTGAACCTGGTCGAGGTCGAGGACAAGCGCGGCGGCGGCATGGCGGCCGAGGCGCCGCTGCTGGCCAAGGCCATTCCCGACGGTGCCGCGCTGGTGGTGCTGGACGAACGCGGGCAGATGCTCAGCTCGCCCGAATTCGCCGCCCGCATCGCCGACTTTCGCGACGCGGCGCGCGACCTGGCCTTCATGATCGGCGGCGCGGACGGGATCGACCCCGGCCTGCGGTCGCGGGCCGACCTGGCCATCAGCTTCGGCCGCATGGTCTGGCCGCATATGCTGGTGCGGGTCATGCTGGCCGAGCAGATCTATCGCGCCACCACCATCCTGGCCGGCAGCCCCTATCACCGCGAATAGCGGTGCCGAAAGCTGCGGCTGGTCCGGAGCTTTGCGCGGAATTGCGCAGGGATCAGTTTGAACCAGATTGGCCACGCTGCCTACACTGCCTCGCCATCCCCGCGCAGGACCACGCAGGTCCAGTTGTGACCAGTTTCGGCCCGCTTCCGAAACTGCCCCTGCAGGATTGTGCGGATAGCGCAACGGCTACGCCGCACCCAGTTTCGGCAGGATCGACCGAAACCAACCTCCGAGATTGGAATTCCCGTTTCCTGTCAGAGCCTTGATGTGTGTTCCGAGTTTCGGGGGTGAAACCACCCCCACGGGTTTAGCGCGCATGGCCGCCGGGTTCTGCTGCCGGCAACCAGTTTCGTTGCGGCGACGGACGCGCAGCTCATGCGATCCCGCGGGATGTGTCCCAGATCAGCGGGTCGAGAGCCGTCATTCGCTCTGATCTCAGCCGTCCAAGTCGTGAGCGACAGGGTGCCGGCCGGTGATGGCTCGGCCGCTTGCCGGAATGCAATCTCCGGCGACGCGCAAGAAGCTCTGGCTTGCCGCCTTGGCAACCCGGCAAGCCTCTATAACCATTAAGGTTTTACGCATTTATCCCGGGAGGGGCGGCTGAAAACCGCGGCTTTCGGGTTATGATGCGGCATTCCGTCAATGAGTCGCCAGGTATGCCATGATCCCTCTCGCCAACCCGATCCAAAGCCGCGCCGGACCCGCCGCCGCGCCGCAGCTCCGTCCCGGCGACGACGCCGGCCCGGCCATCGCCGCGGCCGAGGCCGAGATCCCGCCGGTCGAGGAATCCGCCGCTGCCAGCGCCGACGTGCAGCTGGGCCACGAAGGCATCGGCCATGCCCGCGAGGCGACGCAGGGCGAGACCCGGCGCGTCGCACCGACCAAATCCGCCGTCGAGGATTCCGACGGGCCGCAGGACCGCGCCGTGTTCCGCGCCAAGGTCATCAAGTTCCTCAACGCGATGTATGGCGACGACGAGGCGTTCCAGCGCGCTCTGAAGCTGGGCACCATCGTCGTGCGCGCGGTCGAGGACCAGCCCGAGCCCGAGATGCGGCCCGAGCTGACCTATGCGATCTATCGCGAAGGCGCGGCGCTGGCCGCGGCAGAGGAGGTGCAGCGCCGCACCGGCGGGCCGCCGGTCAGCGTCGGGCCGAACGATTTCGTCGCCTGGTGGCCGAAGTGACCCGCCTCAGGGGCAGGGCACGACCCAGTTGTCGATGATCGCGACCGCTTCCTCGGCGGTTTCGACGAAACTGATCAGCTCCAGATCCTCGGGGCTGATGGTGCCGGCCTCGGCCAGCGCCTGCCAGCTGATGACCTTGTGCCAGAATTCGCGGCCGAACAGGATGAAGGGCACCCGCGCCATGCGGCCGGTCTGGATCAGGGTCAGCGCCTCGAACATCTCGTCGAGCGTGCCGAAGCCGCCGGGGAATACCGTCACCGCCTTGGCGCGCATCAGGAAATGCATCTTCCTGATCGCGAAATAGTGGAAGTTGAAGCACAGGTCGGGCGTCACATATTGGTTCGGCGCCTGTTCATGCGGCAGCACGATGGACAGGCCGATCGAGATTCCGCCGGCCTGGAATGCCCCCATGTTGCCGGCCTGCATCACGCCCGGGCCGCCGCCGGTGCAAATGACGTTCTCGGCGCCATAGCTTTCCAGGCTGCGCTCGGTCATCTGGCGGGCAAAGCTGCGCGCCTCGTCGTAATAGCGCGACAGCGCCGCCAGTTCCGGGGTGCGGGCGCTGTCCCTTTCCGCCGGCGCCGGAATGCGAGCGCCACCGAACATCACCACGGTCGAGCGGATGCCGCGCGCGTCCATGATCATCTGCGGCTTCAGCAGTTCCAGCTGCAACCGCACCGGGCGCAGCTCCTCGCGCAGCATGAATTCGGTATCGGTGAAGGCCAGCCGATAGGCCGGGGCGCGGGTCTGCGGCGTGTCGGGGGTGATGCGCGCCGCTGCCACGTCCTGCTGGCTGTCGCGGAAGGGGTGGCTGCGCTCTTCTTCGTCCATCATCCAAACCTCTGGCACGGGTCGCCGCACATTGCGCGGCCGCAACCCTCGGCTTATAGCCCTTGGGCACGAGTTTCCATCCCGAGAGAGGCCAGACCATGTCGAATGACGCCCTTGAAGCCGCCATCGAATCCGCCTGGGAGATCCGCGACCAGATCACCCCGGTCACCAAGGGCGAGGCCCGTGACGCCATCGAGGCAACGCTCGAGGCGCTGGACAAGGGCGCGCTGCGCGTCGCCGAAAAGCGCGGCGCCGACTGGCACGTGAACCAATGGGCGAAAAAGGCGGTGCTGCTGGGCTTCCGCCTGAAGGACATGGAGATGCAGCCGGGTGGCCCGCAGAACGGCACCTGGTGGGACAAGGTGGACAGCAAGTTCGCTGGCTGGGGCGAGAACCGCTGGCGCGAGGCCGGCTTCCGCGCCGTGCCGAACTGCATCGTGCGCCGCTCGGCCTATATCGCCAAGGGCGTGGTGCTGATGCCCAGCTTCGTGAACCTGGGCGCCTATGTCGACGAGGGCACCATGGTCGACACCTGGGCCACCGTCGGCAGCTGCGCGCAGATCGGCAAGAACGTCCACCTGTCGGGCGGCGTCGGCATCGGCGGCGTGCTGGAGCCGATGCAGGCCGGCCCGACCATCATCGAGGACAACTGTTTCATCGGCGCGCGGTCCGAGGTGGTCGAGGGCTGCATCGTGCGCGAGGGCTCGGTCCTGGGCATGGGCGTCTTCATCGGCAAATCGACCAAGATCGTCGACCGCGAGACCGGCGAGGTGATGTATGGCGAGGTTCCGGCCGGCTCGGTCGTGGTCGCGGGCTCGCTGCCGTCGAAGAACGGCGTGAACCTTTACTGCGCGGTGATCGTGAAGCGCGTCGATGCGCAGACCCGCTCCAAGACCTCGATCAACGAACTGCTGCGCGACTGAGCTGTTGCGCGCCTGCATCGGATTCACCCTGGCGTGAATCCGATGTGAAACCGATCCGCTCCGGCCGCGTTCAATTCCGCAGCCTCAGCAGCAAGCGGAGTTTCACATGCAGGGTTTGGGTTGGATTGCCGCGATCATCGTCGGCGGTCTCGCGGGCTGGATCGCCAGCAATATCATGAAGGCCGACACCGGGGTCTTTCTCAATGTCATCCTGGGCATCGTCGGGGCCGTGGTCGGCAACGCGCTCCTGGGTCTCGTGGGCCTGAACGCCCAGGCCGGCAGCTGGCTGGCGCAGGGCGTGGCCGGGCTGATCGGCGCGGTGGTGCTGATCTGGCTCTATCGAGCGGTGGCCGGATAGCGAAAACGGGGCGGGTCGATCCCGCCCCTTTTCATGTCAGGCGGTGAAATCGGCCGTCGTGGCCCCGGTCAGCCGCAGCAGCTCTGCGGGGGCGATGGCAAAGACATGGCGCGGCGTGCCCGCCGCCGCCCAGACCTGCTCGAAATCCAGCAGGCGCGGGTCCAGCCAGGCCTCGATCCGGTTCAGGTGACCGACCGGGGCGACGCCGCCGATGGCAAAGCCGGTCTCGGCGCGGATCAGCTCGGCATCGGCCTTGCCCAGGCTTTGCCCGGCCAGCGCCGTGGCCTTGGCCGGATCGACGCGATTGCCGCCGGCGGTCAGGAACAGGACGACATGGCCCGAGTCCTCGCCGCGAAAGATGATCGACTTGGCGATCTGGTCGACCGCGCAGCCGACTGCGGCCGCCGCGCCCTCGGCGGTGCGGGCGCTGTCGTCGGTCTCGCGGATCTCGACCGCGAGGCCCGCGGCCTCCAGGGCCGATTGCACGCGGCGCAGGCTCTTGCTCATTGTCCCCTCCTTGGTTTCGGGCGATATGACGGCAAAACCGCAGGAAGGGAAAGCCATGACCCAGCAGGTCTATACGCTTCTGGTCGAGGTCGGCCGCGCCAGGGATGACGGCCTGCCGGAAGGTGCGACGGGCGCCGCGCTGGTCTGCTACGCCTCGGGCAAGGACGAGGACGAGGCGGTGCGCGAAACCGTCGCCATTCTGAAGCAGGCGGGCCTGGCCCCGATCGAGGTCACCGGCCACGGCAGCATCGACGAGCGCCTGGCCGAGGGCCATGAGATCCCCGAGGAGGAGCGCGCCCTGATGGACCGCGCCTTGGCCGAGAACGCGGTGATCGTGGCGCAGATGGAGCCGCTTTACGGCGAGGATTGACTATCCATCGCCCGCCACCGCCGCTAGACTGGCCCGCAACCAGAACAAGCACGAGCGGACAGGCAGCATGACCAGACGGATTTCCCGCATCGCCCTTGGCGCGATCCTGATTGCCAGCCTGGCCGGCTGCGGGGTGTCGATGAACCGCACGCCCGGCGCCCCCGGCGGCAATTTCGCCGGCCTGCCCACCGCCGGCGGCCAGGGCAGCGAATCCGGCTTCCAGACCTGGGTGGCCAGCTTCCGGCCCCGCGCGCTGGCGGCGGGGATCTCGGGCGCGACCTTCGACCGCGCCATGGCGGATGCGCATTTCATGCCCAGCCTGATCGCCTTGGACCGCAAGCAGAGCGAATTCGCCAAACCGGTCTGGGACTATCTCGACGGCGCCATCGGCACGCGCGGCGCCACCGGCCGCAGCAAGGCGGCGCAATATTCCTCGACGCTGGCCGCCATCGAATCGCGCTACGGCGTCCCGCGCGAGGTGGTGCTGGCGGTCTGGGGCATGGAATCGAACTTCGGCGCGGGTCGCGGCAATACCCGCATCGTGCCGGCCCTGGCGACGCTGGCCTATGACGGCCGGCGCGGCGAATTCTTCGCCGGAGAGCTGGTCTCGGCGCTGCGCATCATCCAGTCGGGCGACGTCGACAGCGCCCATATGGTCGGCAGCTGGGCCGGCGCCATGGGGCATACGCAGTTCATGCCCTCGTCCTTCCTGGCGCATGCGGTGGATTTCAACGGCGACGGCCGCCGCGACATCTGGTCGGACGACCCGACCGACGCGCTGGCCTCGACCGCGCATTACCTGCGCCAGAACGGCTGGCGCCCCGGCCAGCCCTGGGGGACCGAGGTCATCCTGCCGCCCGGCTTCGACTTCAACAACGCCGGCAAGGCGGTGCAGCGCTCGGGCAGCCAATGGGCGGCGATGGGCGTGCGGACGCGGAACGGCAGCGCGATGCCCTCGGGCTCGATCCTGGTCCCGGCCGGATCGCGCGGCCCGGCCTTCCTGATCACGGAAAACTTCCGCGCCATCCTGAAATACAACGCCTCGGACAGCTACGCCCTGGCCGTCAGCTACCTGGGCGAATCCATCGCCGGCCGCCCCGGCATCCAAGGGTCATGGCCGCGCGGCGACCGCACGCTCTCGACCAGCGAAAAGGCCGAGATCCAGCGCCTGCTGATGGCCAAGGGCTTCGACACCGGCGGGGTGGACGGCAAGCTCGGCAGCCAGTCGACCGAGGCGATCAAGGCTTTCCAGCGCGCCCGCGGCGTCACGCCCGACGGCTATGCCGACACAAGCCTGCTGGCCCTGCTGCGCAGCTGAACGACAAAGGGCGGCCCACCCCGGCCGCCCTTCGACTTCTTTGCTCTGTAAATACCCAAACCGGCCGCGCCACCGGCGCGATCAGGCCAGAATCTCGCGGAACTCGCCCAACACGCGCGCATAGACATCGCGCTTGAAGGGCACGATGGATTCCAGCACATCGGCCGCGCGCATCCACTGCCAGCGGTCGAATTCGGGATGTTCGGTAGCGATCCGCACCGCCTCGTCCGGGCCAAGGAAGCGCATGGCGAACCATTTCTGCTTCTGGCCGCCGTATTTGCCCTTCCAGACCTTGCCCAGCAGCTCGGGCGGCAGGTCATAGGTCACCCAGTCGGCGGTCTCGGCCAGCACGTCCACCAGATCGGTGGTGACGCCGGTCTCCTCGACCAGCTCGCGCAGCGCGGCGTCGCGCGGCGTCTCGCCCGCGTCGATGCCGCCCTGCGGCATCTGCCAGGCCGGGGTCGGGTTGTCGATGCGCTGCCCGGCAAAGACCAGCCCGGCCGGGTTGATCAGCACCACCCCGGCGCAGGGCCGATAGGGCAGGCCCGAAGGCCCCAACAGCCCGGTCATTGCGTCTGCGCGCCCTGCGCCGCGTTCTCGCCGGTATTGGCGGGCTTGGCCGCCTCGGGCACGGCCTTGGCGTTGTAGTCCATCGCCGCCAGCCCCTTCAGGATGTCCACGGCATAGGCCAGCTGGTAATCCTCCTCGCGCAGCTTGGCGGTGGCCTCGACCTCCTTGGCCTCCTCCTGCATCTGCTTCTTCTCCTCGTCCGACACGGCGTCGTTGTTCAGCGCGCCGCGCAGGTCGGCCTCGGAGCTGAGGAATTTCGAATCGGTCTTGGGCTTGTTCTCGTCCTCGCCCTCCGCGGCCTGGAGCGGGGTCGGCTGCTCGACGATGATGTCGGGCTGGATGCCCAGCGCCTGGATCGACCGGCCGGACGGCGTGTAATAGCGCGCCGTGGTCAGGCGGATGGCGCTGTCGGCGGTGACCGGCATCACGGTCTGGACCGAGCCCTTGCCGAAGGACTTGGTGCCCACGACGATGGCGCGGCGGTGGTCCTGAAGCGCGCCGGTGACGATCTCCGAGGCCGAGGCCGAGCCGCCGTTGATCAGCGCCACCATCGGCTTGCCCTCGGCCAGGTCGCCCGGCTTGGCGTTCCAGCGTTCCGATTCCTCGGGCTTGCGGCCGCGGGTCGAGACGATCTCGCCCTTGTCGAGGAAGGCGTCCGAGACGTCGATGGCCTGGTTCAGCAGCCCGCCCGGGTTGTTGCGCAGGTCCAGCACGAAGCCCGTGACCTTGTCGATGCCGCCGGCGTCCTTGATCGCCTTGGCCATCTCGGTGCGCAGCGTGTCCATGGTCTCGTCGTTGAAGGTGGTGACGCGCAGCACCACGGCGTGACCCTCGATCCGGGTCTTGACCACGGTCAGCTTGATGGTGTCGCGCGTCATGGTCAGGTCGAAGGGTTCCTTCTCGCCCTCGCGCAGGATGGTGATCTTGATTTCCGAGCCGATGGGGCCGCGCATCTTCTCGACCGCCTCGTCGAGGTTCAGCCCCATCAGCGATTCGCCGTTCACATGGGTGATGAAATCGCCGGCCTTCACGCCCGCCTCGGCCGCCGGCGTGTCGTCGATGGGCGAGATGACCTTCACGAGCCCGTCTTCCTGCCCGACCTCGATGCCGAGGCCGCCGAAGCTGCCGCGGGTCTGGGTCTGCATGTCCTCGTAATCCTTGGCGGCCAGGAAGGAGGAATGCGGGTCGAGCGAGGTCAGCATGCCGTTGATCGCCGCCTCGATCAGCTTCTTGTCGTCCACCGACTCGACGTAATCGGCGCGCACCCGTTCGAAGACATTGCCGAACAGGTCGAGCTGCTCATAGACCGAGGCGTTCTTGCCGGTTTCCTGCGCGACCAGGGGGCCGGCGAATTGCGTGGCGACCACGGCGCCCGCAAGCGTGCCGATCGCCCCTGCCAGAAGATAGTGTTTCATTCCGTCCCGTCCTGCCCGGTTGCGTTTTGGCCCGTTCCACCCTGCGTGGCATCGCCGATAATCGGATTCATCACGAACCACTCGGCCGGGTCCAGCATTTCCTTGCCCCGGCGCAGTTCAACATACAGTGTTTCGCTTTGCCCGGCGCCGCCGCCGGTGGCGGCATTGGCGACGAACTCGGCCCCGAATTCCTGCGCCGGCGGTTCCGCGCCGCCCATCAGCCCGACGGGCTCGCCCGCCGCCAGCACGTCGCCGGTCTCGCCAAAGACCTGCGCGAGGCCGGCAAATATCATCAGATAGTCGCGCGCGGGTTCAAGGATCATCACATTGCCGTAATCCAGCAAGGGACCGCGATAGCGGATCGTCGCGGGCCAGGGGGTCGTGACCAGCGCGGCGGGCGCGGTGGCGATGACCAGTCCCGGGCGTTCCACCCCGGCCGCGTCGGGTTCGTTGTAGCGGCGGATCACCTTGCCGATGGCGGGCAGCGCCAGGCTGCCCTGGGCGCCCTCGAAATCGGCCATGGGCGCGCCCACGTCCTGCTCCATCCCGGTGATGCCCGAGGCGAAGGCGTCCAGCGTATCGGCCGATTGCACCAGCGCGGTCAGTTCCTTGGGGTCCTCGCCGAAGCGCACCGGCAGGCTGGAACGGTCGGTGACGGCCGAGGCCAGCAGCCGCCGCGCCTCCTGCACCTGGCCCAGGCCCTGCGCCAGCACATTGGCGGCGCTCAGCTGGATGGCGCGGACGGTGCGGATCTCCTCGAGCTTCTGCTGCATCTCCTTGGCTTCGGCCTCGAGCCCCGGCGCGACCGAGGCGAGGATCATCCCGGCCCGGGCCGAAGCCTCGGGCCCCGAGGGATGCAAGAGCAGCATGGTCTCGGGCGAGCGCTGCATCGAGGTCATCACCCCCAGCACCCGGCCCAGCCGGTCGCGGCGGGCGTCGAATTCGGTGCGGATTTCCTGCTCGCGCACGCCGGCGCGGCGCAGCCCGTCGCGCAGCGCCGACAGGCCCTGCTCATAGGCGCGGATCATCCGCGTCAGCGAGGCGACCTGGTCGTCCTCGGTCAGCGCCTGGTCCAGCTGGCCCACGGCGGCGCGCAGCATCTCGGCGGCCTCGGCCGCCTCGGCCGCGGCCTGGCCCAGCTGCCCGTCGCCCTGGGTCGGGGTCGCGGTCTGCGCCGGCGCCATCGAGACCAGCCCCAGCGCCAGCGCCACCGGCAGAAGCAGCGTCAGTCTCATGCGCGCGCGATCAGCGAGCGGCCGGTCATTTCCTCCGGCAGGTCGAGGCCCATCAGCTCCAGCACCGTCGGCGCGACATCGGCCAGCCGGCCGTCGCGCAGGCTGGCGCCGGCCGGGCCGCCATAGACGATGACCGGCACCGGGTTCACGGTATGGGCGGTATGCGGGCCGCCGGTCTCGGGGTCGATCATGGTTTCGCAATTGCCGTGGTCGGCGATGACCACCGCCGCGCCGCCGGCGCGGTCCAGCGCGTCCAGCATCATGCCCAGGCCCTGGTCCACCGCCTCGCAGGCGCGGATCGCGGCGGGCAGGCTGCCGGTATGGCCGACCATGTCGGGATTGGCGAAATTCACCACGATCAGGTCGTAGCCGGCGCCGATGGCCTCGACCAGTTTGGCGCTGACCTCGGGTGCGGCCATTTCGGGCGCCAGGTCATAGGTCGCGACCTTGGGGCTTTGCGGCATGAAACGGTCCTCGCCCGGCTCCGGCGTCTCCTTGCCGCCGTTCAGGAAGAAGGTGACATGCGGGTATTTCTCGGTCTCGGCCAGGCGGAACTGGCGCAGGCCCTTCCGCGCCACCCAGGCGCCCAGCGTGTTCACCACCTGCCGCTTGGGATAGGCGGCGTCCATGAACTGGTCGTGGCGCTCCGAATAATCGACCATGCCCAGCAGCGCCGCCCATTCCGGTCGCCGCCCGGTGTCGAAGGCGGAAAAGCCGGGCTCGCCCACCGCCGCCAGGATCTCGCGCGCCCGGTCGGCGCGGAAGTTCAGGCAGAAGAACCCGTCCCCGTCCTTGGCCCCGGGATAGTTGCGGATCACCCGGGGCTGGATGAATTCGTCGGTCTCGTCCTGGCGATAGGCATCGGCGACCGCGGTGGCGGCATCCGGCGCGGGTAGGCCCTTGCCCTGCACCATCAGGGCATAGGCGCGGGCGACGCGCTCCCAGCGGTTGTCGCGGTCCATGGCGAAATAGCGCCCGACCACGGTGCCGATGCGCGCGCCCTCGGGCAGGCTGCCCTGCAGTTCGGTCAGGAAACCCAGGGCGGATTTCGGCGGCACGTCGCGGCCGTCGGTGACGGCGTGGACCACGACCGGCACGCCCTTTTCGGTCAGGGCGCGGGCGGCGGCGACGACATGGTGGATATGGCCGTGCACGCCCCCGTCCGAGATGATGCCCATCAGATGCGCCGTGCCGCCCGAGGCCTTGAGCTTGCGGATGAATTCGCCAAGCCCGGTGTTGCGGTAGAAGCTGCCGTCCTCGATGGCGAGGTCGATCTGGCCCAGGTCCATGGCGACGACGCGGCCGGCGCCGATATTGGTGTGGCCGACCTCGGAATTGCCCATCTGGCCCTTGGGCAGGCCGACATCGGGGCCGAAGGTGGTCAGCGTGGCATGCGGGCAGTCGCGCATCAGCCGGTCGAAGTTCGGCGTGCTGGCCTGGTCCGGCGCGCTTTGCTGCGGTCGGGCGGAAATGCCCCAGCCATCAAGGATGCAAAGGACGACGGGTTTGGGATGGGTCATGGGGCGCCTCACTCGCGGGTCGGGACGCTTCTACGACCTAGGGGCGCGAGGGGCAAGAATCACGGCGAAAGATCAACCGGGCGTGATGGCGGGAAGCGGGCGGGGGCTAGGGCTCCTGCGGGACGGCGCGCGCGCCGTCTTCCTTCGCCGCCGGTCTGTCGCTGAACAGGTCCTCGACGAACCAGGCTGCGAACTGGGCCCGTCCCGAGACGCCCGCCTTGGCATAGATGCGCGTCAACTGCGCCCGGATCGTGCCCTGCGCCGCGCTGCGAATGGTGGCGATCTCGGCCACGTCCAGGCCCTTCAGCGCCAGCCTTCCCACGTCACGCTCGGCTGAGGTAAGGCCCCAGATCTCGAACTGGCCCTCGACGATCCGGGCCATGTCGCCACGCGCGGCGTCCAGCATCCGCTCTTGGTCGCGCAGCCGCTCCAGCGTCAGCCGCAATTGCCAGCCGCCGATGACGATGCCCAGGATCAAGGCCAGCGCGACCAGGGCCTCGATGATGGCGTGGGCGGTGCCGGGAAAGCTCAGCAAATCGGTCAGGGCATCCCCGACGAAGAACACGGCCGCCACCGTCTGAAGCAGCAAGAGCAGCGCCAGGGCGGCGGATTGATTCCGCCACGAGGTCTTTTTGCGCCCGTCCATCGTCTCTACCGGTCTTTGCCGCGGATCATCGGCCGCACCAGGTTGCGCCCCAGGGCCCGACTTTCGGCCGCCACGCCCAGCACATGCAGCACCGCCAGGAACAGCAGCAGGTTGGCGGCAATCTCATGCACCTCTTCGACAAGCTTGGTGTCTTGGGGGCGATCATCGCCTGCGGCATCGTCCTTGACAAGGACGGACCAGTCGCCCGCCGCGACCGCCGCCCGTTCCTCGGCGATGGTGATCGGGGTCTTGCCCCCTGTCATCACCAGACCGGTGGCGATGACGACGATCAGGCCCAGCCAGAGCGCATAGACCATCATCGCCCCCGCCGGATTATGCGAGGGGTATTCGCACGCCCTGCCGCGCAGCACCTGTCCCAGATGCCGAAGCGCGCTCAGCGGAGCGGGCGGAAAGGCGGCAAACCGCGCCTCGCGGGGGCCGACGAGGCCCCAGACCAGGCGGGCGGCCAGCAGTGCCATCGCCGCCCATCCGATCCAGATGTGAATGGTGCCACCGGGCTTGACGATCAATCCGTTGACGAAGACGGCGGCGGCGATGCCCCAATGGGAAATGCGGATCAGCGGATCCCAGGGATTGGGGGGCGCGACGGCGCCCCCGGTGTCGGGTTTGGCCAGGCGCGACATGCTCAACCATCAGCCTTGATCTCGGTGACGGCGCCGCTCTTGGGGTCGATGTAGACCTCCCATCTCTTGCCGTCGGCATCGGTGCATTTGGCCTCGATCTTGCCGCCTTCCGGCTCGAATTCCTTGACCTTGCACCCGGCCTTTTCAAGGGCGGCGGTCGCATCGGCCGGGTTGGTGCCGACCATATCCCCGACGGCCGGCATCGCGAATGCCGAAAGCGGCGTGGCGGCCAGGGCCAGGGCCAGCGTGAATCGCTTCAGTTCCATGGGCTGTTTTCCTTTGCAAGCGCCGGGCGGATTGCCGCGGCGACAGGCTGAGGAAACGGCGCCAGAGCCCTGGCGTCGATTGGCGAAACGCTGACGATGGAGCACGTAAGCGGATGCTGACGCGGCCTTTCGCAGGTCCGCTCAGGCCGCGCTGCCGGTCTCGGCCGCGATCTCGGCCCGGGACTTGCGGCCGCGCTCGGTCGCGGATTTCAGCTGGCCGCAGGCGGCCATGATATCCTCGCCCCGGGGCGTGCGGATCGGTGAGGCATAGCCGGCCTTGTGCACGATGTCGGCGAAGGCCTCGATCCGCTCCCAACTCGAACGGCGATAGGCTACGCCCGGCCATTCGTTGAACGGGATCAGGTTGATCTTGGCCGGGATGCCGCGGATCAGCTTGACCAGGCGGCGGGCGTCCTCGTCGCTGTCGTTCACGCCGTCCAGCATGACATATTCGAAGGTGATGCGTTCGCTGTTCGACAGGCGCGGGTATTCGCGCAGCGCGTTCAGCAGCGTCTCGATGTTCCACTTGCGGTTCACCGGCACCAGCGTGTCGCGCACCGCGTCGGTGGTGGCGTGGAAGCTGACGGCCAGAAGGCAGCCGATCTCCTCGGCGGTCTTGGCGATTTCGGGCACGATGCCGCTGGTCGACAGCGTGATGCGGCGGCGCGACAGGCTGATGCCCTCGCCATCCATCACCACCTTCATGGCGTCGCGGACATTGTCGAAGTTATACAGCGGCTCGCCCATGCCCATCAGCACGACATTGCTGACCAGCCGGGTCTCGTCCTTGGGCGCGCCGGGCTTGGGCCATTCGCCCAGGTCGTCGCGGGCGACCATGACCTGGCCGACGATCTCGCCCGCCGTCAGGTTGCGCACCAGCTTCTGCGTGCCGGTGTGGCAGAAGGAACAGGTCAGCGTGCAGCCAACCTGCGACGAGATGCACAGCGTGCCGCGCGATTCCTCGGGGATATAGACCGTCTCGACCTCATGCCCGCCGGCGATGCGCAGCAGGTATTTGCGCGTGCCGTCGGCGCTGATCTGGCGGGTCACGATCTCGGGCAGCGCGATCTCGAACCGCTCGGCCAGGAAGGCGCGGTAATCCTTGGCGAGGTTGGTCATCTGCGCGAAATCGCGCACGCCCCAGTGATAGACCCATTGCCAGATCTGGCCGACGCGCATCCTGGCCTGCTTTTCGGGCGTCCCGGCCTGGACCAGCGCGTCGCGCAGCTGGTCGCGGGTCAGGCCGACGATATTCGTCAGCGCCGATTCCGGCAGCTTGCGCGGGATGGTCAGAAGATCCTGCGTGATCGGTGCAGCGGGGATGGGGGCGTTCATGGCTTGGGCGGATCCGGGCGTTGGGCAAGGCCCCTATATAGGCGAAAGCGGCCCAAAAGAAAACAGGGGCAGAAGCCCCCGTTCCCGTGTCGTGGCGTGGCCGTGGCTTATTTGCAGGCGGCCTGGGCCTTGTTGGTCGCGGCGGTGATGCCGGACAGGCTGAACGTGTCCTTGGTCACCGTGCCGCGGGCCGAGCGGCCCGAGATGACCGCCGACGAGCCGCCGCGCAGCGCGCTGACCAGCTTGCTGTCCTCGGAGGGCGAGCCGGTCCAGGCGCTTTCGCCCTCGGTGAACAGCTTGAAGACATTGCCGCCGACATTCACCTCGACCGTCGAATCCGGTGCGAAGGGATAGCCGCCCGAGAACGAGACCTCGCCGCCCTGGCCGGGGCGATAGGCGACATAGAGGCGGATGTCGCCGCGCGTCACTTCCTTGGGCTTGCCCGAGGCATCGACGTTCTGGGTCGATTTCGGGGCCGACACGGCCCAGCATTCCTTGGGGCTCGACGCCGAGAAGACGGTCCAGTCGCCCTCGGTCCCGATCACATTCGTCGAGTCCTGGGCCAGGACCGGCGAAGACGCGGCGATCGCGATTGCAGCGGCAGCCGCTGCGGCGCGCGGCGCGGATTTCAACATGCTCTGGTCTCCTGCCATGGTCCGGTTCGATCCGGCTTGTTGCCGATGACGGTGGTATTTTCAACCATCTGGCTGCAAGATAATGCGAAATTGAACGGGGGAAAAACCCCTTTTTTGCGGAACATCGCGCGATTGTCAGAGCAAGGGGGAGCCATGACGGCCGCAAGACTGATCGAATTGTGGCGCGGGGGCCTGCGCGAAAGCAGCCATCTGGGCCATGTGGTGATCTCGGACGCCGAGGGCGTGGTCGAGGCCTGGGGCAATCCGGGCACGGTGATCTTCCCGCGGTCCTCGTGCAAGATGATCCAGGCGCTGCCGCTGGTCGAAAGCGGCGCGGCCGATGCGGCGGGGCTGGGCAGCGAGCAGCTGGCGCTGGCCTGCGCCAGCCACAACGGCGCGCGGGCGCATGTGGATCGGGTCTCGGCCTGGCTCTCGGGCCTGGGGCTCGAGGAGGAGGATCTGCGCTGCGGCGCCCATATGCCGCGCGACCCGGCCGAGCATCGGCGGCTGCTCTGTTCCGACACCACGCCCTGCCAGATCCACAACAACTGCTCGGGCAAGCATGCCGGCTTCCTGACGCTGAAGCGGCACATGAAAGCCGGGCCGGAATATGTCGAGATCGACCATCCGGTGCAGCGCGCCGTGCGCCGTGCCTTCGAGGAGGTCACGGGCGAGACCGCCGCCGGCTGGGGCATCGACGGCTGCGCCGCGCCGAATTTCGCCTGCACGGTCGAGGGGCTGGCCCGCGCCATGGCGTCCTTTGCCCGGCCCGGCGCCGGGGCGCGCGGCGCGGCGCAGCGCCGGTTGGTCGAGGCAATGATCGCGCATCCCGCGCTGGTCGCCGGCGAAGGTCGCGCCTGCACCGAGCTGATGCGCGCCATGAAGGGCCGCGCCGCCGTCAAGACCGGGGCCGAGGCGGTCTTCGTCGGCATCGTGCCCGAGCGCGGCCTGGGCATCGCGCTGAAAGTCTCGGACGGCGGCACGCGCGGCGCCGAGGCGGCGATCACCGCGCTGATGGTGCATCTGGGGCTGCTGGAGGAGGGCCATCCGGTGGTCGGGAAATACCTGACCGACCCGATCCGCAACTGGCGCGGCATGGCCACGGGCGAGATGCGCCGCGCCTCGGGCTTTCCGAACTGATCGTTTCGGGAATCGCCGGGTTCCGAACCGCTTGATCCGGCGGTTTTGCGCCGGTCGGCCGGCGCGGCATGTCACCTTCCGCGGGAATATGGGAATGTGGTTTCGCCCGAAGAACTCGGGCGGTTTTTCATGTTACCGAGGTAAGATCCATGGCGACTTTGTCTTATGATTATTACTGGGCGGTCTATTCCGAGACCCTGGCCGACGTGGCTGCCGAGCTGGCGCGGCAGATGGGCCGGCTGCCCGTGCTGAACGTGATCCGCGGCGTTTCCGGCCCCGAGATTCTGGACGGCACCGATTGCGACGACGGCATCCTGGGAGGCGGCGGCAGTGACCGGCTGCGCGGCTTTGGCGGCGACGACTTCCTGCACGGCGGTTTCGGCAATGACAGCCTCTGGGGCGGCGACGGCCGCGATTCGATGCATGGCTGCAATGGCAACGACCGCATGTGGGGCCAGGCCGGCCACGACTTCATGCATGGCGGGCTGGGCAATGATGCGCTGTGGGGCGGGACCGGCAACGACAGCCTGCACGGCTGCTTCGGCAACGACACGCTGAAGGGCGAGGCCGGCAACGACTTCCTGCATGGCGGTTTCGGCAATGACCAGCTGTCGGGCGGTTCGGGCAACGACACCCTCAACGGCTGTTTCGGCGACGATCTGGTCGATGGCGGGGCGGGGAACGACCTGCTCTCGGGCGGCTATGGCCGCGATACCTTCGTCTTCGACGGCGGCAGCGACCGCATCATCGATTTCGAGACCGGCGGCTGCGGTTGCGGTGCGGACCAGGCCGAGGTGATCCGCGTCGATCTGGCCGGCACCGACGATTACGCGGCGCTGATGGCGGCGGCCCGGCAGGACGGGGCGGATGCGGTCTTCGACCTGGGCGGCGGCAACCGGCTGGTGCTGGAAGGGGTCGCGCTGGCCGAGCTGGACGATTCGATGTTCGTCTTTGTCTGAGCCTTGCCCAAGGCTTTCGGGGCGGGCGTGGTCCCGCCCCGTTACATGAGTTGCCAGATCAGCCGCAGCGCCAGCGCGGTCGAGGTGACGACCAGCAGCGGCTTGATGACCCGGGCGCCGATGCGCATGGCCAGCCGCGCGCCCAGGCTGGCGCCGGCGATCTGCGCCACCGCCATGGCGGCGCCGACCAGCCACAGCGGCTTGCCGACCAGGGCGAAGGCCACCAGCCCGCCCAGGTTCGAGGCGAAGTTCAGCAGCTTCGTATGCGCCGTGGCCTTGAGGATGCCGTAGCCCGCCAGCATCACGAAGCCCAGCATGAAGAACGAGCCGGTGCCCGGTCCCAGCAGCCCGTCGTAGAAGGCGACCGCCGGCACCACCGTCGCGGCAAAGACCGCATGCGGCAGGCGCCGCGCCCGGTCGGTGTCGTCGAGCCCCGGCTTCAGCGCGAAGAAGACCGCGATGCCGATCAAGAGCAGCGGCAGGCCGTAGCGCAGCGCCTGCGTCGGCAGGAAGCTGACCAGCGCCGCGCCCCAGAGCCCGGCCATGAAGGCCACGGCGGCCTCGGGCAGTTGCGCGCGCGGGTCGACCAGGCCGCGGCGGGCATAGGAGATCGCCGCCGTCGCGGCGCCGAACACGCCCTGCACCTTGTTGGTGGCCAGCGCCTGCGCGGGCGGCAGGCCCGCCAGCATCAGCGCCGGCACGGTGATCAGCCCGCCGCCGCCGGCGATGGCATCGACGAAGCCGGCCGCGAAGGCGGCGCCGATCAGCATCAGCAGAAGGTCGAGCGAGAGGTCCATGGCCCGGGCTTTGCGGCGCGGCGGCCGAATTGTAAAGGCCGCGCGTGCGGCGCGGTGGCCGGGAGTATTTGGGAAACGGTGAAAGCCGTTGGGGCCGGGGTGCGGCGGCCGGGTCTGTGGCACGGGCGGCGGGGGTATTTGTGGAGCAAAGAAGCCGATCAGCCCCGGGGATGGGCGGCGCGATAGACCTCGAGCAGCCGGGCGTCGTCGATGCCGGTATAGACCTGGGTGGTCGAGAGGCTGGCGTGGCCCAGCAGTTCCTGGATGGTGCGCAGATCGCCGCCCTCCGCCAGCAGATGCGTGGCGAAGCTGTGGCGCAGCGCATGCGGCGTCGCCGTCGGCGGCAGGCCCATGACCTGGCGGGCGTGGCGCATCGCCGCCGCGATCAGCGACGGGTTCAGCCGGCCGCCGCGCGCGCCGCGAAACAGCGGCGACTGCGGTTCCAGCGGCCAGGGGCAGAGCTGCAGATAGGCCGCCGTCGCCTGCTGCGCGATGGGCAGCACCGGCACCTGGCGTTCCTTCTTGCCCTTGCCGCGGATGGTCAGCGCCTCGCGGAAGGGCCAGTCGCGGCCGTCGAGGCTGAGCGCCTCGGAGATGCGCAGCCCGCAGCCGTAGAGCAGGGTCAGGACGGCGGTGTCGCGGGCGGCGATCCAGGGCTCGGCGTGGGTGTCGCCGGCGATGTCCAGCACCGCCTCGGCCTGGTCCGGCGCCAGCGGGCGCGGCAGCGAGCGGGTGAATTTCGGGCTGCGCGCCGCCAGCGCCCTGGAAGCGTCGAAGCCGTGCCGGTCCGACATCCAGCGGATGAAGCTGCGCGCGGCCGAGAGCCTTCGCGCCAGCGAGCGGGCGCCAAGGCCGCGGGTGCGCTCGGCGGCGGCAAAGGCGCGCATGTCGGTCTGGGTCAGGCTGCCCAGCGTCGCGGGCAGGGCCGGCGTGCCGTGATAGCCGCCGAGGAAGGCCAGGAAAGCCAGCAGATCGCCCTGATAGGCCCGGATCGTGTGCTCGGAGCGGTCGCGCGTCGCCTTTTCGCTGTCGAGCCAGCGCGCGAGATTGTCGGCCATGGCCGGGGCCAGCGCCAGGGGGCCGGCCGGCTGGCTCATGCCCGGAGCCAGGAGATCAGCACCAGCCGGAACACCTGGCCGAAGAAGCGCAACAGGTCCGTACCCTGGGCCGGGTTGAAGCGCCCGACATCGCCGGAACCCATCAAGAGCAGCGCCGGGAAGCGGCCGGGGCCGAGGTCCAGCGGCAACAGCGCCTCGGAGCGGATCGGCGCGCGCGCTTCGCCGTGAAAGGGCAGGGCCTGGCTGGCGGCGCGGCGCAGCACGATGTCGTCGCCGCGCGGCATGCGCCGGCCGCCCGAGATCAGCTCGGCCACCGTGCCGGCGGGGGCGACGATCAGCGGGCCGCTGGCCTGCGGCTGGGGCAGGGCGCCGCCCGATTCCATCACCAGCCGCAGGGTTTCCACCCGCAGGATCGGCGCGACGGCGAGTTCGAGGTTTTCCAGGAAGCCCTCGAACTCCATCGGTTCCAGCAGCGACAGCACGGCGCGGTGGATGGTGTTCATCCCCGACTGGTTGTCATAGGCGGCCGAGATCACCGATTCATGCGCCGATTCCAGCCGGTCCAGCCGCGATTCCAGCGCCTGCATGGCGCGGCCGCGGATGTCGATGACGTTCTCGCCCACCTCGGCCTCGCGCGCGCCGATCAGCGCGCGCATCAGGTCGCGGTCGGCGAGGATCAGCTCGGGCTGCGCCAGCAGCCGGGCGCGGGTCTCGTCGGAAAGCGGCTGGCTGTCGGGCATCAGAGGATCTTCTGCCCGGTCTTGGCCCAGTCGGCGTTGAACTGTTCCAGGCCCTTGTCGGTCAGCACGTGATTCGCCATCGCCTTGATGACCGCCGGCGGGGCGGTGATGACGTCGGCGCCGATGCGGGCCACGTCGGTGATGTGGTTCACCGAGCGGATCGAGGCCGCCAGGATCTCGGTCTGGAAGTCGTAATTGTCATAGATCTCGCGGATCTGCGCGATCAGCTCGACGCCGTCCAGGTTGATGTCGTCGAGCCGGCCCAGGAAGGGGCTGATGAAGGTCGCGCCGGCTTTCGCCGCCAGGATCGCCTGCGCCGGGCTGAAGCACAGCGTCACGTTGACCTTGTGGCCCTGCGACGACAGCGCCTTGCAGGCCTTGAGCCCGTCCCAGGTCAGCGGCACCTTGACGGTGATGTTCGAGGCGATCTTCACCAGGCGCTCGCCCTCGCGGATCATGTCGGCGGCGTCGCTGGCCACCACCTCGGCGCTGACCGGGCCTTCGACCAGGTCGCAGATTTCCTTGGTGACTTCCAGGATGTCGCGGCCGGATTTCAGGATCAGCGAGGGGTTGGTGGTGACGCCATCCACCATGCCCAGGTCGTTCAATTCGCGGATCGCGGCGACGTCGGCGGTATCGACAAAGAATTTCATGCGCGGGGGCCCCCTCTTGCGGATTTGCCGAGGGTTTAGCGCATAACAATCGGCGCGTGAAGTCCGCGCGGCTTGCGGGCGGGCGCGGCCCTGTGCAAGATCCCGGCCTTGTCCGCAGGAGAGCGCCCTTGGAAGCCCTGAACCCCGACCTGTTCGATCTGCTGCCGCTGCTGGCCGCCGGCCCGGTGCTGGTCGGGCATTGGCCGCTGCTGCTGTTCGTCGGCTGGGCTGCGGTGCCCTGAACCCGATGCCGCCGGCCTTCTATCCCCATGGCGCGCGCATCGCCGTGCTGACGCAGGAAGTCGTCGGCGTGCTGGATTATCTCGCGCCCGAGGGCGGGGTGCGGCTGGGCCAGCTGGTGGTGGTGCCGCTGGGGCCGCGCCGGGTGATGGGGGCGGTCTGGGGACCGGGCATGGGCGATTTCGACATGGCCAAGCTGCGCCCGGTGGCGCGGCTGGTCGATGCGCCGCCGCTGTCGGGGGGCATGATCGAATTCCTGACCCGGATGGGCGAATACACGCTGACGCCCTTGCCTGCGATGCTACGCATGGCGACGCGGGCGCCGGACCTGGACCAGCCGCCCTCGGCCCGGCGCATCATCCATCGCGCCGGCCCGCCGCCCGAGCGCATGACCGACGCCCGCGCCGCCGTGCTGCGGGTGATCGAGGATCACGGCGGCGCCGGCTTCGCGCCCGGCGAGCTGGCGCAGCTGGCCGGCGTCAGCCCGGGCGTGGTGCAGGGTCTGGTCAAATCCGGCACGCTGGCCGAAGTGCTGGCGCCGCGCGATGTGCCCTATCCGCGCCTTGACCCCGGCCTGCCCGGCAAGCCCTTGGCGCAGGACCAGGCCGAGGCCGCCGACGCCCTGCGGGCCGAGGTCGCCCGCCGCGCCTATGCCACCACGCTGCTGCGCGGCGTCACCGGCTCGGGCAAGACCGAAGTCTATCTGGAGGCCGTGGCCGAATGTCTGCGCCAGGGCCGGCAGGCGCTGGTGCTGCTGCCCGAGATCGCGCTCTCGGCCGAGTTCCTCGACCGGGTCGAGGCCCGTTTCGGCGCCCGGCCCGGCGAATGGCATTCCGGCATCACCCGCAGCGAGCGCCGCCGGCTGTGGACCATGGCGGCGACGCATAACGTCGGCATGGTGGTCGGCGCCCGCTCGGCGCTGTTCCTGCCCTTTGCCGACCTGGGCCTGATCGTCGTCGATGAGGAGCACGATTCCAGCTACAAGCAGGAGGACGTGGTCTATTACAGCGCCCGCGACATGGCGGTGCTGCGCGCCAGCATCGAACAGGCGCAGGTGGTGCTGGCCTCGGCCACGCCCTCGGTCGAAAGCTGGGTCAACGCTGCCACCGGGAAATACCGCCGGCTGGACCTGCGGTCGCGCTATGGCACCGCCGAGCTGCCGGAAATGGGCACCATCGACCTGCGCCAGCAAGAGATGGAAAAGGGCCGCTGGATCAGCCCGCGTCTTGCCGCCGAGATCGCCGCCCGCAAGCAGCGCGGCGAGCAGTCGCTCTTGTTCCTGAACCGGCGCGGCTATGCCCCGATCACCGCCTGCCGCGCCTGTGGCCAGCAGATCGGTTGCGACCATTGCGACGCCCGCATGGTCGAGCACCGCTTCCAGAACCGCCTCGTCTGCCACCAATGCGGCGAGACCAAGCCGATCCCGACCGCCTGTCCCGCCTGCGGCGTCGAGGGCAAGATGACCGCCATCGGCCCCGGCGTCGAGCGGCTGGCCGAGGAGGTCGCCGAGCGTTTCCCCGAGGCCCGCGCCTCGGTGCTGTCCTCGGACCTGTTCCATTCGGCCCGGGCGCTGAAGGAGGCCATCGCCGAGATCGGGGCCGGCGAAACCGACATCATCATCGGCACCCAACTGGTCGCCAAGGGCCACAACTTCCCGCGCCTGACGCTGGTGGGCGTGATCGACGCCGACCTGGGCCTGCAAGGCGCCGATCTGCGCGCGGCCGAGCGCAGCTTCCAGCTGATGCGCCAGGTCGCCGGCCGGGCCGGGCGCGAGGGCGGCGAGGCGCGGGGGCTGGCGCTGCTGCAGACCTATCAGCCCGAACATCCGGTGATCCGCGCGATCCTCTCGGGCCGGGACGAGGATTTCTGGGACGCCGAGGCGGCGCAGCGCCAGGCGGCCGGCATGCCGCCCTTCGGCCGGCTGGCGGGGATCATCCTGTCGCATCCCGACATGCCGGTGGTCGAGGATTACGCCCATGCGCTGGCCCGCCGGGCCGAGCCGTTGCGCGCCGTGGGGGCCGAGCTTTTCGGCCCTGCGCCGGCGCCGATCACCCGTATCCGCGGCCGCTGCCGGGTCAGGATGCTGATCCGCGCCCCGCGCCAGGCGCCGGTGCAGGCGGCGATCGCTTCATGGCTGGCGCAGGCGCCGAAGCCGCCGACGAACCTGCGGCTGTCCGTGGACATCGACCCGCAGAGCTTTTTCTAGCGCCGCCGCTCGATCAGTTTCGAGGCCAGCGGCGCCAGGGTGATGACGATCACCATGCGCAGCAGGTGGTGGCTGACGACATAGGCCAGGTCCGCGCCGGCGATGATGGCGATGACCACCATCTCGGCCTGCCCGCCCGGCAGATAGGCCAGGAAGGCGTCGAGCGCCGGCGCCAGGCCCAATTGCATGATCAGCTCGATGAAGATCAGGCTGATGAGCGCCAGGAACAGCGCATAGACCAGCCCGGCGCTGACGTCGATGCGCAGCTCGCGCCCGGTGATGCCGACGTATTTCACCCCTACCGCCACGCCGATGAAGAATTGCGCCGCCTGGATGATCTCGGCCGGCGGGCGGTGCTGGATCACGCCCGACAAGGACAGCGCCGCCGTCAGGATCATCGGCCCCAGGATCGAGGCGCCGAACAGGCCCAGCCGCTCGGCCGCCTTCCAGCCGATCAGCCCGGCCGCGACCATGATGGCGATCTCGGCGGGATCGGTGGCGCGGATCGAGGTGCCCGGCGGCTGCGACAGGTCCACGCCCCAGAAGCTTTGCATGATCAGCGGCGCCACGGTGACGATGACCAGCACCCGCGTGGCGTGGATCAGCGACAGCGCGCGGACGTCGCCGCCGGCCTCCTCGCCGAAGACCAGCATGTCCTGCAACCCGCCCGGCATGGCGGCATACCAGGCGGTCGGGTGGTCGAAGCCGAAGCCGCGCCGGAACAGCGGATAGCCGACCAGTGCGATCACCAGGATGAAGGCGGGGACGAAGGCCAGCGAGGCGGCGATCTCGGGGATCTTGCCCAGCACCTCGGGCGTGATCGAGGCCCCGACCGCGACGCCCAGGAAGGTACGCATGAAGGTGCCGAGCCCGCCCGCGCCCATCAGCGGCGCCCCCGCCAGCGCCGCGATCAGGCAGGCGAGCATCGGGCCCAAGAGCAGCGGCAGCGGCAGGTGCAGCGCCAGGAACAGCGCGCCGCCGCCCGCGGCCAGGGCAAAGGTCAGGGTCCGGCGGGCCATGGCGGATCGCATCACAGCCCGCACCTGTCCAGGAATCCCTCCAGCACGTCCCCCAGCCGCTCGGCCCAAAGCGCCTGCCCGGGCTCGTCGGCGATCAGGTCGTTCCTGACCTCGATCAGCACGTTCGGGCGGCCCTGCGCCAGGGCGTGGCGGTCGATGGAATCGCCGTCCAGATGCCCGGAATAGGGCTCGTTGTCGCCGGTGATCCAGCCTAGGTCGCGGCATTCGCGCACCAGCGCCTTGCCCAGCCTTTCGTCGCGATGCGAATAGAGCACGCCCACCGCCCAGGGCCGGCGCGGCCGGCCGCGCAACTGGCGGGTAAAGCTGTGGATGGCGCAGATCGCCCGGTCCGGCCGGGCCGCGGCCAGGGCCTCATAGGCGGCGTGATAGGGGCGATAGAGCCGCTCCATCCGCAATGCGCGCTCGGCCGGCCCGGCGTGGCGGTTCGCCGGGATCACGGTGCCGTCATAGATCCGCATCAGCAGCGTCGGATCGTCCTCGCCCCGGTTCGGGTCGATCACCAGGCGCGAGAAATCCGTCAGGATCGCCGGCGCGTCCAGCCGTTCGGCCAGCTTCCGCGTCAGCCCGGCGGCGCCCACGTCATAGGCGATGTGGCGGGCCATGTCCTCGGGCGCGATGCCCAAAGACCCGCCGCCCACCCAGTCCGGCACGCGGTTGGTGGCGTGGTCGCAGGTGATCAGCCAGCGCGACCCGCGCGAAGGCCCGATGATGGAATGCGATTCGTGTGTCATGTCGGCTTTGCCTCGCATCGGGCACGCTTTAGTGCAAGCCTTGCGCAAGGCGCGGTTGCCGCGCGCGGGCGAATGGGTCTATAGAGCCGATAGCGCAAACAAGAGGCGGGAGAGACGGATGAGACGGCATCGCAAGGTCAAGATCGTGGCAACCCTGGGACCGGCATCCAGCGATTTCGCCACCATCCGGGCATTGTTCGAGGCCGGCGCGGACGTGTTCCGCCTGAACATGAGCCACGGCACGCATGAGGAGCAGCGCGCCCGCTACGACATCATCCGCAAGGTCGAGGCCGAATCGGGCCGGCCCATCGCCGTGCTGGCCGACCTGCAAGGGCCGAAGCTGCGCGTGGGCGCCTTCGCCGACGGGCCGCACGACCTGGCCGACGGCCAGGCCTTCCGCTTCGACCTCGACGCGACGCCGGGCACGGCGAGCCGCGTGCAGCTGCCGCATCCCGAGATCTTCGCCGCGCTGGAACCCAGCGCCGAACTGCTGGTCAACGACGGCAAGATCCGCCTGCGGGTCGAGAATTGCGGTGCCGATTTCGCCGATTGCGTGGTGACGGCGGGCGGGCCGATCTCGAACCGCAAGGGCGTGAACGTGCCGGACGTGGTGCTGCCGCTGGCGGCGCTGTCGGACAAGGACCGCGACGACCTGGAATTCGCCTGCGGGCTGGGGGTGGACTGGCTGGCCCTGTCCTTCGTCCAGCGCCCCGAGGACGTGATCGAGGCGCGCGAGCTGGCCCGCGGCCGCGCCGCCATCCTGTCCAAGATCGAGAAACCCGCCGCCGTGCGTGCCTTCAGCGAGATCCTGAAGGTCTCGGACGGGATCATGGTGGCGCGCGGCGACCTGGGCGTCGAGCTGCCGGTGCATTCGGTGCCGCCGATCCAGAAGCGGCTGGTGCGCGCCTGCCGCGCGGCCGCGAAGCCGGTGATCGTGGCGACCCAGATGCTGGAATCGATGATCGAAAGCCCGATGCCGACCCGCGCCGAGGTCAGCGACGTCGCGACCGCGATCTACGAGGGCACCGACGCCATCATGCTTTCGGCCGAAAGCGCCGCCGGCGCCTATCCGGTCGAGGCGGTGGCGACCATGGACAACGTCGCCCGCTCGGTCGAAAGCGACCCGACCTATCGCGAGATCATCGAAAGCTCGCGCCAGGCCAAGCGCCAGACCGTGGCCGACGGCATCGTCGCCGCCGCGCGCGAGATCGCCGAGACCACCGACATCTCCGCCATCTGCGCCTTTACTCAGTCCGGCACCACCGGCAGCCTGGTGGCGCGCGAGCGCCCGCGCGTGCCGATCGTCGCCATGTCCTCGGAAGAGCGGACGCTGCGCCGGCTGTGCCTGACCTGGGGCACGCATTGCGTGCTGACACCCGAGCTGGAGCGCTTCAAGCAGGCCGTGGTCAACGCCGCCAAGGCGGCGCGCGACTTCGGCTTTGCCGACGAGACCAACCAGATCGTGGTCATGGCCGGCGTGCCCTTCAACGTGCCCGGCACCACCAACATCCTGCGCATCGCGCCCTGCGACGAGCGCTTGATCTATCGCACCGATCCGGAATAAGCCCCGCGTAACGAGCTGTTACGGAAAGGTGATCCGATGATCGACATCCTGTTGCTGGCCGGCGTGGCGCTGTGCGTGCTGTCGGTGCTGCTGGCCATCGTCGCGGTGGCGCGCACCCGCGCGCCGCGCGGCGCGGCCATCGCGCTGGTGCTGGGCCTGGTCCTGGTCTTTGCCGGCGCCTGGCTGGACCCGCGCCCCTTCGGCGTCGCGGGGCTGAAGGAAAGCTGGCAGCGCCTGCTGGATGGCCAGGTCACCCTGGGCACCGACCCGGTGAGCGCGCCCGCGCCCGAGGCTGCCGCCCCGGCCGGGACCGCCCCCGCCGAGCCTGCGCCCGCCGAGCCTGCACCTGTCGAGACCGCGCCGGCCGTGGAAGCCCCGGCGGCCCCTGCTGTCGAGGCCCCCGCGGAGGCGCCGGCCGCCGAGAGCGCTCCGGCGGCGCCCGCCAGCCAATAAGGCTTGTCAAATTCGCGGCGCGCCCTTATAGGGCACGCTTCCACCCGCGCGGCCGGCCGATATGGCATTGCCGAGTCGCGCGTTCACTCTGACCGCAAGGAGAGTAAAATGCCGAAGATGAAGACCAAAGCGGCCGCCAAGAAGCGGTTCTCGATGACGGCTTCGGGCAAGGTCAAGGCCGGCCCGGCCGGCAAGCGCCACGGCATGATCAAGCGCTCGACGAAATTCATCCGCGATGTGACCGGGACCATGATCCTGTCCGACGCGGACGCGAAGATCGTCAAGAAATACATGCCCTACAACCGCTAAGGAGAACCGGACATGGCACGAGTCAAATCGGGTAAGATCACCCACGCCCGCCACAAGAAGGTTCTTGACGCGGCGAAAGGCTATTACGGCAACCGTTCGCGCAACTTCCGCACCGCGACCCAGGCTGTCGACAAGGCCAACCAATATGCGACCCGCGACCGCAAGACGCGCAAGCGCAATTTCCGCGCGCTGTGGATCCAGCGCATCAACGCCGCCGTGCGCGCCGTCGATGCCGAGATGACCTATTCGCGCTTCATCGCCGCGCTGGCGAAAGCCGGGATCGAGGTGGACCGCAAGGTCCTGGCCGACCTGGCCGTGCACGAGCCCGAGGCCTTTGCCGCCGTGGTCGCGCAGGCGAAAGCCGCCGCCTGATCCTTCGGGTTTGGCAGAGACACGGAAACCCGCGCCTTGGCGCGGGTTTTTTCGTTGCGTCCGGGGGGCTCTGCCCCCACGCCGGGCAGGCCCGGCGTTCCCCCGGGATATTTGTCCACAAAAGAGAAGCTGTCCCTGGAACCCGGCGGGGCAGGGCGGGGTTGCGGGGCATGTCCTTGCCGCATGATCTTCCCGTCCGCGTGCCCCTGCACCGCAAGCCGCTTGGGGTGCTGGCCTCGGCCATGGTGGCGCGGCGCAATGTGCTGGAGCTGATCCCCGAGATCGCTGTGCGCCAGCCCATGGTCTCGGGCAAGACCGGCAAGCGCTGGCACATGGTCATGGATCCCGAGGCGCTGCGCGTGGTGCTGAAGGACCGCGTCGAGGACTATCCCAAGTCGCTGGTGACGCGGCTGATCCTGGGACCGGCGGTGGGCTGTTCGATGTTCGTGGCCGAGGGTGCGCATTGGCGCTGGCAGCGCCTGGCCGCCGCCCCGGCCTTTGCCCAGCGCCATGTCGAGGCGCTGGGGCCGGTGATGAGCGCCGCTGCCGAGGCGAGCGCGCGGCGGCTGGTCTCGGCCGAGGGGCCGGTCGATGTCTTTGCCGAGATGGTGGCCGCGACCTTCGAGGTGATCTCGGACGTGACCTTTTCCGGCGACGAGGGCTTCGACCGCGCCGCCGTGCATCATGCCATCGACGCCTATATCGCCGGGGCGGCGCGGATCTCGGTCCTGGATGTCCTGGGCCTGCCGGGCTGGATCCCGCGGCCGGGCCGGCTGTTCGCGGGCGCCGACCTGCGGCGGATGAAGCGGGTCGCGGACGGGGCGATCCGTGCCCGGGCCGCCGCCGGGCCGCGCCGGGTGCCGGATCTGCTGGACCTGCTCCGCGCCGGTGCCGATCCCGAGACCGGGCGGCGCATGACGGCCGCCGAGCTGCGCGACAACCTGCTGACCTTCATCGTCGCCGGGCATGAGACGACGGCGCTGACCCTGGCCTGGTCGCTTTACCTGCTGGCCTTCGATCCCGGGGTCCAGGCCCGCGCGCCATCGAGGCGGACGCGGCCCTGGGCGGTCGCGTCGCGACCGCCGCCGACCTGCCGCGCCTGCCCTATCTGCGCCAGGTGGTCGAGGAGGCGCTGCGGCTCTATCCGCCCGCCGCCTTCCTGTCGCGCACCGCCCGCAGTCGCGACACGCTGGGCGGGCGCGAGGTGCGGCCCGGCGACACCATCATGCTGCCGATCTATGCGCTGCACCGCCACCGCCTGCTGTGGGACGACCCCGATGCCTTCGACCCCGACCGCTTTGCCCCCGGCGTCAGCCGCGACCGCTTCGCCTTCCTGCCCTTCGGCGCCGGCCCGCGCATCTGCATCGGCGCCAGCTTCGCCCTGCAAGAGGCGGTCATCATCCTGGCCACGCTGCTCTCGCGGCTGCGCTTTGCCCTGACCGGGCGCCGGCCTGAGCCGCGCATGATCCTGACCCTGCGCCCGCATGGCGGCGTCTGGCTGCAGGTCTCGCGCCGGGCTTGAAAGCCGGCCCGCGCCGGGGCAGGATCGCCGCCATGATCACCATCTATCACAAGCCGACCTGCTCGACCTCGCGCAAGGTGCTGCAGATGCTCCGCGATGCCGGGCACGAGCCCGAGATCGTCGATTATGCCCGCGAGGGCTGGACCCGCGCCCAGCTGCTGGGCCTGTTCGCCGCCGCCGACGTCACCCCGCGCGAGGCCCTGCGCGTCAAGGGCACCGACGCCGCCGAGCGCGGCCTGCCCGAGGCCGGCGACGAGGCGATCCTTGCCGCCATGGTCGAGAACCCGCTTCTGGTCGAGCGCCCCATCGTCTGCGGCCCCGGCGGCGTGCGCCTGTGCCGCCCGGCCGAGCTGGCGCTGGAAACCCTGACCCGCTAGAGCCGTCGCAAGGCTTTTCCCGGCCTGCCCCGCATGCTAATCGGCGGGCAAACCGCAAGGAAAGCCCGCCCCATGTCCGACCAGTCCGACCTGAACGCCCTTCGCCAGACCTATCTCGACCGCATCTCGGCCGCCGGTGACGGCGATGCGCTGGAACAGGTGCGCCTGGCCGCCCTTGGCAAGAAGGGCGAGATCAGCGGCATGATGAAGGAACTGGGCCGCATGACGCCGGAAGAGCGCCAGACCACCGGCGCCGCGCTGAACCGGCTGAAGGACGAGGTCGACGCCGCCCTGCGCGCCCGCCGCCAGGGCCTCGAGGACGCCGCCCTGGACGCCCGCCTGCGCGAGGAATGGCTGGACGTGACCCTGCCCGGCCGGCCGCGGCCGCAGGGCACCATCCACCCGGTTAGCCAGGTGTCCGAGGAGGTCACCGCGATCTTTGCCGACATGGGCTTCCGCGTCGCCGAGGGGCCGCAGATCGAATCCGACTGGTTCAACTTCGACGCGCTGAACATCCCGCCCGAGCATCCCGCCCGGCAGGAGCACGACACCTTCTTCATGGCGCGCGCCGCGGACGACCCGCGCCCGCCGCATGTGCTGCGCACCCATACCTCGCCGGTGCAGATCCGCGCCATGCAGGAAACCGGCGCGCCGATCCGCGTCATCGCCCCCGGCCGGGTCTATCGCATGGACATGGACCAGACCCACGCGCCGATGTTCCACCAGGTCGAAGGCCTGGCGCTGGGCCGCGACATTTCCATGGCGAACCTGAAATGGACGCTCGAGGAATTCTGCCGCGCCTTCTTCGAGCTCGACGAGGTCGAGCTGCGCTTCCGCGCCTCGCATTTCCCCTTCACCGAGCCCTCGGCCGAGGTCGATATCCGCTGCTCCTGGGAGGGCGGCAAGCTGACGCTGGGCCAGGGCAATTCCTGGCTCGAGATCCTCGGCTCCGGCATGGTGCATCCCAAGGTGCTGGCCGCCGGCGGCATCGACCCCGAGCAATGGCAGGGCTTCGCCTTCGGCATGGGCATCGACCGGATCGCCATGCTGAAATACGGCATCCCGGATCTGCGGGCCTTTTTCGAAAGCGACCTGCGCTGGCTGCGGCATTACGGCTTTGCCGCGGGGGATGTGCCGAGCGTGGCGGGCGGGTTGAGCAGGTGATATCGGCGCTTGTTTCCGTCGGTGGGCTGTTGCTTTCCGTGATTGCCTATTTGCTCGGTCGTCAAATTTCCGAGCCGGAGAAAATTCTCTCCGAAAAGCGTCGTATTTATGAAGAATTTCTGCGACGCTGCCCTGAGCCTAACGAGGCTTATCTTGATCTAGGTCATGTTGACAAATGGCGGAGCCAGAGGCGGATCGACGTGATATCGATGAAGCCAAGGAAGCTTTCGGCGGTCTTGTCGTAGCGGGTGGCGACACGGCGATCGTTCTTGAGCTTGTTGAAGCACCGCTCGACAAGGTTCCGCAGCCGGTAGAGCCTGCGATCGACAGCGACACGGAGCCTGCGAGACTTGCGCATCGGGACCACCGGCAGGATGCTACGCGCCTCCATGGTTTTGCGAACCTTGTCGGAGTCATAGCCGCGATCGGCCAGCAGGATGCAAGGCTCCGGCAGGTTGTCGTCCATGACCAGATCAAAGCCCAGGTAGTCCGATGTCTGGCCCGGCGTGATGTCCGACCTCATTGGCAGCCCGGCAGCATTGACGCGCAGGTGGACCTTGGTCGTGAAACCACCTCTTGAACGGCCAAAACCCTGTCTTGGAGTCCCCCTTTTGCGCCCGCTGCCTGATGATGGGCGCGGATCACGGTGCTGTCGATCATCTGGAGCGCATCCGGCACGATCCGACTTTCGTTCAGCGCTTCGAGGATCTGCTCCCACAACCCCGCCAGGGTCCAGCGCCGGAACTGGCGGTAGACACTGGACCACTTCCCGAACTCTTCTGGGAGGTCGCGCCAAGGAGAGCCGGTCCGCGCGATCCAGAAAATCCCATCAAGAACAAGGCGGTGATTTGCGGGCTTGCGCCCGTTCGGGGCGCGCACGGCCAGAATGAAGCGCTCATGAAACGCCCATTCCTCGTCCGACATCAGGTCTCGTGCCAAGCTGGTCTCCATTGCAGGTACCAGCTTGAATCACGATCAGGCCACCCTGTGAATCCCTTTTGTCAACACCACCTAGAAATGCGGCGAGACGCATTCTCTTGGTCAGCTTTTGGTCATCGAGGCAAAAGTCGTTTACCGTCTGATGCAATCGAACAGGCCGGGAGAAGTTCTTTTTAGTATAGCTTTCAAGGCCATTCTATTAACCCTTTTGCGCCATCACCAGCCGCCGCTTGGCTGGTGGGATTGGCACATGCTGCTGACTGGCAGCTCGCTGCATCTTTGGTTCCTGCCCTTCGCCTTCCTGGTCGCGATGCTCACGCCGATGCTGACGCGCCGGAACGTGGCTCCGATCGCGGCGCTGTCGGGGGCCGCAGCATTCTGCCTGTTCGGCACCCCTGAAAACATCCCGCTTGCACAATGGAGTTTCGGCCTGATCCCCGTGCTTGTCGGTATTGCCTATTTCACGAACGGTTGGCGGATTGCGGCGGCAACCCTCATCCTCTGCTGGCTCATGCTGACGCTTGGGCGGCCCTCGGCGGACAATATCACGATCCTTGCCGGAACCGGGGTCGCACTCGTGGTTCTGGCTGTCAGAGTCGCGCCGACGCGGCTCTCAAGCTGGTGCGCCGGGCTTTCGATGTGGGTCTACCTGGCACATCCTCTGGTCTTCGTGGTGGGACGACAGCGGGGCTATCAGGGTTCGCGCTGGGAATTTTCGCCATCCTCGGGTCATTGCTGCTTGCGCAAGGCATCGAGGCGGCCATGCCGCGCTGGCCCCGCGTCCGATACATCGAAAAAGCCGATCCTTGACTGGCTCGAACTGCGGCGCGCCGGGTCCGTGGTTCGGGCTGACTGCGCGCGCTTACCAGTACCGCCACGTCCCGTAGACCCAGATCCCCATCATCACCGTGGCCGCCCCCATCACCAGCACCCAAGGCGGCCCGGCGATCACGCTCATCGCCAGCAGCACGCCCCACAGCGCCGCGATCAGCCGTCCCTACCGGGAATCCCGCGCCAGTACCACAGCCACAGCGCTGGCCGCGCCTGCCTGGCCGGCGGCATCCTCGGCCTGCGCAACAAGCCGGGCCGGCCAGCCCGGCGCTGTTCGTGACGCCGGGCCTGTTTACCGGCTGATCTACCAGCGCGAGCCCAGGCTGCGGCGCATCGCGTCCTTGTCCTCCTGGATCATGCCGGGGATCAGGAACAGGTCGATCAGCGCCCAGAGGCAGACCAGCCCGACCAGCGGCCAGCCGATCAGGATCGGCGCCGTCAGCCAGCCCAAACCCCACAAAACCAGCATGAAAAGCCCGCTGGCCCAGCGCCCCAGATACATCCGGTGCGCGCCGAAGCCCCACAGCAGGATCGCCAGCAGATAGGCGACCAGCGGCGACTTGGCGTCATTCGCGACCCGTTGTTCGATCAGCATTTCCCGTTGCGTGTCCATCGGCTCCCATGCCCATGTTAATCCTCTTCACATATAGGGCGGGCCGGGTTTCCTGCAAGATGCGGGCGCGCACGGGGCGTACACCGCGCGTACACCGGCCGTACACCGGCCGCCGGCCAGGTGGGCGCCCGCGCGCCCCTACCAATCCGCCGCGCCATGCGCTAAGGGACGGCCAAACCCGACGGAGCGCTCGCCGATGAAATTCACCCTCTCCTGGCTCAAGGAGCATCTCGACACCACCGCCTCGCTGGATGCGATCACCGAGGCGCTGACCGACCTGGGGCTTGAGGTCGAGGGCGTCACGGACCCCGCCGCCAGGCTGGCGCCCTTTACCATTGCGCGCGTCCTCGAGGCCGTGCAGCACCCCGACGCCGACCGGCTGCGGGTCTGCAAGGTCATGACCGACGAGGGCGAGAAGCAGATCGTCTGCGGCGCCCCGAATGCCCGCGCCGGCATCACCGTGGTCCTGGCCAAGCCCGGCGACTATGTCCCGGGGCTCGACACCACGCTGGGCGTCGGCAAGATCCGCGGCGTCGAGAGCCATGGCATGATGGCCTCCGAGCGCGAGCTGGAGCTCTCGGACGAACACAATGGCATCATCGAGCTGGCCTCGGGCGAGGTCGGCGAGAGGTTCGTCGACTGGCTGGCCGCGAACCGCCCCGAGGCGGTCGATCCAGTGATCGAGATCAAGATCACCCCGAACCGTCCCGACGCGCTGGGCGTGCACGGCATCGCCCGCGACCTGGCCGCGCGCGGCCTGGGCAGGCTGAAACCCGTGGCCGACGTCACCGTGCCGGGCAGCTTCCCCAGCCCGATCAAGGTGGTGATCGATCCGCAAGTGGCGGAAAAGGCGCCGTTCTTCAGCGGAAGGCTGATCCGCGGCGTCAGGAACGGCCCCTCGCCGGACTGGCTGCAAAAGCGCCTGACCGCCATCGGCTTGCGCCCGATCAACAGGCTGGTCGATATCACCAATTTCTTCACCTTCGACCTGAACCGGCCGCTGCATGTCTTCGACGCCGCCAAGGTCAAGGGCGATCTGGTGGTGCGACCCTCGGCCGAGGGCGAGGAACTGCTGGCGCTGGACGGCAAGACCTATGCCTTCGCCCCCGGCACCATGGTGATCGCCGACGAACAGGGCCCGGAAAGCATTGCCGGCATCATGGGCGGCGAGCGTTCGGGCTGTTCCGAGGAGACCACCGAGGTCTTCCTGGAGAGCGCCTATTGGGACCCGATCGCCATCGCCACCGCCGGCCGGGCGCTGAAGATCAACTCGGATGCCCGCTATCGCTTCGAGCGCGGCGCGGACCCGGCCTTCACGCAAAAGGGGCTGGAACTGGCGACGCGGATGATCCTCGACCTGTGCGGCGGCGAGGCCTCCGAAGTCGTCACCGCCGGCGCCGTGCCCGACACCACCCGCAGCTATACCCTGGATCCGGCCCGGGTCATCAGCCTGGTCGGCATGGAGATCCCCGAGGCGGAACAGCGCGCCACGCTGCAGGCGCTGGGCTTCCGGCTGGAGGGCAACGAGGCCTTCGTGCCGTCCTGGCGCCCGGACGTGCAGGGCAGCGCCGACCTGGTCGAGGAGGTCGCCCGCATCGCCAGCCTGACCAAGCTGCAAGGCCAGCGGCTGCCGCGCCCGCAGGCCGGCGTGCCGCAGCCGGTGCTGACGCCGCTGCAACGCCGGGAATCGGCGGCGCGGCGCATGGCGGCGAGCCTGGGCTATAACGAATGCGTCACCTACAGCTTCATCGACCAGCCGGCGGCGGCGCTGTTCGGCGGCGGGTCCGATGCGGTGCGCATCGAGAACCCGATCAGCAGCGAGATGACGCATATGCGCCCCGACCTGCTGCCCGGCCTGCTGGCGGCGGCGGCGCGCAACCAGGCGCGCGGCTTCATGGATCTGGCGCTGTTCGAATGCGGCCCGGTCTTCAGCGGCGGCGAGCCGGGCGAGCAGGACCTGCATCTGTCGGGCATCCTGGTCGGCGCGACGGCGCCGCGCGACCCCTATGCCTCGCGCCGCAAGGTGGACATCTATGACGCCAAGGCCGATGCCGAGGCGGTGCTGGCCACCGTGGGCGCGCCGGCCAAGGCGCAGGTCAACCGCAAGCTGGACGGCTGGTGGCATCCCGGCCGCGCCGGCAATATCGCGCTGGGCCCGAACACGCTGGCGAGTTTCGGCGAGATCCACCCGCGCGTGCTGAAGCATTTCGGCATCAAGGGCACGGCGGTCGGCTTTACCGTCCGCATCGCCGCGGTGCCGCTGCCCAAAGTCCGCACGCCGTCGCGCCCGGCGCTGGTGCTGTCGGACCTGCAGGCGGTCGAGCGCGATTTCGCCTTTGTCGTGGATGCGCAGGTCGAGGCGCTGACGCTGGTGAACGCGGCGGCCGGCGCCGACAAGGCGCTGATCGAGCGGGTCACGGTCTTTGACCAGTTCACCGGGCTGGAGGGCGGCAAGAAGTCCATCGCCATCACCGCCCGGTTGCAGCCGAAGGACAAGACCCTGACCGATGCCGAGATCGAGGCGGTCAGCGCGAAGATCGTCGAGAAGGTCTCGAAGGCCACCGGCGGCACGCTGCGCGGCTAGGACATCCGGCGCCCCGCCCGCCCGCTGCGGCAGGGCGCCGATTCCCGACTGTTTTCATGGAATTCGAGCCGCCCGGCTTGACGGCGCTGTGCGATCCGGTCTCTTGTTGCGATCATCTTGGCATGATTTCAAACAGAGGTCTGTAAATGCGCGATTTTTTCATAAACTGGGCCGAAAAGCTGATTACCGTCTTCGTAGCGCTGATGGTGCTGGCCATCGTGATCGCCGGCTTCGTCACCATGTTCGCCCCGGCGCCGCAGGGTGGCTTCCTGCAAGGCCTGCTCGTCCTGGTCTTCGGGCTGCTTTACGCGATCATCATGGGCGGGATGATGTATCTGTTCTTTGGTATCTATCGCAACACCCAGCGCACGAACGAGCTGCTGGAGCAATTGCTGCGCAAGTAAGGCGCCGTGCCTGGAGAACGCCCCGTCCCGGCGGGGCGCTTGCGTTCAGGCCGCGCCGCTTCGGCGGCCGGCGACGCGCGACGGGACAGCCGATCGGTGCGGTCATGGTTCCGTTCCGTCTGGGCTGGATTCCGGCAGCGTGTTATGAGCACATTCGTTAACACGTGCGACAGGTTCGAAAAGGTAAGCACATGATCAAGGAATTCAAGGAATTCATCGCCCGGGGCAATGTCGTCGACCTTGCCGTCGGTATCATCATCGGCGCGGCGTTTACCGCCATCGTCAATTCGCTGGTCGCCGATCTGATCAACCCGATCATCGGTCTTCTGACCGGCGGCACCGATTTCAGCGGCCATTACCTCGTGCTGAAGGGCACTGTCCCCGAGGGCGCCAGCCTGGCCGCGGCCCGCGATTCGGGCGCCTCGGTCTTTGCCTATGGCTCGTTCCTGTCGGCGGTCATCAATTTCCTGATCATCGCCTGGGCGGTGTTCCTGCTGGTCAAGGGCGTGAACAAGCTGCAATCCGCCGCCATCCGCAAGAAAGAGGCCGAGGCCGCCGCACCCGCCGGCCCGACGCAAGAGGAACTGCTGCTGCAGATCCGCGACGAGCTGCGCGCGCAGCGCGCCTGACCCCCGGCGCGGCGCGGGGGAACCGCGCCGCGCCAGCCTTCAGGCGATCAGCGTCTCGGGCGGCTGCCAGGCCAGCCGCTGCGCCTCGGCCACCGGCGCCGAGGCCAGCACGCCCGCATGCGTGGCAAGGCCGGCGCGCAGATGCGCGTCCTCGGCCAGCGCCCGGCGCCAGCCCTTGTCCGCCAGCGCCAGCACGAAGCGCAGGGTGGCGTTCCCCAGCGCCCGGGTCGAGGTGCGGGCCACCGCGCCGGGCATGTTCGCGACGCAGTAATGCATGATGCCGTCCACCTCATAGACCGGGTCCTGGTGGGTGGTCGGGCGCGAGGTCTGAAAACAGCCGCCCTGGTCAATGGCCACGTCGACCAAGGCCGAGCCGGGCTTCATCAGCGAAAGCTGCGCCCGCGTCACCAGCTTGGGCGCGGCGGCGCCCGGCACCAGCACCGCGCCGATCACCATGTCGGCACCGGGCAGCAGTTCGGCGATGGCACCCTGCGTCGCATATTGCGTGGTCAGCCGACCCATGAAGACGTCGTCAAGGTAACTGAGCCGCGGCACCGAGCGGTCCAGCACCGTGACATTGGCGCCCATGCCGACCGCCACCCGCGCCGCCGCCGTGCCGACGACGCCGCCGCCGATCACCACGACATTGCCCGGCCGCACCCCGGGCACGCCGCCCAAGAGCACGCCCGAGCCGCCATTGGCCTTTTGCAGCGTCCAGGCGCCGACCTGCGGCGCCAGCCGGCCCGCGACCTCGGACATCGGCGCCAGAAGCGGCAACCCGCCGCGCGCATCGGTCACCGTCTCATAGGCGATGGCGGTGACGCCGCTTTCCAGCAGCTCGCGGGTCTGGGCCGGGTCGGGCGCCAGGTGCAGATAGGTGAAAAGCAGCTGGCCCTGGCGCAGCATGGCGCGCTCGGCCGCCTGCGGCTCCTTGACCTTCACGATCAGTTCGGCCTCGGCAAAGACCGATGCGGCGTCGGGCAGGATGCGGGCGCCGGCGTCGATGTAATCCTGGTCCGGGAAGCCGGAGCCGTTGCCCGCGCCGGCCTGGACCAGCACCTCGTGCCCGCGGGCCGTGGCCTCGCGCACCGCCTCGGGCGTCAGGCCGACGCGGAACTCCTGCGGTTTGATCTCCGTCGGGCATCCGATCTTCATGGGTATCCTCCCTTTCCCTGTCGTTCCATGCTGGCACGCCGCGGCCGACAGTTCATGCTTAAACTGCGCGGCGAAACCGGCTAGTTTCGAAGAATTGGCGCGAACCGGCGCCCGTCACGACGGGATCTTCAGCGATGATCGACCTTGACGCAACGGACCGCCGCATCCTGACCGTGCTGCAACGCGACGGGCGCAGGACCAATGCCGACCTGGCGGCCGAGGTCGGCCTGTCGGCCAGCGCCTGCCATCGCCGCGTGCAGCGGCTGGAAGAGGCCGGCGTGATCCGCGGCTATGTCGCGCTTCTGGATGCGCGCAAGCTGGAGCGCCCGACCACGGTCTTCGTCGAGATCACGCTGTCCGGCCAGGCGGACGAGCTGCTGGAAGCCTTCGAGCGCGAGGTGCGCAAGATCCCCGACGTGCTGGAATGCCACCTGATGGCGGGCTCGGCCGACTACCTGCTGAAGGTGGTGGCGCATGACACCGACGATTTCGCCCGCATCCACCGGCAGTTCCTGGCCAAGCTGCCGGGCGTCCAGCAGATGCATTCGTCCTTCTCGCTGCGCACGGTGGCGCAGACCACGGCGCTGCCGGTTTAAAATGAAAAACCCCCGCGCGGGCGGGGGTTTTCCTGAAACGAACGTGTCGCTCGTCTTACAGCGCGCCTTCGCGCTGGGCCTTTTTACGGGCCAGCTTGCGGGCGCGGCGAACGGCCTCGGCCTTTTCACGGGCCTTCTTGACCGAGGGTTTCTCGAAATGCTGCTTGAGCTTCATTTCACGGAACACCCCCTCGCGCTGAAGTTTTTTCTTCAGAGCACGAAGCGCCTGTTCGACGTTGTTGTCGCGAACACTTACCTGCATGTGGTTGTCACCACCTTCCTAGGTTAAAGTTGAGCAGATTTGCAGGAAGCCGCCCTCTAGCAGGACGAATCGCCTTTGTCCAGATTTTCCGGGCGGCTTTGCAACAACCAGGGAGGAACAGGGCCATGACCGACGAACGCGCACGGCTGATCGAGGCGGCGCTGGGCCATGTCGCCTTCGAGGGCATGGGCGATCGCGCCATCGCCGAGGGCGCCCGCGACATCGGCATGGCGCCGGCGCTGGCCCGGGCGCTGCTGCCGCGCGGCGGCGCCGATCTGGCGGCGGCCTATCACCGCCAGGGCGATGCCGCCCTGCGCGACTGGCTGGCGCAGCATCCGCCGCAGGGCCGGTTCCGCGACCGGGTGGCGGCGGCGGTGATGCAGCGGCTGTCGTTCAGCGACCGCGAGCTGGCGCGGGCCGGCGCCTCGGTGCTGGCGCTGCCGCAGCACGCGAGCCTGGGCGCGCGGCTGGTCTGGGAGACGGCCGACGCGATCTGGGACGGTCTGGGTGATCGCTCCGAGGACGTGAACTGGTATTCCAAGCGCGCCACGCTGTCGGCGGTCTGGGGCGCGACGGTGCTTTACTGGCTGGGCGACGATTCGCCCGAGTTGCACGACACCCGGGACTTCCTGGACCGCCGCATCGAGGGGGTGATGCGATTCGAAACCCTCAAGGGCCGGATCGGCGCGCTGCCGGGCGTCTCGGTGTTGACCGAGCTCGCAACGGGCTGGATTAAGCGGCCGGAACGTCGCAATCTGCCCGGAGATCTGCGCGGCGCCGCGCGGAGGCACGAAGCTGGAGGGGGCCGAGGGTGATTCCCGATGTCATGCAGGCGATCGAAATATCCGCTCCGGGCGGGGCCGAGGTGCTCAAGCCGGCCACGCGGCCGGTGCCGGTGGCGGGCCACGGCCAGATCCTGATCCGGGTCGCCTGGGCCGGGGTGAACCGGCCCGACGTGCTGCAACGCGCCGGCTCCTATGCGCCGCCGCCCGGCGCCTCGGACCTGCCGGGGCTGGAATGCGCCGGCATCGTCGCGGCGGTGGGGCAGGGGGTGACGCGCTGGAAGCCGGGCGACCGGGTCTGCGCGCTGCTGCCCGGCGGCGGCTATGCCGAATACGCGACCTGCCCGGCCGAGCACGCCCTGCCGATCCCCGCCGGCCTGTCGCTGCGCGAGGCCGCGGCCCTGCCCGAGACCGCCTTCACCGTCTGGTCGAACGTCGTCATGCGCGGCCGCCTGCAACCGGGCGAGAAGTTCCTGGTCCACGGCGGCTCGTCCGGCATCGGCACCATGGCGATCCAGGTGGCGCGCGCCCTGGGCGCGCGGGTCTGGGCCACGGCCGGCTCGGCCGAGAAATGCGCGGCCTGCACCCGGCTGGGCGCCACCGCCATCAACTACCGCGAAGAGGATTTCGTCACCCTGCTGCGCAAGGCCGGGGGCGCGGACCTGATCCTCGACATGGTGGGCGGCGACTATATCGCCCGCAACATCAAGTGCCTGGCCGAGGACGGCCGGCTGGTGATGATCGCCTTCCTGGCCGGCCCCAAGGCCGAGATCAACTTCGCCCAGATCATGACGCGGCGGCTGGAGGTGACCGGCTCGACGCTGCGGCCGCAATCCGACCTGGCCAAGGCGCAGATCGCGCGGGAACTGCAGGACAGGCTGTGGCCCCTGATCGAGGCCGGCGTGGTGCTGCCGCAGATCGACAGCAGCTTTCCGCTGCGCGAGGCGGTCGATTCCCATCGCCGCATGGAGGGCAACGGCCATATCGGCAAGATCCTGTTGCAGGTTTCGGCCGAGGATTGAGCCGATCGCGCCGGTTGCGTCGTGGCTGGCCTCCGGCGGGGATATTTAAGCAAGAAAGAAAAGCACACACCCCGCCCGCCGGAGCAAAGGGTCGGGGTGTGGCTTCTCTCTTGACGGTCATCGGCGTCCCCGCCTGTACCGTGAGACCAGATTGCCCGCAAATCCTTGCGATTCGGTTAACGGCTTCTTTCTTGTTTAAATATCCCCGCCGGAGGCCAACGACATCGCCATCAGCGCGGCGCCGACATCATGAAGCTGCCGCTGCAATCGCGCCGCGCATCTGGGGCGCAACTGCGGGGCTCGAGCTCGCGTGTCAGGCAGATGCGCACCTCCTGCAAGGCACGGTCGCGGCAGGTCACGGTGATCGCGTCGCGCGACAAGCCGGGGTTGGCGGCAATGAAGGCGTCTTCGACCACCGTCGCGGGCAGGGTCACGTCGCGGCCCAGCCGCCGCAAGGGTTCGGGAATGACGATGGTCTTTGCAGCCTCGCGGGTCAGGGCGAAATAATCGCTTGCCGCCAGGCCCGCGCAGCGGCCATGCTTCTTCCATTGATACCAGGCCAGCCCGGGCGAACCCATCAGGTCCGTCATGGCGCGGGTCTCGCGCTGCGAGGGGTCGCGGGCGGCGCTGTGGCAGTCCTGCGGCCAACCACGCTCATATTGCGGCCAGAGACCGTGGACCACGAAGCCGATGCGTCGTCCCGACGCGCATTGGCCGTCGGCCTCGCCCTCGGCCTGGCACCAGCTGGGCGACCAGCTCAGCGACAGCAGGTAATAGTCGAACCGGCCCGCGACATCCTGGGCATGGCCAGGGCCGGGCAGCAGCAGGGCGGCGAGCAGGGCGAGCGTTCTCATGCCCCGAACCTAGTCGCGCCGTCCGGCTTGCGCCACGAAATTCAGGCTTTATTTCGCCCCGTTCTGGCCCTATACAGCCTGTCAATCCCCCTGAAAATGGAATGGCAGCCGCCGAAAGCCGTTTTCCCCGGCCGGAAGAGATATTGTTAAGGAGAAGGTCATGAACAAGCCGCTGATGGCCAAGGCCACCGCTGTCTGGCTGGTCGACAATACCACGCTGAGCTTCAAGCAGATCGCCGATTTCTGCGGCATGCACGAGCTTGAAGTGCAGGGCATCGCCGATGGCGACGTGGCGGCGGGCGTCAAGGGTTTCGACCCGGTCGCCTCGAACCAGCTCGATGCCGGCGAGATCGAGAAGGGCCAGAAGAACCCGCTGTATCGGCTGAAGCTGAAGCACAACCCCGCCGCCGAGGGTGAGGAAAAGCGCCGCGGCCCGCGCTACACGCCGCTGTCCAAGCGCCAGGACCGGCCGAACGCCATCCTGTGGCTGGTCAAGTTCCACCCGGAACTCGCCGATGCGCAGATCGCGAAGCTGGTCGGCACCACCAAGCCGACCATCGCCTCGATCCGCGAGCGCACGCATTGGAACATCCAGAACATGCAGCCCATCGACCCGGTCGCCCTGGGCCTGTGCCGGCAGTCGGAGCTGGACGCCGCCGTGCAGAAGGCGGCCAAGAAGAAGGCGGCCGAGGGCGGCGCCATGACCGATGACGAGCGTCGCAAGCTTCTGTCGACCGAGACCTCGCTGGCGATGTCGGACGAGCCGCGCCTGCCCTCGAGCATCGCCGGGCTGGAGAACTTCAGCCTCAGCAAGGACGAGGACAAGCCCCAGGCCGAGGATCTGGACGCCGACAGCTTCTTCAACCTGCCCGAGGCGGATGACGACGAGGACGAGGACAACTGATCCCGTCCGGAAGATCCGCCCCCGGAGCCTGGCCCCGGGGGTTTTTCGTCAGATCGACAGGCAGATGTATTTCATCTCCAGGTAATCCTCGATGCCGTGGCGCGAGCCCTCGCGGCCCAGCCCGGATTGCTTGACGCCGCCGAAGGGCGCCACCTCGGTCGAGATGATGCCGGTGTTCACGCCGACGATGCCGTATTCCAGCGCCTCCTGCACGCGGGTGATGCGGCCGATGTCGCGGGCGTAGAAATACGAGGCGAGGCCGAAGATCGTGGCATTGGCACGCTCGATCGCCTCGGCCTCGGTCTCGAAGCGGAAGAGCGGTGCCAGCGGCCCGAAGGTTTCCTCGGTCGAGACCTTCATCGAATCGGTGATCCCGGTCACCACGGTCGGCTCGAAGAACAGCCCCTGCATCGGCTTGCCGCCGGTGAGCACGGTGGCGCCGCCGGCGACCGCGTCCTCGATATGCTCCTCGACCTTCTCGACGGCGTCGCGGTTGATCAGCGGGCCGGTGGTCACGCCCTCCTCCAGCCCGTCGCCGACGCGCAGCTTGTCCACCGCCGCCGCCAGCCGCCGGGCGAATTCGTCATAGACCCCGGCCTGGACATAGATGCGGTTGGCGCAGACGCAGGTCTGGCCGTTGTTGCGGAATTTCGAGGCCATGGCGCCCCCGACCGCGGCGTCCAGGTCGGCATCGTCGAAGACGATGAAGGGCGCGTTGCCGCCCAGCTCCATCGAGCATTTCAGCACCTGGTCGGCGGCCTGGCGCAGCAGGATGCGGCCGACCTCGGTCGAGCCGGTGAAGGTCAGCTTGCGGATCAGCGGGTTCTCGCAGAACTCCTTGCCGATGTCCGAGGATCGCGACGAGGTCACGATGCTGAACAGCCCCTTGGGCACCCCGGCGCGCTCGGCCAGCACGGCCAGCGCCAACGCCGAGAGCGGGGTTTCGGCAGCGGGGCGGCCGACGAAGCCGCAGCCGGCGGCGATGGCCGGGCCGCATTTGCGGGTGATCATGGCATTGGGGAAGTTCCAGGGCGTGATCGAGCCGACCACGCCGATCGGCTGGCGGATCACGGTCAGGCGCTTGTCGGGCTGGTGGCCGGGGATGGTCTCGCCGTAGATGCGCTTCGCCTCCTCGCCGAACCATTCGATGAAGCTGGCGCCATAGGCGATCTCGCCCTTGGCCTCGGGCAGGGGCTTGCCCTGTTCGGCGGTCAGGATGCGGCCTAGGTCGTCCTGGTTCGCCATCATCAGGTCGAACCATTTGCGCATGATCTGGGCGCGCTCCTTGGCGGTGCGCGCGGCCCAGTCCTGCATCGCCGCGGCCGCGGCCGAGATGGCGCGGGCGACCTCGGCGCGGGACAGGTCCGCCACCTCGGCGATGACGTCGCCGCGCGCCGGGTTCACCACCGCAAAGGTCTTGCCGTCGTCGGCATTGATCCATTCGCCCGCCACATAGGCCCGCGTTTCCAGCAGCGAAGGGTCCTTCAGCATCATCCTCAGGTCGGTCGGTTGCGTGTTCATTGTCGGTCTCCTTGCGGCGGGATTTGGCGCAGGCTTGCGCTTTTGCCCCGCCAAAGCAAGGGAAACCGCGGGCCGGGCGGTGTCGCGCAATCGTGATGAACCCGAAGCCAGCGAGGGGCGTTGCTCCTTTATCGTCAGGTTTTCCCTCTTGGCGTGTGAGACTGGGGCGGTGCATCTCTCTCGCGCCGCCCCTTTTTCGTGGGCAGGCTGCTTCTTTCTTGTCGAAATATCCCGGGGGAGCGCCTCTGCGGCCCCATCGAGGGGCCGCAGAGGCGCGGGGGGCAGAGCCCCCGGGCCAAGCTCAGCCCTTGGCGGTCACGCGGATCCGGGTGCCCCAGGGATCTGTGAAATCGCGCGCGCCGAGCGCCGCCAAGGACGGGGCGTCGGCGGCCAGCACCACCTCGGCCAGGCCGGTGGCATCGGCGCTGCGCAGCCCGGCGCCGCGGCTGTTCCAGATATTGCCCGCCAGGTGGTGGTGATAGCCGCCGCTGGCAAAGAAGCTGGCGCCGAACAGATGCGCGCTGCGGTCCATGCCCAGCCGGTTCATGTAGAAGGCCTCGGCCTCGGCGACATTGCCGACCTGCAGGTGGACATGGCCGATTACGCTGCCTTCGGGCGCCCCGCGCCAGGGCGCATCCGCCGCGGCCGCGAGTGCGCTCAGGTCCAGGGCGATGGTGTCCATGCGTACCGCGCGCCCGTCGGTCTGCCAAGTGCTGCGCGGGCGGTCGGCATAGACTTCGATGCCATTGCCCTCGGGGTCGCGCAGGTAGAGCGCCTCGCTGACCAGGTGATCCGAGGCGCCGTCCAGCCCGATCTGCCGGTCCGCGACATGGCGCAGCCAGCGGCCCAGCACCTTGCGGTCGGGCAGCAGGAAGGCGGTGTGGAACAGGCCGGCCTCGCGCGGGCGATGGCGCGCGGCCCTGTCGCGGCGCAGCGCGACCAGCGGCTGGCCGCCGGCGCCCAGCACCCGCTCCTCGCCGCTGCCCGAAAGGCGCTCGAGCCCGATCACCGACTGGTAGTAATCCCCGACGCGGTCGAGGTCGTTGACGACCAGCGCAACCTGGCCGATCTGGATGGGGGCGTCGCTCGTGGCCATGATGATCTCCTTCGATCCCTTGACCGACAAGATAGGTGCCGGCCGCATGCCATGAAATGGCGCCAATCGGGGAACACCGTCGCCGTGGCGCCGACAATGCCGCCGGATGGACTTTGCCGGCGGCAGGGCGCATGATGCGGGGCCTTTCGCCTTCCCGGATCCCGATGACGCCCCGCCAGACCAAAGCCGCCCGCAAGCCCGCCCCCGTCGCGGCACCGCCCGAAGCCGCCCCGCTGGCCGCCGACCCGGCCCGGATGGAGATCTTCCTGGTCGCCACCCCGGGCCTTGAGGAACCCCTGGCCGAGGAGGCGCGCGCCCTTGGCTTCGACGTGCAGGTCCAGCCCGGCGGCGTGACCTTCACCGGCGGCTGGCCCGAGGTCTGGCGCGCCAACCTGCAGCTGCGCGGCGCGACGCGGGTGCTGGCCCGCATCGGCGCCTTTCGCGCCATGCATCCGGCGCAGCTCGACAAGCGCGCCCGCCGCTTTCCCTGGGCCGACTGGCTGCGCCCCGACGTGCCGCTGCGGCTGGAGGCCGTCAGCCGCAAGTCGCGCATCTATCACGCCGGCGCCATCACCCAGCGCGTCGAGGCCGCGATCCGCGACAGCATCGGCGCCAGCTTCGCCGACGACGCGCCGGTCACGCTGAAGATCCGGCTCGAGGACGATCTCTGCACCTTCAGCCTCGATACCTCGGGCGAAAGCCTGCACAAGCGCGGCCACAAGCAGGCGGTCGGCAAGGCGCCGATGCGCGAGACCATGGCGGCGATGTTCCTGCGCCAATGCGGCTTCGACGGGCGCGAGCCGGTGCTGGACCCGATGTGCGGCTCGGGCACCTTCGTCATCGAGGCGGCCGAGATCGCGTCGGGCCTTGCCCCCGGCCGGCTACGCGGCTTTGCCTTCCAGCAGTTCCCCGGCTTCGACGCCGCCGGTTTCGACGCCCTGCGCGGGACCGTCCCGACAGCGCCGGAGCTGCTGTTTCACGGCAGCGACCGCGACCCCGGCGCCATCCGCATGAGCCGCGAGAATGCCGAGCGCGCCGGCATCGCCGCCCTGACCCGGTTCGAGACCTGCGCCTTTTCCGACCTGCAACGGCCCGAAGGCCCGCCCGGCCTGGTCATCATCAACCCGCCCTATGGCGCCCGCATCGGCAACAAGGGGCCGCTCTTTGGCCTGCACGCGGCGATGGGCGAGGTGCTGCGCACAGGCTTTTCCGGCTGGCGCGTCGGCCTGGTCACCAGCGAGGCGCCGCTGGCCCGCGCCACCGGCCTGCCGTTCCGCGAGCCGGGGCCCTATGTCGCGCATGGCGGGCTGAAGGTGCGGCTGTGGCAGACGGGGCCGCTTTAATAAGGCATTTCGACAAGACGCGCGGTCTTGACCTGAACCGGCCAGGTTAGCGTCCGATGACGTGGTGTAATTTCTGCGCCTGCATCGGTGTAATCCCGGGTGGCCATCGAGGTGTATGGTCGAGGTGGAGTTTCGACGCTTCAACCACGAACCCTACGGAGACCCCATTCTGGCCAAGCACGATCAGGGCGACTTCCTGCGCGGCATTGCCGAGGCCGCCCTTCAGCTGATCATGGAGAGCGATGTCGACGGCCTGATCGGCGCCGGTCGACATGAGCGCAACGGCGAACGCACGACTTGGCGGAACGGGTATCGAGAGCGCGCTCTCGATACCCGTTTGGGCACCTTGAACCTGCGGGTGCCGAAGCTCAGGCAGGGCAGCTATTTCCCCGGCTTCCTCGAAGCCCGGAAGACTTCGGAACAGGCGCTGGTTGCGGTGATCCAGGGTGAGCCAGCGAGTCGCCACCGGTTCAAGACCGCTGGCGAACGGGATCGGCGGCGTCTAGACCCGTCGCGTCGACGACCTGGTGCAGGCAATGGGTCTCAGCGGCATCTCGAAGAGCACGGTGTCGAAACTGTGCAAGGAATGAGCCGGGCCAGAAAACGATCCGGTGGATCGTTTTCCCGGCGAATGATGAACGGGTCGGCGAGTTTCTGAACCGTCCATTGACCGGCGAATGGCCCTACCTCTGGCTGGACGCCACCTACCTGAAGGTGCGCCAGGGCGGTCGCATCGTGCCGGTCGCGGCCATAATCGCGGTCGCCGCCAACACCGAAGGGCGCAGAGAAATCATCGGCCTGGGCATCGGCCCGTCGGAGGCCGAGACCTTCTGGACCGAGTTCCTGCGTTCCCTGAGGGCCCGCGGCCTTGGCGGGGTCAGGCTGGTGATTAGCGATGCACATAGCGGCCTCAAGGCGGCCATCGCCCGGGTCTTCGAGGCAACCTGGCAGCGCTGCCGGGTTCATTGGCTGCGCAACGCCCTCGCGCATGCCTCGCGCGGCCAGCACACCGTCATCGCCGCCGCGATCCGGCAGGCCTTCGACCAACCCGACCGCGCCCATGCCGGCGAGACATGGCGCAAGGTGGCCGGGCAGCTGCGCCCCCGCTGGCCAAAGCTGGCTGATCTGATGGATCGAGCCATGAGAACGCCACTGGTCCGAGTGACCATGGCGAGGAGCGAGCATGATGTGCTGGCCTATATGTCCTTTCCTCGCCAGCACCGCACCAAGTTGCACAGCACGAACCCGGTCGAACGCCTGAACAAGGAAGTGAAGCGCCGCGCCGATGTCGTCGGCGTTCGGGCACTCCTTCGGACCAATGGCAGTCATGCCCTCACGCCCGAACGAGGCCTCCATCATGCGCCTGATCGGCGCCGTGCTCTCCGAGCAGAACGACGAATGGCAGACCGCCAGCCGCTACATGATGGTCGAGGCCTTTGCCCAGATCGACAAGGAGGAAATCGACCCCATTCTCAGCATTACAACGAAAGCCGCCTGATCATGCCCTCAGGCCATCCGGGAAATTACACCACCTTGACGGACGTGACCACCGGCCAGACATGCTCGGCTGCCACAGCGTTGCGCACCGAGGTTGAGATGTCAAACGAGCGCCACCGCATTCTTGAGGATGCGATATCCCCCTTTGTCGAGACGGTGGACGGGTACTTTCCGCGTCCGTGGTTCACGCGGCACGACCCCATGGACTGTACGCTTTTGCTCGTCGGAGCCAGTTCGGCAAAATCGTTTCCCGCCGGCGACTTGCAAAAGAGCGATCTCATGAACGCGCTTTTCAATCGTGCTGGCACGTCGTGCTGCGATCTTTACCAACGCTTCGTGGCATCGCCTTCACCCTCCCGCCAGAATTTGGATCGAGCGATCCAGGTGCTGGAAGATGCGGGATGGCGGGTCATGAAGACAAATGTCACCTGTGCGAGCGCGGCGCTCGATAGCCAGATTTCACCGGAAGCGCGCCGAAACGGCACGGAGCTGTTCAAAGCCGTCATGAATCATGTGCCTTGGCGAGCGATGGTAATTTTCGGCAGCGGAGCCGCCAAGAGGTTCCGGAGGATCACGGGCGTCGAGATGCCGCCAATGGCCGATGCCGATGCGCAACCAATAGCGGGGTTGCTGGGTGGAAAGCCATTTTTCGTCATTCCGACGCTTGCGTATCCGGGCTACAGGTCCTCGGTCTGGCGTTGCGTGAGCCGGTGTGTCAGCGCCTTGGACGATCTTGATTTGGCAAAGCCGAATAATGGCGAGTGCAGGCCGAACATCCAGCGGGCGGGGCCAGCCCTGTCGCCACGACAGCCGCTCCAGCGGCCGGCACCTATCGTCTTGCTGGTTGGAACTGATACGGCTTTGCAGGCGGCAGCACGGGGGTTGGATCTGCTTCTTGCCGATCATCCCGAGCTCGAGCTAAGATCCGGCAGCTCTCAAATAAGCCTCTGGGCGCCGTTGCAACGACGCTTGTTCAGAATCAAGCGGCAGGGTTCAAGAGTCGATCTTCTGATTCATCGCGACATCTTGGCTTACTGTGAAATCGCGCGCGATCATTTTGATATGGCGCCGCATAAAAATACAGACTTTCTCCGTCTTTTCAGTGATGACACCTCCGCAGTGAAGGCTCTGCTAAATCGCATCCGGCAATGCCTGGATCGGGTCGATCTGGCGTCCATCTAGTCTTTCCCGTGGCGCGCGCCAGCCCAACGCGCCGGCCAGCGCGGCAGGTCCGGCACCTCCAGCAGCTCGCCCGGGCGCACCACCGAGGCGAGCCAGATCAGATCCCGCCGGGCCATGGCGATGCAGCCGGAGGTGGGAAAGCCCGGCCGGCGCCATTGGTGCAGGAAGATCGCCGAGCCGGCACCCGGCCGCGCCTGCGGAAAGTTCCAGTCGGTGACCAGCACGATGTCGTAAAGCGGATCGGCCCGCCGCATCGCCTCGTGGCTGGGGGCGAAGGGTGCGCGCACCGGCTGGTTATAGGCCGGATCGCCCGAGGCATCGCACCACAGGTCGCCGGGCAGGATCGGCCGCGCCCAGCCCGAGGGCCGGGCCACCCGGTCGGGACGGTAGAGCAGCCCGACGATGCGATGCCGGCCGACGGGGGTCGCGCCGTCGCCTTCGCGCTTGGCGCGCGTCAGCCCGCCGCGGCCGACCGAACAGGGCAGCAGCCGGCCGCGCGCCCACAGCCCCAGCGGCGTCAGCCGGATCACAGCAGATGCCCCGATTTGGCCGCCTTGACGTCCAGATAGCCGGTGTTGTGGCGGTTGCGCGGCGTGACCAGCGGCACGCGCTCGGCGACCCGGATGCCGTGGCCCTCCAGCATCGCGACCTTGCGCGGGTTGTTGGTCATCAGCCGCACCGATTGAAAACCCATCTCCCGCAGGATGCCGGCGCCGATGCGGAAATCGCGCTCGTCGTCGTCGAAGCCCAGCCGGTGGTTGGCCTCGACCGTGTCGAACCCCTGGTTCTGCAGGGCATAGGCCCGCATCTTGTTCGCGAGGCCGATCCCGCGCCCCTCCTGGTTCAGATACAGCAGCACGCCCGAGCCGTTCTGGCCCATGGCTTGCAGCGCGGCATTGAGCTGCGGCCCGCAATCGCATTTCAGGCTGCCCAGCACGTCGCCGGTGAAACAGGCCGAATGCAGCCGGGCCAGCACCGGCGCATCGCGCGAGGGGGCGCCGATCTCGACGGCGTAATGCTCGGCCTCGCCATTGTCGGGGCGGAAGATGTGCAGCTTGGAATTCTCGGCCGCGAGCAGCGGCAGCCGGGCGGCGGCGACCGGCGCCATGGCCGCCTCGGCCGCCATCTGCGCCAGCGCCGGGCCGGGCGAAAGCCGGGTCAGCCCCTCGGGCGCGGCGGCCACCGGCACGACCAGCACCGCGGGCAGCAGCTGCGCCGATTTCGCCAGCGCGATGCCGGCGCGATGCGCCGCGGTATCGCCGCCGCGCGGGCTTTGGAACGGGCCCTTCATCGGTGTCATCAAGTCGCCCGCCGGATCGGCGACGGCGCGCAGCCAGGCCGGGTCGGCATCCCCCGGCACCGCGATCCGCGCGAGGTCGCCGTCATAGACCCGGACCTTCAGCGTCTCGGCCCGGGGCAGGGTGATGGCGAGCGTGGCGGGGCCGAGCGCGCGCATCGCTGCCAGCCGGTCCGGGCGCAGCGTCTCGACCGCGGCGACCAGCTGGTCGCCGACGACCACCGGCAGGCCCATGCGCAGGTCGGCGCGGGCGCGCGACAGGGTCTCGGTCAGGGTCGGGATCAGGGTCATGGCAGCCGCAAGGTTGAAACAATCTGAAACATAGGGCGGATTCCCGACAACTCCATGTGAGAATTGCTGCAAGGCGCTGGACGCCCGCCCCAGGCCTCATCACCTTTCCGCCATAAAGCCAAAGGAGGCAAGAATGGCCGGACTGAAAAAGATCCTGCTCGTCGACGACGAGGACGACCTGCGCGAGGCCCTGGCCGAGCAATTGACCGCAACCGAGGATTTCGAGGTGATCGAGGCGGGCTCGGGCCATGAGGCGGTGGAGCGGACCAAGGGGGCGATCTTCGACCTGGTGGTGCTGGACGTGGGCCTGCCCGATACCGACGGGCGCGAGCTGTGCAAGAAGCTGCGCAAGCAGGGCGTGAAATGCCCGATCGTCATGCTGACCGGCCACGATACCGATGCCGACACCATCCTGGGCCTGGATTCCGGGGCGAACGACTATATCACCAAGCCGTTCAAGTTCCCGGTGCTGCTGGCGCGGCTGCGTGCCCAGCTGCGCACGCATGAACAGTCCGAGGACGCCATCTTCCAACTGGGCCCCTATACGTTCAAGCCGGCGATGAAGATGCTGATCGACGGCAAGGACCGCAAGATCCGGCTGACGGAAAAGGAAACCAACATCCTGAAGTTCCTGTATCGCGCCCAGGACGGCGTGGTGCCGCGCGATGTGCTGCTGCACGAGGTCTGGGGCTACAATGCCGGGGTGACCACCCACACGCTGGAAACCCACATCTACCGCCTGCGCCAGAAGATCGAGCCCGATCCCTCGAATGCGCGTCTGCTGGTGACGGAATCGGGCGGCTATCGCCTGGTGGCTTGATAAAGGCTAAGCGGCGGAACCAGGCCCATGGTGGCGGGTTCTGCCTGCGAAGCCCAGTGGCCGGTGGATGCGGCCATGATCACCCGGCCCCCGAACAGGCGGCCGGGTTTATCTTTGCCGCGCCGCAGCCGGGGGCGCTTCGCCCCCCGGACCCCCAGAGGATATTTGTCCAAGAAAGAAGCGGCTTTTGGCAATGTTCTTTCTTGTCGAAATATCCCACGGGGGTTCCGGGGGTGTGAAACCCCCGGCGCCGGGCGTGGTGGACAAGCCGGGCCGTGCCGCCTAGGCTCCGCCCGCGAAAAAGGAGCCGCCCATGTTCACCATCGCCACTTGGAACATCAACTCCGTCCGTCTGCGCGAGGCGCTGGTGACGCGGCTTCTGGCCGAGGAGGCGCCCGACATCCTGTGCCTGCAGGAAATCAAGAGCCCGGTCGAGAAGATCCCGCTGGAGGGGTTCCACGCCCTGGGCTATCGCCACATCGTCGCGCGCGGGCAAAAGGGCTATAACGGCGTCGCGATCCTGTCGAAGTTGCCGATCGAGGATGCCGGCGACCGCGACTATGCCAGCCTCGGCCATGCGCGCCATGTCGCAGCGCGGTTGGAGAATGGCGTGACCATCCATAATTTCTACGTGCCGGCGGGCGGCGACATTCCCGACCGCGAGCAGAACATCAAGTTCGGCCAGAAGCTGGATTTCCTGACCGAGATGCGCGACGCCTTCCATGCCGACGCCCCCGCCCGCGCCATCATGGTGGGCGACCTGAACGTCGCCCCGCGCGAGGACGACGTCTGGAACCACAAGGCGCTTTTGAAGATCGTCAGCCATACGCCGGTCGAGGTCGAGCATCTGGGCGCGGCCCAGGATGCCGGAAAATGGGTCGACATCACCCGCAAGGACATCCCCGACGGCCGGCTTTTCAGCTGGTGGAGCTATCGTGCCCGCGACTGGGATGCCGCCGACAAGGGTCGGCGGCTGGATCACATCTGGGCGACGCCGGACATCGCCAATGCCGGCCATGGCAGCCGCATCCTGCGCCCGGTGCGCGGCTGGGAACAGCCCAGCGACCACGTCCCGGTGCTGGCGCGCTTCGACCTCTAGCCGCGCGGCTGCGGCTGCGAGGCGGCTTGCATCGCCCCGGTCGCTGCTCCATCTAGAAGGCAACCCATTCGCAAGAGGAACCCCGATGCTCGAGCTTGGCCAAGCCCCCGCCGACAAAGCCCCCGCCGACATCATCAAGGACGTGACCGAGGCGACCTTCATGGCCGATGTCATCGACGCCTCGATGACGGTGCCGGTCATCGTCGATTTCTGGGCGCCCTGGTGCGGCCCCTGCAAGACGCTTGGCCCGCAGCTGGAGGCCGAGGTCGCCCGCCACAAGGGCCGCGTCCGCATGGCCAAGGTCAATGTGGACGAGAACCAGATGATCGCCGGCCAGCTGCGCGTGCAGTCGATCCCGACGGTCTATGCCTTCTTCCAGGGCCAGCCGGTCGACGCCTTCCAGGGCGCGGTGCCGCAGAGCCAGGTCAAGCAGTTCGTCGAGAAGCTGGCCGCGATGGGCGGCGATGACGGCGGGCTGGCCGAGGCGCTGGACGCGGCCGAGGCCATGCTGACCGAGGGCGCCGCCGAGGACGCGGCCGAGACCTTTGCCGCCATCGCCGAGGAAGAGCCCGAGAATGCCGTGGCCTGGGGCGGGCTGATCCGCGCCCTGGTGGCGGCGGGCGACACCGCCCGGGCCGAGCAGGAACTGGCCCGGGTGCCGACCGCCGTTGCCGGCGCCGCCCCCGTCGAGGCCGCGCGCGCGCAGTTGCAGCTGGCCCGGCAGGCCGCCAATGCCGGCCCGCTGGACGAGCTGCGCGCCAAGGTCGAGGCCGATCCCGCCGACCAGCAGGCGCGGCTGGACTATGCCACCGCGCTGCATGCCGCCGGCCAGGTCGAGGAGGCCATCGACCAGCTTCTGGACGCCTTCCGCCGCGACCGCGACTGGAACGACGGCGCCGCCAAGGCGCAGCTGCTGACCATCTTCGATGCGCTGAAGCCCACCGATCCGCTGGCGCAGAAGGGCCGGCGCCGGCTGTCCTCGCTGATCTTCGCCTGACATGTCGCGCGGCATCGGCCTGAACGAGGTCATCGCGCTGTTTCCGCTGCCCGGTGCGGTGCTGATGCCGCGCACCCGGTTGCCGTTGCAGATCTTCGAGCCGCGCTATCTGCAGATGGTCGAGGACGTGCTGAAGACGCCCTCGCGGCTGATCGGCATGATCCAGCCGGCGGCGGCCGGGCTCGACGCCTTGGCGCAGGTCGGCTGCGCCGGGCGCATCGTCGCCTTTTCCGAACTGGACGACGGCCGGCTGATGATCTCGCTGAAGGCGATCTCGCGCTTCCGGCTGATCGAGCTGCGGCCGGGCTTCACCCCCTATCTGCGCGGGCAGGTGGACTGGGCGGACTATGCCTCGGATCTCAGCCCCGAGCCGGAGCAGGACCGGGGCTTTCACCGCGCCGAATTCATGGCCCGGCTGGGCCGCTATATGGAGCAGCGCGGCCTGTCCACCGACTGGGAATCCGCCGAGGCGACCGATGACGAGACGCTGGTGAATTCCATGGCGATGCTGCTGCCGCTGGCGCCCGAGGAAAAGCAGGCCCTTCTGGAATGCCAGACCCTGGCCGGGCGCCGCCAGTTGCTGGACGGGTTGCTGGAATATGCCCTGCACGGCGGCGACAACGAGGAGACGATCCAGTGAGCGAAGACACCACGACCGAACGCGGCTTCGACCGCCACATGCTCGAGGCGCTGGTCTGCCCCGTCACCCATGCCGGGCTGCGCTATGACGCGGCGGCGCAGGAGCTGATCTCGGAGGCGGCGGGGCTGGCCTTTCCGATCCGCGACGGCATCCCGATCATGCTGCTGGGCGAGGCGCGCCAGATCCGCGCCTGAAGGGCGAAAAGGGGGACGGGGGCGCACGGAAATCTTGGGGGAGGCCCGTGCGCCCGCGCCCGCGCGGTCAGGTCCGGCAGATGTCCGACCGCACGAGAAAGCGTTTCTCGCGCCCGTTGTCCAGGCTGAACATGCCGCCCCGGCCCGGGACGACGTCGATGGTCAGGATGGTGTGCTTCCATGCCTCGTATTGGCTGGCCGAGATGTAGAACGGCATGCCGCCGATCTCGCCCAGCTTCACGTCGCGTTCGCTGATGCGGAATTCGCCTTGCGGATAGCACATCGGCGAGGAGCCGTCGCAGCAGCCGCCGGACTGGTGGAACAGGACCGGGCCGTGTTCGGCCACGATCTCCGCCAGAAGCTCCAGCGCCGCCGGGGTCGCCTCGACCTGGTCCAGTTCCTTGTCCATCGGCTCGCGTCCTTTCTAGGCGGTCATGTCCAGCACCATGCGGCCCTCGATCTGGCCCTTGTGCATCTGCGCGAAGATGTCGTTGATGTCTTCCAGCCGGGCGGTCTGGATGGTCGCCTTGACCTTGCCTTCGGCGGCGAAGTCCAGCGATTCCTGCAGGTCCAGCCGGGTGCCCACGATCGAGCCGCGCACCGTGATACCGTTCAGCACCATGCCGAAGATGTCCAGCGGGAAGTCGCCCGGCGGCAGCCCGTTCAGCGCCACCGTGCCGCCGCGCCCGACCATGCCGATGGCCTGCTCGAACGCCTTGCGGCCGACGGCGGTGACCAGCGCGCCGCGCGCGCCGCCGTCGGTCTGGCGCCGGATGGTGCCGGCCGGATCGGGGTCGGTCGCCGCGTTCACGGTCAGCGTCGCGCCCAGCTTGCGCGCCAGTTCCAGCTTGGCATCGTCGATGTCCACGGCGGCGACGTTCAGCCCCATGGCCTTGGCATATTGCACCGCCATGTGACCCAGCCCGCCGATGCCGGAAATCACCACCCAGTCGCCCGGCTTGGTATCCGTGACCTTCAGCCCTTTATAGACCGTGACGCCCGCACAGAGCACCGGGGCGATTTCCAGGAAATCCACGCTTTTGGGCAGGTGGCCGACATAATTCGGATCGGCCACGACATAATCGGCAAAGCCGCCGTTCACCGAATAGCCGGTGTTCTGCTGGCTTTCGCACAGCGTTTCCCAGCCGCCCAGGCAATGCCGGCAATAGCCGCAGGCGGTGTAAAGCCACGGCACGCCGACGCGGTCGCCCTCTTTGACATGGCGCACGCCGGCGCCCACCGCCGAGACGTAACCGACGCCCTCATGCCCCGGAATGAAGGGCGGATTGGGCTTGACCGGCCAGTCGCCCTCGGCGGCATGCAGGTCGGTGTGGCAGACGCCCGAGGCCGCGATCTTGACCTGGATCATGCCGGGACCCGGTTCGGGGATCGGCACCTCGTCGATGGTCAGGGGCTTGCCGAATTCGCGCACGACGGCGGCTTTCATGGTTTTAGCCATGAAGGTCTCCTTGAAATGACTTTTGGGAAGGGTGGGGAGGAAGCGGGCGCGCGCGACCTCGGCGCGCGCCCTGTCAGGCTGGTGCCCGTCTGCCTTAGAAGAAGCCCAGCTTCTTCGGCGAGTAGCTGACCAGCATGTTCTTGGTCTGCTGGTAGTGGTCCAGCATCATCTTGTGCGTCTCGCGGCCGATGCCCGACTGCTTGTAGCCGCCGAATGCCGCATGGGCCGGATAGGCGTGATAGCAGTTGGTCCAGACCCGGCCGGCCTTGATGCCGCGCCCCATGCGGAAGCAGGTATTGGCATCGCGCGACCACACGCCCGAGCCGAGGCCATAGAGCGTGTCATTGGCGATGGACAGCGCCTCGGCCTCGTCCTTGAAGGTGGTCACCGACACCACCGGGCCGAAGATTTCCTCCTGGAAGATCCGCATCTTGTTGTGGCCGCGGAAGATGGTCGGCTGGATATAGAAGCCGCCCGACAGCTCGCCGCCCAGGTCGGCGGCGGCACCGCCGGTCAGCACCTCGGCGCCTTCCTTCTTGCCGATGTCGAGATAGCTCAGGATCTTTTCCTTCTGCTCGCTCGAGGCCTGGGCGCCGATCATGGTCGCGGCATCGCGCGGGTCGCCCTGCTTGATCGCCTCGACCCGTTTCACCGCGCGCTCCATGAAGCGGTCATAGATCGATTCCTGGATCAGCACGCGCGACGGGCAGGTGCAGACCTCGCCTTGGTTCAGCGCGAACATGGCGAAGCCTTCCAGCGCCTTGTCGAAGAAGTCGTCATCCTCGCGCGCCACGTCGGCGAAGAAGATGTTCGGCGACTTGCCGCCCAACTCCAGCGTGACCGGGATCAGGTTCTCGGCCGCGTATTGCATGATCAGCCGGCCGGTCGAGGTCTCGCCGGTAAAGGCGATCTTGGCGATGCGCGGGTTCGAGGCCAGCGGCTTGCCGGCCTCCAGCCCGAAGCCGTTCACGACGTTCAGCACGCCCGGCGGCAGCAGGTCGCCGATCAGGTCGATCCAGACCATGATGCTGGCCGGGGTCTGCTCGGCGGGCTTGATGACGACGCAGTTGCCGGCCGCCAGCGCGGGCGCCAGCTTCCAGCAGGCCATCAGCAGCGGAAAGTTCCACGGGATGATCTGGCCGACGACGCCCAGCGGCTCGTGGAAGTGATAGGCGATGGTTTCGCTGTCGATCTCCGAGATGCTGCCTTCCTGCGACCGCAGCACGCCGGCGAAGTAGCGGAAATGGTCGATGGCCAGCGGCACGTCGGCGGCCATGGTCTCGCGGATCGGCTTGCCGTTGTCCCAGGTTTCGGCGGTGGCGAGCAGCTCCAGGTTCTGCTCCATGCGGTCGGCGATGCGCAGCAGGATGTTGCTGCGTTCGGCCGGGGCGGTATGGCCCCATTTGTCCTTGGCGGCATGGGCGGCGTCCAGCGCCGCCTCGATGTCATCGGCGTTCGAGCGGGCGATCTCGCCGATCTCGGCGCCGGTGATGGGCGTGGTGTTGGTGAAATACTTGCCGGATTTCGGCGCGACCCAGGTGCCGCCGATATAGTTGTCATAGCGCTTGGCGAAGGGCAGGACGTTCACGCCCTTGAAGTCATGCGTCTGGTCGTTCGGCATCGTTTCCTCCTGTCAACCCGGCTCCTCCAGCCGGTTCGTCCAGAAGGGTGGGCCGTCGCGCCCCGCAAATCAACGCCGCAGCCGCGGCCCTCCGCCGAATGTGTTTCAGGGCCGAGACAGTCGCCCCGGATTTTCCGAGATCCCCAGCCGCTGCATGCGGCGATAGAGCGTCGCGCGCCCGACCCCCAGCGCGCGCGCGGCGGCCGAGACATTGCCCTCGGCCCGCGCCAGGGCGCGAATCACCGCGGCACGCTCGGCCTTCTCGAAGCCGGTGGCCTCGTCGTCGCGGCCCAGCAGGTCCGAGGCCGGGCGCGGGCGCAGCCGGCCCTCGCGCTCCAGGCCAAAGGCGCGGCGGGCGGCGCGGTTGGCGCCGATGGCCAGGTCGTCCTTGTCCACGGCAATGAGCAGCGTCGCATCCTCGGCCCCCTCGGCCTGGGCGGCGATGATGCGCGCGCCGGGGAAGCTGACGCGGAAGAAGGCGGCCTCGATGGCGCGCGCGCTATGGGCGACCTGCGCCGCGATCAGCGCGTTCCAGCGCTCGGTATGGTCCGAGCGCGCCGAGCTCACGTCCAGCGCCGCGATCAGCCGCCCGTCCGGGCCCCAGATCGGCGCGTCCATGCAGGACAGGCCGGTGTTGCGGGTATAGAAATGCTCGTCGCGGTGGATGGTGACCTGGCGGCCCTCGGCCAGGCAGGTGCCGATGCCATTGGTGCCCTCGGCCTGTTCCGACCAGTCGGTACCGGCGCACAGCCCCCAGTCGCGGAACACCCCGGCATCGGCGGCATTGGCGCGCTGTTCCAGCACGATGCCGGTGGCATCGGTCAGCAGCACGTTGCAGCCGGTCGGGCAGACCAGCTGGAACAGCTGGTCCAGCTGCGGCCGGGCCACGGCGATGAATTCGTCCAGCCGCCCGCGCCGCTCGGCCAGTTCGCGCGCGGTCAGGCGGCGCAGCTGCGGCGGGCGGGCCGGGTCCAGCCCGTGCTTGACCATCGAGCGGCGCCAGCTGGCGGCCAGCCGCGTCACCGCCCCCGGCGATTGCGAGGCCGAGGCGACGCGATCCTCATGGCGTTCGGGCAAGGTCTCCTCCCTTCCCTGTCGGTCGCGGGATTATTGCGCGCGGACGGCCATCCGGCAAGCAATGCTTTCCCGGCGCGACGCCAGGCCGCGCCGGTCGCCCCGCCCGGTCTTCTTTGCTCCCCAAATACCCACGCGACGGCGCCACCGCCGCCGCGCCGTCCTCAGGGCGTGACGGTCACGTTGCCGCCGTCGCTCCAGGCGCGGAATTCGGGGCGATACATGTCCTCGACGCTGGCGGCCGGGTGGCGGAACTGCCCGGGCGTCACCGCGCGGACGATATAGGCCAGCCGGAAGCTCTCGGCCGAGGTCCAGGTCAGCGCCGCCGCGAACCGGTCGGCGCGGAATTCGGTCATCTCGGCCGAACTCTCGCCCTCCAGCCAGTCCAGCGCCGAGACATCGCCCGCCCGCAGCAGGTTCGGGTTGTCGATCTCCCATCCCGCCGGCAGCGGATCTGCGATGACCAGCCGGCCGCCGCCCTCGGATTGCGGCGTCACCTCCAGCTCTACCACCATGCGGGTGCCCTGCTTGACCGAGGCAGGGTCCAGCGCCTCGCCCTCCATGCTGTAATAGCGCCGGGCGATGCTGTAGCCCTTGCCGCCCGCCGCCACCTGGCCCCGGGGCTTGCCGGTGGCGGTCAGCGTCACTTCCAGCGCCTGCTCGCCGTTGTTGGCCAGGCTCGCGTCGGCATCGGACAGGCTGGTGATCGGCTGGGTCAGCGCCACGCCGTTCAGCGCCGCCGGCGGCACCGATTGCGCCAGCGCCTGCGCCGCCATCACCGTCCAGAGCGATTCCTGCGTGGACAGGCTGCGGCCGTCCTCCTCGGCCCGCTGAATCTGCTCCGCGATGCGGCTGGTCAGGTCGGTCTCGTCCACTGCCCGGCTTTTCGCCTCGGCCGCCAGGGCCAGCACCGCCGTCGCGTCGCGCAGCCGCGTGCCATAGTCGGCGCGGAAGACCTGCGGCTCGGGCGCGCCCAGGTTCAGAAGGTTCCGCGCCTGGGAGAACATGCGGTCGGCCCGGCCCTGGTCGCCGTATGAGGCCAGCGCCGCGCCCAGGTTCGCCGCGCCCATCGGCGTCGAGAACGACCCCGCCGCCGTATCGGCGTAATAGCGCAGATCGCCCACCGTCGCCGCCCGCTCGCGCGCCAGCACCGCCAGCGCATAGGCCAACGCGGCGTTCTCCTCGGCCGAGGCGGCGCCGGGTTCGGTGGCGTAATTGGCGCGGTTCCTCAGATTGTCCACCGCCAGCCGGAAGCCGGTGTCCGGCACCTGATAGCCCGCCGCGCGAGCGCGCGACAGGAAGTCGGTGACATAGGCTTCCAGCCACAGGTCGCCCGAATCGGCAGACCACAGGCCGAAGCCGCCATTGCTGCCCTGCCGGGTCAGGATCTGGGTGATCGCATTCTGCACCTGCTCGCCGGTGTCGCCGCCGTCCACGCCCTCCAGCGCGGCAAGGCTCGGCAGATACAGCAGCGGCATCGCGCCCGAGGTCAGCTGCTCGGTACAGCCATAGGGATAGCGCGAGAGCCGCGCCAGCGCGCCCGCCACGTCCAGCCGCGCGTAAGGCCCGACCGCCGCCGTCAGCAGCGCGCCGGGCAGCATGCCTTCGGTCAGCGTCGGCGGCACGGCGATGCTCTGCCCCGGCTCGACCAGGATGCGGTCCTGGCGCTGGATGTCGGCTTCGTTCAGCGCCACGGGGATGGTGATGTCCTTGGTCAGCGCCTGGCCGTCGGGCGTGGTCAGGGTCAGGCGCAGATCGGCATGGCCCAGGGCCTCGCCGGCCGTGACCGGCATCTGGACCTGCGCCTCGGCCTTCTCGGCCAGGGTCACGCTGTCCTGCGCCAGGGTCGTGGTCAGCGGCACGGCGCCGCCGACCTGCTCGACCGCCAGCCTGATCTCGCCCGCCGGCCCCGAGGCATGGGTCAGCCGCAGCCCGACCTGCGCCTGGTCGCCGGGCGCAAGGAAGGCCGGCGCGGTCACGGTCATCACCACCGGATCGCGCACCAGCACGCTTGCATCGGCCTGGCCCACGCCCTTGTCGGACCAGACCACGGCCATGACCCGCACCTCGCCGTTGAAGTCGCCCACCGGCACCTCGACGGTCGCGGTGCCGTCCGCAGCCACCGTCACGGGGCCGGAAAACCAGCTCATCAGCTTTTCGGTCGGCGGCGGCGCCTCGGCCGTGGCCTGCATGGCGTCGCCGCCGGTCCGCAGCGCGCCGTCCGGGGCGCCGCTGGACAGGATCAGCCGGCCATAAAGGTCGTGCAGCCCCACCCCCAGCCGGCGCTGGCCGAAGTAATGGTCGGAAGGGTTCGGCGGCTGGAAGCCGGTCAGGTTCAGGATGCCCTGGTCGACGGCGGCGATGGTGGCCTGCACCGTCTCGCCCGCCGCGCCATCGACCTTCAGCGTGACCGGGATCACGCCGCGCGGGCGGGTCTCGGCCGGTGCCGCGATGCTGGCGGCCAGCTTGCGCTCGCCCGGATCGACGGCGGCATGCGCCAGGCCCAGCGCCCGCACCGGGGTGCGTTCGGCCTTGGCCTCGCCCAGCGGACGGATGGCGCTGACGGTGACATAGACCCCGGCGCCCCAGGCGTCGGTCACCGGCAGCTCCAGGCTGTTCTCGCCGGCCTTCAGCGCCACGGTCTGCATGGACACCAGCCGGTTCGACAGCACCGAGACCAGGCCCAGCCCGTCGGCCAGCGCCTGAACCTTGACCCGGGCGGTGTCGCCGCTGCGATAGGCGGGCTTGTCCAGCACCACCTGCAAGCGGTCAGGCGTCTGTGTGCCGGCATTCGCCACTGCGCCCCAGCCGGCATAGAATTGCGTCGAGCTTTGCCCGCCCTGGCCAGATGCCGGCTCGGCCACCAGCTCGTACTGGCCCCATTCGACGGCACCGGCGATCTCGGCCGGGGCCTCGCCCGGCTCGGCCACGCCTTCATCGACACGGGTGCGGGTGGTGATCGCCTCCCAGTTCCATTGCCCGCCCAGCGAATACCATTGGTAGTCGGTGTCGATGCGGTTCAGCACCCAGCGCACCGGGGCGGCGGCCGGCTTCAGGTCGGGGCCGACCGCGAGCAGCGCGAAACGCGCCTCCGCGCCTTCGGCCACGGTGTCGCCCTCGAACAGCGGCTTGATGCCGATCACCGGCGCCTCGGGCATGACCACGCGGGATTCCACGCGCTCGACCGGGCGGCCGGCGCCTTCGCGGATGTCCAGCACCACCTCGGCCTCAAACGGGCGCGGGCCCAGCTCGGTGGCGGGGGGCAGGGTGATCTGCGCCTGGTAATGGCCCTGCGCATCGGTCTGGCCGGGCGGCAGGCTGTCCGTGACGGGCGAGGTGTCGTCATCCTCGCGCCCGAAGACATAGCCGTCGAAACCGGCCAGCGCGCGGGTCGGGGCCAGGCGCAGGCTGCCCTCGACCGGCAGGTTCGCGGCCGGCGCGCCGAACAGCCAATGCGCGTTCAGGCTCAGCGCCAGCTCGCCGCCGGCGCGGGCCGGGCCTGCGGGCAGTTTCGGGGTGAAGTCGATGCGTTCCGGCAGGAAATCCTCGACCAGCAGGCGGGCCGTGGCCAGGGCCGGTCCGTCGGCCTCGGTGCGCAGCTCCAGCCGCCAGGTGCCGCGCGGGGCGTTGCCGGGGATGGCCCAGGCGACCACGCTGCCGCCGGCGCCGGCGGGGGTCGCCGGCATCCGGGTCTGTTCCACCCCGTCGGGGCGCAGGATCACCGCGGTCAGCGGCAAGTCCGGCAAGGCGCGCGATTCGGCGTCGCGGGCCAGCACGGTGGCGTTCACCGTCTCGCCGACGCGATAGGCGCCGCGGTCGGTGGTCAGGAACAGGTCGATCGGCGGCGCCGGAGGCTGGCCCTCGACGCCGCGATCCGACAGGTCGAATTCGGGATCCGACAGCGACAGGAAGGCCATGTCGCGCGGCGCGCGCGCGGCGCCCTCGCCTTGCCAGTCGGTGACGGTGACCAGCGCCGGCGCCGCGCCGTCCCTGCCAAGCGCCAGGCCCGGGGCGAAATGCGCGATGCCCTGGTCGTCGGTCGCAGCCTTGGCCAGCACGTCGTTCGAGCGGCTGACCAGCGCCACCTCGGCCCCGACCTTGGGCGCGGTGTCGTTCAGGCTGCGCACCGCCACGGTCAGCCCGTCGGTGCCACTGAAGGTGGAAATCCCGAAATCCGAGATCACGAACCATTGCGTCGCCAGCCCGCTGTCCGAGGCGTTCTCGGTCGCGACGCCGGCCTCGACGATATAGATGCCGGGCTCCAGCGGGCCGGCCTCGGCCGGGATGGCGAGGCTGGTGGTCAGTTCCCGGTTCAGGCCGTCCTGGCCCACGGGCTTGGCGACCGTGGCCGTGCCCTTCCAGATCTCGCGCGCCATGCTGTCGCTGAAATAGTTGCTCTGCCAGCTGTCGAGCGGGGTCGCGAACATGTCCTCGGCCATGGCGCGGATCAGGTTGCGGTCCGAGATGCGCAGCAGGCGCAGGTCGATGACATCGGCATTGACCGTGACCATCGACAGCCGCTGGTCGCCCGAGGCGGGCAGCACATAGGCGCGGCCGGGGAAGCGGACCTCGGGGCTGCGGTCGCGGACATAGCCCTTGAGCGTCACGTCGCGGGCCAGCACCTCGCCATCGGCCGAGGGCAGGCCGGCGCGCAACGTCAACTCGACCTCCTGGCCGTGGGTCAGCCCGGCGACGCAAAGCCGGTCGTCATTGGCCTCGACCGTCAGGTCGCGGCCGGGCAGGCGCAGGAAGGGCGCGTAATCGGTGCTGGTCGACAGCCCGCGCGACATGACGGCGCAGAAGCGCGGCGTCTTGCCTTCGGATTCGACCTGGGTGTCGGTGACGCGGAACCCGTTGCGGGCCTCGGATTCCTCCAGCGCCGAGGCGATCTCGCTGTCGGCGGGCGACAGTTTCGCCGCCAGCCGCAGCGCCGCCAGCGCATCGCGGCCCCGGCCCTGGCGCTCCCAGGCCATGGCCAGCCAGGACAGCGCGCGGCCGGCGATGGCATCCTGGCCCGCGCGCAGATAGCCGTTGATCGCCATCGCGGCGACCGCGTTCGAGGCGTCGCTGTCGTTCTGGTCGCCGGTGTAAAGCGTCAGCCGCGCGAGATTGGTCCAGTCCTCGGCCCGGTCATAGCGCGCGGCCTCGGAGGCGGTGATGCGGGCGGCCAGCGCCAGGTCGCCGCCGCTCTCGGCCGCTTGTGCGCTGCCCTGCGGATAGTCGGCCATCGGCGGGTGCAGCGCCGGAAAGGAACGCGCCTGCGCCTGCGCCTGGCTCAGGTCCTGCGGCGCGATGAAGGGGGCGGCGGCGGCGCGGGACTGCGCGCGCAGCCGCGCTTCGCTGTCCAACGTCACGACATGGCCCGAGATCGCGCCGACGAAGCCCGCGGCGGCGCCGGTGCCTTCGCCCTTGGGAAAACAGGCGCGGGCGCGTTCGTTATAGGTCAGCGCGGTGCAGGCGTCGTTCGCGACGCAGGCCTGCACGCAGGCTTGCAGCGTGGTGTCGAAGATCGGGCCCAGGTCGCCGCCGGGCAGGTCGGTGTCGGCCTGCAGCGACAGCCGCCGCTCGGGCACCGGCGCCTCCTGCGCCTGTGCGTTTCCGACCAGCAGCAGGGCGGCGAGCGCCGCTGCGATGAAACCGTGCCGAGGTGCCATGACCTTCCTCCCGATGCGCTCGGCATAGTTGTGGCATCGGGGCGCGGGCGAGGCAATCTATTCCCATTCCAGCTCGGCGAAGGCCGTGGCGGCATTGCGCGCGGTGACGGCCTGGAAATCGGCCCAGCCTTCCGAGAACGGCCGCATCGCCTGCACGATGGCGGGAATCGCGGCGGACAGCGCCAGCCCGCGGGCAATCGCCTGCCGCGCGGCATCGCGCAGCGCGGTCAGGTATTGCCGCTCGGGCGCGGTGGCGTCCTCCCACAGCTCGGTCACGGGGCCATGGCCGGGCACGATGCGCGCGGGGGCCGGGTCGGGCGGTGTGTCCAGCCAGCCCAGCCAGCCCGCCAGCGAGCCGTCGAGCGAGGGCGTCAGCCCCAGGAACACCAGATCGCCCGCGAACAGCGTGCCGCTGTCCTGGTCCAGCACGGTCAGGTCGCTGTCGGTATGGGCGGGCGGCACCGGCACCAGCCGCAAGTCGCGCCCGCCCAGCGAGATCGTTTCTGGGGCCGTCACCGGATGATCGACGGCGGCGATGCGGGTGCCGGCGAAATTCCCCGCCCCGATCTGGCGCGGCACCGAGATCATCCAGGCCTCGGCCCGCAGCGCCACCGCCTGCGGCAGGCGGGCGTCGGCGACAACGGTGGCGCCGGCCTCGGCAAAGACCTCGGCGCCCAGGATGTGGTCGGGGTGCATGTGGGTCAGGATCAGGTGGCTGACGGGCAGGTCGGTGGCCTGGCGGATCGCGGCGTAAAGCGCCTCGCCCTCGGCCCGGCTGCCGCCGCTGTCGATGACCGCCACCGTGTCGCCGACGATGAAGCCGGAATTGGCGATCCGGCCGCGATTCTGCGGCGAAAGCTGGTCCATGGCGCCCTGGTGCAGATGCACGCCGGCGGCGATTTCCTGCATGGACAGCGCCGGCAGCTCGGCCGTCTCGACGCAGCGGGTGCCGCCTTCGCCCGGGGTCAGGTCGGGATGGCGTGCCAGCCAGTCGCGCGCGATCGCCGCCGCGCCCGCTTCGCAGGCCTCGCGCGCGGGCGCGTCGCCCGCCGGCAGAAGCCGGCCCTCGCATACCCCCGGCTGCGCCGCGAGGCAGGCGCTGAGGATCAGGTGAAACATGGCCCGCATCCTTTCGCGCGCAGCCTAGCACCGCGGGGCGGGGGCGGTCATCTACGACCTTTGGCGCGTTGACTGGCCGGCGGACCGGCCTAGCATTCAAGGGACCGCGACATGCGGTGAACTGGAGGAGGAGATCTATATGGCCTGGACCAAACCCGCGCTGACGGAAATCGCCTGCGGCATGGAAATCAACATGTATGCCCCGGCCGAGGACGAGCCGGTTCTGTTCTGACCTGACCCGGCGATTTCCGGGCTCGGCTGCCCGGTGACGGGCGGCCGGGTCTGCCGGAAGGGGCAAACATGCGTATCGTGATCCTTGGCAGCGGCGCAGGCGGCGGCCTGCCGCAATGGAATTGTGGCTGCCGCAATTGCGATGCCGCACGCGACGGCCGCATCCCGGCGATGAGCCAGAGCGGCATCGCCATATCGGCCAATGGCCGCGACTGGGCGCTGATCAACGCCTCGCCCGACCTGCGCCAGCAGCTTGCCGCCTCGGTCCACCTGCGGCCGCAGCGGCTGCGCGGCTCGCCCATCCGTTCGGTGTTGCTGACGAATGGCGACATCGACCACGTGGCCGGCCTTCTGACCCTGCGCGAGGGCCAGCCCTTCGACCTTTACGCCACGCCCGCCATCCATGCGGTGCTGGCCGCCAACCCCATGCTCTCGGCGCTGGACGCCCGGCTGGTGACGCGCCGCGACCTGGCGCTGGACCAGCCCTTCCAGCTGGTGCCCGGGCTGATGGCGACGCTGTTTGCCGTGCCGGGCAAGGTGCCGCTTTACCTGGAAGGGGACGAGGTCGACACCGGCCTGATGGGCGAGCAGACCGTGGGGGTGGAACTGTCCGCGAACGGCCGGCGGGTGTTCTACATTCCCGGCTGCGCCTCGGTGCCGGGCTGGCTGCGCGAGCGGATCGCGGGCGCGGACGCGCTGCTGTTCGACGGCACGCTGTGGAGCGATGACGAGATGCTGCGCGAGGGGCTGGGCCGCAAGACCGGCCGCCGCATGGGCCATGTCTCGGTCTCGGGGCCCGAGGGCAGCCTGGACGCGCTGCGCGACGTGCCGCTGCGCGCCCGCATCTATGTGCATCTGAACAATTCCAACCCGCTGGTCGATCCTTCCAGCCCCGAACGCGCCGCTGCCGAGGCGGCGGGCTGGCAGGTCGGCCGCGACGGCATGGAGATCGTGCCATGAAGATCGCCGACCACCGCGCCCAGAGCCGGGCCGAATTCCACGAACGCCTGCGCCGCATCGGCGCCGAGCGCTATCACGACCGCCACCCGTTCCACAAACGCCTGCACGGCGGGCAATGTTCGCCCGACGAGGTGCGGGCCTGGGTCATCAACCGCTGGCAATACCAGTCGCGCATCCCGATGAAGGACGCGGCCTTCCTGTCGCGGCTGGACGATCCGCAGATGCGCCGCATCTGGCGCAGCCGCATCGAGGATCACGACGGCGGCGTCGATGAGGGCGGCGGCATCCGGCGCTGGCTGGCCCTGGCCCGCGCCGTGGGGCTGGACCCGGATTATGTCGCGAGCGGCGCCGGTGTGATGCCCGCGACGCGATTCGCCGTCGATGCCTATGTCCGCTTCGTGCGCGACATGCCCTTGCTCGACGCCGTGGCCGCCAGCCTGACCGAGATGTTCGCCCCCAAGATCCACGCCGAGCGCATCGAGGGCCTGCTGAAGCATTACGATTTCGCCGACGAGACCAGCCTTTCCTATTTCCGCAAGCGCCTGGCCGAGGCGCCCAAGGACGTGGAATTCGGCCTGAACTATGTCCTCGACCACGCCGATACGCTGGAAAAGCAGGATGCGGCGGCGGCGGCGCTGGAGTTCAAGACCGACGTGCTCTGGGCGCAGCTCGACGCGCTGTGGCACGGCTATGTCGAGGGCCGCATCCCGCCCGGCGCATGGCGTCCGGGCGAGGGGCTGCTGGTCCGGCCCGCGCAGGCGGCTGCCTCGTGACCGGGCATCGCATCAGCGGCGGCTGCGTGCCCTATCTGCCCCGGGGGGTGCGGCTGCATGACGACCGGGTGCGCGGCATGCGGGTGCTGCTGGCGCCGGAACGGGCCATGCGGCTGGACCCGGTCGGCGACGCGATCCTGTCCGAGCTCGACGGCAAGCGCAGCCTGGCCGAGGTGGTCCTGACGCTGTGCCAACGCTACGCCGCCCCCGCCGAGCAGATCGAGGGCGACGTGCAGGAGTTCATCCGCGGCCTCGTCGACCGGCGCATGGTGTTCCTCGCCTGCGCCGAGGGCGACGCCCAGCAGGGGTGCCAGGATGAAGGATGAGCCGATTCCCCGCGACATCGACGGCAACCCGGTCCGCGTCGGCCTGCCCATGGCGATGCTGGCCGAGCTGACGCATCGCTGCCCCCTGGCCTGTCCCTATTGCTCGAACCCGGTCGAGCTGACGCGGGTGCAATCCGAATTGACGGCGGCGGAATGGGCCGACGTGTTCCGGCAGGCCGCCGATCTGGGCGTCTTGCAGGTGCATCTGTCGGGCGGCGAGCCCGCCTCGCGCCGCGACCTGGCCGAGATCGCGCGTTCGGCGCGGGATGCGGGGCTTTACGTCAACCTGATCACCTCGGGCATCGGGCTGACGGAATCGCGGCTGCGCGAACTGGACGGCGTGGTCGATCACATGCAGCTGTCGCTGCAAGGCATCGACGCCGAGATGGCGGACTGGATCAGCGGCTATGGCGGCAGCTTCGCGCGCAAGATGCAGGTGGCGGAATGGATCGGCGCCATCGGCTTTCCGCTGACCCTGAACGCGGTGGTGCATCGCCAGAACCTGGACCGCCTGCCCGAGATGATCGACCTGGCCGAGCGGCTGGGCTGCCGGCGCATCGAGGTCGCGACCGTGCAGTTCCACGGCTGGGCCGACCTGAACCGCCGGCCCTTGATGCCGACCATGGCGCAGGCGGCCCGCGCGCGCGAGGTGGTGAATGCCGCCCGCCAGCGGCTGCGCGGGCGCATGGTCATCGACTATGTCCCCGCCGACCATCACGCCATCTATCCGAAAAGCTGCATGGGCGGCTGGGGCTCGACCGGGCTGAACATCGCGCCCGACGGCACGGTGCTGCCCTGCCACGCCGCCCAGACCATCACCGGGTTGCGCTTCCAGACCGTGCGCGAGGCGCCGCTGGCCGCGATCTGGCGCGACGGCGCCGCCTTCAACGCCTTTCGCGGCACCGCCTGGCTGCCCGAGCCCTGCCAGTCCTGCGACCGGCGCGAGGTGGATTTCGGCGGCTGCCGTTGCCAGGCCATGGCCATGGCCGGCGACGCGCGCGCCACCGACCCGGTCTGTTCGCGGTCCGGCCTGAACGCGCAATTGCGCGCCGAGGCCGAGGCCGATGCGACCAGCGACGACACCGCGCTGGTCTATCGCCGCATGGCGAAAGAGAGGCGGATATGAGACTTGCGTTGATCCTGACCCTGCTGGCCGCCCCCGCCCTGGCGGCCGAGGTGGAAAACCCGATGCTGCCCTCGCCCCTGTGGGACGACCTGCGCTCCAGCATCATCGGCACCGAGGAAGAGCCGCCGGTGGACCCGGCCGTCTTCGACCTCGACGCGCCGAAGCGGGCGGACAATCCGGCGCTGGTGCCGGTCCATGTCACCCAGCCGCCCGGCGCGCCGGCGATCACCGCGCTGACGCTGGTCGTGGACGGCAACCCGGCCCCGGTCGCGGCCGAGTTCATCTTTGGCAAGGCGCTGATGCCCTTGGATTTCGAGGTGCGGGTGCGGGTCGACAATTATTCGGACCTGCGCGCCATCGCCACGCTGGAGGACGGGCGCAAGGTCATGGCCGGGCGCTATGTCAAGGCCTCGGGCGGCTGCGCGGCGCCGGCCGGGAAAAGCATGGACCAGGTGCGCGCCACCATGGGCCAGATGAAGTTCCGCCAGACCGAAGAGGCCGGCCGGCAGATCGGCACGCTGATGATCCGGCACCCGAATTTCTCGGGCCTGCAGCGCGACCAGGTGACGCTGCTGACCATCCCGGCCGAGTTCATCCAGACGCTGGAGGTCAAGCAGGGCGATACGGCGCTGTTTACCATGGACGCCGGGATCTCGATTTCCGAGGATCCGGTGTTCCGCTTTGCCTATGCGCCGGGGCAGGGGCCGGTGACGGTCCATGCCCAGGATACCGACGGCAGGGTCTGGGATCAGTCGTTCTGAAGCCGCGCCGGGCTGCCCGACAGATGCAGCGGCCGGGCGGCCAGCGCCTGCGCCTCGGCGGGATCGTGCGTCACCAGCACCAGACCGGCGCCCGAGCGGTCCAGCAGCGCGCCGGTCAGCGCCAGCATGCGCGCCCGCGTGTCCTCGTCCAGCGAGGCGAAGGGCTCGTCCATCAGCAGGATGTCGGGGCCGGCGGCAAAGGCGCGGGCCAGCGCCAGCCGGCGCTGCTGGCCCAGCGACAGCTGGCGCGGGAACTTGTCCTCGTGCCCGGCCAGTCCGACCTGTGCCATCCAGTCCCGCGCCACCGCCGCATCGCAGCCCGTGGGCAGGGTGATGTTGCCGACCGCATCGCGCCAGGGCAGCAGCACGGGTTCCTGGAACACCACGGCCAGGCGGTCGCCGCCCTGCAACCGGCCGCGATAATCGCTGTCGAGCCCGGCCAGGATGCGCAGCAGCGTCGATTTGCCGATACCCGAGGGCCCGAGCACCGCCAGCCTTTCGCCGCGCCCGACCGTCAGCGACAGCGGGCCCAGCACCGCGCGGCTGCCGAAGGATTTGCCTTGCAGATCAAGCCGCATCCTGCCTCCAGCGGTTGGCGCGCGATTCCAGCGGGCGCAGCAGGAACAGGTCGATGGCCAGCATGACCGCGACGAAGGCCAGCGCCCAGGCCAGCACGCCGGTCACGTCGAAGCTGGAGAACAGCAGGTGGATCTTGAAGCCGACCCCGTTCGAGCGGCCGAGGAATTCGACCACCAGCACGATCTTCCAGATCAGCGAGATGCCGGCCCGGGCCGAGGCCGCGATCTGCGGCGCAAGCTGCGGCAGCACGACATGGCGCAGCCGGGGCAGGGGCGCCATGCGGAACGCCCGCGCCATGTCGTCGAGGTCCGGCCGCAGCGCGCGCGTGCCCTCGCGGATCATCACCGTCACCACCGGGATCTTGTTCAGCGCCACGGCCAGGATGGCGGCGGTCTCGTTGAGGCCGATCCAGATGTAGCACAGCACGATCACCACCAGCGCCGGCACGTTCAGCAGGATGATGAGCCCCGGGTTCAGCCAGTCGTCGGCGGCGCGCGACCGGCCCATCCACAGGCCCAGACCCATGCCGACCACCATGGCCAGCGCAAAGCTGGCGGCGACGCGGAACAGCGTCATGCCGGCGTTCAGCCACAGCTCGCCGCTGGCCGCGAGCCCGGCGATGCGCGCGGCGACATGCCAGGGCGCGGGCAGGGTCTGCGGCCGGTCGGTCAATTGCGAGGCGACGGTCCAGACCAGCAGCATCGCCGCGACGGACAGCAGCCCCGGCAGCAGGGCGCGAGAAGGGCGGCCGAGGCGCATGGGTTACTCCGGCGACCAGAACAGGCCTTCGGGCAGGGCGGTGACGCCGCCGGTCAGCTCGTCGCCGCCCAGGCGCGCCATGGTGGCGAACATGGCCTGCGCATTGGCGACATCGACCGGGCCGGGCAGCGGGATGCCGGCGCGCCAGCCGGCGCGCAGCGCCTGGAACTCGGCGTCGTCCCGGGCCTCCATCAGCGGGCGCAGATCCTCCCAGGCGGCATCGTCGCTGGCCAGCAGCGCCTTGGCGGCGCGCGAGGCCCGCGCCAGCCCGGTCGCCAGCGCCGGATTGGCGGCGATCCAGTCGTCGCGCAGCACATAGCCCAAGAGCGGCGTCCCCGGGTCCAGTCCCAGCGCCTCGGCCGCCGTCGCGACCGAGATCAGCTCGCGCATGCCCCGCGCCTGCATCTTGGCCTGGAAATGCCAGAAGTTGATCGCGGCATCGACCTCGCCGGTTTCGGCGGCGTTCAGGATCATCGGCGGGGCGCCGAAGACCTGCTGGGTGATGTCGGCCAGGTCCTCGCCCAGTTCCTCGCGCGACCAGGCGCGCAGGATCAGCCAGCTCTTGTCCACCGGGCCGCCGGCGATGCCGATCTTCTTGCCGCGCAGGTCGGCGAGCGTCCTGGCCGGGCTGTCGGCGCGCACCATCAGCCCGCCCACGGCGGTGGAATAGGGCAAGAAGGCGAAGCCGGTGCCGCGCGCGCGCTGCTGCGCCACCCAAAGCCAGTCCGAGACGATGGTGTCGACCTCGGCCCCCTGCATGGCGACCTGGGTCGCGGGGTTGCCGGCCAGCACCATCGGCACCAGCCGAAAGCCGTTCGCGCGGTCGAAACCGCGCTTGATTATGGTCTGAAGCTCCCAGTTGACGGTGCCGTTCTCCAGCGTGCCGACCCGGATCGCCGGCAGTCCGGCCTCTTGCGCGCGGCCTGGAAGCGCGGCCGAGGCGCAGGCCAGCCCCAGGCCGATCAAGGCCGTTCTTCTGGTAAGTTGCATGCGATTTTCCCCCCTGCTGACGGTCAAACTGCCACCTGTCCGCGCCGGGGCCAATACATCCGAAGTCGCAGGCCGGCGCCAGCCCCCGCGACCAACGGGCTTGCGCTGCCGCCCCGGGGCCGTAAGATGGACGGGAACGGGCCGCGGGCGAACACGCCCCGCCCCTGTCGTTTCTTTGGGAGGAGAACGATGGCCTCAGCCGAAATGCAGTCGCAGGACCGCGCAGCATCGCCAAGGCTCACCGCCGACCGGGTCCGCGAGATCCTGATCGTCGATGACCACCCGCTGATGTGCGACGCGCTGGCCCTGACGCTGAAGATCAGCTTCGGGCTGCGCAATGTCCGCACCGCCCGCAGCCTGGCGGCGGCCCAGGAACAGATCCGCGCGCAGGGCGCGCCGGACGCGGTGATCCTGGACCTGAACCTGCCCGATGCCAAGGGCGCCGAGGGGCTCGTCACCCTGCGGCGCCAGATCCCGGACGTGCCGATCACCATGATCTCGGCCGATCTGGAGAACGCCATGATCTCGGCCGCGATGGCGGCGGGGGCGCAGGGCTATGTCAGCAAGTCCCTGGGCCGCGAGGCGCTGGTCGACAGCCTGCGCCGCATGTGGGAGGGCGAGCGCGTCACCCCCGACAGCTATCAGCCCGACAGCGTCGGCGAGGAGGACGCCGCCCGCGTCGAGCTGGCCCGCCGCTTCGCCAGCCTGACGCCGCAACAGATGAAGATCCTGCGGCTGATCTGCCAGGGCAAGGCGAACAAGGAGATCAGCTACGAGCTGTCGATCGCCGAGGCCACGGTCAAGACCCACATCACCGCGATCATGTCCAAGATCAACGCCCGCCGGCGCACCCAGGCGGTGCTCCTGGCCAATAGCGTCCGGCTGTTCGAGCCGGCATGACGAGCCAGGCCGCGCCCGCGCCCTGGCCGGGCGGCGTCCGTCCGGGGGCCGCGGCGCAGCCGCCGGGGCCGCGGGTGCTGTCGGTCGCGGCCGGCGCCTCCGACATTGCCGCCCGCATCGCCGCCGAGATGGCGCCGCTGGAACCGGCGCTGGTCCTGCTGTTCGGCATGCCCGCGCGCGGCATGCCGGCGCTGGGCACCGAACTGCGCGAACGCCTGGGCACGGGTTGCCGGGTCGTCGGCTGTTCCTCGGCCGGCGAGATCGGCCCGCGCGGCTATTGCGCGGCGACGGTGACGGCGGTCGGCTTCCCCTCGGCCAGCTTCCGGGTCGGGGTCTGCGTGCTGCGCAACCAGGCGCTGGTGCCGGCCTCGGAATGGATGGCGACGCTGCGCCGCTTCCACGCCGATTTCCGGCCCGACCTGCGCCGCTCGGTCTTTGGCGTGGTGCTGCCTGACGCCCATGCCCGGCAGGAGGACGTGCTGACCGCGACGCTGGATGCGGCGATCCCCGGCCTGCCGGTGGTCGGGGGCTCCAGCGCCGAGGGCATCCTGTTCGCGCCCAGCTGCCAGATGGTCGACGGCGCGGTGCATGAGGGCGCGGCGCTGTTCCTGCTGCTGGAAACCGACCTTGCCGTGGCCGAGGTGCTGTTTTCGCATTTCAGCCCGACCGACAAGCGGGCGGTGGTGACGGCCGCCGATCCGCACAACCGCATCATCCTGGAGTTGAACGCCGAGCCCGCGGCGCAGGAATACGCCCGGCTGGCCGGGCTGGCGCCCGAGGCGCTGACGCCGACGGAATTCGCCCGCCACCCGCTGCTCTTGCGCACCGGCAAGCGCCATCATGTCCGCGCCATCCGTGCCGTCACGCCCTCGGGCGGGTTGCAGCTGATGTCGGGAACCGAGCCGGGCCATATCCTGACGCTGGGCCGGGCCATGGACATGACGCGCGGCTTTGCCGAGGTGATGGACGCGCTGCCGCGCCCGCCGCTGATGGTGCTGGGCTTCGACTGCATCCTGCGCCGGCTGGCGCTGGAACGCGCCGGCATGATCCCGCAGATGTCGGAACTGCTGGCCCGCTATCGCGTCGCCGGCTTCAACACCTATGGCGAGCAGCACAGCGGCATGCATGTGAACCAGACCTTCGTCGGCATGGCCTTGATGCCGCCCGAGGCGGGCTGAGCCATGTTCCTGCGCGAGGACGAGCCCCCCGCCCGCCGGGCCGAGAAACTGGCCCGCATCACCGACGTGCTGGTGGACCGCATCGACCGGCTCGAGGAATCGCGCGGCTCGGCCTGGTCGATGTTCCAGGCCGCCGTGGCGCTGGAGCGCGAGGTGCAGGTCCGCACCCGCGAGCTGGAAAAGGCGCTGGCCGACCTTTCGGAACGCAACCGCGAGTTGGCCGTGGCCCGCGCCTCGGCCGAAGAGGCGAACCGCTCGAAGACCCGCTTCCTGCGCGCGGCCAGCCACGACCTGCTGCAGCCGCTCTCGGCCGCCAAGCTGTTCCTGTCGGCGCTGAAGGACACGCAACTGGACGAATTCCAGCGCGAGCTGACCGACCGGCTGTCCGGCGCCTTCGATTCGGTCGAGGAGCTGATGCACGCGGTGCTGGACATCTCGCGGCTCGACAGCCAGCGCATCGAGTTCCAGCGCAAGCCCGTGGACCTGGGCGACATGTTCCGCCGGCTGGCGGTGGAATATGCCCCCATGGCCGAGGCCAAGGGGCTGCGGCTGAGTTTCGCGCCGACCTCGGTCCTGGTGGAAAGCGACCCGACCTTCCTGCGGCGGATCGCGCAGAACCTGGTCTCGAACGCGATCAAATATACCGACCGCGGCGGGGTGCTGGTCGGGGTCAGGCGGCGCGGCGAACGCGCCTGGCTGGAGATCTTCGACACCGGCATCGGCATCGCGGCGACCGACCGCGCCCGCATCTTCGACGAATTCCAGCGCATCGGCCGCGAGGGCGGCGGCGTGCCGGGCATGGGGCTGGGCCTGTCGATCGTGCGCCGCGCCTGCGCCAAGCTGGGCCATCCCATCGCCATGGACAGCGAGCCGGGGCGCGGCACGGTGTTCCGCGTCAGCCTGCCGCTGGTCGCGCCCTGCGCCGAGCCTGCCCGCAGCGAAGGCGCCCGCGCCGGCCCGTCGCTGCGCGGCCGCGTGGCGCTGGTGGTGGAAAACGACGATGCCATGCGCCGGGCGCTGGAGCTGGTGCTGAAGGACCGCCTGGGCATGGTGCCGCGCGTCTCGGGCGGCATCGCCGAGGCGCTGGCCCAGATGGGCGACGAGCCGCCGGACGTGGTGATCGCGGATTACAATCTCGACAATGGCGACAATGGCTTGCAGGCGATCCAGGCCTTGCGGCAGGCGGCGGGGCAGCCGGTGCCGGCGATCCTGGTCACGGCGCAGCGGGCGCCGGAACTGGCCCGCGCCAGCCATGCCATCGACGTGCCGCTGCTGGAAAAGCCGGTGCGGCCCGAGGATCTGGCCGCCATGCTGCAACAGCTCTTGGCCTAAGACCAAAGCCGGATAAAGCCCGACGCGGACTTTCCCGCGGCCGGGCCAGGGGGCAAGTTCCCCGGTGGGAGAAGGAAGACGTTCATGAGGTTTCTGATCCGCATCGCCCTTTTGGCGCTGGTCGCCGCGACGCCGCTGATGGCGGACGAAGCGGGCGATCTGGTCTTTGCCGAACGCGGCCCCTGGCAGTTGGAGGGCAAGCCGCTGGTCTGGACGCTGACCCAGACCGGCCCCGAGGTCGAGGGCTTCACCCCGCTGGGTCAGGGCACGATCTCGCTGACCCAGACCACCGACGCCTCGGACGGCAAGCCGGTGCTGGAACTGCTGGAAAAGACCGCGCGCATCGACCGCAGGATCGGGCCGTTCCCGGTTTCGGGCGGCGATCCGGCGCTGACCTTCTTCCTGGAAACCGTGTCGCGCGACATGGCGGCGCTGACCGGCGGCAGCCCGTTCTATATCCGCAACCGGCTGAAGGACGCGCTGTTCCGGGGCGGCGAGGTCCGGCGCGAGGATGGCGCCACCGTCGCGGTCTTCGTCCCGTTCCAGGGCGACAAGAACAGCGGCCGCATGCTGGGGTTCGAGACGCTGGAACTGCGCTTCACCCTGGACGAGCCCAAGGCACCGATCCGCGCCATGGCGGCGCGCACCGGCCCCCTGGCGGGCGGACAGCCCGCCTATGACAGCGCGATGGTGTTGAAATGATGCTGCGGCCTATCCTGACGGCGGCGCTTGCGATCTGGGCCGGATCGGCCGGGGCGCAGGCGGTGAACGACTATCCCACCAATGCCCGGGCCGATTACGTCTTCGTCTGCATGGCGGCGAACGGCCAGACCCGCGACATGCTGGAAAAATGCAGCTGCGCCATCGACCAGATCGCCTCGGTCCTGTCCTATGACGACTATGTCAAGGCCGAGACGGTGCTCTCGATGCAGCATATGGGCGGCGACCGCGCCGCGGCCTTTCGCAGCACCGGCAGCAACGAGATGGTCGCGAACTATCGCCGGGCCGAGGCCGAGGCCGAGATCCTCTGTTTCTGAACTGGACAATCGCCCGCGCCCGCGCTTCCCTGTCGGGTGACCGACAGCGAAAGGAACGCCATGGATCTGGGCATCAGGGGCAAGAAGGGGCTGGTCTGCGCGGCCTCGAAGGGACTTGGCCGCGGCTGCGCCGAGGCGCTGGCCGAGGCCGGGGTCGATCTGGTCATCAACGCCCGCGGCGCCGAGGCGCTTGAGGCCACCGCCCACGATATCGCCGCGCGCCACGGCGTCCGGGTGACGCCGGTTGCGGCTGACATCACCACCGAGGCGGGCCGCGCCGCGGTGCTGGCGGCCCTGGGCGGCGCGGCCGATATCCTGGTCAACAACGCCGGCGGGCCGCCGCCCGGCAAGTGGACCGACTGGTCGCGCGAGGATTTCATCCGGGCGCTGGACGCCAACATGCTGACCGCCGTGGCGCTGATGCAGGCGCTGGTGCCGGGGATGATGCAGCGCGGCTGGGGCCGGGTCGTCAACATCACCTCGCAATCGGTACGCACGCCCATCGCCATCCTGGGCTTGTCGAACGCCGCCCGCGCCGGGCTGACCGGCTTTGTCGCCGGCATGTCGCGGCAGGTGGCGGGCTCGGGCGTGGTGGTGAACAACCTGCTGCCCGGGATCCATGCGACCGAGCGCGCCTATGCGCTGGACAAGGGCGTGGCCCAAGCCGAGGGCATCGAGATCACCGAGGCCCGGCGCCGGCGCGAGGCGACGATCCCGACCCACAGCTATGGCCTGCCCGAGGATTTCGGCGCCGCCTGCGCCTTCCTGTGCAGCCAGCATGCCCGCTTCATCGTCGGCCAGAACCTGCTGCTGGACGGCGGCGCCTCGAATATCTCGATCTGAGCCATGGAACCGATGCGACAAAACGGTGCAGGGCTCTTGTCAGCTTCGCGCGTGCCGGCTACGACTTAAGTCGGAAATCGGGAGACGCTGGCGCAAGTCAGGGCCGAAGGAGCAACCGCCCCGGGAATCTCTCAGGCAAAGGGACCGTTTTCCGCCGAAGACTCTGGAGAGAGGCGGCCCAGGGCCGCCCGCCGAAGGGATAACGATCTCAGGCGCCCCGGTCGGGGCAGGGACAGAGGGGGCATCTGATGCGGGCGGGATCACCCTGTCCGGGAAACAGGAGATGCCCATGGCCGAGCTACAGCGCACGCCGCTTCACGATCTGCACGTCGCGCTGGGTGCGCGCATGGTGCCCTTTGCCGGCTGGGAGATGCCGGTGCAATATCCCATGGGCGTGCTGGCCGAGCACCTGCATACCCGCGCGCATGCGGGGCTGTTCGACGTCAGCCACATGGGCCAGGTGATCCTGCGCGGGCCGGATGTGGCGCGGGCGCTGGAAACCCTGGTGCCCGCCGATGTGCAGGGCCTGGCCGAGGGGCGGCAGCGCTACGGCCTGTTCACCAATGCGGCGGGCGGCGTGCTGGACGACCTGATGATCGCCAACAAGGGCGACCACCTGTATCTGGTGGTGAACGCCGCCTGCGCCGCGCAGGACATCGCGCATCTGCGGCAGCTGGAAGCCCAGGGCGTGACGGTCGAGCCGGTGACGGATCGCGGCTTGCTGGCCTTGCAGGGCCCCGAGGCCGAGGCGGTGCTGGCGCGGCTGCTGCCGGGCGTCGCCGCGATGCGCTTCATGGACGTGGCCGAATTCGACTGGCAGGGCGCGCGGCTCTGGATCAGCCGCTCGGGCTATACCGGCGAGGACGGGTTCGAGATCTCGGTGCCGCTGGGGCAGGTCGAGGCGCTGGCGCGGGCGCTGCTGGACCAGCCCGAGGTGGCGCCCATCGGCCTGGGCGCCCGCGACAGCCTGCGGCTGGAGGCCGGGATGCCGCTCTACGGCCACGACATGGACGCCGAAACCACGCCGGGCGCGGCGGGGCTGGGCTGGTCGATTCCGAAGCTGCGCCGCGCGGGCGGTGCGCGGGCCGGCGGCTTCCCGGGCGCCGAGACGGTGCTGGCGGAACTGGCCGCGGGTCCGGCGCGGGTCCGGCAGGGCCTGCGCCCCGAGGGCCGGGCGCCGATCCGCGAAGGCGTCGCGATCTTCGATGCGGCCGAGGGCGGGGCGCAGATCGGCACGGTCTGTTCCGGCGGCTTCGGCCCCTCGGTCGGCGCGCCCATCGCCATGGCGATCCTGCCGGCGGCGCTGGCGCCCGGCGACACGGTCTGGGCCGAGCTGCGCGGCAAGCGGCTGCCAGCGACGATCACCCCGCTTCCTTTCCACCAACCCGGCTACAAGCGTTGAGAGGCCAGAGATGCTGAAATTTACCGAAGACCATGAGTGGCTGAAGCCGGAGGGCGACGAGATCACCGTCGGCATCACCGCCCACGCCAGCGAGCAGCTGGGCGACGTGGTGTTCATCGAGCTGCCCGAGGTCGGCCGCGAGGTCGAGGCCGGCGAGGAGATCGTGGTGATCGAATCGGTGAAGGCGGCCTCGGATATCGTGGCGCCGCTGGCGGGGGTGATCACCGCGGTGAACGAAAGCCTGCCCGACGATCCCGGCGCGGTGAACCAGGACGCCATGGGCACCTGGTTCTTTCGCATCAAGCCGGCCGATGCCGATCTGTCGGGCTTCATGGACGAGGCCGCCTATCAGGCGCTGATCGGGTGATGTTTTGCCGGGCCTGACGGCCCGGCGATGGCGGGGGCGCTTCGCCCCCCGCACCCCCAGAGGGTATTTTCACAACGGAGAAGGCCGGGGCTTCCCGGGCGGTTTCCAGGCAAATGTTATTCCGACGAGGCCGATGATGGGCAAGTGGACGCCGACTGACTACAACCCCGACGATTTCGCCAACCGGCGCCATATCGGGCCGTCTCCGGCCGAGATGCAGGCGATGCTGGCCGCCGTCGGGGTCGAGAGCCTGGACGAACTGATCGCGCAGACCGTGCCCGCCGGCATCCGCCAGGCCGAGGCGCTGGACTGGCCGGCGCTGTCCGAGGCCGCGCTGCTGGCGCGGATGCGCGAGGTGGCGGGACGCAACAGGGTGATGACCAGCCTGATCGGGCAGGGCTATTACGGCACCGTCACGCCGCCGGCGATCCAGCGCAATATCCTGGAGAACCCGGCCTGGTATACCGCCTATACGCCCTATCAGCCCGAGATCGCCCAGGGGCGGCTGGAGGCACTGCTGAATTTCCAGACCATGGTGTCGGACCTGACCGGCCTGCCCGTCGCCAATGCGAGCCTGCTGGACGAGGCGACGGCGGCGGCCGAGGCGATGGCCATGGCGCAGCGCGTGGCGAAGTCCAAGGCGCGCGGCTTCTTTATCAGCGACGGGCTGCACCCGCAGACCGTCTCGGTGATCGAGACAAGGGCCGCGCCCCTGGGCATCGAGATCCTGCGCGGCGATTATGACCCCTCGGCGGTCTTTGGCGCGATCTTCCAGTATCCCGGCACCTTCGGCGAGATCCGGGACTATTCCGCCGAGATCGACGCGCTGCACCAGGCGGGGGCGGTCGCGGTGATGGCGACCGATCTGCTGGCGCTTTGCGTGCTGAAGGATCCGGGCGCGATGGGCGCCGATATCGCCGTCGGCTCGGCGCAACGCTTCGGCGTGCCCATGGGCTATGGCGGCCCGCACGCCGGCTTCATGGCCTGCCGCGACGAGATGAAGCGGGCGATGCCGGGGCGCATCGTCGGCGTCTCGGTCGATGCCAAGGGCAACCGCGCCTATCGCCTGTCCCTGCAAACCCGCGAGCAGCACATCCGCCGCGAGAAGGCGACCAGCAACGTCTGCACCGCCCAGGCGCTGCTGGCGGTGATGGCCAGCTTCTACGCGGTGTTCCACGGGCCCGAGGGCTTGCGCGCCATTGCGCAGCGCGTGCATCTGAACGCGGTGACGCTGGCGGATGCCCTGCGCGCAGCCGGGGCCGAGGTGGCGCCGGAGGCGTTCTTCGACACGCTGACCGTGCGGGTGGGCGTGGGGCAGGCCGGCATCCTCGCCGCCGCCCGGCATCGCGGCATCAACCTGCGCAAGGTGGGCCGCGACCGGGTCGGCATCGCGGTCGACGAGACCACGGATGCGGGCGTCATCGCGCGGGTGCTGGACGCCTTCGGCATTTCGGAGCCGGCGGTGCCGGCCCGGGCGCCGGCGATCCCCGAGGGCCTGCTGCGCGAAAGCGACTACCTGACCCATCCGGTCTTTCACATGAACCGGGCGGAATCCGAGATGATGCGCTATATGCGCCGCTTGTCGGACCGCGACCTGGCGCTCGACCGGGCGATGATCCCGCTGGGCTCCTGCACGATGAAGCTGAATGCGGCGACCGAGATGATGCCGATCACTTGGCCCGAATTCGCCGCGCTGCACCCCTTTGCCCCCGAGGACCAGGCCGCCGGCTATCACGAGGTCTTTGCCGACCTGACCGGGAAGCTGTGCGCGATCACCGGCTATGACGCGTTTTCCCTGCAGCCGAACAGCGGCGCGCAGGGGGAATACGCCGGCCTGCTGACCATCGCCGCCTATCACAAGGCGCGCGGCGAGGATCGCGACATCTGCCTGATTCCGGTGTCCGCGCATGGCACCAACCCGGCCTCGGCGCAGATGGCGGGGATGAAGGTCGTGGTGGTGAAGTCGGCGCCGAACGGCGACATCGACCTCGAGGATTTCGCCGCCCATGCCGCGAAGGCGGGGGACAGGCTGGCGGCGGTGATGATCACCTATCCCAGCACGCATGGCGTGTTCGAGGACACCATCCGCGAGGTCTGCGACATCACCCACCGCCACGGCGGCCAGGTCTATATCGACGGCGCCAACATGAATGCGCTGGTCGGGCTGGTGCGGCCGGGCGAGATCGGCGGCGACGTCAGCCACCTGAACCTGCACAAGACCTTCGCCATCCCGCATGGCGGCGGCGGTCCCGGCATGGGGCCGATCGGGGTTAAGGCGCATCTGACGCCTTATCTGCCGGCCGATCCGCGGACGGGCGCGGGCGCGGTTTCGGCGGCGCCCTGGGGCTCGGCCTCGATCCTCCTGATCTCCTGGGCCTATATCCTGATGATGGGCGGGGCCGGGCTGACCCAGGCGACGCGCGTCGCGATCCTGAACGCGAATTACATCGCCAGCCGGCTGGCCTCGGCCTATCCGGTGCTGTTCATGGGCAACCGTGGCCGGGTCGCGCATGAGTGCATCCTGGACATGCGGCCCTTTGCCGAGCATGGCGTGACCGTGGACGACATCGCCAAGCGGCTGATCGACAACGGCTTCCACGCACCGACGATGAGCTGGCCGGTCGCCGGCACGCTGATGGTCGAGCCGACCGAGTCGGAAACCAAGGCCGAGATCGACCGGCTGATCACCGCCTTCCTGGCGATCCGCGACGAGATTGCCGCGGTGGCCGATGGCCGCATCGCGCCCGATGCCAGCCCGCTGCGCCACGCGCCCCATACGGTCGAGGACCTGGTCGCCGGTTGGGACCGCGCCTATTCGCGCGAACAGGGCTGTTTCCCGCCCGGGGCGTTCCGGGTGGACAAGTACTGGCCTCCGGTCGGGCGGGTGGACAATGCCTATGGCGACCGCAACCTGGTCTGCACCTGCCCGCCGCTGGAAAGCTATGCCGAGGCGGCGGAATAGGGGTGCCCGGCGGCCGGTCGGCGGGGATGCGTGCTGGGAAAAAAGAATGCCGGGGCTCCCGGCATTCCGCCCTTGACAACCCCCGGGCCTTGGGCGAGATAGCAGCCGGATGGGGCCGTAGCTCAGTTGGTAGAGCGCATCGTTCGCAATGATGAGGCCAGGGGTTCGATTCCCCTCGGCTCCACCAGTCAGTCGCAAAGCGTTGAAATCTAAATACTTCTCAGCAATGCTTGGTTGAATTTCGGCTTGTGTCACGGTGGTGTGTTACAGTGGAGAGGCTGATGGCCGTGCCCGGACACACCCGCTTGGCCCACCGTGGGGCGGTCTATTACCACCGCGCCACCACCCCCACGGACATCAGGGACAGCTACCCCAAGACCGCCGAGGTGTTCTCGCTCAGGACCAAGGATTATGCCGAGGCTCTGCGGCTGGTCCGTCTGGCTGCGGTGGAGGTAGACGGGCGCTTTCAAGCCCACCGCCGCAAGATCGCCCTGGAACGGGCAGCCTCCTTGATGACCTGACACCTGACCAAATTGAAGCCGCCAAAGCCGCCTATTACCGCCACCTGCTGGAACTGGATGATGACATCCGGCAGGAGGGCTTTGCGGATGATGATGCCCCCGAGGATGCCCGCCCCGGCTTTGACGCTCATGGCGCGGGGGTCTCTGGCCTGCTGGGCATGGCCCGCCGCGACTATGCCCGTGGTGGCCGCAGCCCCTCTGCGGATGCCGAAGCGGATGCGGTCCTGGCTGGCCTCGGGCTGCGGCTGTCGCCCTCGTCACCCTCCCGGACCCGCCTTGTCGCTGCCTTGCGGGCTGCCGCTGTGGAGGCCGCAGAGGCCATGCAAAGACGGCATCAGGGTGCTGTGGTCGTAACCCCGCAAGCCCCCTCAGCGCCCAGCGCCTCGGCCCCGCTGCTGTCCGAAAAGGTCAAGGAATGGATCGCCGAGAAGTCCCGTGCCGACTGGTCCGAGAAGGCCCGGGACGACCACCGGCATTGGCTCGGGGTCTTTGCCGAGATCGCCGGGGACAACCCGTGACCGCCTATGGCAAGGCCGATGGGCTGCGCTTCAAGGCGGTGCTGATGAAACTGCCGCCCAACGTCGCCAAGTCCAAGGTGCTGCGCGGGCTCTCCTATGCCGATGCCGCAGAGAAGGCCGAGGCGCTGGGCATGGCGCCCATGTCGGTCGCGAACTTCAACAAGGCCCTGCTGCGTGTCGGGTCGTTCTTTCGCTGGGCCGACCCAAACACGGTCGGAACAGTCCTGAACCCTGTGTCCGGGCTGCGGCTCAAAGATCGGGTCAGCGCCAAGGACAAGCGCGACCCGCTGTCACCCGAAGAACTGGGCAAGCTGTGCAGAAGCCCTGTTTGGCGGTCCTGCCGGTCAACACGCTTCCGCCACGAAACCGGCAATGTGGTCATGTCCGAGGATTGGCGGTTCTGGCTTGTGCTGCTGGGCCTATGGACAGGTGCCCGGTCCAATGAACTCGGGCAACTCCTCTGTCGGATGTCAAGGAACAGGACGGAATGGCCATCTGCATGTGACCGATGACGCGGAGGGCAAGCGGGTCGAGACTGCCAACGCCCGGCGCATGGTCCCCATCCATGACCAGCTAAAAGCGCTGGGCTTCATGGCCCTGGTGGAGGACCGCCGCAGGAACTCCCCGCCAAATGCCCGTCTGTTCCCCGATCTGAAAATGGGTGGCAAAGGCTATTACTCGCACAACGTGACCAAGTTCTTCTCGCCCTACATGGAGGCCATTGGCATCAAGGCCGACAAGACGGCCTTCCACAGCCTGCGCCACGGCATGCAGCTTGGTGTTCATGCCGCCCGTCCTCGGGAAACAGTCCCCCGGACTGTTTTCTGGCCCTCGGACTGCGACCGATCAGACGGCCCCTTTGATCGCCGGGTCCCCCTTTTCGGCCGCAGGCTGGTCGCCGAGCGGGGCACCTTCAGGGAGGTTGCATCGATCATCACCGTCTTCGGAACGGTCGCCTCGGACGCCAGACTGTCCATCCTCCGGGCGAAGACCCCCTTGTCGCTCCATCGCTTCCAGCGGTTGCAGAGGGTCTTCGGCGGGCCGTATTCCCTCGGGGCGCATCTTGCCACCGCAAGCCATTGCGATTGATGAAGATTATCCCACTCAACACCCGACGGTCATCGACGCGCGGCTTGCCATGGCTCTTGGGAAAGAAGGGCTCAAGCCGCGTCATCTGCGCTTCAGTCAGCCAGAAAAGGCTGCTCATCATCAGGTCTCCTTGCGGTGCCTGAATCATGCGAAGGCGGAAACTTGAGCTTCTGCCGGTTTCGTGGACGGCGGGTTAAGCTAGCATAGCGCGGGCTTCGAACTCCATGGGGCTGATGTAGCCCAGTTTCGAGTGCCACCTTCGCGGGTTGTAGAAGCGCTCGATGTAATCGAAGACGTCGGCACGCGCTTCGTTTCGGGTTCGATAGACCTTGCTGGCTGTCCGTTCGGTCTTCAGTGTTGAGAAGAAGCTCTCCATTGCCGAATTGTCCCAGACGTTACCCGCACGGCTCATCGAGCAGGTGATCCCATTGTCGGCCAGAAGCCGCTGGAACTGCTCGCTTGTGTATTGCGATCCCCGGTCCGAATGATGAAGCAGCGCATCGACTTTCCCGCGTCGCCAGACCGCCATCATCAGCGCGTCCATGACCAGTGAGGCATCCCTGTCAGCCTTCATGGACCAGCCCACGGCACGCCGGGAAAAGAGATCCAGCACGACTGCGACATGGAGCCAGCCTTCTGCCGCAGGCCAGCCCTTCTTCCAGGACATCAGGCCAGACGCGGCGCGCGCCATAGGTCCGGTCACTGGCCTTGAAGCTCGTCTCGCTGTGACGAGCTTCGCGTCATGGATCTCGCGGGTGCTGGGAGTGAGCTGCTCCCCGGAAATCGGACAGTGACGGAAGCTACGATCTGACGTTTGCTGGTCTCCAAGAACGAGGAGATCAGGAATGCGGAAACGCAGAAACCATGACGCGGGCTTCAAGGCGCGCGTGGCGCTCGAGGCCGTTAAGGGCGAGCGCACTGTGTCAGAGCTGGCGGGCGAATACGGCGTGCATCCGACGATGATCCATCAATGGAAGAAGGCGCTGCTCGACGGAGCTGCGGATATCTTCGAGCGCGGCGGCAAGAAGCCCTCGACGGAGGTGGATGAAGAGACGGTCCGATCACTGCATGCCAAGATCGGGGAGCTGGCTGTCGCCAACGATTTTTTGTCACGAAAGCTCAAGCCGTGGACCGGAAAGTGAGGCGTGGGATGATCGAACGGAACCACCCGGCGCTGTCCATCGGGGCGCAGTGCCGCCTGCTGTCGATCTCGCGCTCGTCGTTCTACCACGAGCCGGCTGGAGAGACGGATCAGAACCTCGGCCTGATGCGGCTGATCGACCGGCAGTTCCTCGACACGCCGTTCTATGGGGTTCGCCAGATGACCTGGCACCTGCAGAACGAAGGCCATGGCGTGAACCAGAAGCGCATTCGGCGGCTCATGCGACTTATGCGCCTGATGCCGATCTATCAGAAGCCCAACACCAGCAAGCCGAGGAAGGGCCACAAGACCTGGCCCTACCTGCTGGGCGGGCTGCGGGTGGATCGTCCCGGCCAGGTCTGGTGCGCCGATATCACCTACCTGCCGATGCGGCGCGGCTTCCTGTATCTGGTGGCCATCATGGACTGGTTCACACGCAAGGTTCTGGCCTGGCGCATCTCGAACACGCTGGAGGCCGACTTCTGCGTTGAGGCGCTGAAGGAGGCCATCCACCGCTTCGGCGCGCCGGGGATCATGAACACTGACCAGGGCAGCCAGTTCACGTCCTTCGCCTGGACAGATCGGCTAAAGCGCGTCGGCACCCGCATCTCGATGGACGGCAAGGGGCGGTGCATCGACAATGTCTTCATCGAGCGCCTGTGGCGGTCCCTGAAATACGAATGCGTCTACCTGCATGCCTGGGAAACGGGGTCACAGGCCAAGGCTGCCATTGGCCGATGGATCACCTTCTACAACCACCAGAGGCCCCACACCGCCCATGGTGGACGGCCACCCGCCGTGGTTTACTTCAACAATATCGAAATCGATCAGCAAGCGCAGGCAGTAGCTTAAATATCCCCGAAAACTGTCCAAGGAGCGGGGAGTAGCTCAGGTTTCGGACCAGCGGGGCTATCCCCGAAACGGCAGAAGCCCCAGAGTGTCACCCTCCCGCAGGTAATCAAGGCAGGCGTCAAGCTGGAGGCGCTGCCCTCAGCCGCCCCATGGGGCCACCGGGGGTAGCTGTGGAATTGCTTATATATGATATGGCTTCACGGATTTTCTGCGGAAATATCCGGGCCTCGGATGCTACAGCGAACCGCTGCGTTGACAGGCGATCAAAGCTGCTTCATGTTGATTTTTCGTAGGAAAATTGCAACCAGACACGCCTCCGCTCGGCTCCACCAATCACTCGCAAAGCATCGAAGTTAAAAGATCTTCCAGCAGCGCTCGGGTGAACTTCGGCTTGTGACGCGGGAAGGTGTTACAGCGGAGTGGCTCGCAGCTGTGCCCGGACGCACCCGCTTGGCCCGCCGCGGGACGATCCCGCGCCGCTGTCTCGCAGGACATCAAGTCCAGCCATCCCAAGGCTGAGGAGGTGTTCTCGCTCAAGGCCAAGGATTATGCCGACTCCCTGCGGCTGGTCCGTCTGGCTGCTGCCGAGGTGGACGGGCGCTTTGCTGCCCACCGCCGCATGATCGCCCTGGAACGGGCCAGCCTCGTTGACGAACTGACGCCCGACGAGATCGAAGCCGCCAGGGCTTCCCGCTGGATCACGACGTCCGGCAGGACGGCTTTGCCGATGACGATGCCCTTGATCATGCCCGCGCCCCGGCCTTGATGCGCATGGCGCGGTGGTCGTCTGCTGGGCATGAGGACGGCGTGGCCTTCCCGCACGTCATCGACGACACCCCGACAAGCGGGTCGAGACCGCAGCGGGGCGCAGGGACCGTCACGTCCAAGTTTCGTAATGCGCAACCTTCAGCGATCGGCCTGGCCGGCGAAGTCCAGGATCAGCCGGCCGTCCAGATGGTCGGCCTCGTGCTGGGCGATGCGGGCCTCGATGCCCGACAGGCACAGCGTCAGCAGCGCCCCGGTCAGGTCGAAGCACCGCATGGAGATCACCGCGGGCCGCGTCACGGTGACGGGATGGCCGGGGATCGACAGGCAGCCTTCCTCGAGCGCCTCGGTCTCGGCGCCCAGGGCGGCGATGTCGGGGTCCAGCACCACGCGGGGCAAGGGCGTGCCGGTCTTCCAGCCGTGGTCCATCACGAAGATCCGCCAGGGCTCGCCGATCTGCGGCGCGGCAAGGCCACGGCCGCCGGCGTCATACATCGTTGCCAGCAGATCCGCCGCCAGCGGCAGGATCCGGTCCCAGCCCAGACGGCCGACCGGCAGGCAGGCCTGCCGCAGCAGCGGGTCGGGATGGATCAGGATCGGCCGCACCCGGCCCAGCCCCGCCAGCGCCGCCGGGTCCGGGCCCTGCGGTTGGGCGGCCTGATCCTCGCCGGACAGCGGTTCAGGCACGGGCGCGCTCGCGCTTCAGCTTGACCATCTTGCGGGTGATCAACTGGCGCTTGATCGGGCCGAGGTAGTCGATGAACAGCTTGCCGTCGAGATGGTCGATCTCGTGCTGGGCGCAGGTGGCCCAGAGCCCGTCGAAGTCACGCTCCTGCGTCTTGCCGTCCAGGCCCAGCCAGCGCACCCGCACCTGGGCCGGCCGCGTCACGTCGGCGTAATGGTCGGGGATCGACAGGCAGCCCTCTTCATAGGTGTTCAGCGCCTCGGAGCGCCAGGTGATCTCGGGATTCAGCATGACGACGGGCTGCGGCTCGGCCTCGGGGTCCTTGTTGCAATCCATGACGTAGAGCCGCGACAGCACGCCCACCTGCGGCGCCGCCAGGCCCACGCCCGGCGCGTCATACATGGTGGCCAACATGTCGGCGGCCAGGGTCTCGATCTCGGGCGTGATGCGGGCCACGGGCTCGCACGGCTTCTTCAGGCGCGGATCGGGGTGAAGGATGATGCTGCGCAATGTCATGACCGTGATCTAGGCCAAGCCTTGGCCTTGCGCAACAACGCGCTATGGTGGCCGGGCATTGAAAATGAGAGGGACCATGGCCCAGCCCGATTTCGACGAGATCATCGACCGCACCGGCACCGCCTGTTCGAAATGGGACGACATGCAGGCGAGCTATGGCGTTTCGCCGAAGGACGGCATCGCCATGTGGGTCGCGGACATGGACTTCCGCCCGCCGGCCTCGGTCCAGCGCGCGGTCGAGCGGATGGCGGCGCATGGCGTCTATGGCTATCCCGGCGCGAACCCGGCCTATCTGGACGCGATCCGCTGGTGGATGGCGAACCGGCACGGCTGGGCGATCGAGCCGGACTGGATCCTGACCGTGCACGGGCTGGTCAATGGCACCGCGATCTGCGTCGATGCCTTCACCCAGCCCGGCGACCGGGTGATCGTGATGACGCCGGTCTATCACGCCTTTGCCCGGGTGATCCGCGCCGCGGGTCGCGAGGTGGCGGAATTCCCGCTGGCCATCGAGGACGGCCAATACCGCATGGACTGGGACGGCTGGGCCCGCCAGCTGACCGGGCGCGAGCGCATGCTGATCCTGTGTTCGCCGCACAATCCCGGCGGCCGGGTCTGGTCGCCCGAAGAGCTGCGCCAGGTCGCCGATTTCTGCACCGCGCATGACCTGATCCTGGTCTCGGACGAAATCCACCACGACCTGGTGATGCCCGGCGCGCCGCGCCACACGGTCATGGCCAAGGCGGTGCCCGGCATAGCGTCGCGGCTGGTGACTCTGACGGCGGCGACCAAGAGCTTCAACATCGCCGGCGCCCATATCGGCAATGTCATCGTCGCGGACGAGGCGCTGCGCAAGCGGCTGCAAGGCCGGATGATGGCGCTGGGGATCTCGCCCGGGCTCTTCGGCCTCGGCATGGTCGCCGCCGCCTATTCGCCCGAAGGGGCGGCCTGGGTCGATGCGCTGGTGGCTTACCTCGACGGCAACCGACGCATCTTCGACGCAGGCCTGGCGGCGATTCCGGGGCTGCGTTCGATGCCCTTGCAGGCGACCTATCTCGCCTGGGTCGATTTCTCGGGCACCGGCATGGAGCGGGCCGAGTTCACCCGCCGGGTCGAACAGGGCGCCCGCATCGCCGCCAACCACGGCGGCAGCTTCGGCACCGGGGGCGAGGACTTCCTGCGCTTCAATCTCGCCACGCCGCGCGCCCGGGTGACCGAGGCGGTGGCCCGGCTGCAAGAGGCGTTCCGCGACCTGCAATGAAGCGGCTGGGCGGGCTTTTCTCGGCGCTCTGCCTGGCGGCGCTGGTCTGGGGGCTGTGGGTGCTTTGGGCGCCGCAGCCCGTGCCGCCGCAGGTGCCGCCCCCGGCGCAGGGCTGGCACTGGCCGCGCCTGCCGGACTGGCGGTTGCCGGAATGGCGCCTGCCCAGGCTGCCGCCGATCCTGCCGCGCCCGCCCGCGCGGCCCGAGGCGCCCATCGCCTCGCCCGTCGCGCGCATCCTGGTCGAGAAATCCGCCCGCCGCATGACCGTCTGGCAACGCCAGGGCGGGCCGCGAAGCTTCCGCATCGCGCTGGGTTTCGCGCCCGAGGGCGACAAGAGCCGCCAGGGCGACGGCCGCACCCCCGAGGGCATCTTCCGCATCGACCGGGTGAACCGGCAAAGCGCCTATCACCTGTCGCTGGGCCTCGACTATCCGCAGCGCCACCACCGCGAGGCGGCGCGGCGCGGCGGCTACGACCCGGGCGGCGACATCATGATCCACGGCCAGCCGAACCAGGTGCCCGACGGCTACAAGGTCAAGGGCGACTGGACCGCCGGCTGCATCGCCATCACCAATGCCGAGATCGAGGAGATCTTCGCCCATGCCGCCATCGGCACCGAGGTCGAGATCCGGCCTTGACGGCCGGCGGGGGGGGCGAGATCCGGCCCGAAGCCTGCCGTCGCGGCAAATATGTCCAGACATCTTGCCGCCCCGACTGCCCGGCGATAAGGCAGGAGCCATGACGATCGCCCGTTACGCCCCGCATCTGCGCGCCACGCTGGCGCTGGGTCTGCCGCTGGTCGGCAGCCACCTCGCGCGCATGGCCATCCATGTCGCCGATACGGTGATGATGGGCTGGTATGGCGTGACCGAGCTGGCGGCGCTGGTGATCGCGGTCAGCTTCTTCAACATCCTGTTCTTCCTGGGCATGGGCTTCGGCATCGGCGTCATGGGCCTGATCGCCGCCGCCATCGCCCGCGGCGACGAGGTCGAGGTGCGCCGCGCCGCCCGCATGGCGCTGTGGCTCTCGATCGTCTTCGCGGTGCTGATGCTGCCCGCGCTGTGGCATTCCGGCCCCATCCTGCTGGCCTTGGGCCAGGCGCCCGAGGTGGCCCGGCTGGGCCAGGACTATCTGCGCATCGAGGGCATCGGCCTCATCGCCGTGCTGTGCCAGCTGACGCTGAACAGCTATCTTGCCGCGATGGAGCGCACGCAGGTCGTGCTGTGGATCACGCTGGCCGGCCTGCCGCTGGTCATCGCGCTGAACTGGGTGCTGATCTTTGGCAACCTCGGCGCGCCCGAGCTGGGCGTGCGCGGCGCCGCCATCGCCGCCGTGATCGTGCAGTTCAGCCAGCTTCTCGCCATCGTTGCCTATGCCGCCTGGCTGCCCGCCGCCCGCAAATACCACCTGTTCCAGCGCTTCTGGCGCCCGGACTGGGTGGCGATGCGTCAGGTCTTCCTGCTGGGCATGCCCATCGGCCTGACCATGGTGGCCGAGGGCGGGCTTTTCGTCGGCTCGAACGTGATGATGGGCTGGATCGGCACGCGCGAGCTTGCGGCACATGGCATCGCGCTGCAGCTCGCCTCGCTGACCTTCATGCTGCATCTCGGCATGTCCAACGCCGCGACGGTGCGCGTGGGCCAGGCCAAGGGGCGCGGCGACGCGGCCTGGATGCGCGACGCGGCGGTGACGGTGACCGCGGTCTCGGCGGTCTGGGCGCTGCTGGCGGTGGCGGCGTTCGAGCTGTTCCCGCGGCAGCTGGTCGGGCTCTACCTCGACGCCACCCACCCCGAGACGCCGGCCATCGTCACCCTGGCGGCGGGGCTGCTGTTCTATGCCGGCCTGTTCCAGTTGATGGACGCGATGCAGGTGATCGGGCTGGGGCTGTTGCGCGGCGTGCAGGACACCCGCGTGCCCATGGTCATCGCCGGCATCAGCTATTGGCTGGTCGGCATTCCGGTCGCCTGGGGCCTGGCCTTTCCGGCCGGGCTGGGGCCGGCGGGGCTGTGGCTGGGTCTGGTCGCGGGTCTCAGCTTTGCGGCGGTGCTGTTGATGCGGCGTTTCTGGCTGGGCTTGCGCCGCGGGGACTGGACCCGCGCGGCGCCCGCGGTCTAACCTGCCGCCGCAGAAGTCAGGAGGCCCGCTCATGCGCCCGGTTTTCGTCCAGTTCCGTTGCACCCCCGGCAAGACCTATGAGGTCGCCGACGCGATCTATGACCGCGAGATCGTCAGTGAGCTCTACTCGACCTCGGGCGAATACGACCTGCTGGCCAAGATCTATGTCCCCGAGGACAAGGACGTGGGCCATTTCCTGTCGGAAAACCTGTTCGACATCCCGGACATCGTGCGCACGCTAACCACGATGACCTTCAAGGCGTTCTGACGGCAGCGGCCGGCCGACCAACCCCGCGCGCTCGGAGCCGGGCCGAATCGCAACCGCTTCTGTCAGGGAGCCGGTCGTCGTCGCGGGCCAGCGCGCCATCGAGCAGGTCGTCGTGAAGCGTTGAAGCAGCTTTGCCTTCGAATGCTGACTGTCCCCGTCCGAGCGGTCCGGTTTGACGTATGGACTGTGATCCATCGAGGCAATGTCTTCCGCGACCGCTGGGCGATGGCTGCCCGATCAAGGGCAACATCTTCAACAAGGGCGAACGAATCTATCACACGCCCCTGGTCGCCGGGCCTAAGCAAGGGCGAGCGCTGGTTTTGCGACGAGGCCGAGGCTATCGCCGCCCGTTGGCGCGCGGCGCGCTGGCGATAGATTCGAGCCAAGCGCATCACCGTGAAAATGTCCGCTGGCACATCGTTAGCGCCGAAACCGCCTCGCAGGCAGTTTATCGTAACCGCTTGTCATGTAAGGAAGTTCAGTGGTGAGCCCGACAGGATTCGAACCTGTGACCCACTGATTAAAAGTCAGTTGCTCTACCAACTGAGCTACGGGCCCATCGCACGGGGGGCTAACTACGGTCGGCGGCGGGTGGGGTCAAGCGGAAAAAACGCCGCCTCTGGCAAAAACTTCGCGGCGGGCGTAAAGGGCTTTCATGGAACACCAGCAAAACCCCGGCCTGCCTTTCATGAAGATGCATGGGCTCGGCAATGATTTCGTCGTTCTCGACGCGCGCGGCACGGGCCTCCTGCCCGAGGGCGGTGTCGTCGCCGCCATGGCCGACCGCCATCGCGGCGTCGGATTCGACCAGCTGGCCGTCATCCTGCCCGGCGAGAATGCCGATGCGCGGCTGGTGTTCTTCAATGCGGACGGCTCGCGCTCGGCGGCCTGCGGCAATGCCACGCGCTGCGTGGCGCGTTTCCTGATGGACGAATCGGGCGCTTCGGCGCTGCGGCTGGCCACCGACCATGCCGTGCTGTTGGCCGAGGATGCGGGCAACCGCCTGACCCGCGTCAATATGGGCGCGCCAGTGCTGGACTGGGCGCGGATCCCGCTGGCCGAGGATGTCGACCTGCTGCACCTGCCGATCGCGGGCGATCCGGTGGCGACCGGCATGGGCAATCCGCATATGACCTTCTTCGTGCCCGACGCCGCGGCGGTCGAGCTGGAACGCTTCGGCCCCCTGCATGAGCATCACCCGCTCTACCCGCAGCGCGCCAATGTCGAACTCGTGCAGGTCGTCTCGGACAGCGAGATCATCCTGCGTATCTGGGAACGCGGCACCGGCATCACGCTGGCCTCGGGCTCGTGCTCCTGCGCGGCGGTGGTGGCGGCGGCGCGGCGCGGGCTGACCGGGCGCCGGGTCAAGGTGAACGTCCCCGGCGGGCAACTGGAAATCGACTGGCGTGAGGACGGGGTCTGGATGACCGGCCCGACCGCGCATGTCTTCGACGGGGTCTGGCGCGGATGAAGGATCTGAAGGCGCCCGTGTTCGCCACCCTCGGCTGCCGGCTGAACGCCTATGAGACCGAGGCGATGCGCGAGATGGCGGAAAGCGCCGGGCTGTCCGGCGCGGTGATCGTGAACACCTGCGCGGTGACGGCCGAGGCGGTGCGCAAGGCCCGGCAGGAGATCCGCCGGCTGGCGCGCGAGAACCCCGGCGCCCCGGTCATCGTCACCGGCTGCGCGGCCCAGACCGAGCCCGAGACCTTCGCCGCCATGGCCGAGGTCAGCCGGGTCATCGGCAACCACGAAAAGATGCTGCCCGAGACCTGGCAGCGCATGCAGGCCCCCGACCTGATCGGCGCGACCGAGAAGGTGCAGGTCGACGACATCATGTCGGTCAAGGAAACCGCCGGCCACCTGATCGACGGCTTCGGCCGGCATCGCGCCTATGTGCAGGTGCAGAACGGCTGCGACCATCGCTGCACCTTCTGCATCATTCCCTATGGCCGCGGCAATTCGCGCTCCGTGCCGGCGGGGGTGGTGGTGGACCAGATCAAGCGGCTGCGGGATCGCGGCTTCAACGAGGTGGTGCTGACCGGTGTCGACCTGACCTCTTGGGGCGCCGACCTGCCGGGGACGCCGCGGCTGGGCGATCTGGTGATGCGCATCCTGCGGCTGGTGCCGGACCTGCCGCGGCTGCGGATCTCCAGCATCGACTCGATCGAGGCGGATGAGAACCTGATGCTGGCCATCGCCAGCGAGCCGCGGCTGATGCCGCATCTGCACCTGTCCCTGCAGGCCGGCGACGACATGATCCTGAAGCGGATGAAGCGCCGGCACCTGCGCGACGACGCCATCCGCTTCTGCGAGGAGGCCCGCAAGCTGCGGCCGGGAATCGTCTTCGGCGCCGACATCATCGCCGGCTTCCCGACCGAGACTGAGGCGATGTTCGAAAACAGCCTGAAGCTGGTCGGCGATTGCGGGCTGACCTTCCTGCATGTGTTCCCCTATTCGGCGAGGAAGGGCACGCCGGCGGCGCGGATGCCGCGCGTGCCGGGACCGGCGATCAAGGAGCGGGCCGCCCGGCTGCGGGCCGAGGGCGACGCGGCGCTGCTGCGGCATCTGGGCTCGGAGGTCGGGCAGCGGCGCATGGTGCTGACCGAGGGTCCGCGCCTGGGGCGGACCGAGCATTTCACCGAGGTGGCTTTCGACCGCGACATGCCCGAGGGCACGCTGGTCGAATTGCGCATGGCCGGGCATGACGGGCAGCGGCTGACGGCCTGATCCTTCGCCGTCGCGCCGGGGGCTGTCTGCCCCCGGACCCCCGAGGATATTTGGCACAAAAGAGAATGCGACTTGGCGGCGGCGGTTCCGCCCGGGGCGTCGATTTCGGCAGCTCGCGGAACATTTGCTTGCCGGGGCGCGGGGCGGCACATAATCCTTGGGCCGATGACCTTGCTTTACACCCATGCCTCGGCACAGGCGCATGTGACGCCGCCGAGCCACCCCGAGCAGGTGGCGCGGCTGGATGCGGTGCTGGCGGCCCTGGAGGGGCTGGCGCTGGAGCGGCGCATGGCACCGGAGGCCGACGCGGCCGACCTGCTGCGCGCGCATCCGCCCGAATACTTGGCCATGCTGCGCCGCAAGCAGCCGGCCGAGGGCTGGGCGATGCTGGATTCGGACACCTATCTGGCGCCGGGCAGCCTGCTGGCGGCGCGCCATGCCGCGGGCGGGGTCTGCGCCGCCGTCGATGCCGTGCTGGCAGGACAGGCGCCCAATGCCTTTGTCGCCATGCGCCCGCCCGGCCATCATGCCGAGCGCATGAAGCCGATGGGCTTTTGCATCCTGTCCTCGGTCGCGATCGGGGCGAAGCGGGCGCTGGAGCATCACGGACTGGACCGCGTGGCGGTGCTGGATTTCGACGTGCATCACGGCAATGGCACCCAGGACGTGCTGTGGGACGAGGCGCGGGCGCTGTTCGTCTCGACCCACCAGTCGCCGCTTTACCCCGGCACCGGGGCAGCCTCGGAGACCGGGGCGCATGGCCAGGTGGTGAACGTGCCGCTGGCTGCCGGCAGCGGCGGCGATGCGGCGCGCGCGATCTGGCGCGGGCTTTGCGGCCGGGTCGAGGCCTGGCGGCCGCAGCTGATTCTGCTCTCGGCCGGCTTCGATGCCCATGCCGAGGATCCGCTGGCCGGGCTGATGTGGGACGAAAGCGATTTCACCGCCATTACCAGGATGATCTGCGATACCGCCGCCGCCTGTTCGGCCCCGGTGGTGTCTGCGCTGGAAGGCGGCTATGATCTCGGCGCTTTGGGCCGCTCGGCGCGCGCCCATGTCGCAGTGCTGAGGGAGACCGCCGCGTGACCGAGATCGAGATGATGTCCTTTGAAGAGGCGATGAAGGAGCTTGAGGCCACGGTCGGCCGGCTGGAGCATGGCGAGGCCACGCTGGAGGAATCCATCGCGCTTTACGAACGCGGCGCCAAGCTGCGCGCGCATTGCGACAAGGTGCTGCGCGCTGCCGAGGAGCGGGTCGAGAAGATCACCCTGGCCGCCGGCGGCCAGCCCACCGGGACCGTGCCGGTCGAGGGGCTGTGATGCAGGACCGCCTTGAGGATGTGAAGGCGCAGGTCCAGGCCGCGCTGCAAGAGGCCATGGCCGGCCTGCCTTCGGGCGACCTGGCCGACGCGATGCGCTATGCCTGTATCGGCGGCAAGCGCATCCGGGCGCTGCTGGTGATGGAATCGGCCCGGATGTTCGGCTTGCGCGACAAGGAATCGCTGCCCGTGGCGGCGGCGGTCGAGGCGCTGCATGCCTATAGCCTGGTCCATGACGACCTGCCGGCGATGGATGACGACGACCTGCGCCGCGGCTTGCCGACCGTGCATGTGCAATGGTCCGAGGCGACGGCGATCCTGGCCGGCGACGCGCTGCAATCGCTGGCCTTCGGGTTGTTGACCGATCCGGCGATCAGCTCGGCCGAGGTGCGCCTGGCGCTGGTGCGCGGCCTGTCCGAGGCCATCGGCGCGCGCGGCATGGTCTGGGGCCAGGCCCTGGACATCGCCGCCGAGACCGCGCTGGAGCCCCTGGACATCGTCGCGATCAAGCGGTTGCAGGGCGCCAAGACCGGCGCGCTGATCCAGTTCTCGGCCACCGCTGGGGCGGTGATGGCGGGCGAGGATGCGGCGCCCCTGGCCGACTATGCCAGGAACCTGGGCCTGGCCTTCCAGATCCAGGACGACATCCTGGACGTGACCGGCAACGAGGAAGAGACCGGCAAGCGCACCGGCAAGGATTCCGCCGCCAACAAGGCGACCTTCGTGTCGCTCTTGGGGCTCGAGGGCGCGCGCGACAAGGCCCGCAAGCTGGCGCGCCATGCCGAGGCGGCGCTGGACCCCTATGGCGAACTCGCCGGAAACTTGCGACAGCTCGCGCGTTTCGTTATCGAACGCGACGCCTGAAGCCCGCCCGGAAAGGGGCAAGCCATGACCGAAGACGACCATCGCCCGAAAACGCCCGTGCTGGATCGGGTGGCCCTGCCTTCGGACCTGAAGGCGCTCACCGACCGCGAATTGCGGCAGCTGGCCGAGGAATTGCGCGCCGAGACGATCAGCGCGGTCTCGGTCACCGGCGGCCACCTGGGCGCGGGCCTGGGCGTGGTCGAGCTGACCGTGGCGCTGCATGCCGTCTTCGACGCGCCGCGCGACAAGATCATCTGGGACGTCGGCCACCAGTGCTATCCGCACAAGATCCTGACCGGGCGCCGCGACCGCATCCGCACCCTGCGCACCGAGGGCGGGCTGTCCGGCTTCACCAAGCGCAGCGAAAGCGCCTATGACCCGTTCGGGGCCGGCCACAGTTCGACCTCGATCAGCGCGGCCGTGGGCTTTGCCATGGCGCGGGAACTGGGCGGCGATCCCGGCGACGCCGTGGCGGTGATCGGCGACGGCGCCATGAGCGCCGGCATGGCCTTCGAGGCGCTGAACAACGCCGGCCATCTGGGCAAGCGGCTGTTCGTGATCCTGAACGACAACGAGATGTCCATTGCGCCCCCAACCGGGGCGCTTTCGACCTATCTGACGCGGCTCTATACCCGCGGCCCGTTCCAGGATCTCAAGGCCGCCGCCAAGGGCGCCGTCAGCCTGCTGCCCGGCCCGATGCAGGAAGGCGCCAAGCGCGCCAAGGAGATGCTGAAGGGCATGACCGTGGGCGGCACGCTGTTCGAGGAGTTGGGCTTTTCCTATATCGGCCCGGTCGATGGCCATGACCTCGACCAGCTTCTGCCGCTGTTGCGCACGGTCAAGGCCCGCGCCGACGGTCCGGTGCTGATCCATGCCGTGACCCGGAAGGGCAAGGGCTATGCCCCGGCCGAGCGTGCCGCCGACAAGGGCCATGCCACCGCCAAATTCGACGTGGCGACCGGCACGCAGGCCAAGGCGAAATCGAACGCGCCGAGCTATACCTCGGTCTTTGCCCGCGCCCTGGTCGACCAGGCCAGCCGCGACGACAAGATCGTCGCCGTGACGGCGGCGATGCCGGACGGCACCGGGCTGAACCTGTTCGCCGAGCGTTTCCCGCGCCGCTGCTTCGACGTGGGCATCGCGGAACAACATGCCGTGACCTTTTCGGCCGGGCTGGCGGCGGGCGGGATGAAACCCTTCTGTGCGCTCTACTCGACCTTTTTGCAGCGCGGCTACGATCAGGTGGTGCATGACGTGGCGATCCAGCGGCTGCCGGTGCGCTTTGCCATCGACCGCGCCGGGCTGGTCGGCGCCGATGGTGCGACTCATGCCGGCGCCTATGACATTGCCTTCCTGGCGAATCTCCCCGGCTTCGTGGTGATGGCCGCCGCCGACGAGGCCGAGCTGGTGCATATGGTCGCGACGGCCGCCGCGCATGACGACGGCCCCATCGCCTTCCGCTATCCGCGCGGCGAGGGCATGGGCGTCGAGATGCCCGAGCGCGGCATTCCGCTGGAGATCGGCAAGGCCCGGGTGATCTGCGAGGGCAAGCGCGTCGCGATCCTGTCCTTCGGCACCCGCCTGGCCGAGGTGATGCGCGCCCGCGAATCGCTGGCCGCGCGCGGCGTCACCCCCACCGTAGTCGACGCGCGCTTCGCCAAGCCGCTGGACCGCGCGCTGATCCTGCGCCTGGCCCGCACGCATGAGGCGCTGATCACCATCGAAGAGGGCGCGGTCGGCGGCTTCGGCTCGCTGGTGGCGCAGCTGCTGTCCGACGAGGGCGTGTTCGACGGCGGGCTGCGCTTCCGCCAGATGGTGCTGCCCGACACCTTCATCGACCACGCCTCGCCCGAGGCGATGTATCGCTGCGCCCGCATGTCGGCGCCGGACATCGAGGCGAAGGTGCTGGAGGTGCTGGGCGTGGCGCAGATGGAGAGGCGCGCGTGAGGTCCGCTGCCGCCGTTGCGGCCTTGCTGGCGCTGACGCCTCCGGTCCTTGCCGACGATCTGGCCGATTTCCTCGCGACCGAGGGCTGCGCTATCGGCCCCGCGACGGCTGCACGGGCCGAGGCCGCCGGCCTTGACCGCGCGGTTGTCGATGCGCTGGGCGACAGATGGCGCGACGACCCGGAAACCGTGCTGACCGGCGACTGGCTCGTCCTGCCGCCAGCGGCTTGCACGATCAAGCCGCCGGTTGTCGAAAGTGCGCTGAAGCTGACCGATCCGGACGTGCGGGCGGCGTTCTCGGCCGTGGATGCCCATGCAAACGACGGTTCGCCCGGCTGCTTTCTGGATCAGGACCGGTTGCTGGACACGACGGCCGCTGCACGAGGCTGGACCAGGGATCAGGCCACGGTCGAATATCTGCGGCTTGTCGGACAGTCGATGGCCAGCGGTGCCATGACATTATATGCCGATAGTCCGCTGCGCACGCCATACGGTTCCCATCTGATGACCGGAAGCTGCGGAGAGGCGCTGCCCTATCGGGACGATGCCCGCCGTGCGCATGACCATCTCGTCCAGAACTTCGACAGGATCGTGCGCAGGAACCTGCGCGAAGTCCCCTGCGAATACGGCAGCACGTGGCCAAGCACCACCGAAAGAGAGCGCATGCACAATGACCTCCGGGGCACCTCGCACCATGCGTGGCTGTGGTTCGAAGCCTTCATGATCGTTTATCCATCCGACTGGTATGAGGGCGTGGCCGCGACGGAAAAAGGCGCGCCCCGTCCACCGCTGTGCCACTATGCTGATGCGGCGAATTGATCGACCACGGCGTCGGCGTGCGCATCGACAAGACCTATGTCCTGCGCTCGGTTGATGCTAATTTCTTCGATGTGACCTGACTCCGACACGGTGCTCCCATGAACCTGTTGACGACCCTTCTGGCCGGCCTGGCGCTGGCGGCTCCGGCGGCCTTGGCCGGGGACTATCTGCCGAATCTCTTCGACGTGACCGTGGTGGAAACCTGGGACACGCTGAACGTGCGCGAGGCGCCGGACGGCAAGGCCAAGGTCGTCGGCACGCTGCCCTCGACCGCCAAGGGGGTCGAGCTTCTGGACCGCGACGGCTCGGGCAAATGGGGCCGGGTCAATGTCGGCGAGAGCACCGGCTGGGTGGCGCTGCGCTTCCTGAAGCCGCAGCCCTCGGCCTGGAAGCCGAACGCGCTGCCGCTGACCCTGCGCTGCAGCGGCACCGAGCCGTTCTGGTCCTTCAAGACCGTCGAGAAGGGCTTGGTGTTCAGCGAGCCCGACCAGCCCGAGCGCCCGCTGTCGCTGCGCAAGGTCATGGACCGCGGCATCGAGGGCGAGCCGATGCGCGGCATGATCGCCGGCGACGACAAGGGCCGGCTGACCGCGGTGATGCAGCCCCGGCAATGTTCGGACGGCATGTCGGACCGCGGCTATGCGCTGGCGGTCACGGTGATCCTGGACGGGCAGGAGCAGCCGTCGCGCATGCTGACCGGCTGCTGCTCGATCGCGCCCTAGATCAGCCCCTCGGCCCGGGCCAGCGCCGCCAGCCCGGCGCGATAGTCGGGATAGCGCAGCGCGACGCCCAGCTCGCGCTTGATGCGGTCGTTCGCCACGCGCTTGCTTTCGGCATAGAAGCTGCGCGCCATCGGCGTCATCTCGGCCGTGGCGAAATCCTCGGCCGGGGGCAGGGGCAGGCCCAGCAGGGCCGCGGCATGGCCGATCACCGCCTCGGGCGGGGCGGGATCGTCGTCGCAGACATTGTAGACCGCGCCGGGGCAGGGCGCCTTGATCGAGGCCAGCAGCACCCGGGCGATATCCTCGGCATGGACGCGGGAAAAGATCTGGCCGGGCTTGACGATGCGCCGCGCGGTGCCGGCGCGCAGCTTGGCAAAGGGCCCGCGCCCGGGGCCATAGATCCCGGCCAGGCGAAAGATGTGCAGCGGCAACCCGTGCTCGGCCGCCAGCGCCTGCCAGCCCTGCTCGGCCGCGACCCGCTCGCGCCCGCGCCGGGTGGTGGGGGTGCAGGGGCTGTCCTCGTCGACCCAGCCGCCGTCCCGGTCGCCATAGACCCCGGTGGTCGAGAGATAGCCCAGCCAGCGCGGCCGCGCGCGCCCGATCTCGGCGCCGAACGCCGCCAGCACCGGGTCCGCGCCACCCTCCGGCCCGACCGAGACCAGGATCGCATCCGCCGCCGCGATCTGCTGCCGCACGGCCGCATCGTCGCCGGGCCAGAGCAGCGGCTCGGCCCCCGCCGCCGCCACGCGCGCGGTGTCGCCGCGCGTGGTGCCGGTGACCTGCCAGCCCTCGGCCACGAGCAGCGGCGTCAGGAAGCCGGCGGAATAGCCGTGGCCGAAGACCAGCGCCCTCACGTCCGGCCCCGCAGGATCTCGGCCGCGATGGCGAAGGAGCGGTGCCGCGCCGCCTGGTCGTAGATGTTGCCGACCAGGATCAGCTCGTCCGGGCGGTATGTCGCGATCAGCGCGTCCAGCTGCGCCGCCACCGTCTCGGGCGCGCCGACGGCGCTGACCGACAGCGCGTGCTCGACCATCGGCAGCACCGCGGCCGGCACCGCGTCATGGATGTCGTCGACCGGCGGCGGCAGCAGCCCCGGCATGCCGGTGCGCAGCCGCGCAAAGGAGATCATCTGGCTGGTGCGCAGCCGCTGCGCCTCGGCGTCGGTGTCGGCGGCGATGACGTTCACCGCCAGCATGAAGCGCGGGCGGGTGCCGAACTCGGTCGCCTCGAACCGCTCGCGGTAAAGCCCGACCGCCTGCTCCAGGTCGCCGGGCGCGAAATGGCTGGCGAAGGCATAGGGCAGGCCCAGCACGGCGGCAAGGCTGGCGCCGTAAAGCGACGAGCCCAGGATCCAGACCGGCACGTTGGTGCCCTCGCCCGGATGGGCCGCGACCGGGGCGCCGGGGCGGGGCGGGCCCAGATAGCGCATCAGCTCGACCACGTCGTTCGGGAAATCGTCGTTGCGCTGCATGGCGCGGCGCAGCGCATGCATGACCGCGCCGTCGCCGCCGGGCGCGCGGCCCAGGCCCAGGTCGATGCGGTCGCCATGGATCGTCGCCAGGGTGCCGAATTGTTCGGCAATCGCCAGCGGCGCGTGATTGGGCAGCATGACGCCGCCGGCGCCGACGCGGATCGTCTGCGTATGGCCGGCGACATGGCCGATCAGCACCGCGGTCGCGGCGCTGGCGATGCCGGGCATATTGTGATGCTCGGCCAGCCAGAAGCGCTTGTAGCCCCAGCCTTCGGCGGCCTGCGCCAGCGAAACCGAATTGGCGATGGCTTGCCGGGCGTCCGCGCCTTCGGCGACGACGGCAAGGTCGAGAACGGAAAATTCCATGCGGATCACTCCTTTGCCTTCCCAGATAGGCACTGGGCCTGCCGCTTGCCAGTGGCGGGGCGCGCTGGCACTCTGGCGCCAAATTGGAGAGCGCGCATGACGACCGACCGCCGGACCCTTCCCCTGGAAACGCCCGAACCCGCCGAGCGGCAGTCCTTCGACGACCCCGCCGCCGCCGTCGCGCGGCTGATCGAACTTTACGAACGCGCCTCGCATTTCCTGCTGGAGCGCTTCGTCGCCACCTTGCAGGGCGCCCGGCCGCAGGCGCGCTATCGCGCTTTCTACCCCGAGCTGCGGCTGCGGGTGCCGGTGCATTCCAAGACGGATTCGCGGCTGTCCTTCGGCCATGTCGCGCTGCCCGGGGTCTATGCCACCTCGATCACTCGGCCCGACCTGTTCCGCGGCTACCTGACCGAGCAGATCGGGCTGCTGATGAAGAACCACGGCGTTCCGGTCTCGGTCGCCGACAGCGGCACGCCGATGCCGGTGCATTTCGCCGTGGCGACGCAAAGCGACCTGAACGTGCCGCAAGAGGGCGTGCTGAACTATTCGCTGCGCGACGTCTTCGACGTGCCGGACCTGAACACGATGAACGACGATATCGTCAACGGCACCGCGGGGCTGAACCCGGACGGCAGCCAGCCGCTGGCGCCCTTTACCGCGCAGCGGGTGGATTACTCGCTGGCGCGGCTGTCGCATTACACCGCGACCCTGCCCGAGCATTTCCAGAATTTCGTGATGTTCACCAACTACCAGTTCTATGTCGACGAGTTCGAGGGTTTCGCCCGCCGCGCGCTGTCCGATCCCGAGTCGGGCTATACCGCCTTCATCGCGCCCGGGAACCAGGTGCTGGAGCGGCCCGAGGACATCATTGCCACCGGCGCCAAGATGCCGCAGATGCCGGCCTATCACCTGAAACGCCCGGACGGCGACGGCATCACGCTGGTCAATATCGGCGTCGGGCCCTCGAATGCGAAAACCGCGACCGACCATATCGCCGTGCTGCGCCCCCACGCCTGGCTCATGGTCGGCCATTGCGCCGGGCTGCGCAACTCGCAGTCGCTGGGCGATTTCGTCCTGGCCCATGCCTATCTGCGCGAGGATCACGTGCTGGACGACGACCTGCCGGTCTGGGTGCCGATCCCGGCCCTGGCCGAGGTGCAGGTGGCGCTGCAAGAGGCGGTGGCCGAGGTCACGCAGCTTGACGGCTACGACCTCAAGGCGATCATGCGCACCGGCACGGTGGCGACCATCGACAACCGCAACTGGGAACTGCGCGACCAGTCCGGCCCCGTCCAGCGGCTGTCGCAGTCGCGCGCCGTCGCGCTCGACATGGAAAGCGCCACCATCGCCGCGAACGGCTTCCGCTTCCGGGTGCCCTATGGCACGCTGCTCTGCGTCTCGGACAAGCCGCTGCATGGCGAGCTGAAGCTGCCCGGCATGGCCACGGATTTCTATCGCACCCAGGTCGCGAACCACCTGCTGATCGGCATCCGGGCGATGGAGAAACTGCGCGCGACTCCGCTGGAACGCATCCACTCGCGCAAGTTGAGGTCGTTCAACGAGACCGCTTTCCTCTGACAGGCCGTTTTCCGCGGCTTTTCGCTGCGTCCAACCGCGGAATCCACAGGAAAACGCTTGAACTGCGCGCAAAAAGCTTGTGTAGCGGCGTTCGTGCCGCCAAGGTGGCGTCCGAAAATTTCCCGAACGGGGAACAACGAGGAGACAGAACATGGCCCAGGCCGCTTCGAAACCGATGACCAAGACCCAACTCGTCGCCACCCTGGCCGATGAGATGGGCAGCGACAAGAAGACCGCCGCCGCGGCTCTGGATGCGCTGTCGGCCGTCGTGTCGAAAACCGTCGCCGAGGGCGGCGCCGTCACCCTGCCGGGCATCGGCAAGGTCGCCTGCCGCGCCCGTCCCGAACGCCAGGTCCGCAACCCGCAGACCCAGGAAATGATGACGAAGCCCGCCGACAAGGTGGTCAAGGTCACCATCGCGAAAGCCCTGAAAGACAGCGTGAACGCCTGAGCTCCGGCGCTCGCGTCACGAGGGGCCGCGCAGGGGATGCGCGGCCCTTCTTCATGCCCGGCCCCCGCTTGCCGGTGCATGCCCGGTGCACGGCCGGTGTACGCGCGGTGTACGCGCCGCGCCTTGCCCTTGCGCCCGCCCCCCGATCTGCTAGCCCAAGGGGGCAGGCAGCAAGGGAAAGCGCGATGGACCTGAAAGCCATCCTGATGGGCACGGGCTTTGCCCTCGTCTGGGCCTCGGCCTTTACCACCACCCGCATCATCGTCCTGGCCGCGCCGCCCCTGACCGCGCTGGTGATCCGCTTCGCGCTGTCGGCCTTGGTGGCGATTCCGCTGGCCTGGGCCATGGGGCAGAGCTGGCGGCTCAGCCGGGCCGAGTGGCGCACGGTGATCGTCTTCGGCCTGTGCCAGAACGCGCTGTATCTGGGCCTGAACTGGGTCGCCATGCAGCATGTCGAGGCCTCGGCCGCCGCGATCATCGCCTCGATGATGCCGCTGCTGGTCGCCTTCCTGGGCTGGCTGCTCTACGCGGAAAAGCTGCGGCCGATGGCGGTGGCCGGGCTGGTCGCCGGCGTGATCGGCGTGGCGCTGGTCATGGGCGTGCGCCTGCGCCACGGGCTCGACATCCCGGGGCTGCTCTTGTGCCTGGGCGGCGTGGTGGCGCTGACCTTCGCCACGCTGGCGGCGCGCGGCGCCGGCGGCAGCCGCAACATGATGATGATCGTCGGCCTGCAGATGGCGGTCGGCGCCGCGGCGCTGCTGGTCCCGGCCGCGATGCTGGAATGGGGCCGCCCCGTGCTGTGGAGCGGCACCCTGGTCTGGTCCTTTGTCTATACCGTGATCGCGCCCGGCATCGGCGCGACCTGGCTGTGGTTCCTGCTGGTGAACCGCGTCGGCGCGGTGCGGGCGGCGACATTCCACTTCCTGTCGCCGCTTTTCGGCGTCGCCATCGCCGCCGCCCTGCTGGGCGAACGCTTCGGCGCCTCGGACGTGCTGGGCGCGCTGGTCGTCGCGGCCGGCATCCTGATGGTGCAGCTGGCACGCCTTCCCGGCGCCGTCCCGGCTCAGCCGTCGAATTCGCGCGCCCAGGCCATCGAGGAGCGCGACTGAATCCGCTGCACCCAGGCATCGACCGCCGGCGGGCGCGGCATGCCCTCGCCGAAGAAGGCGAAGGGCGAGGCGACCAGCAGGTCGGCGGCCGAGAAGCGGTCGCCCAGCAGGTAGTCCTGCCGCGACAGCACCTCCTCCAGCCGCTGGATCGCGGTGTCGTAGTCGCGGAAGGTCGCGTCCAGCGCCGGGTGCTCGATCTTGAAGAAATTCAGGATCGCCACCGGCTCCAGCACGCCCTGATACCAGCTGAGCCAACCCAGATAGCGCCCGCGCGCCGGATCGCCGGGCAGCGGCCCCAGCCCGGCCTCGGGGAAGCGGTCGGTCAGATACAGCATGATGGCGCCGCGTTCGCGGACATGGTCCGCGCCCTCGACCAGGAAAGGCACCTTGCCCTCGGGGTGCGGGTTCGCCGGATCGCGCCCGCCGCTGCCGTCCTGGCGCGGGATCGTCACCTGGCGGATCTCGACCTTGTCGAGCGCGTCGAGTTCCTTCAGCAGCACGATCACGCTGGACGAGCGGCTTTGCGGGGCGTGGTAAAGCGTCAGCATCTTGGCCTCCTGTGATGATGCGGCCAGAATGGCCCGGAAACCCTGACAGAAGGTGACAGCATGGCCCGCACCGACCGGCTGATGCGACTGATGGATGCGCTGCGTCGCCTGCCGGCCCCGGTGACGGCGGCGCGGCTGGCGCATGAGACCGGCGTTTCGCCGCGCCAGCTGTACCGCGACATCGCCACGCTGCGCGCCGGCGGTGCGCTGATCGACGGCGAGGCGGGCGTCGGCTATCGCCTGACCGAGGATCCGGCCCTGCCGCCGCAAAGCTTCTCGCGCCTGGAAATCGAGGCGCTGCTGCTGGCGATCTCGGCCCTGCGCGCGCTGGGCGACGGCGAGCTGACCGAGGCGGGCGAGGCCGCCATGGCCCGCATCCTCGCCACCCTGCCCGAGAGCCAGGGCCGCCACGCCATGCATGCGACCATGCGCCTGTTCCGCCCCGCCAGCCAGCGCGCGGCGCCGCGGATCGACATGGCCCTGCTGCGCGAGGCGCTGTGGCAGGAGCGCAGCTTGGAGATCGACTACCTGGACCTGGCCGAGGCCCGCAGCACGCGCGAGATCTGGCCCCTGGGCCTGAGCTACAGCGAGAACCACGTCATGCTGCTGGCGCATTGCAAGCTGCGCGAGGATTTCCGCATCTTCCATGTCGCGCGCATCCAGGCGATGCGGTCCGGCGGCGCCAGCTTCCGGCCGCGCCGGGTGGCGCTGGTGCGCGACTATGTCTGCGCCCGCGCGGCTATTCCGCCGCAATCGGCGTGAAGATCGCCGTGGCGCGGTTGCAGCGATACTGCGCCAGGTCATCGCCCGCGTGATCGGCCAGGTCGCAGACGGCATCCAGGATCGCCTCGACCTCGGCGCGGTTTGCGGCCCAGCACAGGTTCAGCCGGACGAAACCGGGCTTCTCGATCTCGTCGCCCTTCAGGATCGCCGCGCGCAGCCGGTCCGATTCCGCCGCATCCAGCCCCAGCAGCCGGTGCACATAGGGCCCGGCGCAGGCGCAGCCGCCGCGCGCCTGCACGCCATGCAGGTCCGACAGCATCCGCGTTGCCAGCTGCTGGTGGATGAAGCCGCCGCGCCCGTCGCGGATGCGGAAGCTGAAGAAGGGCAGGCGCGGCGCGTCGAGCTTGCCCAGCAGCGCGATCCCCGGATGCGCACCCAGCCGCGCCAGCCCCAGCGCCAGGTATTCGGCATTGCGCGCCGCGATGCGCGGCTGGCCCACCGCCGCCTTGGTCAGCAGCGCCAGCGCGGCGCGGATGTCGCCGACCACGTTCGGCGTGCCGCCCTCCTCGCGCGCCTCGACGCTCGCGGCATAGTCGTGGCCGTGCGGCGAGACGAAGCGCACCGTGCCGCCGCCGGGCAGGCTGGGCCGGTCGGCCACGACCGCATCGCGGCGCAGCACCAGCACGCCCGAGGCGCCCGGCCCGCCGATGAACTTGTGCGGCGAGAACACGATGGCATCCATGCCGAGGCGCATGTCCATCGCCAGATAGGGCGCGCCGCCGGCATAGTCCCAGACCGCGCGTGCGCTCTTAGCCTTCAGGATCGCCGTCACCCCGGCCACATCGGTCAGCGTCCCGGTGACGTTCGAGGTGGCCGAGAAGGCGCCGATCACCGGGCCGGGCGCGGCCCGCAGCGCCGCGCGCAGGACGTCCAGATCCGGGCCGCCGATCCCGGCCTCGGGGATTTCGACCACGCTTGCGCCGCTTTCGCGCCAGGGCAGGATGTTCGAGTGATGCTCGTAGGGGCCGATCAGCACCGTGGTGCCGGGCCCCGCGGCGAACAGATGCACCAGCCGGTTGATCCCCGCCGTCGCCCCGGCGCCGGCAAAGACCACCGCATGCTCCGGCCCGGCACCGACGCCTTCGGCAATCGCCGCCCGCGCCGCCCGGCGCATCCGGGTCATGGTGCCGCCGCAATGGCTGGCCTCGGTGTGGCTGTTGGCATACCAGGGCAGGACATTCTCCATGATCCAGGCCTCCAGCGGGCGCAGCGCCCGGCCCGAGGCGATGTAATCGGCATAGATCATCCGGCGCGGCCCGAACGGCCCCTGGATCACCGCGTCGCGGCCGATGATGCCGTCATGGATGCTTGCCAGCGGATCGGGGCCAAGGGCGGCAAGATAGCTGTCAAACGGGGTCATGGCTCGGTCCTTTCGCGCTTTTGCCGGATCTTGACCCGGGATCACCGCAAAATCACCGCTGGATATTGGCGAAAACCGCGAATATTGTTGTCAAATGAACGGTAAAACTCTCGAAATAGACGAAACCGACAACCAGCTGCTGCGGCTCTTGCAGCAGGACGCCAGCCTGTCGCAGCGCGAACTGGCCGAGCGTATCGGCCTGTCGCAGAACGCCTGCTGGCGCCGGTTGCAGCGGCTGACCGAGGCCGGCGTCTTGCAGGGCAGCCGCGCCGTCATCGACGCCGGCCGGCTGGGGCTGGGGTTGACGGTCTTCATCATGGTCCGCACCCGCCATCACGACGACGCCTGGGCGCGGCGTTTCCGCGCCCGGATCGAGTCCCTGCCGCAGATCACCGAGTTCCACCGCATCGGCGGCGAGTGGGATTATATGGCCAAGGCGGTGGTCGGCGACATGGCGGGTTACGACCAGCTTTACAAGCGGCTGATCGCCGACATGGATCTGGAACGGGTCACCGGCGTTTTCTCGATGGAGACGATCTTTCACGGCCGCCCGCTGGCGCCGGGTTGATTTTCACGAAATGTTCTACATCTTGGGCTCATGCGCGCCGATCCGATCCTTTTGCCGACCGAGGCCGGGCTTTACTGCCCCGAGGGCGATTTCCACATCGACCCCTTGCGCCCGGTCGCGCGCGCGCTGATCACGCACGGCCATTCCGACCACGCCCGCCCCGGCCATGGCGCCGTGCTGGCGACGCGGCAGACGCTGGACATCATGCGGCTGCGCATGGGGCCGGACTTCGCCGGCTCGACCCAGGTCGCGGCGGGCGAGATGCGGCTGGGCGGCGTCTCGGTCGGCTTTCACCCGGCCGGGCATGTGCTGGGCTCCAGCCAGATCGCGGTGACCTCGGGCGATTGCCGCATCGTCGTCTCGGGCGACTACACCCGGCAGCCGAACCCGACCTGCGCGCCGTTCGAAGCCGTGCCCTGCGACATCTTCGTGACCGAGGCGACCTTCGGCCTTCCGGTGTTCCGTTTCCCCGAGCCCGCAACGCAGGTCGAGAAGCTGCTGGCCAGCATGGCCGAGTTTCTCGACCGCCCGCATCTGATCGGCGCCTATGCCCTGGGCAAGGCGCAGCATGTGATCGCGCTGCTGCGCGCGGCGGGCTATGACGCGCCCATCGCCATCCATGGCGCGCTGAAGACGCTGTGCGACTATTACGTCCAGCAGGGCGTCGATCTGGGCGAACTGGTCCCGGCCACGGCCGACGAGGTGTCGGCGCAGCTGGTCATCGCGCCGCCTTCGGCCTTCGCGAGCCTGTGGGTGCAGCGCTTTCGCGACCCGGTGCTGGGCTTCGCCTCGGGCTGGATGACGGTGCGGGCGCGGGCGCGGCAAAGGGGCGTCGAGCTGCCCCTGGTCATCAGCGACCATGTCGACTGGCCGATGCTGACCGGCACGCTGACCGAGCTGGGCCCGTCCGAGGTCTGGGTCACGCATGGCACCGAGGATGGCGTGATCCGCTGGTGCGAGCTGGCGCAGATCCCGGCCCGGCCGCTGCGGCTGGTCGGCTATGAGGACGAGGCCGAGGAATGAAGGCCTTCGCCGCCCTGCTGGAACGCCTGGCCTTCACGCCGGCGCGCAACGCGAAGCTGCAACATGTGCAGCATTACCTGGAACGCACGCCGGACCCGGATCGCGGCTGGGCCCTGGCGGCGCTGACGGGCGATCTGGAATTGCGCCGGGTCACGCCCTCTCTGCTGCGCGGGCTGGCGGCCGAGCGCATCGACGGGCAGCTGCTGGCGCTGAGCTATGATTTCGTCGGCGACCTGGCCGAGACCATCGCGCTGGTCTGGCCCGAGGGTGCCGAGGACGACCCGCCGCTGTCGCAGGCGGTCGAACTGCTGCAGACCACCGGCAAGGCCGGGCTGCCCGGCGCGATCGCCGGGATGCTGGACCGGCTGGGACCGTCCGAGCGGCTGGCCTTCCTGAAGCTCGCCACCGGCAATCTGCGCGTCGGCCTGTCGGCGCGGATGGCGCGCATGGCGCTGGCCGGAATGGGCGCGCCCTCGGTCGCCGATCTGGAAGAGATCTGGCACGGGCTGGCGCCACCCTATGCGCCGCTTTTCGGCTGGATCGGCGGCGGGGCGCGGCCGGAAAGCGCGGCGCTGGCGCCGTTCCGGCCGGTGATGCTGTCGACACCGACCGATCTGGACGAGCTTCGCGCGCTGGACCCGGCCGAGCATGTCGCGGAATGGAAATGGGACGGCATCCGCGTGCAGGCGGTCAGCGACGGCGGGGTCAAGCGGCTTTATTCCCGGACGGGAGAGGATATTTCCCATGCCTTTCCCGACGTGATCGACGCAATGCATTTCGACGGCAGCGCCGATGGCGAATTGCTGGTCCGGCGCGAGGGCGAGGTGGCGCCCTTTGGCGAGCTGCAAAAGCGGCTGAACCGCAAGGCGGTGGGGCGCGCGCTGCTGGCAAGCCACCCGGCCGGCCTGCGGCTTTACGACCTGCTGATCTGGCAGGGCCGCGACCTGCGCGCCGAGCCCCTGACCGTGCGGCGCGCCGTGCTGGAAGGCGCGGATTTCGGGCCGGGCATCGACATCTCGCCGCTGCTGGATTTCGCGAGCTGGGACGATCTGGCGGCCCTGCGCGCCGATCCTCCGGCGGCGGTGATCGAGGGGGTGATGATCAAGCGCCGCGATTCGGCCTATGTCGCCGGGCGGCCGCGCGGGCCCTGGTTCAAGTGGAAGCGCGACCCGATGGTGGTCGATGCGGTGCTGATCTATGCGCAGCGCGGCCATGGCAAGCGCTCGGGCTTTCATTCCGACTTCACCTTTGGCCTGTGGCAGGGCGACGAGCTGGTGCCGGTCGGCAAGGCCTATTTCGGCTTCACCGATGCCGAGCTGCGCGAGTTGGACAAGTTCGTGCGCGCCAATACCACCGAGCGCTTCGGCCCGGTCCGCGCCTTGGCGCCGAAGCTGGTGGTCGAGGTGGCTTTCGAGGGGCTGAACCGCTCGACCCGGCACCGCTCGGGGGTGGCGATGCGCTTTCCGCGCATCAGCCGCATCCGCTGGGACAAGCCCGCGGCCGAGGCGGATCGGCTGGACACGCTCGAGGCGATGCTGTGATCCTGCCGGAGCTGTTTTCGGACTGGTTCGCGCGGCAGGGCTGGCAGCCGCATCCGCATCAGCTGGCGCTGCTGGCGGCGCCGGGCGACAGCCTGCTGATCGCGCCGACCGGCGGCGGCAAGACGCTGGCGGGGTTCCTGCCCTCGCTGGTGGAGCTGGCGCCGGTGGCGGGGCCGGATGGGTATTTGGAAAACAGAGAAAGCCGGAAGGGGCTGCATACGCTTTATGTTTCGCCGCTGAAGGCGCTGACGGCGGATATCGCCCGCAACCTGGGCCGGCCGGTGGCCGAGCTGGGTCTGGGCATCCGCGTCGAGGACCGCACCGGCGACACCGGCCAGACGCAGCGGCGCCGGCAGCGCGTCGATCCGCCCGAGATCCTGCTGACCACGCCCGAGAGCCTGGCCCTGATGCTGAGCTATCCCGAGGCGCCGGCGATCTTTGGCGGGCTGCGCCGGGTGGTGCTGGATGAGCTGCATGCCCTGGCGGAAAGCAAGCGCGGCGACCAGCTGATGCTGGGGCTGGCGCGGCTGCGGGCGCTGTCGCCCGGGCTGCGGGTGACCGGGCTGTCGGCGACGGTCGAGGATCCGCAGGCGCTGGCCCGCTTCATGGCCGGCGCGGGACCGGTCGAGATCGTCGAGGCCGATCCGGGGCCGGACCCGGATATCGCCATGCTGCCAACCGCGCGCCCCGCGCCCTGGTCCGGCGGCGGCGGGCATTACGCGGTTCCCGAGGTGCTGGCGGCGGTGAAATCGGCGCGCACCACGATCATCTTCATCAACACGCGGGCGCAGGCCGAGCTGTTCTTCCAGGCGCTCTGGGCCGCGAATGACGAAAACCTGCCCATCGGCCTGCATCACGGCAGCCTGGCGCGCGAGCAGCGCGCTCGCGTCGAGGCGGCGATGGCGGCAGGCGAATTGCGCGCCGTGGTCGCCACCGGCAGCCTGGACCTGGGCATCGACTGGGGTGCGGTCGATCTGGTGATCCAGGTCGGCGCGCCGAAGAACGTCAAGCGGCTGGTGCAGCGCATCGGCCGGGCGAACCACCGCTATAACGCGCCCTCGAAGGCGCGGATCGTGCCGGCGAACCGCTTCGAGCAGATCGAATGCGTGGCGGCGCTGGAGGCCGTGCGCGCGCACGACCTGGACGGCGAGCCGCGCGGGCCGGGGCCGCTGGACGTGCTCTGCCAGCATATGCTGCTGACCGCCTGCGCCGCGCCCTTCGACGCCGATGCGCTTTATGCCGAGGTGGTGACGGCGGGGCCCTATCGGGGCTTGGCGCGCGCCGATTTCGACGCCTGCCTGGATTTCGCGGCCACCGGCGGCTATGCGCTGCGGGCCTATGACCGCTGGCAGCGGCTGATGCTGCGCGGGGGGCTGTGGCAGTTGCGCGACCCGCGTGCGGCGAAGCTTCTGCGCATGAATGTCGGCACCATCGTCGAGGCCGAGATGCTGAAGGTCCGCCTGCGCGGCCGTGGCGGCGCCCCCCTGGGCGAGGTCGAGGAAGCCTTCGCCGCCGGCTTGACGCCGGGCGACAGCTTCCTGATCGGCGGCCGCGTGGTGCGCATGGACGCGCTGCGCGAGATGGTGGTCGAGGTCACGCCCGATCCCTCGCGACAGCCGAAGATCGCGGTCTATTCCGGGGTGAAGCTGGCCATGTCGACGCAGCTTGCGCATCGGGTGCTGGCGCTGATCGGCGATCCGGCCCATCATGCGGCGCTGCCGCCCGACACCCGCGACTGGCTGGGTTTGCAGGCCGAGGTCTCGCGCCTGCCCGAACCGGGGCTGCTGCTCTCCGAGAGCTTTCCCCATGCCGGGCTGTGGCATTTCGCGCTTTATGGCTTTGCCGGGCGCAATGCCCTGCAGACGCTGGGCCTGCTGCTGACGCGCGCGATGGAGCAGGAAGGGCTGGGCCCGCTGGGCTTCATTTCGACCGATTACGCGCTGCTGGTCTGGTCGCTGGACAAGGTCGCGGATCCGGCGCCGCTTCTGGATGCGGAACGGCTGCGCGCGGGCCTGGGCGACTGGCTGGGCGAGAACGCGGTGATGAAGCGCACCTTCCGCAATGTCGCGATCGTGGCCGGGCTGATCCAGCGCAATATGCCCGGGCTGCGCAAATCCGGGCGGCAGGCGACGTTTTCCAGCGACATCCTTTATGACACGCTGCGCAAATACGACCCCGACCACCTGATGCTGCGCGTCACCGCCCAGGAGGCCGGGCGCGGCCTGGTCGATTTCGGCCGCATCGAGGAGATGCTGGCGCGCTCGCCCCGGCGCGAGCACCGGCTGCTCGACCGCGTCTCGCCCCTGGCCGCGCCGCTGCTGCTGGAAATGGGCCGCGTGCCGATCCGCGGCGAGGGCCGCGAGCGGCTGGCCCGGATCGAGGCCGAGGCGCTGATGCGCGAGGCCGGGCTGGAAGGCATCGGATGACCGGATACCTGTTCGATTTCCATGGCCTGTCGCTGGAGGCGCGGGGCTCGGGCGTGCTGTGGTGGCCGGGCGGGCGTTGGCTGGTCGTGGCCGATCTGCACCTGGGAAAATCCGAGCGCCTGGCCCGGCGCGGCGGCCCGCTGCTGCCGCCCTATGAGGGGCTTGCGACGCTGGAGCGCCTGGCCGGCGAGATCGCGGCTCTGGCACCCGAGGTCGTCGTCAGCCTGGGCGACGGTTTCGACGACCTGGCGGCGGCGCAGGCGCTGGATCCACTGGTCGCGGGCGCGCTGCTGGCGCTGGCGCGCGGGCGGGATTGGGTCTGGCTGCATGGCAACCACGACCCGGCCGCGCCGCGGCACCTGCCCGGCCGCTCGGCGGCGGAGCTGCGGCTTGGCCCGGTCGCGCTGCGGCACGAGGCCGGGCCGGGGCCGGATATATCCGGGCATTTCCACCCGGTGGTGCGCCTGGCCGGCGAGCGGCGGCGCGCCTTCCTGCTGGGGCCGCAGCATCTGCTGCTGCCGGCCTTCGGCGCCTATACCGGCGGCCTGGCGCATGACCATGCGGCCGTGCAGGCGCTGGTCCCGCGTGGACTGGCCATCGCCTGCGGACCGCGGGCGATCCCGCTGCCCATCGGCCAGCCGCGGCGGCGCTGACGAGAAAGGGCCGCCCGAAGGCGACCCCTGTCCCGTCCGTGGAGCCGGATCAGATCTTGCGGATCAGAACTTGAAGTTCAGGCCCAGCTTGACGTTGTGGAACTTCGCCGTGGCGTTGGTTGAGGCGCCGAGGCCGTCTTCCAGGGTTTCCTTGCCGAAGTTGGCGAATTCATATTCGCCGGTCACCGACATGCGGTCGTTCAGCTTTTTCTCGGCGCCCAGGCCGACGATGTAGCCGGTCTTGGAATAGCTGTCGTTCAGGTCGATGGCGCCAGCGCCGCCGGTGCCCTCGACCGAATAGTCGACCTTGGCGCGCGCCACACCGGCGATGCCATAGACCAGCATGCCGGGGCTGACTTCGTAGCCGGTCTTCATGCGCAGGGCGAGGACGTTCTTGACCTTCGATTCGGCGTCGTAACCGTCGGTCGAGAAGCTGTCCTCGACGCTGCCGCCTTCATAGCCCAGCTCGGGGCCGAAGACCCAGCGGTCGCGCTGCCAGCGATAGCCGACATGCACGCCGCCATTGACGCCGTTCAGCTTCAGCTCGTCCGGGGTGCCGCCGAGGCCGCCCACCGAGTTGACGCCGACATCGTCTTCGCCGCCGAAGGCATAGCCCAGGGTCAGACCGGCATAGCCGCCGGCCCAGTCGCCGACCGGAGCGGTTTCGACCACCGGAGCCACGACGCCGCTCTCGACCACCGGGGGGGTGTAGCCACCGGCATTGGCGGCAAAGGCGCCCAGGACGGCGAGGGGAGCGGTCAGGTAAGCTGCGCGCATATTCATCTCTCCTAATGTGACAAGGCCCGGCACAGGAGCAAGTCTCGCGGGCGTCGGATTTGAACCAGAACTAGTCTCGCTAACGCCGCGCTGCAAGCCGCGGGGCACTGATTGGGCACTGTCTCGCACGATGCGCGGCATGATAGCAACAATCAATCTGCGGTTGCGTTAACCTTTGGCGACCCTGTCCCCTGCAACTGCCGGAATTTGGTCAGATGTCCAGATTCTCGACGTTCAAGGCGTTCTGCTGGATGAAGTCGCGGCGCGGCTCGACCACATCGCCCATCAGCTTGGTGAAGATATCGTCGGCCTCGGACAGATCCTCGATTCGGACCTGCAGCATGGTGCGCGCCGCCGGGTCCAGCGTGGTTTCCCACAGCTGCTCGGGGTTCATCTCGCCCAGACCCTTGTAGCGCTGCAGCGACAGGCCCTTTTCGCCTTCCAGGAAGATGGCCTGCAGCAGGCTCAGCGGGCCGTGGATCGGAATGTCGCGGTCCTTGCGGATCAGATGCGCGGTCTGGCCATAGATATCCTGCAACCCTTCGGTCATCGCGCCCAGCCGCCGGCTTTCGCCGCTGCGCAGCATCGACCCGTCCAGGGTGCGGCTTTCCTCGACCCCGCGCAAGAGGCGGGTCAGGCGGATGCCGGCGTCCTGGGTCGGGCGGCCGGTCCAGCCGCGCTCATATTCCTCGGCGATCATGTCCAGCCGCGCGGCGACGGCTGCGGCCACGCCCTGCGCATCGGCATCGACGCGGCCCTGCACCAGCGCGCCGGCGATGGCGGCCTGTTCGGTGATATGCGCCGGATAATGCGTCGGATAGGCGCGCAGGATGCGGCGCGCGATCCGGGCCTCGTCCACCACGCGGGCCAGGTCGGCGCCGGCGATGCTGTCGCCGTTGCCCAGCCGCAGCGTGGCGCCGTCGATGCCCTGCTCGATCAGGTAATCCTCCAGCGCCGCCTCGTCCTTCAGATAGACCTCGGAGCGGCCGCGCGCGACCTTGTAAAGCGGCGGTTGCGCGATATAGAGATGCCCGGCCTCGATCAGCTCCGGCATCTGCCGGAAGAAGAAGGTCAGCAGCAAGGTGCGGATATGCGCGCCGTCGACGTCGGCATCGGTCATGATGACGATCTTGTGATAGCGCAGCTTGCCCAGGTTGAACTCGTCGCGGCCGATGCCGGTCCCCAGCGCGGTGATCAGCGTGCCGACCTGGTCGCTCGACAGCATCCGGTCGAAGCGCGCGCGCTCCACGTTCAGGATCTTGCCGCGCAGGGGCAGCACGGCCTGGTTCTGGCGCGAGCGGCCCTGCTTGGCGGACCCGCCGGCCGAGTCGCCCTCGACGATGAACAGTTCCGACAGCGCCGGGTCCTTCTCCTGGCAGTCGGCCAGCTTGCCGGGCAGGCTGGCCACGTCCATGGCGGTCTTGCGCCGCGTCAGCTCACGCGCCTTGCGCGCCGCCTCGCGGGCCAGAGCGGCCTCGATGATCTTGCCGACAATGCCCTTTGCCTCGGCGGGGTTCTCCTCGAACCACTCGGCCAGCTTCTCGTTCACCAGCCCCTCGACGGCCGGGCGCACCTCGGACGAGACCAGCTTGTCCTTGGTCTGGCTCGAGAATTTCGGATCGGGCACCTTCACGGACAGCACGCAGGTCAGCCCCTCGCGCGCGTCGTCGCCGGTGAAATCGACCTTTTCCTTCTTGGCGATGCCGCTGGTCTGGGCGTAATTGTTGATGACCCGGGTCAGCGCGCCGCGGAAGCCGGCCAGATGCGTGCCGCCGTCGCGCTGCGGGATGTTGTTGGTAAAGGGCAGCACCGTCTCGTGATAGCTGTCGTTCCACCACATCGCCACCTCGACGCCGATGCCGTTCTTCTCGCCCTGGATGAAGATCGGCTCGGCCATGACCGGGGTCTTCGAGCGGTCGATGAACTTCACGAACTCGCGCACGCCGCCTTCGTAGAACAGTTCGGTGCGCAAGGGCTCGGCCGGGCGCTCGTCCTCCAGGATGATGCGCACGCCCGAGTTCAGGAAGGCCAGCTCGCGCAGCCGGTTCTCCAGCGTCTTGAAGACGAAGTCGCGATTCGAGAACGTGCCATCGGCCCGGTCTTCCTTGGACGAGGCCAGGAACCGCACCTCGGTGCCCTTCTCGCCCGGCTCGGCGTCGCCCAGCACGCGCAGATGCTCGACCGTGTCGCCATTCTCGAAGCGGGCGTAATGTTCCTTGCCATTGCGCCAGATGCGCAGCTCCAGCCAGTCCGACAGCGCGTTCACCACCGAGACGCCGACCCCGTGCAGGCCGCCCGAGACCTTGTAGCTGTTCTGGTCGAATTTCCCGCCGGCATGCAGCTGGGTCATGATGACCTCGGCCGCCGAAACCCCCTCGGTCGGGTGCAGGTCGACCGGGATGCCGCGGCCGTTGTCGCGCACCGAGACGCTGCTGTCGGCGTGGATCTTGACGCGGACGAAATCGGCATGACCGGCCAGTGCCTCGTCGATGCCGTTGTCCACCACCTCATAGACCATGTGATGCAGGCCCGAGCCGTCGTCGGTGTCGCCGATATACATGCCGGGACGCTTGCGCACGGCTTCCAGGCCTTTGAGAACCTTGATGGAATCTGCGCCATATTCCGAGGGCTGCGGGGCGGGGGTCGTCATGGTTTTCTTATCCTGCCTTGGGCTCGCATCTTATAGGGGCAAAGCCGGGGAATGTCACGGGAAAGCCACAAGATTTAGCGGTCCGCGCGCCGCGCGCGCGACGTCACGTCGCCACGGCTACGGAACTGCTCCAGACCCGGCTTCTTTGCTCGCCAAATACCCACGCCAAGCGCCAGGCCGGGCGTTCCCGGCGCGCTTTCGCCGTTTTCCGAATACTCCCGGCAAGGGTTCAAGCCAGCCCGTCCTGGTCCAGCAGGGTGCTGCCGTCGCGGCTCTCGATCTCGATCACCCACAGGTCGGGGTCGCGGCTGGCATTGCGGGCGATCTCGGCGTCGATGTCGCGCTCGGGCGCCTCGTTCAGCCGGATCCAGACCCGCCGGTCGGTTTCCAGGTCCCATTCCCGAACCCAGAGGCTGGCCCGCCCGTCCAGCGTCGCGCATTTCACCATGACGCTGCCGGCGGTGTCGTCGCCGTGGCGGGTGACATAGGCCGGGATGTCGGCCAGACCCAGCCGGCGCAGATAGGCCGCGACCCAGATCCCCGCCGCGAGCCTCGCCTCAGCCATCGGCGGCCTCAGGCATCGCCGTCGCGGAAGTCGAGGCCCATCTCGTTATAGCGCTCGGCCTCGTCCAGCCAGTTCTCGCGCACCTTGACCTGCAGGAACAGATGCACCGGCCGGCCCATGAACTCGGCCAGTTCGGCCCGCGCCGCCTGGCCCACGGCCTTGATGGTCTCGCCGCTCTTGCCCAGCACGATGCCCTTGTGGCCGGGGCGGGCGACATAGACGATCTGGTCCACGCGGGCCGAGCCGTCCTTCTTCTCCTCCCAGGCCTCGGTCTCGACCGTCAGCTGATAGGGGATTTCCTCGTGCAGGCGCAGGGTCAGCTTCTCGCGGGTGATCTCGGCGGCGATCATGCGCATCGGCAGGTCGGCGACCTGATCCTCGGGGTAAAGCCAGGGGCCGGCGGGCACTTCGGCGGCCAGCCAATCCATCAGGTCGTTGCAGCCATAGCCCTTTTCGGCCGAGATCATGAAGGTCCGGGCAAAGGGGAAGCTCTCGTTGACCTGTTGCGACAGCGCCAGCAGCACCTCGGCCTTGACCCGATCGATCTTGTTGATGACCAGCGCGACCGGAGTCTTGCCGGCATGCTCGCGCAGGCTCGCGATGATCGCCTGCGCGCCCTCGGTCAGCCCGCGATGCGCCTCGATCAGCAGCAGGATGATGTCGGCATCGGCAGCGCCGCCCCAGGCCGCCTTGACCATGCTGCGGTCCAGCCGGCGGCGCGGGCGAAAGATGCCGGGCGTGTCGACGAAAACCACCTGCGCCGGCCCGTGCATGGCGATGCCGCGGATGCGGGCGCGGGTGGTCTGCACCTTATGCGTCACGATCGAGACCTTGGCCCCGACCATCTGGTTCAGCAGGGTGGATTTCCCGGCATTCGGCTCGCCGATCAGGGCGACGAAGCCCGCGCGCGTTTCGGTCATGTCGTTCCTTCGATTTGCGACAGCAGCACGGCCGCGGCCGCCTGTTCGATGCTGCGTTTGGTGCCCTTGCCGCTGGCCTGGGCCTCGCGGCCGTCGTCCAGCCGGACGGTGATTTCGAATTCCGGCGCGTGGTCCGGCCCTCTGCGCGCGGTCTGGACATAGCGCGGCGGGCTCATGCCCTGGGCCTGGGCCCATTCCTGCAATGCCGTCTTGGGGTCGCGGGCGTCGTCCTCGACCCGCGCCAGCCGGTCGGCCCAGAGCCGCAGGATCACCGCGCGCGCCGCCTCAAGCCCGGCGTCGAGATAGATCGCGGCCAGCACCGCCTCCATCGCATCGGCCAGCAGCGCCTCCTTGCGGCGCCCGCCCGACATCATCTCGGAGCGGCCGAGCTTCAGCACCTCGCCCAGGCCGATCTCGCGCGCGACCTCGGCACAGGTCTCGCCCTTGACCAGCGCGTTGTAGCGCGGCGCCAGCTGGCCTTCGGTGGCGGCGCGGTCGGCCGCGAACAGCGCCTCGGCCACGGTCAGGCCCAGCACGCGGTCGCCCAGGAACTCCAGCCGCTGGTTGTCGGGCCGCGTCGCGGTCGAGATCGAGCCATGCGTCAGCGCGCGGACCAGCAATTCGGGGCGCGAGAATTCATGCCCCAGACGGTCCGAGAAAGCGCGCAGGTCGGCGGAAATCTTCATGTCTCATCCTGCCACGGCGGGGCCGCCGCGGCAATGTCCCTTAGTCCACGGCCTTGAAGAAGCGGTCGGCGCGCCAGGTCCAGAAGTATAGCAGCGACTTGCCGGCGGACGAGAACATGATCCGGTCGGCCCGCCCGATCAGCGCATCCGCCGGCACCATGCCGACGCCGCCCGCCGCGGCCGGCCAGCGCGAGTCGCCGGAATTGTCGCGGTTGTCGCCCATGAAGAAGTAATGCCCCTCGGGCACGGTGAATTCCGGCGTGTTGTCGCCCGGACCGTTGTCGGTCAGGTTCAGCACGTCGTGGCTGACACCGCCCGGCAGGGTCTCGGTGAACCGCTGGGCAACGCATTGGCCGTTCTCGGCCTCGCGGATCGGGCCGGGGCAGGGCAGGCTGCCGGCGGGGCCCTGCGGTTCCTGCGCCTCGACGAATTCGCCCGCCGGGACCTGCGGCGCGGCTTCGCCGTTGATCCACAGCACGCCCTCTTTCATCTGGATGCGGTCGCCGGGCAGGCCGATCAGCCGCTTGATGAAATCGTCGCCGCGCGGATGGCGGAACACCACCACGTCGCCGCGCGCAGGCTCCGAGCCCAGGATCCGGCCCGAGATCGGGCAGATGCCGAAGGGGCAGGAGACGGCGGAATAGCCGTAAGCCATCTTGTTCACGAACAGGAAATCGCCGATCAGCAGCGTGTCCTTCATGCTGCCCGAGGGGATCCAGAACGGCTGGAAGAACAGCGTGCGGAAGACGCCCGCGATCAGCAGCGCCCAGAAGATGGTCTTGACGGTTTCCCAGATGCCCCCATCCGTGCGGGCGTCGCTTTTGGCCATGGCCGTTCCTTCCTGCGAAAGTCGCGCGTTCATGGGCCGCGCGGGGCGGCAAAGTCAAGCCGCGGCGGATGCGGGCTTGCGCCCTCGGGAAGCGCCTCGATCAGCACGAAGGCCTGCGCCCAGGGATGGTCGTCGGTCAGGGTGACGTGGACATGCGCCCGGTGCCCGGGCGGCGTCATCGCGGCCAGCCGTTCCGCGGCCCAGCCGGTCAGCTGCATCCTGGGCTGGCCGGTCGCCAGGTTGCTGACCGCCATGTCGCGCCAGGCGATCCCCATGGCAAGCCCGGTGCCGAGCGCCTTGGAGCAGGCCTCCTTGGCGGCCCAGCGTTTCGCCAGTGTCGCGGCCTCCTGCTTGCGGCGCGCGGCGAGCGCCAGTTCGGTCTCGGTAAAGACCCGGTTGCGGAAGCGGTCGCCGTGGCGCGCGAGCACGCGCTCGATGCGCTCGATATTGGCGAGGTCGCTGCCGATGCCCAGGATCATCGCCAGGCGGCTCCGTTGCCGGGGTATTTGCAGAGCAAAGAAGTCACGGGCGCACCGCGTCCATGCGGCGGCGCATTTCGGTGATGGCGGCGCCAAGGCCCATGAAGACCGCTTCCGCGATCAGGAAATGGCCGATGTTGAGTTCGCGGATTTCCGGGATGGCGGCGATGGGGCCGACCGTGTCGAAGGTCAGGCCGTGGCCGGCATGGACCTCGAGCCCCAGCAGGTGGGCCTGGGCCGCGGCCTGGCGCAGCGCGGCCAGTTCGGCGTCGCGTTCGGGCAGCCGGCCCTCGGTGTCGAGGTCGCAATAGGCGCCGGTGTGCAGTTCCACCACGGCGGCGCCGATGCGGGCGGCGGCATCGATCTGGGCCTGCTCATGGCCGATGAACAGCGAGACGCGGCAGCCGGCCTCGCGCAAGGGCGCGATGAAATCCCGAAGGAAAGCCTCGTTGCCGGCGACGTCGAGGCCGCCTTCGGTGGTGCGCTCCTCGCGCTTTTCCGGGACCAGGCAGACGGCATGCGGGCGGTGGCGCAGCGCGATCTGCTGCATTTCCGGGGTGGCGGCCATCTCCAGGTTCAAGGGCAGCCTGAGCCCGATCAGCCGCTCGATGTCGGCATCGGTGATGTGGCGGCGATCCTCGCGCAGATGGGCGGTGATGCCGTCGGCGCCGGCCTGCTCGGCCAGTTCGGCGGCGCGCAGCGGGTCGGGCCAGGGCGTGCCCCGGGCGTTGCGGATGGTCGCGACGTGGTCGATGTTGACGCCGAGGCGCAGCATGATGGTCCCCCCTGGTGGAATTGCTTGCAGGTTTAGGGATTTGCCGGCGCAAGTCCAGATGCGGCGAGCCACCATTCGGGATGGGCCCGGGCGATGGCGGTGCGGGCGGCCTCGGCCTTGGCCCGGCTGGCGAAGAGGCCGAAGCAGGTCGCGCCCGAGCCGGACATGCGTTGAAGCTCTGCGCCCTGGGCGCGGATCGCGGCCAGGCAGGCGGCGATCTGCGGCATGAACCGGATCGCCGGGGCTTCCAGGTCGTTGCGGCAGGTGCGCAGAAAGCCGATCAGCGTCGCCGCGTCCGGAAAGGCGGGCAGCGGCTCGGGCATCGCTGCATTGTCGCGGTTTTCCAGCGCCTTGAACACCTGCGGCGTCGAGAGGCCCCGGCCCGGGTTCACCAGCAGCAGATGCAGTTCGGGCAGCGCGGGCAGCGGGTCGAGGATCTCGCCCAAACCCCGCATGCGCGTCGGCCGGCCGGCGAGGCAGACCGGCACGTCGGCGCCCAGGGTTTCGGCGCCCTCGGGCCGGGCGTCGAGCGCGCGCAGCACCGCCGCCGCATCGGCCGAGCCGCCGCCGATGCCCGAGGCGACCGGCAGATTCTTTTCCAGCGTGATGCGCGCCTCGCGCCCCGCCAGCCGGGCGGCACGCAGGCAGAGGTTGTCGGGCTCGGCGGCCAGCCCGGCGGCGAAGGGCCCGGTCAGCTCCAGCGACAGCGGGCCGGGCGTGACCGTCACCACGTCGCCGACATCCAGGAACACCACCAGCGAATCCAGCAGGTGGTAGCCGTCGGCACGCCGGCCGGTGACATGCAGCGTCAGGTTCAGCTTGGCGGGCGCCCGCTCGCGCCGGGGCAGGGGCATGGCTCAGTCGGCCCTGGCGGGTTCCGGGGCAGGGGCCTCGGGCAGCTTGCCGCCATTGGCCTTTTCCTCGTCCAGCACCGCGTCGAGGCCACGCTCCAGCTTGGCGCGGATGCGGTGGGCCTCGGCCTCCTGCTCGGGCTTCAGGGACAGGGCGCGCTGCCACTGGATCTCGGCCTCGCGGTGGCGGCCGACCATCCAGTAGATGTCGCCCATATGGTCGTTGACCAGCGAATCGCCGGCCATGGCGGCGACGGCGCGTTCCATCGGCGCCACCGCCTCGTCATAGCGGCCGAGGCGGAAATAGGCCCAGGCCAGCGAATCGAGGATATAGCCGTCGTCCGGCCGCAGCTCGACCGCGCGCTGGATCAGCTTCAGGGCCTCGTCCAGCTTTTCGTTGCGGTCGACCAGGCTGTAGCCGAGATAGTTCAGCACCTGCGCCGAATCCGGGCGGATCTTCAGCGCTTCGCGGAAATCGGCCTCGGCCTTGGAAAACTTGCCGGCGCGTTCCAGCGCGATGCCGCGGGCGTAAAGCGGAAACCAGCGCGCCTCGGGCGCCTTGTCGCCGATCAGCGACAGCGCCTTGTCATAGGCCGGAATCGCCTGGCCGAACTTGTCCTGCTGGCGCAGCAGGTCGCCAAGCGCGATCCAGCCCTGCGCCAGTTCGGGATGGGTGGCGGTCAGCGCCAGCGCCGCCTTTTCGGCGTCGTCCAGCCGCTCGGCCCGGGCGAGGGCGTCGATGCGGGCCAGCTCGGCCACCGGCCGCATGTCGCCAAGCTCGCGCAGCTTCTCGAATTCCCGCTCGGCCAGGTCGAACTGGCCGAAGCCTTGCAAGAGCTGCGCGGCCAGAAGCCGCGCCTCGCCCAGGTCGGGGGCCAGGTATTCGGCCAGCCGGGCATGGATCAGGGCCAGCGGGTCGGGCTCCTCGGTCGAGGCCAGCACCGAGCCGAAGGTCAGGAACACCTGCGCGATACCGTCGGCCGGCGTGCGGATGCTGTCGAAGGCCAGCGTCTCGCCCTTGGCCAGCCGGTCGCGCATGGCCAGAAGATGCGGTTCCTCGGCCAGGCCCTGGGTGGCGTCCAGCATGGCGACGGCGTCCTTGTCGCGTTCCAGCTGCGACAGGACCTGTGCCCGGGCCACGACGCCCAGGATATGCGCGCCGGTGGCGGGGTCGGCCAGCAGTTCCTCGGCGCCCTCGAAATCGCCGACCTTGGCCTTGGCCAGCGCCAGGTGGTAGTTCACCATCGGCGCCGCGCCGCGCATCGTGGCCAGCTTCTTGAAGGCGGCCAGCGATTCGCCCGCCTTGCCGGCGCCCAGCAGCGCCCAGGCCCGGATCATGCCGTCGACCAGCGCCGCGCCGCCGGGGGCATCGGCGGCGTTCTCGGCCGTGGGGGCCGAGTCGATGGAGGCCACCAGGTCGTCCCAGCGCCCGGCGCGGGCCAGTTCGGCGCGCTGCACCAGCCGGGCCAGCTCGGTGGCGCGGCCCTGGTCGGACATGGTGACGGCCAGCGCCGTGGCGCGCTCCATCTCGCCGGCGGAGATCAGCGCCACCATCGCGCTGTCCTGCAGATAGGCGTCGGTGTCGTCCTGGGCGAGCGCCTGCAGGTAGTAGTCGGCGGCGCTGCGATAGTCGTTCTGGATCGCCGCCATGCGCGCCGCCAGATAGGGGCCGGCCAAGCCGTGGATCACGGCCATCTCGCCGGGGCGATGGGCGGGGCGCTCGGGCTTTGGTGCCGGCTGGGTCTGGGCCATCAGCGGCGCGGCGCCGGCCTGTTGCAGCGGCAGCGTCGCGGTCAGCGCGATCAGCGCCAGCGGGATCAGTCTTGTGGTCACGGCTTTGGCCCAGTCCTTCGCAATTCGCGCCGCGACCCTAGCCGGCGCGGCGCGATTGGGCAACGCCGCGACCGGGGCGGTGCCGGCGGGTGCGATCACATATTCGGGTAGTTCGGCCCGTCGCCGCCTTGGGGCGTGGTCCAGTTGATGTTCTGCGACGGGTCCTTGATGTCGCAGGTCTTGCAATGCACGCAGTTCTGGAAGTTGATCTGGAAGCGCGGGCCGTCGTCGCCCTCCAGCACCTCGTAGACCCCGGCCGGGCAGTAGCGCTGCGCCGGCTCGGCATAAAGCGGCAGGTTCACCGCGATCGGGATCGCGGGATCCTTCAGCTTCAGGTGGCAGGGCTGGCTTTCCTCGTGGTTGGTGAAGGAGAACGCCACGTTGGTCAGCCGGTCGAAGGACAGCTTGCCGTCCGGCCTCGGATAGTCGATGGGCTGGAAATCCGCGGCCTTGCCGGTGGCCTGCGCATCCGTCTTGCCGTGCTTCCAGGTGCCCAAGGGGTTCCAGCCGGTCAGGTTCGCCACCCACATGTCGAAGCCGCCGAGCGCCAGCGAGGGCCAGAGCCCCAGCTTCGACCACACCGGCTTGACGTTGCGCACCGGCTTCAGGTCGCGGGCGATGGCGCCGCTGCGGACCTCGGCCTCGTAATCGGCCAGTTCGTCGCCCGCGCGGCCGGCGGCGATGGCCGCCGCCGCCGCCTCGGCCGCGGCGATGCCTGACAGCATGGCGTTGTGGTTGCCCTTGATGCGCGGCACGTTCACCAGCCCGGCCGAGCAGCCGAGCAGCGCCGCCCCCGGCACGGTCAGCTTGGGGATCGACTGCCAGCCGCCCTCGGAGATGGCGCGGGCGCCATAGGCGACGCGCTTGCCGCCTTCCAGCAGGTCCGCGACCAGCGGGTGATGCTTGAAGCGCTGGAACTCCATGTAGGGGTAGAGATAGGGGTTCTTGTAGTTCAGGTGCACGACGAAGCCGACCAGCACCTGGTTGCCGCCGAGGTGATAGATGAAGCTGCCGCCGCCGGCATTCTTGCCCAAGGGCCAGCCCATGGTGTGGGTGACGGTGCCGGGGCGGGCCTTCTCGGCCGGGATCTCCCAGATCTCCTTCATGCCGAGGCCGAATTTCTGCGGCTCGTGGCCGGCCGAGAGGTCGTATCTGCCGATCAGTTCCTTGGCCAGAGAGCCGCGCACGCCCTCGCAGATCAGCACGTATTTGCCGCGCAGTTCCATGCCGGGCTCGTAGCCCGGGCCGGGGGTGCCGTCGGCATTCAGCCCCATCTCGCCGGCGACGACGCCGACGACGCGGCTGCCCTCATAGACCAGCTGCGAGCAGGCCATGCCGGGGAAGATCTCGACCTCCAGCGCCTCGGCCTGCTCGGCGAGCCAGCGGCAGACATTGCCCATGCTGACGATGTATTTGCCGTGGTTCGACATCAAGGGCGGCATCGGCCAGTTCGGCACCCGGACCTGGCCATGCGGGCCGAGGATGTAGAAATTGTCCTGGGTGACTTCGGTCTCGATGGGGGCGCCCCGGTCCTTCCAGTCCGGGATCAGCCGGTCGAGGCCCGAGGTGTCGAGCACCGCGCCCGACAGGATATGCGCGCCGATCTCCGAGCCCTTTTCCAGCAGCACGACGCTGAGTTCGGGGTTCACCTGCTTCAGCCGGATCGCCGCAGACAGCCCGCTCGGGCCGCCGCCGACGATCACCACGTCGTATTCCATGGATTCGCGTTCGATCTCAGACATGGCTCGGCCCCCGCTTCCCTGGCTCATCAATCTGGGCGGAACACCTAGCGCGTCATATTGTTGCGGGCAATCGGAACGCGACGAACAATTGCAATTCTGCGACCTTTCTGCGCGGAGCTTCGCGGATGCGCGCCGGCGGGGCTTGAAACAGGGGGCGGAACCGGCCACGATGCCCCCCGGATTTCTGCGGACGCCCCCGGCCATCGGCTCGGGGGCGTTCCAACACCTTGTTTCGCGTTGAGTGGTGTCGCCCTGTCGCGACCGGAAGGACTGGAATGGAAAAGATACCGATGACCCGCGCGGGCTATGACCAGCTGGACGAGGAGCTGCGCGAGCTGCGCGCGGTCGAGCGTCCGGCGGTGATCCGTGCCATCGCCGAGGCGCGCGAACACGGCGACCTGTCGGAAAACGCCGAATACCACGCCGCCCGCGAGAAGCAGAGCTTCGTCGAGGGCCGGATCAAGGAGCTCGAGATGATCATCTCGCGCGCCGAGGTCATCGATCCCTCGCGCCTGTCGGGCAGCGTCAAGTTCGGCGCCACCGTCACCCTGGTGGACGAGGATACCGAGGAAGAGCGCACCTATCAGATCGTTGGCGAGGCCGAGGCCGACCTGGAGCGCGGGCTCTTGAACATCCGCTCGCCGCTGGCGCGCGCGCTGATCGGCAAGGACGAGGGCGACAGCGTCGAGGTGGTCACGCCCGGCGGCGGCAAGTCCTATGAGATCATCGCGGTCCGGTTCGTCTGACGCGGGGGGCGGCGCATGAGTTCGCTTGATGTCCTGCGCCGTCTCGCCACCGCCCAGGCCCGCGACCGGGTGCTGGCCTTCGGTGTCGCGGCGAGCCTCGGCTGGCTGGCGCTGGCCGGGCTGCTGGCGCTGCTTAGCCCCGAGACCGAGGCCCAGGGCGGCGCCGGCTGGCTGATCTGGCTTCTGGGCCTGCTCCTGCCGCTGGCGCTGATCTGGCTGGCGGTCTGGTCGGCGCGCGCGCTGCTGCTGCTGCGGGCCGAGGCCGAGGAATTGCGCGCCACCCTGGCACGGATGCAAAGCGAGGGGGGCGCCGAGCCGCTGCCGCCCGCCTTGGCCGAGCCGCGCCCCGAGCCCCGGCCGACGCCGGCGCCGGCCCCGCTGCCGCGGCGCGCCGCGATCCCCGCGCCACCGCCCCGCCCGGCCGCCGACAGCCGGCAGGCGATGCTGGAGCTCGACTCGCCGCCCGCCGCCGAGCTGACCGGGCCCGAGCTTTTCTTTGCGCTGAACTTTCCCGACGGGCCCGAGGACCGCGAGGCGATTCGCTGCCTGCGGCTGGCGCTGGCCGATCCCGGCATGGCCCGGCTGATCCGCGCCGCGCAGGATGTGGTCACGCTGCTGGCCGGTCAGGGCGTCTATATGGACGAGCTGGTCGTCCCCGAGACCGATGCCGCATTGTGGCGCCGCTTTGCCGAAGGGGCGCGCGGCGAGCCGGTCGCCGGCCTTGCCGTCATCGGCGACGAGAACGCCTTGCGCATCGCCGGCACCATGCTGCGCGGCGACGAGGTGTTCCGCGATGTCGCGCATCACTTCCTGCGCCATTTCGACCGGCTGCTGAGCCGCAAGGCGCAGGACGGCGAGCCGCAGCTGCTGGCCGTGCTGGCCGAAAGCCGCTCGGGCCGGGCCTTCACGCTGCTGGCGCAGGTGACGGGGATGCTGGGCCGCGCCGGCGCCGGGCCGGAGGGCATGACCGAAGACGAACAGCCCTAGACCGGCAGGCGCAGCACATGCGCCGGCGCCGCCCAGGGCCAGCCCAGCCGCTGCCGCGGCAGCGGCTGGAAGCCGAGCGCGCGCCAGGCGGCCAGGGCGGCGTGGTTGCGGGCCTCGACCTCGACGCGCAGCCCGTGATGGCCGCGCGCCCGTGCCTCGGCCAGTGCCGCGCGGACCAGCGCCCGGGCGATCCCCTGCCGGCGCCAGCGCGGATGCGTTGCCAGCCCGTCCAGAACCAGGTCGGTCGTGCCCTGGCCGGGACGGTAGAGGGCGGTCGACAGATGCCGCAGCCGCCCGCCCGCGCGGCCCCAGACCGCGACGAAGCTGCCAGGCCCGGGGTCGAGAAAGCCGCCCCCGGCATCGCGCAGCCCGACAAGACCCACGAGCCCGCCCTGCGCCGAAAGCGCGACCAGCGCCTGGCCGGGCCGCATGGCGGCGGCAACCAGCGCAATGCCCTGCCGCGCCGGGACCGGGACCGGCAGGATTTGCCGGCCGAAATGCCGCCAGTAAAGCGCCGCCGCCGCCCGGCGCAGCGCGGGCGGCACACCCTGCGCGATGCGGGGCGGCGGCAAGGGGCGGGGCAAGGGCGGGATCATGGGCGGCTTGTCATTCGGCGGCGGATGCGCCTATCTGCCGCAGTCCAAGGCGTTTGACGAGCCCATTCCATGCCAGCCCCCACCCCAGCCAGCGCGACCGAGCCGACGCCCGATCAGGCCCGTGCCCTGGCGCGCACGCCCCGGCAATGCGTCCGGCACGGCTTTCTGCAGGCGCTGCCCTTCATCCTGGTGCTGCTGCCCTTTGGCCTGCTGTTCGGCGTGGTCGCCTCGGACGCGGGGCTGGATCTGGCGAAGACCATGGGCTTCACCGTGCTGGTGCTGGCCGGGGCCTCGCAGTTCACCGCGGTGCAGCTGATGACGGACCAGGCACCGGCGCTGGTGGTGATCGTTTCGGCGGTGGCGGTGAACCTGCGCATGGCGATGTATTCCGCCGCGCTGGTGCCCTGGCTGGGCGCGGCGCGGCCGCGCGACCGGGCCTGGGTGTCCTATGTGCTGATCGACCAGACCTATGCGCTGTCGGTCCAGCATTACGAGCGCAACCCGCGCCTGAGCATGCCGCAGCGGCTGGGCTATTTCCTGGGCGCGGCGCTGGCGACCTGCGTGCCCTGGTTCGTGGCCGCGGCCTTGGGCGCCATCATGGGCCAGGCGATCCCGGAAAGCTGGGCGCTGGATTTCGCGGTGCCGATCACCTTCATCGCGCTGATCGCGCCGGCGCTGCGCAGCCTGCCGCATCTGGTGGCGGCGCTGGTCGCGGTCACGGCGGCGCTGGTCTTTGCCTTCCTGCCCTCGGGGATGGGCCTGTTCGTCGCGGCGCCGCTGGCGATGGCGTCGGGCGCCCTGACCGAACTGGCGCTGGAGCGCCGCCGCGCCCGGATCGGAGCATCCCTGCCATGACCTATTCCGACCCGACGATCTGGGGCATCATCATCGCCATCGGCCTGGGCACCTATGGGCTGCGCTGGTCGTTTCTCGGCGCGCTCGGCAACCGGCCGCTGCCGGTCTGGGCGCAGCGGCTCTTGCGCTATACGGCGGTCGGCGTGCTGCCGGCCATCGTCGCGCCGCTGGTGGCCTGGCCGGCGGCGACCCAGGGCCAGCCCGATCCGGCGCGGCTGTTCGCGGCGGCGGTGGCCATCGTGGCGGGGGTGGCGACGCGCAATGCGCTGGCGGCCATCCTGTCGGGGATGACCGCGCTTTACCTGTCGCTTTACCTGATCGGGTGAAGCTGGCCGTCCTGGCCGTAACCCTCGATCACGCCGCTTTTCTGCCGCACCAGCACGTTGTGGTTGTTGGCCGGATCGCCGTCCATGTGCTTTCTGGACTGCACGCCGGGCAGGGTCAGGAACCAGTCGCGCAGCTTCAGCGGCGACAGCCCCGTGGGCGCGCCGGCAAAGCCCGGCACCTTGCGCAGCGCCTGGCCGGTGTTCACGGCGCAGAAGCTCTTGTTCGAGGCGCCCTGCGCCTCGACCGCGCGGATGGCGGCATCGGCCACGGCCAGCGACACCGGCACGGTGTCCTCGGCGACCCAATAGGTCTCGCGCGCGTGGTAGTCGATGTAGAAGTTCTTGAAGTTCGGGGTGATGCCGTAAAGCACGTCGCCCCGCTCGGGGATGGCGGGATGTTCCCAGCTGCCGGCCGGGTCATAGATCACCCGCTGGCTGCCGTTGATCATCAGCGCGGAATGCCCGCCTTCGCCGCGCGGAATGCCGATCACGGTGAAAAGCGTGATCGACGGCGGCTCGTTCGTGACATAGCGCGCCTGGCGCAGGGCCTCGTCGCTGGCCCATTTGTGGTCGGCACCGCAAGCCGCAAGCGCGGCCGGCAGCGCCAGCGCAAGGAAGGCACGCCTTTGCATGATTCGGATCTCCGGTCTGGGTCAGGCGTTGCTGAGCGCCATGAACACCAGGACGGCGATGCTCAGCACGCAGACCCAGGTCGCGGCCTTGATGAAGCCGGCAAAGGTCGCCTGGTGGGCGCGGATGTCCATTTCGCCGTGCTTGTGTTCGGTGATTTCGTGATGCGAGGCCATGATCCTGTCCGTCGAATGCGATGCGTCGGGCCAAGGGATAGCGCAAGCCGGCCGGCCTGTCACGCCCCCCAAAGCGCGGCGCCGGTTTCGGATGTGCCGGCGTGCCACACCCGGCCGCTGGCGCGCAGGTGGTTGATATGGCCCACCGCCTCGGCCAGCGCGAGGCCGAATTCCGGCTTGGCGATGTGCCGGCGATAGAGCGCCGGAAAGCAGCCCGCGGCGCTGAGCGGGCCGGGCCGCAGTGCCTCGACCACGCGGTTCAGCGCGGCGCGCTGGTTCTCGGCCAGCTGGCGCAGCCGGGTCGGCAGGCCGCGATAGGGCAGCTTGTGGCCGGGCAGGATCAGCTGCTGCGGCGTGGCGAACTCCGCCAGCCGCGCGCAGCTTTCCAGCCAGTCGCCCACGGTATCGGCCTCGGGCTCGGTCGGATAGACGCCAAGATTGGGCGAGATCGTCGCCAGAAGCTGGTCGCCGCCGATGACCAGATCGTCGTCCAAGGACCACAGCGTCACATGCTCGGGCGCATGGCCATTGCCCATGCGCACGATCCAGCGCCGGTTGCCGAAGGCGATCTGCTGGCCCTCGCGCAGCCGGCGATAGCCGGGCGGCAGCGGGGCGCAGAAATCGGCGCTGTTGAAGGGCCGCTCGCCGCTGCGCTCCTCGATGATCTCGGCCGGCATGCCGGCGCGGCGCCAGAAGGCCAGCGCCTGCGGCGTCGGCCGCTCCTGCAGGTCCAGCACCCCCATCCGCGCCATCAGCCAGGCCGTGCGCGAGGTCCAGAGCTCGGCCCCCTGGGCCTGGAACCAGCCGGCCAGCCCCATGTGGTCGATATGGTGATGGGTGGCGATGACCCGCGTCACCGGCGCCCCGGCCAGCGGGCCTTGCAGAATCCTTTGCCACAGCGCCCGGCCGCGGCGGCTGTCGAGCCCGGTATCGACCAGCGTCCAGCCCTCGGCGTCACGGAAGGCATAGACGTTCACCGCATCGGGCTTGAAGGGCAGCGGCATTTGCAGCCACAGCACGCCGGGGGCGATCTCATGCGCCTCGCCCTCGGGCGGAATGGTATGGGTCTCGCTGCGTATCACCCGGCCATTTGGCCCGCGAACACCGCCTCGTCAAGCGCTTGCAGATCGGCCAGCCCGGCGCGGGCGGCGGCCAGGTCGGCGGCGAAATGCGGCAGGATGCGGGCGATATAGACCCGGGCCAGCGCCTTGCTGCCGCCGCCGGTCGCGGCGCGCAGGTGGAAATGCCCGCCCAGCACCCGGGCGAAGGCGGCAAGATAGGGTACGGCGCCGGCGAAACGCTCGTCCAGGTCGCGGTCGAGCAGTTCCAGCGTCGCCTCGCGCAGGGTCTCGGCCGCCTGCCAGACCTGATTCGCCAGTTCCGGCTCCTCGGCCTGCGCCGCCTTGGCACCGTCGAGGATCTCGTCCAGCAGCGCCATCGCCGCCGCGCCGCCGTCCATCAGCTTGCGGCCGACCAGGTCCATGGCCTGGATGCCGTTCGTGCCCTCGTAGATCGCGGTGATGCGCACGTCGCGCAGATACTGCGCCGCGCCGGTCTCCTCGATATAGCCCATGCCGCCATGCACCTGCACCGCGGTATCCGCGACGCGAATGCCGACATCGGTGCCATGCGCCTTGGCGATCGGGGTCAGCAGCGCGCCGCGTGCCGCCCAGTCCTCGGACCCGGTGGCCCGCGCCATGTCCAGCGCCACGGCGCAGGCCATGCAGATGGCGCGGGCGGCAAAGACCTCGGCCCGCGATTCGGCCAGCATCCGGCGCACGTCGGGGTGGCGGATGATCGGGCCCATCTGGTTGCGCTCGGCGGCATAGGCCACGGCCTGCTGCAATGCCGCCTCGGCCTGCGCCACGCCCTGCACGCCGACGCCCAAACGGGCGCAGTTCATCATGGTGAACATGGCGGCCATGCCCTTGTGCTCTTCGCCTACCAGCCAGCCCTTGGCGCCCTCGAAGCTCATCACGCAGGTGGGCGAGCCGTGGATGCCCAGCTTGTGCTCCAAGCTGACGACGCGCAGGTCGTTGGCGACGCCGGGGTTGCCGTCCGCGTCGGGGATGAACTTCGGCACCATGAACAGGCTGATGCCGCGCGTGCCCTTGCCGCCGTCGGGCAGGCGGGCCAGCACCAGGTGGCAGACGTTCTCCGTCACGTCGCTGTCGCCCCAGGTGATGAAGATCTTTTGCCCGGTGACGCGATAGCTGCCGTCCTCGGCCCGTTCGGCGCGGGTGGTCAGCGCGCCGACGTCGGAACCGGCCTGCGGCTCGGTCAGGTTCATCGTGCCCGACCACTCGCCCGAGATCAGCTTCGGCAGATAGAGCGATTTCAGCGCGTCGCTGCCGTGATGCTCCAGCGCCTCGATCTGGCCCTGGGTCAAGAGCGGGTTCAGCTGCAAGGCCAGGCAGCCCGAGGCGACCATCTCGCCGACCGCCATGTTCAGCGCCTGCGGCAGGCCCATGCCGCCGTATTCCGGATTGGCGGCGATGCCGATCCAGCCGCCCTCGGCCAGGGCCCGGAAGGCCTCGGCATAGCCGGGCGAGGAACGCAGCCTGCCGTTCTCCAGCCGCGCGGGCGTCAGGTCGCCGGCGCGGTTGACCGGCGCGATCACCTCGGTCGCCAGCTTTCCGGCCTCGGACAGCACGGCGGCCAGGGTCTCGGGCGTGGCCTCGGCAAAGGTCTCGGTTTCGGCCAACTGTGGAAAGGCCACGATCCGGTTCAGGATGAATGCGATCTGCTCGACCGGCGCCTGGTAAGCCATCCGACTTCTCTCCCTCTGGCGCCTTGGCAAATGCGGCTCTGGCGCGTAACTGATCCCTTGTTCCCGATCATAGGTGCCGGCCGGTGGCCAGCAACCGCAACCTCACGTAACGGCATGAAGACCCGGATCCTGAAGCCCGATTCCCACGGCATCGCCGCCGCCGCCGCGCTGCTGGCGCAGGGCGCGCTGGTCGCGATCCCGACCGAGACGGTCTATGGGCTGGCCGGCGACGCGCGCAACCCGCGCGCCGTGGCCGCGATCTATGAGGCCAAGGGCCGGCCCGCCTTCAACCCGTTGATCGTGCATCTGCCCGACCTGGCCGCGGCCGAGCGCATCGCGGTGTTCGACGCCCCGGCGCTGGCCTTGGCGCGGGCCTTCTGGCCGGGGGCGCTGACGCTGGTGCTGCCCTTGCGGCCGGGCGCGGGCATCGCCGGACTGGTCACGGCGGGGCTTTCCACGGTGGCGATCCGGGTGCCGGCGCTGGCGGTGGCGCGCGATCTGCTGCGCGCTTTCGGCGGGCCGCTGGCGGCGCCTTCGGCCAACCCCTCGGGGCGGATCAGCCCGACCGCCGCGGCCCATGTCGCCGACCCCGAGACCGGGCTTGGCGGCCGCATCGCCGCGGTCCTGGATGCCGGGCCCTGTCCGGTCGGGGTGGAATCGACGATCCTGGGCTGGGTCGATGGCGCGCCGGCGCTGCTGCGCCCGGGCGGCGTCGCCGCCGAGGCGATCGAGGCGGTGCTGGGCCGTCCGCTGGCCCGTCCGGTGCTGGACGCCGCCGCGCCGAGCGCGCCCGGCCAGCTGACCAGCCATTACGCGCCCCGTGCCCCGGTGCGGCTGGACGCGCGCGAGGCGCGCCCGGGCGAGCTGCTGATCGGCTTCGGCCCCATCGCCGGCGAGATGTCGCTGAGCGAGGCGGGCGACCCGACCGAGGCGGCGGCGCGGCTGTTCGAGCTCTTGCACCGCGCCGATGCGGACGGCCGCCCCATCGCGGTGGCGCCGGTGCCCGAGACCGGCCTCGGCGCCGCGGTCAACGACCGCCTGCGCCGGGCGGCGGCGCCGAGGTAGGACGACTGTTATTCCAAGCTGGAATACCATTTCCGCACGAAGTCGACGCCCAAACCGTCCAGGATTCGGGTGTCCCTAAGCATCTCGGACTTGAAGCCATCCAGCAGGCCCTGCGGCATATCCATGCGCGAACTGACGTTGACGGCTTCGCGCGCGCTTTCGGGAAGCTGCAAGGGACGGATATCGAGGAAGTCTGCAACCTTGGCCATCAGACCGGTCGGTTCGGATCTGATATCGTCGAAGTCCAGCACGAGAACGTCCTTGCGGTCAAAGACCTGAAGGAACCGCTCCAGATGCCGCGCATACTTACCGTCCTCATCCAGATCGAAGTCCTTGATAAAACGAAGCATCTGGTCAGGGGAATAGTTTCTGACTTCCTCCCAGCGGCCCATGAATTCTGCATGGAACTTCAGATGCGACCAAAGCCGCTTTACCGGATTGCGCAGGATGTAGATGAGTTTGACATTAGGTCCCAGCGCTCGGATGGCATGGACGCCATCAAGGCCGATCTTGCTGGTCGAGGGGCTGAAGTCACAGGCATATTGATGCGGGCGGGCGTCGCCGAAAAGCTGACGATACCAGCTGTCGCAGACCGGACCCCTGGCGAAATTCTGATACCAACTGAGGTTCTTCTCGAAGAACGAAAACTTGCGTGCATATTCGCCGTCGGGAAGCTTTGACTGATAGTTCTGTGCCGCCAGATTGACAAAGGCTTGAAGCGACCTGAAGCGGGTGTTGTTGGGCAGGCGATCGAAACTGCCATAGCGGGAGAAGAAATAATGCAGCTCTTTTTCTGGGCTGAAATAGATCTCCGGCGAGTGGCGCAATTGCTCATAAAGCCAGGTCGTCCCTGATTTCGCCGCTCCGATGCAGAACAGATATCCGCGCATGTTCTAGCCTGTCATCCTTTCAGTAACGTCACCGATGTGACCTGCCTCGTCTTGCTGTTTTCCCCGATACCGCTCCAGCAGCCAGTCCACGTGCTGGGCCAGCGAGGGCATCTGCAGTTCCTCGTCGAAGAAGCTGTCGCGCAGGGCCGGGTCGCGCACCAGCCGGTCCAGCTTGGCGCGGAAATCGGCGGCGTCGCCGGCCTCGAAGACGAAGTCCTCGGGCCGGGTCAGGGTCTGCTTGGCGCCGACATGGCTTGAAACCAGCGAGGGCACGCCCAGGCGCGCCAGCTCGACCGTGACCTGGTTGAAGGTCTCCCACCAGATCGAGGGCACCACGTTCAGGTCGATCAGCTGCGACAGCGCCGCGATCTGCTCGCGCGCATAGCTGGGCACGATCCGCACGCTGCGGAACCGGGTCTCAAGCTGCGCGAGCTGGCGTTCGCGCTGCGGCCCCATGCGGGCGACGATCAACAGGTCGACATGGTCGCGATAGAACGGATCGTCGATCTGGGCCAGCGCGTCGATCAGGAAGGGCAGGCCCTTCGACGGGATGTCATAGCCGATGAAGGACAGGGTGACGCCTTCGGGCGCGTTCGAGGCCTGGCGGGCGCCGGCCGGGGCGATGTCGTCCTCGTCCTCCGCGGCCGGGGGATTGACCTTGGCGCGCAGGATCTCGCGCGTGTCGCGCAGCTCCTGCCGTTCCGAGAGCGGGATCTCGATGTCGATGGGCAAGAGCAGGGTCTCGACCCGGGTGCCGGGCGGCAGGAAGCGCATGGCGGTCTGGCCGCAGAGGTCCGAGACCGCGAAGATGCCGTCGGCATTGTCATGCAGCGCGCGGCCGTTCGCCTCGCGCCATTGCCGATAGGCGGTGCTGTCCAGGATCGGGTCGCGCGGCGGCAGCGGCACCGGGTCGGGCGTGCGCGGCGTCGCCTGCCAGGAGTTCGTGCGCCCCGGCTCGGTCCTGGGCCGCAGGTGCCAGTGGCGGAAGCGGGTGCGCAAGCCGTGGCGCAGGTCGTTGAACAGGTTGCGCAACGCCTTGGCCCAGGACTTGGTGCCGGCGAAGGCGTCGAACAGGAAGCCGCCCAGCGGATGCCCGGCCAGCCCGCGCCCCTTGAGCGCGGCGCCGACGCGGTCGAAGGCGATCAGGTCGGCCATGCGCCGGTCGTGGCCCAGGCAGCCGGTGCAGCGGGCGCCGTCGTGATAATCGGTGCAGGGCAGGCGGTTGTCGTAGAGCAGCTCGATCTGCGGGCAGACCGGCATGTAATTGTGGAAGGTATAGAACAGCCGCCGCAGCTTGTCGCCCTTGGGCAGCGCCAGCACGCCCGAGCCGATGCCTTCCAGGTTGTGGATGTGGAAGGCGTCGAACGGGCCATGCGCCTGGATGAATGCGCCGATCAGCCGCGGCGTGACATCGTCGCGCAACCATTGGTCGACCGAATAGAAGGCGTCATGCGCCGGCGCCTTGATCGGCGAATTGTATAGCGTGAAGGTCTTGAGCCGCGGGTTGCCATAGACGTTCGCGGTCGGCTCGATCCGGGGCTTGCGGTCGAAGAAGCGATACTTGTCGCCCGAGGACAGGAAATAGACCTCGATGCCGTCGCGCGACAGCAGTTCGTCGATGATGTTACGCAGATACATGGTGACGCCGCCGCCCGCCATGGTCGGGTTGTCGAACTGCGCCCAGTTGTAGAACAGGATTTTCATCGGGTGGTGATACCGATGATGCGGTTCAGCAGCGGGTTCAGCCAGCCCAGCCGGCTGGCGGCCATGCTGCCCTGCACCCAGCGATCCTCGCGCATGCAGCGCGCCAGGTCGCTGCGCAGCCGCCAGGGCCGGACGCGGGCCAGCATGCCGCCCTCGACCACCTCGGTCAGGCCGGCGTGATGGGTCAGCCCGTCCACGGCCTGCAGCGTGTCGCGACGCGGGTGCGAGAAGCAGTCCGAGATGCCGCGACCGATCGTCGCCTCGGCCTCGCGGTCGGGCATGGGCGAGCGGCGCAGCACGGCATCGACCTCGCGCGCGGTCGCCAGGATGCGCTCGCGGGTGATCGGGGTGCGGTCCAGCCCGGCCGGGCCGAAGACCGGCTGCATCACGCCCTGCGCATCGGGCTGGAAGTCGCGCAGGCTGCCGCGGGTGCGGTCCACGGCGAAGGGCTCGAGCCAGGCGAAGTTCAGCGCCGCGGCGCGCTGGCGCCAGTCCTCGCGGCCGATCATCACCGGATCCAGCATGCTGGCGCGCGGATGCATCTGGCCAAGGTTGCCGGCGAAATAGCGGTTGGCGGCGAACATCATCATCACCAGCCGGCTGCCCAGGCGCTGGCCCTGCGCCTCGAGCGCATACATATGCTCGGACAGCGATTTCAGCACCGTGCCGGAATAGCCGATGTCGACCAGCAGCACGCGCTGGTCGGGCAGGAACAGGTCCTGCTGGTCGAGGTAGTCGATGACGCGCTGGCGCTTGACCTGCACCGCGGCATCGACCGCCTGCGCCAGCTCCGGCTGGGCCAGGATGGCGGCGAAATCCACGTCGCAATCGTCGCGCCCGTCCAGATAGGCGTCGACCCATTTGTCGAGCCCGCGCGCGCCGGCCATATCCTCGCGCGACAGGGCGAAGGTCCGCATCAGGCTGCCCAGCGAGGCGCCTCCGCCGCGCAGCCAGCCGATGTGGTGGCGGATATAGCGCTCCCAATCCGGGTCGGAGCATGGCGGGCAGGTCAGCAGCACCCCGGCGCGGCGGCTGAAGGCCAAGTCGGCCAGCTGCGGCAGGTCCAGCGTGTCCCCGGCGCCGGTGTCGGCGATCAGCTGGCGGATCAGGTGGTGATAGATGGTGCCGTCGCGGGTCAGGAACAGCACCCGGTCAAAGCCGCCCTGTTGCGCGGTGGCCAGCACCTGCCGCGAAAAGCTGAGGAAGCCGGCCGTGACCAGCCGCACCAGCCCGTCCTCGGGCTTGTCGCCGCGGATCTGCGCCAGCAGCGCCTGCGCCGCCGCCGGGCGGCGATGGGCGTCGAGCCTGTGCAGCAGCTCCAGCCGGTGCTTGCGCATCTCGTTTTCGGGATTCATGTAGTGCAGCGCGTCCCAGCCGTGCTTGCGCGGCTGCACCACGTCGTTGTTCCAGTTGTCGCCCAGGTGCAGCCGGCGCCAGTCGGCCGACCCCAGCGTGGCGTCGATATGGTCGAACAGCTTGCCGCTGTGCTTGGTCACGCCCACCGTGGCCGAGACGAAGACATGGTCGAAATATTTCAGCAGGTCCAGCCGGGTCAGCAGCTCGCGCAGCCAGCGTTCCGAGAAATACATGTCCGAGGCCAGGACCAGCACCTTGTCCTGCACGCGCAGCCGCTCGAGGAAGTCGCGCATCGCCGGATCGACGGTCAGCACCCGATGCTCGGTCTCGATCTCATAGGCCAGCAACGATTCCACCGCCCGGGCGCGGCGCGCGTCGTCGGCGATATAGGGCGCCAGCGCGGTGTCGAAGACATCGGCCAGGTCGATCTCGTTGCGATAGGCGGTCTTCGAGGCCATGCCGGCCTTTTTCAGCGTCTCCTGATGGCGGCTGCGCGAATGCAGCAGCAGGCCGCGCGGCAGCGGGCCGTCGTCGCCCCGGATCAGGCGTTCACCGAAGGCGGCGGTCTTGGCATGCACGTCCTCGAGCGCGATCTCGCGCCAGAGCAGCGTGTCGAACAGGTCGAAGCTGACCATGCGATAGGGGCCAAGCAGCGCCGCAAGCTGGTCGGGATGGCTGAAGTTGTTCGCGTCCAGCTTGAAATTGCCGAACTTGCGCTGCGCCGATTCCCGCGCGGCGCGCTCGGGGGCAAGGCCGGCGGCGATGCGCGTGAACTGGGGGACAAGCAAAGGAACCGCCTCGTCAAATTGGATTGTGTCCGAAAGCCCCGAAAAAGGCCGAATCGGCAGCAAGCAGTCTGATAGAAGCTGCGCCGCGCAAGCGTCAAGGCTTCGTCGCCGGCTCGGCATGTCGCCGCTTGCAGTTGTGATCGCGGCGGCGGGGCCTGCCGCGGGGGAAAGCGCCGGCCGGGGTCAGCCCTGGCCGTCCAGCTGCGCCGCCAGCGACAGAAGGTCGGCCCAGGCCTCGCGCTTGGCGGCGGGGGTGCGCAGCAGGTAGGAAGGATGCGTCATCGGCAGCGCCGGCAGGCCGAAGGCTTCGGTCCAGGTGCCGCGCAGCTTCAGGATGCCCTGCCGGTTCAGCGCCGCCATGCAGGGCGTGTTGCCCATCAGCACCAGGACCTCGGGCTGCGCCAGTTCGACATGGCGGCGAAGGAAGGGCAGCATGACGGCGATCTCGGCCGGCTCGGGGCGGCGGTTGCCGGGCGGGCGCCAGGTCAGGACATTGGTGATGTAGAGCGCCCTTTCCGCATCCACCGCCTCGCGCGACAGGCCGATGGCCGCGAACATGCGGTCCAGAAGCTGGCCGGCGCGGCCGACGAAGGGGCGGCCCTGGTTGTCCTCTTCCTCGCCCGGGGCCTCGCCGATGACCATCACCCGGGCCGAGGGGTTGCCGTCGGCAAAGCAGAAATTGCGCGCGCCCTTCTTCAGCTCGATGCCGTCGAACGCCTCTTGCGCGGCGGCCAGCTCGGCCAGGCTGGTCGCGGCGGCGGCCATGGCCTCGGCCTGGGCGGCCAGGTCCAGGGCGGTGTCGGGCGGCCTGGGTGCGGGGGCGGCCGGGCCGGGGGCAGGGGCCGGCGCGGGCTGGTCATAGCGGTCGAGCGGCGCGTCGAGGCAGGGCTCGTCCGCGCCGAGTTCGGCCTGCCATTGCAAGAGCGCCAGCGCCGTCTCGGCATCCAGCGCGAATCCCCTGTAGGTCGGATCTGCGGTCATGCGCGCAGGCTAGGCCGCCGGGCGGGCGCCGGCAAGGTGCGGCGATCCGCCGGGGGCTATTGCGACTGCGTCAGGGGCGTGGTGCCGCCGCCCATGCCGACCAGGCGCTGGATCAGCGGCCTGGCGGTCGGCCCGATGCGGTCGCAGGCGCCGGGATCGTCCAGCAGCTTGAAGGCCGGGCCGTAATAGGTCCGGTCATAGGCCGAGGCGTCCAGCCCCAGCCGGGCCGCCAGCCGGTCGCCGGTGCCGGTGATCAGCGTCCATTCCCCGTCCGTCACCGGATAGGCCGGGCAGTTCGAGGTGATGACATTCACATTCGCAAGCTCGGCGATCAGCGCCTTCGCCTCGGCCTCCGACAGGCCCGAGACGTCGGGAAGCTGCACGGTGATGCCGCCATCCGCCAGCGCCGCCCCGGCCAGCATCAGCATCGCCCCCGCCAGTGTGATTCTCGCCGCGGCCGCTTTCGTCTTCATGGGCTGTCCCCCTTGGTTTCGGCATTCCCGAACGCGGCCCATCCGGCCCGATCCACCCCGCGATCGCAAGCCAATTCGCCGTGAACTTGACGCAGGGAATGCGCAAGGATACGCGATTGGCGACAGCCAGAAGCATAGAGGATGCCTGCGATGACCCCCTTTTCCCTGCTGATTCTGCCCGGCGACGGCATCGGCCCCGAAGTCATGGCCGAGGTGCGCAAGGTCATCGGCTGGTTCGAGCAGAACCGCGGCCTGTCCTTCGAGGTCAGCGAGGATCTGGTCGGCGGCGCCGCCTATGACAAGCACGGCAAGCCCCTGGCCGACGCGACCATGCAGAAGGCGCAAGAGGTGGATGCCGTGCTGCTGGGCGCCGTGGGCGGGCCGAAATACGACAACCTGGATTTCTCGGTGAAGCCCGAGCGCGGCCTTCTGCGCCTGCGCAAGGAGATGGACCTGTTCGCCAACCTGCGCCCGGCGCAATGTTTCGACGCGCTGGCCGACTTCTCCTCGCTGAAGCGGGACGTGGTGGCCGGGCTCGATATCCTTATCGTGCGCGAGCTGACCTCGGGCGTCTATTTCGGCGAGCCGCGCGGCATTTCCGACGACAACGACCCCGAGAACGAGGGCGGCCGCGTCGGCGTGAACACCCAGCGCTATACCTCGGGCGAGATCCGCCGCGTCGCCCGCTCGGCCTTCGAACTGGCCCGCAAGCGCGCGGGCCGCGTCTGCTCGATGGAAAAGGCCAATGTCATGGAATCCGGCATCCTGTGGCGCGAAGAGGTGCAATGGGTCCACGACAACGAATATCCCGATGTCGAGCTGTCGCACATGTATGCCGACAACGGCGCCATGCAGCTGGTCAGGAACCCGCGCCAGTTCGACGTGATCGTGACCGACAACCTGTTCGGCGACATCCTGTCCGACGCGGCGGCGATGCTGACCGGCAGCCTGGGCATGCTGCCCTCGGCCAGCCTTGGCGCGCCGATGGCGAACGGCCGGCCCAAGGCGCTGTATGAGCCGGTGCATGGCTCGGCCCCCGACATCGCCGGGCAGGGCAAGGCCAACCCCATCGCCTGCATCCTGAGCTTTGCCATGTGCCTGCGCTATTCCTTCGACCTGGGCGCCGAGGCCGACATGCTGGAGAAGGCCGTCGAGAAGGTTCTGGCCGACGGCCTGCGCACCGGCGACCTGATGGGCCCCGAGGGCGGCAAGCCGGTCTCGACCGCCGAGATGGGCGACCACATCCTGGCCGCGCTTTCGGCGCAATAAGGCATCGGCCGCGCCTGCCCGGCGGGCGCGGCCCCATCATCACCGTCGGGGAGGATCATGACGGCGGGCAATATCAAGGGCGCGCTGCTGGCCCTGCTGGCCATGGGCATCTATTCGACCCATGACGTGATCATCAAGCTGCTGGGCGAGACCTATCCGGCGCTGCAGATCCTGTTCTTCTCGGCCCTGCTGTCATTCCCGCCGCTGGCGGTGCTGCTCTTGCGCGATCGGACGCATGGCACCTTGCGGCCGCGCAACCCGTTCTGGGTCGGGTTGCGCTCGATCTGCATCGTCGGCTCAGGCGTGGGCGGCTTCTATGCCTTTTCGACCCTGCCGATGGCGCAGGTCTATTCCATCCTCTTCGCGGCGCCGCTGCTGGTGACGGTGCTCTCGGTGCCGCTTCTGGGCGAGCGGGTTGGCCTGCATCGCTGGGCGGCCGTGGTCGCCGGGCTTTGCGGCGTGCTGGTCGTGCTGCGCCCGGGGGTGACGCCCCTGGGCCTGGGCCATCTTGCGGCGCTGATGGGGACGACGGCCACGGCGCTGTCGGCCATCGCCGTGCGCAAGCTGGGCCGGTCCGAGCGGACGGTGATCCTGCTCCTGTGGCCGATGATCGGGAACTTCCTGCTGACCGGCGCCTCGCTGGGTTTCGCCTATCGGCCGATGCTGGCCGGGGACCTGGCGCTGACCGGCGTCATCGCGGTGCTGGGCCTGGCGGCGGGTTTCCTGCTGATCCTGGCCTATCAGGCGGGCGAGGCCGCCAATGTCGCGCCGATGCAATATTCGCAGATGCTCTGGGCGATCGGCTTCGGCTGGCTGCTGTTCGACGAGCGGCCGGATGCGATGACGCTGCTGGGGGCGGGGCTGATCATCGGCTCGGGGCTCTACATCCTGATGCGCGAGCGCACCGGCTCGTCCCGGCTGCGCCCGGTGACCGAGGCGCGGCTGCGTTCCGAGACGGTAACCGCGCCGCGTCCCAGCCTTCTGGGCCGGCTCTGGCGGCGTGACTGATAGGCTGACGAAATCTGCGAGATCCCCCTTGCATTCGCCGGCGCGACGGGCTACCTGCCGCCTCACGGTCGGAGCGTAGCGCAGCCTGGTAGCGCACCTGCTTCGGGAGCAGGGGGTCGGAGGTTCGAATCCTCTCGCTCCGACCATTTTCCCGGTGATAAGAGGCAGATAGTTCTGCCTTTTTGATCACGAAAATTGCCTCTTGAAGATGTCGGCGCTTTCCCAACTAATTGAATTATAACAGAATAGTGCTACCCACTCGACGAGTGTGCAGGTGGGTCGACTGAGTGCTGGTATCGGCGTTAACGGCGGTGCCTAACGATGTGTCGAAAACCAGAGCTGGTATGCAGTGGTTCGCGACTATCCATCATGATCACGCCTAAATTCTTCCGCCAACGCCCTTGAACTTCTCAACGAACGCAGAGATGCGCTGGAACACGTCTCTTTTTTTGGTCAGGTATTGTGGATTGAGCGGGCTCATTTTGGGAAGGATGGAGTTCAACTCCGTGCCGTTTTCGCTTGCATATTCGCGCTTAATCGAGGTCGTGATGTAGCGCTTGGCGGCATCCGAATTCAATTTTTCATCGTTTATCAGTTCTTCCGCTTCCCGGCGTTGTTCGGCTTGTGCGAAGGCAAAGAACGCCTCAATAACCCCGGCCTTGTCCTCCAGCTCGTTAAGGTTTGTCTGATTGATGAAATCGACGATGAGGCTTTCTTTCGCGCGGTTGCCAATACTGGCGCGGATGACACGGCGCACTTCGCCAACGAGCTCTGACTTGCTCTTCGTTTTTTTGCTGTGCTCGAAGATTAGCTCAAGGATATAATCCAGATTTATTTCCTGGGACTTCAAGAGGTCGACCTCAAAGACGACATCATCCCAGTCGGTCGTTGACTCAATCTGCTCGGCGCTCGCCTTTTCACGGCGAAGTCAATCCCGGATGTCATTGTAGGTCGAACGGTAGTCCTGGACCTTTCGGTCAGCAGGCATCTCGATGCTCTTGAGCTCGTCAACTTCATCATCACTCAAATGATGCCGCTCCTTGAACGCTCTCACCGCTTCGACATCACTCTCGTCAATCTCCTGAAGCTCTCTTAGGCTGGAGAACTCATCATAATTCTGAAGGATATTCTCAACACGGAGATACTCGCCGAACAGCTTCGCAAAGGCCTTCTTGTCCGCTTCCTTTTCGATGGCGGCGGGGTTCGGGACACGCTCTTCCAGCTCACGGACGACATCAACAAAGCCTCGCCGCGCCTCGCCTGTCGTCTGGTCCGTAAAACCTTCCATGTCTTCTGAGTAGCTCTTCTCCAGAACGACGTTCTTGGTATTGGCGTTGCCAAAGAGTGTGATCGCCTTTACGGTCGCCTCTTCTAGGTCGCGGAAGGTAACGATGTTGCCGAAAGACTTCGTCGCATTATAAATGCGGTTGGTGCGGGAGTAGGCTTGTATAAAGCCGTGAAAACGCAGGTTCTTGTCCACAAACAGTGTGTTCAGGGTTGGCGCGTCAAAGCCGGTCAGGAACATGCCAACCACAATGAGCAGGTCGACTTCCTTGGACTTCACCCGCTTCGCCAGATCCCGGTAATAATTCTGGAAGCCTTTGCTATCAACGCTGAAATTCGTTCGGAAACGGGCGTTGTAGTCCGCGATGGCAGCGTTCAAAAACTCCTTGGCGCTGCTGTTCAGCGCCGAAACCTCAAAACTCTCCTCAGGGATGTCGCCAATCGCATCCTGTTCTTCGTTAGCCGCGAATGAAAAGATGGTCGCAATCTTCAACGGCCTGTCGCTACCGTCCTGCAGCGTATTCAGATTTTCATAATAGAGCTTGGCTGCATCAACGCTGCTCACCGCGAACATGGCGTTGAAGCCCTTATTGTCTCCATAGAGACGATGCGTCTTGCGGCGAAAGTTATCGAGAATGTACTGGGAAATCTCGGCGATTCGTTCGGGGTGCTGAAGAGCATGCCGGTTTTCGGCGGTGGTCAGCTTCTTTTCATCCTGTTCGGATTCGATCGCTTTGAACGTCGGGCGCACATCGTTGTAGTCGACCTTAAACTTGAGCACCTTTTCGTCGCGGATTGCGTCCGTGATCACATAGGAATGAAGTTCGCTCCCGAATACGCTGGCCGTCGTCTCCGCACCCGAAGCATTTTCCGGAAATATCGGCGTGCCGGTAAAGCCGAACTGGCAGAACTTTTTGAACTTACGCTTGAGGTTCTTCTGTGCCTCACCAAACTGGCTGCGATGGCACTCGTCGAAAATGAAGACGACGTGCTGGGTATAGACCGGCAGGTCGCCCTCGCTCTTCATCAGATTGTTGAGCTTCTGGATCGTTGTGCCGATGATTTTGTTATCGTCCTTGGAGAGGTTGCGCTTCAACCCTGCTGTGCTGTCGGAACCGTTGCCGCTGTCAGGCGAGAAGCGCTGATACTCTTTCATCGTCTGGTAATCGAGGTCTTTGCGGTCGACCACGAAAAAGACCTTGTCGATGAAATCGAGTTCAGTGGCCAAGCGGGCGGCCTTGAAGCTGGTCAGCGTCTTGCCTGATCCCGTCGTATGCCAGATAAATCCGCCGCTTTCGGGCTTGCCCAAAATCTTGCCTTGGGAGGTCTTGGCTTCGAAGGAACTTCTGATTTTCCTTAGGATTCGTTCCGTCGCCGCGATCTGATAGGGGCGCATTACCAGCAGCGTGTCACTAACGTCGAAGACCGAATAGTTCAGCAACACCTTCAACAGCGTGCGCTTCTCGAAGAAGGTCGCCGTAAAATCCTTTAGATCCCGGATCAAGCTGTTATCGGCCTGCGCCCAGTTCATCGTGAAGTCAAAGCTGTTCTTATCGCGCTTGGTCGTGTTGGCGAAGTAGCGCGTATCCGTGCCGTTCGAGATTACGAAGATCTGAAGGTACTTAAAGAGCGAACTGTCCGAGTTGAAGCTCTCCTTGCTGTAGCGGTGGATCTGGTTGAACGCTTCCCGAATGGCAACGCCGCGCTTTTTAAGCTCGACTTGCACCAGCGGCAGCCCGTTCACCAGAATGGTCACATCGTATCGGTTCGCATGAGCGCCCGCTTGCTCGAACTGCTTAATGACCTGAACCTTGTTGCGGCAGACATTGGCCTTATCAGCCAGATAGATGTTCTGGATACGGCCATCATCGAAGACGAAGTCAAAGATGTAGTCGTCGTGAAGCTTGCGGGTCTATCAGTGGCACTGTCGCTGGGCCGATCCAGATAGGTCTCAACGAAGCGCGCCCATTCCTTATCTGTAAATTGAACATCGTTGAGAGCTTGCAACTGAACGCGAACATTGGCCAGCATGGCGTCGGTTGTTTTCAGGTCAGGCAGATACTCATAGCCCTGATCGTGCAGGTCCTGAACAAGCTCGCGCTCTAGGTCTGTCTCAGACTGATAGCTGTTAGCCGCCTCCCAAGCGCGCACATATTTATCGAGAACGATAAAGCGATTGGTCTCGGCGATCGGCGTTGTCTGCTCAGGCATCTTCACCTTCCCAATGCCAAGTTTGATAATTCTTAGCAATATTTCTGACTAAGTATCGAAAAACCCGTTTGTCATCATCGCTTATGTACTGATTCTCTTCGCCAGATTGCTTGGAGTGACTTGAAATATTCAGAATTCTTGATTGATAAGGATTTGGCCTACCGTCGGTTGTTTTGGGAAGAAGTTCATTCCAACGATTGTGACCGAGAAATGTCGAGCTCTTTTCCAAAATATTTCGTATGAAATTAAAGTGATATTTTTTATTTCCCCATTTTCTGAAGCTTCTTGAAGCTTACGGAGCAAGTACAGGTGATAAGAAAACGGAGAGTCGTTCGGCTGTGACGACAAACTGAAAGTTCCATCTTCTTCTTTTTCAAGGCGATATTTTGAGTACGTTTTTCCCTTGTAGCTCAGCGCTTTGTCATCACCATTTAATTCATTGTGAAGTACATTAAAAAATAATGGGTTGTGCGTTGTAATGACAAACCTCAAACCTACGCCTTCGACATAAATACTCCTTTTTACGAGGTGAGCTACATCGACCGCAAGCTGGATGAGGTGGTTCTCATCAAGGGAGCTGACAGGATCATCGATGAATATGTACTCGAGGTCATTGAATTGATCCGTCTCACGCTCGTCCACTTCGACGACGTTCCGAGTGCTGATGACCTGATCCAGCAGGCAATAGAACACGCTCCAAATGAAATTGCTTTCTTCACCCTTCGAGATTTTTAGATTTCCGACGCTTTCATCGTCACCGCGTTCAAGTGAGAAAGTTACTTCCGAAAACGCAGGCACGGTGATCTCGTTGCCATCCCTGTCTTTGGCTTTGTACTCCTCGTTGAAGCGGGGCGTTAGGTTCGGCTGTGTGTAACGCTGAAAAACGGTGATGACGTTGAGGTCGAGCCCGAGATCTTCGAAGGCGGATCTGGTGAACGCATTCGGCTGGATACAGAGCTTCCGCTCGGTATCACCGGTCAGATCATTGTCCCAGTAGAAGAGGTCTTCGGTGAAGGCGTTGTAGTAGAGCACCTTGGGGCGATGATCGTCGTCCCGCTCCTCGGTCTTCGGGTCGATCAGCTCCCTGAATTCACGTGAAAGGCGCGTCTTGCCGGAGGCATTGAACGCATAGATCAACTGCACCTTCTTGTCGGCATCCCGCAGCGTTGCAGCGGTTTCGGTCAGCGTCTGTCCCATCTACGCAGCCTCCGCGTCCGGCTTGGGAAAGCTCAACAGTTGATCGCGGTAAAAAGCATATTGCTTTTCGCGCAACTCAATTTCGCGGGGCAGGCCTTCCGTGATGGAGTTTGTCAGCGTGTCGAACTTGTCGAGAATGACGACTATGCGGGCTTGGTCCTCAAGAGACTTCTTCGGGTCGTCAGCGAATGGGATAGGTATTTTGAACCCTTTGATAAGACCTGAATTCAAGTCCCCGCGTGCACCTTGCCCCATATCCCTCAGAGTCTCATAGTTTCTACTCACCCAATGGAACACATAGCGATAGTTCGCCTGTGACGGATCAATCGCAAGGCAGCAACAGTGCTGGTTTGTGGTTAATGGAATCTTGTTGATGGCAGAGCGTCCTGCGGTTGCACCC